>Ga0208758_100005_pt1 | contig 730000 bp, 607 predicted proteins | sample LakWasM116_HOW13_2_FD_183930 | JGI IMG/M metagenome (GOLD analysis project Ga0208758, IMG submission 183930) | Freshwater sediment methanotrophic microbial communities from Lake Washington under simulated oxygen tension - Sediment Metagenome... | ecosystem: Environmental > Aquatic > Freshwater... | reverse complement strand
ATTAGGGCGCCCCTTGCGGCCGCCTGACTCCACTTTAGTGTCCACAGTAGTTCCCACCAAAAAGTAACGGGAACTACTTTGCCAGTTGGGCTGGGTTATTGATAGACGGCGCTGGGACGACGCTTACCTCAGGACGCTTACGCCTGGTGTTTTTGGCGTCACATAGCTTATATGCAATGGCGACATTTGGTATTGCGTGTGGGCGAGTGTTTGTGGCGCTGATGTTTTGGAAGGGTGAATCTCAAAGCATGCGTGATAATCGATCTCAATGACAACTTCTCCTGAACCTTGTTCGCCAAAGAACAGCTATCAAGTCGTCGTTCCAGGAGTCCTAGTTGAGTCATTATTGAACAACTTCCGGCGGGCTAGAGTGACGGGTGCGACGGCAGGCTGGCTTGGGCGCGAACCCGACATTTCATTGATGTAATCCTCCCACCCTGTTTGCACCAGTTCGTTTCCGCTCTCGAAAAGTACCAATTTAGCCGGGTCAAAATGGGTATACTTTGCGAGTCAAACTTCTGGAGCCCGCATGCCCGTCAAAACCATACTCGTCATCGCCCTGCTGTTCGGAGGATGGAAATTCTACGAGCATCGCCAAGCTAAGGTCGAGGCTGCCAATGTCGTCAAGTACCAGGCCGAGCTGGCCAAGGTGGCGAGCCAACGCGGCGTCACCCTGTTCACCGCCGTCTGGTGCGGCTACTGCAAGAAGCTTAAGGAGCGCCTCGCAGCCGGCAAGGTACCCTATACGGAATTCGACATCGAGACCTCGCCGCAAGGCAAGATGTTCTATGCCGAGGGCGATTTCGAGGGCGTGCCCATTATCATCGTCGATGGCGCCACCATCCGCGGCTACGACATGAACAAGATGCCGTCGGCGTTCGCCAGTGCCGGTTTTAACGTCACCGGCCTGTAAAGGCTGAGCTGGCGCTCGCCCGCGCCCCGGCTCAGTGCAAGGTCGCGCCTCCTGGCAGCGAAGCCGCATAACCCGGGTTGGCGGCTCCCGGCCGCTGGCCCGATTCCAGCCTGGCCACCGCTTCCATGATGGTGGCCGGATCGGCGTAATGCGCCATATGGCCCACATTCGGCTCGACGATCAGTTCGCTGTGCTGGACTTCTTCGTGGAAGCGGCGCGCGTTGTGATCCGGGTTGGTGATCAGGTCGCCGCTGCCGGCGACCACCGCGACCGGCATGGTCAGCTCGTGGTAGCGCTTGGAGAGGCGCTCCGCGGCCGGCACCATCAGCGCCGTTTCGGAGGCGGCTGCGCCCAACTGGGAAGGACGCAGGCTCATCCACTTGGGCAGTTCGCGGAAACGCTCCGGCACCTCCGCCGGGCTGAACATTTTTTTCACGATCATCGGCCACATCATGCGCCCGATCAGGGGGGCGACGGTGTACCGCAGCAGATGGCCCAGTACCGGCACGGCCGGTGCGGAACCGACGGCCACGTCCAGGCGCGAGCTTGGGTAGTAGTAACCCGAGATGAGGCCGATGGCGCGCACGTAGCGCGGATAATCGAGCGCCATGGAGAGGGTGACCAAAGTGCCCCAGGAGTGGCCGACGATGATTGGACGTTCAATGCCGAGCATATGCAGGGCCTTGTAGATCAGCCCGGCCTGCGCTTCCGGTGTCCAGTTCAGGTCGCCGGGACGTTCGCTGTGCCCGAAGCCCGGACGGTCGAAGGCGATGACGCGGTAGGGCTGGGCGGCGAGGTCGAGCAGGCCGCTGAGGTCGAAGTCGTTGGCGAACAGTCCGTTGCCATGCAATAGCACCAGGGCCGGGCCTTCACCGCGTTCGAGATAGTGCAGGCGCACACCGTCGACGTCGATGAATTTTCCCTGGGGTGGATTGTCGCGCTCGGCACTGTTTTTCTTGGTCAGGACATAGGCCAGCGAGGCGGCCAGGCCGGCGGCCCCGATCAGTGCGGCTGCCTGCCAGCCGGTCGGTGCGTGCGACGTGCGGGTTGGAATAACTGAGTGCATGTGCGATTCCTTTCGAGGTTTTCCGGACACTGTGACCCATGCCCCGGTGGCTCGTCTGTGCGCTACTCAACACGCATGACACTTGCCTTCAGCGCAGCATGCGGTAGGCCTGGCTGACCAGTTCCTCTCCATACAGGCGCTCCAGGCGCCGCACCGTGAAGTGCCCGCGCGCCATGTCCTGGAAGTGATTGATGAACAGGGTATTGACGAGGGCGCCGCCGGCCGCGCCCAGCACCGGCACCATCATCGCTGCCGCTTTTTGCGACACGTGCACATTGAACTTGGCGGCGATCTGGCCGATCAGGCGCACCAGCGCCGGCGCGCCTTCGCGCGCCACACCATGCTTGGACAGGTAGACGGTGGCCTCCGACATGGCCTTGGCCAGACCAATGCGGGCGGCGTAGTAACCGGACTCCGAGGCGTCGTCCTCTGGAGTATTGCCGCCCAGCGAAAACACCATCAGGCAGGCCAGTTGGGTTTCCGCGCTGGAGAGGTTTTCGCCGTTGGCGCGGCCGATGTCGGCGATTGAGCGCAGCATGACGACGGTGGAAATCGGTAACTCCACGCTGAGCCCGGCGATGCCGAATGCACCGCCGGCGGCACCGCTGAGGGCGGCGGCCGCGCTGTGCAGGCGCGGCCAGGAGGTGGTCGCCGTGGGGCGCATGGTGGCGTTGGCCACGTCCAGGCACTTGGACAGCGAAGCCTTGGTGACGGTGGCGATCTTGTCGGTCCAGGCGGCCGGCAGGCGCTTGACGGCCGATTCGAGCGGCATGCCGATCAGGTCCGTGAATCTGGCGACGTAGCCGGGATGCTCGAGCAGGGCCTTGGCCTGGCGCAGTTCGGCCTCGTGTTCGGGTGTCAGGACGGTGGCGCGGGCAGGGGAAAGGTCGGACATGATGCCTCTGGTATCGGTCAGTACGCCCAGTATATGCGAGGCGGGGTCCTTCCCAGTTTCGTAATCTTCAGGCAAGATTGGCTTTTCCCTTGCTTTTGCTTATCGATGAACGCTTTTGCCCGTACCCTGCTGACCGCCGCTCCTATGTTGTTTGCCTTGCCAATGACAGCCCAGGCCGCGGCGTCGACTGCCACCTGCGGCGATTTCAAGCGCCTGGATGTCACCACACCCGCCGGCTTTTGCGCCGCCGTACTGGCCGAAGGCTTCAAGTTCCCGCGCGGGATCGAACCGCTGCCTAACGGGGAGTTGCTGGTGGTCGACATGGGCGGCTGGGAAAAGAACCGCGGCAGCGTCTGGCTGCTCAAGCCCGGTCCGTCCGGTTATCAGCGCACCCAGATCATCAAGGGGCTGGACCGGCCCAACGGGATCGTGACCGGGCCCGACGGACTGATATACGTGGGTGCCGTCAAGCGCATTCTGCGCTTCGATCCGCGCAATCCGGCCGCCAGCGTCAAGGATGTGATCGGTGGGGACTCGGGCGTGGCGGCCTTGCCGGGCCTGGGACGGCACCTGTTGACGACCATGCGCTTCGATCCACGCGGCGACCTGTTCGTGAATGTCGGCTCGTCCAGCGACCATTGCGAGGATGCCAAGGGCGTCGCGCCCGATCCGGCCAAACCCTGCGCGGAAGCGAGCGGTGCGGAAGCGCTGGGCGTGATTCGCCAGTATCAGATGCAATGGCCGGCCGGCACCGTCAAGGGCTGGTCTGTGCATGCCCAGGGTTTGCGCAACTCGATGGCGATAGCCTTTCAGCCGGGAAGCAACGCCTTATGGCAGGGCGAGAACTCGCGCGATGCGATCCAGGCCGCCATTCCGACGCTCAAGAACGATAACGATTTGCCGCACGACGAGTTGAATCTGATTCAGGCCAAAGCCCATTACGGTTGGCCATACTGCTTCGATAACAATCGTCCGAGTCCGGAATATCCCGACGCTGCCTGCGCCCAGTACAAGGCGCCTGCGCGCCTGTTGCCTGGCCATGCCGCTCCATTGGGTATGACCTTTTATACTGCCGCACAGTTCCCGGCGCAGTACAAGAACAGCCTGATTATCGGCTTTCACGGTTACCGCCAGAACGGCCATCGCCTGGTGGCACTGCTGCCGGACGCCGCCGGGGCACCGCTGGGCAAAATGGTGGAGCTGATTGGCGGCTGGACGGCGCGGCCCAAGCAGGGCATGGGGGCGCCGGTCGATGTCAAGCAAGGTCCGGACGGCCAGATTTACCTCGTGGAAGACCGCACGGGGCGCGTGGTGCGGCTGCAATACGCCGCCGGCACGCCGTAACAATAAGGTCAGGCCTGACGCGCGCACCAGGCTGCCAGGTCTTCGGGCGCCAGCGGACGGGCAAACAGATAACCCTGACCTTCGTCGCAGCCCAAGCGCAGCAAGGCGTCGCTGGCCGTTTCCGTCTCGATGCCTTCGGCCACGACCCGGAAACCCAGCTCATGCGACAGGGTGATCATGGTCTTGACCAGCGTACGGTCACGTTCGTCGATGTCCAGCTTGCGCACGAAGGACTGGTCGATCTTGACCACGTGCGCGGGAATGCTCTGCAGATAGGACAGACTGCTGTAGCCGGTGCCGAAATCGTCGATGGCCAGGCGCACGCCTGCCTGGTCGAGCGCGGCCAGGGTCCGCAAGGCGGCCCCCTGGTTTTCCATGATGGCGCTTTCGGTCACTTCCAGTTCCAGCCAGGCGGGCGCCAGCGCATGCGTGCGCAGCAGTCCCATCACGCTTTCCACGAACCCCGGCTCGAGCAGGTTTGCCGCTGAAATATTCACCGACATCTGGAGCGGCATGCCGTCCGCGTGCCAGGCAGCCAGCTGGGCCACGGCGTGCTCCAGTACCCAGAGGGTGGCCGCGCGCATCGTCAAGGTCTGTTCGACCAGGGGAATGAACTCGCCCGGCGGCACCTCGCCCAGCTCGGGATGGGTCCAGCGCAGCAGTGCTTCCGCGCCCAGGCAGCGCCCGCTCGACAGGTCGATGCGCGGCTGGTACACCAGGCGCAATTGCTGATCCGCCTTGAGCGCCGTGCCAAAGTCGTTGAGCAGGGTAAAACGGCGCCGGTAGGCCGCATCCTGTGCCCAGGAATACATGCCGATCGTGTTGCCCGACTGGTGAGCATCCTGCATGGCGTTCTGGGCAATGCGCAGCACGTCCTGGCAATCGTCCTGGCCGATGGTGAAGGGGGCGATGCCGATGGCCGGCGTGGTGACGAAGCGCGAAGTCGACCATTGCGCGCGGCTGGCGAGCCAGCTTTCCAGGGCGTGGCGCCACGCTTCCTCGTCCGCGCCGGGCGGCGAGACGGCGATGAACTGGGTCGCCGCCAGCTGGTACAGCTTGTGTGCCGGTCCCATGCCGGCACGGTAGGCGCCGATCGCCTCCTTCATCATGTCGTCCAGGTAGGTCGATCCCATTACGCGTGCCGCGTTGCTGAGCTGCTCGTGGGTTGCCATATCGACCAGGATGGCCAGGCGCCGCTCGCCCACCGGCCGGTCCAGGGTCATGTCGCCGAAGTCTTCGATAAACTGTTTGCGGTTGGGCAGACCGCTGAGCGGATCGACCCGGCTGATGGTGTGGCGCAATTCGATCTGCGCCATGACCATGGCCGCCAGGTCCTGCAAGGCCGACTTTTCGTCGTCGCTGATGGCGCGCGATTCCAGGCCCAGTACGCACATGGCACCGAGGCAATAACCGTCATGGGTGATCAGGGGCGCACCCGCGTAGAAACGCACGCCTGAGCGCGCCAGGTCGCTATCCTTGAAGAATTCGTCTTCGAGCAAGTCGTCGACAACCAGCACGTCCGATGATTCGGCGACCGTGGCGCAAGGCGCCTTGTTGCGAGGAATGGTGAAATGATCCACGCCGACGCGTGATTTGAACCATTGCCGGTCGCTGTCGGTCAGCGACACGGCCGCGATCGGCAGACCGAACAGGCGCGCCGCCATCCGGGTGATGCGGTCGAATTGCTCGCTCGGCGCGGTGTCGAGCAAGTCCAGCTTGCGTAGGGCATTCAGGCGCTCGGCCTCGTTACAAACAATCATGTTGAAAAAATCCGTGAGCGCGGACGCGGTGAGTCCGTGGCGGTGTGTTTCAATATGCGGGGCTGGGCATGCGGAAGCGGCGGCGCGAGCGGGGGGTAGGCTCAAGGCGCATTCTAGCAAAGGCGGCAAATTAGTGCTGTAAAGCACTAAACGTGCGCGGTTTGTTCAATATCTTGTGTCGTTTGCAGGTCACAAAGCGTGTGGTACGTGCATTTTAAAAGTTTCCACGTATAATTATTTTTGTTGCCAGCGGCCCGTCTCGACGTCTCGCTGCTGCCTTCCCCTGATCCCCTATCCCCCGGGATCGACTGCTACTCCGCCCGGCCCAATCCCGCCGACACTGACGACCACCACGCCATGCATCACCAGATGCGCGAGCACGTTGCGCTACGCCTGAGGCGAACTGCGCAGGGAACAGGATAAAAATGAATAACGTACAACAGGATATCGACGAGCGCAGCAATCTGACCAGCTTGAACAAGCTGGAGCTGCTGCTGTTTCGCCTCGGTGGCGACCAGGACGGCAACCATGCCGAGTTGTACGGGATCAATGTATTCAAGATCCGCGAGATCGTCGCCATGCCGCACGTGACCCCGATCGCGGAGTCGCATCCCTTCATGATGGGCGTTGTCAATCTGCGCGACCAGATCATTCCCGTGATCGACTTGCCTGCAGTGATCGGCTGCGTCCCGACCGCGCCCCTGAAACTATTGCTGATTACGGAATTTGCGCGTACCACCCAGGCTTTCGCCGTGGAAGCGGTGGAAGAAATTGTGCGCCTGGAGTGGACCTCGGTGCTGCCGGGCGACAGAACTGCCAGCGGTGCGATGATCACCAGCATTGCCAAGGTGGACGGCGACCGTCCGGATACGCGTCTGGCCCAGGTGCTGGACGTGGAATCGATCCTGCGCCAGTTGCAGAGCGATAAAGAGCCTGAACTGGAAGCCAATTCGCTCGGCGCGCCGATCGTGTTGCCGGAAGGGCAGGTCATCCTGGCGGCCGACGATTCCGTGATCGCCCGTGCCCTGATCGAAAACGCTTTGCAGACCATGGGCGCGAAGTACGTCATGACCAATTCCGGCAAGCAAGCCTGGGACAAGCTGCAAGCTATCGATGCGGAAGCGAAAAAAGAAGGCAAGACCGCACGCGACAAGGTCGCCCTGGTGCTGAGCGATCTGGAAATGCCGGAGATGGATGGCTTTACCCTGACCCGCAATATCAAGCAGGACAGCCGCTTTTCCAGCATTCCGGTGATCATTCATTCGTCGCTGTCCGGTGCGGCCAATGAAAATCACGTGAACGGCGTGGGCGCGGATGCGTATATCGCCAAGTTCGTGCCGGTGGAGCTGGCGGCGCTGCTGCGCAAGACCCTGGCGCAAGGGGCCTCGACGACGGCGCGCAAGTCCTTCTAAATCCGCTTGCTTGAAGCGCGCCTGCCTCTTGGCTGCATGCCAAGGGGCAGCCGCTGGAGTAACGTATAATCGTTGTTAGCGCTATCACGCCGACCAACAACGCTTACAACGATCACGAGACTCCCACATGACCAAGCCAGCTTTCCGCCTGTCCAAGATCCGCACCGCCGCCGCCCTCAGTCTGCTTGCTTTGTCCAGCGCCGCCCAATCCGCGGCCGTCTGTGGGAGCGCTCCCAGCGGGGAACTGACGGCCCAGCGCATCCCCGGCGCCAACACCACCCGCAGCGAACCCGGCCTCTACGAGGGTCCGGTCTGGATCAAGGGCGCGCTGTACTTTTCGGATTTCACCTTTGGTACCGGCTTCCCTTCGCGCATCCAGCGCCTGGACGCCAACGGCGTGATGACGACCGCCATCCCCGACAGCGGCAGCAATGGCCTCGCGGTGGACGCCAAGGGCGGCATCGTCGCAGCCACGCACAAGTACAAGGGCTTGTCGCGCTTTGACCTGGCCTCCGGCCAGCGCACCCTGATTGCCGGTAAATACCAGGGCAATGTGTTCAACTCGCCCAATGACATGGCGATCGCCGCCGACGGCACGATTTATTTCACCGACCCCGCCTTCCAGCAGGCGGCGGCGCCCGGCGGCCAGCCTGGCACCTATGTCTACCGAGTCGGCACCGACGGCGCCGTCAGCATCGTGGAGCGCGGTATTGCCAACCCGAACGGCATCGCCCTGTCGCCCAAGGGCGATGTACTCTATGTCAGCGGGGGCGGGGAGAGCGGCGTGTTGCGGGCCTATCCGATCGCCGGCGGCGTGCCCAAGGCCGGCCGCGATATCGTCACGGGTGTGGTGGTACCGGACGGTATGGCCGTCGATTGCCACGGCAATGTGTATGTGACGGAGCACACGGCGCAGCGGGTGCGCGTTTTCACGCCCGAAGGCAAGCAGCTGGCCACCATCAAGGTGGATGCGAATGTCACCAACGTCGCGTTCGGTGGCACCGACGGCACTACCTTGTACATCACCGGCGCCGGCGCGGTGTGGCAGCAGAAACTGAATGTGACGGGTTCGGCCTATTGAGCCGGCGCCTCATTTTGCTTTGTTTCATTTTTGTGTGGTAAAGCGAACATACAGCGCGAAAGCAACTATTCATACTGCCTGCAAGGTCGCTAACGCGCCGCAACATCGGAAGAGTACATCGTCATGACATCATTGCCCCGCCAAATCTGCACCAAATCGCTCGTGTTTCTTGTCGTCGCCATCGCCACGGTCGGCAGCTACGCCCAACTTGCCATGGAGAGCCGCATTCTGCCGCGGCATAAACTGGCATGAAGCCCTTCCTGCCCAGCACCGGCCCGCATTCGCAGCTGGAGCGCGAAATCGAGCGCGAGCGTAATCAGCGCCTCAAGCACGACGACGAAAAGTCCGGCGTGCCGGCGGAGGACGAGTTCCGCACCAAGGACGCGCGCAGTAATCCCGACTCAGGCCAGCGCCAGCGCCAGCGTCCGCGCTGAGCATCACCCTCCAGTCCCGGCACCGATAGCCCACCACGCGTGGGCTTTTTCACGTCTCCACCCCTAGGATTGCTGGATTGACACAGTTGCGACTTAGCACCAGAATGGGCGCTCGCCACCATGCCTGATGCAAGGAGTACCCCGTGACCAGTTTTCGCAACAATAGCGACCGCCTGTTGGAAGTCAAATTAAACAATGAAAAGGTGCTTGCCATCGCCGGTTCGATGGTGGCCTATACCGGCTCCATCAAATTCGAAAAATCCATCCTCGGTGGGGAGGGCATCTTTGGCGCCCTCAAGCGCAAGGTGACCAATGAAGGCATGCAGCTGATGCAGACCTCTGGCACCGGCACCGTGTTCTTTGCCCAGGATGCAGCCGAGATCGCCGTGATCCCGCTGTCCAACGAAAAGCTGACGATCGAAAGCAGCAGCCTGCTCGCTTACGACGTGGCGCTCAAGACTGGCACCAACTTTGCCGGCCTGCGCGGCGCGGCATCGGGCCAGGGCCTGTTCAGCACCACCGTGGAGGGTAGCGGCAACATCGCCGTGATCTCGCGCGGCAACCTGATCATGCTCGAAGTAACGCCGGCCAACCCGCTGCGCGTCGACCCGGATGCCTTTGTCGGCTTCAAGGGCGATATCAAGCAGGAATTCGTGTTCGACGTGAACTGGCGCACCATGATCGGCCAGACCTCGGGCGAATCCTACCAGCACAAATTCACCGGCCAGGGCGTGGTCTTCATCCAGCCCGCGGAGCGCTAAGCGCACGCCGCAGACTATGCCGATCAATCGAAACAGTGGAGAATGCCATGCCGGCGTATCAGCAAGTTAACGAAAAAATGATTGAGGTAAAACTCAATAACGAGTCCATCTTCGCCAAGAAGGGCGCGATGATTTCCTACCAGGGCGAAGTGGCGTTCAGCCGTTCCTTCCTGGCCGGGCAGGGCGTGCAGAGTATTGCCATGCGCGCCGTCACGAACGAGGGCTATGCGCTGATGGAAGCGCGCGGTACCGGGACCGTTTACTACGCGTATGACGGCCTGTTCGTCACCATCATCCCGGTGCGCGGCGACACCCTGTACGTAGAGAGTGACAACCTGCTCGCCTTCGACCCGCGCCTGACGCCGGGCACCATGTTCCTGGGTAACCAGGGCGGCGTGCAGGGCATCGTGCGCGGTGCGGTGTCGGGCCAGGGCTTGTTCACCACCACCTTGCAGGGCCATGGCGACGTCGCCATCCTGTCGGACGGCAATGCGATCGGCCTGCCGGTGACGTCCAGTGAGCCGGTCTTTGTCGACCCACAAGCCTACATCGGCCACACCGGCCAGCTGACCTCGGCCATCGTGACCGACCTGAACTGGAAGACTTTCGTCGGCCAGGCCTCCGGTGAATCCTACCAAGTCAAATTCATGGGCCAGGGCACGGTCTATATCCAAGCGAGCGAGAGGTAAGCCATGACAGTCTACAATCCGACGACCCTGCCGAAGAACGACAACCTGAACCGGTTTTCCTTCGTCATCGACGTGCATGACCAGATGTTTATCCGCAAGGGCAAGATGATCGCCTTCTATGGCGGCATGAGCTTCGAGGCCATGGGCACGGGTGTGCTCGACATGCTGGTCAAGCAAGCTTTTAACGCGCCCAAGTACATCCACCATTTTGTGGTCGTGCAGGGCCAGGGCCAGTTGATCCTGGGGGATAACGGCAACGATATCGCTTGCTACGACATCGATGACGCCAACCTGACCATCCGCGCCAAGAACCTGCTGGCGTTTTCCAAGACCGTCAAGTGCCAGGAATCGACCATGCCCGGTTATCTGACCATGATCGGTACCGGCAAGGTGATTGCATCATCGAACGGCCCGGTGCACTTTCTGGAATTGCCATGCCGCGTGGACGAGCAGGCGGTGCTCGGCTGGGCCGATTGCCCGAGTCCGTCATACCGCTACGATTACGAGCACGTGCAGGGGTTTGTGTCGGCGGTGGGCGCCTTGACCGGATTCTCGCTGTCGGGCGAGGAAAAGCAGGTCGACTTTACCGGCAAGGGAACGGTGCTGATTCAATCGTCGGAACTCGATGTGACGCAAAGTTCGACCCTGACGAATCTGCTGCAGCAGTTGCCGATGCTGGGCAAGGATGAATTGGGCAAGTTGAGTTTGCAGGCGCAACAGCAGGCGCAGCAACGGCGTTAATCGGACCTGTCTACGTGCGCGCTGACTGACCACACGACGCCGGCAATCAACAGCACCACGGCGGCCACCTCCAGGCCCCGTGGCCATTGCTGGCTGTAGATAAATCCGTACAGCAGCGCAAACAAGGTCTCGAACAGGATCAACTGACCGGACAAGGTCACCGGGACGCGCCTGCTGGCGATATTCCACAGGTGGTTGCCGATCACCGAAGCACCCAGGGCCAGCAGCGCGTTACACAGCCAGAAGTAAGGCCAGTTGCGTCCGCTCGCCGCGCCGGCCGCGCCGGTCACCTTGTCGTGAAACAGTGCCAGGGCCACCACGCCGATCACCAAGGCAATGATGCCGCTGGCAATGCCGTACAGCGCGGACCATTCGGCACTGCTGAAATGCGGATTGCGCTTGAGGTAGCGCGCGTTGTCGAGCGCGTACCAGCTCCAGCAAAACAGGGCGCCGACCGCGCAGGCCACGCCGATCAGGGTGTGCAGCGGATTGTCGCCGCTGGCGCTGGCGTGCCGGAACACGTCGATATTGATGCAGGCAATCCCGGCTGCGACCACCGCCAGCGGCCACGCCAGCTGGCGCAAGGGCGCCGCGCCGTGATCGTTGCGCCCCATCAGGGTCACGGTGATCGGCAGCACGCCGATGATCAGCGAGGTCGCCGCCACGCCGGCCAGCTTGACCCCGAAGGCAAGAAACATGTAGTAGACGATATTGCCTGCCAGCGCGTGGCGGACCAGGGCGCCGATATCGCTGCGATCGAGCCGCCCCAGCAGATTCGGCAGGCGCGGCAGCATCAGAGCGGTGGCAATCACGCCGTAGGCAATGTAGCGGCCCACCGCAAGCTCCAGCGGCGAAAACGCCGCCAGCAATTCCGGCACGATGAACACCATGCCCCACATCGCGCCGGCCAACAGCCCGCACAGTACGCCAATCCACATAAGCTATTCCACCTGAACAAGGCGGATAGTTTCTCACGGACAGCGACTTTCTGTTGAAGCGATTATGGAAGGCACCGCCGTCCGTTCTCGCCAAAGACATGGATGCGTGCGAGTGGTGCGCCAATGGACAGGACCTGGCCGATGTCCCAGGCGCGGTCTGGATCCGCGCGCACGACGATCTGCTCTTTGTTTCCCGCCATGCTCGCGTACAGGTAGCTGCCTTCGCCCAGGCGCTCCACCGCGATGATAGTGGCGGCGATGCCGTCCGGATGGTCAAGCACGATGTGCTCGGGGCGCATGCCGACGGTGACGCGTGCGCCAGGTGCCAGCGCCTCGCGCAAGGTAACCTGCAGGTGGGCGCCGCCGGCCAGCGTGACGACGGCTTTGCCGGCTTGCCACTGGCTTATCTCGCCCGCCATGAAGTTCATCGGCGGCGCACCCAGGAAGCCGGCCACAAACAGATTATCCGGCTCGTGATACAAGGTCAGTGGCGGGCCGACCTGTTCGATGCGCCCGCCGCGCAGCACCACAATGCGGTCGGCCAGGGTCATCGCTTCGACCTGATCGTGCGTCACATAGATCATGGTGGTGGCCAGGCTGCGATGCAGGCGCGCCAGTTCGATGCGCATCTGCACACGCAAGGTCGCGTCCAGGTTGGACAGCGGCTCGTCGAACAGGAATACCTTGGGTTGACGCACGATGGCGCGGCCAATGGCGACGCGCTGGCGCTGGCCGCCCGATAAGGCCTTCGGATAGCGGTCCAGCAGCGCTTCGATCTGCAGGGTGCGCGCAGCCTGGTTGACAGCGTCGGCAATCGCCTGCTTGCCGGCGCCTGCCAGCTTGAGTGCGAAGGCCATATTGTCGTATACCGTCATGTGCGGGTACAGGGCGTAGCTCTGGAATACCATCGCCAGTCCGCGCTCCGCCGGCGCGAGGCCGGTGACGCGCTGTTCGTCGATGAAGACATCGCCGGCGTCCACCTCTTCCAGGCCGCAGATGGCGCGCAGCAGGGTGGACTTGCCGCAGCCGGAAGGCCCGACAAAGACCACGAACTCGCCATCGGCGATGTCCAGATCGATCCCATGCAGGATGGCCTGGGAGCCAAAGGATTTGCGGATGCCCGCCAGCCTGACCTGTGCCATGGTCAGGCCGCGCGCAGGACCACGGTGACGCGGTGACGGCCGCCGTCCTGGCGCATTGCGATCAGCGCGGCGCCGTCCTGCACCGGCATCGCTTGCCCGTCCAATGTAGCTTCGACCACCTGCGCTTCGCCGCCCACGGCATCGTTGAGGACCTCGATTGCATAGCTGGTGACGCCGTCCGGGAGGCGGTAGACCATCGAAAAGCGCGGCCAGGTCTGCGGGATGACCGGTTTGATGCGGATGGTGTCGCCGCCACGTATGGTGAAGCCGAGTACCGATTCGAGGGCGACCCGGTACATCCAGCCCGCCGAACCCGTGTACCAGGTCCAGCCGCCGCGGCCCACATGCGGATCGGCGCCATAAATGTCGGCGGCGATCACGTAGGGTTCGACCTGGTAGCGCGCCACCGCGTCTGGAGTGAGCGCGTGATTGACGGGGCTGAGCATGTCCAGCAGGGTGGCGGCGCGGTCGGCGCGGCCGGCTTCCGCCACGGCGCGCACGGCCCAGCAGGCGGCGTGCGTGTACTGGCCGCCATTTTCGCGCACCCCGGCCACATAGCCCTTGATGTAGCCTGGGTCCTGGGGTGTGTCCACGAAGGGAGGCGTGAGCAGGCGGATCAGGCCATCGTCGTCGGACACCAGGCGCGCTTCCATGGCGTCCAGCGCCTGCTGCGCGCGTTCCGCCGGCGCTGCGCCGGAGATCACCGACCAGGCTTGCGCCAGTGCGTCGATCTGGCATTCGTCGCTGTCTTTCGATCCCATGACGGCGCCGTTATCGTAGTAGGCGCGGCGATACCATGCGCCGTCCCAGCCTGCGTCGTTCAGGACTTGTTCAAGGTGAGCGTGGTAGGCGCTGTAGGCGGCGATGCGTGCGCTGTCGCCGCGCCGTTCGCACACCGGCAGGAAATCGCTGATGATGCGGAACAGGAAAAAGCCCATCCAGACGCTTTCGCCGCGGCCTTCGCGACCCACCCGGCTCATGCCGTCGTTCCAGTCGCCGGTGCCCATCAGCGGCAGGCCGTGCGCGCCTTGGGTCAAGGACCGGTCGAGCGCGCGGCAGCAGTGTTCGTAGACGTCGGCGCTGGTGCCGGAGTCGGTCGGGTGCAGGAAAACTTCATCTTCGCCGTCTTCCAGCAGCGGCGCGGTGAGAAACGGTTCGACTTCATCGAGCACGCTCCAGTCGCCTGTGGTGTTCAGGTAGAAGGCGGTGATCCAGGGCAACCAGAGCAGGTCGTCGGAGAAGCGCGTGCGCAGGCCCTTGTCGATGGGCGCGGGGTGCCACCAGTGCAGCACATCGCCTTCGACAAACTGGTGCGCCGCGTGCAGCCTGATTTGCGCGCGCGTCAGTTCGGGGCGGGTGTAGATCATGGCACTCGCGTCTTGCAGCTGGTCGCGGTAGCCGATCGCGCCACCCGACTGGTAGAAGGCGGAGCGGCCCCAGATGCGGCAGCTCAGGTTCTGGTAGGCCAGCCAGCCGTTGACCATCAGGTCCACCGCCGGCAGCGGCGACTCGATCTGCACGCTGCCGACTGTGTCGCGCCAGAACTGGCGCACCTCGGTCAGCGCGGCGTCGACCTGGCCCGGTTCGCGGTAGCGCTTGACCAGCTCGAGCGATGTGGCGCGGCTTGTGGTTTCGCCCAGCAGCAGCGCGAGTTCGACTTTGGCGCCAGGCGCGATCGACAGCCGGCTCTGGAAGGCGGCGCAGGCGTCCACGCCGTTTCCGCTGCTGCCATCCAGACGCGCCTGCGACAGGGCCGCGGGATGTGCAACGGTGCCGCCCGCGCCGATAAAGGCTTCGCGGTCGGCGCTGTGGAACATGGCACTGCCTTCCGGCGCGATCAGGGCAGCGACCGTGACGCCATCGGCGAACGGTCCGGACATGTGGTTGGTCGCCAGCAGGGCGCCGTCGCACCATTCGGTCTGCACGTGGCGTCCGCTCGATGCCGGCGTATCGCCCAGGACCAGCTGCTGGTAAGAGAACAGCGAGAGGGTGCGGGTCGCGCTGCTGGTGTTAAGCAGCGCGATGCGCACGATCTTGAGCGGGTCGTGGCGCGGCACAAAGACCGTGCATTCCTGCTGCAAGCCATGGCTCGCATGGCGGAAGGTGGTGTAGCCGAAGCCATGCACCGCTTCGAAATCGGCCGCAGCTGGTGCCGGGCCGGGCATGGGCGACCACCACTGGCCGCTGTCTTCGTCGCGCAGGTAGAGTGCTTCGCCGTGGGGATCGCGCACCGGATCGTTCGACCATGGCGTGAGACGATGTTCGCGGCTGTTGCGGCTCCAAGTGTAGCCGGCGCCGGTTTCGCTGACCAGGACGCCGACTTTTTCATTGGCGATGACGTTGGTCCATGGGAGCGGCGGACGTGTCAGTCCGGTGTGGGGATGCCACGGCATCCGGATCACGTACTCCTTGCCGTCGTCTGAAAAGCCGCCGTGGCCATTGAAAAAGCGCAGCGGGGCGGCGGCAGTGGATGGGAATGCATCAGCCACTTGGCGTAACGGCGCTTTTTGTCGGGCCGGCGTCGTGAACGCCGGAAGTGCTCCATCCGCCACCATGGACGCGAAGCAGGCAACGCGGTCCAGGTCGGCCGTCGGTACGGTTGCCGGGTCGAGCAGGGTGGCTGGGCCGCTGCGTTCGCGCCACGTCGCCGGGTCGCCGACCAGCACCAGGTGCAGGGGCAGGGCCAGCGCCTTCCAGTAGCGCGCTGCGCGCAGCAGCGTGGCGGCGACCGGGTCACCGGCACCGGTGGCGCGGACCAGGCAGAGAGCGTGACCCGCCGGTAGCTTGTAATCGGCAAGGATGGCACTGCTGCCGCTGGCGCGCGCGCGCAGTTCATCGGACGCGCCCAACTGCTTTTGCCCATACAGGATAGCCGCGCCGAGTTCTTCGAAATAGCCGGCTTGCGCCTCACCCGCATCCTGCGTAGCCGGGGTGGGCAACTCGTTTTTGCGGGCAAGCGCGATGGCTGCGTCCCGGTCGTCGGCGCAGCCCAGCATGAAGCTGATCGACGCGCTCGCGCCCGGCGCCAGGGTCACGCTGCGGCGCAGGCTGAAAGCCGGGTCGAGCACATTGCCGGCCGTGCCCGACAGCTCGCCCGCGCCGGCGAGAGCTGCCGGTTCGGCCAGGCTGCCACCGCGCCCGATAAAGCGTTTGCGATCGGTCTCGTACTGGTTGCCTTCGCCGCCTGTCACGGCATGCGCCAGCCACAGCGAGGTCTCATCGGCGCCACGTGGACGGCGCCGCGCCAGCAGCACGCCTGGCAGTGCCTCGGTTTGCACAAAGAGTTTTGAAAACGCGGGATGGCTCGCCTCCGCCGCGCGCGCATTGAGTACGACTTCCAGGTAGCTGGTGACTTCGATCCGGCGTGGCCGTGCACTGTCGTTGCGCAAGGTGAGGGCGCGCAGTTCGCGGTCAGCGCCACGGTCGACCGTTACCTTCAGTCGCGCATCGATACCGTCATACGCACACGCAAGCGTCACGAGCGAGGCATCGCCGCCCATGTCGTACCGCGCGCCGGCCGGGCTGCAAGGCTGGGCGCCGACCGACCAGTACTTGCCGCTGTCCAGGTCGCGCAGGTAAATGAAGTAGCCGTCGCCGTCTTCCACGGGATCGCCTTGCCAGCGTGTGAGGGCGGTGCCGGGCACGGTGGTAATGCCGGTACCGGCCGGCGTGATCAGTACGCTGAGCCTGCCATTGGAAAGAAAACGGGCGCCGGCAGCGGTGCTGGCAATCGAGCTTGTCATAGGCAAAAGCCTCAGTCTGAAGGTTTTAAAAGGCAATGTAATCGGTTACATTCTTGCCGATTCTACTCCAGATTTTTAATTAATCGACACAATTTTCGACCTATGCAGCGTGGATAACGCGGAAAAAAATGGGCGAAAAAACATCACATTGGCCGAAAAAGTAGAGTACATTAGAAAAATGTAACCGGTTACTTTAACCTCGACAAGTCGGAACAGGGCAATGCACCCATGGCGGTAACGATCAAGGATGTTGCGAAAGCGGCAAATGTCTCGGTGGCGTCGGTCTCGCGCACGCTCAATGGCAGCGGCACAGTGACCGAGGAAACGCGCCAGCAAGTGTTGGCGGCGGCCCGGGCGCTGCGCTACATTCCGCACAGCGGCGCACGCAGTCTGTCCACCAGCCGCACCGAGACCATCGGCGTGGTGCTGCCCGACCTGTACGGCGAATTTTTCTCGGAGCTTATCCGCGGCATCGATACCGCGGCGCGGCGCCGCAACCTGCACCTGCTGGTGTCGAGTTCCCACGGCGATGCCGGCGAGGCCGCTGCCGCGATCCGCGCAATGAGCGGCCGCGTCGATGGCCTGATCGTCATGTCGCCCCACGTGGATGCCAGCTTTTTGGCAGAGAATCTGCCCGATACCCTGCCCATCGTGCTGCTCAATACCCACTCCACCGGTCACGAATGCTCGGCCCTCGCCGTGGATAACTATGGCGGCGCTGCGGCGATGGTGCAGCACCTGGTCGAAATCGGCCACCGCCGCATCATGATGATCACCGGCCCCTCCAACAACTTTGAATCCGAAGAGCGCCTGCGCGGCTTTCGCGAGACCATGGCGCGCCTTCTTCCCGGCAGCGACGGCAAGGACCTGAGCGTGCTGCGCGGTGACTTCAGCGAAGAATCGGGCTACCGCGCCGGTCAGCAGCTGCGCGCGCTCAGACGCCTGCCGGACGCGGTCTTCGCGGCCAACGACATGATGGCCATCGGCTGCCTGTTCGCGCTGGGCGAAGGCGGGTTGCAGGTGCCGCGCGACCTGGCCCTGGTCGGCTTCGACGATATTCCAACTGCGCGCTTCATCACGCCGCCCCTGACCACAGTGCGCGTGCGCATGACCGACATGGGCAGCCGCGCGCTCGAATGCCTCGCCTTCGAGATCGAAAACCCGGAAGGAACAAAGAAGTCGGTGCAGGTGCTGCAGACGGAATTGGTGGTGCGGCGATCCTGTGGGTCGCCGAGGGCGGGAGGTCAGTTCGCCTGACAGGTTTTCGCGGTACCCAGAAGTCAAAAAATAATGACAGGAGACGAGAATGAAGATGAAACCAGGCGTGCGTGCCTTGCGTGGCGCGTTATTAGGCCTTTCCACCGCGGCCGTGCTGGCCGGCGCTCCGGCGTATGCGCAGTTGAGCAGCGCGACCATCAAGGGACAGATCACGCACAGTGGTGCGCCCGCCGCGGCGGCGACCCAGGTGGTGGCAGTCAATACCGCCACCGGCTACTCCTACCGCACCACCACCGATGCCGGCGGCGGCTATGTGCTCACCGGCCTCGCGCCTGGGGTGTATGAAATCCGCGTCGGCGGGCAATCCACTGAAAGGGTGACGCTGGCGATCGGCCAGACCGCGGCGCTGGACCTGTCGGTCGGCGCGGCGGCAGCCGGCAGCGGCGCCATCGAGCGCGTGGTGATCCTGGGTTCCGCACAGCGCCGCGACGTCAAGACCTCCGAAGTCGGCACCAGCGTCTCGCGTGCCCAGATTGAAAACCTGCCCCAGGTATCGCGTAACTTCCTGGGCTTTGCCGACCTGGCGCCGGGCGTGCGCTTCGACGTCGAGGCCAAGACTGGCTATGGCTCCCTGCAGGGCGGGGCGCAGAACCAGGACAACGTCAACGTCTTCATTGACGGCGTGGGCCAGAAAAACTACATCCTGCGCGGCGGGATGTCGGGCCTGGACGCTTCGCGCGGCAACCCCTTTCCGCAGTCGGCCGTGGCCGAATACAAGGTCATCTCGCAGAACTACAAGGCTGAATTCGACCAGGTCAGTTCGACCGCCATCACCGCTATCACCAAGTCCGGCACCAATGAGTTCCATGGCGACGTGTTCTTTGATCGGACCGGTTCCAACCTGACCGCGTATGACCCGTTCCAGAAAAAGAACCGCGACCTCGGCGTGGACCGGCCCAAGTACGCGCAGAAGCAGTACGGCGCGACCCTGGGCGGGCCGATCGTGCAGGATATGGCGCATTTCTTCATCGCGTACGAGGGCAAGGAAATCGCGCAGCCGCGCCAGGTGGTGGCCCAGCGTCAGGATCTGCTGCCCAACGCAGGCATCGTGCCGGCCCTGTTGGCGCGCGCGGGATCGGCCACCTCCAACTTCAAGGAAGACCTGGTGCTGGCCAAGATCGACGCCCAGATCGGCGAGGACCACCGGCTTGAATTCTCCACCCGCCTGCGGCGCGAGAGCGACCTTGTGCCGGAAGATTTCAAACTGTCCGTGCCGGGCAATGAAAAGGACCGCAAGAACGACGAGACGCGCTTCGACATCAAGTGGGAGTTCTCGCGTGGCGACTTCCTGAACGAGGCGCGCATCGGCTACGAGAAATTCCAGTGGAATCCGAGCGCGAAGATCACCGAACCCTTCGTCAAGTACGTGGTGTCGCCGTCGAATACCGCGAATAACGTGTCAGATGTGCTGTTCACCGGTGGCTCGCCGGATGCACAGGACCGCGCGCAAAAGGGCCTGTCGATCAGCGACGAGCTGACCTGGACCGGCCTGCGCGGCCACACCATCAAGGGCGGCGTCAAGGTCAAGAAGGTCGACTTTAACCTGTACGGCACCTCGCGCGCGGTGGATATCCGGCGCGAGATGATCAACACGGTGACCGGCCAGACCACAGTGATTCAGCTCGACCCGGCCCTGGCGCCGGTGGGCGTGGCTTACAGCGACAAGCAGTACGGCATCTATCTGCAGGACGACTGGAAGCTCAGCAAAAAGCTCGAGCTGAACCTGGGTGTGCGCTGGGACTACGAAAGCAATATGCTGAACGATAGCTACGTCACGCCTGCGGACCGGGTGGCGATCTTCGACAAGCAGGATCCACGCGACGGCGCCGCCGCCGGCCAGACCTATGCGCAGTCACTGGCCAAGGGTGGGGTGGCGATTCATGATTTCATCAGCACCGGGAATAACCGCAAGGCCTTCAAGGACGCATGGCAGCCGCGCGTCGGCCTGTCCTACGACCTGTTCGGTGACGCCAGCACGGTGCTGTTCGGCGGCGCGGGCCGCGCTTATGACCGCACCATCGCCAACAGCGCGCTGGACGAACGTCAGAAGAACGCCCAGCCGGGTGGCGAGATCTGGATGATCCGCAGCGAGCACAAACTGCCTTACACCGACCAGTTCAGCGTTGGCGTGCGCCACGCACTGGGCATCTGGAACACCGAGGCGGGTTACACCAACTCGCGCAGCCACAATCAGTTCAACTGGTTCGGCGGGAACCGCGACGTGAAAGGCGGCTGGGGCGACCAGAGTCCGATCGATCCGCTGTGGGGATCCGTGCCCGGCTTCGGCACCCTGATCCTGGGCGACTTCGTCACCCAGGCGCGCACCGAGTCGGTTTACCTGAAAGGCGACAAGCCGTTCAGTGCCGCCAGTGGCTGGGGTCTGGCCGCCACGTATACCTTGTCAGATGGAGAGACCACCAACAAGGAATGGACCAACGATATCTTTAACTGGACCTACGGCCGCACGACCGCGGGCTGGAATCCATCGACCAACGTTGAACGTCATCGCCTGGTGGTGGCGGGTCTGACCGACCGCGTGCTGCCGTTCGGGATCATGCTGTCGTCCAAAATGACCTTCGGTTCCGGCCTGCCTTACCGTATCACCGACTGCTCTAAAGGATTCAATGCCTGCGTCTCGCGCAAGGGCGAGGGTGGCTCGTTCCGCGAGGTAGACGTGGCCATGGCCAAGGATATCTCCGTCGGCTTCGGCAAGGTCGCACTGCGCCTCGACGTGCTGAACCTGTTCAACACGATCAATTATGGCAGCTACGATGCGTGGGGCGGCGGTCCATCCGTTGCGCAGGTCAACTACCTCGGCGGCGACAACAAGAACCTGGGCGTACCCGGTGGTGTGGCGGGGCCGATGCGCACCGTGAAGCTCACCGCACGCTACGCATTCTGATGGAGGGACACGCATGATTCGACGCCTGATCTCCTGTGCGGCGCTGCTCTGCTGCGTGTCGGCTTGCGCGCAGGCGCCAGCCGCGCTGCCGCAGCCGGTGCGGGTGTCCGCCAGCGAAGCGGCCCTGCTCGACGACCTGTCGGAAAGGACTTTCCGGTTTTTCTGGGACACGGCCAGTCCGGCCAATGGCCTGATTCCGGACCGCTACCCGACGCCTTCGTTTTCGAGTATTGCAGCGGTGGGCTTTGGGCTGACTGCTTATGCGGTCGGTGTCGAGCGCGGCTACATTACGCGCGCACAGGCACGTGACCGTACCTTGCTCACTTTGCGTTTTTTCCGGAATGCGCCGCAGGGCGACGCGGCGGAGGGGATGAGCGGTTACAAGGGCTTCTTCTATCATTTCCTCGACATGAAAACCGGCGCGCGCAGTTCGCGCTCGGAACTGTCCACCGTCGATACGGCCCTGCTGATCGCTGGCGTGCTGCATGCCCAGTCCTTTTTTAACGGACAGGATGCGGGCGAGGCCGAGATCCGCAAGCTGGCCGACGAGATCTACCGGCGCGTGGACTGGCGCTGGGCCCAGGCCCGTCCGCCTTCCATTGTGCTCGGCTGGCATCCGGAAAGCGGCCCGCTGCCCTACGACTGGAAGGGCTACAGCGAGGCCATGCTCCTGTACGTGCTGGCGCTGGCTTCGCCCACCCATCCGGTAGGACCGGATGCCTGGAAGGCCTGGACCAGCACCTACGACAAGACCTGGGCCAATGTCTATGGTCAGGAGCACCTGGCATTCGCGCCGCATTTCGGCCACCAGTACTCGCACGTCTGGATCGATTTCCGCGGTATCCAGGATGACTACATGCGGCATCGCGGCCTGGACTACTTCGAAAACAGCCGCCGCGCGACGTATGCGCAGCGCGCCTACGCGGTGGCAAATCCGCTCGGCTGCAAGGGTTATGGCGCCAACCTCTGGGGTGTGACCGCCAGCGACGGACCGGCCGACGTGGAGCTGACCGACGCCGGCAAAAAGCGCGTCTACCGCAGCTATGCGGGGCGGGGCATGGGCGCCGACCATTACGACGACTGCACCATCGCGCCGACCGGCGCCGCCGCCTCGATTGCGTTCGCACCGGAGATTGCGATCCCAGCGATCGTCCATATGCGTGAGCGCTACGGCAGCCAAATCTACGGCAAGTACGGCTTCCTGGACGCCTTCAACCCCAGCTTCGACTACAGCGCCAGATTGTCCAACGGACGCCGTGTGCCGGGCTTCGGCTGGATCGATACCGACTACCTGGGGATCGACCAGGGGCCGATCGTCGCCATGCTGGCCAATCACCGCAATGAAGCGGTGTGGCGCGTGATGCGTACCAATCCGGTCATCCGCGACGGTTTGCGCAAAGCGGGCTTCAAGGGCGGCTGGCTGGATGCGGAGGCAGCCAAATGACGCTCACGCGCCGCCAGGTGCTGGCGGCTGCGCCGCTGGCCCTGCTGGCAGGATGCCGTCCGCGCACGGGCGGTCCGCTGGAATTGAGCATGTGGGCGATGGGGCGTGAGGGCGAAGTGGTCAAGGAGCTGCTGGCCGGCTTTGAGCAAGCCAACCCCGCAATCAAGGTCAAGGTGCAGCAGCTGCCGTGGCTGTCGGCCCAGGAAAAGCTGCTGACCGCGTTTGCCGGCGACGTCACGCCCGACCTGTGCCAGCTTGGGAATACCTGGATTCCACAGTTCGCGACCCTGGGCGCCATCGCCGCACTCGACGCGCGGGTGCAGCAGCCGGGCAGTGTGGAAGCGAACGATTATTTTCCGGGCATTTGGGACTCGAATCGCCTGGGCAGCGCACTGTATGGCGTACCCTGGTATGTGGACACGCGCCTGATGTACTACCGCAAAGACCTGCTGGCAGCGGCAGGTTTCGCGGCACCGCCCGTGAGTTGGGACGAATGGACGCGCGCCATGCGGGCGATCAAGGAGCGCAGTCCATCGGACTTCGGCGTGCTGCTGCCGACCAACGAATACGAACAGTTGCTCTCGTTCGCGCTCCAGCAAAGCGCGCCGCTGCTGCGCGACCATGGCCGCTATGGCGACTTCCGCAACGCTGAATTTCGGCGCACGCTGACGTTTTACTCTGGCCTGTTCAGCAGCGGCCTGGCCCCGCGCATGTCCAGTACCGCGATCTCGAACGTCTGGGATGAATTCGCCAAGGGTTACTACAGCTTTTACATTTCCGGGCCGTGGAATATCGGCGAATTCAAACGCCGCCTGCCGGCCAGCATGCAGTCGACATGGGCGACCGCACCTTTGCCGGGTCCAGACGGTCCGGGCGCATCGATTGCGGGCGGCGCCAGTCTGGTGGTGTTCAAGCGCTCCAGACACCAGGACGCCGCCTGGAAGGTCATCACTTACTTGTCGCAGCCCGAGGTGCAGAGACGCTTTTATCAATTGACCGGCAACCTGCCGCCGCGGCGCAGCGCCTGGAGCGGCGCGCCGCTTGCGGACGACGCCTATTCGGCCGCCTTCCGCGACCAGCTTGAACGCGCCAAGTCGCCGCCCAAGGTGCCCGAATGGGAGCGCATCGGCACCGAAATGCGCGTGGTGACCGAAGCGCTGGTTGCCGGGCAGTTGACCCTGGACCATGCATTGACCGAGCTCGATGCGCGCACCGACCGTATTCTGGAAAAGCGGCGCTGGATGCTGGCGCGCGGGAGCGTGTTTTGACGCGCTCCTACGCCGCCTGGTGGATGGCCGGACCGGCCTTGCTGGTCATTGGCTTGTTCTTCTTTGTGCCGGTGCTGGCCGCACTGCTCATGAGCTTCACCGATTTCGACCTGTACGCACTGGCCAGCATCGATAACCTTCGCTTCGTCGGCCTGGCCAATTATCTCGAGCTGCTGCACACGCCGCTGTTCTGGAAAGCGCTTGGCAATACCCTGTTTTTCGTGGCCGTCGGGGTGCCGCTGTCGATCGTTGCATCCCTGGGCGCGGCGCTGCTGCTCAATTCCCGACTCGCCTGGATCAAGCCGTTTTTCAGGACCGCGTTCTTCGCACCGGTGGTCACGTCGATGGTGGCCGTGGCTGTGATCTGGCGCTACCTGTATCACACGCGCTATGGCTTCATCAACTACGGGCTTGACAGCCTTGGCCTTGCGAGCGCCGACTGGCTGGGCGATCCGCGATTGGCCATGCCTGCCATTATCGTGTTCGCGGTGTGGAAAAACTTCGGCTACAACATGATCATCTTCCTCGCCGCGCTGCAGAGCATTCCCACGGACCTGTACGAGGCGGCCGATCTTGACGGCGCGCGCACCGTCGCCAAGCTGCGCCACATCACCATTCCCGCGCTGGCACCAACCACGTTTATGGTCAGCATCCTGACGATGGCGGGCTACTTCCAGCTGTTCGCGGAACCGTATGTGATGACCCAGGGCGGGCCGGTCCAGAGCACGGTCAGCGTGTTGTACTTCATGTACGAGCAGGGCTTCAAGTGGTGGAACCTGGGTAGTGCCACGGCGGTTGCCTTTGTGCTGTTCCTGCTCATGTTCGCGGTCACACTGCTGCAAATGCGCGTGGCGGGAAGGGGACTGGAAGAATGACAGCGACCCGGATGAACAGGCGCTCGGCGCCGCGTGGCATCTCCATCAATCTGCTGCTCGTCCTGTGCGCGCTGCTGGCTATTTTTCCGCTGGTGTGGATGCTGTCGGTATCGTTCATGGCACCGGGCGAAGCGAGCCATTTTCCGCCACCGCTGCTGCCCAAGGCGCTCACGCTGGTCAACTATCAGGCGCTGTTTTCGCAGGAAGGTATCGGTCGCTATTTCCTCAATAGCCTGATGCTGGCCTGCGCCGCCACCATGCTGTCGCTGGCGTTCAACGTGGCGGCCGGCTATGCCTTTGCCAAGCTGCGCTTCAAGGGCCGCGAGCGCATCTTCAAGCTGCTGCTCGGCGCCCTGGTGATTCCGGGGCAGGTGGCGATGCTGCCGCTGTTCCTGATCCTCAAGCAGATGGGACTAGTGAATACCTACATCGGTGTACTGATTCCGGCTGCCGCCAGCATCTTCGGGATCTTTTTGGTGCGCCAGTATGCGCTGACGATTCCCGACGCCTTGCTGGAAGCGGCCAGGCTCGATGGCGCGGGCGAGTGGCGCATCTTCCGTTCGATCGTGCTGCCCTTGCTGGCGCCGATACTGGTGACCCTGGCGATCTTCAGCTTTCTGGGGAGCTGGAACGATTTCATGTGGCCGCTGATCGTCCTGACCGACAAGGATCTGTACACCTTGCCCGTGGCACTGGCATCGCTCTCGCGCGAACACGTGATGGACAACGAGATGATGATGGCCGGCTCGGTGCTGACCATCCTGCCTGTGCTGCTGCTGTTCCTGACGCTGCAGCGTTTTTACATACAGGGCCTGCTGGTCGGGAGCGTCAAGGGATGAAGGCAATTGGCTGGATATGTGCCTTGCTGGTGGCTGGGCAAGCGCAGGCGCAAGAGCGGATTCTCGATGAATTCGAGCAGCCGCAGACCTGGCGCGCGGTGGTGTCGGACGGCGTAAAGGGGACTGTCTCTTCGGCTCCGGGCAAGTCGGGGCAGGGCATGCGTTTCGACTTCGATTTTGGCAGTGCGGCCGGCTACGCGGCCGCGCAGCGAACCTTGCCGATCGAGTTCGGCGACGATTTCGCTATCTCGTTCTGGATCAGGGCCGAGGCGCCGCTGAATAACTTCGAGTTGAAACTGGTCGATGCCAGCGGCGACAACGTCTGGTGGGTCAGCCGGCCGAACTTTGCCATCTCGCGCGAGTGGCAGAAGGTCACCTTCAAAAAGCGGCACGTCAGCTTTGCATGGGGGCCAACCCAGGACCGCAGCTTGCGCCGTACCGAAAAGGTCGAATTTGTGGTCAGCGCGGGGCGCGATGGCGGACACGGGGCCATATTTATCGACGGTCTGTCGATCCGACCCATCGTCGCGCAGGGACCCGTGCCCGCGCCGCGCTTGAGCGCCTCCACCGGCGCACCGCAGGCATCGCTGCTCGACGAGGGTGGCGTACCGTGGAACACCGGGAGCGGGCTGCAGGCACTCACCATCGACTTTGTTCGGCCCCGCGAGTTTGGCGGGATTGTGCTGCACTGGGGCGAGGGTGCAGGGGCGAGCGCCTATGAAGTACAGTTCTCGGACGACGGCATCGACTGGCGCACGGCGCGCCGGGTGGTGGACGGGAACGGTGGGACCGACCCCCTGATGCTGCAGGAATCGGAGACGCGCTTCGTGCGCCTCAAACTGGAGCAGGGTGAAGGCAAGGGCTACCGGATCGACCGGGTGGAGATCAAGGACCTGGCTTTCGGCGATACCGCCAACGCGTTTTTCCAGGCCTTGGCAAAGGCCGCCCCGGCGGGCCACTATCCGCGCGGGATGTTGGGCCAGCAGAACTACTGGACAGTGCTTGGCGTTGACGGTGGCCGGGAGACGGGCCTGATCTCCGAGGACGGTGCGATCGAGGTTGCGCGTGCCGGCTTTACGGTGGAACCCTTCGTGATCGAGGGCCGTAAGCTCACCAGCTGGGCGGACGTAAAGATAGCCCAATCGCTGCAGGACGGCTACCTGCCGATCCCGTCGGTGACGTGGACGGCCGCGCGCTGGCGCCTGGCTACCACCGCCTTTGCACACGGCAGCGCCGTGCAGTCGCAACTGCTGGCGCGCTATCGCCTGACCAATACCTCGTCCGTGCCGCTATCCCTGCGCCTTGCGCTGGCGCTGCGGCCCTTCCAGGTTAATCCGCCGATGCAGTTCCTGAACACCCCACCCGGTGTCAGCCCGATTCGCAGCATTGCGTGGAAAGACGGCGCCTTCCAGGTCAATGGCGCCGATCGCGTCTTCCCCTTGACCAAACCCGATCAGGCAGGCGTGTCCAGTTTTGACAACGACGCGTTTCCCTCACAGCTTGCAGGCGACGGCTGGAGCGCGCAGCGCAGCGTGAGCGACGCGTTTGCAGCGGCATCGGGTGCGCTTGCATACGACTTCAAGCTGGCGCCCGGCGCCACAGCGGAAGTGGATCTGGCCATGCCGCTCAACGGAACGCCGCAGGTGACCAGGCTATCTGCCGACGCCGCGCAGCAGCAGGTGGCCGCGGCCTGGCGCGCGCGCCTCAACCAGGTCACGTTCATGCTGCCGGCCCGGGCGCAAGCGCTGCACGATACGCTGCGCTCTTCGCTTGCGCACATGCTGATGACGCGCGATGGCGCAGCCCTTATGCCAGGAACCCGCTCCTACGCCCGCTCATGGATCCGCGACGGCGCGATGATGTCGGAAGGGCTGCTCAGGCTGGGCAACGAACAGGTGGCACGCGACTACGCGCGCTGGTTTGCGCCTTACCAGTTCGAGAGCGGGAAGATACCCTGCTGCGTGGACCGGCGCGGCTCGGACCCGGTGCCTGAAAATGACAGCCAGGGTGAGTTCATCTTCCTGGCCGCCCAGCTCTGGCGCTATACCAGGGACCGCGTCCTGGCGGAGGAAATGTGGCCGCGCGTGCGCGCCGCTGCGGCCTACATGGAGCAGCAGCGCCAGTCGGAGCGCACGGCGGCGAACCAGGTGCCGGCGCGCCAGATGCTGTTTGGTCTGCTGCCCGCCTCGATCAGTCACGAAGGCTATTCCGCCAAGCCGATGCATTCGAACTGGGACAATTTCTGGGGCCTGCGCGGCTACCGGGATGCGGCCATGCTGGCGGCGGCGCTGGGCAAGGACACCGACGCGGCCCAGTTGTGCGCGCAGGGCGACGAGTTCGAACGCGAGCTGCTGGCGTCCTTGCGGCGGACAGCGGAGTCCCACAAGATCGACTACCTGGCCGGCGCGGCTGAATTGGGCGACTTCGATCCCACATCGACCACCATTGCACTCTCCCCGGGAGGGCTGCAGCAAAAGCTCCCGCAGGATCTGTTGCAAGGCACCTTTACGAGGTACTGGAACGAATCCGTGGCGCGCCGCGACGGCAAGCGCGAATGGGTCGACTACACACCGTATGAACTGCGCAACGTGGCTGCATTCATCCGCCTGGGCTGGCGCGGCCGCGCTCACGAACTGCTCGACTTCTTCATGAAGGATCGCCGCCCGGCTGCGTGGAACCAGTGGGCCGAAGTGGTGGGCCGCGACGCGCGCGAGCCGCGCTTTGTCGGCGATATGCCACATGGCTGGATCTCGTCCGATTTCATCCGCTCCGCGCTCGATATATTCGCCTATGAGCGCGAATCGGATAAGTCGCTGCTCGTCGCCGACGGTATTCCCCTGGACTGGCTGGAGGGCGAGGGCGTGTCGGTTGCGGGTCTGCGCACGCCATTCGGGCCGCTGGGATACCGCATGCGCTCCGCAAAGGGGAACATCACGCTCGCCATCAACCGCATGGACACCTTGCCGCAAGGCGGCATCGTCCTGCGCGCCGTCACGCCGTCGTGGTCATCCGCCCGCACCACCATCAACGGCCGGCGCGCCCAATGGCACCAAGGCGAGCTGCGCATTCGCGCCTTGCCGGCCACCGTTTCCATCTCCGCAGCGACAACCAGCAAGGCCAGACCATGATCCAGTTTCCGAAAGACTTCCTGTGGGGTGCATCGACCTCCGCCTACCAGATCGAAGGATCGCCGCTGGCCGACGGCGCCGGTCCCAGCATCTGGCAGCGTTTCGTTCACACGCCCGGCAATATCCGCGATGGCGATACCGGCGACGTCGCCTGCGACCATTACCGCCGCGCCGCCGGCGACGTGGCCCTGATGCGCGAGATCGGCCTGCAGGCTTACCGCTTCAGTATCTCCTGGAGCCGCGTCCTGCCCGAGGGGCGCGGCCGCATCAATCAAGCCGGCATCGGCTTTTACGACGAACTGGTGGACCGTCTGCTTTTTGCAGGCATCAAGCCCATGGTCACGCTGTTTCACTGGGACTTGCCGGAAGCACTGGACAACCAGGGCGGATGGCTTAACCGCGACATCGCCGACTGGTTTGCCGACTACGCTCGCGTCATGTTCGAGAAGCTCGATGACCGCGTCACGTCGTGGGCGACGCTCAACGAACCGTGGGTCGTGGCTGATGGCGGCTACCTGCACGGGACGCTGGCGCCCGGTCACCGCAACCGCTTCGAGGCGCCGATTGCGGCCCACAACCTGCTGCGTGCGCACGGCGCCGCCGTCAAGGTCTACCGCGAAGTGGGCAAGCACGATATCGGGCTGGTGGTGAACCTGGAGCCCAAATATCCGGCCAGCGACAGCCCTGCCGACCTGGAGGCCGCCGCGCGTGGGCACGCCTACATGAACGGCCAGTTCCTGGACCCGGTATTCCTGGGCTGCTACCCGGACAAGATCAAGGACGTCTACGGCGACGCGTGGCCCGAATGGCCGGCCGACGATTACGCGCTGATCAGCCAACCGCTGGACTTCATCGGCATCAACTACTACACCCGCAATGTCAGCCGGGACGAAGCGACTGCCTATCCGGTCCGCGCGGTGCCGGTGCGCCAGAAGCTGGGCACCTATACCGAAACGGGCTGGGAAGTGTATGCCAAAGGCCTGAGCGACACGCTGGCCTGGGTGGCGGCGCGCTACGGCAATCCGCCGGTGTACATCACCGAGAACGGCGCCGCGTTTTTCGATCCGCCGGTAGCGGAGGGCGGGCACGTGCACGATCCGCTGCGCGTGGACTATTATCAAAAGCATTTGCGCGCCATCAGCGATGCCATCGCCGCCGGGGCCAATGTGCGCGGGTACTGCGCCTGGTCGCTGTTGGATAACCTGGAGTGGGCGCACGGCTTTTCGAAGCGCTTCGGCATCGTCCACGTCAACTTTGAGACGCAGGAGCGCACCCTGAAGGACAGCGCGTATTTTTACCGCGAGGTGATCGCTACCAACGGCATGGTGCTGGACGGCGTGCCCGCCCGGCCCTCAAGCTGGCAGGGCTTGCCGATGTGGCGCGAACCTTAAACGCCGCGCTGCGCCGCGCGCTTGATCGCTTGCGGCGGCTGCCCGTACACGCGAATGAATGCGCGCCTCATCCGTTCCGTGTCCGCAAAGCCGCTTTCACGCGCGACCACGTCGATCGAATGCGTGGTTTCTTCTATCATCAGACGCGCCGCCTCCAGCCGTAAAGTCTCGACCGCCTTGGCCGGCGACTGTCCGGTTTCGAGGCGAAAGCTGCGCGAGAACTGGCGCCGGCTGAGGTTGGCCGCGTCGGCCAGCTCGTCCACCGATAACTCCTTGCGCAGATTGCTCTTGGCGTAAGCCAGCGCGTTCTGGATGCGGTCCGACTTGGGTTCTAGTTCCAGTAAGGCCGAAAACTGCGACTGGCCGCCGCTGCGGCGGTGGTACATGACCATCTTGCGCGCGACCAGGCGCGCCAACTCAACACCGTGGTCCGCCTCCAGCAGTGCCAGGCACAGGTCGATGGACGCGGTCATGCCGGCCGAGCTCCACACATTGCCATCCTTGACGAAGATGCTGTCTTCCTCCACGCGCGCCTTTGGATAGAGGCGCTGCAGGTTGCGCGCCTCATACCAATGGGTGGTGACGCGCCGCCCATCGAGCAGGCCGGCCGCCGCCAGCATGAAGGCGCCGGTGCAGATGCTGGCCACGCGGCGCGACTCCACGCTGGCGCGACGAAGGAAATCGATCATCGCGGCCGATGCTTCCACCGCATTCAAAGCACCGAGCACAATGACCGAATCGAACACCTGGCTGCCGAAAGCGACCGTGTCGATGCGCACGCCGCAGGAGCTTTTGACCGGACCGCCGTGCTCGGACAGCATCGTGATCGCATACAGCGGTGCGGCGGCGTCCATGTTGGCGACCTCGAACACTGTCGCGGCAGCGAAGCCGACGATCTGGAAATCCTCGTACAGCACGAATCCGATGTTCTTCATGTTTGTCCCAAAAAGAGGTTTCTACGTCACTTGGGCCAGATCGTATCTGGATAAGATGATCACGTCAACTCACTGAAAGGAACACTATGACTACCCAGAACACCCTTGGCACCGCCGTCATCACCGGTGCATCGTCCGGCATCGGCGCCATCTACGCGGACCGCCTGGCGCGCCGCGGCTACAATCTGATCCTGGTGGCGCGCGACGCCGCCAAGCTCGATGCCCTGGCCGTGCGGCTACGCGACGCCACCGGGCGCCGGGTCGCTATCCTGCGCGCCGACCTGAGCGAGCACGATGACCTGCGCACCGTCGAGAGCGTGCTGCGCGATGACAGCAGCATCACCATGCTGGTCAATAACGCGGGACTGGGCGCGACCAGGAGCCTGATTGACTCGACCCCGGAAGAACTCGACGCCCTGATCGCTATCAACGTGACCGCCCTGACGCGCCTGACGCGCGCTGTGGCGCCGGCGCTGGTGGCACGCGCCAAGGGAACGATCATCAATATCTCGTCAATCACGGCGCTGGCGCCCGAACTCCTGAACGGAACCTACGGCGGCGCCAAAGCGTATGTGCTGGCGCTGACGCAGTCGCTGCATCACGAAATTGGCGGGAAGGGTGTGCAGGTGCAGGCAGTGCTGCCAGGCGCGATTGCCACGCCGTTCTGGGACCGTGCGGGTCTGCCCGTATCCAACCTGCCCGATGCGATCGTCATGACGCCGGAAGACCTGGTCGACTCCGCACTGGCCGCGCTGGACCAGGGCGAACTGGTGACCTTGCCATCGCTGCCCGATGCCGGCCAGTGGGAAGCGATGAATGCGGCAAGGCTGGCGCTGGGTCCCAACCTGTCGCACAAGAAGCCGGCGGCGCGCTACAAGCTTGCCGCCTGAGGGTAAATCAGAAGCCCTTGACCGCGATGGCGGTGTGGCCAACTTGCGGTGGCGCGGCGAAAAAGTCGCCCACCAGCTTGCGCCATTCCTGGAAGTCGGCGCTTTCGCGGAAGTCGACCATGTGATTATCGACCGTCGCCCATTCAACGCGCAGGGTGTAGTGGGTCGGCTCTTCGACCGAGCGTTCCAGATGCATCGCGCTGCAGCCTTTGGCGCGCTGGAACAGGGGGACCGCTTGTGCGACGCCCGCTTCGAACTGGGCTTCGGTACCGGGTTTGACTTGAATCTGTGCGACTTCCATGAACATCGGTTTTCTCCATTGGGCCTGAACGGTAGGTCAGGATCAAAACCATTGTAGCGATATTCGTGCAAGGGCGTGAAAGCAGGGCCGTACGCCCGGTATGCTGACCCCGCAAAAATCGTAGGGTGGGTAAGCGAAGCGCCACCCACCATTTACGGCGCCAGCACGCACACGAAGTCCCGGCATGACAGGCGAAGCCGCAACCAGGCGGAGATCAGCCGCGCAGATTGTCGATGTCTACCCGCGCAAACGGCATCGTCGGCGCTGCCAGGCCAAGCAATATGGCCAAGTGCACCTCAAGATCGACCGTGCCCAAGCTGCCCAGTGAAACCTCACCGCCCAGCACGAGCGCGGGTTCGAATCCATACATCTCGCTTTTCGACAGCTCGCCCAGCCGTGCGCGCGCACGCTCGAAGAGCGGCAAGCGCTGAGCGTCCTTCATGTCCTCGTCCTCACGCCAGCGATGGCCGAAGAAATCCCGGATCGACTGATCCGCATCGGTGATCGTTTTCTTCAGATCGCTCGCCGCGCAAATGATCGTATTCGTACTGCACATGATGCTGACGCTGGCGCCGGTCTTCGGGCCCCACAGATGCAAGGTACCAAAGCCGGAGCGGGCGATGACGTGGAAGCGGTCGAGCTTCAACAGCCCGGAACCTTGAAGCCAGTGGGCCACGATCTCGTCGTACAGCGCAGGATCGACTGTCCAGAACAGCCCGTCGGCGTATCCGCACCACCCTTCATGTTCCCAATAGGCGAGCAGCTGGTCCGGCAAGGCGCCGCGCCAACGCGCGATCGCGCTGGCCGGCACCTCTTCGCGGGAAGTCGCTTCGCCGAATTCTGCGATAAAAGCCTCGAAATGTTCATCTCTCATGGGTATTCGCCATAGGTTTGCAGGAAGTAGTCGACCTCATCGCGGATCGAAGCGAGATCGCATTCGGGTCTGCTTGCGATCACATTGCGCAGATGCTTTACCGCTCTCTCGATCAGCTCCCGCCCTTGCAGCGCGCCCGATTCTTCTGCAATCGCCGATAACATCGTGCCCAGGATGTACGGTTCCGCGCTCATGCTGTTTGACTGGATGTAGACAACGGCCGCTGGTGTCGAAATCCGAAACAGAACATCGAAAGCGCCGGCCTGGTAATACGCATCGCCAATTTGGCTGACCAGGATGTCGAGGGCTACCTGCCTGGCCAAGTCGGGCGCACGATCGCCGAGCAGACGCAAAGCGTCGGACGATTCGTCGAAATCTTCGACTGATTTTGCTTTAGCGATCAGGTCCTGGCACTCGCTCATGTCGGCTACTCGCTGGATGAACTATCGGAGGTAAAGGGCAGGGCGGCCGAATTGGCGCAGCATGGTCAGGTGAGCCTGTATGCCGACTTTTTGAAGGCAAGATAGCTGCAAGCGTCCGCCGGCAGCGATTGCAGGTACGAACGCGTACATTTCATCGACTCCCACCGGGCCGTATTTTTTCGGAGCGCGAGCAAACAATTCCTTGCCGGTCTCGTCTTTCAGGTTTGCATCACTTTGGTACCGGCTGACAAAAAAAGACGAAGCGTGTATGTCAGGGTCGTCCATCGTGCGCGCAAGGTCCCCTTTCATACCGACGAGACTTTGCGTCGTGGTGAGTATCGTGGCGCTGCTGCCACTGCGTTCGCCCCACAGATAGAGCTTACCGAAGGCGGTGCGTGCGATGACGTGGAATTGGTCGATGCCTTCAAGTGGCGTGTCTTTTAACCATTCCGAGACAGCAGCCTCGTAATCGTCAGGATTGACAGTCCAGAACAGGCCGTCAGCGTAGCCGCACCAGCCTTCCTCGCGCCAATAGGTCAACAGGCGGGGCGGCAGGGCCGTGGTCCATTTATCGATACTGCTTTGCGGTACGGGATGGCACAGGTTTGCTTCGCCAAACTCTTCGATAAATGCGTCGAAATTTTCATCTCTCATCTGGATTTCATCGTAAGCGCCGTTACGACCAACCGCCGTGTTGAATATGGATGACTTCAGGTTTGCTCGCCTGAGCGAGGAAAACGAGATGGGCGACCAAGTCCACTTTTACCAGCTTGTCCAATGTCGGAACGCCGCCAAGTTGCAGTGCCGGTTCAAAGCCGTACATGTCTTCCATCGTCGTGGGTCCCAGTTTCTTCAGGGCGCGCTTGAACAGGCGTTTATGGTTGATGTCCTCCAGATCGTAATCGTCGCGCTCGCTGCCGCTGAAGAAACTGTCGAGGGCCAGATCGTCTTCGCCATCCAGCACGTAACGGTCCGGCGGCATCACGGTTATTGATCCCGTCAGCGGGTGGATAATCATCGTGTGCCCTTGCTTTTCGCGCCAGAGATACAGGTCGCCGAACGCGCTGCGTGCGATCACATGGTATTGATCGGCCGCCTCGTCAATGCCCGCGGCGTCGAACCATGCCTTTACAGCCGGGCCCAGTGTGGCGGGATCAGGGATCCACAGCAAGCCGTGGGCGTAGCCGCACCAACCGGTTTCCTCCCAATACGACAAGAGCGATGCAGGCAGTTTTCCATGGTAGTGGCCGAACTGGCTGGCGGTTGGGCGGACCGCACCGACTCGAGGACCAAAGTCCTGGTTAAACGAGGCAAAATCTTCGTTCATGAAAGTCCACAGTCAAATGGGTTGCAGTACACCGCACTACCTTCTTTGGTGCTACAACTCTCTGTTTGCGCGGCAGACGGAAAGGTACTCGCCAAATTCCGGATATGGCTCCCAATTAGCAGCCGGGACGGCGTAAGAATCTTTTTCTTCAACAATGCCAGTAACCACATTTCGCCGTTCGATAACGATACTGCCATCGGTCTTGAAGGCAAAGGTAACTGCCGCATGGAGACCGTTGCTTAGGTCCTCAAACTCAAAGTGCAAGGCCGCGGAAAGAAACAGATGTTCAGGCTCTATTTTCTTAAAATCATATTTCAAATAGAGCCGGTCATTCGCGTCAAAGAAGAGAACCGATAGCCAGCCCGCAGCAATGTCTACCACAAATTTTTCGCCCTGGCTTTGTAGAACCGCTACGTAGGAATCTCCAGCAGTATGTCTGGCCTCAGCCGCCTGTTGCGGCAGGGGGGAAATTGGCTGATTCTTCGCTCGAAACCACCGTTCGAAATATTTAGGTTTATCCATGAACTACCTCACTTCACACCACAGATAAACAACCGATCAGTTTGCCGCACCGGCCTCTACCGCAGAGGTACAGGATCGAACGCTATGCTCGATACGCGATCGGGCTGGCGAACCGAAAAGCTGAATGACAATTTTCCCCATGGGAGAAAGGCTGAATACGACGTCACTTCATCGGGTGAGTGGCCGCGCGGCGCGTCGGTTATGCGTAACTCCGGATAGTGGCGCTGTACTTCCGCTAGTGCCAGCTTGCTGGCAGCAAGGCTCAACACCAGAAAGCCCGGATGGCCGCCGACACGCTTGATGCGCAAGTCGGTGTTGTCGAGAACGGCACCTTCCAGCACTAACGGGTTCGGTAAAGTAAAGAACTGAAAAAAATCATTGCTGGCATTGGAGTTTTCGACCAGCTTGGTACTTAGCAGCGTTTCGATCTTTTCGCGGGAAAAAGGTGCTTGCTGCGGCAGCTGGTCGAGTAGCTCCCAAAGGGTCATGTGTGGGGTCGCAGTCATCGTATTCTTCCCATTGACCTGGAGAGGTAGCCCGGCTGCGAGCAGCCAGCCTGCCGCGCAGAGTAGCACCATCCGTCGTTGAGTGAGCGCCGATTTGAGGAGGTGAAAGGTCATGATCAAGCGCTTTTCTTAGTCTCACCGCTACCGAATTGCAGGCGATCTGTATGCTCGCGTTATAACGGCATTTCGATTAGTTGATCTCGCTGCGACTCTGCCAGCTGATCAGGCAGTAGCGCCGAGAAATCGTCTGTTCCATCATGGAGTCCATGAGATGCGATGAATCCCAAGCTTTCCTCAAAAATGAAATGCAATCCCAGTTCGCTTGGCAACTCACTCTCCAGCGAACTCATTGTCCGTTTCTTTAACATGCGAATATCGATAAGCTGCCGGTTCAATAGTTGACGCCAGCGGTCGCCAGCGTACTGTTCCTCGTCCGCGGTGACCGGATGAAGCTCGTCATCCGCGTCCAAAGGCGCGGAAACGCAGCTCCCTCCACCAGGTTCGCGTTCCCACCAGACAATTACACTATTCAGACCCGGATCGCTGGCTATTCCCAGAGAGCTTTGGTCATCAAAAACTACCTCTAGTGGGCCAGCTGTGAGGGAAAATGACAATTCATCCGCGATCCCGCACTCAACAGAAATCTCATCCTTCGGCCACCAGCTATAACGTACCAGCTTGGCTATGCGCTTGCCCACGCACTTGCCGAGGTCTGACTTAAACTGCGAAGGGGATTTTTTTGGTTGCATCATTACTTTCCATTCTTTCTGGCGGACTGAATCAACAAATCGATCATACGGATATTGTTTTTTGAAGGAGATGTGTTGAGGTTGACTGCCAGTGGATCGGCAACAACGACTCGGCCTTCCTTGCTGATTAAAAATTGCAAATCATTGATCTGAACATTCTTGTTTACCATCGTATTGCGGATTCCTTCGAGATCCTTGATACTTTGCGCGTTTAACAACGGAGATTCGCCAACAATGCGAATCTTCCCGCTCTCCAGTTTGACGACATCTTTAGATCCTTGTGCGAACTTGTCAAACACCAGCCCGGCCTTGTCACCGACATGGACAGGCCCGCGTGCATTGACCGTTGGAATTCCCAAGTCGTCGAGTTGGTGCAGTAGTTTAAGTTCGTCTGTAATGAGCTGCGGATTCTTTCCTTGCCGCAGCACGCCAACCGCCTCATTTTGGCGGTATGCGTAAACGTCTTTATTTCCGCCTTTGCCGAGCAATTCGCCCAGTTCGGAAGGGGCAATTGTATTTGTCGCGGATTTCTTGCCACCGCCCCCTGCCGAACAATCTTCGCAGTCCTTCGGCTTGCCGTCCTTCGCCGCAGCGTGCTGCTGCTCGGCCGCTTCTTTCGGCTTGGGCGGCGTGGCCTTCGCTGCCGCTTCCGACGCCGCTTTCGCCTCCTTGGCGGCAGCTTCCACGGCTTGCGCCTCTTTTTCCGCCTTGCGCAAACCATTAAGCGTCTTGGTCAGCCCAGCGATCTTTTTCTCGATCGCGATGACTGCCTTGGTCGCGCGCACCGCCTTGACCGGCTTGGCCAAAGCGTCGCCCACATACGGCACCATGCTGGCCACGCTCAAGCCAGCGCCCAGAAAGTCACCCTTGCGCAAGGACAGTCCAGCACCAATCAGGTCGGACACCGGCGTCGGGTCGACCATACCCGCCACGTCCGCAGCAGTCGCAGCCATTTCCCATTTGAGCTCGGCATCTGCCTTGGCGAGCGCAGCCGTGACGTCCTTGATCTTGCCGGCGATATCGGTTGGGCCGCTCATAGCTCGATTAGTTCCTTCTTCATGCGGCCGGCGCGTTTTCGAACAGCGCGTCCATGCGTTGATTGGTTTCCAGCTGCAGCCACACGGAATCGGGCAAGCCGGCGATCATCGCGCCCAGTCGCTCATTCGGTGCGAGCGCGCTGTCGTTCAGGTAGCGTCGCACGGCGGGGTGCTCATCGAAAGAAGGCGAGACATCCATCATGAGCCCGGCGAACAGGTGCTGGTCCGCGGCGCCCGTTATCCCGTAGCTGCTGCAGCGCGCGACCGCGGCGATAGCGATCTCGCGCAGCATCGGCCGCGTGATGCCGTCGATGGCGTCGGCGCAGTTTGCTTCCCAGTGCGCGATGATGCTGTCGTACAGATTCTCTTTATCGTAATACATCAGGCGTTCGCGCTGGCCGCCGTCCAGTGCCAGCGGCATGAAGGAAAAGCGGGCCATATCGCTTGCACTTGCCGGAGCGGGATCAATTCCGTAATGCTGGGCGCGGCGCGGTTCCCACGCTGTCCAGCGCCGCACCGGCGCGAAGAACCAGGCTTTTTGCGATGGCGTCAGGGCCGATGGCAGGCCAAGCAGAATGCGCGGATCGTAGAAGCGCAGGATCGCCGCTTGTCCCTCGTCGATCTGGCAAGTCAGCCGCGCGGCAAGCATCGAGGCCAGCACCGGCAGGCTATGGTCGCTGTCGATCCAGCTGACGCCCGGCGCGCTGCGCTCCAGGCCAAGCAGCCAGGCGCGCAATGCGATGCCGTCCGCCGCACTGCCGATGTCGATCAGCAGCGGTGCCGAGGCTTCCAGCGCCGCTTCCGGCGTATCGGCAAAGAGCGATCGCCAGCGCACGCCGGAGAAGCGCTGGCGCAGCTCATCGTATGCGTTGTCGTACGATGCGCAGTCGAGCAGGGCATACGTCAATGGCTTGTGTTCAGTTTCGCTAGGCGAAGTCGCGTGGACTGGCATGGGTGGCGTTTCTGGCGTATGGGCTGGCATGCTTAGCGTGTGAGGAAAGTGCTGCCTTTTGCGGCCGCATTTTTAAGGCACTCAACGCAGATGGTTGTTTTACCCGAAGGTAGCGGGCTGAGGACTGCAGGCGAGGCTGAAGGCGCAGCGAAGGGATGCAGCCCGCCCTTCACAGTGAAGTTACCTGGGCAGGCGAACGTGATGTTGGCGCCGTCGAGCGTGATCGAGGACTGACCCGCCTGCAGCACGATCTTCTGCTTGGCGCTGATGGCGATGCTGTCGTTGACCGAGATGATGGAGATCGATTTGTCCGCCAAAATTTCCAGTTCATCCGTGTGCGCCTGCAGCGACACCGGGCCGTTTCCGGCAAACGCTTGAATCCCGCCGCTGTGCGAAAACAGATTGGCTGCCTCGCCGGCCACCGACGACAGGGTATAGCCGGCCGCCAGATGCAGGTCGGTCTGGGTACTCCAGTGCAGCTGTTCGCCGGCGAACACCAGGGTCGATGCCGGCGTGGCCCAGTTGATGCTGGCCGGAGCGTCCATCAATACCAGCGGCGTGCCAAATTTTTCGACCGGCTGGCCGCCATCGAGTGCACGCGCGCCTTGCGTGGCTTTCAGCGCTTGCTGGCCATTGAGGGCGCCGCTGTACTTGCCTTTGGCCTTGGGGTCGATCTGGTCGGTGAAGTCGGCGAGCGCCTTGGCTGCCCCCTTGCTGCTCAGGGCCTTTTGCTGAGAGGCGGCATCGGCCAGCATGGCGGCCGCCTTCTTGGCGGCCTTGAGCAGGGTGACCGATTCCAGGGTATCGAGCTGGGTCGAGACAATCCCGCTGCCCCTGCGCGAGCGCGTGCTGGTCGAGAGCAGCACGCCTTCGCCGCCGCGCACCACGGCCCAGGCGTCGGTGCGCAGTTCGAAGCCGCTGCCGCGGTAGCCGCCGCGCTGGGCCGAATTGGGCGACTGCACCACCAGGTAGCCCAAGTTGAGCTGGGTTGCCGCGGTGCTGGTGGCCAGGCGCGTGCGCACCTGGCCAGTGCTGTCGTCGAGCTGCCACTGGTTGAAACCGGTGCCGTCGAAGTTATGGCTGTGGATACCGGACAGCACGCCGGCGTGGTTCACGCCGGATTCCACGCCCGCCGAAAACGGCGGGGTGTCGGCCCCGGTATAGAGCTGGGCCACCACGATCGGGCGGTCCATGTCGCCCTCGATGAAATCAACCAGCACTTCGGTGCCGATGCGCGGCGTGAATTGCGAGCCCCAGTTTGGGCCAGCCAGCGCTTCGGCCACGCGCACCCAGGTGCCCGAGGTTTCGTCGCCGGGCGCATTGCCGTCGGGGTCAAGATTGTGGCTCATGCCGCCGGCGATGGCCCCAGTGCCGCGCTGCCAGGCGAACTGGATTTTCACGTGATAGTCGCGCGCGGTGGTGGCGACGGCGTCGGCCAGGCCGGTGACGATGGCGGTTTGCGGGCCGAGCGCGGTGACCGCATGCGGCGCCGCGGTGGCGCGCGGGACGATGGCGACCGTATCGCGCACGCAGCCGAAGCGGTTGCGGTAGGTGCCCGCTTCGACGCCAATGTCGGCCAGCCCGGCGACCGCGCTCTGGAAGTTGTTGCGGGCACGGTGCTCGACCCACAGCACGGTAAAGGCGTTGTCGCCGGCATAGCGTTCGTGCTGGGTGAGGGTGAAGCCGTGGCCGGCCGCAAGCCGGCGCACGGCGCCTTCGCCTTCAAAGATCTTGTTGTCCAGTTCCAGGGCCTGCAGCATCAACAGGCTGTGGGGATCGGCGGCGCCGCTGGCGCTGGCGATGCGCTCGCCGCTGCCGTCGTACACGGACATGGCAGGCAGTTCGCCCGCGTCCAGCGCCGACTCCTGCTCGGCCGCCGGGGCCACCAGTTGCAGCGGATCCCAGCTGCTGATGCTGACCGCATTGGCCTGCACCTGGCGCCGCGCCCGGAACTGGTCGATGGCGTCGTCGCTGTCGGTCGCCCGCACGCCATGGAAGCGGATCGTGGGATTGCCTGGCGTTGCGGGCGCCCTGGCGCGGCTGTCGAAAATGACCATGCGGTGTTTGGCCTGGCCGTCGCCGCTGTCGTCGCCCGGCTGGTCGTGCTCGAAGCGGTAGCTCAGGCCTTCGCTGGCCAGCAGGCGCGTGAAAAACTCCAGGTCGCTCTCGCGGTACTGGGTGCATACCGGACGCGCCGCCAGTTCCTGGGCAACGTCGAACTCGTAGCGTACCTGCGGATAGTCGGCCAGCAGTTCGCCGATGATGTCGCGTGCGCTCTTGTCCTGGAATATATAGCTGTCGCGGCGCAGGCGCAGCAAGGCCAGCGCCGGTTCGAGGTGCAGGCGGTAGCGCGCGGCGCCGCCGTCCGCGCCCAGCCAGGACGCCTCGGTGCAGATGCCGTGCCAGGCGCGCCGGCTGCCGTCCGGCTGCAGCAGGGTGATGGTGAGTTCTTCACCGATGAACAGGGTCAGGTCGAGCGCGGTCGACACCGACAGCGCGTCGACGTCGAAGCCATACAGTTCGTTGACCGCCTCGCGGCCGCTGAACTGTTCGGCCATGAGAGACTCGGGCAGACCGCTGTCCTGGGCGCTGGCCAGCGTGATCAGGCGCGCATGCTGGGACAGGCCGGTGCCGAAGCGGCCCAGCGCGGCGATCTGCTCGAGTACGTCCATCAGGGCAGGGTGATCGTGAGGTTGGCGGCCTTGGGCGCGAGCTTGACCACGCCATCGTAGGCGGCGATCTTTTCTTCGGTGTTCTTGGCCAGCGAGGCGCGCAGGCCGATGTAGCCGAGGATGCAGATCAGGGCGAACACGGAACACAGCACCCACAGCGGCAGGTCCGAGCGCAGCTTGTGGACGATGTCGTCGGGGCGGTCGGCGTGAGGCGCGAAGCCGCCGCGCTTACCCTTCATGGCCGCGATTTCGTCACCCAGGCGGGCGGTGAAGTAGTTCAGCTTTTCCGAGCCTTCCAGGATGTATTTGCCCTGGAAGCCGAGCAGCAGGCACATATGGAACACTTCCAGCGCCTGCAGGTGGGCGCCGCCGCGCACGCGCAGCGCTTCCAGGCGGTTGTAGAAGTTCTCGCCGGCCAGCTGGTCGCCGAACAGCACCAGTTGCAGCGGGCGGCGTTCCCACTCGTTGCGGATCGAGTAATTCGAACGCAGGATGATTTCGTCGACCGCGGCGCAGAAGGCGTACTTGGCGGCGTCGATGTCGTCGGCCGAGGCGCCTTGCTTCTTGGCGCCCTTGGTGAATTCATCGAGGAACTGGGTGGTCTTTTGCGCGAAGTCGGCGTTATCCTGCGGGCCGCTGCCGTTCTTGAGCATGAACAGGGCATAGAAGCCGTCGTACATCAGGTCCAGCAGCGTTTGCGGGGTGGCGCCGGGATGGGCCACCGCGGGGGCGCCGCCTGCGATCAGGGAAGGTGCAGTCATGTTAGTCATTCAAACGTGGTCAGATAATCTTGGTCAATCAGGACGTGACGGCCACCAGTTCCAGCGACAGCTCGCGCATGCCGTCCGGGACGTAGATGGAAATCGACTGGGCCTGCAGCATGCGCTCGTACATCTGGCCTTTCGGGTCGATCGTGAAGTACACCGTGTCGGGCCGCACCGGCACCGCGGCCGGTACCTGTGGCGCGTGCTGGATGCGCACGCCGGGCATCGCCGACAGCACGAATTTTTCGACGTCGTCGGGCGCGCCGATCTTGAAGCGCAGCGGCACCACGTCGACCAGTTCGATGGCGGGCATATTGGCGGCAACGGCCAGGTAGAAGGTGGTCTTGTCGTCGATCTTGCCCGAGTCGAGCATGCCCAGATAGTAGGACGGCTTGATCAGCTCGAGCGCAATCGCAAAGTACTTCGACGAGATCACGGTGTCGAGCAGCTCACGGATGATCAGGTTCAGCTTCTGGAAGGCCGGACCCGGGTCGCCATGCTGGTATGGCGGCAGGTCGGTCAGACTCCAGCTCTTGGAAAAGGTCATCAGCGAACCGGCCACGCCGAGCAGCGCTTCATACAGCCGTTCCGGATGCAGGGCAGGATTGTGGAAGTAGTGCGTCAAGGTCGCATATGCCGTGCTGGCCGTGTGCAGCAGCCAGAAGCTGGACATGTCGCCGGAGCGGAATTCGATCACGTTCTTGCTTGGCTCGCGGTGGTGGCCGTACAGGGCGCTGACCTTGGCCTGCAGGGCGTCGATCAGGCGCCGCAGCTGCAGAAACAGGATCGGGGCGCCGCGCACCGACAGGCTGGGCGGCATGAAGGTGGGATCGAGCTCGAAGCCGCCGGTCGCCATGCGCCGCAGGCGCAGCAGCGGAAAGTGGGTGTAGGAGTCGCGCGGTTCGAATTCGGAAATCAGGCGCACGCTTTTCTTCAGGTAGGTCAGCTGGGCCTGGGCCGCCTGGGTGTACAGGTCCGGCGTCTCCTGGTTCGACTGCACGAAGCGGGCCGCGTTGGCGGTCTGGCCGAGCGGGGCAAAATTGCCGCCGAAGGGTTTGAAGGCGGGCAGGGCGGCGTAATAGGTGACGGTCTGCTGGGACTGCAGCAACTGGCTCAGGTCGACCGGGTCGGGCAGGGCGTCGATCCCGGGCGCGTCGACCAGTTCGCCGTCCTGGAAGCGCAGCGACAGCTCCAGGATGCGCAGCGCGTTGTTGGCCAGGGCGTCGCGGTCGATCTGCAACTGGTTCACGCCCCAGGCGTAGGGATGCACTGCTTTGACGCTCTCATGCAGGCGGTGCTCGTGGTACTGGTCCTGCTGCTGGAAGTGTTGCGGTCGCAGGAATAATCCCTCACCCCAGAGAACTTTACTTGTCATGCTGCGTGCATCCTTTTGTTGTGATTGTGCTTGCTGCTAAATGAAAATTAGCTTAACAATAACATTTATGAGAAGATTTGTCCGCTATGCTACTTCTTATTGTGCGCGAGTACTACATTGTGAGAATGTGTGAATTTCAATTGAACTCCTTCAATTTTAAAAAACTGCTAACGTTCCTGCTGTAAGAAATATTACAATATAAACATTACATCTTTGTCACCGTTTCTGAGGACCTTGCATGACGACGTACAACACCCTGATTCGACTGCTCGGCGCGTTCGCTTGCGCCGCCACGCTGTCGGCCTGTTCCACCGCGCCAGTGGCCACGCCGACGGCCGCGCCCAAGCTGGCCGACCTGCTCTCGCAAGGCACGCAGGCTGCCGCAGCCGGCAAAAAAGAACAAGCGGTCACGGTCTGGAAGCAGGCCGCCACCGCTTTCCCGGCAGACAAAACCCCATGGGCCAGCATCGCCCAGACCCGCTATGAAAGCGGACAGTACGGTGATGCCATCCAGGCCGCCCAGGAAGTCCTGTTGCGCGATCCCAACGACAAAGTAGCCAACAGCATCATCGCGATCAGCGGTTTGCGCCTGTCGACCCGCGCGCTCAGCGAGCTGAGCCGCCAGAACAATCTGTCCGGCCCGCTCAAGACCGAGTCCCAGGACCTGGCTAAACTCTTGCGTGAATCCCTGGGCGAAACCGTGCTGGTACCGCCTGCGGCTGCACCCGCGGTGCGTACCTCGCGGGCACCGGTCAATCCGAAGTCCAGGACCAGTAAGGTGGACAAGGATGATGACTCGAGCGCCAATCCGTTCCAGGCGCTCAAATAAGAAGGTCAATGTCTTCCAGCATTGATTCATTGCTCTAACTATTTAACAGGGAAAAGTCATGTCCAAAAAGGAAAGTGTCCAGAAGAAGCTGCAGAAAGTGCGTCCACCACGCGTGCAGATGACCTATGACGTCGAGATCGGCGATGCGATCGAAAGCAAGGAATTGCCCTTCGTGATGGGTGTAGTCGGCGACTTCGGCGGCAAGTCCGAAATCGAGCAGAAGCGCTTGAAGGACCGCAACTTCGTCGGTATCGACCGCGATAACTTCGACGAAGTCATGAAAGGCATCGAGCCGCGCGCCGCCTACCAGGTGCCCAATACCCTGTCCGGCGAAGGCGGCCGTTTCGCCGTCGACCTCAAGTTCAAGTCGATGGAAGACTTCCGTCCCGAATCCGTGGTGGAGCAGGTCGAGCCGCTGCGCAAGCTGCTCGAAGCGCGCACCAAGCTGGCCGACCTGCGCAACAAGCTGGCCGGCAACGACAAACTCGAAGACATCCTCAACGATGTCCTGAACAGCACCGAGAAACTCGCCCAGCTGGGCCAAGAAAACAAGAAAGACTGATTATGTCCGCTCAACTGACCCCTGCGGCAGGCGCTGCCGCAACCCACGAAACGGCCTTGCTCGACCAGATCGTCGAGCAGAGCAAGGTCGCCAAATCGAGTGTCGAACACGCCCGCGCCAAGGACCTGATTTCGGAACTGGTGAGCCAGGTCATGGATGGTACGGTCGTCGTATCGGACAACCTGTCGGCCACCATCGACGCCCGCGTCGCCGAACTGGACCGCATGATTTCGCAGCAGCTCTCGGCCGTGATGCACGCGCCCGAGTTCCAGAAGCTGGAAAGCAGCTGGACCGGCCTGAACTACCTGGTGAAGAACACCTCGACCTCGACCACGCTCAAGATCAAGATGCTCAACGCGACCAAGAAGGAACTGGTCAAGGACTTCCAGAGCGCCCTCGAATTCGACCAGTCGAGCATGTTCAAGAAGGTCTACGAAGAAGAATTCGGCACCTTCGGCGGCGCGCCTTTCGGCGCTTTGCTGGGCGACTATGAAATCACCCGCCAGCCGGAAGACATGTACTTCGTCGAGCAGATGAGCCACATCGCCGCCGCCGCCCACGCACCATTCATCTCCTCGGCCTCGCCCGAGCTGTTCGGCCTGGAAAGCTATAGCGAACTGGGCAAACCACGCGACCTGTCGAAGATCTTCGACACCGTCGAATACGCCAAGTGGAAGTCCTTCCGCGAATCGGAAGACTCGCGCTATGTCGGCCTGACCCTGCCGCGCTTCCTGGGACGCCTGCCGTTCAACCCGGCCGACGGCGCCACCACGGAAGGCTTCAACTACGTGGAAGACGTGGACGGCACCGACCACCACAAATACCTGTGGTGCAACGCGGCCTACGCCTTCGGCACCAAGCTGACCGGCGCCTTTGACGACTTCGGCTGGTGCGCGGCGATCCGCGGCGTCGAAGGCGGCGGCCTGGTGGAAGACCTGCCGACCCACACCTTCAAGACCGACGAAGGCGAAGTGGCGCTCAAGTGCCCGGCCGAAATCGCCATCACGGACCGCCGCGAGAAGGAACTGTCGGACCTGGGCTTCATCTCGCTGGTGCACTGCAAGAACACCGACTACGCGGCCTTCTTCGGCGCCCAGTCGGCGCAAAAGGCCAAGAAGTACAACACCGATTCGGCCAACGCCAACGCGGTGCTGTCGGCCCAGCTGCAATACATTTTCGCGGTCTCGCGCATTGCCCACTACATGAAGGCAATGATGCGCGACAAGATCGGCTCGTTTGCGGCCGCATCGAATGTCGAGGATTTCCTGAACCGCTGGCTGACCCAGTACGTTCTGCTCGACGACAACGCAAGTCAGGAACAAAAAGCGCAGTTCCCCCTGCGCGAAGCGTCGGTGCAAGTGTCGGAAGTCCCAGGTCGTCCCGGCGTGTATCGCGCCGTGTCCTTCCTGCGTCCGCACTTCCAGCTCGACGAGCTCAGTGTTTCACTCCGACTGGTCGCGGAGCTTCCCCCATCGACCAAATCGTAATACCCCGAGTACCCCTTGTAACTGTACTGTGCAACACCCTGTAGTATTTATAAACCACTGAAAGGAACACAATGGCAATCGACGTCTACCTCCAAATCGACGGCATCAAAGGCGAATCCGCTGACTCCGGCCACAAAGACTGGATCGAAGTGAAGTCCGTCAACTGGGAAGTGCTGCAGCCTAAATCGGCTACCGCATCGACCGGCGGCGGTCACACCGCCGAGCGCACCGAGCACAAAGATATCGTCGTCTCCAAGCTGGCTGACCTGGCAACCCCTCTGCTGCTGCAGAACTGCTCGTCGGGCAAAACCATTCCTAAGGCAAAGCTGGAATTCCTGCGCGCCGATGGTCAGGGTGAGCGTATCAAGTACTTCGAAATCGAACTGGAAAACGTGCTGATCAGCAGCGTTGCCCCGACCGTGGTCGCCGGCGACATCCTGCAAGAGAACGTTTCCCTGAAATACTCGAAAGTAAAATGGAAGTACACCCAACAGAAAGTTGGCGGCGGTTCGGGTGGTAACACCTCCGGCGGCTGGGATCTGTCGGCCAACAAGCTGGCGTAATAGCAGTATCGTGACGGAGTGCCGATGAAGGGTTTTACGCCGGGATTGTTCGACCGGTTGATGGATATGCCGGTCAATGGCTCCTCCAGCGGCACCGTCACGCGGATGTCAATTGAAGATCTGAAGGACTCGGTGGCGCGTGACCTCGAAGCTTTGCTGAACACGCGCACCGTGATCCCCGAGGATCTGCTCAAGCGATACCCTGAATGCGGTCGCTCGATCGTGACTTACGGCCTGAATGATTTTGCAGGCCGGTCGCTGTCGAGCACTGACGACCGCGCGTATATCTGCCAGTGCCTTGAAAAGGCGATCGGGCGCCATGAGCCGCGCCTGCGCAACGTCAAGGCCTCGCTCGAAGTGCGGGAGGAATCGACCAACCGCCTCAATTTTGCGATCACGGCCCTGCTGGTAGTGAGCCAGTCCCAGGAGCCGGTCAACTTCGACGCCATCCTGCAGCCATCGAGTTTGCATTACACCATCAGCAAGGCGCGCCGCGTGGCAGCCGGGGGAGCCTGAGTTTGGAAGAGCTGTTACCGTATTACGAGCGTGAACTTGGATTCCTGCGCCGCTATTCGCGCGAATTCTCGGAACGCTATCCGAAAATCGCCGGCCGTCTGCTGATCGGCGGCGAGGTGTGCGAAGACCCGCACATCGAACGCATGATCGAATCGTTCGCGCTGCTGAACTCCCGCATCGCCAAGCGCCTCGACGACGATTACCCCGAATTTACCGAAGCACTGTTCGAAGTGCTGTATCCGCATTACCTGCGCCCGTTTCCTTCGTGCTCGATCGCGCACCTGGATTTTTCCGGCGCGGCGGCCCAGCTGACCACCGCCACCGCGATCCCGCGCGGCACCCAGCTGACCACGCGCCCGGTGCGCGGCGCCGCCTGCACGTTCCGCACCAGCTACCCGGTCACGGTCGCGCCGCTGACGCTGTCGCACGCCTCGTTCGCACCCATCATCGACACGCCCGAAGCGATCCGCGCGCCGGTCGGCGCCACCTCCAGCATCAGCCTGACCATCACCAGCATCTCGGACCAGGTCTCGGTCGGCAAGCTGGGACTGGCCAGGCTGCGCGTGTTCATCGATGGCGAGCCATCCTTCTGCGCGGCCCTGCGCGATGCGCTCTTCATGCGCACCGTGGCGGCATACGCGGAAGGCGACAGCAGTGGACGCTGGATGGCCTTGCCCGCGATTCCGGTACTGGCCGCCGGCTTCGAGGAAGACGAATCCCTGATCGATTTCTCTGCCCGTTCGCACACCGCCTACCGGCTGCTGACGGAGTACTTCTGCTTCCCCGAAAAATTCAATTTCTTCGACATCGACCTGGCCGCACTCACGGCCGTGCTGCCGTCGGGCTGCCGCAGCGTGACACTGCACCTGGCGCTGTCGGGCATGCGCACCGACTCGAACGCCGCGCGCATGCTGGGCACCCTGACCACGAATAACGTGCTGCTCGGCTGCACCCCGGTGGTCAACCTGTTCCGCCAGCGCGGCGAACCGATCCGCCTGACCCACACCACCGCCAGCTACCCGGTCCTGGCCGATGCGCGCCGCGCCTTTGCCTACGAGGTGCAGTCGATCGATTCGGTCAAGCTGGTGCGCCAGACGCCGCAGGGCGAATCGATCATCCAGTTCCGCCCCTTCTATTCGCTCAAGCACGGCCAGACGCCGGAAAAGAGCGGCCACTACTGGGTGGCGCGGCGCGACGAAACCATGGCTGAAAAAAGTCCCGGTTTTGAAACCGAGATCTCGATCGTCGACATCGACTTCGACCCGGCCGAGGTGGAAACCGACACCTTGAGCCTGGAACTGACCTGCACCAACCGCGACCTGCCGGCCTCACTGACCTATGGCCTGCGCGGCGGCGACCTGTTCCTGGAAGGCGGATCGAGTGTGCGCGCCATCAGTTTTCTGCGCAAGCCGACCCAGTCGCAGCGCTTCGAGCGCGGCCGCGGCGCGCACTGGCGCCTGATTTCGCACCTGTCGCTGAACCATCTGTCCCTGTCCAGCGGCGGCCTGGATGCCTTCCGCGAAATGCTGGCCATGTACGACTTGCCGCGTTCGCCGTCGACCCAGCGCCAGATCGGCGGCATCGCCGCCATCGCCTACAAGGCCGCCAATACCTGGCTGCCCGGGAACCCGTTTGCCTGCCTGGTGCGCGGCATCGAAGTGCGCCTGACGATCGACGAGGAAGCCTTTGTCGGCAGCGGCATTCACGCCTTTGCCCACATCATCGACCGCTTCCTTGGCCTGTACGTGCATGCCAACAGCTTCACCCAGCTGGTCATCGTATCGAGTAAGAATGGAGAAGAATTATTGAAATGTACGCCACGAAGCGGCGATTTGAGCCTGCTGTAATCGAGCGCCTGTTCGAGGAACCGTACCGCTTCGAATACTTCCAGGCGGTGCGGATGCTCGAGCTATGGCTCAAGCGCCACGGCACGCCCCAGCAGGGCGCGGTGGCCAACTTCCTGCGCTTCCAGAATTCCATCTCGCTGAACTTCCCGGCCAGCCAGCTGGAAAAGATCGAGACCGAACCGCGCGATCTGCCGCGCCAGTCGCGCGCCCTGGGCGAAGCGCTGCAGTCGGCCAAGCTGAAATACATCCGCATCACGCCGGCCTTCATGGGCCTGCTGGGCGGGAACGGCGCGCTGCCGGCCCACTACACCGAGCGCATCGCCGCCCATTCGCTGTACGAAAAGGACGACGGCCCGCGCGCGTTTCTGGACACCTTTTCGAACCGCTCGCTGGCCCTGTTCTACGAAGCCTGGCGCAAGTACCGGCTCGAGCTGAAGTACCAGATCGCCGGTAAGGACAGCTTCCTGCCGCTGCTGCTGTCCTTGGCGGGGGTGGGCAACGAGTCGCTGCGCCAGCGCCTGAACGACGACATGGGCGGCGGCGTGCTCGACGAATCGCTCGGCTACTTCGCCTCCGCCATGCGCCATCGGCCGCCGTCGGCGGTGCAGATGTCGCGCGTGCTGGCCGAGTACTTCGGTCAGCCGGTCAAGGCGGTGCAGTTCATCGGCTGCTGGTATGCCGTGCCTGACTCCCAGCAGACCATGCTGGGCATGAACAACGCCATGCTGGGAGGAGGGGCCATGGCCGGTGAACGGGTCTGGCAGCGCGACCTGCGCCTGCGCCTGGTGGTCGGCCCGCTCGACCATGCCAGTTTTTCGTCCTTTCTGCCGGGCGGACTGGCGGCGCGCGCGCTCAAGAGCATGCTGACCATGTTCACTGGCGTCTCGCTCGAATACGACGTCCAGCTGGTCTTGCGCAAGGCCGACGTGACCGGTGTCGGGCTGCACGACGACCGCAGCGACGGGCGCCTGGGCTGGGACAGCTTCCTGGTGACCGGGCCGCAGGACCATGACCGCGACGACGTGCGCTACGAAATTCACGCAATCTGATTCCTCGACATTGATCGACCTTAGAACTCGCCACTCAACATACAAATACAAGGAAAAGCATGAGCATCAACCTGAAGACGCTGATCGGCAAGCTGAACGAAACCAGCCGGACCGCCGCCACCCGCGCGGCCAGCATCTGCGTGTCGCTGGGCCAGTTCGAGGTCGACATCGAACACCTGTTCCTGGCCCTGCTGGAGCAGCCGAAAAGCGACTTTGCCCTGATCGCGCGCCAGAGCGGCATCAGCGTCGGCATGCTGGAAGCGGACCTGCAGGCCGAGATCGGCCGTCTCAAGGCCGGCAACACGCGCACCCCGGTGTTCTCGGTGCGCCTGCCCAAATTGTTTGAAAACGCCTGGCTGATCGCCTCGCTCGACATCGGCTCCGGCCGCGCTGTGGAAATCCGCAGCGGCCATCTGCTGCAGGCGCTGCTGACCGACCCTGAGCTGTCGCAGCTGGCCTTCCGCGGCTCCAAATTGTTCGGCAAATTCGATGTCGAGCAGATCAAGCATAACCTCGACAAGCTGGCCGCCAACTCGCAGGAAGCCGTGGCCGCGCAAGCGCCCAAGGCCGACGAGACCGGTGCCGGCGGCGACCCGGTAGGCGAAATGACAGCCAAGGCCGGATCGAAGACGCCCAATCTGGACCAGTTCACCACCAACCTGACCGAGCGTGCGCGCGAAGGCAAGGTCGACCCGGTGATCGGACGCGATACTGAAATCCGCCAGGCCATCGATATCCTCATGCGCCGCCGCCAGAACAATCCGATCCTCACCGGCGAAGCCGGCGTCGGCAAGACCGCCGTGGTGGAGGGCCTGGCGCTGCGCATCGCGATCAACGACGTCCCGGACGTACTCAAGGGCGTGGAGATCCACACCCTCGACATGGGCCTGCTGCAAGCCGGCGCCAGCGTCAAGGGCGAGTTCGAGAACCGCCTGAAAAACGTCATCGACGAAGTCAAAAAGAGCCCGCACGCGATCATCCTCTTCATCGACGAAGCGCATACCATGATCGGTGCCGGCGGTACGGCAGGCCAGAACGACGCCGCCAACCTGCTGAAACCCGCCCTGGCGCGCGGCGAACTGCGCACCATCGCCGCCACCACCTGGGGCGAGTACAAGAAGTACTTCGAAAAAGACGCGGCCCTGGCACGCCGCTTCCAGGTGATCAAAGTGGAAGAGCCGAGCGAAGAACTGGCCTGCGCCATGTTGCGCGGCATGGCCCCGCTGATGGAAAAGCACTTCGGCGTGCGCGTCTACGACGAAGCCATCACCGAAGCGGTGCGCCTGTCGCACCGCTACATCATGGGCCGCCAGCTGCCGGACAAGGCCATCAGCGTGCTCGATACCGCCTGCGCCAAGGTGGCACTGGGCCAGAACGCCACGCCCGCATTGATCGAAAACCTGGCGCGCCGCATGGAGCGCATCGACGCCGAAGCCGGTGCGCTCGAGCGCGAACAGAGTTCGGGCGGCGCGCACGCCGCTCGCCTGAAGGAACTGGCCAGCGAACGCGCCGCCGCCGCCGACAAGCACGCCACCCTGGGCGCGCGCTGGGAGCAGGAAAAGGCCCTGACCGAAAAGATCATGGCAGGCCGCCGCACGCTGGAAGAAACCGGCGAGAAGGACGCCGCCAAGGGCAAGGAAATCCAGGCCATGATGACCGAACTGCGCGCAATGCAGGGCGAAACGCCGATGGTGCCGGTGCAGGTGGACGGCCACGTGGTGGCTGAGATCGTCGCCGGCTGGACCGGCATCCCGCTCGGGAAAATGGTCAAGGACGAAATCAAGACGGTTCTGAAGCTCAAGGACCTGCTGGAAGAGCGCGTGCTGGGACAACCCTACGCGATCGAAGCGGTCGCGCAGCGCGTGCGCACCTCGCGCGCCAACCTGGACGATCCGAACAAGCCGAAGGGCGTGTTCCTGTTCGTCGGCCCATCGGGTATCGGCAAGACCGAAACCGCACTGGCGCTGGCCGACGTGCTGTACGGCGGCGAGCGCAAGATGATCGCCATTAATATGAGCGAATACCAGGAAGCGCACAGCGTGTCCGGCCTGAAAGGCTCGCCACCGGGTTACGTGGGTTACGGCGAAGGCGGCGTGCTGACCGAAGCCGTGCGCCGCAATCCCTACAGCGTGGTCTTGCTGGACGAAGTGGAAAAAGCCCACCCGGACGTGATGGAGCTGTTCTTCCAGGTGTTCGACAAGGGCGTGATGGACGATGCGGAAGGGCGCGAGATCGACTTCAAGAACACCATCATCATTCTGACCTCGAACGTGGCATCGAGCCAGATGATGCAGGCCTGCCTGAACAAATCGGCGGAAGAAATGCCGAAGCCGGAAGCGCTGGAAGAACTGATTCGTCCTTACCTGATGAAGCAGTTCAAGCCCGCGTTCCTGGGCCGCCTGAAGGTGATTCCCTACTATCCGCTGAGCGACGACGCCCTGGTCAAGATCATCGAACTGAAGATGAAGCGCATCGCCCAGCGCATCGCCACCAACCACAAGGCCGAGCTGACCTACGACGACGCGCTGGTCGAAGCGGTATTGGCGCGCTGCACCGAAGTCGACTCAGGCGCCCGCAATGTCGACAACATCCTGAACGGGACCTTGCTGCCGGAAGTGGCGGAATCGGTGCTGGCCAAGATGGCCGAAGGGACCGCGATCAGCAAGATCAAGGTCAGCGCCGACAAGAAGGGCCAGTTCAAATACACGATCAAGTAACAGCATCGTAGGGTGGGCACCCCGTGCCCACCAATGCCACATCTGCGCACCCAATTTCCGCAATCCGATCAGAATCCATGAACGACAACGAACAATACGTAGCAGACAGCATCACGACGTGGGTGTCGTCGGGCTTTTACACGCGCGACGACATCGAAGACATGATCGAAGACATCATCGAGGATGACTGCGATGTCGAGATGCTCCAATCGCTGGTCGGGCCGGCCCTGCGCAGCAAATTGAAGGCTGAACGAAGCTGGCCTGAGGTGACCGATTGCGATCGTCTCGATACCGTGTTCGCCGCGCTGGAAAACGCCGGGATTTGCGCATTGTCCAACGCTGGTTACACCATGTCGGACGGTGAATCCGACGTGGCGGAAGCGGTTGCAGACGCGGGAGAAGGACGCTACACAGGGTACTGTTTCTATCATGGCCAGGACGTCGAGCGCGCCGTTAATGGTGACGGTGTCATGATCGCCTTTGGCGCGCTCACCGATGATCGTCACCGGCAAATCCAGGTTGGCCAATCCGTTGCCGATGCACTGCGTGGGGCTGGCTTCACAGTCGATTGGGACGGTTCCATCGACGTGCGCATTCATGTTCCCGTCTTCGACTGGAAAAGGCGCGCAGTAAAGGACTAGTTTGACGGTGCTGGTACTCAGCATACCGATTGGGGTGGGCACCCCATGCCCACAAATGCCGCCGCGTGCGGCACCCGGTGGGCAAAGTTGCCCACCCTACGGATCAACCTTGTGCCAGCGGCGCCGCCTGCTTGCGCGGCCAGTATCCCCACATCACGCCAAACAGGCAGGCCAGGAGAATAAATCCCCACTCCATGCCATGCTCGCCTGGGCCCGTGACGTACCACCCGTGCGGGCGGTGAAAGTGAATGATGCCGAAGATGACCACGACAATGTGGCCGATGCAGGCGGGTACCACGGCGCGATTGGCGAGCAGCGCCAGGCTGCACAGCGCTTGCAGGATGATGACCACCCACGCCAGGGTCGCACCCATCGGGTAGCCAAGGCTGCTGAGGAAGCTGCCAAAGCCAGGTCCCACATGTTGATAGTGGAAAAAGCCATGCAGCGGATGCATGAGGATGATCAGCGCGACACCGATGCGGACGATGTCGAGGCCTTGGACTGGATTGCTTGGTTTCGTATCGAACCATTGTTGGAACATTGCACGTCTCCTGTTATTGGACCTGCAAGTATGGCATGGGCTTGCGCTGTCAGTACAGGAGAATTGGGCGCGGAGACGGGGCGGCGTAGAGCGACCCGCCGACGCGATTCACGTTTTCGGATCGGGCACGATCCGCGAAAATCGGAAGTTGCAGTGGTCCGCGCCGCCCGCGAGGGTTTGTGTCCGTTCCAGGCGAATTGCGCGGCTCGCATAGGCCACAAAATCGAGTCCGCAAATATTCGGCAGGATCTCCTGGTCGCCATGGCTGGCCGCGAATTTGCAGAAGCCGCAGGCTGTGTAGTTGATCCCGAATTCGAAGCTGTCGCCGGGCCCGGATTCGACGAAGTCATAGGCAAAGTCGGCGGGATACGCTTTTTGATGATCCGCGCTTGCGCTCATTGCAGCCTGCTCGCGCATCAACGCCTGGTTTTCCGCTGACATGAAGTGCAGTCCCGCGGCGAGGCGGTCGGCTTCGGGCACGGTGAGCAACTGCGCCTGGTAGATGTCACGTTCGATCTCGCCAATGACGGACGGCGCCACGCCGCGCCGCCGCAGCACCCGGCTGATGGCCATGAAGCCCAGGAGGCGCATGAAGAAGTCGCTCATGCGGCTTGTATCGCCGCCTACATAAGGCATCTGGGTGAGCACGATCTCGAATGCGGCCATCACCTCTTGCCGGATCGCTTCGATATCGGTGAGTTGGGCACGTTCACGCAGCAGCGTTTCGGCCAGGTCGAGCCGGTGCCGCATCGCCGCTTCCAGTGCGTCCCGATGCGATTCGTAAAAGGGGTGGATCACGTCAGCCATGCTTAACTTCCTGTGAAGTGTTCTACTCCAGCTCTTCGAGCGCAAGCAGGAGGCTGGTGCGGCAGGATCTCGCCACTTCCTGCCAGGGCAATCCCGATACGGCGCTTTCCAGGCCCCACAGCAGATTGAGGCTTGGCTTGCATCCCGCGCGCTTGACCATGGCATACGCCTGCACGGATCCCAGCCGCTTGAGCATGTCGATCGAGTCGATACCGGCTGCGGCGAGCATCGCCTGGGATGCGGGACCGAGACCGGGGAGCGAGTGAAGTTCCATACAGGACGTGAACCTCAGGGCCCCTGTTCGAGCGCGACGTCGAAGCTGGTCAGCTTTTCATCCCGGTCGCGCGACATCATGATCACCGGGTTGCCGTTCTCGTTGAGTTGTTTGTCGCGGGTGTATTCCCAGATCGCCTGATCCGCATTGGCAAACTTGGTCTTACCCAGCTTGGCGCCGATCTTCTTGCGAATGTCCGCGTAGTAGTCGTTGCTGAAGACGACCTGCAGGCCAAGCAGGAAGGGGACGCCTTTCGCACTTCTGGTGACCGTCACCGATGCCGACTTCAGGCCGCTCTCCGCCGCGCAGCTGTACTCGTAAAACACGCCTTGCGCATCCTTGATCGACCTTAGCTTCCTGCAGTGCGGGCTGAACACCGCGTCCAGCTGCGCATCGGTGGCCTTGAAGGTCTTGTAGTCGGCCAGTCCCATGACCACCTCCGACAAGATCGGCGGCGCACTCACAGGGGCTGCGGCGGCAAAGCCTGCGCACAGGGACAGGGTGATCGCAAGGCAGGCACGCTTCATCACGGCTCCTTAGTTGGACTCAGGCGGCTTCACGCCCAGCAGCTCTTCGATGTGCGCCATCGAACCCGGGTCCTTGACGACCGTGCGCAGCCAGGCATGGAGATCGGTTTCCGCGGCGTTGGCCGCCTTGTCGGCAAAGTAGGACACGGGGCTGTGGGGCTCGGTGCGGCGGAAGAAATCGGCCACGTCGCGCAGGCGCTGGATCGCCTGGTCGCGGTTGCGGATGGGGCCCGCGTGACCGGCTGGCGCCTGCGTCGCGGGCGGACCCTGGTCGTTCTCCGGCTCCGCGTAGTAAAAGGTGCCTGGTTCGGCGGCCGGTGCGGCCTGCGCCACAACGGCCGGCATCAGGCCGACCATGTTCTGCACCGCTTCGCGCGCGGCCGAAAAGCCGGGGCTGTCCATGCCGAGGCGTTCATCTGATACCTTTTCCAGGTGCAGCAGCGCTTCCAGGCAGTACTGTGCATCGGCCAGGAACGTCTCGCGAAATTTCGACGAATTATTTTTGCGCGCGTTTTCCAGGTCGGCCAGCTTGAGGCCACTGCCTTGCGGTGCGCCGTTGGCCACCGCGGTGGCTTTCTTGCGCGCGACTTCGAAGTCGATGGTGGAGTAGCCCTTGTTCCCTTCGGTGATGCGGACCTCGCGCAGCAGCGCCGGTGTACGGCCCAGGATCCAGCTCAGGTTACCGATGCGCTGGTCATGGTCGTCGCCGTCGGACTCGGGATACAGGCCCTGGTCCCAGTACTGTTCGATCAGGCCGGAGAGCACGCGAAAGCCTTCGGCCAGGCCGCGCACCTGGTATTTTTTTGCGCCGGCCTCGGTCAGCCAGACAGCCAGGCGCAGGTCCTTGCTCCGGGTCTCGAGCAGGGTCGCACACTTCTTGACGACGAAGTCCCAGTCGGCTTCTTTCAGGTCGGTGACCCATTCGCCCTGGTCGAGCGAGGGATCGTCGAACTTGCGCGCCAGCGTGATGGCGTCGAGCTCGGGCGAAAACGCGAGGTCGATGCCGGACGGCTGGTCGGCGCTGATGGGAGTGAGTAGCGGTTCGGCTGAAAACATGTTGTTCCCTTGAAGGTGGGGCAGGTGGGGCGCTTACTGCGCCATCCGGAATTCGATGCGGCGGTTGCGCGCGCGCCCGTCGGCACTGTCGTTGCTGGCGATCGGACGGTCCTGGCCCTGGCCGGAGGCGCTCAGCAGGTCGCTGTTGATGCCGTGCGCGGCCAGGTAGGCCTTGACCGCTTCGGCGCGCGCCTGGCTCAAGCCCTGGTTACTCGCGCGCAGACCCTGGTTGTCGGTGTGGCCGATGATGTCGACCTTGCGGTCCTTGAGCTTGAGCAGGGCGGCAACCATCTCGTCGAGAATGGCGCGGCCTTTCGGCGTCAGGGTCGCCTTGCCGCTTTCGAATTCGACGATGCGGTTGGCCAGGGCGCTATCGAGCACACTCTGGTCGGCGGCCGACACGCGCAGGGTGTTGTTGACGGTGTAGGTCGAGTTCAGGCTGGCGGCGACGTTGGCGGCGATCTTCTGACGCTGCGCTTCGCTGGCGACTTCGCCCTTGATGCTGACGTTGCTACCGTCGATCTTGAGCTGACCCTTGCTGACGGTCTTCAGGTCGGGCGTGATCAGCTTCTGGACGTAGCCGTTCCAGTTGGCCGGCGTGGAGACCTGGCCCACGCTGATCTGGTCGACCACCATATCGGCGCCGTAGACTTCGCGCAGGCGGGCCAGCACGCTGGCCTTGGTGGCTTCGTCGGCGACGGTGCCGCTGATGAGCACCTGGCCGGGCTGGGGCGCCGCGCCTTGGGCGAGCACCGTGGCGGCGCAGCAAAACAGGAAGGGCAGGGCGGCGAGGCGGATGGCAATGTGGCGCATGTTCATGGACAGTGTTGTTCCGGTGTCAGTGACCGATGAAAGCCGAGCGCAGGGAGTCCAGCGCGGATTTCAGGGACAGGTTGGCTTGCGCCAGATAAGTGGATAGCTTCTTGACGGCGTAGTCGCTGTCGACCTGCTCTTCGACCCAGTCGACATGGTCGAAGGTGATGTTGCGTTCCTGGCCGGCCTGCGGGTCCATGATCGCTTGCAGGGTCTGCGGCGAAGCACCGGAAAAGCCGAGCACCAGCGCCGGGCGCTGGCCCATGCGCGTGATGAACATGGCCAGTTCGAAGTCGGCACGCGCCAGGAATGGCGTGATCAGGTGCATCCAGAAGGCGGCCACCAGGTTGCGGTACATGGGATCGACCGGCAGCGGCAGCACCAGGGACTTGTCGAGCCGGCTCGAACTGCTGGCCATCACCGGCTGCAGCAGCATGCCGAGCGCCAGCAGCATCTGGCGCGCCGAGCATTCGTAGCCGGCCTGGGCCAGCAGGGTGTCGAGCGCGCCGATGGTCTGCAGGTCGAGGAAGTCGGCAAACGCGGCATCGTAGGCGGTGGCGCGCAGGTCGACGTCGATCACATGGGTGGCGGCGGCCTGCAGCGGCAGCGCGGCGTCGGCCGCCTGCATCACGCCGGAACTGAGCGACTCGAGGCGGTTCCACAGGCGGTTCAGTACCAGCGGTGCGTCCGGGACGAAGGCGCCCGGATCGGCCACCTCCATGGAGCTCATCATCATGAACGGGAAGCGGCGGCTGGACTGGTCGCTGCTGGCCACGATGTGGCCGGCGATCGCGGTGCGCCGGCGCGGGCCGATGAAGGCGAAGTGCAGCGGCGCGACCGCGTCGTAGCTCAGTTTCCAGCGCGCGTCGGCGCTCATCAGGTCCATCGCCTGCGCCAGCCAGTCGTCCAGCACCTTGATCAGGGCTGGATTGTCGCTGCCCTTGACGAAGTCGCCGCGGCTGGGAATCTTGCCGAAGTAGCCGACCGCGGTAGGCGTGGCGCCGCGGCTCATTGCGCACCTCCGGTGCGCACCGCCGGCGCGGATGCACTGACCGGCGCCGGTGGGACGGCTGGTGCGGCCGGGGACGGAGCCGGGGCCGCCGGCGCCAGGGCTGCAGGCCCGATGATACTGTCGGGCAGGCGCATGCGCTTGAAGCCGGCGCCGGCTTGCGGCTGCGGTGCGGCGGCCTGGCGTGTGCCGGGCGGGACGATCTTCAGGTTCGAGGTCACGACCACGCCGCTGTTTTCCCAGCTCAGCTCAAACACGCCGTTGTCCTTGCGCTTGCGCTTGGCCGCTTCGACCATTTTCTTCAGGCCGAAGTGGCCCGGCTCGTTGAGCAGCACCACGGTGCGGCCTTCGGCGGTAATGGCGGTAATGCGCGAACCGGGCACGCCCTGCGGATTCGGCCAGACCATGTGCACCCAGGGCTGCGCCTGGCCTTTCCAGCGCAGCGCCTGGCCGTCGATCTCGATGGTGAATTCGACCGCACCGGTCACGCCCAGCGCCTGCAGATCGAACAGGGTCTGCGCTTCGCCGCCGCTGGCCGCGGCCTGGGCGGCCACGCCGCCGGCGCTCAATGGCGCGATCCAGCTCGGGAAGCCCGAGACCACGCCAGGGGCCAGGTTGATGCCCATATTGGCCCAGGTCTTGGCGCTGACCACGTCGCCGCGGCGCACGACCAGCGGGCCGATGGTGGTGTCGAAGAACTTGGCGATGGCGCCTTCCGGTCCGAACACCAGGCCGATTTCGGCATTGGTCGCTTCCGAGCGCGACTCGGGCGCGAACGGGTACTTGGCCGCCAGGTTCTGGCGGAAAGGCTGCAGCACCTGCGCTGCCCAGACCTTGTCGATCTCGGCTTCGGTCGGACGCACGATGACGGCGAAGGTCTGCATCAGCGGACGCACCAGGATCGGACGGATCGCGGTCTTCTGGGCGTCGGTCATCCCGGTCAGCATCTGTTCGTCCACATACTTGAGCGCTTCGGCCAGTTCCGAGCCGTTGCCGTCCAGGGTCTGCTGCATCAGCTGCTTGGCGCCGGGACCGGTGTCGCCCTGGTTCTTGATGGTGTTGAAGCGGCTGCGCAGCTTGGACAGGTGGTCCATGTAGCCGCGCATGAGCGAGGCATCCTTGTCCTTGGCGGCGACCATGCGCGCCACGCCGGAGAATTCGCGTCCGACGGGGCCGAGCGGCAGCTGCGCATTGGTCACACTGCTTGGATTGCTCGGGATGTTCACGTTGATCTGCGACGGTTTCTGGCGCAGCACGGCTTCGCGGAACCAGCCCATCACGCCGCGCTTGGCGCGCGCCATGCCTTCGTCGGCCAGGGTCGGGTTGTCCCAGGATGTCTGCTGATAGACCGTGTCCATCAGCTTGAGGATGGGCGAGATCTGCGGGTCGCCCAGGCGGTTCATGGCCGCGGCGGCAGCGTCGAAGCCGTTCAGGTCGCGGATCGTCACGCCCTGCACGAACTTCTGCCATTCTTTCGCGTAGTCGTTCTTGTACAGTTCCAGCAGCGCTTTCTGGATCTGTTCCGGGCTGCCTTCCAGGGTCAGGTCGTCCTTGCTGGCGGTCTTGAGAACCCAGTCGGCGCTTTGCAGTTCGCGGTTGGCGGCGTCGCGGAAGGCTTCCTGGATGAAGCCTTCCCACGCTTCGCGCGTGAAGCTGCCGGGGATCGCATAGCTGCCCAGGACCAGTTCCTTGTCGGCGTCGCCGACGATGCGCGCCACCGTCATCGACGGGAAGCGGGTGGCCGCGCGCGCCTTGACGTCGGCGTACACGCGTTCGCGCGCCGGCAAGCCTCGCACCACGCGCCGCAGGCTGTCGCGGGTCTGGTCGATCAGGGCCAGCTTGGGTTCGATCTTCGGCCACGAAGGGTCTTCCACCTGCGACAGATAGAAGGTGATGATGCGCTCGGCACTGCGGATCATCTGCTCGCGCGGCATGGCGCCGCGGTTGGCGTCGAGCCAGCCGCGCCAGAAGCGGGTCAGCTGGTCGTTCAGGTGGCCGCCTTCGGCACGCGATTTATCGCTCAGCATCAGGTAGGTCTTGAGCGCGTTGTAGGCGTCTTCGGTGTTGAGCGGCGAGGCATCCTTGAACTGGGTGTTGGCAACGGCGGCGGCGCCAGGAGCCACGGTGGGCGCATTGGCGCTGTCGGTGGCTTTCACGCCTGCCTGCAGCTGGCCGGCGCCGGCGTTCACTTCGGTCAGGAAGCCTTCCAGCGATTGCGACACTGGCTTGAGCATGATCTCCTGCACACCGCTGAAATATTCTTCACGCAGCTTACGCTCCAGCAGGTCGCCCTGGTACAAGCCCATGGACAGCGACAGCGGACGGTCGTCGCGGTATTTTTCAAGCTGTTCGATGCGGTCCTGCAGGATGTTCAGCGCGTCGAAGCGCGACTGCAGGTCGCTGCGGTTTTCCTGCAGCTTGACGACCTGGTCCAGATCTGCCTGCACATTGGCCACCAGCTGGCGGTTGCCCATGTAGGACCAGCTCCAGCCGCCCAGGGTCAGGCCGACCAGGGCGGTGGCGGCGAAGAAGGCGGCGTAGCGCATGCGCGTCTTGTTCGGGCTGGCGTATTGCGCGACCAGGTCCTTGTCGGCAAAGATCACCTTGCGGAACAGGTTGAGCAGGAAGTAGCCGCTCTGGTTGTGATGCTCGTCATGCGCCTGCGGCTGCAGCTTGATGTCGAATTTCTGAGCCACGCGCTGGGACGAGGCGGAAATCGATTCACCTTCCTGCAGCGCGCTGGTGAAGTAAAAGCCGCGGAACACGGGCTTGAACTGGAAGGGGTTTTCCTCGAACAGGGTAGCGATAAAGGTGCGCAGCGGCGCCTTGATGGTCGAAAACTCAAGCGGGAAGGTGAACACGCCGGGCGGCATGCGTTCGCGCCATTGCAGCGCCATGTTCGCGGCCGACAGGTCCTTCAGGCCCTCATACAGTTCGTCGAAGCGCACATCGAATTGATTGAGTACCTGCTCGCTGGTGGTGCTCTGGCTGTAGGGCAGGGTGGCGCCCCAGACGCGGTCGCGCTCCTGGCGCTCCGCATCCTGGAAGAATTCGTTAAAGCCGGTGATCAGGTCGGCCTTGGTGAAGACCACATATACCGGCGCATGCACTTCGAGTTTTTCGGTCAGTTCCTGCACGCGCTGGCGCAGGTTCTTGGCCAGGTTGATGGCAAATTCCGGACGGTTGCCGGTCAGTTCCGCCACGCTGACGGCGATGATGACGCCATTGATCGGCGCCTTCTTGCGGTGCTTCTTGAGCAGCGACAGGAAGCCGAACCACTCGGCGCGGTCTTCGTCGACCACCGAATAGCGGCCGGCCGTATCGAGCAGGATGCCGTCGGTGGTGAAGAACCAGTCGCAGTTACGGGTACCGCCCACGCCCTGCACGATCTTGGAATCGGCGAACGGAAACTGCAGGCCGGAGCTGGCGATTGCGGTGCTCTTGCCGGCCGCCGGGTTCCCGATGATCATGTACCAGGGCAGCTCGTACAGCGCGGCGTCGCCCGACAGTTGTCCCAGCTTGGAGCCCTTGATGGTGGCGATGGCGTCCAGCATGCGCTTCTTGATGACGTCATGTTCCTGGCGCTGGGCCGGATCGGCCTTGGGCGCGCGCGCGACCTGCTGTTCGAGCATGTCGCCCAGCTGGTCGGCGGCGCGCTGGTGCTTGCGGCGGCGCCACAGCCACACCACCAGGCCGACGACCAGGGCCGCGGCCAGGATGGCGAACGCCCATTCGATGGGGATCTCCAGCAGGGTGGCCCCGATCAGCAGGAAAGCGGCGAACGCCAGCCATCCGATCACGATCAGGCTGGTGCGGCTTGTGAGGAATTGCCAGATTGTTTGCATCATTGTGTTGAAAGCTCGGTTGGTCTACATGGTTACTGGGGACTGCTGCTGCGCCTACTTTTACTGCTGTCGATTGCTGCTACGCCGCTGCGGCGGGCCGGATCAGGGCGGCGCTGCGGCGGAAAGGATCTTCGTTGCCGATGCACAGGACCGCGGCATCGAGTTCTGTTGCGTGGTGCGCGGCCAGTGCCAGCGCGGTCATGAACGGCACGTCGCCGCAACTGCCGCAAGCGGCGCCGGTACGCAGCACGTCGTCGCCCGCGTCGAGGTGGGGCAAGGCTACGCCGGCCAGCGCCATCAATTCCAGGGTGCGGCTGTTGCGGTGGCCGGTGTCCGACACCAGCATGGCGACCTTGGCCGCTTCGGTGCTGCCATAGCCCAGCACCTGGCCGCTCAGGTACTGCAGCATGGCCGGATCGTGGCGGCGCGCACTGTCGGCGGAGGCGTCGCGCATGGCGTCGAGGCTGTGCAGCGAAGTGTGACCATCGCCGGCCAGCAGCTTGGCCTGGGCAGCATCGGCCAGCAGCAGGCCGGCCGCGCCTTCGCCGGGAATCAGGCCTTGCGGATGGCGCGCGCTGAAAATGCTGCCCTTGTCCGACCACTGCCCCACGCTGGCGTTGCCGATATGCGAAGCGGCGGACAGCACGATCGCGACCAGCGGCGTGCGCGCCTCGGCCACGTGCTGGGCCAGGCGCGCCAGCACCGCCGTCGGCGTGGCCGCGCTGTGGGCCGGCTGGGCCGCGGGAGTGACGATGCGCTCAAGCGGCCAGCCGCCCTGGGCCGCGCCGTGCTGCAGCCAGGCGTTGGCCGCGCTCACCTGGGCCGGCTGCCAGTCGGCCGGCCACAAGGGCAGCAGCTGCAGCAGCGGCAGGCTGGCCGCGGGCGCCGGTGTGCCGGCCAGCTGCGCATGCAGGCCGGCGCGCTCGCCCAGCTCGACGGCCACCGCGTGGCCCAGCGCCAGGGCGCGCCATTGTTCATCGTCGAAGGCGACGCCGGCGTGGCCGTTCAGGGCCATCCAGATCGCCACCTGTTCGCGCAGGGCTTCGCCATCGGCGGAGGCGTCGGCGATGGCCGCGCGCGCGCTCATTTGCGGGTAGCCGCTGTCGTCCAGCAGTTCCGGGTCGAGCGCGGGGTGGGCCTTCTGGTCCTTGAGGGTGGCGGCCAGCGCGGCCGGCGTGGCGCCATGCGGCGAACGCAGGGCGGTGGCGACGACCGTCAGCGCGGGCGGTGGCGGCGGGGGCGGCGCTGCGGCCGGAGCGGCCGGCGCCGGCACTGCGAGCGCCACCGCCGGCGCGGCGAAGATGGCCTTGAACAGCACGCGGCCCAGCCACAGCACGGTCATCACGGCCAGCGGCAGCACCAGCAGCCAGACGATCATGTCGGTGGCGTCGGGCGAGCGGTTACCGGCACGCCAGTACCAGATGGCGCCGCCCCAGCAGGCGCCGATTACCACCAGGGCGAGGAGGGCGCGGGTCAGCCAGCCTCGCATCAGGCGTGCACCACGAAGTCGGTAAGGGAGAAACGCATGGGCTATCTCACAGCTGGTCGATGGTCGACATCTGGCTCGGTATCAGCATCGCGCCGCAGGCGGTCAGGTCGCCCGTGCGCGCCACCGGTTTGCCGTCGACGATCATGGTCATGTCGCCGGTCACGATCGGCATCACGCCGTGCAGCGGGCAGACAGTCTTGTCGCCCATGCGCGCGATCGGCAGGCCGCCTGTGTCGCTCTGCATCGAAGCCTCGATGACCGCGCCGCCGTGGGTGGTCTTGTCGCCTAATCGAATTACCGGTCCTGGCATGCTGTACTCCTCATTTCGGTGTTGCTTACAATATTCTTTAAAAATATTTTACAAAGTGCACTTACTATACTTGGTCGGCTAACGCCGCATCACGCCGTCGAGCCGCAGCTCGGTGTGACCGAAGTCCATCATCTTCCAGCGCCCGCCCCAGGTCAGGCCCTGCGACTCGGCCACCTGGCCGTACAACTGGTAGCCACGCATGGCCCAGGGATCTTTTTCGGAGATCACAATCTTGCCATTGCGCAGAAAAGCGCAATCGGCGGCCAGGCCATACTGGTGCCAGCTCTGGAAGGCGCGTGCATTCGTTACCGACGATCCCATCCTGGCCAGTTCGTTCTGGCGCTCCGGGCTGCGGTAGCCCTCCAGGATCGCCATCTCGTAACCGTATTGCTCCTTCATGATCTGGAAGGTGCGCAGCAGCCGCTGCTGGTATTCCGGCCGCACCAGTTTCCAGTCGCGGCTGGCCGACGCCAGCATCGGCCGCTCCTGCTCCACTTCCACCGTGGTGAAGGCCATCGGCGGCAGCTCCGGCGGGGGCACCAGCTGCTCGCCATCCAGAATGCCGGCCACCTGGGTATTCACCGGCCGGCTGGGCGGATCATACCCGCCCAGCGGCGTGCTGCCGCGGGTGAGCAAGGCCACCAGCGGCGGCACCAGCAGCAGCACGATCGCGCCGATGCAGATCAGGTAGTGGCGGCGCAGGAAAGCGCCCAGCTCGCGCACCGAGGCGGCGCCGGAATGTCTCATCCCTGCCACAGTTTGTCCCTTGCGACGGGCCGACTGGGCGACGTTACGCCCAAGACGCTGGCCGGCGCCGGCAAGCGCGCGCAGCACGAACTCGCGGCCGGCCGGAAACAGCACCAGCCAGCTGATCAGGCACGCCAGCAGGAAATACAGGGCCACAGCCAGTAGCAGCACGCTCACCTCATCGGGACATTTGTTGCAGAAAATGCGATACTGCCATAATTGATTGCCTAGAAGTATATCTTACTGTTCTGACAATCTCACGCACGATTGGTGACATTTTATGTGTGTGCGCGCACAGTTGACAGGGCTAAACTCGTCACATTCCTTTCGGATAGCGTAAAGTTATGTAGAAATCAACAAGGAGCGCACTTTGCAACACCGTGACGATCAGCCGCCGGCACCTTCCCGGCCTAGTCTTCTTTCTACTGAGCAACAAGCTGAGGCCGAGCGCGTGCGCACGCAAGCCAAGGCCGAGCAGAAAACTGAATTTACTCCCGCCGCCAAGCGCGGCAAGGGCGCCTGGATTGCCGCCGGTGCGGCCGTGGTGCTGTGTGCCGGCGCTGCCGTCTGGGTAGGCGGCAATAACGACAGCAGCCTGGCTGTCGTTCCCGCTCCGCAGCCGGCGGCTGCGGCCGCCGCATCGGTCTCCACCGCGGCCAGCGCTTCGGCCAGCGCCGTGATTGCGGCTGCCGATGCCGATGTGCCGGTCGCCGCCATTCTGGACGACGCCCCGGCGCCTGCGGCCAGGCAGGAATCCTTGCGCGACATGCTGAGCGCGCCGGCCAAGGCCGAGACCGCGCACGCCCCCGATCACGACGAATTGAGCGAGCTGCTGGAGTCCACGCCGGCCGCGGCCAAGCCTGCGAAAGTGAGTACCAAGGTGAGCGCCAAGGAAAAAAAGGAAGAAAAAGCGGACGAGAACAAGGAAGACGAGAAGGACGACAAGAAAGTCGACAAGAAGGACGACAAGAAAGACGACAAGAAGGACGCCAAGGCCTCGCGCAGCAAGGAGACCAAGCTGGCGGATAAGTCGGAAAAAGCCGAAAAGGCCGCCAAACTCAAGCGCGAGCAAAAGGAAAAGGCCGAGAAAGCCCAGGAGATCAGGCTGGCAAAAAAGAAGGAAGCGGCCAGGCTTGCTGCCGCCAAAAGTGCGCCAGCCAAGACCGCGGCCCAGAAACAGGCCGATGACGATGTGACCCTGCTGGCCGCGCTGGTGGCGCATTCGCACCGCGACAACGCCGCGCGCGCCGCCGCCAAGAACAAGCTCAAGCAGTGCAAGACGCTTGCCGCCGACGCCGCCGAGCAGTGCCGCGCGCGCCTGTGCGCGGCCGGCGCCCGGGAAGAGACCGAGTGCAAGCCACCGCGCCTGGTCAAGGCGACGGCGACGCCATGATCGCCGAGCTCCTTGGACAAATCACCACCGCGCTGGCCCAGTTTTCCACCGAAAGCCGCCTGTATGCCTTGAGCGTGGACGGCGGCGGCAGCGCCGACCTGATGGTCGAAGCGTTTGCGGCGGACGACGCGCTGCAGGGCATCACGGGGCGCGACGTGATCGTGGTCTCGACCAGTGCCCATGTCGACCTCGCAGCGCTGCTGGGACAGGGCGCCACGCTCGAGATCAGCCTGGCCGACGGTAGCCGCAGCAGCTTTGCCGGCGACATCAGCGAAGCGGCCATGCTGGGCAGCGAAGGCGGGCTGGCACGCTACCGCCTGCGCCTGTCGCCCTGGATCTGGCGCCTGGGCCAGGTGCGCAACAGCCGGGTGTGGCAAGACAAAACCGTGATCGACATTGTCGACGAGGTGTTTGCGGCCTACGCGCCGGTGGCCAACTGGCGCTGGAGCGACGAAACCGGGCCCTTCATGGAAGAGGCGGTGGCGCGCAGCTATTGCTGCCAGTACCGTGAATCCGACCTGGACTTCGTGCTGCGCCTGCTGGCCGAAGAAGGCCTGGGCTTTCGCTTTGAACAGACCGGGGACGGTCCCGCCATGGTGCTGTTCGCCGACAGCAGCCAGACGAGCGCGGTGCCGCAAGACCCCAGCAGCGCCGCCGACGGCGGCATCCGCTTCCACGGCGCCCGCTCGCGCGAGCATCAGGACACGGTGCAGGCGCTGCAAGCCCAGCGCCAGGTCGGCAGCTCCCTGTCGACCGTGCTCAGCTACGATTACAAGGCCAAGAAGGCGGTCGCCGCCAGCGCGCCGTCGCGCGTGCATGGCGCACGCCATCTGCCTCAGCTGGAAAGCTACGATGTGCCCGGCCAGTATGCGTTTACCAATGGCGGCCAGGCCCAGCGCTACGCCGACCTGCAGATGCAGGCACGCGAGGCGCGCAGCCAGTTGTGGCGCGGCCGCTCGACGGTGCGCACCCTGCGCGCCGGCACCCGCCTGGACGTCACCGGCAGCCCGCTGCAACAAGGCGAGGAGGCGTCGCGCTTTACCGTGCTGCGCGTGGTGAGCATCGGCGTGAATAATCTGCCGTCGCCGGCCCAGCATGCGCTGGCGGAACTGTTTGGTCCGATTCCTGAACTGCTGGAAGACGCCCTTGGTGCGGGGACAACGCTCAGCCAGGCCGATTTCGCTTTGATGCTGGCCGAAGCGCGCAAGTCCGGTTATGCCAACTGCTTCGAAGCGCTGGAGAACAAGGTCATCTGGCGGCCACTGCTGGCCGGCAGCGACGGGCGCAGCCATCCGCGCCCCACCGCCGGCGGCGCCCAGAGCGCCATGGTGGTCGGCCCGGACGGCGCCAGCAGCGCAGGGGCGGATGAACTGTATTGCGACCGCCTGGGTCGCGTGCGCATCCGCTACCACTGGCAGGGCGGAGATGCGGCCTGCTGGGTGCGGGTGGCGCAACGCTCGGCCGGCGGCGGCATGGGCAGCCAGTTCCTGCCGCGCATCGGCCAGGAAGTGCTGGTCCAGTTCATCGAAAACGATATCGACCGCCCGCTCATCGTCGGCGCGCTCTACAACGGCCAGGGCGAGGGCGGTGTGGCGCCGACCCCGGGCGGGCGCAGTGACCGGGACAGCGCCGCCGGCGTGTTTGCCCCTTCACACGATCATGCGGTCTCTGCCCAGGCCAACGTGGCCGGCGGCAACAGTCCGGTGTGGCACGGCGCCTCCAGCGACACCGGCGGCCACCGCAACGGCGCGGCCCAGTGGGGCGTGCGCAGCAAGGAATTTGGCGGGGGCGGCTATAACCAGTTGCTGTTCGACGACACCGACGCCCAGGGCCGGGTCCAGTTGCGCAGCACCCATGCCGCCAGCGAACTCAATCTGGGCCACCTGATCCATCACGCCGACAATTACCGCGGCAGCCTGCGCGGCCATGGCGCCGAGTTGCGCACCGATGCCTACGGCGCGGTGCGGGCCGGTGCCGGCCTGCTGGTCAGTTCCTACGCCATCAGCCACGCGGCCGGCGCCCGCGATCCGGCCGGCGACAACGGGCCCGGCATCGCCCTGCTTAAACAGGCAGTCAAGCTGGGCGAGAGCTTCAGCGCGATCGCCGCCAAGCATGAAACAGTGGCCCTGGGCGCGCACTTGGGTGGCGGCAAGGCTGGTTCCAGCGTGCTCAACGACAAGGAAGCCCCGCTCAAGGCCATGCTGACCGCCGTGTCGGGCATGGTCAGCAGCGAAGCCGTGGACAAGGCCGGCGCCGACGCCGCCGAGCGCAAGACCAGTCCGGGCAAGGACATGCTGCCGCACAGCGCCGATCCGGTGATCGCCATCGCGGCCCGCGCCGGCCTGGGTGTGACCACGGTGCAGGACCTGCAGCTGGCTAACGGCGAATCGGCCACCCTGATGAGTGGGCTGGACACCCAATTTTCCACCGGCGGCCAGTTGCGCGTGCATAGCGGCCAGGCCATCGGCGTGCTGGGCGGCGCGGTCAAGGCCGGCGAAGGCAATATCGGTGTGCAGCTGATCGCCGCCAAGGACGCCATCGACGTGCAGGCCCAGGCCGGTACCTTGTCGGTGCAGTCGCGCGAGAACCTGCAGATCGTCAGCACCAACGCCAAGGTGGACTGGGCCGCGGCCAAGAGCATCAGCCTGTCGACCGCGGCCGGCGCCAACATCACCATCGAAGGCGGCAACATCACGGTCCAGTGTCCGGGCAAGATCACCATCCATGCCGGCAAGAAGAGCTTCAGCGGGCCCGCCAGCATGGGCGCCGATATGCCGGTACTGCCGAGCGGGACCATGAAATTCAATGAAAAATTCCAGCTGCTCGACCCGGCCGGCGACCCGATCAAGGACATGCGCTACGTGATCCTGAAAGAAGGCGGCGGGCGTATCGAAGGCGTGACCGACGGCGCCGGCATGATTCCGCTGCAGGCCGGCTTCAGCCCGGAGAACCTGAAGATCCAGATTTTGGGCAAGGTGAAATCCTGATGAGAACGAGACTGTACTGATGGCCAGCGTACCTGAAGAAGTTGAACGCAGCCAGCAATCGGCGCCCGACGGTAAGGGCACGCCGACGTTTGCGTGGCAGACCACGGCATCCCTGCTGGCCGACACGGTCAAGCTGGAAATGCCGCCGACGCATACGCTCCCCGTCATTTTTGTGCCAGGCATTATGGGATCGAACCTGGCGGACCTCAAGGGCCAGGCCGTGTGGCTGCTCAACGGCACCTTTGGCGCGCCGATCGGCCTGGCCTGGATGTGGGCGCGCAAGGGACCCGGCTCGCGCCAGAAAATCCTGCATCCGGCGCGCACCCAGGTGTTTCGCGGCGGCGATGTGCCCAAGAAGGGCGTCGGCACGATTGCCGACAAGGAGACCTTCACCGCGCGCGGCTGGGGCGAGGTAGCCGAAACCAGCTACCACGCCTTCCTGCTGTGGCTGGAACAGAAAATGAACAGCGAAGGCTTCAATCCCGCCACCTGGCAGGATTTCTTCTATACGTCGGTCAGCGCCACGCCCAAGCCGGGCGAAACGCCGCCCACGCCCAAGCTTCACCCCGGCATCCCGATGCAGATGAGCGGCCTGCCGCCGGTGGCCGAGGACGATCACCGCACCGAACCGGTCCAGTCGGACGACCTGCTCAAGCGCGCGCGGTTCCGCTTCCCTGTCTACGCCTGTGGCTACAACTGGCTGGCCTCGAACGACGACGCGGCTGACCGGCTGGGGGCGCGCATTACCGAGGTGATCGCGGAGAATAACAAGGGCGCCTTCAAGTGCGAGCAAGTCATCGTCGTCACCCACTCGATGGGCGGCCTGGTGGCGCGCGCCTGCGCCCAGCTTGACGGCATGGGCGCCAAGATCGCCGGCATCGTGCACGGCGTGATGCCGGCTGTGGGCGCGGCGGTGGCTTACCGGCGCTGCAAGGTCGGCATGCGCGAAGAAAGTTTTGGCGCCGGGCTGGTGATCGGCTCGAATGGCCGTGAAGTGACCGCGGTGTTCGCGCAGGCGCCGGGCGCGCTGCAATTGCTGCCGTCGGTCGAGTACGGTCCCAACTGGCTGCACATCAAGGACGAGCATGGCAAGAGCGAGGCCCCCTTGCCCAAGGGCGATCCGTACAGCGAGATCTACCTCAAGCGCAATGTCTGGTGGGGCCTGGTGCGGGAGGAGTGGCTCTCGCCCAAGGATGGCCTGGCCATCAAGTGGAATGAATTTGCCACCAATATCGGACTGGCCGAGGCTTTCCACGCCGAATTGGCAGGGCAGTACCATGCCCAGACCTATGTGTTCTACGGCGCCCAGGTCAAAGATGCGGAAAAGCCCGACAGCTTCGAGAAAATCCACTGGAAGATGAAGCGCGGCATTGCCCCCAGCGAGGGCTCGGCGCCGGATACCGACGCGCTGCGGGTGTACGGCTACGACAAGGTGCGCACCGACGGCAGCAACAAGATCTATGTTGGCGGCCAGACCGAATACGTGCCGGACTATTCCGGCATGGGCGCCGGCAGCAGCTACGAATCGAGTTTCTGGGAGATTTCCTGCGATATGCAGGACGGCTTCGGCGACGGTACGGTGCCTGCCAGTTCCGGCAAATCGCCGCGCAAGACCGGTGGCGGCAATATCAAGCAACAATTCAAACTGACCGGCTTCGAGCACGAACCGGCCTACACCAATGCGACGGCGCAAAGGGTCACGCATTACGCCATCACCAAGATCGCGGCGATCGCAAAATACTCATGAACAAGTTACGAGCAATCGGACTGGCCGTGGTGCTGGCGGCCAGCGGCATAATTACAGGCACTACTTCAGCGGAGGCAAAACCAGTGGCAGAAATCAGCAAGGAGATGCAATCGGTCTGCATCGGCCGGCACCAGATGGACGTTCCGCGCGACTTCGAACAGATGATGAGCCTGACGTCGATCTTCACGCCGCCGGGCCTGACGGAGGCGGGCGCGCCGATCGAGGTCGCGCTCAAGTCGGCGCGTATCGACCGCAACCAGTTCAAGGCCGAGGTCGACAAACGGCACGCGGCGATCAAGGCGGCGCAGCGGCGCGTCACGCGCGTGCTGAAGGAAGTCATCCCTGCCGGTAACGACGCCACCCTGTTCCGCATCCTGGAAGTCGGGAAGTCCTACAAGGACGAGCTGCACTTCTGGAAGGGTGGCAGCTATCTGGTGGCCACCACGGCCTCGTACGACGACAGCTACAAGCAGGCCGAGGACCGCCTGCTGGCGTTTGCCGCCAATGTCGAGCCGCTTGCACCGAATGGGCGGGGAGCGGGATTCTGCCTGGGGCCGGTGTTGGTGAAGGGTAAATATGCGGGCGAGTACGCCAGCTTCGGTTTTCGCAGCAAGGCGCAGCCGGATGTGATCGTGTCGCTGGAACTCGATACCTATGCGCCGGACGAAAGCCAGCCGCTGCTCAAGCGGGTGAACGGCCCCGATTCGCTGCTGCGCAAGTTCAAGGCCGACAACAAGGTCATGCGCGAAGGTGAGCTGACGGTGGCCGGCATGCGCGCGCAGGAATGGCTCAGCTGGATCAAGCTCGGTTCGGAGGCCACCAGGAAGAAGTACGGGTTTGCGATGGAAACCATGCGGCCCGCGCCCGGTGAACAGCAGCCGCGCATCCATCTGGAGCTTGACTCCGGGCAGAGCGGGCCGAATGGGGAAAGCTTTGATAATTCGCTGGATGACCAGAGCGCCGTGGCACTGTGGGACAGCGTGGTCAAGACTATTCGCAGCCGGCCGGGGTCATGAGATGGCCAGTGTCAGGCGTTGGCAAGTGCGCGTTCCCATGAATGTTCGTCCCGTCATTTCCGCGCCGGGTACTGTGCGGGAATGACGGCTGCCAAGGGCATGAATGCACGGCATCTGCTTGCCTGGCTTGCTACCTTTCTGTTGCCTACCTGCGACGCCAGCGCCGCGTCGGTCCTGCCTTTGACCCCATTCGACAAGCACAGCCAAACCGTCTGCATCGGCCGCCACCAGATGGACTTGCCGGCCGACTTCGAGCAATCGATGGGCTCGGTCTCAGTATTCACCTTGCCCGATCAGGCAGACACCGGCGCGCCGATCAGCGTGGCGGTCAAAGCCGCGCGCATGGACAGGGCCGCCTTCACCTTGCAAGTCGACCAGCGTCACAGCGCGATCCTGGGCGCTGCCCGCAAGGCCACCGATATCCTCAAGGAAGTCATCACCGTCAGCACGGAAGCGCGCATCTTCCGTATCAACGAAGTCGACGATGCTTACAAGGATGAAATGCACCTGTGGAAGGATGGCGTTTATCTGGTCGCCAGCACCGCCTCTTACGACAACACGTACATGGAAGCCGAAGCGAGGCTCAAGGCCTTCGTCGCCGGTATTGAGGTGACAGCGAGCACGCCCCAGTCCGGCTTCTGCCTGGGCCCGGTCGTGGTCAAGGGCACGTATGTTGGCGAGTACGGAAAATTCAGTTATCGCAGCAAGAACGTGCCCGATGTTCAGGTTGCGGTGGTGATCGACACCTATGCGCGCAATGAGAAAAAAGATTTGCTCCAGCGCGTGGCCGGTGGCGACTCCCTGCTGACGAGGATGAATGCCCGTCCGACAGTGTTGCGCAAAGGCGAGTTGACGGTCGCCGGCATGCGCGCCCAGCAATGGCTGTCGGCCATGCAGGTCGGTCGCCATGGTGAAAGAAAGCAGTACAGTTTTGCGCTTGAGACCATCCGCGGCGCGCCCGCACCGTTGCACCCAATGATATACCTGGAATTTGACACCGGCAGGAAAGGCAGCGATCCCACGCGTACGACAAGCGCGCTGAGCGACGAAAAGGCGCTGGCGTTCTGGGACAGCATTGCTAAAACCATCAAGGCGCGCCCGGGGAATTGAAGTTGCGATCTTGCACAAACGTAATTCCACTGGCGCAGATCGCCCGTCGGTCACATAATGCGTGCATCGCCACCGTGGAGCCATCTCATGTTTTTTGACACGCTGAAACAAATCGTCCTGCGCGCCGCCTGCGGGCTTGCGCTCGGTTTCGTCGCCGTCTCCGCCGGCGCTGCCGAGGCCCGGCTCCACGGGCTCGACGTCGTCATCTTCAGCTACCTTGACCATCAGATTTTCGATGTGACGGTGGGCGACGCGCGGGTCGGCAGTGCCGGCCGGTTTCCCTACAATGGACGGCGCACCAAAACCGGGGTGCGGCTTGAGGACGGCAAAGTCGAGGTGAGCTGGCGCCAGCCTGGTACCGATGGCGGCGAGTCGAAAATCGTCACCGCCCGGAACGTCCCCATCATCGGTGGACGTAGCAGTTACACTCGCTTCATGGCGGTGCATATTTATCCTGACGCCAGCGTGGACCTGAAGTTCAGCGACCAGTTCCCGGTCTATACGCAGCGAGGGCAGGCTATCAGCGCGGAGTACGACCGCAACAAAAAAGCCGAGTAATCAAACCATGTTCAAGGCCATCCTGACCGGACACACCCAAGGCCTTGGCGCTGCCGTCGCCGAGGAGTTGATGCTGCGCGCAATCGCCGTCCTGGGAGTGGCGCGCGGCCGTCTCGAACAGACGCGCTATCCAGGCTTGTTGAGTCAGGCCTCAGTCGATTTGTCCGACAGCGTCGCGCTGGCGCGCTGGCTGGCTGAACCTGGATTGGGTGAGTTCTGCGCCGGCGCCGACGCTGTTCTACTGATTAATAACGCCGGCGTGGTACAGCCGGTCGGCGCCTTGTCCGATCAGGATCCGCTCGCGGTGGCGCGGGCGATTACGCTCAACGTGGCCGCACCGCTTGCGCTGGCCGCCGCGCTGGCAGCCAAGAACCCGGCCTTGCGCATCTTGCACATTTCCAGCGGGGCAGGGCGCAATGCCTATCCCGGCTGGAGCGTGTACTGCGCCACCAAGGCCGCACTCGACCATCACGCGCGCGCCGTGGCGCTGGACGCGCAAGCGGGCGTGCGCATCTGCAGCCTCGCGCCCGGCGTCATCGATACCGGCATGCAGACGCAGATCCGGAATACGCCGGCCACCAGCTTTCCCATGCGCGAGCGCTTTATTGCGCTGCACCGCGACGGCCAACTGGAAGCGCCGGAGGCGGTGGCGCGCAAGCTGGTGGACTACCTGCTGGCCGACAGCTTCGGCAACAAGCCGGTCGACGATCTGCGCTCCTAGCCCGCGAGCCTATCCCACAGCGCATCGAGCACCGGCTTGTGCCGCCCGATCGCGCGGAACAGTCGAATTTGCAGTCGCAGTGTCCATTGCTCACCGCCGGCGCGCACCAGCGTGCCCTCCGCCAGCTCGCGCCGGATGCAGCTTTCCGGCAGCCAGGCCAGGCCGTGGCCCGACAGCGCCATCGTCTTGAGCAGCTCGGCCAGATCGCTTTCGTAGCAATTTTGCAGGCACGCAGGCTGAACCCCGCGCGACTGGATGTGCTGCACCACCCGGCCGAAGTAGGAAGTTGCTGTGTAAGCGAGGCAGGGCAGGGGGGCGGCTTTCCCGCCGGGCAGGCTGAATGCGGGCGCGCCGTTGCGCGAGGGGACACATACCGGCAGCACTGTCTCGTCACCCAGGTGACGGTACTCAAAACGCTGCGCATCGAGTTCGATCGGCAGGGCCGCGTGGTGGTAGCACAGCAGCAGGTCGCAGTTGCCCTCGACCAGGGACAGCACGGAGTCATGCACGTTGGCCGGCAGGATGCGCGTGCGCAGCGGTCCGTGGATGGATTGAATGCTGTTGAGCCAGACCGGGAAAAAGTTGAGCGCCAGGGCATGGCCGGCGCAGACGCGTAGCAGCTGAGCGTTGTCTTCTTCCACCCGCAGCACGGCGCGGGTATCGTTCAGCAGCCGCATCGCCTCGGCCGCGGCGGTTGCAAAGAGCTTGCCGGCCGGCGTGAGTACCAGTGGATAGGTGCTGCGGTCCACCAGGTCGCTGCCGACCCACGCCTCCAGCGCCTGGATGCGCCGGCTCAGGGCGGACTGGGTCACGCTGCGGTCCTCCGCCGAACGTGAAAAGTTGCGCGTTTGCGCCAGGCTCAGGAAGTCCTCCAGCCACTTGATATCCATCTCCACGCCCCCCTTGCGACTCAAGCCCACCATTCTAAAGCAGGGGCGACAGCAAACTATGCTTGCGCCGCATAGTGTCAGTGCGAATACGAATAGTCTGCCGCCTGCGAGCCGCTATCGTCTGCTGTATTCAATCGCGGACAGGGGATGCTCTATGACGGACTTCAAGCTCGGGATCGTGGGCGGCATTGGTCCGGCGGCGACGGTGGACTTCATGAGCAAGATCATCCGCAACACGGACGCGCGCCGGGACCAGGACCATTTGCGCCTGGTGGTGGAACATAATCCGCACATCCCGGATCGCAGCGCCAACCTGCTGGGGGAAGGGGAGGATCCCACAGCGGCACTGCTGGACGCCTGCTTGCGCCTGGAGGCGAACCAGGCGACCTTGATCGCGCTGCCCTGTAATACGGCCCATGCCTATCTGGCGCGCATTGCGCCACAGCTTTCGATTCCCATCGTGAACATGTTATCCGAGACGATCGCCCACATCGAGCGCTACTGGCCCGGCCGGCCCACCGTGGGCTTGCTGGCGACATCGGGCACGGTGACCAGTGGTCTGTACCAGGCCGCTGCCGCCGCTCGCGGGCTGGACTTGATCGTGACTGACCCTACTCATCAGTCGCGCGTCATGGAGGCGATTTATGGAGAACGCGGCATCAAGGCCGGCCATGTGGACGGCGACTGCAAGCGTCTGCTGATGGACGCACTGGCGCACCTGGCCGGCCGCGGCGCCAGCATCGTCATTCTGGGTTGCACCGAACTGCCGCTGGTGCTGGCGCAGCCGGTGCCCGGCGTGACCTTGCTCGACCCGACAGACATTCTTGCGCGCCGTTGCGTGGCCATTGCACGAGGCGGATAGGTGCGGGGAGTGACGAAGGCTAACGTGCTACCGCTTCGCGCGTCTGGATGCAGAATGTGGCTTCACCCGAAGACAAGGAGTTTGCCATGCAGGTACAAGCCTACGGCGCTTACGCGTCCGATCAGGATCTCGAATCACTGCAGATCACGCGGCGCGCGCCCGGAGCGCACGACGTCCAGATCGATATCGCTTTCTGCGGCATTTGCCATTCCGACCTGCACCAGGTGCGCGCGGAGTGGGCGGGCACGCGCTTCCCCTGCGTGCCGGGACACGAAATCGTTGGCAGGGTCATTGCAACGGGCGAACATGTTACCGCCCACAAGGCCGGCGACCTGGTCGGTATCGGCTGCATTGTCGACAGCTGCAAGCAGTGCGGCGAGTGTGCCGAAGGGCTGGAGAACTATTGCCCCGGCATGATAGGCACGTACAATTCCCCCTCGCCCGACGAGCCCGGCTGGACCCTGGGCGGCTATTCGCAACAGATCGTGGTGCACGAGCGCTATGTGCTGCGCATCCGCCATCCGGAGGCACAACTGGCGGCCGTCGCGCCGCTGCTGTGTGCGGGCATCACCACCTATTCGCCCTTGCGCCATTGGCATGCCGGGCCGGGCAAGAAGGTGGGCGTGGTCGGCATTGGGGGCCTTGGGCACATGGGGATCAAGCTGGCGCATGCGATGGGTGCCCATGTGGTGGCGTTCACCACCTCCCAATCGAAGCGCGAGGCGGCCAGGGCGCTGGGCGCGAACCAGGTCGTGGTATCGCGCAACGCCGATGAGATGGCGGCCCATGGGCGCAGTTTTGACTTCATCCTCAATACGGTGGCGGCGCCGCACGACCTGGATGCCTTCCTGGTGCTGCTCAAGCGCGATGGCGCCATGACCCTGGTGGGGGCGCCGGCGACGCCGCATCCTTCGCCCAATGTATTCAACCTGATCATGCAGCGGCGTTCGCTGGCCGGCTCCATGATCGGCGGTATTCCTGAAACGCAGGAGATGCTCGATTTCTGCGCCGAGCATGGCATCGTGGCCGATATTGAGATGGTGAGGGCGGATCAGATCAATGGTGCCTATGAGCGCATGCTCAGGGGCGACGTGAAATACCGCTTCGTTATCGACAATGCGACGCTGGCACAAGGTCAGTAGCGGGACTGGCGTCGCGCGTTAACTCGGCGCACAGGAAATACGTCGGAAGGCGCGTTCCGCTTTTCCGACCTACGGTTCGTCCGGCTGCTTCCGTAGGTCGGATGAGCCGAAGGCGCTATCCGACGTTCCGGCGTCCGCATGCCCCGGCGCACATCATGGCTGATACACCCGCACGTAATCGATCTCCATCTGCACCGGGAAAATCGCATCGTCCACCGGGCCGCCCAGGTCGCCCCCGATCGCCACATTCAGGATCAGATACTGCGGATCGCTGAACGGCCACTTGCGCTTGTCCCCATCCTTGGGGTTCAGAAATTCAAAGTAGTATTTGCCGTCGACCCCCACCTGCACCCGGTCGGCATCCCACTTGAGCTGGTAATTGTGAAAGACATCGCAGGCATCCGGCACCATGGTCGCCGCGCCCCTTTGCGTGCCGAGCGTGTGGTTATAGGCGGCCGTGTGCACCGTCCCGAGCACTTCGCCTTTCTTCTTGCCGACATGCTCCATGATGTCGATCTCGCCGTCATCCGGCCAGGCGCCCCTGGTTCCCAGCATCCAGATGGCGGGCCAGGTGCCGAGGCCGCAGGGCAGCTTGGCGCGGATCTCGAAGTAGCCGTAGGTCCAGTCACGCTTGCCGCGTGTGAGCAGGCGTGCCGAGGTGTAGCTCTGGCCGCCGTAGTCCGGCGCGCTGGACAGCTTTTCGCGCCGGGCTGCGATGATCAGCTTGCCGTCCGCCACACGCGCATTCTCCAGCCGCTCGCGTGCGTAGTATTGGCGCTCGTTGTTGTACCAGCCTTCCTTGTTGCGGCTGGTATCGTAATCCCACTTGCTGGAGTCGGGCAAGCCATCCTTGCTGAACTCGTCGGCCCAGACTTGTTTCCATCCCGCCGGTACGCCTTCGGTGGGCGTCGGCGCAGGTATAGGTGCAGGCGTCGGCGCCGGTGTCGGTAAAGGTGTCGGCAAAATCGGTGGCGCGGGCAGGGGCGCCGGTGCGGAGTTGGCGCTGCCGCTGCCGCCGCAGGCGCTCAGCAGGCACATGCCGCCTGCCAGCAAAGTGAGTCGCTTTTTCAATCGGGTCTCCTGTTTTTGTACGATGTCATGGAACCGTTTCCATGCTCGTTTGCTCAGGAACATAGCACCGATCCGTCCCGCCCGTCACGATCTGATTGGGAGCGCTCCCAATTCTGTGTGAAATAGCAACATGAAATTAGCAGGAATTCGTCTTTCTGCCCCTGAAACGGGTCGAAAACCGCCCCGGATACAAAGCAGGGAAAAGTCTCGTTGACATTGAAAAACATTGAGTGATATATTTTGCTCATCGATTGGGAGCGTTTCCAACAACGGGAGGCAAGCGCACCGAGTCAGTCGAGTTCTTCGTCGGGTGAGTTTGCCGGAGCCAGCACGGCGCCGGCGCTTTTACAGGAGCGCGCCACAACACAGGGGAGCAGAGCACAGGTGGTCGAGTAGCAGCAGGAAAACATGCCGCCCTCAGCGGCACGAATCAAAAACGATAATGAAAATAACGAGGAGACGCGATGTTGTATCCGAAGACAAAATATAAGCTGATCAGCCTGGCAGTGGCCAGCGCCTGCGGTGTGCTCGCCACGCCCGCGCATGCGCAAGCCCCCGCCGCCGCAACGGCGCAGCCGGGCGGTGTGGCGAGCAGCGACAAAGATTACATCCCAGAAGTCAAGGTCACGGCAACGCGCTATTCGACCTCGCTGCTGAAAACTCCGCTGGCTGTGACCGCCTACAGCCAGGACAGCCTGTCGCGCATGGGTATCACCAGCGCCAAGGATCTGGCCAACGAAATCCCGAACGTGAACATCCAGCAGACCGGCGACTCGGCCGTGCAGATCACGATTCGCGGCATTACCTCGTCCAACACCACCGAGATCGGCGACCCCGCCGTCGGCTTCCACGTCGACGGCCTGTATTCGCCACGTCCGCAGGGCGCCCAGGCGCTGATGTTCGACGTCGAGCAGGTGGAAGTGCTGCGCGGGCCGCAGGGCACGCTGTTCGGCCGTAACTCGACCGGTGGTTCGGTCAACGTAATCTCGGCCAAGCCCGACTTCAACGGGAACTACGGCAAGGCTGAAATCGACCTGGGCAATTACAACAAGCGCCAGATCAACCTGATCCAGAACATCACCGTCAACGACAAGCTGGCACTGCGCGGCGCCTTCACGAAGGTCAAGCGCGACGGTTACGCGAACCAGATGTCGGATACGCGCGAAGCCAATTCGCCGGCCCACGGCTGGATCCCGGACGGCATTCCCGATATCGACCAGCGCTTCAATCACCCTGTGGGAAAAAGCAAGTTCTACACCAACCAGGATTCCTACGCTGCGCGACTGGCGGCCAAGCTCAAGGCCACACCCGACCTGACCTTCAACGCCGCGTTCGAACTGTTCCAGGACAGCAGCGCCGGCGGCACCAGCTTCCGCGATTGCGATCAGGGCGCGGGTACGCGCTATGCCTGCAGCGGCGGCCAGTGGGACCTGTTGATCAACGTGCCGGGCGAAACCGACATGACGATCAAGTCGCTGCGCGCCGGCGCCAGCTGGGCGGTTAACGATCACACCAGCCTCGATTACAACTTCATGGTCGCCGACCAGCGCCGCTTCCAGATCTACGATGCGGACAAGGGCCTGACGTCGGCGCTGCCGTTCCAGATCACGGCCGATTATCCAAACCGTCCGGATGCGAACAACTGGGGCACCTGGCCGCTGGATGACCGCTATCAGGCGACCTGGGATTCGAAGTATGTCTCCTCGGTCCAGGAACTCCAGCTCAAGCAGCAGTTCGACACCCTGCAATACGTGGCCGGCCTGTTCTGGATGCACGAGAAGAACCAGATCAACTACGAAGTCGTGGACTTCTTCCGCAAACCGCACGGTATCGCCTCGGGCGCGTTCTACGCCCAGCCGGACCGCCAGGTGGACGCCAAGGCGATTTTCGCCCAGGCCGACTGGAAGTTCATCCCGACCTGGACCGCCACCGCCGGCGCCCGTTACAGCGTCGACAGCAAGACCGACAAAGATGGTCTGAACCTGGGCGGCTGGGCCGGCAGCAATGCCTTCTACCGCGGCCACTACAACGGCGGCGAGCCGAATACCCCGGGCTACCGCATTCCGCAGGCGAACAACCTGACCATGGACATGGGCGGCAGCGCGGCAGCCTACGCCCTGTACGGCAAGCCATCGCCGAACGACCACTCGGAAGAATGGAAGAAAGTCACCTGGCGTCTCGGCCTGCAGAAGCAGGTCACCGACAACCAGATGGCGTACACGGCACTGTCGACCGGCTACAAGGCCGGCGGCTTCGGCGACCGCGTGGACAGCTGCGGCGGCCATATCTGCCTGGACGGCAAGCCTGGCGTCGAGACCTTCCTGCCATACAAGCCTGAACTGGTCACCAACCTGGAGCTGGGTTACAAGGGCAAATTCCTGAACAACACGCTGAATGTCTCGGCCGTGGCCTTCATGATGCGCTACAAGGACCAGCAGCTGACCAACACCTATTTCGTCACCAAGTTCCGTCCGGACGATGGCAAGCCTTGCGCCAGCGACCAGCCGAAGTGCGACGTGTACGAGACCTGGCGTACCATCAACGTCGGTAACACCCGCATCTCGGGCCTGGAAGTCGAATGGGACTATAAACCCTGGAAAGGCGGCAAAATCGGCGGCGCGTTCTCGAACCTGAACACCTCGATCCGCGACTACGGCGCCTACAGCGACGACTACCTGTGCGATGAGCGCCTCGAATTCAAGCAGACGCCTTGCCCTGTGCCGTACGCCGGCGCGGGTCCTGACAACGGCAAGCGCCTGTACGACGTGACCGGCAATCATCTGCCGAATGCGCCGAAGTACACCATCATGCTCAACGCTTCGCAAGCCTTCGTGCTGGAAAGCGGTTACAAGATCACCCCTTACATCAAGGTGAACTGGCGTGATAAAGTCTTCTTCGACATCCGCAACGACGAGTTCGAGCACATTGGCCGCTTCCAGAAGGCGCATGCGCTGGCAGACGCTTCGGTACGGCTGGATAATCCGAGCGGCGACTGGCATGTCGAAGCGTACGTCCGCAACATGACGGACAAGCGTGCCAAGAACTGGGGCGGCAGCGGTTTGGGCGGGCAGATGATTGCCAGCTATATCGAGCCGCGCATGTACGGCGTGCGCGCCAGCTTCAACTACTAACCGGTTGGCGAGCCCCGCGCGCCTTTCACGGCGCGTGGTGGAGCCGGTGCGGCCTTTTAACAGAACACCCCTCGGGCCGCACCGGTTTTTTTGCTACACCGTTTGGCGTTACAGCTGGAGAAAACAAGCATGTCGGACAATCGCATCAAGCGTGTGGTCATCGTCGGCGGCGGTACCGCCGGCTGGATGAGCGCCGCCGCACTATCGGAACTGCTGCCCGTCGGGCACGAATACAGGCTGGTCGAGTCGGACCTGATCTCCACCATCGGCGTGGGTGAAGCGACCATTCCCAGCATCCGCAACTTCAATCTGCATCTCGGCATCGACGAGAATGACTTCATCCGCGCCACCCAGGGTACCTTCAAACTCGGCATCGAGTTTGTCAACTGGGGCCAGCAGGGCGTCAACTACTTCCACGGATTCGGCTCGGTAGGACGCGATCAGCCAACCGCCAATTTCTATCATTACTGGCTCAAGATGCACCAGGCCGGCCTGGCCGACAGCCTTGAGCCGTATTCCATCAACACCGTCGCCGCGCGCATGGCCAAGTTCTCGCGCGGACGGCCGGACCTGCCCAACTCACCGCTGTCGGACCTGTCGTATGCCTTCCACTTCGACGCCGGCCTGTATGCCAAATACCTGCGCAGCTACAGCGAGGCGCGCGGGGTGAAACGCACCGAAGGCCGCATCGTCGACACGGTGCTGCGCGAGGACGGCTTCATCGACGCCATCGTCATGGAAAACGGCGAACGCATCGACGGCGATTTTTTCATCGACTGCTCCGGCATGGTGGGGCTCCTGATCGAAAAAGCGCTCAAGACGGGCTACGAGGACTGGAGCCACTGGCTGCCGTGCGACCGGGCGATTGCCGTGCCCTGCGAATCGGCCGGCAAGATGGAAGCGGTGACCCGTTCGACCGCGCACGGCGCCGGCTGGCAGTGGCGCATCCCGCTGCAGCACCGCACCGGCAATGGCCATGTCTTTTCCAGCAAATTCATCAGCGAAGACGAAGCGCAGGCGGTGTTGATGAATAACCTGGACGGCAAGGCGCTGGCCGAGCCGCGCCTGCTCAAGTTCACCACCGGTAAGCGCAAGAAGGCCTGGAACAAGAACTGCGTGGCGATCGGGCTGTCGGGCGGCTTCATGGAGCCGCTGGAGTCGACCAGCATCCACATGGTCAAGACGGCGCTGATGCGCTTGATCAGCTTCTTCCCGGACCGCGGCTTCGACCAGGTCGACATTGATACCTTCAACCGCCTGTGCGACAACGAGTACGCCCAGATCCGCGACTTCCTGATCCTGCACTACAAGGTCAATTCAAGGGACGATACGCCGTTCTGGCGCTATTGCCGCGAGATGGACGTGCCGGAAGCGCTGCAGCGCAAGCTGGACCTGTTCCAGAGCCATGGACGGATCCTGCGCGAGAACGAGGAACTGTTTCCGGAGGATAGCTGGCTGCAGGTAATGCACGGCCAGGGTCTGCGGGCGCGCTCGTACAGCCCGGCGGTGGACCAGCGTGCGCCGGACGAGATTGCGGACTTCCTGAATGGGACGCAGCAGGTGATCCGCAAATGCGTCGACGCGATGTTGACGCACAAGGAGTTCATCCGGGTGAACTGCCAGGCCGCCCAAATAAAAAAGGCGGCCTAGAGCGGGCCGCCGGTGCTGTGAATCAGCGTCGCAGGGTGGGGCAGGACGTGCCTGCCATCCTGCGCCGCAAATCCTGACAACAATCAGAAGAAGTAACGCACGCCGCCGCTGATGACGTTGGTCTTCAGATGCACGCTTTTGGCATCGAGGACCTTGCTGTAGTTCTCATATTCGACCACGAAGGTGAATTTCTGGTTCAAGGCAAACGATGCGCCAATGCCGAACAGGGTGTTGGTGTCATTTTCCTTGAACAGCTGCTTGCCATTGACGCGCACTTCGGTTTTGTTCTGCGAGAAGCCGGCTTTGCCGAACAGGGAGAACTGGTTCGACAGCGGGAAGGTCGCGGTCAAGGCACCCTGGAGGGAGCGCGGCGCGGCGCCCAGCGTGACGCCACTGTCGGACAGTTTGTACTCGCCCAGGTCAGCGTAACCAACTTCCAGGCCCCAGGTCTGGTTGATCTGGTGACCGAAGTAGATGCGGTAGCCGACATCGCTGTCCTTGTCGCTGCCGGTGCCTTCGAACGTCCCTTTGTGACCGACACGGCCAATGTTGAGGCCGACATAGTCGTCTGCAGCCTGGGCTGCGGGAAGGATGCTGGCGCAAGCGAGCAGGGCGATGAGAACTTGTTTTTTCACGTGGATTCCAATAATTGCGGTTGAGTTAACTAGTACAGGCAGCAACATTATATCGAGCGAAATGTTGCTATGGGTTAAAAGAATGCCCGTCAGTCGTATTTGCGCGACACTTTCATGACAATTCAAGCCAAGCTTTTGCGGTGCCGGAAGAAGCCGTTGAGGGTCAGCCGGCCCAGGGCCGGGTCGGGATCGAGCAGTTCGGGAGCATCGATCTGGGCCGCGTGGAAGATCTCACCGTCGTAGAAAATGGCCCGGTTGAACGCGGGCGGCACGCTGGCGACCTGCTCGAACCAGGCGTTGGAACCGGTCAGATAGCCCGGCGCGGAACCCGAGAGCGCGCTGAAGGAGGCCGCATCCATGCTGCTGGCCTCGCGCAGCAGGGCGGCGATCTCGTCCAGCGGGCGGGTAGGGCGGTAAAAGCTGGTGCCCCCCATGCGCGGCTGGTCGAACAGGTAGAGCACAGAGGCGGCGATACCCTGGCCGTCCGGGAACGCCTGGGCATCGCGGTGGCACAGGCGCTGGAGTGGGTGCAGGGCGTCCGGCGCCAGTGTCGCCAGCGACAGCCGCGCCGACACGCTGATGGTGCGGCGCGCACCCAGGGAACGGCGCACATGCTGCATGAAGAATTCGTCGAGCATGAAGGCGGTGTCCTGCGGCAGCCCCAGTTCCGGTCCCGGATAAAAATTATCGGCGTCCACGGCGAAATCGGCGCGCCGCGCGCTGGCATAATCGATGATGCGCTGCGGGTTGAGCAGCACATCGTCGATCACGACGCAGCTTGCATGGCCGGGAATGGCGACGTGACGGACAGTGGGACGGGGATTGAACACCAGGGGCTCCAGAGAGGAAAAATTTTGACACTGAATTTCTTTGGATGATATATTCAAACGAATAAGTTGGAAAGCCTTCCAACGCCAGAATAAAACGCAGGCGGCGTCCGAGCCGCCGCTCATGGAGACAGAATGAAGAAACGACGCATCCTCGCGGCCGGCCTGATGCTGGGCGCCGCGGCGGCCATGGTAGCAGGCAGTGCGCGCGCCGCCGATCCGAAGCCGGAAGTGATCCACTGGTGGACCTCGAGCAGCGAGGCGCAGGCGGTGCGCAAGATCGCCGACGCCTACCGCGCCAGCGGCGGTGTCTGGGTCGACACCGCGATTGCCGGCGCCGACCAGGCCCGCGCCGTGGCGATCAACCGCATCGTCGGCGGCAATCCGCCGATGGCGGCCCAGTTCAACACCACCAAGCAGTTCACCGACCTGGTCGAGCAGGGGATGCTCAATAACGTCGACGACGTCGCCGCGCGCGAAGGCTGGGACAAATTCCTGCCCGAGCCGGTGCTGAACGTCATCCGGGTCAAGGGCCACTACTACGCGGTGCCTGTGAATATCCATATGCAGGCCTGGATCTGGTATTCCAAGGCCGCCTTCAAGAAGGCTGGCATCGAGAAGGAACCGGCGAATGTGGACGAACTGTTCGCGGCGCTCGACAAACTCAAGGCGGCGGGCCTGATCGGCCTGGCCCACGGCGGCCAGTCGTGGCAGGAGAACATCCTGTTCCTCGGAATGCTGGCCCATGTGGGCGGCACCGATCTGTACCTGAAGGTGCTGCGCGACCGTGATCAGAACGCGATCAATTCCGAGGCTTTCAGGAAGGTGCTGGTCAACTTCAAGCGTCTGCAGTCGTATGTGGACGCCGGCGCGCCAGGGCGCAACTGGAACGACGCCACCGCGCTGGTCATCAGCGGCAAGGCGGGCGTGCAGATGATGGGCGACTGGGCCAAGGGAGAGTTCGGTGCCGCCAAACAGACCGCCGGCAAGGAATACGGCTGCATTCCGGGCTTCGGTCCCAAGTCGCCTTACCTGATCCAGGGCGACGCCTTTGTCTTCCCCAAGACCACCAATGCGCAGCAGATCAAGTACCAGAAGCTCCTTGCCAGTACCATCGTGGCGCCCCAGACCCAGCTCGATTTCTCCAGGCTCAAGGGATCGATACCGATCCGCGGCGACGTCGACTCGTCCAGCATGGATGTCTGCGCCAGGGCCGGCATGACGATCATGAAGGACCGCACGCGCCACGTGGGCATCGGCGAGGTCTATCTGACGCCTGACCAGAACGGCGCCATGCAGGACGTGCTGACGACCTTCTGGAATACCAAGATGCCGGTCGAGAAGGCTCAGAAGTCGATCGCGGCGGCGCTGAGGAACGAGCAATGAACGCGCCGATGAGCGCGCAAGACAGCGGCAACATCGGCGGCAATATCAAGCACATCGTCATCGTCGGCGGCGGCACGGCCGGCTGGATGACGGCGGCGGCCCTGTCGCGCCAGCTGCCGGCCGGGCACCGCATCCGCCTGGTGGAGTCGGACGCGATCTCCACCATCGGCGTGGGCGAAGCGACCATCCCGAGCATCCGCGCCTTCAACCAGCTGGTGGGACTGGACGAGGACGACTTCATGCGCCAGACCCAGGCCACCTTCAAGCTGGGGATTGAATTCGTCAACTGGGGCAAGCAGGGCGACAGCTATATTCATGGCTTCGGCCAGATCGGGCGCGACCAGCCGCTGGCCAAGTTCTACCAGTACTGGCTCAAGCTGTATCAGCTGGGCGAGACTGACAACCTGGAAGCATTTTCGATCAACACCGTGGCCCCGCGCCAGGCCAAGTTCATGCGCGCGCCGCGCGACATGCCCAATTCGCCGCTGGCCGATATCTCTTACGCGTTTCACTTCGACGCCGGTCTGTACGCCAAATTCCTGCGCGGCCTGAGCGAAAAATCGGGCGTGATCCGCACCGAAGGGCGCATCGTCGGCGTGAGCCAGCGCGAGGGCGATGGCTTCATCTCCTCGCTGGAGATGGAAAACGGCGAGCGCATCGAGGGTGACCTGTTCATCGACTGCTCCGGTCTGGCCGGCCTGCTGATCGAGAAGACCTTGCAGACCGGCTTCGAGGACTGGAGCCACTGGCTGCCGGCCGACAGTGCGATAGCGGTGCCATGCGCGTCGCACGGTCCCTTGCTGCCATTGACGCGTTCGACCGCGCATACCGCAGGCTGGCAGTGGCGCATTCCGCTGCAGCACCGCACCGGTAACGGCCATGTGTTTTCGAGCCGCTTCATGAGCGCGGACGAAGCCCAGGCTATTTTAATGAAGAACCTGGATGGCGAAGCGCTGGCCGAACCGCGCCTGATCCGCTTCACCACCGGCAAGCGCAAGAAAGGCTGGAACAAGAACGTGGTCGCGATCGGTCTCGCGGGCGGCTTCATGGAGCCGCTGGAGTCGACCAGCATCCACATGGTGCAAACCGCGATCATGCGTCTGATTGCGTGCTTTCCGGGACGCGATTTTCACCAGGCCGATATCGATCTGTACAACGCGCAGAGCGATGAAGAGTATGAGCGCATACGCGACTTCTTGATCATGCACTACAAGCTCAATGCGCGCGAAGGCTCGGCGTTCTGGGAATACTGCCGCGAGATGGACGTGCCGGCGGCGGTGCAGCAGCGGATCGATTTGTACAAGAGCCATGGCCGGATTTTTCGCAAGGGCGATGAGTTGTTTGCCGATGCCAGCTGGCTGCAGGTGATGCATGGGCAGGGCTTGCGGGCGCAGGGCTACCATCCGCTGGTGGACCAGCGCAGCAAGGAGGATATCGCGGCCTTTCTGAATGCGGTGAAGGGGACCATCAAGGCCTGTGTGGACGTGATGCCGACACATGCGGAGTTTATTGACGCCAGTTGCAAGGCGCCGCCGCTGCCATGACGGCAAGCGCTGTATGGACCGCAGCTTGTGAAGAGAACGGCTTTTGAAGTATCCTGCCACTTTGCCAACATCACTTCTTAAATCGAAAGAATCAGCGCGTGGCGACACTTAAAGACGTAGCATTGCGGGCCGGCGTCGGCCTGGGCACCGCATCGCGGGTGGTCAGCGGCAAGGGTGCTGTCTCGCCCAAGACGCTTGCGCGCGTCCAGAAAGCGATCGAGGAACTCGAATTCCACCCATCCTACGCAGCGCGCTCCCTGATGATGGGCAGCTCGCAGATGATCGGGGTCTACATCCCTTACCTGAGCGGCACCTTCTACACGCCCATCCTCCAGCTGATCTACTCGGAACTGCGCGCCGCCGGCCTGAACATGGTGGTGGGCTTTGGCATCGGCAGCAGCGATGAGCGCATCCAGGCGATCGAAGGCATCGACTTCCTCAAGCAGCGCGGCTGCGACGGCGTGATCGTGATGAGCAACGTCCTGCGCGATGAGGACATCACCGCGCTCGGTCCGCGCAAGTCGCGCCTGGTCCTGCTCAATCACAGCCTGCCATCGATATCGAACCAGAGCTTCACGGTCGACCATGAGCTGGGCGGACGCATGGCGGCGCAGGCCCTGCTGGCCGAAGGCCACCGCGACATCGCCGTCATCGCCGGCCCGCGCAGCGCGCCCGATAACATCGAAAGGATTGACGGCTTCATGGACGAACTGGCCAAGGCCGGGATCGATACGGACGGCATGTGGGTAGTCGAGAGCGACTTCGCACCCAAGGGCGGTTGGGCCGCAGCCAGGGAACTGTCGGAATCGGGCTACCCGTTCAGCGCGGTCTTTTGCGCCAATGACGACATGGCGATGGGCGCGCTGTCGTTTTTCCAGCAGGCTGGGGTGGACGTGCCGGGGCAGATCTCGGTGCTCGGCTACGACGACACCAACAGCGCCGAATACACCGCGCCGCGCCTGTCCACCGTGCATATGCCGTGGACCGAGATGACCTTGAACGGTCTTAATTGCCTGCTTAATCGCTGCTACGGTACCGATCGTCCGGTCACCCACGATTATCCGGTCAGCGTGGCGATGCGTGCTTCGCTCGGTAAAGCGCCTGCCGGCAGCAGTGGCCAGAACGACCGCGACAGCGACAGCGGCAGCAAACCCTGACAGTACCGCCGGCGAAAAAGCGTCGTATGACGCTTGCCGGCGGTTTTTTTTGTGTTAAAGTGGAAGCGATTCCAATTTATTGGCAAGCAACTTTTTTGATAACAGCCCAGCCCATGATCCAGCAGAAAACCGACCCATCCTCTTCCTTGAAACGCAGCGAATTCGGCGACGGTTTTTTGTGGGGCTGCTCGACCTCGGCCTTTCAGATCGAAGGTGCCGGGGCCACCGACGGCCGGGTCAAGTCCATCTGGGACACCTTCTGCGAGCAGCCCGGCGCGATCCGCGATGGCGCCAATGGCCTGGTTGCGTGCGACCATTACCACCGCTGGCCCGAGGATCTCGACATCGGTAAATCGCTGGGCCTTAATTCCTACCGTTTCTCGATCGCCTGGCCACGCATTTTTAGCGGGGTTGGATCGAAACCGACCGAAGCGGGCCTGGACTTCTATTCGCGCCTGGTGGATGGCATGCTCGAACGCGGCCTGCAGCCGTGGGCCACGCTGTACCACTGGGACCTGCCGCAATATCTGCAGGACCAGGGCGGCTGGGCCAACCGCGACGCGGTGGCCGCGTTCGTCGAGTATGCCGACGTGGTAACGCGCCGGCTTGGCGACCGGGTCAAGCACTGGATGACGCACAACGAGCCATGGTGCACGGCGATGCACGGCAACCTCGATGGCATGCATGCGCCAGGTATCAAGGACGTACCGACCGCGATCCAGGTATGCCACCACGTGCTGCTGTCGCACGGACTGGCGACGCCGGTCATCCGCGCCAATGTGGAAGGTGCCAAGGTGGGTATTGCACTGAGCCTGCATCCGGTACAGGCCGCATCCGACAGCGAAGCCGACCAGCTGGCGCTGGCGCGCCACGACGCGTTTCGCAACCGCTGGTTCCTCGATCCCCTGTACGGTCGCGGCTATCCGGAGGAGATCGTCGGCTTGCTTGGCGCCGATGCGCCGCCGGTGCGCGAAGGCGATATGGCGGCGATCGCGGTGGCGACCGACTTTATCGGCGTGAATTACTACTTTCCCGAAGTCGTGCACGATGCACCCGAGGGGAACTTCCTCAAGACCGACGTGGTGAAGCCAGCGGGGCGCGAGCGTACCGACTTCGGCTGGGAAGTGCATCCGGGCGGCCTGACCGAGCTGCTGGTGCGTGTGGAGCGCGACTACAGTCCCGGCGCTGTCTACGTGACCGAGAATGGATCGTCCTATGATGACGAGGTGCTGGCCGATGGCAGTATCGATGACGAAGGCCGGCGTTATTTTCTGGCGCGCCATTTGCAGGCAATCAGGCAAGCGCAGAAGCAGGGCGTGCCGGTGAAGGGTTACTTCGCCTGGAGTTTGCTGGATAACTTCGAATGGTCGGAAGGGTATCTGCGCCGCTTCGGCATCGTGCATGTGGATTTCGAGACGCAGAAGCGCACGCTCAAGAAGAGCGGGGCGTGGTATCGCGATTTTCTGAAGGACTAGCTTGTGGTACGGCGGCCATTCAACCCGACATATGCCTTTGAGCATCGAAATTCGTGATGTACGCCGACACCACACTGCGGCGAATTCCTACGGGGGACCAGATCGACTAACACTAAGATGAGGGAATAAACAATAAGGAGGAATCGCTATGTTTTCTTTGAATAAGTTGAGCCCATCAATCACGGACATGATCCGCTTCGATCACTCGCACGTCCTCGTGACCTTCCACCAATACACGTCCACGACCAAGCCGACCGTCAAGAAAGCGCTGGCCGAAACCATCTGCGATGCGCTGGAGATCCACGCGACACTGGAGGAGGAGATTTTCTATCCCGCCATGCGCGCCCTCGAAGGATCGGACCCCGTGCTCGACAAGAGCAAACCGGAACATGACCAGATGCGCGCTCAGATCGCCGAACTGCGCAACACGCGCCCGCTGGACCTGCGCCACGACGAGATCCTGCACCAGCTCATGCGCGACGTTATGCATCATGTGGCCGATGAGGAAACTGTGCTGCTGCCCGAGGCGGAACGTTCGTTCAGCGCCGACCGTCTCAATGAGCTCGGCGCCCGGATGACCAAGCGCCGCCTTGAACTGCTCAAGCCCAAGGTGGGCAAGATTGCGGCCAATACCGCAGTCGGCTTTTCAAGCAGCACCACGGCCATCGTGGTCGGCCTGGCCAGCGCGATGATGGCCGCGCGTTTTATTCAAAAGCGGGTTACTGCGTAACTGCCGTTATTTGCAGGCCTGGACAAAAAAGCCGATGGTTGCCTATTAAAAATAAGTAGTGTCGGTTTAAAGAGATAATAAAAAAAGGGAGGCTTGCCTCCCTTTCTCTATGCAAAAACCGAGTACGTTATTTCGGCATCAGAACGGTATCGATTACGTGAATCACGCCATTATCGGCTGCAATATCGGTCGACGTCACTTTCGCATTGTCGACCATCACGCCGCCATCGGTGGTGACAGTCAGCGCGCTGCCCTGGACCGTCTTGACTTTGCCGGCCTTCACATCTGCCGCCATGACTTTGCCGGGCACCACGTGATAGGTCAGTACGGCCTTGAGCTTCTTCTTGTCCTTCAGGAGGGCGTCGAGATCGGCTTTCGGCACCTTGGCAAATGCTTCGTCCGTCGGGGCAAACACGGTGAATGGGCCCTTGCCCTTGAGTGTATTGACCAGGCCAGCTTCTTTCAACGCTGTTGCCAGGGTGGTGAAATTACCAGCGCCGACGGCGGTATCGACAATATCCTTGGCCTGTACCGAAAACGAAGCGGCCAGCGTCAATACGGATGCGATAATCAGTTTCTTCATTTTATTCTCCAGAGCGTTAGTAAAGTATTCGCCGTGCGGATCGACGGCGTGCGGCTATTCTAACCATGGATGTGAAATGGATAATTCAACCGTGCGGGCATCGGAATCGCCGTTCTCATAGGGAGAATGGAGAATATCGGTTCAAGCGCGGGGGATTATGTCCCGCTATTATTGATTCAGGTCGGCATTTCAAATGGAGCCGATCAATTTCAGAACGCTAAAGCGCAGGGATGCAGCTCATGGCATTATTGCCACCGTAATCCTATTGGGAAGGCCATGATGAAGGCACGCAGGAGAGTGTTTGGCTGTCCAGTCGAGTTCGCGCTCGACGCGCTGGGCGGCAAGTGGAAGGTCGTTCTGCTCGCACAGCTCAAGCAGGAACCGCTGGCGTACGGTGAACTGCGCAGCCGCGTAAGTAACCTGAGCGACAAGGTGCTTACCGATACGCTGAAGGAGCTGGAGGCTTCCGGACTCATCTACAAAGCCACGCCGGACGGCCCGGAACGGCGGCCGCGCTACACCCTCACTCAACGCGGCGACTCGTTGCGCCCGCTGCTGCAATCCATGTACGACTGGGGCCTGGGCGCAGCGCGCGAGGCAGACGTGATTATCCGCTCCATTTCACCGCGGGTTTGAGCGGCGCGGGTGCACGCACCGGATGGTGCGTTGATCGGCAGTGTCATTCAGGCTAGCCTGTCGACATGCCGATGTGCCAGCCTGGTGCCCGGCGCTTTGTCCACCATGACCAGAGGAGCCTTCATGATCGTCGAGTACATTCGCTATGAACTGAACCAGCACACGACCGAAGACCTGCTTGGGGCCTATCGCGCCGCAGCGCAGCATTTGCGGGCAGCGCCTGAATGTCTGGGCTATGAGCTGGCGGTACGGGACGACGCTCCCTTGACCTGCGTCCTGCGCATCATCTGGCAGTCGGCAGAAGCGCACATGTCCGATTTTCGACGCGGGCCGAACTTCCCGCCTTTCCTTGAGTTGATCCGCCCCTTTATCGGGGAGATCGCGGAAATGAAGCACTACAGCGTGTCCGACGTGGTGTGGGCCAGGGAATGAGCTCTGGAAGCTCGTTTTGGTCACGACTCGAAGGGTAGTCACGTCGCTACTCCAAGGATGCTAGAAATGCTTCCAGCGACGACGCGACCTCGCGGGAAGGTGGGCAGCCCGGCTCGCACAGCCAGACTGCGCCGGACGAGTTGTCCACGCCGAAATAGAGATCTGAATCGGTATTTGCAATGAAAATAGGTTCGCCAGCAGCCGCATTCAAAGACAGCGATTCCTTGATTGCCTCCAATTCGTCGGCGTTCCACGGAATGCAGAGAATCACGGCTTCGTCAGTGTGCCTGCCTTCGCAGGCTTTGCCCCAGAAACTGGTATAAAACTCCACGATCTCCGGACGCAGTGGGAAATCTATAAGTGCGGGTGGCGCGCTCATCGCCACCGGCCGCCAGAAAACCATATTGTCGGCGTCGGGCGGCAGCACTAGACAGGGCGACATCCATTCGGCATCGTACTCTACGAGGCCCATCCTGTCTTCCAGCACTTTCCTAAGCAATCGAGCAATTTCACCCACGATTTCTCCTCATAATGATGCGGATTATAGTCACGAGGAACCGCATGTGGTCCTCAATCCGCATGCTATACATGAGCGATCGCTCCTCGAAGTAAAAGAGCCAGCTCGCCGCCGCAGACATTCGACAGACAAGGCGAGACGGATTCGCACCCCGCCGAACGATACCAGAGGTCCCGCCCGGCGGTCCTTCGCCTGACCTGCTTCCAGGCCGCGTGGAAGGTCGTCATGATGAGGCCCCTTTCCCCAACAGCGAGATCGTATGCCCATCCGCCACCTGGTCCTTGCCTTCCTCCTTTCATCGTCGGCGCTATTCACGCCAGCGCGAGCAGACGGCATCGCGCCGCGAACCTTGCAACGCCTGCTGGCCGCAGCCCAGGCCGGCAACGCGGAAGCGCAGTATCACGTCGGCATGTTCTACAACAACGGTATGGCCGGCGCACCCCTGGAACCCAAGGCGGCCTTCGCCTGGTTCCTGAAATCTGCTGCCGGAAACGATCCACTCGGCGCCTACAAGGCCGGGTGCTACTACGCGGGTCAGTTTCCCGGCGTGGTTAAAGTCGACATCGACAAGGCGATCAGCTACAAGCGCGTGGCTGCCAACGCGGGCTATTCACTGGCGCAGTTCGAAGTGGGCAAGGCGGATTTGCGGCGTGGTGCGCAGGATAGCGGGCGCGAAATGCTCCAGTCCGCTGCTGAGCAAGGCATGGACGGGGCTCTGCTTACCTTGGCCTACCTGTATCACAAGGGCCAGGCCTTGCCGGCCGATCCAGTGCAAGCCTATTTTTACTTTGAAGTCTTTCACAAATACTACGGTAAGGTTGGTAGTGCAGAGTATGACAAGGGGCGCGCCGACATCGCCCAGGCACTGACACCGGCCCAGCGCGAACAGGCCGATTTGCAGATCGCCGCGTGGGTGCCGAAACCGACCGCGCTGACCTTGCGCGCGAAGAGTGCCGGCGACGCGATGGAGCGCGTGCTGGGGCAAAACCCGCCCTGAAAATAAGTAGCGCATTTGTCATTGTTTCTCGCATACAATCGTCCGTGCTTGGGCCGGCAACCGGGATCGGCTCCGCACTAAAATCGAGTTGAGGCGGACGATGAAATATGCGATTCATGTCAATGGCAAGGCGCGCGCAGTCGATGTCGACAGCGACACGCCACTCCTCTGGGTGCTGCGCGACGCGCTGTCTCTGAACGGCACCAAGTACGGTTGCGGCGCGGGGGTGTGCGGTGCCTGCACCGTGCATATAGACGGCAAGCCGGTGCGCAGCTGCGTGACGCCGGTCAGCACCCTCAAGAACGGCAAGGTGACGACCATCGAAGCCTTGACCGGTACCTCCGGCGAGCGCCTGCAGCAGGCCTGGATTGCGGAGCAGGTGCCGCAGTGCGGCTACTGCCAGTCCGGCATGCTGATGGCGGCCGCCGCACTGCTTGCCCGCACGCCAAAACCATCCGATGCCGAGATCGATACGGCGATGACCAATCTGTGCCGCTGCGGCACCTACAACCGGGTGCGCCGCGCCATTCGGCGTGCCAGCGGCCAGCCGGTGGGAGAGGCAGCATGAGCGCCCCGGTCAACCTGGAGCGGCGCGACTTTCTGCGTACCTCGTCGGCCCTGGCCGGCGGCCTGGTCCTGTCGTTTCATTTGCCAGCCGCATCGGCTGCGGCGAGCGGCAAGCCGGCAGCGCTGCTCAATGCCTGGATCAGGATCGCACCGGACGACAGTGTCACCCTGTATTCGAATATCAGCGAACTGGGGCAGGGCACGGGCAGCGCCATCGCCCAGATGATCGCGGAGGAGCTGGAAGTCGAGTGGAAGTCGATCCGCCTTGAAATGGCGCCGCTCGCCAAGACCTACTTCACCACGCCGGATAACTACTACACTGACGGCAGCCGCGGCGTGTCCAGCCAATTCGAAAAAATGCGCAAGGTTGGCGCCACCGCCCGCATCCTGCTGGTGCAGGCCGCCGCGGCGCAATGGCAGGTCGCCCCCGACACCTGCAGCGCTACAGCCGGCGCGGTCACGCATGGCGCGAGCGGCCGCTCCTTGCGCTACGGCGCACTGGCCGATGCCGCGGCAGCGTTGCCGGTACCGGCAACGGCGGACGTCAAGCTCAAACCGCGCGAAGCGTGGCGCCTGATCGGCACCGCGCCGCAGCGCCTGGACATTCCACCCAAGGTTGATGGCAGCGCGGTCTACGGAATCGATGTGCAACTGCCGGGCATGCTGGTGGCGACCATTGCGCACAGCCCGGTGTTCGGCGGCGCGCTTGGCAGCGTCAACGAAAAAGCCGCCATGGCGCTGCGCGGCGTGCGCAAGGTGGTGAAGCTCGACGGTGCGGTGGCAGTCATCGCCGACAGTTACTGGCACGCCAAGAAGGGGCTCGATGCGCTCAAGCCGCAATGGCAGGTGGCGGCGACTGTGCGAAGCACGCCGGCCCTGACGCAACAGCTGAAGGCATCGGCCCTGCTGGGCGAGGGCATCGTGGACGGTCCCGAGGCCGACGCTCTCGAAGCAAGCAAGGCGTTTGCCGTGGAAGTGCCCAAGGCCGTGCGTACGAAGCAAGCCTTATATGAATTCCCCTTTCTGGCGCATGCGACGATGGAACCGATGAACGGCACGGCGCAGGTGTTCGCCGATCGCGCGGAGCTGTGGCTGCCGACCCAGGCCCAGCTCGATTCGCGCACGGTGACAGCGCAGGAACTCAAGCTGGCGCCGGAACAGGTGACGGTCAACACGACCCTGTGCGGCGGCGGTTTCGGGCGCCGCGACCAGGTTGATTTTGTGCTGGACGCCGTGCGCGTCGCGCGCGCCATGCCTGGCGTGCCGGTCAAGCTGATCTGGAGCCGGGCCGAGGATATGCAGCACGGTTACTACCGCCCCGCGTGCGCCCTGCGCGTGACCGCCAGTATCGGCGCCGATGGCTTGCCATGTGCGCTGGCCATGCATTCCTCGGGCACGGTGATCATGGGGGACCGGCCGTATATGCCGGTTGACCGCAGCAAGTTGAACGGCGGGAGCACGTTCGCGTCGGCGATGGACTTCAATATCTTTGGCAATGTGTACGGCGTTGGCGCAATGCTGATCACCGTAAAAGACGAAGACATGGGCGTACCGGTCGGGTACTGGCGCTCGGTGGGCGCATCGCAGAACGTGTTCGCGCTGGAGAGCTTCATCGACGAACTGGCGCATGCGGCGGGAGCCGATCCGCTGGCATACCGCCACAAGCTGCGCTCCCTCCCTGTCGATAATCTCCGGCTGCCGAAGGGAATGGACCCGGCGGTCGCGCTAAAGCGTCTGGCCGATAGCCGGGCCCTGATCGGTGGCGTGCTCGATGCGGTGGTCAAGCTGTCCGGCTGGGACCGGCCGCGCAAGCCGGGGCACTTCATGGGCATCGCCGTTGGACGTCCGGGCGGGACTTATGTAGCGCAGGTGGCCGAGGTGTCGGTCGATGCGCAGAAAAAGGTGACTCTGCATGCGCTCAGCTGCGCAGTCGACTGCGGCACCGCGGTCAATCCGCAGAACATCCGGGCCCAGATCGAGGGTGCGATGATCTTCGGTTTGTCGGCCGCCATGTTCGGCGCGATTACCATCAAAGATGGGCGGGTTGAGCAGAGCAATTTCCATGACTACCCGATCATGACGATGGCGCAAACGCCGCAGATCAGGATTGAAATCCTGGAGAAGTCGCCGCGCGTGTGCGGCATTGGGGAGTCCGGAACATCGCTGGCCGGACCTGCGCTGGCGAATGCGATTTTTGCGGCGACGGGTGCCAGGATTACGGCGCTGCCCATGCTCGCCAGCGGATTTACCTTCGCCTGAGGCGCGGTGTGGACGCGCCCCTCCTTGTCTTTCTGGAGTGCGTGGCAGCTTGTTGCTACGTACGCTTCCGAACGGACGAGCTGAAGGGCAGGCGCCACAATGAATTCATTCGATGACAAAGGCGCAGGCTGGATCGGCTGCGTCTCCACGACCGGTTTAACCACCGGCAACGCCGATGACTTCGCGCTCGCAACCTGACGGTCCGGGCGCACCTCCGCATCGCGCTCCATCACTCAAGGAATACCATGTCATTCAACCACGTAGTCGTCTGGCTCGACCAGGCCGAAGCTCATGTCATCCATTTCACCCGCGACGACTCCAACACGGAAGTCATCAAAACCGCCTCGGTACATCAGCACCAAAAATCCGGTGTCGACGCCAGCGTGCAGTCAGAGCGCAACCCCGCCTATCTGAACGACATCGCCGCCGCCCTCGACGGTGCAAAGCAGATTTTGATCGTCGGACCCGGCCAGGAAAAGCTGACCCTCATCAAGCATCTGGAAAAGCAGCATGCGGGCATCGCAGATAAGGTCGTCAGCGTTGAAACGGTCGACCACCCGAGCGATAGTCAACTGCTGGCGTACGCACGCAAGTACTTTGTCAAAGAAGACATGATGCACTGATCGACCGGATAGCCGCGACCCGAGCGCGGCTGTCTCTGCCAGCAATTCCAGCGATAGTCAAGATGACTGCGCACACCTCTCTCATTCATCCAGCAATTCTTCCCAAGGCCTGTCGAATTTGGCCGCCTTGCGCCTCCTCGGCCGTCTCGCACATTTGTAGGCGTGTTCCGCCAGAGATTAAATTTTCAAAATGATAATTGTTGTGTAATTTACTTATAATAATTACAATTCATACTTGCGCATGGGGCGACCCGACTTGCGCCAACAATTAACTGAGAGAGCGCTATGAATTTTGTCGAATCCGTCACCAAATGCTTCACCAAGTATGCCGATTTTTCTGGCACGGCCGGCCGTCCCGAATACTGGTGGTTTTTCCTGTTCCTGTTTGGCGTATCTCTCGTGCTGCGATTTATCAGCCCGACGCTGAGCATGATTTTTTCGCTTGCCACCATCGTGCCGTCGCTCGCGGCTGGCGCCCGCCGCCTGCACGACACCGATCGCAGCGGCTGGCTGCAGCTGATCGCCCTGATCCCGGTCCTCGGCTGGATTGCGCTGATTTATTTCCTGGCTCAAGAAGGAAAAGCGAACCGTTACGGCACGCCAGGTGTCTTACCTGCTTGATCGTATTAGCAAGCGCTGACCCGGCAATCAGTGACCCGGCAAACAATGACCCGGCAAGCCATTCTTGAGTTTTCCACGCGTGGACGCGGCACCACGGACATCTCCGCCCAGGTAGCGGAGGTGGTGCTGCAATCCGGCGTGGAATGTGGCCTGGTGCATGTGTTCGTACAGCACACCAGCTGTTCGCTCACGATCACCGAGAACGCTGACCCGGACGTGCGGCGCGACCTGGAGACGGTGATGGCGCGCCTTGCGCCAGACGGTGATCCGGCCTACAGGCATGACGCGGAAGGACCCGACGACATGTCGGCGCATGTGCGCAGTGTGCTGACCAATACCGGCTTGACGGTACCGGTGGGCGATGGCCGTTTGTTGCTCGGCACCTGGCAGGGGATTTTACTGTGGGAACACCGCACAGCGCCGCAACGGCGCCGCGTCGTGGTAACAGTGCTCGGCGCGTAGCCGGTCTGGATCGCGCGAGGGGCCGGCGAAACACTAAAAGATCCGACCCGCTCAGCGACGTGAGTCAATGATGAACAAGCCCAAGATGCACAATGCGAAACTGATGTAGCTCAGCCAGGCGAGCACAGCTAATCTACGTGTGCTCCCACGCGTGACGGCATAGGCCTCGCCGCGCAGCACAAAACACATAAAATGCCATTGCGCGAGGTTCAGCTGGCGCGAAAACAGTTCCGATTCCGTCGGACTGCCGAGCGCGTCGAATTCCAGCCGCGCTTCCTGCTGTAGTCCCCAAAGCAAACCCGGTACTGACAGATAGAACAGCAGTACGGCGATGATCAAGGTGCCATAAACGAAGGCGAGCGGGAGCATGTGCGTGTTGTCTGAAGTGGCGGCCTGGACGGTTATCCAGTTTCTGGAATCGTAACACTTGCGCCGCGTTGTCTGTCAATTTTTCCCCACTGAATACATCGCACGATACCGTGCGCCACGCCGCGATCCCGGTGCGGAAGCGCTATAGTTCTGCCCAGAGCACAACAATACGCAAGCACACCATGACTGATATCCCATCCGCATCACGTTCCAACCATCATGACGACCCCGACGACGCCTTGCTGGTCGAGCTCGGCCTCGACAAACTCGGCGCGCGCCTGATCAAGGCCGAAGGCCGCGTCTTCTTCCAGTTCAGCGGCGAAGTCGAGGAGGGCGGTCTGCGCGTCCCCTACGAACTGGTACCCAAGCACGGCGTGCTGGCCAAGCCCAGCAAATGGCGCAAGCTCGATGACGACGCGCGCCGCAAGCTGCTGGTCGAAAGGGTCACCGCCAAAGCCGCGGACGAACTGCACCAGTGCGTGCGCGTCTTCGTGCGCGATATCGCCGGCCAGTGCGAGGACCACAACCTCGACCCGGTGACGTTTCTGAGTACCCTGTTCGATGTCGAAACATCGGAGCCGGCCGATTACGTTTTCGAGCGCATCGAGCAGCGCGTCGAGCACGCGATCGAACGCGACCAGGAGGAGCGCCACGCGGCGCGCACCAAGGAGAGCATCAACCTGGCCGAGTATCCCGATTCCTTCGAAGTGGCGCGCCGCATGAAGCGCAAGTTCATCGCGCTGCTCGGTCCCACCAATTCCGGCAAGACGCACCGCGCGATGGAAGCGCTGGCCAAGGCGCAAAGCGGCGTCTATCTCGCGCCGCTGCGCCTGCTGGCGCTGGAGAACTACGAACGTTTGCAAGAGGCGCGCCCGCACGGGAAGGAACTGGCGGTCAGTCTGGTCACCGGCGAAGAGCGCCGCATGGCCGAAGGCAGTACCCACGTCGCCAGCACGGTCGAAATGCTCGACACCCGCACCGCGGTGGAGGTGGCGGTCATCGACGAGATCCAGATGCTGGCGGACCGCGACCGCGGCTCGGCCTGGACCGCCGCCGTGTGCGGCGCGCCGGCCAATATCGTCTACCTGGTCGGCGCACCGGAAGCGCGGCGCGCGATCGAAGCGCTGGCCGAGCGCCTGGAGTGTCCGCTCGAAGTGCATGTGCTCAAGCGCATGGGGCCACTGTCGATGGAGCCAACGGCGGTGCGCAAGCTGCGCAACCTGCAGCGGGGCGATGCCGTCATCTGTTTTTCGCGGCGCGAAGTGCTGATGTGGCGCGACATGATTACCGAGATGGGCTTGTCGGTAGCGACCGTGTACGGCAACCTGGCGCCGGAAGTGCGGCGCGCCCAGGCCGAACGTTTCCGCGATGGGCGCGCCGACATCGTGGTCGGCACCGACGCGCTGGCAATGGGCCTGAACATGCCGATCCAGCGCATCGTGATGACCACAACAGTCAAGTACAACGGCTACGAGGAGGAGGAAATTTCCGCCTCGCTGGCACGCCAGATCGCGGGCCGGGCAGGGCGCTATGGCGTGCACGAGGAAGGCCTGGTGGCGGGCTACGACGACGATACGCACGACGTGATGCGCGCCCTGCTCAAGGAAAAACTGGCGCCGCTGAACGCGACCGGTTTTTCGGTGGCGCCCTCGCTCGAACATCTGCATCGCATCGCCGCCGTCACCGGCGAGACCTCGCTCGTTAAGCTGCTTAAGCGCTTCACCCATAACATCGATGTGCCGGATGGCTTCTTCTTTCCGCGCATAACCGAGGAGCAGTCGGAGCGCGCCATCTGGCTCGACACCTTGCCGCTGACAGTTGCCGAGAAGTTCATGCTGTCGCTGGTGCCGGTATCGACCAAAGTACCGTCGCTGCAGCGCGCCTGGGAACTGTGGGCGCAGGCACTGGCAAAGAAAAAGATCTCGCGCCTGCATCCGGAAGGCGGCGAACTCCAGTGGCGCAATCTGCAGGAGGTGGAAGATACCTGCCGGCTGTATTCCGCCTACGCCTGGCTGGCTTACCGCGCGCCGGAGTATTTTCCCAGCGTCGAACTGGCCCAGGAATTGGCGCGGGCGGCGTCGGAACGGGTCGACACCATTCTGCAGTCGCAGAATGCGGCTGCAAGGAAAAAGCACGACAAGAAGTTTCGTTAGGACGCCCGCACGGTTGAACTCTTAAACATCAGGAAATAGTTGAGGTTAGTATAATGTTGCCTTATGATTACTTCCTAGTGGAAACATGTTCAACGTACTGGCTTGCCGACGGAAACCTTCATGCTGCTGGATCAATTGCTGGGGAAGAAAGATATCTTGACTCCCTGGTTCGACTTCGACACAGTGTTGCCGGGAAACGGCAACGCGGCTCTGCTGACACCAATTTTTCGCTTGCGCTACGAGGTGTACTGCCTCGAGCGCGCTTTTCTTGACGCTAAAGCCTATCCGGATGGGATCGAAACGGACGAGTACGATCGCTGTTCGGCCCACTTCGGTGCTTACACAACCGAACAAGACCTGATCGGCACGGTGCGCCTGGTACGCCCCGACAATGCGATGCCCTATCCCTTCGAGGATCACTGCGGCTTGTTCGACGACGTGCCCTTGCCGCCACGCGAGCAGGTGGCGGAAATTTCGCGGCTGGTGGTCAAGAAGAGTTTTCGTCGCCGCCGCGGCGATTCCATGGAAGGTGTTTCCAGCGACTTCGTACAGAGGGGCAGCGCCGCGGGTATCAAGCCGGCCACCTCGAGCAGCGAAGCGCGCGGCAACAGCCCTCTGGTACTGCTCGGCCTGTACCGCCAGATGTACCGTTACAGCCGCGCCAACGGCGTGCGTTACTGGCTGGCGGCGATGGAACGGTCGCTGGCGCGCTCGCTCGAAAAGATGGGAATGAAGTTTGAGCCGATCGGACCGAAATCGGATTACTACGGTCCGGTGAGCCTGCACATTGTGGATCTCGATCAACTTGAGGCGAACATGCGGAAGGAAAACAAGTTCCTGGTCGCGTGGTTCAATGACGAGCCGATTCCCAAGTGGGTCATGCTCAAGACCGTGCTGGGCGGCCTGATGCGCGGCGGCTTGCAGAACAGTCGCCCGCACAAGCCGCCCGCCCCACCACCGCCTGGCTGATCATTTACTGATATCGATATGCCTGGTCACATGGTTGCGGAAGCTGTGCGCCACCATGATGGGCGCGGCCGGCACCGGCAGGTCGGCCAGCATGTCGTGCATCATCGTGGTCGCGAGCGCGCCGACGGCGAAACTGCCCGGCGCGATTTGCGAAGCAGGGCAGGGCCGGCCATCTTCCATGATGGTCAGCGCCTTGCCGACCTGCTCGACCACCTGGCGGTCCAGGTGGGCGCCGATGCGCGCCATGATTTTCCCGAATACCGCGGCATAGCTCATGTCACCATCGGCCTGGACCGACTTCATGTCGTTCTGGATGATATCGGCCAGCGACGTGGCGCCTTGGGCTGGAAAGTACAGCACGCCGGCGCCGAAGCCGATATTCAGGGCGGTAAACACCGGCTTGCCCAGGGCTTGAGCGCTGGTGTGCAAACTGAGGATCGCTTCCAGATCGAGAAAGTCGATGGTGTCGAAGACGATATCGACCTGCTCGACGAGCGCCTGCGCGTTGGCCTTGTCCAGATTCGCCTGGATCGCTTGCACGTCGGCTTTTGGATTGATGCGCAGGATATGCTTTTGCAGTGCGAGGACCTTGGGTGTGTCGATGTCGTCGAAGTCGTAGAACTGGCGGTTGAGGTTGTGCATGTCGACCGTGTCGCCGTCGATCAGCACAAAGCGCCGGAAGCCCATGCGCGTCGCGGCGATGGCGGTTGATGCGCCGAGGCCGCAGCCGGCAATCAGCAGGCAGCTGTCGCGGATCTTTTCCTGGGTCGCCGCATCAACATAGCCTTGGTTGCGGGTGATGAAGGTGTCGTAGTCGAATTCGGTGGACATCGCGGGCCTCGCTCTGATTGCAAAGCATAATCTTAATGCAATATTGCTTTTCGAGGAGTACGTTGTTGCGCTGTGCCGCCCTCGCCAGGTGCCGGGTCTTTCCTCGGCCGTCGCAAAGTCGGCACCTGGCATCTTGTCCTCCTATTTCGCTTGCACCAACGCTTCGCTGACGCTCCACAACCGTGCGGCGATGTCGTCGTCGTGGGCGACCGGATTAGGCGAGCGCAAGGGCCAGCCGCCCCGGCGCGAAGGCTTGTCCTTGTAGCGGGAAATCTGGCTGTAGTAGGCGCCCGACTGCTGTTCCACTTCCGGCGCCAGCAGCGCGTGCAAGGTGGTTTGTGCGCCTTCCCACGGCTCGATCATGCCTGCCAAGCGCAGCACCGGTATTACCAGCAAACGCTGCAGCCAGCTCGGCAGGGGAATTGTCAGCAGGTTGGTGCGCACAAAGCCCGGGTTGACGCTGGCCGTGGTGACGCCGGTTCCTGTCAGACGGCGGCCTAGCTCGCGTGCATGCAGCAGATTGGCCAGCTTCGACTGGGCGTACGCTTCCCACGAATCGAAGGGCCGACGGTGGTAGTTCAGGTCGTCGAAGTGGATATCACCCTTGCGACCTATCGAAAATTCATGGAAGAAGCTCGACAGGTTGACCACGCGCGACGGCGCCCCGGCTATCAAGGAGTCCGTCAGCAAATTGGTCAGCAGGAAGTGTCCGAGGTGATTGACGCCGAACTGGGTTTCAAAGCCGTCCTTGGTGCGTCCAAACGGCGTATTCATGACGCCGGCATTGTTGACCAGGCCCTGTAGCTTCGGATGGTTTCGTTTCACCTCGGCGGCGAAGGCGCGCACCGACGCCAGATCGCCCAACTCCAGTGGGTACACCAAGAGCTTGGCCGTTGACACGTCGCGCCGAATCTCGGCCGCAACGCGTTGCCCCTCCTCGACTCGACGCACCCCCATGACGACAGTGGCGCCCTGCCTGGACAATTGCTGTGCAGTGACCAGACCAATGCCCGAATTGGCACCAGTAATAACGTAAGTCTTTCCTGTTAAATCCTGGGTGAGCAGTTCGGAACGAACCATCAGTGGGGTAGACATGTAGCACTCCTTGGGTGAACGGTTTTAAATAAAGAACCAGTGGTCTCTAATATATGAGACCACCGGACTCTTGTCAAGTGCTGTTGCAAGCGATAGAGTTGTGCCAAGCCGAATTTTGATTATTGATATTTATGACAACGCTAGAACCGTTCCAACGTGCTCGCCGTCCCGAACAGAAGGAAGAGCGCCGGGTGCATCTGCTTAAGACGGCCAAGGTGGCCCTGAATGGCGGGATGGAGCTAAGTGAACTGGGACTCAACGAGCTTGCGCGCCAGGCGCAGATGACCAAGTCGAATGTGTACCGTTATTTTGAAAACCGCGAGGAGCTGCTATTGGCGGTGTTAGAGGAGGAAGCGACGCAGTGGCAGTCCGAGCTGGCTGCGCGCCTGTTAACCATGCCGCAGGCAACGGCGCCACAGATCGCGCAGGCATTTGCCGCGGCGAGCGTGGCCCATCCGCTGATGTGCCGCCTGTTTAGTATTTTGCCGTCCATCATCGAGCACAATGTGTCGGGTGAGCGCCTGACAAGCTTCAAGCTGAATGCGCTGGCGTGGATGGGGGGCGTGGCGCAACAGCTGCACGATTGCATGCCGTCGTTACCTATTGAGCATCACATTGCATTCATGCGCCAGGCAATGGCCCTGATGATCGGTCTGTGGCCGCTGAGCCAGCCACGCGAGACCCTGGCGAAGGTGCTGGCGCTCCCGGATTTGCAACCCATGAGGTATCACTTTGAAACCGATCTGGCGGCCGGTTTATTGCTGCTGTTGAGGGGTCTGGGAGCGACCTGAGAAGGCGCCTGGGATTGGCCCTGCCTTGCCGCGTTGGCCTGCGGATCGTATCGACCCACAGCGAAGCGCCTTCCGCCATGTGCAATCCCTTCACTGAGGAAAGATCGCAACTGGTGGAAGGCGCTTCAATCACCCCACATCAAGAGGGTGCTGACAACTGCTGTGCTAACTTAGTCCTTGCTGTTCGAACCGCGGGACGAACCCGAGCCCGAGGAGCCGGAGCTGGAGCGGCTGCCCGACGACGAGTCGTCATCGCTCTTCGAGCGCGAGCCGCCCGAGGAATCGCTCTGCTTGTTGCCGCCGCGCGAAGAGCCGCTGTCCGAATCGGACTTGTTGCTGGCCGACGAGGAACGCGAGCCGCTGTTGGAATCGCTCTGACGGTTGCCGCTGTTGCCGCTATTACCGCCGCTGTGGCTCAGCTTGCCTGCCTCGCGTGCTTCTTCCGAGGTGAACTCGTGCGCATTGCCCGATGCGTGGGCTGCACGGCCGCCTTCAGCGGCGATCTCGCGCTGCTGTTCAGGATCCATCGAAGCGAAACCGCGGTTGCTGGTGTCGCTCTGGTTGTTGCCCGAACCTTTGCCGCTGTTCTGCGAGCTACCCGACTGGTTGTTACCCGACTGGTTGTTGCCTTTATTGTTACCGCCTTGATTGTTCGAAGCCATGATCGTTCTCCTAATGTTTTAGTGAAGAAAAGCTCGCTGCACTGCATCGAATTGGTGAGTGCGTCGATGCGAGGACTTCATCTTAGGGGAGCTGTGCAGTGATTGCCGTAGGAGTACTTGAGGAACGCTTGTAGGACAAATGTAGGACAGTTTCGCTGTCTCCCACTTACGAAATTTACATTTAGAAATCATGAACTTAGGCATGATTTACTTGAGGAAAACAGAAGCTTGACCTTCCTACAATGGGAGGGATTACAGTACTGTCCATCGACGTTATTCGCACCTATTGGAAAGGAACCATCGTGACACTGAACCGTTCAATTTGCCTGGCCGTGCTGCTTGCCGCGCCGCTCGCTGGCGCGAATCTGGCCCTGGCCCATGAGCACGAAGCCAAGCTTGCCGCTCCAGCAAACGCCGAGCTGACCGATGGCGAAATCAAGAAGGTGGACAAGGACGCAGGCAAGCTCACCATCAAGCACGGCGAGCTACAAAAATTGGGCATGATGCCGATGACGATGGTGTTCAAGGCTGCCGACCCGGCGATGCTCGACCAGGTCGCCGCCGGTGCCAAGGTGCGTTTTAGCGCCGACAAGATCAACGGTGTACTGACCGTCACCTCGCTCCAGGTCGTCAAATAATGGCCTCGAACGCGAGTGCTTTCCCGCACGCGCTGGCGCGCACCTTGCTGGCCGTTGCCGCCGCAGGTGTCTGCGCCGGCGCCTCCGCCCACGCCATGCTCAAACTTTCGGTGCCGGCTGCGGGCAGCACGGTCGCTTACAGTCCGAAGGAAGTAGCGATCACCTTCAATGAAAAGGTCGAGGCAGCCTTCAGCGCGGTCAGCGTCAAGGACGCTTCGGGCAAGGACGTGGCGAGCGGGAAGGCGAGTGTGGACACGGTCAACCCGGCGATATTGCGCGTCGCATTGCCTTCGCTGGCCTCGGGCGCGTACCTGGTGAAGTGGGCCGCCGTGGGCCACGACGGTCACCGCCGCACCGGCGAATTCAAGTTCATGGTCAAGTAGGTGGAAGCAGCCGTCCTGCTGCAGATGGCCTGTGTGGCGCTGCTCAATGGCGCCTTCGCTTGGCTGATCGGCAGCGTGCTGGCGCGCGTCTGGATCGGCAGCGCAAACCAGGGCGCGCTGCTCTCTGCGGCGTTGGCGCTACGGCGAAGTGAGCCCCGTGCGCTATGGCTTGGCTTGATCGCGACTGTGGTGTCGCTCTGGAGCGCGGCGGCGTCGATGGCGGGCCTGCCGCTGACCGATGCGGCCGTGCCGCTGTGGCAGATGCTGGCCGGTACCGCCTACGGCCATGCGGGCATTGTCGGCTTGCTGGCGCTTGCCTGCGCGGGGCTGTTGCTGGCCTTTCGCCGCCGCGCGTTGGCGCTGCTGCTGTTGCTGGTGTTCGCGTGCTCGCGGGCGGCACTCAGTCATGCCGCCGAGGCGGGGCTGCTGAGCGTGGCGCTGCTGCTGGACTGGCTGCATCTGGTGCTGATGGGCGTGTGGGTGGGAAGTGTGCTGGTCGCGGCCTCGCTGGTCCTGCCCGCGATGTCTGCGCGGCGCGTTGACACTTCCTACCTGTTGACCCTGTCGCGCTGGGCTACCTTCGCGGTCGCCGGTATTTTCGTCACCGGCGTGTACAACGCCTTGCTGCATATTTCTTCGCCCGCCGACCTGGGTAATGCATACGGCATGGCCCTGATCATCAAGCTCGCTTTGGTGTTCACGGCCGCCGCACTCGGGGGCTACAACCGCTACCTTGGTTTTCCCGCGGCGATGGCTGTCGGCGGCTCACCTGCGGTGGCCATGCTGGTGCTGCGCATCGAATCATTCTTCCTGCTTGGCGCGCTCATGACGGCAGCCTTCCTCACCGCGCAAGCACCACCCTGATTTTCTTTTTTTCACATTTCGATTGACGCGAATTAGCGAAGAGTCTAGCATCGGGCTCTGATTTGGGAACGTTTCCATTTCAGTGTCACACGCTGTCTTTTCTCTCGCAGCGCGGCAAAGTACCGCGCTGTCTGCCCTACAACGATAGGAGACTTTCCATGGAAATGATGCTTCACAGGAGCAGGACTTCTGCCGCCCGTCGCATGCTGCTCGGGCTGGCCCTCACTGCGTTTTCCACCGTCTGCGCGGCCCAGTCACTGCCCGGAAAAATCGAGGCCGAGGCCTATGCCAGCATGTCCGGCGTTACGCCGGAGACCACCTCCGATACAGGCGGCGGTTCGGATGTGGGCTGGATCGATACCAATGACTGGATGAGTTATTCGGTCAATCCGGCCAGCAGCGGCTGGTACACGGTGCAGTACCGCGTCGCCTCGCCCGGCACCACGGGCAAGCTGGTGCTGAGCCAGAATGCGCAGGACATCAGCGAGACCGTGAGCGTGCCCAACACCGGCGGCTGGCAGAGCTGGTCGACCGTCACCTCGCGGGTCTTCCTCAATGCCGGCGCACAGACAGTGTCGCTTTTTGCCAAGGGCGGTGGCTTCAATCTGAACTGGATTAACTTCAGCGCCGAGACCACCAGCGGCGCGCTGCCGGCGATCCGCCAGAACGGGCGCTACTGGGTCGATTCCAGCGGCAAGCGAGTCAATCTGCGCGGGGTCAACCTGGGCAACTGGCTGCAGCTGGAGTTTTGGATGATGAACGGCGCCATGTCGAACAGCAGCGGCGGCATCAACGACCAGTGCACGCTCGAAAACACCTTGTCTTCGCGCTTCGGCACGGCGGAGAAGGAACGCCTGATGGGTGTGTATCGCGACAGCTGGATCACCACGCGCGATTTCGACCTGATCAAGGGCATGGGCATGAACGTGGTGCGGGTGCCTTTCTATTTCAACCTGGTCGAAAACGAGTACGCACCCTACACCCTGCGTGCGGACGCGTGGAAGCACCTGGATTTCGCCATCAACGAAGCGGAAAAGCGCGGCATGTACGTGATTCTGGATCTGCACGGCACCGTGGGAGGTCAGGCGGCATCGGGTGAACAGCACGATGGCTGCGTGGGACCAGCCCAGCTGTGGTCAAACAATACCTACCGCGACCGCACCAAGTGGTTGTGGGACATGGTCGCTCAGCGCTACAAGGGACGCACTGCGGTGGCGGCTTACGATCTGCTCAACGAGCCTTGGGGGACGGATGCCACAACCCTGGCCAACTATGCTTACGAACTGTTTAACGTAGTGCGCGCGAAGGATCCCGATCACGTCATCCTGCTGCCCGGTCACAACAGCGGCATCGATGCGTATGGCAACCCGAACACGCGCGGGCTGACCAATGTGGCGTTCTGGATGCATTTTTACCCTGGCCTGTGGGGCTGGAACGAAGTGCAGGGCGCTGCCAACCAGGCCAATATGCACGCCAACTGGCTGCACTGCAATACCAGCGGTACCGGTGAGAGCTGCGACTGGAACAACAGGATCACGGGTTTGAACACGCCTTTCCTGATCGGCGAATTCCAGCCGTGGACCTTGCTTGGCAACTACGGCGGGCAGATGACGCGCAAGACTTACGACATCTACAATATGTACGGCTGGGCGGCGACCAACTGGGCCTACAAGAACGTAAGTTTCGGCGGTTCGAATGGCGATACGAGTTCCTGGGGCTGGGGCATGGTGACCAACAGCAGCAATGGCGGCGGCATGAGTGCCATTAACGTCAGCACGGCGTCGGCGGCGCAGATCGAGTCATGGTTCCGCAGCTTTGCGACCCAGCCTTTGGTGCGCAACGAGAGCATTGCTTACTGGATGAACTGGAAACCGACGGCAGGCGCGCGCATCGAGGCGGAGATGTTCACCACACACAGCGGCATGCGCATGGAGACGACCACGGATGCGGGTGGGGGTTTCAACGTGGGTAATATCGACAACAACGATTGGATGAGCTATCCGATCAATGTGCCGAAGACAGGCTGGTACAACCTGCAGTTCCGGGTGGCGAGCGCGTACACCGGCGGTCAGCTGGCCTTGAGCAAGAACGGGGCGGATCTGGCGACGGTGACGATTCCCAATACCGGGGGATGGCAGAACTGGCAGACGGTGACGGCGACCGCTTACCTGACGGCGGGGCAGCAGGACCTGGCGATCTACTCGCGCGTTGGCGGCTGGAATATCAACTGGTGGACGATGACGGCGCAGTAGGGAAGGATGCATGGTGGGCAGCACACGCGTGCCCACCATGCCGTCGTGGCACTAGCTATTACATCGTGATCTGCGCCTTGCGCTCAGCAATTTGCTGACCCAGCAATTCCAGGTCCAGCCCGGCTTTGCGTGCTTTCGGGAACATTTCCTCTTCTTCTTCCTTGACGTGATGCTCGATCATCTCGCTCAGCACCTTGACCTTGGCATCGAACAACTCTTCGGTCGGCTCCATGGCCATGATCTGGGCAATCAGATCCTTCGCCGAAGCATGCTCCACCGTGGCCTCGTCGACCAGGTCTTCATTGCTCTTTCCTGCCGCCTTGACCGCAGGGTAGAAAATCTCTTCCTCCGCCGTGGCGTGCTTGGTCAGCTCGGTGCAGATCTGCGTGGCCAGCTTTTTCTTGGTGGCATGAGCGCGGTCGCCCAGCTCTTCATATTGCTCAAACATGTTCTTCACGTTCTCGTGGTCATCGGTCAACAAGGTAATCGCGTCAACCTGTTCCTGCGAGGTGGCAACTGGTTTTGGGGTGTTGCGGGTCGTCGAAGGTGAGGTTCTCATTATTTGCTCCTGGGTAGTTGTTGTTGGTGCCTGGGAGCTACGCCGGACGCGCGGTCCTCTCTCGTAGCAGAATGTTCATAGTAAGCGAACTCATTCGACTTGCGAGTAGGCGCACTAGCAATTTGCACGTAGGACAATTCCACCTTGCATGAAGGGAATCGTGCCAGCCTCGACGTCCTATATACTTGCCCGCTGAAACCAAAAATTTAATAAAAGGCAAGAATAGTGGATCAACTTCGCAAGCTGTGGGAATCTGTGCGTCATCATGCGGGCCGTCTGTTTGGTGGTGCTTCGGGCCGGGCGCAGGAGCGTTATGCGGTGGGCCGCGGCTACCTGATGCGTCAGCCGCCGCTCAAGCGTGCCGCCTTGATCGTGCTCTGGGGCATAGGTGGCTTGCTGGCTGTGCTGCTGGTGTACGTCATCATCCTGATTCCGGTCACGCCTGGGGTCAAGGACCTGAAACAGGCACGTGCGGCCCGCGCCACCTCCATCGTCTCGGCCGACGGCAAGGAACTGGCCAGTTTCGAACAGGGCCTGCAGGAAAGGGTGACGCTCAAGCAGATTTCTCCCCACGTGATCGCGGCCTTGATTGCGACAGAGGATCACCGTTTCTACGATCATCATGGCGTCGACTTCAAGCGCACCATGGCGGCAGTGGTGTACACCGCGACCGGCAAGGCCCAGGGCGGTTCCACCATTACCCAGCAGCTGGCGCGCAATATGTTTCCGGAGGAGATAGGCCGCTCGCGCAACCTGAACCGCAAACTGAAGGAAGTCGTCACCGCACTCAAGATCGAGAAGACTTACAGCAAGGATGAAATCCTGGAAGCCTACCTGAACACGGTACCTTTCCTTTACAACACCTTTGGTATCGAAATGGCGGCGCGCACCTATTTCGACAAGTCGGCCGCCAAGCTGGACATCCTGGAGAGCGCCACCCTGGTTGGCATGCTCAAGGGCACCAACTACTACAATCCCGTGACCAATCCCGAGCGTTCGGTCGAGCGCCGCAACGTGGTGCTGAGCCAGATGCGCAAGCACGGCGTGATCGATGACAAGCGTTTTGCCGTGCTGAGCCGTCGTCCCCTGCGCGTGCACTTTTCGCGCCAGTCCGATCGCAATCCGACCGACACCCACTTCACTGCCCATGTGCGCAAATGGCTGATCCAGTGGGCCGATGAGAACGATTACAACCTGCAACTCGACGGCCTGGTGGTCCACACCACGCTCGACTTCGCGCTGCAGGAAGCGGCGATGAAGGCGGTGGAGCGCCAGGGTACGGCCTTGCAGATGGTGGCCGATGTGGAGTGGGCCCAGCCTGACAGCGGGGCGTCCGGCTCGGCCTCGGCTTACGCCGGCATGCACCAGTCGATCACGCCCTTCGATTATTTCTGGCGCTCGAAGGGCAACCTGGTCAACTCTTTTGTCCGCGACACGGGGGAATACAAGAAACTGGTCGAAGGCGGTGCAGCGGGACCGGTCGCGCTCAAACAGCTGCGCGGCGATCGCCAGTTCATGGCGCAGCTGCGCCGTGCGAAGACACGGCTGGAAACCGGTTTCGTGGCAATGGATCCCTCCACCGGCGAAGTCAAGGCCTGGGTCGGCAGCCGCGATTTCCAGAAAGACCAGTTCGACCACGTGGCCCAGGCCGCGCGTCAGCCGGGCTCGACCTTTAAACCCATCGTGTACGGCGCGGCCCTGGAAGCCGGTTTGTCGCCGGAGAAGCAGTATCGCGACGCCGTCCTGAACATCAAGGCGGGCGACGGCACCATCTGGCGTCCGACCGACATGAATGGCTCGACCGGCAACAACATGAGCTTGCGCGAAGGCTTGATCCTGTCGAAAAACACGATTACGGCGCAGGTGATGCAGGATGTCGGCTTGCCGAGCATTATCAAGCTGGCCCAGGGATTGGGTGTCAAGAACAGCAAGCTGGAATCCGTGCCCTCGCTGGCGCTGGGAACCAGTCCGGTAACTCTGCTGGAAATGGTGAATGCCTACAGCACCATCGCGGCCCAGGGCGAATACCGTAAGCCAGTCTTTATCCGCAGCATTACGGACCGCGCCGGCAACGTCATCGCCGACTTCAGCGGCGCCACGCCGACCCGGGCGATGTCCAGCGATTCGGCAGCCATGCTGACCGACATGATGCGCGGCGTCATCAATCGCGGCACCGGCACGGCGATCCGATCGCGCTTCGGTATCACCGGCGACGTGGCGGGCAAAACGGGCACCACGCAAAACAATACCGACGGCTGGTTCATCATGATGCATCCGAATCTTGTGGCGGGCGCTTGGGTGGGCTTCAACGACAACCGCGTCACCATGCGCAGCAGTTACTGGGGCCAGGGCGGACATAATGCGATCCTGGTGGTGGGCGACTTCTTCAAGGCGGCGCTGGACAGCGGCAAGATCGACGCCAAGGCTGCCTTCCCGGGCGTGAAGTTGCCGCCTCCGGTGCGCCAGGACGAGCAACCGGCCGGCGATGTGATGGAAGAAGCCGGCGAGATGCAGCAGGAAGGGGCGCCCCCACCGCCGCCGCCACCGCCCGAGCCGGTAGAAGAGGATACCGACATGATCGAGCCGCTGCCGGAAATCGACCGGACCCAGGCGCCGCTGCCGCCACCGCTGCCTCAGCCTCAGCAGCAGCCGCAGCCGGAAGGGGGCGAACAGTTGCAGTAAGCTAAGCCAGCCCGGAGTGCGTGCCGCTCTGCTGGCGCGGCCAGACCAGTGCCGACTTGACGATACGGCGCAGGCGGTAAGTCTGGGCCTCGAAGGGCAGGTGGAACAGGTAGGCAAGCGCCACAATGGTCACCAGCATCAGTGCCATCACCCCCAGGTCGGCGATGTGGTCGGGCGAGAGACCGTGCCCCAGCCGCGCCGGGAACATGCTGCGCAACAGGCCCAGCAGGGGTACGTGGATCACGTACAGGGTGAAGGAAAAGCCCGAAAAGAAAGCGGCAACTTTCGCCGAGCGTATGGCCCATGGCATGCAGGAGGCCTTGAACTGCAGGCTGCTCAGGTAGGCCAGAAACAGGCCGCTCAAGATCACATCCTGCAGCAGCGACCCGGCCACCAGGCGGTCGATATTGCCCGCCATCCTGAAATACACCGAGGCGCACAGCAAGGTCAGCAGCAGCAGGCGGCGCACTGCCGGACTGGCGTCGATACGCAGGCGCGAAAACCCCACGCCCATGAGCCAGACGGCGAAATACAGCATCAGGTCGGCGTTGAGGAAGAAGGCGGCAATGGCCGTCAGCACCACCGCGCCGCAACGCACCAGTGTGGTTTTGGCCACCAGCGGCAGCAGCAGCATCGGAAACAGCACGTAGTACCAGGTTTCGTTGGCCAGGCTCCAGAGGGAAAAATTGCCCCCGAAGCGAGGCACGGCCATTGTCTGCAGGCCGAGCAGATTGCCCACAAAGGCGCTGAAGGAATACGGATTGTCGGTGGAAAAATCGGCGACCGTGGGCAGCACATCGCCTGTGAACATGCTGATCAGCAAAGTCAGCACAAAGGCGGGAATGAGCACGGTCCACAAGCGGGTCAGGCGGTCGATGGCATAGGCCAGCATGATGCCGGGCTGGTGCAGTTTGTTGAGCAGGGAACCACCGACCAGCCAGCCGCTCAGCACAAAGAAAACGACGACGCCCTGGTGTGAAAAGCCGGTAAAAAACGCCAGCACCTGGTACCAGAAGGTCGGGTCCGGGAGGGTTCTCAGGCTGGGAAAGAGCTGGGCGCGCAGGTGGGCGGCGACGACTTCGAGTGCTGCCAGCGCGCGCATCAACGAAATCAGATTGGAATGTTGATAGCCGGCTTGCAGATTGGTCTGGGCCAAGCGCTGGAAACGGGGTAGGTGAAGTGACAAGGACATCGGTTAACCTGCTCAGCAATAAGGCAGGTCCCATCCTAATGGCGCTTTGGCGGGGCCGGCTTGAGTGCGCGCAAGTGCGCGTCCCAATGCCTTAGCGCAAGAGAAAGTTCTTGCGGACCGGGCCGAGGGCGGCCGGCTGGCTGTCGGTATCGTCTTTCAGGGCGACGCCGGACAGGCCGCGCCGCCGTGCTTCGCTGAGCAGGTAATGCAGGCGGTAGGCGGCGTCCTGGTAAGCCAGGCCCGCCGGGCGCACATTCGAGATGCAGTTGCGCTCGGCATCGGTGCTGCCGGCGTGTGGTCCCCACGTCAGGTACACGCCCATGCTGTCGGGTGAACTCAAGCCCGGCCGCTCGCCGATCAGCACCACGACGGCGCGCGCGCCCAGCGTGGCAGCGATGTCGTCACCGATGGCCACGCGGCCCTGGCGCACGATGACCAGCTGGGCAAGCTGCCAGCCGTCCTGGGCGAGGCGAGGCAGCAGGATCTCGAGGAAGGGCCGCGCGTTTTGTGCGAGCGCCAGGGCCGACAGGCCATCGGCAAGCACCAGAACCAGGTCGCAAGGGGAGGGCGCCAGCAAGCTGCGCGACGCATCCGACAAGCTGCGGCCCAGGTCCGGCCGCTGCAGATAGATGGCGCGGTCAGGGCAGGCGCTGTCCACGATGACGCTGCCCAGCTCGAGCGGAGCCAGCGAAACGGCGAGAGCGTTCGCATCGAGGGCCGTGTGCACGGCGTCGCGCGCGCGTGCATGCGCCAGCTGAAAAGCCAGTTGGGCTTGCGTCGGCACGCTGATGCCTGCGCGCCCGAGGGCGATGCGGGCCTGGGTCAGCTGACGCAAGGCAGCCCAGGGGTTGGGGATAATGTGAGCGGGCTCGCTCATAGCCGCAGCAATGCTTGCCCGAAGCGGGGCGGCAGACTGTCCGGAAGTTGCGCCGGTCCGTCACCTTCGAAGATCGCCATCTGCTTCAGCCAGGCTTCGAATTCTGGCGCGGCGCGCAGTCCCAGCACCCGCCTGGCGTAGAGCGCATCGTGGAAGGAGGTGCTCTGGTAGTTCAGCATGATGTCGTCCGAGCCGGGCACGCCCATCACGAAATTGCAGCCGGCCGCGCCGAGCATCGTCAGCAGCACATCCATGTCGTCCTGATCGGCTTCGGCGTGATTGGTGTAGCACACGTCGCAGCCCATCGGCAGGCCAAGCAGCTTGGCGCAGAAGTGGTCTTCCAGACCGGCGCGGATGATCTGCTTGCCGTCGTACAGATACTCCGGGCCGATGAAGCCCACGACCGAATTGACCAGTAAAGGTTTGAACTCACGCGCCACCGCATAGGCGCGCGCCTCGCAGGTCTGCTGGTCGACGCCGTGGTGGGCACTGGCCGACAGGGCGCTGCCCTGGCCGGTCTCGAAGTACATGACATTGTCGCCGACCGTGCCGCGCCCGAGCGACAGGGCGGCATCGCGCGCCTCGGCCAGCAGGGCCAGGTCGATGCCGAAGCCGCGGTTGGCCGCCTCGGTGCCGGCGATTGACTGGAACACCAGGTCCACCGGCGCGCCGCGTGCGATGGCCGCGATGGTATTGGTCACATGGGTCAGTACGCAGGACTGGGTGGGAATCTGGTATTCGCCGATCACCGCGTCGAGCATGTCCACCAATGCCACCACCTGGTTCACATTGTCGGTAGCGGGATTGATGCCGATGACGGCGTCGCCGCTGCCGTACATCAAGCCATCGAGTATGCTGGCGGCGATGCCGGTCGCGTCGTCGGTCGGGTGGTTCGGTTGCAGGCGCGTGGCCATGCGGCCTTCGAGGCCGAGCGTATTGCGAAAAGCCGTCACCACGCGGCATTTTTTGGCGACCAGGACCAGGTCCTGGATGCGCATGATCTTGGAGACGGCTGCCGCCATTTCCGGTGTGATGCCGGGAGCGGCCGCGCGCAGCGCCGCGCCGTCCGCCGCGTCGCCGAGCAGCCAGTTGCGAAAGTCGCCAACGGTCAGGTGAGCGATGGGCGCGAAGGCTGCCTTGTCGTGGCGGTCCATGATGAGGCGGGTGACTTCGTCGCTCTCGTAGGGTATCAGCGGCTGTTCGAGAAAGCTCCGCAGGGGCAGGTCGGCGAGCGCCATCTGGGCCGCGACCCGCTCTTCGGCGCTATGGGCTGACAGACCGGCCAACTGGTCGCCAGAGCGCGCCGGCGAAGCTTTCGCCATCAGGTCTTTCAGGTCGCGAAAGAGGTAGGTCCTGGGACCGGCCATGTGGGAGAAGGGGGGAGCCGTCACGATGGTATCCGCCGTTGGAATCTGGGCAGGATAACACGGTGAGGCTCGCCCTACCTTGCGCTTTGCGCTGCCTCAGTGCGGAGCAGCTTGGCCGATCTTCTCCAGCTTTGCCAGCGCATCCGGCGGCAGTACCAGCTCGCCGGCGGCGACGTTCTGGCGCAGGTGCGCAACCGAGGAGGTGCCGGGGATCAGCAGCATATTTGGTGAACGTTGCAGCAGCCAGGCGATCGCCACCTGCATCGGGGTTGCGTCCAGTGCGCGCGCCACCTCAGACAGGGCATCGGACTGCAGGGGTGAAAAGCCGCCCAGCGGGAAGAACGGGACGTAGGCGATGCCGTCGCGCGCCAGCGTGTCGATCATGGCGTCGTCCTGGCGATGCACCAGGTTGTACATATTCTGCACGCAGGCGATGGGCACGATGCGGCGCGCTTGCTCCACTTGCGTCATGGTCACGTTACTCAAGCCGATGTGTTTGATCAGTCCACGCTGGCGCAATGCGGCCAGCGCAGTCACCTGCACCTCGAGCGAGCCCTCGACGGGCCCGTGAACATCGAGCATGCTGCGCAGGTTGACCACGTCCAGCACGTCGCGGCCCAGATTGCGCAGGTTGTCGTGCACGGCCTGTTCCAGCTCCGCGGGCGAGGTCGCGGGCAGCCAGGCGCCGGCTGCATCGCGGCGCGCGCCGATCTTGGTGACGATGGTGAGATCGTCCGGATACGGGGAAAGCGCTTCCCGGATCAGGCGATTGGTCTCGTGCGGTCCGTAAAAGTCGGCGGTATCGATGTGGTTGACGCCGGCCTCGACCGCCGCGCGCAGCACTGCCAGAGCAGCGGCGGGATCCTTGGGCGGGCCGAACACGCCGGGACCGGCCAGCTGCATGGCGCCGTAGCCGAGCCGCTTGACCTGGCGCTCGCCCAGAAGGTAGGTAGCCGTGTTGTTGTTTGTGTTCGACATGATGTGCTCCGTTGTGTGGGTAGGATTACAAGATAGCCCCTTATCTTATGCGGCACAATCGGCTATAGTCTGCACGGGCTGTACGGAAAATCGGACAATGAAAATCGATCTTGGGGATTTATCCGCCTTTGTGGCGGTGGCGCGCGCAGGTGGCTTTCGCGAAGCGGCGCGCATCAGGGATGGCAGCGCATCGGCGCTCAGTGACGCCGTGCGGCGCCTGGAAGCGCGCCTTGGCGTGCGGCTGCTGAACCGGACGACGCGCAGCGTGGTGCCGACTGACGCCGGGCGCAGCCTGCTGGCGCGCCTGGAACCGGTGCTCAGTGAAGTCGACAGCGCGCTTGATGTCGTCAACGGTTTTCGCGACACCCCGGCCGGTGTGCTGCGCCTGAACGTGCCGGCCAGCGCTGCGCGCCTGGTGCTGCCGGCTATCGTGCCGCGCTTTCTCGCGGCTTACCCTGAAATCCAGATGGAGATCATGGTCGACGAGAGTTTTGTGGACGTGATTGCGGCCGGTTGCGACGCCGGTATCCGCTACGAAGAAAGGCTGGAGATGGACATGCTGGCCGTGCCGATCGGGCCGCGCGTGCAGCGCCAGTGCGCGGCGGCCTCGCCGGCGTATCTGGCGCGCCATGGACGGCCCACGCATCCGCGCGACCTGCTCTCGCACGCCTGCATCCGCGGCCGCTTTCCCAGCGGGGCCATCGCGCAATGGCAGTTCGAGCGCGACGGGGAAGTGCTGACGGTCGATCCATCCGGGCCGCTGCTGGTGCAGCTGGGCGGCGCGGCCGACCTGGCGATCGACGCGGCGGTGGGCGGCACGGGTATCGTGTATCTGTTCGAGGATTGGGTCGCACCGTACGTGCGGCGCGGCGAGCTGGAATTCATTCTCGAACCATGGTGGACTTCCTTCTCCGGTCCTTTTTTGTATTATCCGGGCCGCAGGCTGGTACCGGCGCCGCTGCGCGCCTTTGTCGATTTCATCCGCAACGATGGGGCAGACAGGCAAGCGATCGCGTGACACGCGACGAATCGTCGTGAATTAATCCACGAAACCGCGCATCCCGCTACACTAAGCGCATGCCCACAAAACGCCTGCCCGAACTGATCGACCTTGAGCGCCTGATCGCGCAGGGCGGCACCCATCTCGACACCAGCGTGGCTTGCACCGTGGCGGCGGGCGGTCAGCAGTTGCCGGTCTATGTCATCAAGATGGGCAACCCGGATCCGCGGGCGCCGGCCCTCGGCTTTTTTGGCGGCATCCATGGACTGGAGCGCATCGGCACCCACGTGATCCTGGCTTTTTTACAGGGCCTGATCGCGCGCCTGCGCTGGGACCACGCCTTGCAGGACCAGCTGGCCAACATCCGCCTGGTCTTCATGCCGCTGGTGAACCCGGGCGGCATGTGGAATGACACGCGCTGCAATCCGCAAGGCGTGGATCTGATGCGCAATTCGCCGGTGCAGGCCAGTGAACGCGTGCCCTTCATGCTGGGCGGCCAGCGCACCAGTCCCCGTCTGCCGTGGTACCGCGGCGCCTTCGGCGCGCCGATGGAAGCGGAGAGCCGGGCGCTATGCGAGCTGGTGGAGCAGGAACTGCTGCCGCGCGATTTCAGCATGGCGCTCGATTGCCATTCCGGCTTCGGCCTGCGCGACCGCATCTGGTTCCCGCACGCGCACACCAGCACGCCGATCGCCCACCTGGCCGAAATCAGCGCGCTCGAAGAGCTTTTCAGCGAAAGCTACCCGCACCATAACTACGTGTTCGAGCCGCAGAGCCGCCAATACCGCACCCACGGCGATTTGTGGGATCACCTGTACCTGCACGCGGCGCGTCACGAGGAGCGCGTGTTCCTGCCGCTGACCCTGGAAATGGGCTCCTGGCTGTGGGTCAAAAAGAACCCGCGCCAGATGTTCTCGCGGCGCGGCATCTTTAACCCGACCGCCGCGCATCGGCTTCAGCGGGTGCTGCGCAGTCACCTGGTGTGGTTCGAGTTCCTGATGCGGGCGGCCGGTGCCCATGCGCGCTGGTTGCCGCCGCACGATCGGCGCGGCCACCATCGCGCGCGGGCGCTGGAACGCTGGTACGGGCCGGTGCCGCGATGAGCAGCTGGGTGCTGCTGCGGGGACTGATGCGCGAACAGCGCCACTGGGGTGACTTTCCAGCCTTGCTGGCCGCGGCGCTGCGTGATGCCGATATGTTGACGCCCGATTTTCCCGGCAACGGGATCAGGCACGCGGAGGATAGCTGCACGAGCGTGGCGGACATGGTCGAGGCGTGCCGCGCAGACCTGAGGGAGCGTGGCCAAACGGGTCCCTATCATCTGCTGGCGCTATCGCTGGGCGCAATGGTCGCGGTGGAGTGGAGCACCCGCTACCCAGGCGAGGTGGCTGCCTGCGTACTGATTAATACGAGCATGCGTCCTTACAGTCCGTTTTACCAGCGCCTGCGCTGGCAGAACTATGCGGCCATTGCCGGCATGGCGCTGCGCGGCGGCGCACAACGGCAGGAGCGCCTGATCCTGCGCCTGACCAGCAATCGCCATGCGGGCGACGCGGCGCTTCTGCGGCGCTGGATCGCTTATCAGAACGAGCGTCCCGTATCGCGCGCCAATGCGCTGCGTCAGTTGCGCGCCGCGGCGCGCTTCCGTGCTCCGTCCATGCGGCCACCGGTGCCGATGCTGGTACTGTGCGGCGATGCGGACCGGCTGGTCGATGCGCGCTGTTCGGTGCGGCTGGCCGAGGCGTGGCAACTGCCATGCCTGCACCATCCCGACGCCGGGCACGATGTGCCGCTCGACGACCCAGCCTGGGTCGCCGCCGCCGTAGCGCGCTGGATCGGCTCCGTCGCTACTGCGTCAACAGGTCCTGGCGCGGTTTCCCCCACAGCGGTATAGGCGCGGGGCAGGGCTGGCCGACCGCCTTATCCAGCGGCAGTGTAGAAAAATTCGATCCTTCGCCGAAACGCACATCCGTTACCGCATCCGGGCCGATGGCCGGTGCGCGAGCGAAGCGCAGCCAGGCGGCGCCGCGGCAGTCCGCATCCAGCTCGTGCAGCGCCGCCAGGCTAGTGCTGCTCTCCCAAAGGAAAACCACGCGCAGGCCGGCGATCGGTTCAACCAACGGTTCACCTGGAGAGACGAAGGCCGGCGGACAACGGTCCGGATCCATCATGGCGAGCGCCACTCTGCCGCGCCGCAGCCGGTAGGCCGAGGACTGGTCGAGCCGTTCGACCGAGACAAAATTCCAGCACAGCGGATTGGCCGGATAGGCTGTCATCGAGATATCCATGACGCGGCTGTGCGGGTCGGCCAGTTTAAGCTGTGCGGCAATCAGGTCCTTTCCGTGGAGTGAGGCGCCTGCCTGAACGGCTGCGAACCCCGCCGCGACGCAGAATCCCGCCAGCAGGGCACGTCGTCCGGCGGTGCCGCTGCGCAGCTGCAGCCAGGCCAGCGTGGCGCCCAGGGCGATCAAGCCAAGCAGGGAGCTCCAGTGGAGAAAGCCCTTGTAGGTGAAGAAGGCCAGTGCGCAGGCGAGTGATCCGGCCAGTATCGCGCGCAGCAGCGGACGGCGCGGCATCATCGCCAGCGGCAGGCCGCAAGCCACCCAGAATACGGGCTCCAGGATGAACACCATATCGCCAAACAGCCAGCGGGCATCGAAAGGATAGAAGGGATGGATGCCGTATGAGTTGAGGAAGTCCATCGCCATGTGCAGCACAAAACCGGCCGTCACGGTGAGCGCAAGCGCCTTGCGAGCGGCAGGACTGTGGCGCAGCAGGGCGCGTGCGGACGGCCACAACGCCCACAGCAGCGCGACCAGCAGCAGCGCTTGCGGGATCGCATACAGCAGCGTGTGGGTATGGCCGCGGTGGTGCAGCAGGTAGCCCAGCGGATCGGGCAGCAGCCGCGTGAGCAGCAAGTCCAGGTCGGGAAAGTTGCAGGCGAGGGCGCCGGCCACCAGCAGGAGGCGGCGCCTGGTGCCCTGCTTTTCGTGATCGGCTTCGGGTGCAAAAGAACGCTGAACCAGTTCGCCGACGGCCAGTCCAACCAACGAGTGACTTAAATTATCCATGAGCGCGATCTTACCTCGCCTGCATCGTTACAAGCGGACAAACGCGGCCGTGGCCAACCATGAACCATCCCTTACCAAGGAAAAGAACATGAAGAAATCACTTGTTGCACTGGCCGTCCTGGGCGCGGCGAGCAGCTGGTCGCATGCCCAATCGAACGTCACCATTTACGGCATCGTCGATGCCGGTTTTGTGCGCGAGCACGGCGGCGCGGCCGGCAACGTCACGCGCATCAGCAGTGGCGTCGGCTCGGCTTCGCGCCTGGGCTTTCGCGGCACCGAAGACCTCGGCGGCGGCTGGAGCGCGAACTTCCTGCTCGAAGCCGGCGCCCGCATCGATACCGGCGAAATCGACACCCCGGGCGCGCTGTTCAACCGCCAGGCTTATGTGGGTGCCAGGCACGTCGCCTTTGGCGCCGTCACCCTGGGCCGCCAGTACACGCCTTACTATAGTGCGCTCAGCGGCGTGGCCGATCCTTTCGGCGCGGGCTATGCGGGCAGCGCCAAGAACCTGTTCCCGACCGTGGGCCCGAACACACGCAGCAGTAACGCCATCGTTTACGTCGCTCCCGCACTGTATGGGGTCGTCGCGGAAGTGTCCTACGCGCTCGGCGAGCAAGCGGGCGACAGCAGCGCGGGCCGCCAGTTCGGTTTAGCCTTAGGCTACAGCCGCGGTCCGCTCAACGCCCGGTTGGCCTACAACCACCGCAACAACGATATCAGCGCCGCCGCCGGGGCCGCGATGGTACCGCCGATTCCCGCGGTCGACCGCGATATTGGCCGCAACACGCTGCTGGCTGCCAACTATGACTTCGGCATCGCCAAGGCGTACGCGGCCTACGGTGTGGACAAGGGCAGCAACAGTGCCGTCTTGCCCAATACGGGAACACCCTTCGGCAGCTTGCGCGCCACGCCGTCGACCGACAGCCGCGACTTCCTGATTGGCGCGGCGGTGCCTTGGGGCGCGAACACCTTCCTGGCTTCGTATGTCGGCAAGAACGACAAGACCTTCCTCAACCAGGATGCGCACCAGTGGGCCATCGGCTTGTCGCACGCGCTGTCCAAACGTACCAGCCTGTACACGGCCTATGCCAAGATAAAAAACAAGCGCGGCGCCGGTTACACGGTGGGCAACAACACCGATATCGGCAGCGGTGACAGTGCGTTCAATGCGGGGGTGCGCCACGTCTTTTAATCTATATATGCATGCGAGAGCGTAGTACGTCGATGCAAAAAAACTTTCGCCTTGTCAGCCATTCGCCGATGCCGGGCGCATAATCGTGACATCGATTGCGAGGATGCTCACTGGAGATTGCGATGGTGCGTCGACGTTTGCAGTTGCCTGACCGGATCGGCCTGATTGCGTCCGTCGTTTCCGCGGTGATGGCGGCTGCCTTCATCTCTGGATGCGGCGGGGGAGGCGGGGGTACGCCGGCAGCCCCAGCGGTTCCGGTTGCGCCACCCGTGCAACCGCCGGTCCAGCCACCGGTGCAGCCGCCCGCGCCCATACCGGGGTCGTATGCCGACCCGGTGAACTATTCCGGCGCGCCTGGCGCTGCACTTGCTTCGGCTGAGGAAGGGGCGGCGGTCGTCCAGGCCACGATGACGCTTTCTGGCAAAAGTTTTGCCTACACGGCCACCACCGGCCACCTTTCGGCGCTGGATGCGCTCACGGGAAAGGCGGGGGCCTCGTTCTTTTATGTTGCCTACACAGCCGGCACGCAGGAGGCCAGCAAGCGGCCTCTGACTTTTTTCTACAACGGCGGGCCGGGATCGGCGTCAATGTGGTTGCACCTGGGTTCGTTCGGCCCGCGGCGCATCGCCGCGAATGCGCTTTCGGTGCCCACGCCGGTGCCGGCCCAACTGGTGGATAACCAGGAAACCTTGCTTGGGCATTCCGACCTGGTGTTCGTGGACGCCATCGGTACCGGCTTTTCCCAGGCTGTTGCGCCCAACACCAATCAGAGCTTTTGGGGCGTGGACCGGGACGCTGCCGCGTTCCGCGATTTTGTGCAGCGCTACATCGCGGTGAACAAGCGCCAGTCCTCGCCAACTTACCTTTTCGGCGAATCCTACGGGGCGCCACGCACCGCCGTGCTGGCCAATTTGCTGGAAAATGCCGGGGTCAAGATCAGCGGCGTGGTGCTATTGTCGGCCGCGATGAATTACAACAGCAATTGCGGCGTACTCGATCCGGGTGCAGTCAGCTGCGAAGGTTACATTCCCAGCTATGCCGCCGTCAGCGCCTATCACAAGACGGCCAATCCGCTGCCGACCGACCTGGCCAGCGACTTCAGCAGCTACATCGAGCGCGCCAGGACCTTCAGCGCTACTCACTACCGGCCCGAAGTGGCGGCTTATCTCGCCAGCAAAACGCCGCCATCCGATGGTTTGATCACCCAGCTGGTGGCGTTCACCGGCTTGCCGTCGCTCACGTGGCGGCAAGATCTCGACATGGGACCGGGCGCCTTCCGTGCACGCCTGGCGCCAGGCACCGTGATCGGGCGCTACGATGGGCGGGTCAGCGCGCCCGCGGGCAGTGCGCTGGCGGCGGGAGGCGACCCGTCAATCAACGTGGTGAACGCGGCCTTCACCCAGGGCATCGCCAGCTACATCTCCGGCGAGCTGCGCTACACGGCGGCGTCCCCTTACCTCAGCTTCAACAACGTCATTGAGCAATGGAACTTCAAACATGACGGCAAGGAGCTGCCGGACACGATACCCGACCTCGCCGCGGCGCTGGCGCAAAATCCCTCAATGAAAGTCCTTGCCCAGGGCGGCTATCACGACCTTGCCACGCCGTTCTACCAGACCGAACTGGACCTGGCACGCCTGGGTGCGCAGCCGGGCATCACGATACGCAATTATCACAGCGGGCACATGGCCTATCTGGACGAAACCGCAAGGCGCGCTCAGAGGGCGGACCTGATCGACTTTTACAACAGCACATCGGTGGCGCCATGACGACAACGAAGTTCTACATCATCCTGGGAGCCGGACTGGTCATGCTGGCCGCGGCGCCCGTTGCGGCCCGCGCTCAGGCAATGCCCGCCGACCCCTACGTACCTCCCGCTAAGCGCCTGCCTTCGCCGCAGGCGCCAGCCTCGGGTGCTGCCCTGCAGGAACAGGCGATGCAAAAACTGCGCTCGCGTTTTGACGAGGCCGACCTCGACAAAGACGGCAAGCTCACCCAGGACGAGGCACGGCGCGCCGGTTTCGGCTTCGTCGCCGCGCACTTCTCCCTGATCGATACCGGCAAGCGCGGCTACGTGCATTTCGACGAGCTCGTGTCATTCATGGGGAAGATGCGCCGGGAAGCGAATGCGAAGAAGGGCTAGGGCAGCGCCTATTTTGTTGCCGCCTTGACTGCTGCGCGCGATGCGTTGAGCGAGACGATGTGGGCGTCCACGTCCATCTCGTCCACGGCGTTGTTGATCGCTTGCCAGAGCAAGCCGTCGGCCGCCGCCTGGGTCGGCTTGTTGCCCTGCAGGGTAGCGTAGTCCTGCTTGTTGGACATGACGCGCAACTGTTTGTCGCCGAGCCGGATGAGGGCCCAGGCAATGGCGGACTTGCCGCGCACGGTGGCGTCGCCGCCGATGTAGAGGCGGGCATTCGCCTTTTCCAGCTTGGTGCAGATCGCGTCCAGATCGCGGAAGGTGAAATCGCCGTTGGCGTCCAGCACGCGGGTGACATGCGGCGGCGCGTTGTACAGCACGGTGCAGGGGGCCGCGTTCGCAGTGCACGCCGCCAATGCGAGCGCCGTGGCGCAGACCGAATGTTTCAGCATGAGTTGCTCTCTTGTTAATGTTGATCCGAAGAGTACTTCATCTCCGGCCGTTACGGGCACGTGGCCGAAACGCGATATCGCGGCGGCCCTGGCCGCGCGCTGGTTCCTGCGCTATCTGCCGCGGCCGCGCGACTAGTCCGCCTGACGCGGTTCAGCCATGTCGCTTTGGACGAAGGCAGGTACTCAGGGCACGACCGAGTGCAGCCTGACCGTCGTGACCGACCCATCCGGCGCAATGATCAGCTGGTACAGCCGGTCGAATTCGGTCTGCTCGTCAATCTCCGGGCCGGGCTCGCCGCCAAGCAACTGCACCAGCGGCGGGACGGTATTGGAGTGCCCGATCACCAGCATCGCCCCCGGCAGTTTCTTAATTTCCTGAACAAATTTCGCTGCCTGGGCCGCGTCGTAAGTTTGCACGGTCAAACCAAGCTGGCCCGCCAGTGGCTGGGCCGTCTGCATCGCCCGTTTAGCTTTGGTGCTGAAAACATGGACAATGCCGGCTGAGCGCAAGGTGGCCGCGATCTGGCGCGCCCTGGCTTGTCCTTTCGGTGTCAGGTCGGGATCCTCTGGGCCGATGACCTTTTCCGCATGTCTGCTCAGGTAGATAATGGTTGGCGCCGTCGCTGCCTGCGCCGCAATCGCGGTCCCAAGCAAGGGCGTGCCGAGCATGCAGGAAAGAAGAAGGCGACGTGCTTTTAAGCCTGAGATCATGTTCACTCCGATGACAAATTGACCACCACACCGAGGCGGCATGGATGTCACAATGGTACAGGCAAGCGGCCGTGCTGAGCGACCAAGCTGTTGCATCATAGTGTGGAGGGCGATGCGACCTAGCCCTTGGCGCACATCTTGCTTACCTTTCTGGTATTGTGCGCCGTCGCGCCTACTTTTTACTGAACACCATGTCTAGAACACCGGCGCCACCCGCGCGTAAGCTGCGCATCGTTGTCGTCAACACCGTCGTGCCCGAGAGTGAGGAGCACGATGATGCGCTGGCCGCCCAGGTCCGGCGCGGCAACGCCTTGCGCATCGGCCTGCTCGAATCCGGCTACGATATCGTCGCTTCCTTGCCGGCCGACCTTTACCTGCCCGAGCGCATCGCCCAGCTGCAGCCCGACATGATCATCATCGACGCCGAGTCCGACGCGCGCGACGTACTTGAGCACATCGTTATCGCCAGCCGCGACGAGCGCCGTCCCATTGTCCTGTTCACAGAAGACGACACCACCAGCAGCATGGACGCGGCCATGGCGGCGGGCGTGTCGGCCTATATCGTCGCCGGCCTGCAGGCCGAGCGCATCAAGCCGGTGCTGAATGTGGCGCTGGCGCGCTTCCGGCAGGAGCAAAAGCTGCTGGCCGAGCTCAATGAGACCCGCCACAAGCTGGCTGAACGCAAGCTGATCGACCGTGCCAAGGGCATCCTGATGACCAATCAGCGCCTGACCGAAGACCAGGCTTACCAAAAACTGCGCAGCATGGCGATGAACAAGAACCTCAAGCTGGCCGAGATCGCGCAGCGCATCCTCGACGTCGAAGACTTGCTGGGCTGAGTCTGACGCCGTAAAACGATGGGAATAGAATGACCGGGCAATCCGAACAAACACTGCGCACCGTCCGCATCGGCTACCTGCCGCTGACCGATTGTGCCTCGCTCCTGATGGCCGTCGAGCGCGGTTTCGACCGCCAGTACGGCATCCGCATCGTGCTCAGCCGCGAGACATCCTGGGCCAGCGTACGCGACAAGCTGGGCAGCGGCGCGCTGGATGCCGCCCATGTACTGTACGGGCTGGTGTATGGCGTCCAGCTGGGCATCGGATGCCAGCAGACCGATATGGCGGTACTGATGAATCTGAGCCGCAACGGCCAGTCGATCACGCTGTCGCGCGCATTGGCGAAAGAGGGCGCGGTCGATGGCCCTTCGCTGGCGCGCCGCATGCAGGCGGCACCGCGCGCTTATACCTTCGCCCAGACCTTCCCGACCGGGAACCATGCCATGCTGATGAACTATTGGCTGGCCGCGCACGGCATCGATCCGCTGCGCCAGGCACGCGCAGTGACGGTGCCGCCGGCGCAGATGGTCAGCAGCCTGCGCTCCGGCATGATCGACGGTTTTTGCGCGGGCGAGCCCTGGGGCCAGCGCGCCGTGGGCGAGGACATCGGCGTGACTGTCGCCACCAGCCAGCAGATCTGGCCCGACCATCCCGGCAAGGTGCTCGGCACCACGGCCGCCTTCGCGCAGCAGCATCCGGACACCTGCCGCGCCATGGTGGCGGCCTTGCTGGAAGCGGGGCGCTGGATCCAAGCCTCGGACGAACACAAACGCGCCACGGCGGCGGTGCTGGCGGGACCGGCGTGTCTGAACATCGAGCCCGGCGCTATTCTGCCGCGCCTGCTGGGCGAGTACGACGACGGCATGGGCCGCCAGTGGAAGGATGCGCACGCGCTGCGGTTTTACGGCGGGGGCGAGGTCAATTTCCCGTATCTGTCGGATGGGATGTGGTTCATGACCCAGCAGCGGCGCTGGGGCTTGCTCAAGCAGGATCCGGATTACCGGAGTGTGGCTGCGATGGTCAACCGGATTGACTTGTATGAAGGGGCGGCGCGGATGAGCGGTGTTCCCGTGCCGGGGTCTGCACTGCGCAGTTCCACCCTGATCGATGGGGTGGTGTGGGATGGCAGCGACCCGCTCGCTTACGCCGCCTCATTCACCTCGTAGAGAGGGCGCGGCGCCCCCGCGAGGCACAGTCGCTCTATGAGCACATATGACTTGGATCCCGCCTGCGCGGGGATGACGACGGAACAGTTAACAATATTCCCACATCTCCGGTTTTTTGCATTCTCTTCAGCTAGACCAGCCGCACCGCTGCCATGCACCGCCCCGGCGCATCATTTTCGCGCATTTGTGCACCGCAATGTAGCGCGCCCCGCCTCCACAGCTGTCCAACCGCCTCTTTCGCCCCTGCCCAGAGCTGGCACGCCGTTTGCTAAACAGTAGCTAACGGATCAATGGCGATCCCCAGAACAACTTGCGCTGATCTAAAGACGGATCGGCAGGACAACGGCGTCCGTCCAGCTCGGTTTTTTAACTCGGGTTTGGTCGGGCGCCTTTTTGTTTTATACGGGATAAAAAAATGGCCAGCAAAGCAAACAACATCGCACTATTTAGTTTCAACACGCCGCAGATGCGTGCCTTCCACCTGACCTGGATGGCCTTCTTCGTCTGCTTCTTCGCCTGGTTCGCCTGCGCACCGCTGATGCCGATCATCAAGGGCGAATTCGGCCTGACTCTGGCGCAAGTGGCCAATATCAATATCGCCGCTGTCGCCATCACCATCCTGGTCCGTCTGATCGTCGGCCCGATGTGCGACCGCTTCGGTCCCCGCAAGGCTTACACCGGCCTGCTGCTGCTGGGCGCGATTCCAGTGCTGGGCGTGGCCGCTTCGCAGAGCTATGAAAGCTTCCTGTTCTTCCGCCTCGGGATCGGCGCAGTCGGCGCCAGTTTCGTGATCACCCAATATCACACCTCGGTGATGTTCGGACCGAAAGTGGTCGGCACGGCCAACGCCGCTGCCGCAGGCTGGGGCAATGCCGGCGGCGGCGCCGCGCAGGCTGCGATGCCACTGCTGGTCGGCGCCGTCGTCATGCTGGGCGTATCGGAAACCATGGGCTGGCGTGTCGCCCTGCTGGTACCGGGTGTGCTGATGATCGTGATGGCCGCCGTGTACTGGAAATATACGCAGGACTGCCCGCAGGGTAACTACAGCGAGATGCGCGCTGCTGGTATCGCCATCGAAGGCGGCAGCAAGGGCACTACCCGAGCGGGCGGCTGGGCCAGTTTCAAGGCGGCCAGCGCCAATCACCGCGTGTGGCTGCTGTTCGTGACCTACGGCGCCTGCTTCGGTATCGAGATCTTCATCCACAACATCGCCGCGGTCTACTACGTCGACCACTTCAAGCTGACCCTGAAAGAAGCCGGCATGGCCGCCGGCAGCTTCGGCCTGCTGGCGCTGTTTGCCCGCGCCCTGGGCGGCTGGCTGTCGGACAAGATGGCCATGCGCGGCACCATCAACAGCCGCGTGATCGTGCTGTTCGTGATGATGATCGGCGAAGGCCTGGGCCTGCTGTGGTTCGCCAAGGCCGACACCATCAACTACGCCATCCTCGCCATGCTCGTCTTCGGCCTGTTCACCCACATGGCTTGCGGCGCGACCTACGCACTGGTTCCTTTCATCGACAGCAAGGCACTGGGCGGCGTGGCCGGCATCATCGGCGCCGGCGGCAATGTGGGCGCGGTCGCAGCCGGGTTTCTGATGAAGGGAACCGGCAACATCCAGCAAACCCTGGTCATCCTCAGCGTCCTGGTACTGGTATCGGCCCTGTGCGCCATCGCAGTTCGACTTACCGCGGCCGCCGACTCCGGCGCTGTCGCCAGCAATAACGCAATCGCTTAAGGAGAAGCAGCATGAAGATCATCGTCATCGGCCACGGCATGGTAGGCCACAAGTTCCTCGAATCCCTGACCGCCAGCGGCGTGCCGGGTCTCGACGTGACGGTGCTGTGCGAGGAACCGCGCCCGGCCTACGACCGCGTTCACCTGTCCGAATTCTTCGCGGGTAAAACGGCCGAAGACCTGTCGCTGGTCCCGGCCGGCTTCTTCGAGGGCGGTAACATGCTGCTCAAACTGAACGCCCGCGCCGTGGCGGTCGACCGCGTCGCCAGGACCGTCACGGTCGGCAGCGGCGAGGTACTCTCCTACGACAAGCTGGTATTCGCCACCGGTTCCTATCCCTTCGTGCCGCCGCTGGCCGGCAAGGATCGCAAGGACTGCTTCGTCTACCGCACCATCGAAGACCTGGAAGCGATGCTCGAATGCGGCCAGCGCTCGAAGTCCGGCGTGGTGATCGGCGGCGGCCTGCTGGGACTGGAATGCGCCAAGGCGCTGCGCGACATGAACCTGGCCACCCACGTGGTGGAATTCGCACCGCGCCTGATGGCGGTGCAGGTCGATGACGGCGGCGCGCGCGTCCTGCGCGCCAAGATCGAGGACCTGGGCGTGACCGTCCACACCCAGAAGAACACCCTGGAAATCGTCGACGGCGAAGCGGGTACCCACCGCATGCGCTTCGCCGACGGCAGCCACCTGGACACCGACATGATCGTGTTCTCGGCCGGTATCCGTCCGCGCGACGAACTGGCGCGCGAGTGCGGCCTGACCATCGGCGCGCGCGGCGGCATCGCCATCGACAACAGCTGCCTGACCTCGGACCCGGACGTCTACGCGATCGGCGAATGCGCCCTGTGGAACGGCCAGGTATTCGGCCTGGTCGCTCCCGGCTACGACATGGCGCGCGTGGCGGCGCGCCACCTGACCGGCGAACAGGCGCATTTCACTGGCGCCGACATGAGCACCAAGCTCAAACTGATGGGCGTGGATGTGGCCAGCATCGGCGACCCGCACGCCACCGTGCCGGGCAGCCGCTCCTACCAGTTCACCGACGAACGCAAACAGGTGTATAAGAAGATCGTCGTGTCCGACTGCGGCAAGTTCCTGCTGGGCGGTGTGATGGTCGGCGACGCCGCCGAATACGGCACCTTGCTGCAGATGATGCTCAACAAGATCGAATTGCCGGAGTCGCCGGAATTCCTGATCCTGCCGCAAAGCGACGGCAAGGCGCGTCCCGGCCTGGGTGTGGATGCACTGCCCGACACGGCGCAGATCTGCTCCTGCAACGACGTCTCGAAAGGCACTCTGTGCGCCGCGGTGTGCGGCGGCGCGACCACCATCGGCGCGCTCAAGTCCTGCACCAATGCCGGCACGTCGTGCGGCGGCTGCGTGGCCCTGGTCACCCAGGTCATGAAGGCCGAGATGAAAAAGCAGGGCATGGCGGTCAACAACCATGTCTGCGAACACTTTCCGTACTCGCGCCAGGAGATCTTCCACCTGGTGAAAGTCGGTCAGATCAAGACCTTTGCGGACCTGCTCAAGGCGCACGGCACGGGCCTGGGCTGCGACATCTGCAAGCCAGTCGCCGCCAGCGTGTTCGCCTCGACCTGGAACGACTTTGTCCTCAAGCCGGAACACGCCAGCCTGCAGGATTCGAACGACTACTTCCTGGGCAACATCCAGAAGGATGGCACGTATTCGGTTGTGCCGCGCATGGCCGGTGGCGAAGTCACGGCCGATGGCCTGATCGCGGTCGGCATGGTGGCCAAGAAGTACGGCCTGTACACCAAAATTACTGGCGGCCAGCGGGTCGACCTGTTCGGCGCGCGCGTCGAGCAACTGCCCTTTATCTGGGAAGAGCTGATCGCGGCGGGATTCGAGTCGGGCCACGCCTACGGCAAGTCGCTGCGCACCGTCAAATCTTGCGTCGGTTCGACCTGGTGCCGTTACGGCGTGGCCGATTCGGTGGGCTTTGCGATCGAACTGGAAAACCGCTACAAGGGCCTGCGCACCCCGCACAAGATCAAGTTCGGCGTGTCCGGCTGCACCCGCGAGTGCGCCGAAGCCCAGGGCAAGGATGTGGGCCTGATCGCCACCGAAAAAGGCTGGAACCTCTACGTGTGCGGCAATGGCGGCATGAAGCCGCGCCATGCGGAACTGATCGCCTCGGACCTGGATCAGGAAACCGCGGTGCGCTATATCGACCGCTTCCTGATGTTCTATGTGCGCACCGCGGACCGACTGCAGCGCACCAGCGTCTGGCGCGACAATATGGAGGGCGGCCTCGATTACCTCAAGGACGTGATCATCAACGACAAGCTGCACATCGCCGCCGATCTGGAAAAAGACATGCAGCACGTGGTCAACACCTACGAGTGCGAATGGAAGAACGCGGTCACCGACCCGGCTACGCGCCAGCGCTTCCGTCACTTTGTCAACAGCGACGCCGCCGACCAGAACGTGATCTTTATGCCCGAGCGCGGCCAGATTCGTCCGGCCACGATCGAAGAACGCAAACGTGTCATTCCACTGGTCGTCAAGACCGCCTGATAAGGAGATTATTATGCACCGCGATATTCAACTCAATCTTCAGCCAGAGACCTCCTGGACCGCCGTGTGCGGCATCGACGACATCGTTCCTAATACCGGCGTATGCGCCTTGCTGGACGGCCAGCAGGTAGCCGTGTTCCACGTGGCCGACGCCGCCGAGCGCGTGTTCGCCATCGGGAATTACGACCCGAACAGCGGCGCCTCGGTCATTTCACGCGGGCTGGTGGGCAACCTGGGCGAGCGCATCGTGGTCGCCTCGCCGATCTACAAGCAGCATTTCGACCTGTACACCGGCGAATGCCTGGAAGCGCCGGAGCACTCGGTGCAAAGCTACGCCGCCCGGGTCGAGGACGGCAAGGTCTGGATACGCGCATGAACGCGCCGCCCGCCAGACAGTCGCTGGTCGTGATCGGCAACGGCATGGCCGGCATGCGCACCGTCGAGGAGCTGCTCAAGCTCGCTCCCGACATGTATGACATCACCGTGTTCGGCGCCGAGCCGCACGGGAACTACAACCGCATCCTGCTCTCGCCGGTACTGGCCGGCGACAAGAACATGGATGACATCATGCTGCACACGCGCCAGTGGTATGCCGACAACGGCATCACCCTGCATGCGGGCGATCCGGTGGTGCATATCGACCGCCGGCGCCGCCTGGTGCGCGCCCAGTCCGGCCGTGAAGTCTGGTACGACCGCCTGCTGCTGGCGACTGGCTCGACCCCATTCATCATTCCTGTCCCGGGCCACAAGCTGCCCGGCGTGATCGGCTTTCGCGACATCCAGGACGTGGACACGATGCTGGCTGCGGCCAAAAATGGCGGACGCGCGGTGGTGATCGGCGGCGGCTTGCTTGGCCTGGAAGCGGCCAACGGCCTGCTGCGGCGCGGGATGGACGTGACGGTGGTGCACGTGATGGACAGCCTGATGAACCAGCAGCTCGACAAGCCGGCCGCATTGCTGCTCAAGGCCGCGCTCGAGCTCAAAGGCCTGCGCTTCATGCTGGAAGCGCATACCAGCGAGATCGTGGCGCAGGGGCAGGGCAAGCACGAACGCGTGGGCGCGGTGCGCTTCAAGGACGGCACCGAGATCGCCGCCGACCTGGTAGTGATGACCGCCGGCGTGCGCCCCAACATCGCGCTGGCGAGGGAAGCCGGCCTGCACTGCGACCGCGCGATCGTGGTCGACGACACCCTGCAGACCTACGATCCACGCGTGTACGCGGTGGGCGAGTGCGTGCAGCACCGCAGCGCGACCTTCGGGCTGGTGGCGCCGATCTGGGACCAGGCCAAGGTGGCCGGGGCCCACCTGGCGCGCAACGGCCATCGGCGCTATGTGCAGCAGGCTACGCCTACCAAGCTGAAAGTGACCGGGGTCGATTTGTATTCCGTCGGCGACTTCATCGGCGGCGAAGGCAGCGAAGACCTGGTGCTGCGCGATCCGCGCCGCGGCATCTACAAACGCCTGGTCCTGGCCGGCAACCGAATCGCCGGTGCCGTCCTGTACGGCGACGTGCAGGATGGTCCCTGGTATTTTGGACTGATACAGAACAAGACCGATATTTCGGCCATGCGCAGCCGCCTGCTGTTCGGCGAAGCGCTGTGCGCGCAAGCTGCCTGAAACGAAGGCCTATCTAGAGAGTGCTATCGTGAACCTGACGCCTGTTCCCCTCGCTGTACGCAGCACCTGCCCTTACTGCGGCGTGGGCTGCGGCGTGACCGCAACACCGCTGCCGGACGGCGCCATCGCCATCGCCGGCGACAGCAGCCACCCGGCCAATCGCGGCCGCCTGTGCGTCAAGGGCGCGGCGCTGAGCGAAACGATCGGGCCGGAAGGCCGCCTGCTGTATCCCACCATGCGACACAAGGGTGACAACAACGGCGACAAGGACGGCGAACTGCGGCGTGTTAGCTGGGACCACGCGATCGACCATGTCGCTTCGACCTTCAGCGCCATCATCGACCAGCATGGCCCGGATGCCGTGGCGTTTTACGTCTCCGGCCAGTTGCTGACCGAGGACTATTACGTCGCCAACAAGCTGATGAAAGGCTACATCGGCAGCGCCAACATCGACACCAACTCGCGCCTGTGCATGTCGTCGGCGGTGGCGGGGCACAAACGCGCTTTTGGCGCCGATCTGGTGCCGGGCTGCTATGAAGACTTCGACCTGGCCGATATGGTGGTGCTGGTCGGCTCCAACACGGCCTGGTGCCACCCGATCCTGTTCCAGCGCATCACGCGCCTGAAGGAAGAGCGGCCCGAGGTGCAGATCGTGGTGATCGATCCGCGCCGCACCGCGACCTGCGAACTGGCCGACCTGCACCTGCCTGTCAAACCGGGCACCGATGTGTGGCTGTTCAACGGCCTGCTCAGCTTCCTGGCGCGCGAGGGTATCGCCGATGAGGCTTTTGTAGCAGCCCACACCCAGGGCCTGGAAGCGGCGCTGGCCGCGGCCGACGTCCATTGCAGCGATCCGCTGCAGGTGGCACGCCACTGCAAACTCGATCCGCGCGACCTGCTCAATTTTTACCAGTCCTTTGCCGCCACCACCAAGGTCGTCACCGCCTTCTCGATGGGCGTGAACCAGTCCTCGGCCGGCACCGACAAAGCCAACAGCATCATCAATTGCCACCTGCTGACGGGACGTATCGGCCAACCCGGCATGGGGCCGTTCTCCATCACCGGCCAGCCCAACGCGATGGGCGGGCGCGAAGTCGGCGGCCTGGCCAACCTGCTGGCCGCACACATGGACCTGGACAACACGGCCCACCGCGACACCGTCCAGACTTTCTGGGAGTCGCCGTCCATGGCCTCCAAAGGCGGCCTGAAGGCGGTCGACCTGTTCCAGGCGATTGAAGCGGGCAAGGTCAAGGCGGTATGGATCATCGCGACCAATCCGATGGTGAGCCTGCCGGATGCGAACCAGGTCCAGCGTGCGCTGGAAAAGTGCGAACTGGTGGTGGTGTCGGATATCGTGGCCGGCACCGACACCAACAGGATGGCCGACGTGCTGCTGCCGGCCCTGGGCTGGGGCGAGAAAGACGGCACCGTGACCAATTCCGAACGCCTGATCTCGCGCCAGCGTGCCTTTCAGCCGGCGCCGGGCGAGGCGCGCGCCGATTGGCGCATCCTGGCCGATGTGGCGCGGCGCATGGGCTTTGCCGGCTTCGACTTCGCCAGCAGCGCCGAGGTGTTCGACGAGCATGCGCGCCTGTCGGCCTGGCGCAATGCCGACGATGCGCTGCCGCGCGTCTTCAACCTGTCCGGCCTGACCGGGCTGTCGGCGCGTGAATACGATCAGATGGATCCGGTGCAGTGGCCGGTGACGCGCGATGCGGCCGGCGCCATTGCCGGTACCGCACGCCTGCTGGGCGATGGACGCTTTGCCCACGCCGACGGCAAGGCGCGCTTTATCGCGACCGTGCCGCGGGCGCCCGCCAACGCGGCGGGCGGCGACTATCCGCTGGTGCTCAATACCGGACGGGTGCGCGACCAGTGGCATACGATGACGCGCACCGGCCGCGCGCCGCGCCTGTCGGAGCATACGGCCGAAGCCTTCATCGACATGCACCCGCAGGACGCCTTGCTGTGCGGCGTGCGTGAAGGCGAGCTGGCACGGGTATCGAGCGAGTGGGGCGCGATGGTGGCGCGGGTCCAGCATGGCGGCGGCATCGCACGCGGCGGCGTGTTCGTGCCGATTCACTGGAACGGCCAAAGCGCATCGGACGCACGGGTCGGCACGGTGGTCAATCCGGCGGTGGACCCAGTCTCCGGGGAGCCGGAATTCAAGCATACCCCGGTCAAGGTGGAGCGTTTCGGCGTGGCCTGGCATGCCTTCGTGCTGTCGCGCACGGAGCTCGATCTCGATTCGGTGGCCCACTGGACGCGGGCCCAGGGCCGTGGCTTTGCGCGCTACGAAATCGCAGGACGCGGCGCGCTGCCGGACCGCGCGGCGTGGGCGCGAGAGCTCCTGGGCGTGACCGACGACGACGCCGACTGGCTCGATTACGAGGACAGCAGCGGCGGCGTGTACCGCGCGGTGCACCTGGTGGGCGAGCGTATCGAACAATGCATCTTTGTCTCGCCGCGCCCGGACCTGCCGTCGCGGGCCTGGCTGGCTGGCCTGTTCTCCAGCGAAGAACTGACCCTGGCGGACCGTGCCGGCCTGCTGGCGGGCCAGGCGCTGGGTGCGCGCGCCGATACCGGCAAGACGGTGTGCTCCTGCTTTGGCGTGGGCCGCAACACCATCTGCGACGCCATCAAGGAACATGACCTCAAGAGCGTGGCGGAGGTGACGGCCTGCGTCAAGGCGGGTGGCAATTGCGGCTCCTGTGTGCCCGAAATCAAGGTCATTCTGCTGGAAACGCGGGTGCGGGAAGCGGCCTAAAACTATTTCGCTCGCCATGGGTCAAATGCTATTATTGCCTGAATAAAATAATAGGCGGGATGAGCATGACAATGGACATGGATGCAGCCGGTTCGCTGGCAGTGGCGGGACTGGTCGCCACGCAGATCGAGGGCGAGGGCGGCAAGCTCGGGCAGGCGCACGGCAAGGATGGCCACCATCCCGGCCGCTGCCTCAATTGCGACACTGCGCTGACCGGCGCGTATTGCCATGTCTGCGGCCAGAGCGGCCACGTGCACAAGTCGCTGCTGCACCTGGGCGAGGAAGTGCTGCACGGCCTGCTGCACTTCGACGCCAAGGGGCTGCGCACCTTGCCGATGCTGGTACTTCACCCCGGGCAACTGACGCGCCGCTACATCGACGGCCAGCGCACCCGCTATGTGTCGCCGCTGGCGCTGTTCCTGTTCATGGTGTTCCTGATGTTCTTTGTCGCGTCTTTCACGGGCGGCAAAAAATCCGATTTCGATTTCGCCAAATCGCTTCCCGGCATTGCCGCGGCGCGCACCGAAATGGCCAACGACCGGCGTGATGCGCTCACGGAGCTGGCGGCGGCCCAGGCTGTGCTCGACAAACCAGGTGCGGATCCCGCCGATGTGCGCGAGGCGACCCGTGAATTGAAACAAGCCCAGGCCGAGATCGCCAGGCTGGACAAGGCAATGCAGGCGGTCGATGCGGGCACGGACAGCATCACGAGCGATGGCAGCAAGCTGAGCGAAAAACTCAAGACGAAGGGCATCAAGGCCAACACCGGCTGGCCGGCGGCGGACGAGGCACTGCGCCACGCGGCCGACAATCCCGCCTTGACCATCTACAAGCTCAAGAGCACGGGATCGAAACTGTCCTTCCTGCTGGTGCCGATCTCGCTGCCCTTCCTGTGGCTGCTGTTTTGCTGGAAGCGCGGCGTGACGATGTACGACCACGCGGTGTTTTCGCTGTACTCACTGTCCTTCATGTCGTTGCTGTTCGTGGTGGTGTTTCTGCTCAGCTTCGCCGGACTCTCCGGCGTTCTGCCCTGGCTGATCTGCCTGGCGCCGCCGATCCATATGTTCGTGCAGTTGCGCGGTACCTATGGCCTGCGGCGGCGCTCGGCCTTGTGGCGTACGTTTGCGCTGCTGTGCATCTCGGCCACGGTGTTTGTCACCTACCTGCTGATCATCCTGGTGATGAGCGTGCGTTAAGGAGGCGGTGCAGGCAGGTCCTCAGACCTTCCTGACGAACTCCGTCTTCAGACTCATCGCGCCAAAGCCATCGATTTTGCAGTCGATGTCGTGGTCGCTGTCGACCAGGCGGATATTCTTGACCTTGGTGCCCATCTTGACGGTGCCGCCCGATCCCTTGAGCTTCAAGTCCTTGATGACGGTGACCGTGTCGCCGTCCTGCAGCAGGTTGCCGGCCGCATCCTTGTAGACGCGCGGACCGTCCTCAAGACCGGCAGCGGCGCCCTGGACGCGCCATTCATGGGCGCATTCCGGGCAAACCAGAGTGGCGCCGTCCTCGTAGGTGAATTCGGAATTGCATTGGGGGCAAGGGGGCAGGGCGCTCATGAGCTTGGTCCGGTAGGTAAAAGGCCGTGAGTATACAGCAGGGCGCACCGGCACCCGGCATGCTCTCGGGCTTCAAATAGTGATTTTCGTAAACAGAGCCGGAAAAGCAGCTGTTCTCGGCGCTTCGATTTTACTGATGAGTTTCATAATTAATCCCAGGAATTAAATCTTTCTGGAATTCATCAAGGAATCTGCGCCATGTCTTTCTCAGCCCGCCCATCCGCTCTTGCCCCCGCCGCGGACACGTCCCTGATTGCCGCCGAGCGCGTCATGGCCCGCATTGCGCGCGCCGCCGAGGAGGCGCGCAATGACGCCGCCGCGATGACGATCGAGCGCCTGCCGTTCACGATTCGCCGGGTGCGCAATGAGGCCGACCTGATCAAGGCGGTGCGCGTGCGGCAGGCCGCGTACGCGCGCCACCTGCCTGAGTTTGCACGGACGCTGGCGCAGCCGGAAGAGTGCGATTACGACAGCGACACCGTGGTGCTGCTGGCCGAATCGCGGCTTGACGGCAGCGCTCTCGGCAGCACCCGCATCCAGACCAATCTGCAGCAGGCGCTGCACGTGGAGGATTCGGTCGAGCTGCCCTTGTGGCTGCGGTCGCGGCGCCTGGCCGAAGTCACGCGTCTGGGGATCGGCGAAGGGCGTACCGGCCGCATGGTCAAGATGGCGCTGATCAAGGCCTGCTTCGACTACTGCGAGCAGAACCGTATTGATTACGCCATCGTCACCGGGCGCGCGCCGATCGACCGCCAGTACGAGCAACTGCTGTTTTCAGATGTCTTCGCCAGCAAAATGCCGGTGCCGCTACGCCATGTGGGCAACTTGCCGCATCGCGTGATGTCCTTCGAAATCGCGACCGGCGAGCAGCGCTGGGATGCGGCCGCTCATCCCCTGCTGAATTTTTTCCGCCACACCCGGCACCCGGATATCGACATCAGCGCACCATGGGGCGCACGGCCTCTCAAACGCCTGGCCCACGGACAGATGATGCCAAACCTCGCGCCGATGCAGGCATGGGCGGCGGCGTGAGCGCACTGACATGAGGACCTGACCGGAAAGGGCCTATCTTCCCAGATACTTGTCGCTTAAACAGCATACAATGACGGTTTCCGCCGCGCAGTCCTGGAACACCGCTCATGCTAACGCCGCTTTATCCTTTACGTTCAACGCTGTTCGGACGCTCCCAGCGCGCGTTGGAACAGGGTTTGCGGGCGTTGTCCTACTACGTGGTGCCGCTCGCCGTTGCACTGTTATCGCTGCTCGCACTGCTGTTCTGGAACAATCAGTACGCGGCCAGTGGCGAACGCAGCACGGCCTTCCAGGTGATCAAGCAAGGCCCCTCGCCGCTCAGCGCGGCCCAGGCGCTGGCAGGCCTGCGCCGCCAGGACAGCGTCCTGCGCTTTGACACCCGGCTCTCGCCCGATCCCATCTGGTTCCGCTTTAGCGCCGGCGCGGCCGGGGGCAGCGCCGCAGCCCTGACCGAGGTGGAATTCCCTTCTCGCCACATGGTGCAGCTGGCGTGCTGGGACGAAGCCGTCCTGGCGAGCTTGGGCAGCTCGTCGCGCGCGGCCTCGAATGGCGCCATCAGCCCGCTCAAGGCCGGCTTTGTGCTGCGCCTGGCGCGTGCCCCGTCCGAGATCCTGTGCCGCGCCGTGTTTGCCGGACCGGCACGGCTGACCGTGGTGCAGTGGCCCGCCGAGCAGCTGGCCCTGTCGGTGCAGCAGTACCATCGCAAGTCGGGCCTGCTCGATGGCGGCATGATCGTGCTCACCCTGTTCGTGCTGACCACGGCCCTGATCAATCGCCAGACCCTGTACGTGCTGTTCGCGGGCTGGCTGATCCTGAACCTGCGGGTCGGCGCGCTGTCGGCCGGCTGGGATATTCAGTGGCTGGGACAGGTCGTGCCGCCTTCCTGGCTGCTGCTGAGCCGCTCCCTGACCCTGGCGCTGTACGGCGTCTCCACCCTGACCTTGTACCAGAACCTGTTCCGCGAGGACCTGGCCAAGATGCGCTTCCAGGGGCCGCTGCGCTTTGCCCAGTGGTGCTGCCTGCCGATGCTGGCCTTGTCGGTGAGCTTGCCGTACCACGTCTTCCTGCCGCTGATGTGGGGCTTTACCGTGTTTGGCCTGGGCCTGATCGGGGTCGGCCTGACCCGCATCATGCTCATTTCGCATACCCGCGTGGCGTTCTGGTTTGCGGCCTCGTTCGGCGTGACGGTGGTGTCGGGCCTGGCCGAAGTGGTGGCCGCCGCACTGGGCGTACGCGAACTGATCGGCGTGATCAACAGCGTCACCGCGGCCCTAGCGTCCAGCCTGCTTGCGGCGCTGGCGGTGGCCGAGCAGATGCGCCTGGAAACGGAACAACGCATCGCGGCCCAGGCCGAACTCGAGCATGCCTACGAGGCGATGCCGGTCGGCCTGTTCACGCTGGACGTGGACGGGCGCTTCCTGAGCGCCAACCCGGCCTTGCGCAACATGCTCGACGCCGACACGCTGGAACCGGGCCGCACCCGCTGGACAGCAATGTTTGCCGAGGGTGTGTGGAGCCGCCTGTACGAACTGGTCCACACCAATGCCGATGCCGAGCTGGAGATCGACAATTGCGACGGTACGCGGCGCTTCCTGGTGCGCGCCACCCTGGCGCGCGGCAAGATCGAAGGCGTGCTCCAGGACATCACGGAACAATACAAGGCAACCGAGCAGCTGCGCTTCATGGCCAACAACGATGCCTTGACCAAAGTCTACAACCGGCGCGGCATCGAGCGCGTGTTCGACAGCGTGGTCGCCGCGGACAAGGCGGGCAAGCCGCTGGCGCTGGCCTATCTGGACCTGGACCGCTTCAAACTGATCAACGACCTGTTCGGCCACAGCGCGGGCGACGAAGTGTTGAAACAAGTGTGCGAGCGCATCGGCGCCATGCTGGTCGACGGCCAGCAGGTCGGCCGCGTCGGCGGCGACGAGTTCGTGATCGTCATGCCGGACACGACCGTTGCGCTGGCCACCCTGATCTGCCGCGGCATCGTCGGGCGCCTGGGCAACCAGCCGTTTCGGGTCGGCGACAAGGCCTTCCATGTGCGCGGCTCGATCGGCCTCATCGAGGTGAGCCCCGGCATGCAGATGAAGGATGCCATTTCCACCGCCGACCGCGCCTGCCGCGAAGCCAAGAACGGGCACAGCGATTCACTGGTCGTCTACGAACGCGATTCGAGCGCCTTCCATGAACGCGAGGCGGAACTCAATCTGGTCGCGCTGTTGTCCACCAGCGATGCCACCTCGACCATGTTCCTGGAGATGCAGCCCATCATGTCGCTCAAGGCCCCTTACGAGTCGCTCAACTTCGAAGTCCTGCTGCGCATGCGCCAGGCCGACGGCAGTGTGATGACGGCCGCGCCCATCATTGCGGCGGCCGAGAAGAGCGGACGGGTCGGCGTGATCGACCGCTGGGTGCTGGCCACCACCCTGGACTGGATTGCCCGCAACACGGACCGGCTGGGCAATACCCAGTTCGTGTGCATGAACCTGTCGGGCGCATCGCTCAACGATGAACGCTTCGTGCAGGACACGATCGACATCCTGCGCCGCCACGTGGAAGTGGCGGGCCGCCTGTGCATGGAAATTACCGAGAGCGTGGCCTTGCATGACCTCGACAATACGCGCCGCTTCATCGATCAGGTGCGCAACTTCGGCGTGAAGGTGGCGCTGGACGATTTCGGCGCCGGCTATACCTCCTTCTCCTACCTCAAGGAGCTGCCAGCCGACGTGCTCAAGATCGACGGTAACTTCATCGTCAACATCAATGCCCATCCGGCCAACGTGGCCATCGTGGAGGCCATTGTGCGTCTGGCGCTCAACCTCGGCATGAAGACGATTGCCGAATGGGCCGAGGACAGCGCCACTGTGCATACCCTGGCCGAGATCGGTGTCGACTATGTGCAGGGTTTCGCGGTGGCACGCTCAATGGCGCCCGACGCCTTGCTGGCCGCACCATCGAGCGCCAGCTTCATCCACGATGAGCCATTGCTGACGCTGGTGCGCAACCTGGGCTCGGCGGCCACGGCCTTTGAACCGCTGGCGCCGCTGCTTCCCCCCTTGCACGGGCGCATGCACGACCTGCACTGAATTTTGTCGCCATCCTGTTGTCGAACTTTCTTGCCGGCGGTGGCGCCGGGGGGAGGATGCGATGTTTGAAGCTGGAATTGTCAGGGTGTTCGATGTATTCGATGTGGCCGAACAGGCGCGCGCCGCCTTACTCCAGGAAGGATTCGAGGCGGATGCGGTGGTGCTCAGCGTCCGCGCCGACGAAGCCGGTCCGGTCGAAGGTAATTTCGCCGTTGGGAACACGCCGGTGGAAAGCGATGCCCACGTCTACGCTCAGAATTACCATCCTGCCGAACGTGGCCATTGTCTGATGATGGTCCAGGCCGGCAGCGCTCAGCTGGCGGAACGCGCCGCGTTGATACTGGCACGTTTCGGGGCGCGCGATCCCGATCCCGCACATCGCTGACCGGGTCCCACCTCCGGGCGGAAGTGTGGCGCCTTGTCACGATGGCAGGTTCGGTCAGGCAACCATTGTGGCGCCACTGGGTACGCGCGGCAAACGCACGGTAAAGGTGGTTCCCTGGGCCGCGTGCGACGCAACCGAGAGTGTTCCGCCGTGCGCCTCGACGATGATCCTGGCGATATACAGTCCGATTCCCAGACTGCGCTCGCGCTGGCAAGCTGGGTCCTGACGGTGGGCAAAGCGCACCAGGGGCTCGAAAATCTGTGGCAACAGCTCTGGCGCAATCGCCGTGCCGCTGTTGTGCACGGTTACCCAGACCGTCTTGGCGTCGGCGCCTGTGCACACGGTGATCGGGCGCTCAGGCGCACCGTGCTGGAGTGCGTTGCCAATCAGGTTGGACATGACCTGGGCAATGCGGTCCTCGTCCCAGATGCCTTCGAGACCAGACACCGCCTCGAAGTGAATCTGCCTTGCCGGTTGGGATTGGCGGAATTCGTCGACGGTGGCGCGGGCGATGTTGTCCAGGTTCGCCAGCGCCAGGGTCATGGGCATGCCTGAACCCAGATGGGTACGGGTGTAGTCGATGAGATCTTCCACCAGGCGCTGCATGCGGGTGCCGCTGCGGTGAATCTGGGCGGCAGTTGCGGCGTGCTCGGCCGACATGCCCTGCGCCCTGGACAGGTAGGCGGCGCCGATGATGGTGGTATTGAGCGGGTTGCGCAGGTCGTGGCCCAGAATCGCCAGAAACAGATGGTGTGACTGCTCGAGCGTCGCCGAAAAGCACGCGACCGATTCGGCCAGCGACTGGTCGATGGCTTCGTTAAAGCGCAGCACGTCGCCGATATCGCTGCTCAAGGCTGTGCGCTCGGCCGTGCTCCACAGGTGCAGCACGCTGGCCCGCAAGGCCCCGTATTCCGCGAGCAATTGGTCGATGGTGAAGCCCGACAGCAAGCGGGCGGCGCCGTGCAACCTGGCCGCGCTTTCGGGCGCGACGGTGAACGCGGATCGCGCTCTCTTGAGGCAGGCTTGCGCTGGCTCCGTGCGCAGATTGGCAATGATCGCGTGCAGCATTGGGGCGGCGTGATTGCGCAAGGCCGCGGCATCCATGCACAAGGACGCCGGCTCGTTCGTGCTGGCGAAGGCGTCCCAGTCCGACAAGATGCGATCGATCCGTTGTTCAATAAAGTCCGCGAGGCGCATGAAGGAAAGTCTTTTTTTTGAGGAAACTATTTTATCAAAATCTTACTAATTAGCGCGTCTTATTTGTGACTTGTGGTTTTTGTCATGGCTTACGGAGGCGTCTCAGCTGTCGTATCCTCGCGGCCTTTGGGTCTCAGGCGGGCGGGGAACGCCAGGGGCAGCGACGGTGGACCGGCCAGGGGGCGAAGCGGAATGGGCAGGGGATCGCATCGGGGAAGCGGCCAGTTCAAGGAAACGGCGAACGGGCCGGGGGACGGCGGACGCGAACGGTCAGGTGAAGCGGCACGCGCAGGGGTCTGGCGGATTCCTGCGCGCCAGAGCCGTTTCGCCAGAGGAGCACTGTGAGAGTCATGAGGGCGGACCGGGCTGTGAAAATGGCGGCCGGCGACGTTTCAAATCCTCGCAATAACGCGCAATTAGCTCGCGTTTGACGCGAATCTGCGCGTGCCGTCACCCCTTGCGTACTGGCCTGTTCCATCCTGTCGGAATGCATCCGCGCTTCCATGGCGTTTGCGCCGCTTCCCGTTTCATACCCCCGCCGGATAGGTTTCGGGAACTTCGCCGGTAGGGCCTTCGCTCTGGACTTCTAGCGGCTGGACGGCGTCGGTATGATCGATATGCACAAGGGCGTCGAACTGATTCGCGAGGTCGGCATAAAAGTAGTGGCTCTGGCGCTCGGTGTGCGGCAAGTAGAGGACGCCGATGGCGCGTTCAAGGCGGCGCCACGACAGTGCTCCCACCGGCGCCGGCGCGCCGGTGGCCCACGCCGACAGCGGCAGAATGCAGCGCTCAGGTGCCGCCTCATGCAGCAATGCTTCAATGCTGCCTGGCATGGCGGGGCGCACGCGCTTGCGTTCGGCCTGGCCTTCCCAACGCGAGGCCGCGGTCACCCAGCCGTCGTAGGTGGTCTGGCCGATGAGCCGGGTTTCGGCGCGGTGACGTTCGCGCGTGAGCTGGCCCAGGTTCCACTCGCCCACGCGGCTGGTCTCAGTGGCGCGGGCGTCGCCAATGTGCGAGTTATGGGCCCAGACGACGATGCGCGGCGGCTTGCCAAGGGTGGCGCTCAAGTGTTGATCGAGCGCGTCCAGGGTGTCCGCCATGTGGCAGTCGCGCAGGTTCCATGAAGACACGCTGCCGCGGAACATGGTGCGGTAGTATTCCTCCGCGTTTTTGATCAGGCGTGCATTTTGCTGGGCGTGGAAGAAGGCATCGGCCGAATCCGGTGTATCCGGACTGATGTAGTGGATCGCCTTCTGCTGCAGTTCCAGCAACTGCTTGACGACGCCGTTTTCGCAGGAATCGGACATCCCCAGGCCGGCCGCATAAGCGTATTGCTGGCTGTCTTCGTCATAGTGGTCGAAGCAGCCATAGCGCTGGCGTGCCTGCGCCGCCGCCGCTGGATCGATCCGCTCCAGGTAGTGCAGCACTTCCTCGATCGAGGTAAACAGGCTGTACAAGTCTAGTCCGTAGAAGCCAGTCTTGTCCGCCTCGCTGCGCGGGCGGTTGTGGGCGCGCAGCGCGTCGATGAAACGGACGACATCGGCGTTGCGCCACATCCAGCTGGGAAAACGCTGGAAGCCGCCCAGCGCCGCCACCGCGTCGCCGTCGTGGCCCTGGCCACGCACATAACGATTGACGCGGTAGGCGTCCGGCCAGTCGGCCTCGACGGCAACTGCCTGAAAACCTTTTTCGGCGATCAGGCGCAGCGTGATGGCCGCGCGCAGCGCATAGAATTCGTGCGACCCATGCGTCGCTTCACCGATCAGCACAAAACGCGCGTCGCCGATCAGGTCGAGTAGGGGATCGAAGTCGCCCGGTGCGCCGCTCAAGGGAATGGCGGCAGCGGCGATGGCGGCGCGTAGTCGCTCGTCAGCTTGTTCCATGGCCGGCCTGCCGTCAATGCAATACCTTGCTGTCGGCCGCACCCTGAGTCGGCAGGGGCGCACTTGGTTTTCCTTCCACCAGATTCTTCATGCGGCCGAGGTCGTCCTGCAGCTCGGTCGCAGGATCGCCGCCGAACATGCTTGCCACGGCCTGACCGACTTTGCCTGCTGGTGGGCGATAGGACATGTGCACCCTTGCCAGTGTGCCGCCGCGCGACGGCGTGAATTCCACCGAGCCCCATTGTTCCACTTCGGAGCCGGGCGCGCTCTTCCAGGCCAGCCGGCGCGGACGCGACTCGTCCGTGAGGATGGCGTCGAATTCGAATTCGCTGCCGGCCGGTCCCTTGACCACCCAGTGCGAGCGGCGCTCGCCCAGATCGCGGATTTCCACCACATTGGCCATGAAGCGGGGGAAGTTTTCGTAATTGGCCCACAGGTCGTAGACCTGTTCGGGCGCCGCATCGATCTGCACGGTCTTTTCGACATCGACCCGGTCGCTGCTTGCCTGCGATCCGCTCATGCCCATCATGCCGCGCAGCGAGCGGTTGGTGGCGCCGCGTGTGAGCAGGGCGGCGCCGGCCAGTCCGAGCATCAGGGTCATGGGCATGCGCCTGGTCAGCATGCCGGCCAGGCCCAGCGTGCCGCCGCCCAGCATAGCCGCGCTGCGCGTGCCGGAGGTCCATGGCTGGCCGGGATGGGCCAGCGTCTCGCGGGCGGCATTGACCAGGGAGCGCGCCTTGCCATCCGCACTGCTGCCTTCAGACTGCCCCATACCCTGGACCACCTTTTCGAGCGCGTCGCCTGTCTGCCTGCCGAGCTGGCGCAGCTTTTCGCTGGACTGTGCCCGGCGCGGCGCGCCACGGTCCGGATCGAGCATGTACATGACGAGCGCCCCCAGGGCGGCTCCGCCTAGCCATTTACCGAGTTGAAGATCGTGTTGCGACGCTTGATTCATGGTGTCCTCCGGTTAACTTGGTTGAGCTGGATGGTAATTTTGTCGCTTGGGAAGGCGAAGACTGGCGCTCCTGGCGCCAGGCCAGGGCGAGCAGGTCCTGGACTTCATCGTCGCCGGTCTGGCCGAATTGCTGGTACCACTGGCCGACGGCGCGAAACAGGGGCGGCTGCAGCGGACAGACCAGCTGGTCGACGAGCGGCGCCAGTGCGGCGCAGCTGTCGGGTGCACCAACAGGCACTGCCACGACGATGCGTGCCGGCGCCTGGGTGCGGGCGACCGCGATGGCGGCGTGCATGGTAGAACCGGTGGCCAGGCCGTCGTCGACCAGGATGACGGTGCGTCCACGCAAGTTCGGTGGCGGCCGGCCACCCCGGTATTGTCGTTCGCGCCGGGCGATCTCGTGCAGTTCGCGTGTGCAGGCGGCATCGAGCGCCTGGGCGCTGACCTTGTGCTGCGCGATGGCCGTGGGGTTGAGTACTCTGATGCCGCCGTTGCCGACGGCCCCCATGGCAAATTCCTCATGGCCGGGCAGTCCCAGCTTGCGCACCAGCAGCAGGTCGAGTTCCAGGCCGAGCGCCCTGGCCACGGCAAAACCGACCGGCACGCCGCCGCGCGGTAGCGCCAGCACAATGGCGTCGTCACGACCGGTGTAGGCCCGCAGCGCAAGGGCGAGCTGCTTGCCTGCCTGAAGTCGGTTCTTGAAGCGTCGGGTCGGTGCCATACTTCTTTGACAGGATAGGGCGGTCGCAGTTGCATACTTTTTTAATAGCTGGTGGCCCGCGCCCGCGCTCAGCGTGCCCCTTGCGCTGGTGCGCCGAATTCGATAGCTTCCTTCAAGGCATCATCGACCGTGCCCAGCCATACAAAGCGCAGCTGGCGCCGCGCATCTTCCGGGATATCCTCCAGGTCTTTCTCGTTGCGGGCCGGCAGCAGGACAGTGGCGATACCGGCCCTGAGCGCGGCCAGGACTTTTTCCTTGATCCCTCCCACCGGCAGGACCAGTCCGCGCAGGCTGATTTCTCCCGTCATGGCGCAGTCGGTGCGGACTGCCTTGCCCAGCGCCAGCGAGGCGAGCGCGACAAACATGGCGACGCCGGCACTGGGCCCGTCCTTGGGGATGGCGCCGGCAGGCACGTGGATGTGGACATCGCTGCGCCGGAACACATCCGGCGCCAGCTGCAGCGCTCCGCTGTGCGCCTTGACCAGGGTCAGCGCTGCCTGCGCGCTTTCTTTCATCACCTCGCCCAGCTGTCCTGTCAGGATCAGGCGGCCAGTGCCGGACACCCGGCTCGCCTCCACGAACAGGATATCGCCGCCGACCGGGGTCCAGGCCAGCCCGGTGGCCACGCCCGGCATGCTGGTGCGCAAAGCCACTTCGCTCTCGAACTTGTCCGGTCCCAGGATGCGCGCCAGATCGGCGCTGTCGATCAGGATCGCTTGCGCGGCCTGGCCTTCGGTGCCTTCGGCCACCTGCATGGCGGCATGGCGAAACACGCTGCCGATCTCGCGCTCCAGGTTGCGTACGCCCGCTTCGCGCGTGTAGTGGTCGATGATGGCGGCGATGGCCGCGTCGCTGATGCTGCATTGCGCCGGCGTCAGGCCGTTGGCGTCAAGCTGGCGCGCCACCAGGTAGCGGCGCGCGATCTGCGCTTTTTCCGCACTCGTATAACCAGGCAGGGAAATGATTTCGAGGCGGTCGCGCAGTGGTCCGGGCATGGTGTCGAGCATGTTTGCCGTGCAGATGAAGAGCACATGCGACAGGTCGAAGGGCAGGGCGAGGTAATTGTCGCGAAAGCTGGTGTTCTGTTCCGGGTCCAGCACTTCGAGCAGGGCCGCGGCCGGATCGCCGTGAAAGCCGGCGCCCAGCTTGTCGACTTCGTCGAGCATCATCACGCAGTTGCGCGCGCCCGCCTTGCGGATCGCCTGGATGATGTTGCCGGGCAGCGCGCCGACGTAGGTGCGGCGGTGTCCGCGGATCTCGGCCTCGTCGTGGGTGCCGCCCAGGCTCACGCGCACGAACTTGCGTCCGGTGGCGCGTGCAATGCTCTGGCCCAGCGAGGTCTTGCCGACGCCGGGCGGACCGACGAAGCACAGGATGGGGCTCTTGCCCTCGGGCTTGAGCTTGCGCACGGCCAGATACTCAAGGATGCGGCGTTTGATCTTGTCCAGACCGAAATGGTCTTCGTCGAGAATGCGGCGCGCCTTGTCCAGTTCGATCGATTCCTCGGTCTCGGTCGACCACGGCAGTTCGGAAAGCCACTCCAGGTAGGTACGCAGCATCGCATACTCGACCGAGGCGTCGGACATTTTTTCCAGCCTGCGCAATTCCTTGCGCGCGTGGGTATCGGTATCCGGCGGCATGGCTGCCTTCGCGATGGCTTCTTTCAGCTCGTCCAGGTCATTATTGCCTTCCGCGTTGTCGTCCAATGCGTCCTGGATGGTCTTGAGCTGTTCGCGCAGCATGAATTCGCGCTGGCGTTCGTCCATCCGCTCCTTGGTTTGGCGGTTGATCTGCTGCGACAGGCGCAACACCTCAATCCGGTGCACCAGAAAGGCCAGCACTTTTTGCAGCCGGTCAGCCAGGTCCAGCGTGTCGAGGATGTCCTGCTTGTCGGTGACGCTGATGTCCATGAGGCCCGCCACACAGTCGGCGTAGGCGCCGGCCGAGGTGATGTTCTGCACCGAGCGCGCCAGTTCGGCCGGTACTTGCGGCAGCAGGGCCATGAGGTCGGTGGAGCGTTGCTTGAGCTGGATGAGCAGAGCCTGGATGTCGGCGCCGCTGTCGTTTGCTTCGGGCAGCATCTGCACCCGTGCCGCGTAGAAGGGGTAGCCATCGAGGAATTCGATGACGCGAAAGCGCTGCTGGCCCTGGCATACGATGTTGTGGCTGCCATCGACCGTGGTCACATAGCGCACGATGTTGACCGCGGTGCCGATCCGGTGCAACTGGTCTGGCCCCGGCAGGTCGGCCTCGGTATCGCGCTGGAGCAGGGTGCCCACCTGTTTTTCCGCACGGGTAGCTTCCTGGGCGGCGGCGATGGAGCGGGCACGCCCGATATTGATGGGCGCGACCAGCCCGGGGAACAGGATCAGGTTGCGCACTGGGACGATGATCAGGGCATCGGCCGGTAAAGGATAGCGGCTGCGCTGCGCAGGCTGGGTGGCGGCGATGACGGTGCCGTGGTCATGGCCCGGCCCGGCGGGGACGCCTTCCGCGGCCGTTCCCCCCGCCTGCTGCCCCGGATGCTGCGGACCGTGTCCGGGCGCGGCTGTCATGGCGCCGCCTGCTTGTCGAGCGTGAGCAGGAGGCAGCCGTCGCGCAGCGCCGGCGCGCCCAGGCGCAGCTGGGCACAGGGTAATTCGATACGCCGCTCGAAACTGCCGTAGGGAATTTCCACCCGGTGGATGTGCGCATTGTCGCTGATCTCGGGCATGCTGCGGCGCCCCCGCACGCTGAGCACGGCGCCCTCGAGCTTGACGATGAGGTTGGCCGCGCCCACGCCAGGCAGGGCGGCCAGCAGGATGAACTGGCGGTCGGTTTCGAAGATGTCGACCGGCGGCTCCCAGGTCGGCAAGGTGCGGTGGTGGCCACCCAACTGAAAACACTGGCGCTGCAGTTTGTCGGCGCGCTCGATGAGTTCGAGCGCCTCGCTCCAGGTCCATACGAAAGGGTCGTGTACGCGCATCTGCCGTCCTCCAGTCGCCATCCAGACTGGTTCGACCCGCGCGCGTCGCCCAGGTTCCGCGCAACCTGGCGCAATATCGCGCGACCCGCTGCGTTCGCGCGGCTGACCCCGTCAGGCCGGTGTGCGCCCACCCAGGTTCTTGCTGTGGAAACGCAGGTGGTCCTCGATGAAGCTCATGATGAAGTAATACCCATGGTCGTAACCAGGGTGGCGGCGCAACTCCAGCGGCTGGCCGGCGGTGGCGCAGGCCGCCTCGAACACCTCGGGGTACAGCTGCTCGGCCAGGAACTTGTCGTTCAAACCCTGATCTATCAGTATACCGTCGGGAAAAGGGGTGTTCTTCGTGGCCATCAGCTCGCTCGCATCGTATTGGCGCCAGTCCTCGCGCGCGCCGCCCAGGTAGCCGCCAAAGGCTTTTTCGCCCCAGGGCGCGCGCATGGGCGCCGCGATGGGCGCCAGCGCCGACACCGAGCGGAACAGATCCGGCCGGCGCAGCGCCAGCATCAGCGCGCCGTGTCCTCCCATGCTATGGCCGACAATACCGACCCGCTGCGCATCGACCGGCAGTTCGGCCGCCACCAGGGCGTGCAGTTCGGCGATGTAGCTGAACATGCGGTAGTGCTTGCTCCACGGCGCCTGCGTGGCGTCCACATAGAAGCCGGCACCCACGCCGAAGTCCCAGGACGCGGTATCGCCGTCGATGCCGGCGCCGCGTGGGCTGGTATCGGGCGCGATCAGGATCAGGCCTTCCTGCGCGGCGACGCGCTGGGCGCCCGCCTTGGTCATGAAGGTTTCTTCGTTGCAAGTCAGGCCGGCCAGATAGAACAGGGCCGGATGCGCGGCGCTGCCCGGGGCGGCCACGGCCGAGGGCGGCAAAAAGACGGAGAAGCGCATCGGCAGCCCGATCGCCGACGCGTTGTGACGGTAGAAACGCTGCTTGCCGCCGAAACAGGCGTGTTCACTGAGTAATTCGAGCATGGGAGGGTCCGGGATAATCGCAATGGCGCCAGTATGCCTGCTGTATGCCTGCTTGTGCTGCTGCTCGTGCAGATCCCTGTGTCGGCCGTGCCCCTCGGTGTACCGGCCAGGGCCAGGCTAGACGCCCTGCCTGCTACAGCGTCAGCGCGGGGCCGCCGCGCGGGCGGCCTCAGCGCGTACAATCGAGGGAAAATACGTCCGCGTCATTCGATGTATTTCAAATTTGCAAACATCCCACGGAGCCGTTCGCGTGCCTACTCATGTATTGCTGATTATCGCTGTCGGTACCGCGATTGCCGCAATTGCCCTTGCGCTGTTTGCCAGGCGGAACAGCGTCCGTGCCCGGCGCCGCCTCGCACAAGCGCCGGCGGCGGCGCCGTTGCGCCAGGCGGACCGGGTTGCCGAGCCTGTCTTCAGCCTCGAGCCCCTTGTCCTTGCCGATGAACCCGCGGTAGACGCGGCCCACGATGCGCCTCTTCCCGAACCGGAGCCCATCAATTCGGAGCTGATCTGGCAGGATACCCAGTTCCAGATCGACCTGGCCGTGCGCGTCGAAACCGAGCGGCTGGCCGCGGAGGCCGCGCGGCGGGAAGAGGAGGCGATCCTGGCCGAAGCCCAGGCCGAGCAGGCGCGGATTTTTTCGCAGATGCAGGACGTCGAGAATATTTCCTGGGACGGTATCCTGCCCGTGGCGGGCCGTTTCCAATCAGACGCAATCGATGAACCGCACCTGCCGGCGCCGCTGCCGCGCATCATTGTCGATACCCGCGTCGACACCCGCGTCGACACCGAGGCCGGGGCAGATAGTGTCACCACCAGAAAAGAAAAGGCGGCGCAAGTGAAGAGCGCGCGCTCCGCCGCACGCCGGGCCGATGCGGCGCGCCGCGTGGCTGAGGACGCCCTGCGCCAGGAAGCGGAGCGCAAGGCGGCCGAAGCGGCCAAACGCCGCGAAATCGACAGCGTGGCGACCGAGGAAACCTGGTTGGAGGCGGGGGCCGCGGCAGCCGACGAGGCCGCGCGGCTGGAGGCGGAGCGGATTGCCGCGGCCCGCGTCAATGCTGCCCGGCTGGAAACCCAGCGACGCGCAGCGCTGGAACAGGAGCGGGCGCATGCCTTGAAACTGGATGCGGAAAAAGCAGCCAACCAGGAGGCAGCGCGCCTTGCCGCCGAGGAAGCAATCCGGATCAAGGCGGCGCTGCTGCTGGCCGAGCAAGCGGCCAGGGAAGAGGCGGCGCGCCAGGCCGTGCTGGCGGCGGAAAAGGCCCAGGCCGAGCGCGTGGCGGCCGAGGAGGAAGCGCGCCTCGCGGCCGAGCGTGCCGTGGCTGCCGAAGCGGCGCGCATCGAGTCGGAGCGGCTTTCCGCCGTCGAAGCCAAGTGGATCGCGGGTGCCGCGGTGCGCACCGCCGCGGAAGAAAAGAAGCGCAAGCAAAAGGAAGAAGCAACGCAGGCGGCGGCCCGGCGCTTTGCCGCCCTGGCGGCGCAGCCGGTGCCCGAGGCGCCCGGCAATGGCGAGCCAAACGCCTCAGGCGGGACGCCGAGCCCGGCAGACCAGGCAGTCAAGCGTACACCGTCCACCTGAACGCGGGCGCCCGCGCGCGGATCAAAGCGGCGCGAGCGCGATTCAGAGCAGCTGGAACCAGCCGAGCAGGGCGCCGGCCGCCAACACCCAGAGCAAATGGATTTTCGTGCGCCAGATGACGATGGCGCTGGCGATGCTCAGCAGCCAGAGCGGCCAGTCGGTCGCGGCGCGCTGGCTGGCGCTGCCCAGAATCCAGCTGGTCGACAGCAGCAGCGCGATCACCAGCGGCGCCATGCCTTGCTTGAAAGAGCGCACGGCGCGCAGGTCGCGGTTACGATGTCCCCACTGGGCGGCCATGTAGGTCAGCAAGGTCGATGGCAACAGGATGCCGATCATGGTGACCGCCACGCCCATCAGGGCCGCGCCGGTGCTGCCGGCGTTCATGCCGACCTGCCAGCCCATCAGTGCGACAAACAGCACATTCGGACCGGGCGCGGCCTGGGCCAGGGCGATGGCGTCGTTGAACTGTTGCTGGGTGAGCCAGTGGTGCTGTTCCACCAGGTAGCGCTGCATTTCCGAGGTGGTGGAGATGGCGCCGCCGATCGACATTAGCGACAGCAGCAGGTAGTGGCCGAACAGGCTGAGCCAGTCCTGCCAGTCGAGGACGATGAGCGGCGCGCTCATGGGGACAGCCGGCGCCAGGTCAGCACGCAGCCCAGTCCGCCCAGGCCGAGCAGGACGTAGAACAGCGGTACGCGCAGCCACGCGATCAGCAGAAAGCCGAGCAGGGTGATGGCGCAGCACCAGACCAGCGGCATGGGGTTGCGCGCCAGCGCGACCGACAGCTTGAGTCCGGTTGCGCCGATCATGCCTGCCGACACCGCCGCCATGCCGCGCAAGGCCCCGGCCACGCCAGGATGGTCCGCGTAATGGCCATGCAGCACCATCAGCAGCAGGACGATGATAAGGGGTAAGGTTAGCATGCCGGCCAGTGCCGCCAGGGCGCCGGCCAGACCGAAATACCGTCCGCCGATCATCATCGAGAGATTGACTACATTCGGCCCAGGCATGATTTGCGCGACCGCCCAATCCTCCACGAATTCGTCATGGGTCAGCCATTGCTTGCGTTCCACCAATTCCCGCTGGACGACCGCCAGCACCCCGCCGAAGCCCTGCAAGGCCAGCAAGGTGAACGATATGAACAGGTCGGACAGCGATTGGGGACGCGGACGGGGCGGCGGATCGGGGAGGGCACGCATGCCGCATTATCGCGCCCCATGGCTTGCCTGTCCATGCGGGCTGGCCGCACCAGGCCGGCGAAACTGCCCGGCCAGGACCGGCTCAGCCGCCGCCTATCCCGCGCATGACCCTGCCGGTTCCGCCGCACTCAGGGCATTGCGCACCGCCGGCCAGCTTGCCGCTGCCGCTGCATTTGTCACAGATGTCCTCGGCGGCGCCCGGCGTGCCGGGTTTGGCTTCGTCGCCGGGATTCAGGCTGGGATCGGGTGTAGTGGCCATGGCGGTCTCGCAATCGGAAAGTGAAGGAAGCCTACAAAAAAGCATACAAAACGGGGTAGGTGCGCTCGATTGTAGGCAGCTTGAGGAGAGGGCGGCGCTGCTTTGCCCGTGCGCAAATGAAAGCCGATAAGGCATGCAAATATGTGCTTTCCAGACAATCAATCGCGTCAAAGCACATTGCGCAATCGCAAAGAATTTTCTACTTTCAGGTGATTTCGATAAGAAGCTGACATTGACTTTGATTTTTATTATTGGATACTCATCCCTCATGCATTCCGTTCCGCTACTTCTTCCGACTAAGCCAAGGACACGCCATGAAGCGATACGACGCAGTGAGCAACGCAGGCCTCGCCACGGCCGACCCCCATTACCAACGCCTCGACCTGCGCCAGCGCGATATCGTCGACCACGCGATCGCTGTGCAGGCGAACGGCAATACCATGTCGGCAATTGAATATCTGAAGTCGCACGACGTCGATCCCCAGGTGATCGAGCGGGTGTTGCTGGAACCGGCCAAGCGGCGCAATCCTTTCCCGCACTAAGTCAATCGCGCCAAGGAGCGGCAGCGCCGAGGGTATTGTCGAACTTGCAAAACTGAGATCGCTTCCACTGACCTCGGGGAGCGCCGATGACGTCGGTTATGCACAAAAAAACCCTGTAGGAAATTTCCTAATATTTTTTTCGCGTCGTTCCCATTGACTTTGCAAGCCATTGATTTTTAAGCGATTATTTTTTGCCTCAGGAATGGGCATTTTGTTGAAACCCGCATCGATACAGGCTTACGGGGTGTCAAGAGGGGCTTATCCACAAAGATATCCACAGCGATTGTGGATATCCCAAAAAGTGCTTAAGAAACGGCTACTTAGGACGAACTGTACAGCAAAAGGAAAGACCTCGGGCGGAAGCGCCAACGCGTCGGTCAGCCTTTTTTCAGCCCCCATCGGATTGGACTTGCATCATACCACTGGATAAATGTACAGTCATTATAATTTCCAGATTGAATAACAAATACATGTCCACCGCAACTGCAGCGCCCACCACCGAAGACCCTTTCTCCAGCCTGAACGAGGCCCAGCGCTCCGCCGTCGAGCACGATATCGGGATGGACGGGGAAGAGCGGCGCGCCCTGCTCGTCATCGCCGGTGCCGGCTCGGGCAAGACCAATACCCTGGCGCACCGGGTGGCGCGCCTGATCATGAGCGGCGCCGATCCCCAGCGTATTTTGCTGCTGACCTTTTCGCGCCGCGCCGCCAGCGAGATGACCCACCGCGCCGGCAGCGTCCTGCACCGCATCATGGGCCTGCGCAGCAGCCAGGCGCCGACCAGCCTGCCGTGGGCGGGCACCTTCCACAGCATCGGCGCACGCCTGCTGCGCGAGTACGCCGGCCGCATCGGCCTGGAAGAATCGTTCACCATCCACGACCGCGGCGATTCGGAAGACCTGATGGGCATGGTGCGCCACGAGATCGGCCTGACCCAGAGCGCCAGGCGCTTTCCCCTGAAAGGCACTTGCCTGTCCATCTATTCGCGGGTGGTCAACAGCCGCGATCCGCTTGAGCTGGTGCTGCAGAGCACCTTTCCCTGGTGCAGCGAGTGGGCCGCTGAACTGAAGACCCTGTTTGGCGCCTACGTCGATGCCAAGCAGGAGCAGAACGTGCTCGACTACGACGACTTGCTGCTGTTCTGGGCCGAGATGGTGGCCGACGAGGAACTCGGCGCCGAGATCGGCGGCCTGTTCGACCATGTGCTGGTGGACGAGTACCAGGATACCAACCGCCTGCAGGCCGCCATCCTGATGGGCATGAAGCCAAGCGGCAAGGGTTTGATGGTGGTGGGCGACGATGCCCAGTCGATTTATTCCTTCCGCGGCGCCACCGTGCGGAACATTCTGGACTTTCCCAAGCAATTCCCCCAGCCAGCGCGGATCGTCACCCTGGACCGCAATTACCGCTCCACCCAGCCGATCCTGGACGCCTCCAACGCGGTGATCGCGGGTGCGCTGGAGCGCCACGCCAAGACTTTGTGGACCGACAAGGCGTCCACGGCGCTGCCGCAGCTGGTCCTGATTCCGGACGAGGCCGAACAGGCGCGCTGGGTCTGCAACCGCATCCTGGAGCATCGCGAGGCCGGCATCGCGCTCATCTCGCAGGCTGTGCTGTTCCGCGCGGCCAGCCACAGCGCCGCGCTGGAACTGGAACTGATGCGCCGCAACATTCCCTTCGTTAAATTTGGGGGACTCAAGTTTTTGGAAGCGTCGCACATCAAGGATGTGCTGGCTGTGCTGCGCTTTGCCCAGAATCCCAGCGGCCGGGTGTCCGGCTTCCGGGTCGCCCAGCTGGTGCCGGGCATCGGCGCGGCCAGCGCCAGCCGCCTGCTCGATGCCGTGGGCGAGGCCGCGGAACCCTTGCGTGCCGTGGAAGAATTTGCCGCGCCAGCCAGGAGCGGCGGGGAGTGGCCGCAGTTCGTGGCTTTGTTCAAGTCCTTGCGCGCGCCCGGCCTGCGCTGGCCGGCCGATATCGAACTCGTCAAGAACTGGTATCTGCCGCACCTGGAACGCATGCATGACGATGCCGAAGTACGCGCCGCCGATGTGGAGCAGCTGGCGCAATTGGCGGGCGGCTATGGCTCACGCGAAACCTTCCTGGCCGAGATCACGCTCGATCCGCCCGAGGCGACCAGCGACCGCGCCGGCCCGCCCAATCTGGACGAGGATTATGTGATCCTCTCGACCATCCATTCTTCCAAGGGGCAGGAATGGAAGTCGGTGCATGTGCTCAATGTGGTCGATGGCTGCATTCCCTCGGACATGAGCACCGGCAACAGTGCCGATATCGAGGAGGAGCGGCGCTTGCTCTACGTGGCCATGACCCGTGCCAAGGAGCACTTGCACCTGGTGGTGCCGAATCGCTTCTTCATCAAGCAGCAGGCCCAGATGGGCGACCGCCACGTGTACGCGGCCCGCAGCCGCTTCATCAGTCCGGGCATGCTGAAGCATTTCGAGGAGTGTGTCTGGATGACCGCGGACGTGGCCAGGAGCAAGAAGCCCATGCCCGAGAGTGTGCGCATCCTGGTGCGCGACCGTGCCCGCAGTGCCTGGAAGTAGGTGTGGCAAACTGGGCGCAGGCGCCTATGCCTGCGCGCACGGCTCCAGCACGGTGGCGACCGCCACATAGCGGTAGGGTGCGCCGCCCGCATCGCTGAAGGCCAGTATGGCGCAGCGCAAGTCGGCTGGCTCACCCTTGGGCGTGGTGAAATGGATATCGCCGGCCCAGCCGCCCTCCCTGGACAGCGCACTGACGATCTCGCTCGCCAGCGGTTCCGGAAACGGCGCGGGATGGAGGGTATGCAGGCCCCGGCCAAGCAGCTTGGTACGGCTCTCGCCCGCCATGCGGCACAGCATCTCGCTGGCGTCGAGGATAGTGCCGCGCGCATCGAGCGTGAGCACCAGCGCGTGCTGGCCCACAGCGTCCTGCACCTGCCTGACCTGGTCGAGTTCCTCATTGAGGGCGTCGCGCTGGGCTTTGGCATCGGACAGGGTGGTGTAGGCGCGCAGCGAGGCAATGACGGTGGTGAATAATTTACGCGTGGTGAGGTCAGCCTTGCACCAGAAATCATTGATGTCGTAGTCGACGATGATGCTGTGTTCCAGCGCCTGGCCAGGCTGGCCCGTGCGCAGCACGATGCGCACCAGGTCGTTGTGCAGGTCCTCGCGGATCGCGCGCGCCACTTTCAGGCCCGCATCGTCCGTCTCCATGATGACATCCAGCAGCACCAGGGCAATATCCGGCGTGTCGCGCAGCACCTGCAGCGCTTCCTTGCCGTTGTAGGCGTGCAGAAAACTCAGGCGCCGGCCCTGGAAGTGGGTATTGCTGAGGGCAAATTTGGTCACGACATGCACATCGACATCGTCGTCGACGATCAGGATGCGCCATGGCGCTGCCTCCGCGGTGGCGGGCGCGAAGGGATCGACCAGGTCGTCGTCCTCGATGATCAGGTCGCCGGAGTCGGGAAGCGCGGGCGGGTCTGCGGGTAGTGACATGCGTCCACACTATGACAGGACGGGCAGTTTGTCAAAGAGAATGCATGACTTATCCCCTGTTTTTAACCTTTGTAGGAATCTGCTGACTGTACCCGGTTAAATGCTGAATTGTCACCCGCAAGTGCTTGATTTGATTGAGTATACATTTTGCCTCAAGATTGGGCAGTTTGTTGAAAACCGCTTGAATACAGGCTTTGCCGCCTCATCCGGACGCCTTGTCCACATAGTTATCCACAGATTTTGTGGATATCGCCAAAAAGTCAGCAAAATCCGTGACTTAGCGCAAACTGAAGAGCTGCGAAATGTGCTGGGACAGCGCCAGGAATATCAATCGATCAATTTTTGCAGGCGGGACAGTTCAGCCAAAAAGCGCTCGCAGGCAAGTGCCGGCGGCCATGGTTCCCAGGCCTGTCCGCCAAATAGGGCGTGCAGCGGATCTTCCTCCAGCGCTCTGGCGCTGATTTTCAGGGTCTTGCGCACCTCTTCGGCAGTCCAGCCCACCACGTGCACCGCTTCGCTGGCGGCGGCCAAACGGTCGGCCCGCTTGTGAATGGCATGCTCGTCGGGCGTCCATGCCGGCAAACCGTAGCGCAGGAAGACGGCGCGCTCCAGGCGCTGGGTCAGGTCGCGAAAGCCCTCGCCCAGGAAGGGCTTGATGACCGAAATGGCATCGAAGCCGAGCAAGCCTTCCTCGGCATCGTGCAGCAGTTCGCGCAGCTCGGTCAGCGGTGAGAGCGGCCGCGGCGACTGGGCGCGGCGCAGCAGCATGACCGTGATCGAATGCTGGGCTACCGACAGCGGCAGCGGCCAGGCGGAATGCCCGCCCCAGCGGTAGGTGCGCGCCAGGCCCAGCGCCAGGTCGGCGTCGTCCCAGTCGAAGGGAGTGGGATCGAGCAGATCGAGACGGCGTCCGGACGGCATGCGCACCCAGGCGCGGACTTCGTGGGGTTGGGGTACTTGCATAAGCGAAAAGTCAACGGCGGCCAAAGACCCTATAGAATAGCGGGTTTTGCCCTTTTCCGATTATCCCCCGTGAACGCCCGCCTGCGACCTTCCGCTCTCCCTGACTGCGCCGATACCGGTCTGGCGCGGCCGCGCCAGCTGGTGTCGGCGGCGGCGCTGCGCCGCGCTGGACTGCCGCGCGGCGCGATCCTGCTCGAAGTCGGCTGCGATGCCCAGGCCGCGTTCGCGCTGGCTCACATCCCCGGCGCGCGCTATCTCGATACGCGCGAACTGGAAGCGGGGCCGCTATTCAACAAGGTGCCGGACGCGGCGCTGCTGCGCGTCCTGCTGGCCCACGGTATCGGCCACGCCAGCACCGTTATCCTGTATGGCCGCAATACCCTGGCGGCCGCGCGCGCCGCGCAGCTGATGCTGTATGCGGGCGTGCAGGATGTACGCCTGCTTGATGGCGGCTTTGCGCTCTGGCGCGAAGCTGGCCTGCCGCTGGAGCATGGCTCGGGCTCCGCTGCGGTGGCGCTTGACAGTTTCGGCGCGGCGTTTCCGGGACGTCCCGACTACCTGGCGGGCATCGACGATGCGCGCAGGCTGCTGGCACGCGCCGACGGCGCCCTGGTCAGCATCCGCACCTGGAATGAATTCACCGGCAAAACCTCGGGCTACAGCTATATTCCGGCGCGCGGCGACATCCCCGGCGCGCGCTGGGGCAGGGCCGGGCAGGAAGGGGACGTGAACAGCATGAGCCAGTTCCAGCATGCGGACGGACGCATGCTAAGCGCGGCGCAGATTGCGCGCCGGTGGCGCGCCGGCGGCATCGGTCCCGCGCAGGAAGTGGCTTTTTATTGCGGCACTGGCTGGCGCGCTTCGCTGGCTTTCTACTACGCCTGGCTGATGGGCTGGGAGCGCATCAGCGTGTTCGATGGCGGCTGGTTCGAGTGGAGCAGCGACCCGGCCAATCCGGTCGTGCGGCGCGGCGACGCGGAAACGCGGCCAGATCAAGCCTGATCGTCAGCCGCCGCTTCCGCTTTTTCGCCGGTGACCATGGCGGCCACCAGATTTTCGCGATGCTGCCAGCTGGTGAACACCACCCCGGTCACGTGCAGCGCCACCAGTCCCACCAGCAGCCAGGCAATCGCCGTGTGCAGTTGCACCGGCCAGGCATACCCCCACAGCAGGTCCGTGCCCAGGCTCCAGCCGGTCAGCGTGAGCAGGGCCACGCAGGAGAGCAGGGCCGCGACCATCCAGCCGCCCAGCGGGTTGTGGCCCAGGTAGCGCGGCGCGCGCGCTGCCGTCACCGCGCGCAGGTAGTGCCAGGTGGGACCGGGTGAGCGCATGAACTGGGCGAAGCGCGCGTAGCGGTTGCCGGCAAAGCCCCAGGCCAGCCGCGCCAGCACGATGGCGGCGGTGGCATAGCCCAGGTATTCGTGCAGGGGGCCGGTCCGCTCGCTGGTCACCCAGGCAGCGCTCACAGTCGCGACCAGGGCCCAGTGCAGCAGGCGCACCGGCAGATCCCAGACCTTGCGCTTCATGGCGGACGGCGCGGCCGGCTTATTTTTCTTCAACGCGCTCGAAGGTCACCGGGTCGAAAAACGCTTCGATGCGTTTGCCTTGCGGGTCCTTGGCGTACACCTCATAGCAGGTCGGGGTCTTTTCCATGCGGCGAATGACCCAGCCTTCCTTGGTCAGCTTTTGCTCAAGTTCGGTATGCGGCTTCCATTGCTCTTTCGGATATGCCTTGCACTTGACGTCGCCGTGGGCCCAGGCGCTGCTGACGGCAAACGCCAGTGCCAGCGGGACGTATTTTGCGATGGTGGTAAATTTCATGGTCATGTCCTCACAGGTGAATAGGGTAAAACAAGGCTGGTGCTTCAGGTCACGGCCCAGCGGCGCAAAAGGTTGTGGTAAATCCCGGTCAGCCTGACCAGGTGATGGTCCTCGCCAGCCAGGGCCGGCGTGATGGCCTGGATGGTCTGGTCCAGGTCGAACAGCATGGCGCGCTGGCCTTCGTCGCCGACCATGCTCTCGATCCAGAAGAACGAAGCGACGCGCGCGCCGCGTGTCACCGGCGTCACGCGGTGCAGGCTGGACGACGGATAAAGCACCATGTCGCCGGCCGCCAGCTTGACGGTCTGGGCGCCGAACTCGCTCTCGATTTCCAGTTCGCCGCCCTCGTATTCATCCGGTTCGGCCAGGAACAGGGTCGCCGACAGATCGGTGCGCAGACTCAGATGGGTGCCGGGGATCTGCATCACGGCGCTGTCCACATGGACGCCGTAATTGCCGCCGTCAGCATAGCGGTTGAACTTGGGCGGATAGATCCGGCGCGGCAGCGCGGCCGAGATGAACAGCGGGTTGGACCCCAGGCTGCGCAGGATATGGTTACCCAGGCTGACCGCCACTTCCGCGGCGTCGTCGATCTGGCTGTTTTGCTTGGCGCCGCGCGCCAGCGTGCCGGCCGTGGCCGCGCCATCGCGCCATTCGGCGCGTTCAAGGTGGGCGCGGAACTGGCGCACTTCATCCTTGCTCAGGACATTATCGATGGTGATCAGCATGCGCTGCTTTCCGGGTTGGGCGGCAGCGCGAACAGGGCGCCGCGGCCGATTTGCTTGACACTGGCGCAGCCGGCTTGGGCCATGCACACCTCCAGCTCCTCGCGCAGCAGCTTGAGCATATGCGCCACACCGAGCGCGCCGGCCACGCTGAGCGCGTACATCTGCAGGCGTCCCACCATGACCGCGTCCGCGCCCAGGGCCAGCGCCTTGAACACGTCGGCGCCGGAGCGGATGCCGCTGTCGAGCAGCAGCGGGTAATCGGCACCGACCGCCGCGCGTATCGCCGGCAGTGCGTCCAGGCTGGCGGGTGCGCCGTCAAGGCTGCGCCCGCCGTGGTTGGAGACCACCACGCCGGCCACGCCCAGCTTGCACAGGCGCAGGGCGTCGTCCGGATGCAGCACGCCCTTGACCCATACCGGCAAGGTGGTCTGTTCCATCAGCCAGGCCAGGTCGTCCCAGGTCGGCGCTTCCCGCATCACGCCCTGGAAGATGCGGCTCTCGCCAGGCGCGCGTTCGATTTTTTCAATGGGCAGTGGGCGCAGATTGGCGGCTACACAGTCGGCCGGCATGCGAAAACCAGCGCGCAGGGCGCGCTGGCTTGGTACCTGAATGGCCGCGTCCAGGGTGACCACGATGGCGCTGTAGCCGGCCTGCGCAGCGCGGTGCACCAGGTCGCGGGTTTCCTCGCGCCGGAACTGGAAGTACAGCTGGAACCAGCGCTGCGGTCCGGCCGCGCGTGCGATGTCTTCCAGCGTGAAGGAGGACAGCGTGCTGCTGACCAGGCAGCTCTCCATGGCATACGCGGCGCGTGCGCTTTCCAGTTCGCCGGCGCCGTGCGCGAGGCGCTGGAAGGCGACCGGTGCCAGAAAGATGGGATGCGCGAACTCCTGGGCGCCCACCGTCACTCGCGTGTGGCCGGCGGTGACGTCGCGCAGCAGGCGCGGGTAGATGGCCCAGCGCGCGAACGAGGCCTGATTGGCCGCCACAGTGCTGTCTTGCCCGCAGCCGCCCGCGACATAGGCGTGATGCGACGGCGCCATGAAGCGCGGCGCCAGGTTTTCGTAATCGCGCGCGCAGGCGATCTCCGGCGGGATGGTCGCCAGGGGCGGCTGGACAGCGCTGTGGGCGGTGCTGGTGTCAGTACTCATCATGAAGTAAAAATGCCGGGAGTGACCCCGGCATTGTAGCGAACTTGAACCCGTGTTCAGCAGGTCAACTGTAACAAGAAATCAGATCTCGTAGTTCAGGGTCACGCGCACTGCACGGGCATCGCCCTTGTACAGGAAGGCGCCCGAACGGTAGACCGCCGTGAAGTAGTCCTTGTTGCCGGCGTTGAGCACGTTCACGCGCAGGTCCAGCTTCTTGGACAGGCGGTAAGCCGCGAACACGTCGTACACGGTGAACGAAGGCACTGGCTGGGCACATTGGCCGTCGGCGGTGTAGCCTGCCGCGGTATCGGGCTGGCCGCCGCAACGGTCGCTTTCGTAGCGCGCGATGGCGCCGAACGAGAAGGCATTGGTCAGCTGGTATTTACCCTGGGCCGAGAACGACTTCTTGGCGAAGTTGGCCAGCGGACGGCCGATACCGATCGGGGTCGCCGAACCGGTCACGGTCGACTGCATCAGGGCGCCGCCGATTTGCGCGGTGAAGTTCTCGGTAATGTCGCCGGTCAGGCCGAACTCAAGGCCGCGCACGCGGTTGGCACCGGTGTTGAAGGTGCCCACGGTATCGTAGTTGGCGCCTTCCATCACGTCCTTCTTCTTGGTCTGGAACAGCGCTGCGGTGGCCAGCAGTTTGTCGCCGAACAGATTGTACTTGGTGCCCAGTTCCAGGTTGACCGAGGTCTCCGGCTTGGCGCCCGCGATGCGGCCCTGGTACAGGACCGCGCCGCCGTAGCCGCTGTTGGTGCCGGAATCGGCTTCGCCGCCATTGATGTCCTGGGCGGTCGAGGCGCTGCCGTAGACGATCAGCTTCGGCAGGACCTTGTACGACAGGCCGAAGTGGCCGTTGACCAGGGTATCGTTGTAGGCGTAGTCACCGGCAATCGCACCCGTGGCCGGGGTGCGGCGCACGAGCGACAGCTCGAAATGGTCGGCGCGGATGCCGCCGAACGCGGTCAGGCTCTGGGTCAGATCGACCGTGTCCATGATCGACAGGGCGGTGGTCTTGACTTGCCAGTCCTGGTTCCAGGTATTGCGGGTGGCGCTGCGGCCTGCCAGGTTGCGCAGGTCGGCCACGGGCGCGCCGGCGGCATTGGTGAAGCAGAAGCCGTTGTTGGCGCCGATGCCGGCGTTTGATTTGCAGTTGAAGGCGCCGCTGTTGGCGACCGTGTAATTACCCGAGATGACCTGGTGATCGGTGTACTCGAGGCCGAAAATGAATTCATTTTTCAGGCCGCCGATGGTTTTGTCCCAGCGCAGATTGCTCTGGTGGGCGAAGTAGTCCACGTCCTGCCAGCCGGTATGGCCGCCGTCGAGGGCGGTGGTGCTGTAGGCCAGGCCGGTGGCACCGTTGTAGCGCGTGGCGGCGTTGGCGCCGGTGGTGACATAGGCATTGCTGGACTGGCCGTAACGGGTCAGGCTGGTCAAGGTGAGGTCGGGGGCGATCTTCCAGTTCACCCTTGCGGTCGCGGTGTCCACGTCCGAGGTCAGGAAGTCGTTGGTCTGTGCGTACACCGGCACGTCGGTGGCGGGCACGCGGTTTGGCACGGTGCCGACCAGGTAGTGGCCCAGGTCGGGCAGGGTGTCCTTGGCGCGCAGGCCGTAGTAGTCGAGCGTGACCGACAGGTCCTTGTTGGCTTCCCACAGGCCGGAAATGGCCAGACCCTTGCGCTTGCGGCTCGATGGCGCGCGGTCAGGCACGTCTTCGTCGCCGTAGAGCGCATTGGCGCGCAGCGCGAAATTGTCGCCGAAGCCCTTGTTGAAGTCTGCCGTCACGCGCTTGTGGCTGTCGGTGCCGATGGCTGCCGATACCTTGGTGAAGTCCTTGTCCAGGGTGGCTTGCTTGGTAATGGCGTTGATGGCGCCGCCGGCGCTGCCGCGGCCGGCGAAGCTCGAGCTCGGGCCCTTGGAGATTTCCAGCTGTTCGATCGCGAAGCTTTCGCGGGTGCTCATGCCGGGGTCGCGCAAGCCGTCCACGAACACGTCGCTGCGCGCTTCCTGGCCGCGGATGATGTAGCGGTCGCCGAAGGCATTACCGTTTTCGCCGGTGCCCAGGGTGATGCCGGGCTGCGAGCCGAGGATCTGTTTCAGGTCGGTGACGCCGGAGTCGTCAATCGCGGCCTTGGTGATGACGGCGATGGTCTGCGGCGTTTCGGCCAGCGGACGGGTGTGGCGCGCGTCGCCGGAGGTTTTGGCCTTGTACGGCACGCCGACTTCGGCGTTCGGATTTGGATCGAGCGCTTTGCCGTAGATGACGACTTCGCCCAGGCTCTTGACCGGCGCCTCAGCGGCAGGGGCGGCTGGCCCGGCTGCTGGCTGGGCCATGGCAGCCAGCGGCATGAGCAGGGCGCTCGAAATGCCCATGGCCAGCGTGGTTTTTTTCAGGGAAGTCGCTGCGGTCTCGTTCTTGGTGCGAAGGGTTTTCGGCTGCCGTACTTGCTGTTGGTTCAAAATGCACTCCTTGATTAATTACCACGAGTATAAGCAAGTCGCCGTATTAAGTAAACAGGAATCAATCTCATTTGCATTAGTGTTCCAGGCTTGGGTTTGAGGCAAACCGAGTTGCTGTGCGAAAAGCTTGAAGCGGGCGCGCGATTTGATGGACAATCTGGCGCATGCTCAATCGAATCGAATGTGACGTATTGGTGGTCGGCGGCGGCATCAACGGCGCCGGCATCGCCCGCGACGCGGCCGGGCGCGGACTGTCGGTGGTCTTATGCGAAAAGGATGACCTGGCCTCGCATACCTCGTCGGCGTCGAGCAAGCTGATTCACGGCGGCCTGCGCTACCTGGAATATTACGAATTCCGCCTGGTGCGCAAGGCACTGATCGAACGCGAAGTCTTGCTGCGCAGCGCGCCCCACATCATGCGGCCGCTGCGCTTTGTCATGCCGCATGACGCCGGCCAGCGTCGGGCCTGGATGATCCGCGCCGGGCTGTATCTTTACGACCGCCTGGCGCGGCGCGAATTTTTGCCGGGGTCGGAGGCGGTCTCGCTGCGCTGCCACCGCGCCGGACAGGGACTCAAACCGGGTTTTACGCGCGGCTTCGTGTATTCGGATGGCTGGGTCGACGATGCGCGCCTGGTCGTGCTCAACGCGATCGACGCGCGCGAGCGTGGTGCCCGCATCCTCACCCGTACCGCCTGCACAGCCTTGCGCCGCGCAGCGGACCATTGGCACGCGACCTTGCTTGGTGCGGACGGCGCCTCGACCGAGGTCACCGCCCGCTGCCTGGTGAATGCCGCCGGCCCCTGGGCCGCGCGCCTGCAGCATGTGGCCACCGATGCACCGGCCGCGCAGACGCTGCGCCTGATCAAGGGCAGCCACATCGTCGTGCCGAAGCTGTTCGACCACCCCTACGCGTATATTTTTCAGCATCCGGACGGACGCATCGTGTTCGCGATCCCGTATGAAGGCGCGTACACCCTGATCGGCACCACCGATCTCGATTACCACGGTGACCTCGACCAGGTGGCCATCAGCCAGGAAGAAATCGCCTACCTGTGCCAACTGTCGAACCGCTATTTTGCGCGCGCCATCACGCCGGCGGACGTGGTGTGGACCTATTCCGGCGTGCGGCCGCTGGTGGAAGACGCGGCGGCCAGCGCGGCGGCGGCCACCCGCGACTTCCGGCTCGACTACGACACGGCGCAAGCGCCCATGCTGACTGTCTTCGGCGGCAAGATCACCACCTTCCGCAAACTGGCCGAGGAAGCGGTCGACAAGTTCGCGCCCACTCTGGGCAATGTGGCCCGTGGCTGGACCGCGCGCGCCTGTCTGCCGGGGGGCGACCTGTTCGGCGAGACGCCGTCCAAACGCAGCGTGCTGGAATTCGATCAGTGGCTTTTACGCCTGCAGCAGCGTTATCCCTGGCTGCCCGCGCAACTGGTCACGCGTTACGGCCGGGCCTACGGCACCCGCTGCTGCGTGCTGCTCGACGGCTGCGCGTCGCTGGCGAACCTGGGCTACGAGATCGTGGCGGGCCTGTACGAGGCCGAGGCGGCTTACCTGATCAAGCATGAATGGGCCTTGAGCGCGGCCGATATTCTGTGGCGCCGCACCAAGCTGGGACTGCACGCGCCGGCGGGCAGCGAAGCGCTGCTCGACGCCTGGCTGGCGCAGCACGCAAACGCTTAGCGCAGCGGCGCCGCGATGATCCGGAAGCGCAGTTCCATCGGATCCTGCACCGTCATGGCGCCGCCCATCACCGACATGGGCGTGATGCCGAAATCGGTCTGCTTCAAGGTCAGCGTGCCGCTGGCGACCAACCGGCCAGCGCTGCGCTCGATGTTGGTGGGTACATCGACACTACGCGTCACGCCGTGCAGGATCACCGACAGACGCAAGGTTTCCGGTTTGCCGGGCACAGGCTCCGCATGCAGCGACACGACCGGGAATTTGTCCGCCTCCAGTACGCGGGTCAGCATGTTATTGCGGGTGCCGGCGATGGCATCGGCGTCGGGCTGGGTGTCCAGGCCTGCTTCGCTGCGCAGGGCCGCTTCGTCCACCGTCATCTGGTCGAGCCGGAAGCGGAAATCGGCGCGGCCCGCGTCAGGCGCGGCGTAGCCGCTCACGCTGCGGCTGGCGACGACATGATCGTGCCCGAAGCGGGCGAAGGCGCCGCCGCGGCGCACGGTGACGGCGATCAGGGACTGGGCCGTATCGATGCGGTAGATCTTCTGTCCGGCGGCGGCAGCCTTGACGTACCAGGCATCGCCCAGCTCGGATGCTGGCGCACTGGTGGCGGGCGTTTGCGGCGGCACGGGTGCGGAGCAGCCGGCCAGCAGGGCAAGCGAGAGGAGGGCGATGCGGATGGTCTTCATCGCGCTATTCTGCCACGCTACCCGCGATGGGTGGCGCACCGAGCAGGTGTGACACCATGGAGGCCGCCACGACGGCGTAAAACAGGCGCGGCAGCCAGGCCACCAGTTCGTTCTGGAAGTTGTTGACGGCGGTCGTCTCCGCGTTCGCGTGGCGCAGCAGCATCTCCGGCAGAGTGCCGCTTTCCTCGCCGGTATGGACAAATGCAAACAGCGTCGTGGTATCGACCACGCGCAGGGCGGCTACCGCCTGGGCCAGGGGCGCGCCCTTTTTCACAGCGGGCAGGATGGTCGCCAGATCGGCCCGCACGATGCTGTTTCCCACCGTCGCCAGCGATGGCGGCAGCGCATCGAACAGCGGCACGCCGGCCTGCAGCAGCAATGCCAGACTCTCGGTGAAGTCGCGCGCATTGCGGCGCAAGTGCATGCTGCCAAGGACGGGTAGCGCCAGCAGCAGGCGTTCCAGCTGTACGCGGGCGGGGCCTGGCTCTCCGGATGCGAACCAGGTCAACAGGCGCATGCCGATGCTCGCTGCCGCGCCGAGCATGACTAGCGGAGACAGGGAGCGCCACAGGTAGCCGCCCATGGTCAAGGTGCCCTTGAACAGCGCGGGCAGGGGCCCGATCAGCAGCGACAGCAGCAGCACCACGGATGGCAGCAGCATACGCGAACGCAGCTGCATGCGCTGGGTGACCTTTGCTGCGTAAAAAGCGGCAAGGCGCTCGAAGGTCGGCTGTGGACTGCCGGCTGCAAAAGCGGCTGCCAGCAGACGCGCTTCGAAGGCGGTGAACAGGCCGCTGTTGAGGCCCGCGACTTCGGGCCGTACCCCGCGTGCTGCCAGCCGTTGATACGTCACCTGCCGCTCGCGCCAGCGCGGGCCCAGCTCGAGCATCGCATACGCGCGGTCCGACGCCAGCCCGGCCTTTTCCATGGCCGCCAGATGCTGGAACAGCAGGGCGCGTACGGCGATCGGAAGCGGGCTGGGACGGGGCATGGAGCGATTGTGGCACGCTTATCGCTCCCACGCAGCATGCATTGGCGAATGGCGCTATGATTTCGACTCCCTGCGCCGCCACCGGCCGCACAGCCACCCCTGAAAGGAATCCCATGATCGATCTGTACTCCGCAGCCACGCCGAATGGACACAAAGTGTCCATCGCGCTGGAAGAACTGGCACTGCCTTACACCCTGCACTCCCTTGACCTGCAAAAGAATACGCAGAAGGAGCCGTGGTTCCTGGCGATCAATCCGAACGGCCGCATTCCCGCCATCGTCGACCGCGCCGAAGACAACTTCGCCGTGTTCGAATCCGGCGCGATCCTGATCTACCTGGCCGAAAAGACCGGCCAGCTGATGCCGTCCGACGCCAAGGGGCGTTCGCTGGTGCTGCAATGGCTGATGTTCCAGATGGGCGGGGTCGGCCCGATGATGGGGCAGGCGAATATCTTTTACCGCTACTTCCCGGAGAAGATCCAGGCCGCGATCGACCGCTATCAGGGCGAGAGCAAGCGTCTATTCCGCGTGCTCGATGGGCGCCTGAAGGACAACGAATTCCTGGCGGGCGACTATTCGATCGCCGACATCGCCAACTGGGCATGGGTGCGAACCCACAAGTGGTCCGGCGTCGACATCGACGATCTGCCGCACCTGAAGCGCTGGGTCCAGGCCATCGGCGCCCGCCCCGCGGTAGGCAAGGGGATCCTGATGCCTGCGTCCGAGCGCGACCTGGAAAAGCTCAATGCCGCCGACGCCGAGAAATTCGCCGCCAATGTGCGCGGCATGGTGGAGACCGGGCAGTCGCGCAACTGAACGCCAGCACCTTATAAAAACAAGGAGACCGCATGAAACTGTATGTCAGCACCTACGCGCCCAACCCGCGCCGCGTCACCATGTTCATCGCCGAGAAGGGTATCGCCGGCATCGAGCAGGTGGTGGTGGACCTGAACACCGGCGAGCACCGCAGCGCGGAGTTCATGGCCAAGAACCCCCTGGGCCGGGTGCCGGCGCTGGAGCTGGACGATGGCCGCGTGCTGTGCGAAACGCGCGCGATCTGCAGCTATCTGGAAGGCCTGCATCCGCAGCCGAACCTGATGGGGCAGGGCTTCGAGGAGCACGCCTTCATCGAGATGGCGGACCGGCGCGTGGAGCTGCATCTGTTCATGGGCATTGCCAACTGCGTACGCCATACGCATCCCGGTCTGGCGGTGCTGGAGCAGCCGCAGTTTCCGGAGTTTGGCGCCTCGCAAGGTGAAAAGATGCGAGAAGGGGCGCGCTGGCTCGATGGGGAGTTGAGCCGCCAGCCCTTCGTGGCCGGCGAGCGCTTCACGATTGCCGATATCACGGCTTACTGCGCGATCGAGTTTGCGCGCGGGCTGATGAAGTTCAGGCCCGGTGCGGAAGGGCTGGTACATTTGCAGGCCTGGCGTGACCGGATTGCGGAAAGGCCGTCGGCGGCGAGGTAGGTGGGCTGGGCCGCGTTCGGACGGGGTGCCCACCACTACGAGCGTGTGAATTCTTCAAATTTGACCGAATCGGCCACCTTTGAACCCGTCATCGCCGAGCCCTGCGCGGGAATGACGGTTGAAAAACTTGTAGGTATGTAGACTTCGCGGTTTCTTCACAGCCCCTAGGAGACGCGTTTGTACCAGGGCTGGTGGGCGAATACGGGCTGGTAGTTGTCGGCAATCTGATCGCTCCGGTCAAACTCCCGGTCCAGGCCAAGCACCCCGAACAACGACAAGCTGTCGTGGAACAGCTTCAGGGTCTTTTGCCTCAACACCGGCCCGTAATCGGCCAGCGCCCTGCGGCACACGATCAGCTGAAACTCGTTGAACGAGGCATCGGTCACCATGTTGTACTGAGCCCAGGTGATCCGGTTCCTGAGCGCGCTCTTGAGCACGGCGCGCCCGCCCTTGATCTCAAAATAATCGGCCAGCTCGCCAGTCCCGCCGCTTTTCAGGTAACTCTCCTGATACTGCGGCAGGCGGTCCATGTCGATGCCGGCGCCCTGCACCTCGGCCAGCAGCTCCTCACTGGCGACCGTGGCAAAGATCTCGGTGCGCTTGTGCAGCTGCTCTTCGGCCAGCAAAATCGCCAGCGACCAGGCTTCCTCGGGGCCCGGACATTCGGCCAGCCACACTTTCGGCACGGCCGAAGCGCGCAAGCAGGCGCCCAGCACGATCCGGGTCTGGCGCGCCTGCTCCGGGTCGTCGAACAGCGCGGCCCGGCCCACGCCGAGCGCGCGCAGCAGGTCGGAGGCCACGCCATTCTCATGCAGCACCCGGTCCTGCAGCAGCGACACCGTGGCCAGTCCCTTATCGGCCATCAAGGCCAGCAGCTTTTGCCTGAGCGCCGCGCGGTCGAAGGCGCGGAAATCGTAGCCGTAGCGCTGGAAGACCGCCTCCAGCAGCAGGTCGATCTCCAGCTCCTCGGTCGACGGCGCGGTGTCCATCCGCGTCAGCGCGTTCAATGCAGCCACACCCGCATCAGCGACAGCAGCTGGGCCACGTCCACGGGTTTGGTGATGTAGTCGGACGCACCGGCAGCGATACACTTGTCGCGGTCACCCTTCATGGCCTTGGCGGTCAGGGTGATGATGGGCAGCGACTTGAACTTGGGGATGCGGCGAATCGCCCGCATGGTGTCGTAGCCGTCCATCTCCGGCATCATGATGTCCATCAGGACGATCTCGATGGTCGGATCCTTTTCCAGCACCTCGATACCGTCGCGCCCATTCTCGGCAAAGGAGACTTGCATCTGCTGGCGTTCCAGCAGCGAGGACAGGGCGAAGATGTTGCGCAGGTCATCGTCGACGATCAGCACCTTGCGTCCCGCCAGCCCACCATCGGCCGCGTGGATTTCTTCCAGCATGCGGCGCTGCAGTTCCGGCAGCGAGGCGTGCGAGCGGTGCAGGAACAGCGCGGTCTCGTCGAGCAGGCGTTCAGGCGAACGCGCATCCTTGATGACGATGGTCTTGGCGTAGCGTTTCAGCTTGGTCACTTCCTTGCGCGACAGTTCCTTGGCGGTGTAGATCACGATCGGCAGGTCGCGCAGCGAGACGTCCTTGCCGATCACGTCGAGCAGGTCGAAGCCCGAAATATCCGGCAGCGTCAAGTCCAGCACCATGCAGTCGAAGTGCGCGCCGCGCAGCGCTTCAAGCGCCTGCGCGCCGGTTTCCACGGCCACGATGCGCAGGTCGGCGTCGCCGATCAGGGAGACGATGGAATCGCGCTGCATCTTCTCGTCGTCCACCACCAGCAGGCTGCGCTTGCCGCCCAGGAGGAATTTCTGGATGCGGGTGAACTCTTCCTGCAGCGCTTCGCGGCCCACCGGTTTGTTGATGTAGGAGATGGCGCCCTGGCGCAACGCACGCTCGCGTTCGCGCAGGCTGGACATTACGTGCACCGGAATATGCCGCGTGCTCGGATCGCGCTTGAGGCGGTCGAGCACCGTGAAGCCGTCGATGTCGGGCAGGTCCAGGTCGAGGAGGATGGCGGACGGCAGGAAGTCGCGCGCCAGCGACAGGGCCGAATCGCCGTGATGCGTGACGACGGCCTTGAAGTTCTTCTCGCGCGCGAATTCGACGACCACCTTGGCGAAACGCTCGTCGTCCTCGATGATCAGCACCGACGGGTCGCCCGGGGCGATCAGGCCGCGGTCGTCAAGCACCGAGGAATATTCCACCAGCTGCGCCTGGTTCGACTCCACCACGTCGACCGTGGTGCTGCTGGCGCCGTAGTTGCTGTCATCGTATTGCGCCGTGCTGGCATACACCACGTTGGGCGGGGCGGCCAGACGGGCGGGCTGGGGCTGGCGCGCCTGGTCGTAGTTGATGAAGCCGGCCCGGTTGTAAGGCAGGAACAGGGTGAAGGTGGAGCCGGCGTTAACCACCGATTCCACGCGGATCTCGCCGCCCAGCAGGCGCGCCAGTTCGCGCGAGATCGACAGCCCCAGACCGGTGCCGCCGTACTTGCGCGCGGTCGAGCCGTCGGCCTGCTGGAACGCCTCGAAGATCAGCTGCAGCTTGTCGGCCGCGATACCGACACCGGTGTCGCGCACCGAGAAGGCCAGCACCGCGTCGGCGTGCACCAGATTCGGGTGGTCGCTGGTCCAGCCGCTGGTGACCAGCGAGATTTCCAGCGCCACTTCGCCGTGGCTGGTGAATTTGAAGGCGTTCGACAGCAGGTTTTTCAGCACCTGCTGCAATCGCGTGGTGTCGGTCATAACGGCCGTCGGCAAGGCATCGGCCAGTTCGACCGTGAAGCCCAAGTGCTTGGCTTCGGCCATGTGGCGGAAGGTGCGGTCGACGTAGTTGCGCAGGTTCGAGAAGCGGTACTCCGACACGTCCAGGGTGACGGTACCTGATTCGATCTTGGACAGGTCGAGAATATCGTTAATCAGGGTCAAAAGGTCGGAGCCTGAGCCGTGGATGGTCTTGGCGAATTCCACCTGCTTGCCCGACAGGTTGCCCTCGGGGTTATCGGACAGCTGCTGCGCCAGGATCAGGAGCGAATTCAGGGGCGTGCGCAACTCGTGCGACATATTCGCCAGGAACTCGGACTTGTACTTGGACGACAGGGCCAGCTGGGTGGCTTTCTCTTCCAGTGCCAGCTTGGCCTGCTCCACCTCGCGGTTCTTGCGCTCCACCTCGATGTTCTGTTCGGACAGCAGGCGCGCTTTCTCGGCCAGTTCCTGGTTGGTCTGCTGCAGTTCCTGCGCCAGCGACTGCGACTGGGTCAGCAGCGACTCGGTACGGCTGTTCGCCTCGATTGTGTTGAGCACCACGCCGATCGATTCCATCAGCTGGTCGAGGAAGGACAGGTGGGTTTCGGTGAAGCGGTCCAGCGAAGCGATCTCGATCACCGCCTTGACCTGCTGTTCGAACAGGATAGGCAGCACCACGATATTGGTCGGCGGCGCCGCGCCCAGGCCCGACGAGACCACGATGTAATCGCGCGGCACGTCGGTCAGCCAGATACGCACCTTCTCCAGCGCGCACTGTCCGACCAGGCCTTCGCCCGGCAGGAAGGAGGTGGCCAGCTTGCGGCTGGAACGGTAGCCGTAGCTGGCGATCATGCGCAGGCGCGCATCCATCTCCTGCGAGTCCATCATGTAGAACACGCCGTGGTGGGCCGACACCAGCGGCGCCAGCTCCGACAGAATCAGCTTGGTCACCGCGTGCAGGTCGCGCTGGCCCTGCAGCAGGCGGGTGAAGCGCGCCAGGTTGGTCTTGAGCCAATCCTGCTGCGCATTCTTTTGCGTGGTCTCTTTCAGGTTGCGGATCATCTCGTTGATGTTGTCCTTGAGGTAGGACACCTCGCCGCGCGCTTCCACCTGAATCGAACGCGACAAGTCGCCGCGCGTCACGGCGGTTGCCACCTCGGCAATCGCGCGCACCTGGTTGGTCAGGTTGGCCGCCAGCTGGTTGACGTTTTCGGTCAAGTCCTTCCAGGTGCCGGCCACGCCGGACACGTTGGCCTGGCCGCCCAGCTTACCCTCGGTACCCACCTCGCGCGCCACCCGCGTCACTTCCGACGCGAAGGAGGACAACTGGTCCACCATCACGTTGATGGTGTCTTTCAGTTCCAGAATCTCGCCCTTCACGTCCACCGTGATTTTCTTGGACAGGTCGCCGCGCGCCACCGCGGTGGTCACCGCCGCGATGTTACGCACCTGGCCCGTGAGGTTGGACGCCATGAAGTTCACGTTATCGGTCAAGTCCTTCCAGGTACCGCCCACGCCCGGCACGTAGGCCTGGCCGCCCAGCTTACCTTCAGTACCCACTTCGCGCGCCACGCGCGTCACTTCCGACGCGAAGGAGGACAATTGGTCCACCATCACGTTAATCGTGTTTTTGAGTTCGAGAATTTCGCCCTTCACGTCCACCGTGATCTTCTTGGACAGGTCGCCGTTGGCCACCGCGGTGGTCACGTCGGCGATGTTACGCACCTGGCCCGTGAGGTTACCCGCCATCGAGTTCACGCCGTCGGTCAAGTCCTTCCAGGTACCGGCGACACCGGGCACGTTGGCCTGGCCGCCCAGCTTTCCTTCGGTACCCACCTCGCGCGCCACTCGCGTCACTTCCGAGGCGAACGAGTTCAATTGGTCCACCATTACGTTGATGGTGTTTTTCAGCTCGAGAATTTCGCCCTTCACGTCCACCGTGATCTTCTTGGACAAGTCGCCATTCGCCACCGCGGTGGTCACGTCGGCGATGTTACGCACCTGGCCGGTGAGGTTACCCGCCATCGAGTTCACCGAGTCGGTCAAGTCCTTCCAGGTGCCGGCCACGCCCTTCACCTGCGCCTGGCCGCCCAGCTTGCCTTCGGTACCGACCTCGCGCGCCACCCGCGTCACTTCAGACGCGAAGGAGGACAGCTGGTCCACCATCACGTTAATCGTGTTTTTCAGTTCGAGGATCTCGCCCTTCACGTCCACCGTGATCTTCTTGGACAGGTCGCCGTTCGCCACCGCGGTCGTCACCGCCGCGATGTTACGCACCTGGCCCGTGAGGTTGGACGCCATGAAGTTCACGTTATCGGTCAAGTCCTTCCAGGTGCCGCCCACACCAGGCACATAAGCCTGGCCGCCCAGCTTACCTTCGGTACCCACCTCGCGCGCCACCCGGGTTACTTCGGACGCGAAGGAACGCAGCTGGTCCACCATCACGTTGATGGTGTCCTTCAGCTGAAGAATCTCGCCGCGCACGTCGACCGTGATCTTCTTGGACAGGTCGCCGTTCGCCACCGCGGTGGTCACTTCGGCGATGTTACGCACCTGGGAGGTGAGGTTACCCGCCATCGAGTTCACCGAGTCGGTCAAGTCCTTCCAGGTGCCGGCCACGCCTTTCACCTGGGCCTGGCCGCCCAGTTTACCTTCGGTACCCACTTCGCGCGCCACGCGCGTCACTTCCGAGGAGAAGGAGGAGAGCTGTTCGACCATGGTGTTGGCGGTGGTGGCCGCGCGCAGGTACTGGCCCTTGAGCGGGTGGCCGTCCACTTCCAGCGCCATGGTCTGCGACAGGTCGCCTTTCGCCACGGCGCCGATGACGCGCGCCATTTCCGTGGTCGGGCGTACCAGGTCGTCGATCAGGGTATTGACCGAACTGATGATGGTGGCCCAGCCGCCCACCACGTTCGGCACCGAGGCGCGCTGGGTCAGGCGGCCTTCGCGGCCCACCACGCGCGAGACGTCGGTCACGGCCTTGACCATTTTTTCCTTGGTCTCGATGATGTCATTCAGGGTGTCGGCGATCTTGCCGGACACCCCGGTCCAGTCCGAGGGCATGCGGGCGGTGAAATCGCCTTTTTTGAGCGCCATCAGGGTCGCGAGCAGGAGTTTGACGTCCAGCTCTTCGGCCATTTCGGTCATGTTATTCATCGGCTTTGTCCTCGTTTTTTTGGAGTGGAATGAGTGGCCTGATCGGTCCTCAGGCTCGGTGTTGTGGGCGGGGGATGCTGGGAACCGGTCCGCAGCAGTTCGATCATCTCGGCGGCGCGCAGGTGAGGGTGCAGCAGCTCGCCCTGAAACTGTTCGCAGCCGAGCGAGGAGAGCACCGCCAGCTGTTCTTCGGACTGCACGCCCTGGGCCAGCACGCGCAGTCCGAGCGCGCGGCCCAGGTACACGATGGCGGCGGCCATGTCGGTACCGCCGTCGCTGCCGATCGCATGCACAAAGGCGCGGTCGATCTTGAGGGCGTCGAAGGGCAGGCGTTTGAGCGTGGCGAGCGAGGCGCCGGCGCTGCCGAAATCGTCGAGCGCCAGGCGCACGCCGGCGTTCTTCAAGTGGCGCAGGGTGGCTTCCAGGTCGGCGCCGTCCAGCAGCAAATGTTCGGGAATCTCCAGCTCGAGCCAGCCGGCCGCCAGCTTGCACTTGCGCAGGTGGGCTATAACCCGCTGCACCAGGGCCGGCTGGATCTGCAGCAGCGCCAGGTCGACCGACAGGCTGACCTCGCGCAGGGGTTCGACCGAGGAACGCCAGGCCAGCTGCTGGGCGCAGGCGGCCGACAGGGTCCACTCATTGATGCGATCCAGTAGGAGACGGTCCGATACGTCGGCCAGGAAGGAGGTAGCGGGAATCAGTCCATGGCGCGGATGCTGCCAGTACAGCAGCGCCTCGACCCCGCACACCGTGCGCGCCGGCAGGCTGGCCTTGGGCTGGTACAGCAGCTCGAACTGGTCGCCGGCCAGCGCTTCCTGGAGTTCGGCGATCCACAGCGCGCGCTCGGTCTCGCGTGCGTTGAGCTCTTCGCGGAAGTACTCAATGCTGCCGCGCTTGTTCTGCTTGGCGTGATACATGGCCGTATCGGCGTTCTTCATCAACTGCGCTGCGCTCGAGGCATCCTGCGGGTACAGGCCGATGCCGATGCTGGTGGAGGTGGCCACACGGTGGCCGCCGATGTCAAAGGCGCGCTGGTGGGCCTGCTCGATCTTGCGCGCCACCCGGGCCGCGTTGGCGGCCGCGCCGCGTCCTTCCAGCAGCACCACGAATTCGTCGCCGCCCAGGCGCGCCACCACGTCCGAGATCCGCACCGACGCCAGCAGGCGCGCCGCGACCTGGCGCAGCAGTTCGTCACCGACTTCGTGGCCCAGGGTGTCGTTGATGGCCTTGAACTTGTCCAGGTCCAGGAACAGCAGGGCGAATTCGCCCTGGTGGCGGTCGGCCGAGGCCACCGCGTGTTCGAGCTGCTGGATCAGGGAACGGCGGTTGACCAGGCCGGTGAGCGGATCGCGGATCGACAGGTCGTGGGCGCGCTGTTCGGCCACCTTGCGCTCCGCCACTTCCTGTTCCAGGTTTGCGTTGATGCGCTCCAGGTCCTGCATGCGCTGCACCCGCAGGTCCTGGTTCAGGCGCGACAGTTCCTCGGTCTTGGCGCGCAACTCCAGGTTACGCTTGGTCAGCTCCACGAACACCGCGACCTTGGTCTGCAGCACCTGCGGAATCACCGGGGTAAACAAATAGTCGGCCGCGCCGCTCTGGTAGGCCTTGAGGCGGTGAATTTCGTCGGCGTAGTGGGCCGTGATGAAGATGATCGGCACCGCGCTCGAACGCGGGTGCGAGTGGATCGCTTCGGCGGTCTCGAAACCGTCCATGCCGGGCATATTCACGTCCAGCAGGATGACCGCGAACTCGTGCTGCAGCACTTTGCGCAAAGCTTCGTGGCCGGAGGTGGCCGTGATCAGTTCGTAATCCTGCTCGCGGGCGGCGCCAAGGAGCAGGCTTTCCAGGGCGAACAGGCTGGCAGCGTCATCGTTGACAAGTAATACTTTGGGGGTCTGCACGTCGCGCACGAGCCTGTTGTGTTTTGTTTTGCAGTTTTACCTGGTCAGTTCGCCGCAGCCAGTCAGGCCCGCAGCCAGCCACATGCGTGCCGCGGGAGAGCACGTTGACGCGGCACGCAGCGAGTTTAACAATTCCCGTTGCCGATGACACGATAACTTCGCTAGGCTAACCCAAATAAAATTTCCGCGACGCACGGTTCGTTGTTTTCGCCGTCGTTGCATCGGCGCTACAGTGGCCTGCTGCAACGCACAAAATAACTTGACAAGCCTGAAATTTAATTTCTCATAGGAATGACACGTGGTTTTTGTCCATTCGTTACACAAAACTACACTTTTCCGCCGCACATCTGGTTACAATTGAGTTACTCTCGGTTACACCTGAGAAAATGCTCTACATACCGGGCCACATTTTCATGTAAAAATAGCCAGCAAGGGGAGTAAATGCATGGTGGAACTTGGACAGCTGATGACGCTTTTAAAAAGCGACAACGAGAGTGCCTGGAGCTCCGCCTTGTTTGCGCTCGCCCGCCAGCAGGGTTTCGATTCCGTCCTGTATGGCGCCGTGGGTTCCAAGCATGTCAAGCTGGAGACCGCGTTCCTGCAGAGTAACTATTCCACGGACTGGCGCACGCGCTACGATGCCGAGAAACTGCACTACATCGACCCGACCGTGAGCCACTGCCTGGTGAGCGCCTTGCCCATCGTCTGGGAGCCGGATACCTTTCATGCACCGCAGCAAAAAGAGCTCTACGAGGAGGCTTGCGGCTACGGTATTCGTTCAGGCATCACCTTTCCGATCCACGGCCCGAACGGGGAGTTCGGGGTGGTCAGTTTCGCCTCGGATGCCAGGCCCAACGGCGAGTTCGACAACATGATCGGGCAACTCATGCCGGCCCTGTCGCTGATACGCGACTATGCTTTCGAGTCTGCGCTTAAATTTGTCGGGCCGAAACCGGGCGCCGAGCCGGCGCCGCGGCTGACCAAGCGCGAACTGGAAGTGCTCAACTGGGTCATGGTCGGGAAATCGTCATGGGAGATTTCCAAGATCGTGCGCTGCTCGGAAGCCACTGTGAACTTCCACATAGGCAACATCCGGACCAAGTTCAACGTGAACACCCGCCAGCAGGCGCTGGTGAAGGCGATCAGCCTGGGGATCATTACCCCGGAAGATCACCATCGCTGAGTTTACCCTTCACATACAGCTTGACCAGGATGGCCACCGGGGCGGGAATGCCCAGGCCGGTCTCGAAGCGGCTCCCGCTCGATTGCGTCACCCCGAAGCGGCCCCAGAATTTCTCCTGGCTTTCGCGCTTGCTCAGGCGGAATCGCTTGAGCTCGCTGTGGATGGGCAAGGGCGCCTGCGCCGGCATCGGTGTGCCGCTGCCGTTGCTGTTGCTGGCGCCATTGCCCATGTCATGACTGTGTCCGCCGTCAGCACGCTGCTCTGCCATGGCGGTTCCCTGATAGTTGAAGTCTTGTGCCATTTCCGTTTCCTCGCGAACAAATTTGAAGTATTCCACCCGTTCAGCATTGAAACCACCTAGCAATTCTGCTAGTTATCTTCTTACCTTTTTTGCATGATTCTGTATGCAGATTGCATAACTATTAAGGGAGGTATCGAAATGGCACTGCATATTCGGATCGCTGCACGGCGCGAATTCAAGTCCCGTGACCTGTGGGAGATGCACACCCTGCGCGCCAAAGTCTTCAAGGACCGCCTGGGCTGGGAAGTGCCGATCATGAGCGGCATGGAGATCGATGGGTACGACGCCCTGGAGCCGCTGTACATGATGATCCGCGAACCGGGCGGCGGCGCGCTGCGCGGCTGCTGGCGCATCCTGCCCACACAGGGTCCGTATATGCTCAAGGATTCCTTCTCGCAGTTGTTGCACGGTCAGGATGCGCCCGAACATGCCCGCATCTGGGAACTGTCGCGCTTCGCCATCGAAACCGAGGGCAATCCGCGCTTCGGCTTTTCCGAAATCACCATGGAATCGATCGGCGAAATCATCAGCTACGGCCACCATGCCGGCATCGACCAGTATGTGACGGTCACCACCACCGCTATCGAACGCCTGCTGCGCCGCGCCGGCGTGCTGACGCGCCGCTTCGGCGAACCGGTCCAGATCGGCGTCGAGCGGGCCGTGGCGCTGTACGTGGACATCGAGGGCACTTACGAAGCCATGTTCGAACGGCGCCTGGCCTCCTGAGGCCGCTCCCTCGAGCCAGCTCCGGGCTGCGCTCACAGCGCCTCCTGGGGCAAGGCGGACAGGCGCGCCCCCAGTTCGCGCCAGCCGGACAGCGACGCTTGCAGCTCGGCATGGACCGCCGCGCAATCGAGCGAGGCGCCCAGCAATGCCTGCTTGAGCGCGATCAAGCCCTCCTGCAGTGCCTGGGTGCCCGACAGCGCCGCATGGATGCCTACGCCGACCCGGTCCACCGCGCCCAGGTAGGTGGAGACGGCCGGCAGCAGCGCCTGCAGGTAGGCCGCCTCGGTCAGGGTGGCCTGCTGGTCCGTGCGCAATTGTTCGAGCTGATGGCTGACGCTCTCGAGCGCCGCGCTGTGCATGGTAATTTCTTTTTGCGCCTGTTCGGCTTCCGCTCCCAGCAGCCAGCAGCCGTGGCGGCGCGCGCGCGCATCGGACAGCTTGGCCTGCAGGGTATGCACGTGCTGGGCCAGCACGAAGGCGTGCACGTGGTCGGCCTGCAGGCGCTGGGTTACCAGCACGGTGTCGGTTTCCAGGTCGGAGGAAGCGCCCGCCATCTGGGCCAGGTAGCTGCCAAAATCCTGGTGTAAGGCGGCAAACCCTTCGAGCGGCGCGGCCAGGCGCCGGATCAGACCGTCTACAATGCGCGCCGCATTGGCGTAGGGTTCGGCGCGTCCGCTCACCGCCTGCAGCAGGGCCGCACCCAGCGGTCCGGCATCGGTACTGGCAAAGCTGTCGCCGTAATGGCGCAGCGCGCACGCGGTGCTCAGCAGGGCCGGGCGGCTGTGGCCGCTCCAGGCGGCCGCCAGGGTCTTGACCATGAACAGGTACTGGCCGACCATGGGCCGGGTGGGATCGGTGCGCGCAGGCAGGGCGGCGATCGCGCGCGAGCGGGCATCGACATCGCCGGTGGCGGCCAGGATCACGCCGGCGCCGAGCGAAACTCCATGGCTCCAGAAGGGGCCGCCCTGGGCATGACGTGGCGGCCGCTCGCGCGTCGCGGCGGCATGAAGGGGGGCGGTCCTTGGAGGTAAGAAAGCGACGGTCGCCATGACATGCTCCTGTCCGGTGAGGGAAACGAGCGCGGCCGGGAGGCTGGACTGCGGGGGGGCGGCGCTCACCGTCATTACACGGCCGGCGCCGGCGCCGGACTAGCTGGCAGTTTTATTAGGTTTTATGGCGACTTGTCCGATACAGCAGGGAAGCGGTGGCGAACCACGCAGAAAAAACACGGACGCAATATGCGGGAAGTTTGCGCAAATCGACATTTGAGGCGGATTTTTTGAGCCGCGCCGCCCGCCATGCCCCCCTTATTTCAGCTGTTCCCACAGGAAGGTATAGGTCAGCGCCCACATCAGTGCCTGCTGGTCATTGTTGGCCGCGCCCGCATGGCCGCCCTCGGTATTTTCCCAGTACAGCACGTCGTGACCCTGTTCTTTCATCCTGGCCACCATCTTGCGCGCATGGCCGGGATGGACCCGGTCATCCCGGGTCGAGGTGGTGAACAGCACGCGCGGGTAGTGCTTGTCCTTGAACACGTTCTGGTAGGGCGAGTATTTGCCGATGTACTCCCAGTCGGCGGCCAGGTCCGGATCGCCGTACTCGCCCATCCAGGAGGCGCCGGCCAGCAGCTTGTGGTAGCGCCGCATGTCCAGCAGCGGCACCTGGCAGACCACGGCGTTGAACAGGTCCGGGCGCTGGGTCAGGGCGGCGCCCACCAGCAGGCCGCCGTTACTGCCGCCCATGATGCCGAGGTGGCGTGGACTGCTGAGCTTGCGCTTGACCAGATCCTGGGCCACCGCCAGGAAATCGTCGAAGGCGCGCTGGCGCTGCTGCTTGAGCGCGGCCTGGTGCCAGCGCGGACCGAATTCGCCGCCGCCGCGGATATTCGCCAGCACATACACGCCCCCTTTTGACAGCCAGGCCGCCCCGGTGCTGCCGCTGTAGGAAGGCTTCATGGCGACTTCGAAGCCGCCGTAGCCGTACAGCACGGTTGGGTTCTTGCCGTTGAGCCTGGTATTTTTCCCCATCACGACGAAGTAGGGTACCTGGGTGCCATCCCTGGACCGCGCCGCAAATTGTTTCACGAGATACGGCTTGGCGTCGAAGAAGGCCGGCATGGCTTTCAGCGCCTGGCGCTGGTCGCTGCCCGCCTGGCCCAGATACAGGGTGGTGGGTGTCAGGAAGTCGTTGACGGTGAGGAAATACTGGTCGGAGCCGCTGTCGTCCAGGGCCGTCACGCCCAGGGTGCCGAAGGCCGGTGCGTCCACCGGGCGCCGTTGCCAGCGGCCGTCCGTGCGGCGCCATTCCACGATGCGGTTGCGCACCTTGTCCAGCTCGGTCACCAGCAGGGCGCTGCGCGTCATCGCCACCCCGTCCAGCGAACTGGTGGGGGTGGGGGCGAACATGACCTCGAAATCGCGTCCGCCCTGCATGAACCGGGCGAAATCGGTGGCGATCAGGGCGCCCTGGGGGTAGGTCTTGCCGCCGCTGGTCCAGTCCGAGCGCAGTTCCAGCACCAGCTGGTCGCGCACAGTGTAGGCGTTGGCGTCGTCCGGCTTGTCGATCTTGAGCAGCTGGTCGCCCTCGCGCAGGAACAGTTCGCTGGTATAAAAGCTGATCTGGCGCTCCACGAACAGGTGCTCGTAGCCTGGTGTGAAGTCCTTGTAGGCCGAGGCGGACAGGTCCTGGACGCCGGCTTCGTACAGCACCCGTGCCTGGGTCAGCGCAGTGCCGCGCTTCCATTCCTTGACGATGCGCGGATAGCCGGAACTGGTCATCGAACCGGGGCCGAAGTCGGTGGCCACGGTGACCGTGTCCTGGTCGACCCAGCTGGCGCCGCCCTTGCTTTCGGCCAGGATGAAGCCATCTTTCACGAAGGCGCGGCTGCCGATGTCGAATTCGCGCACCACATGGGCGTCGCCGCCGCCGCGCGAGAGCGATACCAGGCAGCGTTCGGCGCGCGGCTTGAGGCAGGAGGCGCCGGCCCAGACCCAGTTCTCGCCTTCGTCGCGCGCCAGCTGGTCGAGGTCGATCACGGTCTCCCAGTCCGGGGCGCTGCGGGCGTACTGTTCCAAGGTCGTGCGGCGCCAGATCCCGCGCACGTGGGTGGCGTCGCGCCAGAAGTTATACAGATGCTCGCCGTGTTTGGCGACGAAGGGGATCCGTTCCTGCGAATTGAACATGGTTTTCAGGCGCGCCTGCAGGGCCGGAAAACCCGGCTGGGCGTCGAGTTCCTTGCGCGCTTCGGCATTGCGCTCGGCGACCCAGGCCAGCGCCCTGGCGCCGCCGACGTCTTCCAGCCAGAGGTAGGGATCGGCCGCCTCGGGCGCGTTGGGTGCCCCTTGCGCCGCGATTGCCGATATCGCCAGTGCCGTTCCCAGACCCAGTACCACGCCGCTTGCCGATTTCCGCATTCTTGCTCCGCTGTCTGTGTCGATGCGCGCCGGCCCGGGATGGGTCCGTCCACGCGTGAAGCCTCAGTCTAAAACATCCCCCTGTTGCGCTACAACATTTATCAATTGCATCTTCTCTTGACGACCAGTAGTCTAGAAGCATTAGCGCTTCCGGCGCCGATCCGGTATGCTGCCGGCCAAGCAACTTTACGACTCGCCACCCCCGCAGACGGACCTGGACAATGACGCAAGCGATGACGCGCACGATGGGAAGCTCGGTCAGCGGCTCGCCCGTGGCGCGCCTGCTCTGGTGGGGAGCGGGACTGTCGCTATCCTTGCTGGTGGCCTTCGTGCTGCACATGGGCGCGCGCAAGGTGGTGGACGACGATGCCCGCCAGCGCTTCGACAGCCTGGCGCGCAGCGCCCAGTTCAGCCTGGCGGCCCGGATCCGCTCGCATACCGATCTCCTGCGCGGCCTCGCCGCTTTCTTCCAGAGTGACGCGCGCCTGCCTGGGCGGTTGCAGTTCCACCATTACGTGGCGGGCCTGGAGGTGGCCAGGAATTTCCCCGCGATCGAGGCGATCAGCTACGCCAGCGTGGTCGATCAGGCCGGCTTGACGACCCTGGAAACGCAGGTGCGGGCCGACCGCAGCGTGGCGCCTGAAGGCTACCCTGATTTTGCGGTCAAGCCGCCCGGCGCGCGTGCGCGCTATACCGTCATCACTTACCTGGAACCGATGATGGCCGAGCGCTTCGGCATCGACATCGAGGCCAATCCCGTCATGGCGTCGGTGCTGGACGAAGCGCGTGACAGCGGTCGCATCAGCACCTCGGGTGTGCCAATCCTGGTGCCAAAACCGGTGCCGCATCTGGCGCTCGGCATGCGCATGCCGGTCTACCGCAGCGGCGCGGCGCTGGACAGCGTGGAAGCGCGGCGCGCCGCGTATGCCGGCACGGTCGGCATCGGCGTCTCTCTGCCAGCCCTGGTGCGGGGCGCGCTGGAAGACATGTCGCAGCGCAAAGTGGCGCTGGCCTTGTACATGGACGGCTCGCCCGACCCCGAGCAGCGCAGTCTGGTGATCGGCCAGGACGACCGCTTGCTGTATAAGGACAGCGGCGCGCGCGGTGAGTCTCTCGACAGCGCGGGCGGCGCGTTTTTCGGCGACGCTTTCGACACCGTGCTGCCGGTCGATTACAACGGCGGGCTGTGGAAAGCCCATTTCAGGGGCCGCAAGGACGCCCTGTATACCGACTTCGATGTGTATTTTCCGCTGGTCGCGCTGCTGGTCGGTTTTTTCGGCAGCCTGCTGATGTACTCTTTCTTCTTTACCCTTTACTGGTCGCGCCGCGGCGTGATCGAACAACGGGTACTGCTCGACTCGGTCCTGAACAGTATCGACGCCCATGTGTATATGAAGGACCGCGAACGGCGCTACCTGTACATCAATGCGCGCACCGCCGAAGCCATGGGGCGGGCGGCCGAAGAGGTGATCGGCAAGCTCGATCGCGAGGTCATGCCGCCGGACCTGGCCGACTTTTACTGGAACCAGGACCGCCAGATTTTTGTGGACGCCAGGCGCCACGCCAGCCAGGTCGAGTTCACCCAGCTCGATGGCCAGGTGCGCCAGCTGTGGACCGTCAAGGTGCCGGTGCTGCTCGACGGCGAGGTAAGCGCCGTGATCGGGCTGTCGACCGACGTCACCGAACTGCACAAGCTCAAGGCCCAGGCCGACGCCGCCAACCAGGCCAAGAGTAACTTCCTGTCGAATATGAGCCACGAAATCCGCACGCCGATGAACTCCATCATCGGCATGTCGCACCTGGCGCTCAAGTCGGTGACCCACCCCAAGCAGCGCGACTACCTGGAAAAGATCTACCATTCGAGCCAGCACCTGCTGGGCATCATCAACGACATCCTGGATTTTTCCAAGATCGAAGCGGGGAAGCTGGAACTCGAAGTGCTGGACTTCGGCCTTGACACCCTGATGCAGAATATCCTCAACCAGTTGGGAGAAGCGGCCGCCGGCAAGGGGCTGGCGCTGGAATTCGCGATCGGCGAGGGACTGGCGCACCAGCTGCGCGGCGATCCGCTGCGGCTCGAGCAGGTGCTGCTCAACTTCACCAGCAACGCCATCAAGTTTTCTGAAAACGGCAAGGTCAGGGTCAGCGCGCGCCCGCTGGAAGACTCCGACAACGAGACCCTGGTGCGTTTCGAGGTGCAGGACAGCGGCATCGGCATGAGCGAACAGGAAGTGGCCGAACTGTTCAAGTCCTTCCACCAGGCCGACCCATCGACCACGCGTAAATACGGCGGCACCGGACTGGGGCTGGTGATCAGCAAGCAGCTGGCCGAACTGATGGGCGGCAGCGTCGGCGTCGACAGCGCGCCGGGCAAGGGCAGCACCTTCTGGTTCACCGCGCGCCTGGGCAAGGCGCACAGCTTCCTGCCGGCCGGTCGCGAAGCGATCGATGCCGCGGTGCTGGAAGAAATCAAAGGCGCCTACATCCTGCTGGTCGAAGACAATGTCTTCAGCCAGCAGGTGGGACAGGAACTGCTGGAGGAAGTGCATGCCACGGTGGTGGTGGCCAACAACGGCAAGGAAGCGATCGACCTGATGCTCAAGGAGCGCTTCGACTGTGTGCTGATGGACGTGCAGATGCCGGTCATGGACGGCTTCGAAGCGACCCGCATGATCCGTTCCGATCCGCGCCTGCGCGACACGGTCGTCATCGCCATGACGGCCAACGCCGGCCGGGACGATCAGGCGCGCTGCCTGCAGGCCGGCATGGACGAATTCATCACCAAACCGATCGCGCCGAAGGTGCTGTTCGAAGTGATCGCCCGGCTGCTGCGCGCGCGCCGGCCGGGCAGGGGCCGGCGAGCGCCTGCGCGCGCTGCTGGCGCTGCCGGCGCGCTTGACGCCGAGCTGCTGGACGTCAAGCGCCTCGGCGCGACCTTTGGGGGCAATCCCGACAAGATGCGCAAATACGCAAACATGTTCCTTGAATCGGCGCGCGATGGACTGGCGGACCTGGCTGACGCGGCTTCGCGCGACGACTTTACCCGCATGGCCGATCTGGGCCACCGGCTCAAATCGTCCGCCCGGGCGGTCGGCGCCATGCGTTTCGCGCAGTTGTGCGAGCAGTTGGAACTGCTGCGCGACGGCGGCAAGGCGGAGCAGGCGCAGGAGCTGCTGGCCAGCATGGCACTGATGCTTGAACGCCTTGCCGCGCACGTCGCGACTGAACTGGCGGTGCCGGAAGCTTGACTGGGGTGCCCTTGTAGGTCGGAAAAGCGAAGCGCCTTCCGACGTGCTTCGGGCAATCAGCTCGATTCGCTTGCCTATTATCCGTAGCGCGCCGGAAGGCGCTGCGCTTTTCCGGCCTACGTAATTTATTGACAAGTTGCCTGCGCAAACGCCTCTACCGTAGCCCGGTCAAAACTAGTATGCTGTCGGCATGCCATCACCCGTAACACCCGGTCTTCTCATCCTTCACGGAAACCAGTTGGAGCAATTGCGTGCCGCGCTGTTTGCGTGGCTGCGCAACCATCCGCTCGGCCCACTGGAAACGGAAACCATCCTGGTCCAGTCGAACGGCGTGGCCGAATGGCTGAAGATCGCGCTGGCCGAGGAACTGGGCGTGTGCGCCGCCACGCGCGTGGCCTTGCCGGCGCGCTTTCTGTGGGAAGCCTACCGCGGCATGCTGGGACGCGAGCGCGTGCCCAGCCGCTCGCCCTACGACAAAGGCCCCCTGACCTGGCGCCTGATGCGCCTGCTGCCCCAGTTGCTGTCCGACGCCGCCTTTGCGCCGCTGCGCCATTTTCTCGGCGACGGCGATCCGGAACGCCGTCTGCAGCTGGCCGAGCGTCTGGCCGATCTGTTCGACCAGTACCAGGTGTACCGCGCCGACTGGCTGCAGGACTGGTCGGAAGGGCGCGACCAGCTGCGCAATGCGCGCGGCGAGGCAGTCGCGCTGGCGCCGGAACAGCGCTGGCAGGCCAGCCTGTGGCGCGCGGTGAACGACAGCCTGCCCGGCCAGCAGCGCGAATCGGGACGCGCCACCATTCACCAGCAATTCGTGCAGGCTTCCGAGAGCGGCGCGCCGCCGGCCGGGCGCCTGGCGCGCCGCGTGGTGCTGTTCGGGATGTCGGCCCTGCCTTACCAGACCGTGCAGGCGATCGCCGCGCTGTCGCGCCACACCCAGGTGCTGCTGGCCGTGCCCAATCCCTGCCAGTTCTATTGGGGCGACATCATCGAAGGGCGCGAGCTGCTCAAAGCGGCGCACAAGCGCCAGCGCCAGAAGGCGGGGATCGACCTGTCCGCCGTGCCGATCGAAGAACTGCACGCGCACAGCCATCCGCTGCTGGCAAGCTGGGGCAGGCAGGGGCGCGATTTCGTGCGCATGCTCGATGAATTCGACAGCGAGTCGGGCGAGCGCGCCGACAAGCTGCGCCTGGATCTGTTCAGCGATGGCGAAGGCGAGACCTTGCTGGAACAGGTGCAGGCGGCGGTGCGCGACATGCTGCCGCTGCGCGAGCATCCACGCCTGCCGCGCGCGACCGCGGACCGCTCGATCGAGTTCCATGTGGCCCACAGTGTGCAGCGCGAAGTCGAGGTGCTGCACGACCAGCTGCTGTCCTGGTTTGCCGACGGCGCCATGGGTCTGCGGCCGCGCGACGTGGTGGTGATGGTGCCGGACATCGATACCTTTTCGGCGGCCATCCATGCGGTGTTCGATCAGCACAAGCGCAGCGATGCGCGCTTCATTCCCTTCGAGATCGGCGACGTCAAGGACCGCAGCGTCAATCCGCTGCTGGTCGCGCTCGAATGGCTGCTGCGGCTGCCCCAGCAGCGCTGCCGCCAGAGCGAAGTGCGCGACCTGCTCGACGTGCCGGCGCTGGCCGCGCGCTTCGGCCTGGAAGACGACGACCTGCCGACCCTGGGACAGTGGATCGAGGGCGCGGCGGTGCGCTGGGGCCTGGACCAGGAACACCGCAATGGCCTGGGCCTGGGCTCGGCGGGCGAGCAGAATGCCTGGATTTTCGGGGTGCGCCGCATGCTGCTCGGGTATGCCAGCGGTGCTGGCGCCAGCTTCCAGGATATCGAACCGTTCGCGGAAGTGGGCGGGCTCGATGCGGCGCTGGCAGGATCCTTGGCGCAGCTGATCGAGACCTTGCTGGCCTGGCGCGCCGCGCTGGCCCAGCCAGGCACGCCAACCGAATGGGGCGCGCGGGCGCGCGCGCTGCTGGCGGCGTTTTTCGATGCGCGCGAAGAGGGCGACCGGCTCACCCTGGCCCAGCTGCAGGATGCGCTGCAAGGCTGGCTGGAGACCTGCGAGAATGCCGGCTTCGACGAAGCGGTGCCGCTGGCGGTGCTGCGCGAAGCCTGGCTCGGCGCCCTTGACGAACCCACCCTGAACCACCAGTTCGTGTCCGGCGGCGTGACCTTCTGCACCCTGATGCCGATGCGCGCGGTGCCGTTCAAAGCGGTCTGCCTGCTTGGCATGAACGATGGCGATTTTCCGCGCCGCGCGCGCCAGGCCGACTTCGACCTGCTGGCGCTGCCCGGCATGGCCAGGCCGGGCGACCGCTCGCGCCGCGACGACGACCGCTACCTGATGCTCGAAGCGCTGCTGGCCGCGCGCGACAAGCTGTATATCAGCTGGGTCGGGCGCAATGTGCGCGACAACAGCGAGCAGCCGGCCTCGGTGCTGGTCTCGCAGCTGCGCGACTACCTGGCCGCGGGCTGGGACCTGGACCTGCACGCAATGACCACCGAGCACGCGCTGCAGCCCTTCAGCCGGCGCTATTTCGAGCAGGGCGGCATGCTGACCTATGCGGCCGAATGGCGTGCGGTGCACAGTGAACGCGATGAGGATGTGGTGGAAGGTGCCCTGCCGCCGTTCGAGCTGGAATCGAACTACAGCCTCAAGCTGGGCGAGCTGGCCAATTTCCTGCGCCAGCCGGCGCGCTACTTCTTCCGGCGCCGGCTGGGCGTTTCCTTTGCCGAGGTCGACGCCATCGGCGACGACGAGGAACCATTTTCGCTCGACGCGCTGGAGCGCTACTTTTTGGAGGACAGCCTGCTCGACGACGGCAGCGCGCCGGAGGCCTTGTCCGAGGTGCGCACGGCGCTTGGCCTGCGCGCCGAAAAGCTGGTGCGTGAAGGCGTGCTGCCGATTGGCCTGTTGGGCAAGCAGTGGCAGCAGCAGCTGGTCGAGGGCCTGGTTCCGGTGCGCAGCGCCTGGCTGGTGCTGGGTGCGCGATTGAGTCGCCTGGCGCCCAAGCTGGCTGTCAGCCTGGACCTGGGCGGCGTGCATCTGGACGACTGGATCGACAAGCTGCGCATCGAGGACGCCGGTGAGGGCAGCACCGGCGAGACGGCGTGGCTGATGCAGATCTCATCGAAGGTACTCGACAAAAAAGGCGTGGCGCGCGGCGACAAGCTGATCCTGCCCTGGCTGCGCCAGCTGGCAGCTGCGGCGGTGGGGCAGCCGGTCGCCGGCTACCTGGTCGCGCGCGATGCCATCGTGACGATGGCGCCGCTGGCGCAGCCTGAGGCGCTGGCGCAGTTGCAGGCCCTGGCCGCGCTCTGGCGCAGCAACCTCGATCAACCGCTGCCGGTGGCATGCAAGACCGCGCTGGCGCTGGTGCAGGACGGCGAGCCGCGCACGGTGTATGACGGCGGCTTTGAGCTGAGCGGCGAAGTGGCGGACCTGTGCCTGGCGCGCCTGTGGCCCGATTTTGCCGCCCTCAGTGCGAATCCGGACTGGGTCGGCACGGCGCAAGCGCTGTACGGGCCACTGGCGCAGTGGCTGCTGCAGTCGGTGGAGATTGCGCCGATGGATGCACAGTCGGAAGCGAAGATGAATGCGGGAGGGAGCGCGGCATGAGCGAGCTTCTCGACGCCTTGGCCTTTCCGCTGCATGGTTCGCGCCTGATCGAGGCCAGCGCCGGCACCGGCAAGACCTGGACCATCGCGGCCCTGTATGTGCGCCTGGTGCTGGGCCACGGCGGCGAAAACGGCTTCGCGCGTCCCTTGCTGCCGTCCGAAATCCTGGTGATGACCTTCACCCGCGCAGCCACGCGCGAATTGTCGAACCGGGTGCGCGAGCGCCTGGTGGAAGCGGCAGCCTACTTTCGCGGCGAATCGGCAAGCGAGGATTCCTACCTGGAAGCGCTGGCCGATTCCTGCGCCGGCGAGAGCGAACGGATGGTGGCGGCCCACCGCCTGATCCTGGCGGCCGAAACGATGGACGAGGCGGCGATTTTCACCATTGACGCCTGGTGCCAGCGCATGCTGCGCGAGCACGCCTTCGACAGCGGCAGTCTGTTCGACGAAGAACTGGTGAGCGACGAACGGGCGCTGTTCGACGATGCCGCCAACGACTACTGGCGTCAGAATGTGTATCCGCTTGATAGCAATGCGCTTGCTTCGCTGCTGGCCTGCTGGCCGGATGTCACGGCGCTCAAGCTGAAGGTGCGCGACCTGGTGCGCAAGATCGATGTGCTGGGCGAGATACCTGACGAAACACTGGCGGCGGCGATTGCGCGTGTCGAGCGTACGCAGGCCGCCCAGCTGGCGCGTCTGAAAGAAGGCTGGCCGGCGCGTATCGATGCGATGGAAAGCTGGATCGCCGGGCAGCGCGATCTTGCGCCCAAGTGCTTCAACGGGAACAAGCTGCGTGCCGATTCCCTGCTCAAGTGGTTCGGCGCGCTGCGCGAATGGGCGGCCCAGCCGGCACTCTTGACGCCGGCCATGACCGACACCGCCTGGAGCCGTTTGACGCCGGAAGGGATTGCCGACGCCTTCAGCAAGGGCTTTTCGGTGACTGTTCCGGAATGCTTCGACAGCACCCTGGATCTGCGCACTGCCTTGCTGGCGATCGACCCGCTGGCGCACGCGCTGTACCGTCACGCGGCCGCCAGCATTGCGCGCCGCATGGCGGAGCTCAAGCGCCGCAGCCGCCAGTTCGGCTTTGCCGACATGATCGAGCGCCTGAAAGACGCGCTGGAAGGACCGAACGGCGAGGCGCTGCGCCTGCGCATGACGGAGCAGTTCCCGATCGCGATGGTGGACGAATTCCAGGACACCTCGCCGGACCAGTACCGCATCTTCAACCTGCTGTACCGGGTGGCGGAGAACGACCCGGCGCACGGATTGTTTCTGATCGGCGACCCAAAGCAGTCCATCTACGGCTTTCGCGGCGCCGACATCCACAGCTACCTCGATGCGCGCGCCGCGACTGCGGGCCGCCACTATCAGCTAGGCACCAACTTCCGCTCGACGGCAGCACTGGTGGAAGCGGTCAACCAGCTGTTCCGCCATGCCGAAGGCCACGGCGAGCATCCGGGTTACCACGCCGGCGCCTTCCGCTTCCGCAAGCGCGATGTGAACCCGCTGCCGTTCGAGCCGGTCAAGGCCAGGGGCAGGGCACAGCAGCTGGTCGGCGTGGCCGGACCCTATCAGGCGCTGGCGGTGTGCACCACCGGCCGCGACGACCTGAAGGCCGACGACTACCGCGAATTTTTTGCCCACCACAGCGCCGAGCATATCGCCACCCTGCTCAACAATCCCCAGGTCGGCTTCGAGGAAGCGGGACGCTTCACGCGCCTGGTGCCGGCCGATATTGCGATCCTGGTGCGCGACCGGCGCGAGGCGGCGGCGATCCGGCGTGCGCTCGCGCAGCGCCGCATCCCCAGCGTCTACCTGTCGGATAAGGATTCGGTCGTCGACAGCGATGAAGCGGCTGATGTGCTGCGCTGGCTGCACGCAGTGGCCAATCCGCTCGATGGCGCGCTGGCGCGGGCCGCGTTTGCGACGCGCACGGCCGGCCTGTCGCTGGCCGAACTGGCTTACCTGTCGTCGGACGAACTGGCGTGGGAGGTGCGTGTCGAACAGCTCAAGGCCCTGCACGTGGTATGGCAGCGCCAGGGCGTGCTGGCCATGCTGCGCCGCTTCATCCACGAGCTGCAGCTGCCCGCCAACCTGCTGCGCGAGACCGGCGGCGAGCGGCGCCTGACCAATCTGCTGCATCTGGCCGAACTGCTGCAGGCCGCCAGCGGACAGCTCGATGGCGAGCAGGCTCTGATCCGCTGGTTCGCGGAGCAGGTGTCCGATGTGCAGAAGGGACGGGCCGACGGCAGCGACGAGCGTGTGCTGCGTCTCGAGAGCGATGCCGAGCTGGTCAAGGTGGTCACGGTGCACAAGTCGAAAGGCCTGGAGTATCCGCTGGTGTACCTGCCGTTCGCCGTCACCGCGCGCAAGGCGGACCGCCGCAACAAGGCGTTTTTTGAATTCGCCGGGCCCGATGGTCAGCGCCGCATCGACCTCGCTTTGTCGCAGGAAGCCATGGAGGCGGTCGACCGCGCCCGCATCGAAGAAGACCTGCGCCTGCTGTATGTGGCGCTCACACGGGCGCGCCATTTCCTGTGGCTGGGCGTGGCCGCCGTTTCGACCGGCAAGGGCAGCGAGAATCGCCTGCACGAATCGGCGCTCGGCTATCTGCTGACCGGCGGCGAGCCGATCGCCGCCGTCGACATGCGGGCCCGCTGGGAACTGCTGCGCGGGCAGTCCGACGCGATCGACCTGCAGGACCTGGCCATGCCCGAGGGCGTGACCAGGCTGGCGCGCGACGAGGTCAGGCCGGCGCTGGTGGACGCGGCGGCGTTCCGCGGCAGTTTCGAGCGCAACTGGGCGGTCGGCTCCTTTACGTCGCTGACGCGCCAGACCAGCGCCGCGCCTATGCGCGCGCAGGAAGAAACCCTGCTGGAGGAAGAGCCTTCGCAGCCCACTCAGCCCGTTCAACGCACCGAGGACGCCCCCTGGCACCGCTTTCCGCGCGGCTCGGTGCCGGGCAACTTCCTGCACGAGCAGCTTGAGTGGATGGGGCAGGAAGGCTTTGCCATCGCCGACGACGAGCAGTTCGCGGCGCGCCTGGGCCAGCGCTGCGAGCGGGCAGGGTGGGGCCACCGCCAGGAAGACACCGTGGCCTGGCTGCGCACCGTGGCCGTGACGCGCCTGCCTTTCCTGGACGCGGCCCTGGCCGACCTGGGTCAGGTGCTGCCCGAGATGGAGTTCTGGTTCCCCAGCGCGCACTTGAACAGCGCGGCGCTCGACCGGCTGTGCGCTAGCCGCCTGCTCGACGGCGTGGCGCGTCCCAGCTTGCCCGAGCGCGTGCTGCACGGGATGCTCAAGGGCTTTGCCGACCTGGTGTTCGAACATGAAGGGCGCTATTGGGTGCTGGACTATAAATCGAACGCGCTGGGCGCCGGCGACAGCGCCTACAACCGCGCCGCCATGGCGGGCGGGATGGCGGCGCACCGTTACGACATCCAGGGCGCGATCTACATGCTCGCGCTGCACCGCCTGCTCAAGAGCCGCCTGGGCGAGGACTACGATCCCGCGCAGCAGCTGGGCGGTGCGATCTTCCTCTTCCTGCGCGGGATCGCGAATACGCAAACCCACGGCTGCTACCTGATCGAGCCGGACATCACGCTAATGGACAGCCTCGATGCGCTGCTGGGGGAGGCCGAATGAAGCACGTTGTGAGCCTCGATCGTTTTTGGGAGCAGGTCGCTGACTTGACCGAGGCCGGCCAGTTGCGCCGTCTGTCCGGCACCTTTGCACGCTTTGTCGCCTCGCTCGGCATCGCCACACCACCGCTGATGCTGGCCTGCGTGCTGCTGTCGGAAATGGAAGGGCGCGGCCACAGCTGCCTGATGCTGGATGAACTGGCGGCCGATCCGCTCGCGCTGACCGGCTGGAGCGAGGAGCAGTGGAAGGCCTTCGCGGCGGGCGCCGGCAGCTTGCCCAAGAACCGCAAGGGCTGGACGGCGGAGCTGGCGGCCTGCGACCAGGTGTGGCTGGTGGGCGACCTGGATTTCGACCAGCCGCTGGTGCTGGACGGTGAACGGCTGTATCTGCGCCGCTACTGGCGCGACGAGACCCTGGTGGCACGGACCGTGCGTGGGCGCGCAGCCGACCTGCACGCGGTCGATGCGCCGGCGGTGCGCCACTGGCTCGACATCCTGTTTGCGTCGGAGCGCCGGGCCGAATCGCCCGACTGGCAAAAGCTGGCTTGCGCGATCGCGCTGCGCGGGTCAATCGCCATCATCACCGGCGGCCCCGGGACCGGCAAGACCTATACCGTGGCGCGCCTGCTGGCCTTGCTGTTTGCCGTCTCGGGCGACGCCGCGCGCAAGCGCATCGCGCTGGCCGCGCCCACCGGCAAGGCGGCGGCCCGCCTGAAGCAATCGATCGACAAGGCGTTGACGGAGCTGGCCGACAAGGTGGGCGGGGCATTGCCGCTGCGTGAACTGACCAATCGCATGGGCGCCGCGCGCACCTTGCATAGCCTGCTCGGCGCGCGTCCCGACACGCGCAGCTTCGCCCACAACAAGGGCAATCCGCTGGATGTGGACGTGCTGATCGTCGATGAAGCCTCCATGGTGCACCTGGAGATGATGGCGTCGCTGCTGGACGCGCTGCCGCAGGGCGCAACCTTGATTCTGCTGGGTGACAAGGACCAGCTGGCGTCGGTGGAAGCCGGGGCGGTGCTGGGCGACTTGTGCCGTGACGCCCAGGCCGGCGGCTATAGCGCGGACACGCGCGCGTATGTGCTGGCGGCCAGCGGGGAGACTATCCCGGCGGTGTATGCGGGAGAAGCCGGGGCGCTGGCGCAGCAGACCGTGATGCTGCGCAGCAGCCGGCGCTTTGGTGGTCCCATCGGCCAGCTGGCGCAGGCGGTCAACCAGGGCGATGTGACGGCTGCCGAAGCCGTGCTGCGCGCGGGCGGAGCGGACGTGCGCTGGCTCGAGCACGCCCACCAGCACCAGGTGGTGCAGCTGGCCGCGGACGGCTACGGCGCCTACCTGCAGCTGATTGCGCGCGGCGAGGGCGCGGGCGGTCATGAGGCCTGGGTGAAGGCGGTGCTGCACAGCTTCGAGGCGTTCCGCATTCTGTGCGCGGTGCGCGAAGGCGACTGGGGTTTAACGGGACTGAATGAAGCGATCGGCCACCGGCTTGATGCCGCTGGCCTGATACGGCGCCGCGGCGAATGGTATGTGGGCCGGCCCGTGATGATCACGCGGAACGACTACGGCACCAGGGTGTTCAATGGCGATATCGGACTGACTCTGCCCGATCCGGCGCGTGCGGGTTCACTGCGCGTGTATTTTCTGGAAGGCGATGAGGTGCGCAGCGTGCTGGCTACCCGCCTGCGCCATGTCGAGACGGCGTTTGCCATGACGGTGCACAAATCGCAGGGGTCCGAATTTCGCCACACCGTGCTGGTGCTGCCGAAGGAAAAGAGCGCGGTGATTGCGCGGGAATTGATTTACACGGGGATCACACGGGCCAGCGGCGAGTTCACCCTGGTGACGCCGGGATCGGGTGTGCTGGACGAGGCGATTGTCCGGAAAACCCAGCGGGCCAGTGGACTGAGGGAGATGTTGTAGAGCAGGCGGGGTGCCGAAGCCGCGCCGCGCCCGCAAATCTTACGCGCGGCGGTGACGGCCGCGGTGCTTCTGGCGCGCCTTGGTGCGGGTCTTCAGGCTGGTCTTGATCACCGGCGCGCTTTCCGCGGCGATGATGTTCGCGCGGCGCATGCGCGGCGCGCTGGCCACCTGCTCGGCGTCGCCCGAGATAAAGCGGCGGATGCTGAGTGCGTCGAGGATGCGGGTCGAACTGGCCTTGGCATTGAGCAGCACCAGGGTGGCGTTCTTGCCGGCGGACTTGATCTTCATGATCAGGCAGCGTCCCGCTTCTTCCGTGTAGCCGGTCTTCGACAGGCCGATATCCCAGCCCTTGGCCCCGACCAGGCGATTGGTATTGCGGTACTGAACTTCACGCCCGTTGATGGTGATCATGTCGCCCGATTCGGTCGTGATGCGCGTGATTTCCGGGTACTTCGACGAGGCGGCGGCCATCTTGACCAGGTCAGCAGCGTTCGACTTATTGTTGGGCGACAGGCCGGTCGGCTCTTCGATCACTGTCTGGGTCATGCCGAGCGCCGCGGTCTTGGCCCGCACGGCCGCCTTGAAGCCGACCATGCCGCCTGGGTACGTGCGGCCCAAGGCAGCGGCGGCGCGGTTGTCCGAGGACATCAGGGCCAGCTGCAGCACATCGCCACGGCTGATGCGCGCGCCGACCGGCACGCGCGAGGTGCTGTGCTTGAGCATGTCCACGTCGCGCTGGTCGATGACGATGAGTTCGTTCATATCCTGTTTGGCGTCCAGCACGACCATGGCGGTCATCAGCTTGGTCAGGGACGCGATCGATACGACGTTGGTGGAGTTCTTTTCCAGGAGGACCTTGCCGGTCTCGTCCTCGACCACCAGTACGGACTGCGATCCGAATGGCACGGCTACGGCCGCGGCAGTCGATAGCGTCATGACGACGGTAGCAAAAATTTTCTTGATCATGGTGTGTTGTGGGTCGTTGAGTGCAGCGGGTTCAATGTCGGGGCGCCGAGGTTTTGGGCGCTGCGCGCAAGCATGAAAGGCGTATATCTATGAGGCAACTACTGATAGAGTGGAAGATAGCATCATTGACTCGACCGTGTCTATGGCGCACACCACAAAACCGGGCCCAAGTGCACGAAATACCTTAAATAAGCCACGTAAGCCCCTGTTTCCTTTCAGAAAAGCAAACTTTGCAAGCAGATGTAAGCATGCCGGGTTGGTCCAATATTGATTGGGAAAGCTGTCTCGGGGAGGCCACGCTGGCCGTCCTGACTCCACGATTCCAGAGTTTGGGGCGAGCGATATTGCGCGTTCTGGAGTCGGATGGCGCTGGGCCGCGACGGGGTGAGGAGGCTTGCCTCCGGCCACGGACCGGAGGCATAGGGAGCTTATTTTGCGGGGGTGTAGATTTTGTCGAACTCGCCGCCATCGTCAAAATGCTTCTTCTGGGCCGCTTTCCAGCCGCCAAAGACCTCATCGACCGTGAACAAGGCGATCGGTTTGTAGTTGGCTGCAAACTTCTTGGCGACGGCTTCGGAGCGTGGACGCAGATAGTGTTTGGCGCCGATGGCTTGGCCTTCCTCCGAATACAGGAAGTTCAGGTAGGCGGTGGCCTGTTTGCGCAGGCCGCGCTTGTCGACCACCTTGTCGACCACGGCGACCGGCGATTCGGCCAGGATGGAGGTCGTGGGGTAGACTACTTCGAAATTGTCGCCGAACTCGGCGCGCACCATCTGGACTTCATTCTCGAACGTCACCAGGGCGTCGCCAATCTCGCGCTGGGTAAAGGTGGTGGTGGCGGCGCGGCCACCGCCGTCCAGGACCGGTACGTTCTTGAAGATTTTGGTGACCAGATCGCGCGCCTGCGCTTCGTTGCCGCCCTTCTTGATCACCGAGCCCCAGGCTGCCAGGTAGGTGTAGCGTCCATTGCCCGCCGTTTTAGGATTCGGAATCACGACCTTGACGCCGGCCTTGGCCAGGTCGTCCCAGTTCTTGATCCCTTTTGGGTTGCCTTTACGCACCAAAAATACCATGGTGGAATAATACGGTGCAGCGCCGTTGGGAAATTTCTTGGCCCAATCGGCCGCGACCAGGCCGCGGTCGGCCAGCATGTCGATGTCGTTGGCCTGATTCATGGTCACGACGGAGGCTTCCAGTCCGTCCGCGACCGCGCGTGCCTGCTTGCTCGAACCGCCATGGGACTGTTTGATGACGACCGTTTCACCGGTTTTCTTCTTGTAGTCGGCGATAAAAGCCGGGTTGATGTCCTTGTACAGCTCGCGCGCGACGTCGTACGAGACGTTGAGCAATTCCGCTTCGGCCGCGTGGGCGCTGAAGGGCAGGGCCATGGCGCCCATGGTCAGGGCGAGGATCAAACGTCGGGTACGCATATTGCTTATCATTTTCATGGCGTTCTCTTGGGCTTTCTATTGTAGGAACAGATCTGCATGGTCTAAAATCCGCAGCCGAATTGGAAGTATTGTTTAGTCATATGCTTAGACGGACGCGCAGACGAGCGCATAAGCATGCTTGATTTTATTCGTGGGCAGCGCCGCGTAAGCCAATTAAGCTTCACGAAACAATGCCGCCTGACGGGCATAAGCGCAACAGCAAAATTGCCGCGACTGTTGTATAGTCGAGCCGCGCTGAGAGGGCGGCAATACGTTTTTCTCTTTGTTAATGTTTATTGTGATTGCACATGGGTACTGAGATTCGCATAGCTGCTCCCGACGACGCCTTCGCCGCCTGCGATGTGCTGCGCCGTTCGATCACGGAATGCTGCGTGCAGGACCACCAGAATAAGTCCGAAGTCTTGCAAGCCTGGCTGGGCAACAAGACCCCGCAGAATGTTGCCGGCTGGTTTGCGTCGGCCACCAATTTTGCGGTTGTTGCCCTGCGCGATGGCGAGATCGTCGGCGTTTCCCTGCTGACTCAGGCGGGCAAATTGTCGCTTTGCTATTTGCTGCCTGAAGCCTTGCATTCCGGCATAGGCAAGGCCATGCTGAAGGTGCTTGAAGCGCAGGCACGGGCCTGGGGCATCAGCGTCATGAAGCTGCACAGCACGGCCAGTGCGAGTGCCTTTTATGCGCGTAACGGCTACATCCAGGCCGGTAAGGAAAAGTCCTGCTATGGGGTCGAATGTGACTTTTTCTGGAAGCAGCTGAACGTGGCCGACACGCCGGAGGCAGGCGCGCGCAAACGTTTTTGCAGCTGCAGCACGCAATAATCCCCTTCCGCAATCCTCCCTTGTCCGCAATGCGCCCACACTAAACGCGGCAACGCCCGTCCGGGCGCGCGTGCGCCACATGCATGAGCGCGGCTTGCGCTATAGTGTGCGCCTTGTTAACTGAGTTCCGGTCATGGCAACACGTAGAGATTTCCTTCATCAAAGTTTATGTTTGGGTACGATGGGCGCCTTGTCCATCCCCCTGATCGGCTGCGGCAGTGCACGCGCCGCGCCTGCCAAGCTGGCCGCGCCCCAGGCCAAGCCTGTGAAAGTGGCCAAGGCGGCAACGCCGTCGCCGACACTCGCAGCGGCTCCGCAAACCGAGCTTGAACCTCCTCCCGATATCTTCGATGCCCAGGCGCTGGATCTGGATTTCTGGCTCAAACCACGGGTGCTGAGCGTGACGCGTCCGCAAAGCGGCGAAAAGGCCAAGGTGCTGTACTGGAAGGATGGCGAAGTTATCGATTCCGCCTACCAGGAACTGTGCCATTTGCTGCGCGACGTGAATGGCAAGGAAATGGCGGCCATCGATCCCAAGCTGCTGGAAACCCTGTGGGGCACGCAAGCCTTTATCGCCCGGTACGGTTTTGACGAGCCGCTGGAAATCCTGTCGGGTTACCGCACCGCCAAATCGAACGAGAAGCTCCGTGAGGCGGGCGTGCCGGCTGCGCGCCAGTCCTTGCACATCGTCGGCAAAGCGGCCGATATTCGCATTGCCAGCCTGAATGCCGAAGTGTTGGGCGGGCTGGTGCGTAGTTTCCGTCAGGGCGGGGTGGGCTATTATTACCGGCAGGGCCCTCGCGGCGGATGGATTCATGCGGACACGGGCTTGAAGCGCACCTGGAAGGGTTAGATCGGTCGGTCTACCGGCTGGGAACCGGCGCTTCCGGCGCTTCCGGTTTTACCGCCGGGGCCATCTTACTAGCGGCAGGTGCCGGCAATGTGCTGACGGCTGGGGGCGGCGCAGCACTGTTTCTCGTCATGTTAACGACGCCGAACATGGCTGCGACGATGGTACCTATCATGGTCAGTACCGTCGCCAGTAGCCAACCTTTGATTGAAGCGTTGAACCGATGGATCTCGGCGTGTAGCTCCCCACGTAGCTTTTCCAGGCTGGCCTCTATGTCGCCACGCAGTTTTTGCATGCCTGTCGCGGTTTCCCCACGCAGCGTTTCCAAACCCATCGTGGTATCCCCACGCAGCGTTTCCAAACCCATCGTGGTTTCCCCACGGAGCGTTTCCAAACCCATCGTGGTTTCCCGACGCAGCGTTTCCAAACCCATCGTGGTTTCCCCACGGAGCTTTTCCAAACCCATCGTGGTTTCCCCACGGAGCTTTTCGATGTCGACATGTAGTGCGCCTCGCAGCTCGGCCATGTCCGCGCGGATATTGCCCTCCAGTTCTGCGAGGTCCTTCTTTGTTGCGCAATTGGCCAGCATGTTGGCAAGCGTTACTTTCACAACTGACAACTCGTTTTCCAGGTGAGCCACGCGATCGTCCAGCATTTATGTTCTTCCTTATCAGTGGGCGGGTCAAGCGGGGCGCCGTAAACGCGAGCGCCCCGTGCACGTGACATGCCGGGGCGCTGGATTGAACTGGTGCGCGGGTCAGGAATCGAACCTGATTATCAGTCTTGAGTGTCTTACCGATCCGGACTGGGCTTTACCAATAAGCGAACCACGCACCTTCATCATAGCCCGACTTTGTCGGATTGCAATACAAATTTTCCAAGAACAAGATAGTTGCATCATCCTATTCATAAACGTAGGGTTTAGCCGGGACACTGGCCTTGCGTTGCTGGTCCAGTTCGTCCAGGTCCACCCGGTGGTCCCAGTAGATATACCAGCCGCGCTGGCGGTCTTCCTGCACTTCGGGATGCTGCTCCATAAAACCATGCATGAACTGGTCGAAGTCGGAAACATATCCGCCAGCGAAGGGTCGATAATGCTCGGGTTTGCTGCGCATGCTGCCTCCTTTTGAGCGTAAGCGAATCTTGATAAGACCGCAGGCACGCGCCAGGGTTCCCATGTACGGCGCCCGTAAAATGCCGTACGATGCACGCCCGTACTGCATATTCTCCAGGAAGCAATGATTCCCGATTCACCACTGCAAGCCGAGCCGCCCCCGCGCTTTCGCCCGCGTCCCTGGACCGCGCTGGAAACATCCCAGGACGTCGAGATCTGGATCGACGAACACAACCGCAGCATGATGGAAAACATCGGGCCGCAGGAAACCGGCTACGGTGTCTGCTTCACTTTGGCCGAAGGCGGCAATGTGTTCATGCAGACGACCGGTGACGCCGTTATCCTCGACGTCGATGCGGAAGCCCAATGGATTGCTCCACTGATCATGGCCGCGACACAGGCGCAGGAGCCGCAAGGCCAGATCTGGGTGCTGCCGGACGATAAGCTGGTGCAGCTCATCATTGGCCTGTCCAGCCTGATTGCCAGCACGACCCTGATCAGCGGCCACAATTTCGGCGGACGCAGCCGGAAACTCGGCTATTCGCGTTAAACTTCCACTTTGCCAACTGAACAAGCCATGCCCATGATGCCAACTCGCCGCAACAGCCTGAAACTCGCCGCCTTGTTCATCTGCTCGGGCCTTGCGCTCCCGGCCACGGCGGCGGACTTGCTTGCCACGGCCAAGGCGCGCGGCACCTTGCGCGTCGCCATGGAGGGAACTTATCCTCCCTTCAATTTCAAGGAGCCCAAGACGGGCGAACTTGCAGGCTATGACGTGGACGTGGCCAAACTGCTGGCGGCCAGGCTGGGTCTCAAGCCGGAGTTCGTCACAACCGAATGGAGTGCCATCCTGGCGGGCCTGGCCGCAGGCAAGTATGACGTGATCGTCAGCCAGGTCGGCATCAATCCCAAGCGTCAGGAAACTTTCGATTTTTCCCAGCCTTACACCTATTCCGGCCCCCAACTGATTGTGCGCAAAAACGAGACCGCCAGCTACAAGTCGCTGAACGATCTTAAAGGCAAGAAAGTCGGCGTGGGGCAGGGCAGCGTATATGAGCAGCAAGCCAAGGCAGTTGCCGGGATCACGGTCAAGAGCTATCCGGCTGCGCCCGAGAACCTGCAGGATCTGGCGGTGGGACGGATCGATGCCGCCCTGAACGACAGCTTGATGGTGGCGTACTTGCTGAAGAACAGCAAATTGCCGATCCAGCCCGGCGCGAGGGTCGGAAACTCCGAGCGCATGGGCGTGACCTTTCAAAAAGGCAATCCGCAATTCAAGGCGGCGGTCGACAGGGCCCTGGCCGATGCCGGCGCCGATGGCAGCCTGAAGAAGATATCGGAAAAGTGGTTCGGGATCGACGTCAGCCGTCCGGCACCGTAAGCTCCGGCCCTCCGCATGGAATTGATCACGCTGTTGCGGGAAGCCGCGCCGGTCATGCTGACCGGGGCCGGCCACACCCTGGTGTTCGCGGTTGCGGCCATGATTGGCGGCCTGGTGCTCGGCTTTCCGGCCGCCGTGATGCGCATGTCGCCCTGGGCCATGCTGCGCTGGCCCGCGGCTCTGTATGTCAGCGTGATGCGCGGCACGCCGCTGCTGGTCCAGATTTTCGTCATTTATTATGGTCTTCCCAGCATCGGGATCGAATTCACCCCGGTCACGGCCGGCGTGCTGGCGCTTTCCCTCAATTCTGGCGCCTATCTGTCAGAAAGCTTGCGCGGCGCCATACAAAGCATCAGCCAGGGACAGTGGCGCGCCAGCTTCAGCCTGGGCCTGGGTTACTGGCAGACCCTGCACCATATCGTCTTGCCGCAGGCCTTGCGGGTGGCGGTGCCGTCGATGAGCAATACCTTGATCAGCCTGATCAAGGACACCTCGCTGGTATCCGTCATCACCATGACGGAACTCATGCTGGCCACCAAGGAAGTCATCGCCACAAGCTTCCGGCCGCTTCCCTTGTATATCGCAGCGGCAGCCATCTACTGGTGTATGAGCCTGGCGTTCGAAGCCTTGCAGCGGCGCGCCGAGCGCCGCTTGAATCGGGCGCACCAGTAAAGTTCAATATATTTGCGCTCTTTTGAGTGCATCCTCGACATGGGGCAAGCACGCGTGCTAGTCTTGCCGACACGGCTAGCACCGCACAAGGCAGCGACATTTCGCGCCTGTCGCGTGCCGGCGAGCGCGAGGTGCGATGGACAATGACCACGATCCGGCTCCCCTGCGTGCCCTGTCACGGGCGCGCATGCGCTCGCGTCGCCACGACCGTTCGCCGGGCGGCGCCTTGCCCGGACCTGCATCCGGATCTGCTCCCTTGGCGGGCCCCTTCAGCGGTCCCTTGACGGTATTTCGTCCCGGTGCCTTGCCGCCCGAGGCCCCCGCGATCGATATCAGCCAGGCGCAGCGCGTTGGTCCTGTCCCGCTCCGGGAGTGCGGGCATGACGGCGACGGCGGCAGCGTCGGCGCCGGCAGTGAGCGGCTCCCCTCCCGCTTCGACGACAGCGGTGTCAGCCTGGAGCGTCATTGCCGGGAGGTGGAAAACGCCTGCCACAATGAGCAATTTCTGCTGGCGCCGGTCGGCTATTTCCTGATCGGTTTCGACAGCACGATCCTGCAGGCCAACCTGGCCGGTGCCGACATGCTGGGTATCGACCGCAGCCATGCGGGTGGAGCGCGTTTCCGCGACTACGTGACAGCGCCTTTCCAGCCCGACTTCGCCGCGCTGTTTTCGCGCGCGCTCAACAGCCCCGGCCCGCTGGAATGCCGCGTGCGCATGCGCCGCGGCCGCTATGGCGAGGCCTTCCAGGCGACCTTGCGCGCCAGCGCCGACGGCAGCGGCCAGGCTTGCCGCGTCCTGATCGAGCCGGCTGATGGCGGCCTCGATGCGCTCGAGCGCAATGAGGAACGCTTCCGCCGCATCGTCCACAGTGCCGAAGAGGGCATCTGGGAAATCGACGCCGATGCCCGCACCACCTTTGTCAACCCGAAAATGGCGCGCATGCTCGGTTACAGCATCGAAGACATGCTGTCCCGGCCACTGGGCGACTTCATGGATGGGGCCGGCCGCGCCGCCATGGATGAGCTGGTGGCGCGCCGCCGCCGCGGTATCGCCGAGCGGCACGACTTCCGCTTTATCGGCAAGGATGGACGTGAGGTGCTGACCACCTTGTCGACCAATCCGATCGTTGATGCCGGCGGCAATTATCTGGGCGCCCTGGCCATGGTCACGGAGCTCATGGAGGTGAAGGGGGCCCAGCCCACCGCCTTCTGGCGCGACGCGAGCTACGACCAGTTGACCGGACTCCCCAAACGCGACATGTTCATGGACCGGCTGGCCGTCGAAACCAGGAAAGCCGACCGTAATGCCTCCTTTCTTGCCTTGTTGTTGATCGACCTGGACCGTTTCAGGGAACTCAACGAGCGCCTGGGCAAGGACAGGGCTGACCTCTTGCTGATCGATACCGCGCGCCGCATCGCCGGCTGCGTGCGCGCCAGCGATACCCTGGCGCGGGTGAGCCCGGACCAGTTTGCCATCCTTTTGGCCGGACTGGACCACGCGGGCAAGGTGGACCGCATCGCCCAGCAGGTGCTAAGTTCGCTGGCACAAGCGTTCGACAGCGCCGGCCAGAAAACGTTCGTCCCGGTCAGCATGGGCGTGGCGCTGTATCCGCCCGACGCCGGCGACATCGACCAGTTGATGGCATGCGCCGATCAGGCCCTGCGCAGCGCCAGGCTGGCGGGCGGCAGCCAGCTCCGCTATTTCCAGCCCGAGATGCAGGATCTTGCCTCCTTGCGGCGCAAGATGACGGCCGAATTGCGCGAGGCGCTGCGCCTCGGGCAGTTCGAGATCGCCTACCAGCCGATCGTGTCGCTGCGTAACGGCGCGGTCTACAAGGCCGAAGCCCTGCTGCGCTGGCGTCATCCGCAACGCGGGCTGCTGGGACCGGCGGAATTTCTTCCCTTCGCCGAGATTGACGGCTTGATCGTCGAGATCGGCGATTGGGTGTTCCGCGAAGTCGCGCAGCAGACCCAACGCTGGCAGGAAAGCATCTCGCCGCAGTTCCAGGTCAGCGTCAACAAGTCGCCGGTGCAATTTCGGCACGATGCCGGCCAGCACCAGACCTGGCTGGATTATCTGAATCAGTTGGGCTTGCCGCCGCGCAGTATTGTCATGGAAATCACCGAGAGCGCCTTGCTCGACGGCGCCGAGCAGGTCAGCGAGCGCCTGCGGCAGTTCCGCAGCATGGGACTGGAAGTGGCGCTGGACGATTTCGGCACCGGCTATGCCTCGCTGTCCCACCTGACCCGTTTTGCGATCGACTACGTCAAGATCGACCGGACCTTCATTGCCACCCTGGAAGAAGACAGCGGCGACCTGGCCTTGTGCGAAGCCATCATCGTGATGGCTCATAAGCTGGGCATGAAGGTGATGGCGGAGGGCGTGGAAACCAAGGTGCAGCGGGCGCTGCTGGTCGATGCCGGCTGCGACTACGCCCAAGGCTATATATTCGCGCGGCCGATGGCGGCTGCGGAGTTGGAAGCGGTGGCGAAAACCGGGATGCCCCGGTTTCCGCACTGAACAAGCCTACTGCGGCGCGACGATCCCCTGTTCGCGCAGGAAACTGCGGATCGTCTTGTAGGCCAGCATATCCTGCTCAAGGGAAAAGCCGCCGTGGCCACCACCCGGAATGGTCAGCAGCTGGTTCTTGACGCCAGCCTTGCTCAGCGCCTGGTGCAAGCGCACCCCATGCGCGTACGGCACCAGCGGATCGGCGTCGCCGTGGATGGTCAGGACCGCCGGCGCACCGGCGCGGACATAGCTCAAGGGCGACAAGCGCTTCGCGAGGTCCATGCGATCAGGCATGCTGCCAAACCACGATACCGCGTAGGAACGGGTGTTTGGTCCTTGCAGCATGTCGGCCACATCGGTAATGCCGAACCAGTTCACCACGGCCGCTACTTTCGGCGCGGGATTGGTGTATGGCCCGCTCCAGGTCGGCTCGGTCGAGGCGCACTGGTTGGCCAAGGCCGAGTCGCCAGGAATCATGGCCGTGGTCAAGGCCAGATGCCCGCCCGCCGAGGCGCCGCTGACCACCACCTTACTCAGGTCAAACTTGTAGCGCTTGGCATTACGGCCAATCCATTGCAGCGCGCACAGCGCATCCTCGACCGCGGCTGGCGCAAGGGCGGTCTTGGCCAGGCGGTACTCGATGTTGACGACTGCAAAGCCCATCTGCAGGAAGGGCAGGACGGTGGGCGACTCGCCTTCGCGATTGCCCAGCACCCAGCCGCCGCCATGAATCTTGAGCAGCACCGGCGTTTCACCCTTGGCATAGCGCTGGCGATACACATCCAGCTTCAGGTCGCGGCCGCTGGCGGTCATGTACGTGATGTTCGCTTCCATGCCGTAACTGTTCTGCAAAGTCACGGCCTGGGCGTAAGCATCGTCCTGGCTTTGCGCACTGGCCGGCAAGGCCAGTGACAAGAGTGCACACCAGAGCGCGGGCAGTGCCGCGCGCCGGGTCGATGGCAAGGTAGGGGCCGCCATCGCTTACATGTTCGGATAGTTGGGGCCGCCGCCGCCTTCCGGCGTCACCCACACGATGTTCTGTGTCGGATCCTTGATGTCGCAGGTCTTGCAGTGCACGCAGTTCTGGGCATTGATCTGCAGGCGGTCCTGGCCGGCATCGGTCTTCACGAATTCATACACGCCCGCCGGGCAATAGCGCGCTTCCGGCCCGGCGTACTGGGCCAGGTTGACCGACACCGGAATGCTGTCGTTCTTGAGCGTCAGGTGGATGGGCTGGTCTTCCGCGTGATTGGTATTGGAAATGAACACCGAGGACAGGCGGTCGAAGGTCAGCTTGCCATCCGGCTTGGGATAGACGATCGGGGCGTAGTTGGCCGCCGGCTTGAGACATTCATGATCGCCGTAGTCGCGGTGCAGGGTCCACGGCGCCTTGCCGCGGAAAATCAGCTGGTCGATGCCCGTCATGATGGAACCCAGGTACAAGCCCTTGGCCAGCCATGGTTTGACGTTGCGCGCGATATGGAGTTCCTCGTGCAGCCAGGATTGTTCGAAGGCGGCCGGGAAGCTGGCCAGCTCGTCGAAGGACCGTCCTTCACCCAGCGCTGTAAATGCCGATTCGGCGGCCAGCATGCCGGTCTTGATGGCGGCGTGGCTGCCCTTGATGCGGCTCATGTTCAGGAAACCGGCATCGCAGCCGATCAGTGCGCCGCCCGGGAACACCAGCTTGGGCAAGGCTTGCAGGCCGCCTGCGGTAATTGCGCGCGCGCCGTAGGAAATACGCTTGCCGCCTTCGAAGAACTTGCGGATTTCCGGGTGCGTCTTGTAGCGCTGGAATTCTTCGTAAGGGGAGAGGTAAGGATTCTCGTAGGACAGGCCGACCACATAGCCGACCATCACCTGGTTGTTTTCCATGTGGTACAGGAAGGAGCCGCCATAGGTATCGCTCTTGAGCGGCCAGCCGGTGGTGTGGATGACCAGGCCCGGCTTGTGCATCTTGGGATCGATTTCCCACAGTTCCTTGATGCCGATGCTGTAGGACTGGGGATCCTTGCCCTTGTTCAGGTCGTACTTGGCCATGAGCTGCTTGCCCAGGTGCCCGCGCGAGCCTTCGGCGAACAGGGTGTACTTGGCGTGCAGTTCCATGCCCAGCTGGAAGTCGGGACCAGGCTGGCCGTCGCGCTTCACGCCCATGTTGCCGGTGGCGACGCCCTTGACCGAGCCGTTCTCGTTGTACAGGATTTCGGCGGCGGGAAAGCCCGGGAAGATCTCGACCCCGGCCGCTTCGGCTTGCTGGCCCAGCCAGCGCACCACATTGCCGAGGGAAATCACATAGTTGCCATGGTTCTCGAAGCAGGCCGGCACCATGAAGGAGGGCGTCGAATAGGCCTTCGTTTCCGTCAGGAAGAGGATGCGGTCTTCGGTCACTTCCGTGTTCAGCGGCGCGCCCAGTTCCTTCCAGTTGGGGATGAGTTCATTCAGGGCACGCGGATCCATGACCGCGCCGGAGAGAATATGGGCGCCCAGTTCGCCGCCTTTTTCCAGCACGCAGACCGATACTTCCTGGCCTTTTTCGGCGGCCAGCTGCTTCAAGCGAATGGCCGCGGACAGGCCGGCAGGGCCGCCGCCGACGACGACAACGTCGTATTCCATTGCTTCGCGCGGGCCGTATTGTTCGAGTAGATTGATTGGCTCTGTCATGGTCTCATCATGGTGTGAAAAAATTTAAGCACGAGTGTGCGGCTTTTTGCCGGGGATTGCAACTTTGGCGCCATTTTACGGGCATTATTAGATGCTGCCGTCTAATACGGACGATTTGTGTAATCATTATGCTTTCGCCGTATACCGCACAGGAGCCGACCGTGGGCATAGAAGTTAATTTCGAAGGAAAAATCGCACTGATCACCGGCGCATCGAGCGGACTCGGCGCCCGCTTCGCCAAGGCGCTGGCCGGCGCCGGCGCCCAGGTCGTGCTGGCCTCGCGCAGGACCGACCGCCTCAAGGAGTTACGCGCCGAGATCGAAGCCGATGGCGGCGCTGCCCACGTGGTCTCGCTCGACGTGACCGACCTGGCCAGCATCAAGTCCGCGATTGCCCACGCGGAAACCGAGGCCGGCCCGATCGATATCCTGGTCAACAATTCCGGCGTGTCCACCACCCAGCGCCTGCTCGACGTGACCCCGGAAGATTACGCTTACGTAATGGACACCAATCTGCGCGGCGCTTTTTTCGTGGCCCAGCAAGCGGCCAAGCGCATGATTCAGCGCGCCAAGGGCGATCCTAAAAAACAGCACCGCATCATCAACATCGCGTCCGTGGCCGGCCTGCGCGTCCTTCCGCAGATCGGCGTGTATTGCATGAGCAAGGCCGGTGTGGTCCAGATGACCAAGGCCATGGCCGTGGAGTGGGGCAAGTACGGTATCAATGTCAACGCCATTTGCCCCGGCTACATTTCCACGGAAATCAACGAGGAATATTTCGAAACCGAGCAGGGCAAGAAGCTGATCGACATGTTGCCGCGCAAACGACCCGGCAAGCCGGAAGACCTGGACGGCTTGCTCCTGCTCCTGGCTGCGGAAGAGTCGCACTTCATTAATGGTGCGATCATCACGGCCGACGATGGTATGACCGCGCAATGACGCAAAAGTTTGGGCTGCAGGCGGCTACTTCCGCGCCGGCGGTCTGGCGCCGCGTGCATACCTTGCGTATGCCGATACGCTGGGGCGACATGGACGCCATGGGCCATGTCAACAATACCGTCTATTTCCGGTATTTTGAGCAAGCCCGGATTTCCTGGTTCGACGAGATGGCCTGCACGCCCGATCCGAGCGGCGACGGTCCGGTCATCGTGAACGCGTATTGCAGCTTTTTGAAGCAGCTGAAATATCCAGGCGACATCGAAGTCGCGACCCTGGTCGGCCCCGCCGGCCGCTCCAGTTTTGAGATGCGCCACGAAATTCGCCTCATCGGCAGCGACGGCCAGCCCGGTTTGCTGCACGCGGAAGGCGGCGCTAAAGTCGTCTGGGTCAACTTTCCAGCGGAGAAGTCAACGCCTCTGCCCGCGGATATCCGTCAATTGCTGCCTGCCAGCTAGTTCCTCTCCCGTCGCGCCACCCCCGCGGCGCGGCTTCTGTGCGTAATTACAACCCGCCCTGCGTACCCGCCGCTGCTGCTTTGTCGCGCCTGTTTTCCCTCTGAAAACCTGCAATATTAGCGGGTCAACTACGGTTCGTTGGACAACAAGTGGCCTTCTTGATTCTGAGATATTTATTGCAGAAACCCTAGCAGGAATGGGACAATCCTGAGTTATGTTGCTTTTCGATACTAGATCTTAGTAATTTGCCGTACTTGCCGAGCAAGCAATCGGCGCCATCAGTTGTGGTTTTTGGACCGATTTTTTTGAGAAAAATGCATCATGCAAGTTAATCGGCTTCGGTTTTCCATCGCTGCACATTCGGCGTGGGCACCAGGACTGGCCAGCCTCGAGGCCTGGCAGGGATGGGCCGAGCAACCCGTCGCTATCGGCAGCGGTGCCGATCCAGCCGTGGCGCGCATGCCGGCCATGTTGCGCCGGCGCGCCGGTTTCCTCGGCAAGATGGCGCTGGAAGCTGCCTACGGCTGCGCCGATGGGCGCGCCGGGGTGCCTGCGGTATTCTGCTCGCGCCACGGGGAAGTGGGCAGGGCGGTCGAACTGCTGGGCGAACTGGCCCGCGCCGAGGCTTTGTCGCCGACCGGCTTCGGGCTGGCCGTGCACAATGCCAGCGCCGGCCTGTTTTCCATCGCCCGCACCGACCGTGCCAACCACATGGCCCTGGCCGGCGGCGCCGCCACGGTCGAACACGGCGTGATCGAAGCCTGCGGTTTGCTGGCTGATGGCGCGCCTGAAGTCCTGCTGGTGGCCTACGACTGCCCGCTGCCCACGGTGCTTGCCGGATTCGAGGATTGCCGCGAGCAGCCGCACGCTTTTGCCTGGCTGATGACTGCCGCCGCGGACGATCCGATCAGTCTGCGCTGGGCTGCCGCATCCGCCGACCACGCTCGCGGCGCGGCCGATTCCGCCCAGCCCGGCGGCCTGGACGTGCTGCGCTTTCAATTGAGCGGCGCGCGCGCACTGGAACGCAGGGCAGCACACCGCCACTGGACCTGGTCGCGCGATGCGTAATGGGCTGAACCCGAGGCTGAACCCGCGGCTGATCCCGCGCCTGGGCCGCTGCTGGCGCGTATGCGCCACGGGTATCAGCTTTGCCGCCTTCGGCATTGGCGGGCTGCTGCTGCGCGTGCTGGTGTTCCCGCTGCTGCACCTGCTGGTGCGCGATAGCAAACGCCGCATCACCGTGGCGCGCGCCATCATCCGCCTGACTTTCCGTGGCTTTGTGGGCCTGATGCGCGGCCTGGGCGTGCTGGAATACGAATTCGTGGGACGCGAACGCCTGGAGCGCGGCGGCCTGCTGATCCTGGCCAATCACCCGACCCTGATCGACACCGTGTTCCTGATGGCGTTCGTGAAGGACGCCGACTGCATCGTCAAGAGCCACCTGTGGAATAACCCTTTCACGAGTGGCCCGGTGCGCGCCGCCGGCTATATCAGCAACGAGAGCGGCGCCGAGCTGGTGGACGCCTGCATTGCCTCGCTGCGCGCGGGGAACAACCTGATCATCTTCCCGGAAGGGACGCGCACCCCGGCAGGCGGCGCCATCACGCTCAAGCGCGGCGCCGCGAATATCGCCGTGCGCGGCGCCTGCGCGGTGACGCCGGTCGTCATCGGCTGCGAGCCGCCGACCCTGGGTAAGGGCGACAAGTGGTGGCGCGTGCCGGAACGCTTCGTGCAGTTCCGGCTGGAGGTCAAGGACGATATCGAAATCGGCCGCTTTATCGAAGGCGGCGTGAGCGAAGTGATGGCGGTGCGTCATCTGACGGACCACCTGCAACAATTTTTTACTGGAGAGTACCAAGGCCATGCTTGAAACAGAAGTGAAACAACTGATCATCGACGTACTGCAACTGGAAGACATCGGCGTGGCCGATATCGACAGCGACGCGCCTTTGTTCGTCGAAGGCCTGGGCCTGGACTCGATCGATGCGCTCGAACTGGGCGTGGCCCTGCAGAAGCGCTACGGCATTTCCCTGTCGGCCGAGTCGGAAGACACGCGCCGCCATTTCGCGTCGGTGCGCGCGCTGGCGGCCCTGATCGACACCCATCGAAAGAAGTAAGGAGCATTCCATGTCACACACGGTAGACATCAACACCATGAACCGCGACGAACTCTATACCTGGGTCGTCGATCTGCTGGCCGAGATGTTCGAACTCGATAAAAGCGCCCTGAGCGCCGATTCGAACCTGTATTCGGAACTCGACATCGACAGCATCGACGCGGTCGACCTGGCGGTCAAGCTCAAGCAGCTGACCGGCAAGCGCCTGCAGCCGGAAGTGTTCAAGACGATCCGCACCATCGGCGACGTCGTGACCGCGATCGAAGCGCTGGCCGAGGAGCAGACGCTATAACTGCGCGCCTGCTCTCGGTGCTGGCGCTGCTCCTCACCTTGCTTTATCCGCTGGCCATCTGGCTTGGACAGGGCAAGGTGGAGCCACGCATGCTGGCCATCCTGCTGCTGCTGGCGGCGCTTGCGCGGCTGCCCGCGATGAAGGTCAGCCGCAATGCCCGCCTGATGGCCGGCGGCGCGCTGCTGCTCGCCACCATCGCGGTGCTGGGTAATGCCGCCTTGCCGCTCAAGCTGTATCCGGTGCTTGTCAATGCCGGCCTGCTGGCCGCCTTCGGCGCCAGCCTGGCCGGCCCGCAGTCGATGGTGGAGCGCTTCGCCCGCATGCGCGAGCCGGACCTGCCGCCTGCCGCGGTGGCCTACACCCGCACCGTCACCAAGGTCTGGTGCGGTTTTTTTGTCGTCAACGGAGGCATCGCGCTGGCGACCGCCCTGTGGGCATCGAATGAAGTCTGGTCGCTGTACAACGGCGTCATCGCCTATGGCTTGATGGGCCTCCTGTTCGGCGTCGAGTTCCTGGTGCGCCTGCGCTTTAAGCATCTGCAGAAGCGATTGCATCATGGCTGATTTATTTAATATGTTCTCCTTGCTCGGTGCGCGCGATGGCGCCGCCGTCGCCGGCTGGCGTGACGGCCAGGCCATCACGGTCGCCGCCCTGCGCGAACGCGTCGATGCCTGGCGCGCCCTGGCCCTGCGCAGCCCGGGCAGTGCCGCCGCCCTGTACCTCGACGACAGCCTGGAATTTGCGGCTGCCCTGATCGGCTGCTGGCAAGCCGGCAAAACCGTTTGGCTGACTGCCGATACCCTGGACACGAGTTGCGCGGCGCTGGCGCAGTCGGCCGGCGTCTTTTTCGGCGACTTCCCGGCGCGCTGGTCGCCCCAGCTGCCGGCTGCGGATGACAGCTGCGAACTGCCGTGGCTTGAAGTCGACAACGCGTTTCAAGGTCTGGTGGTGCACACCTCGGGCAGCAGCGGGGCGCCGCAGGCGATCCCCAAGCGCCTGTCCCAGTTGTTCAGCGAAGTAGCGACCCTGGAGACGCTGTTCGGCGCCGAACTGGGCGACGCCGATGTGATTGCGACCGTCTCGCACCAGCATATCTACGGCCTGCTGTTCAAGGTGCTGTGGCCACTGGCTGCCGGCCGCGCGATCCACGCGAATAGCCTGGCCTACCCGGAGCAGCTGACGCAGGAACTGGCGCTCCGTCCCTGCGTGCTGGTGGCCAGCCCGGCCCACCTCAAGCGCCTGCCGCAGCACCTCGACTGGACCGCCGCGGCCAGCATGCTGCGCGCGGTATTTTCGTCTGGCGGTCCGCTTGCGCCCGAAGCCGGCGCCACCACGCTCGAGCTGCTGGGCAGGCTGGCGACCGAAATCTATGGCAGCTCGGAGACCGGCGGTATCGCCTGGCGCCGCCGCGCAAGCGCCTCGCCTGGCGCATGGGACGCCATGCCCGGCGTGGCCTGGCGTATCGTGCCGGCTGGTGGCCAGCTCGAAGTGCGCTCGGCTCACCTGGCCGATGACAACTGGCTGCGCCTGGAAGACCGGGTGGCCGGCGCCGCCGGCGGCCGTTTCATGTTGATGGGCCGCGCCGACCGCCTGGTCAAGATCGAAGAAAAGCGCATCTCGCTCGACGCCATCGAAGCAGCCATCATGGCCACCGGTCTGGCCAGCGAGGCGCGCGTGCTGGTCTGCCCGTCGGAGGCTGGTGAGCGCCAGGTGCTGGCCGCCTTCGTCGTCATGGGCGCGGCCGGCAAGGCCCTGCTGGCCGAAGGCGGAAAACAGGCGGTGAATGCGCGTATGCGCACCCAGCTGGGCGGGGTGGTCGAAGCGGTGGCGCTGCCGCGCCGCTGGCGCTACCTCGACCAGATGCCCTACAACGCACAAGGCAAGACCACCCAGGCGCAGTTGCTGGCGCTGCTGGGCGTGCGCGACCCGCGTCCGCGCCTGCCGCAGGTGACGCTGCTGGAACAGGAAGAGCATCGCGTCCTGCTCGACCTGGTGGTGCCGGCCTCGCTGTTCTATTTCGACGGCCACTTCACCCAGGCGCCGGTGCTGCCGGGCGTGGTGCAAGTGGACTGGGCGATCCTGTTCGGCCGTCGCCACTTCGACCTGGCGCCATCCTTCCGCGGCGTCAATGCGCTCAAATTCCAGCAGGTGATCGCCCCGGAAGTGCCGGTGCGGCTCGAACTGACGCGCGACAGCGCCCAGGGCAGCCTTGGGTTTCGCTATTTTTCGGACGCCGGCCAGCATGCCGGCGGCCGTATCCTGTTCGGCGCCTGACCGGCCGCCTTGTTTTGTTCCCTTGTTACTACTGTAAAGCCGACGCATGTTAGATAAAAAATTCTCCCCCGAAGGCCAGACGGCATTCGCAGCCCGCTTTGAAGCGCAGAAGATCGCGTTCGGCCCGGTGGTATTCCAGTGCGTGCGCTACGCCTGGAAGCGCGGCATGCTGCAAACCCTGGCCGACGCCGGCGGCGAGGGCCTGAGCGTGGACGAACTGGCGGCGACCGGCCGCTGGACTCCTTATGCGCTTAAGGTGGTGCTGGAAACATGCCTGTCGGCCGGCGTGGTGCACCTGGAAGGCGGGCGCTATGCGCTCGACAAAGCCGGGTTTTGCGTACTCACCGACAGCATCACCCAGATCAATATCGACTTCAATCACGACGTCTGCTACCAGGGTCTGTACAAGCTCGATGAATCGCTGGACGCCGAAAAACCGATCGGCCTCGAAGCGCTGGGGAAGTGGCCGACCCTGTACCAGGGCCTGTCCGAACTGTCCGAGCCGGCCAAGACCAGCTGGTTCGCTTTCGACCACTATTATTCCGACACTTCCTTCCCGGAGATCCTGCCCGACGTCTTCGCGACCGCACCGCGCCGCGTCATGGACGTGGGCGCCAACACCGGTAAATTCAGCTGCGCCGCGCTGGCCTATAACCCGTCGGTCGAACTGCACCTGGTGGATCTGCCGCGCCAGTTGAACGTGGCCGCCCACACCCTCGAAGCGGCCGGCGTGCGCGAGCGCGCCCACCTGCATCCGACCGACCTGCTGGACCCATCGCTGGCGCTGCCGGCCGGGATGGACGTGATCTGGATGAGCCAGTTCCTCTCCTGCTTCTCGGAGCCGGCCATCGCCACCATCCTGCAGCGCGCCGCCAGCGCCCTGGCACCTAACGGCCAGTTGCTGGTGATGGATACCTTCTGGGACCGCCAGCGCTACGACATCGCCTCCTACTGCCTGATCAACACCTCGCCGTATTTCACGGCCATGGCCAGCGGGAACAGCAAGATCTACGAAAGCGGCGACTACGTACGCCTGGCCGAAGCGGCCGGCCTGACCTTGCTCACGGCGCGCGACGGTATCGGTTACTGCCATTCGCTGCTGCGCTTTGGCCGCGCGGGGAAGTAATATGTTCAAGCTGTGCGTGCTGATTCCCGTCTACGACCACGAACACGCCATCGGCGCCGTGGTCGAGGCGGTGCTCGGCCAGGGCCTGCCTTGCGTGCTGGTGGACGACGGCAGCAAGCCTTCGTGCGCGCGCGTGCTCGATGCACTCGCCGCCGCCACGCCCGAGCGCGTCAGCCTGGTGCGCCACGCGCGCAACCAGGGCAAGGGCGCAGCCGTGCTGACCGGCTTTCACCACGCCGCGCAGGCCGGCTTTACCCACGTGCTGCAGCTCGACGCCGACGGCCAGCACTGCGCCGCCGACCTGCCGCGCTTCGTTGAACTGGCGCGCCGCCATCCGCAGGCTGTGGTGGCCGGCTACCCGGTCTACGACGACTCGGTGCCCAGGTTGCGCCTGTACGCGCGCTACCTGACCCACGTCTGGATCTGGATTAACACCTTGTCGCTGTCGATCCGCGATTCGATGTGCGGCTTCCGGGTCTACCCGGTGGCGCCGGTCGTGGCCCTGGCCGATCGCTGCGCGCTGGGCAAACGCATGAATTTCGACCCGGAGGTGCTGGTGCGCCTGCACTGGGAGGGTGTCCCGGTGGTCAACACGCCGACCCGCGTGACCTATCCGACCGACGGGGTCTCGCACTTCCTGGCGTGGCGCGACAACGCCCTCATCACGCGCATGCATACCGTGCTGTTTTTCGGGATGCTGCTGCGCCTGCCCAAGCTGCTGGCGCGTAAATGGCAGGGCACGGAGCGCACGGCATGAGCACAGCGCAGGCACGCCACTGGGCCGCGATCTCGGAATCGAGCTTCGTCGGGGGCATGCGCCTGCTGTTCTGGGTGTGCCGCGTGTTCGGCCGCTGGCCCTTCCGCGTGGTGCTGTATCCGGTGCTGGCCTGGTACGTGATGGTCAAGCCGGCCGCGCGCCGCGCTTCCCGGACTTACCTCAGGCGGGTCGCCGCGTTCACACCCGTGAACACAGGGTGGCTGGGCGTGCTGCGCCATTTCGGCAGCTTTGCCGAGGCCATCCTGGACAAGATGCTGCTCTGGGGCGGCCTGTTCGACACCGGCGCGGTGCGGTACGCCGGCATTGAACCGATGCAGCGCCTGCTGGCGGAAAAACGCGGCGCGCTGCTGATCTGCGCCCACCTTGGCAACGCCGATTTGTGCCGGGTCCTGTCGCATCAGGTCAGCGGCCTGAAACTCACGGTGCTGGTGCATACGCGCCACGCCAGGGCCTTTAACGACATGCTGGCCGCGATCGATCCGCGCAGCCAGATGAATTTGATGCAGGTGACCGAGATGAACCCGGCCACCGCCATGATGCTGGCCGAGCGGGTAGGGCGCGGCGAGTTTGTCGTCATTGCCGGCGACCGCATTCCGGTCTCGCCCGATCCGCGCGTCACGACCGTTCCCTTCATGGGCGCCGGTGCGGCCTTTCCGGTCGGGCCGTATGTGCTGGCGAGCGTGCTGCAATGCCCGCTCTACATGATGTTCTCGATGCGCGGCCCGGCCGTGCACGAGGTCCATTTCGAACTGCTGCGCGAGAGCGTGCGCCTGCCGCGCAAAGGGCGCGACGAGGCGCTGGCCGCGATTGCGCGCGACTATGCCACGCGGCTGCAGCATCACTGCGCCCGCGCGCCGCTCGAGTGGTTCAACTTTTACGACTTTTGGCATACCCCATCTGGACAAGAATAATGCATCCTGCTGACCTGAAAAAACCTCAACGCGTAGTGCAGTTCGACCGCGAGCGCCTGCGTATCGAAGACATCGTCGACATCGCCCGCGGCACTGCCAGCGCGGCACTGTCGACCGACCCGGCGTTTCGTGCCGCGATCCAGCGCGGGGCCGATTTCCTCGACCGCCTGCTGCGCGAAGACGGCATTATCTACGGCGTCACCACCGGCTACGGCGACTCGTGCACGGTCTCCGTACCGTCCGACCTGGTGGCCGAACTGCCGCACCACCTGTACACCTACCACGGCGTCGGGCTGGGCGAGTACCTGACCCCGGCCCAGACCCGCGCCGTCATGGCCACCCGCCTGGCGTCGCTGTCGAAAGGCTTTTCGGGTGTCAGCGTGGGTCTGCTGGAACAGATCGCGCGCTTGCTGGATGCCGGCCTGCTGCCGCTGATTCCGAGCGAAGGCTCGGTCGGCGCCAGCGGCGACCTGACCCCGCTGTCCTACCTGGCCGCGGTCCTGTGCGGCGAGCGCGAAGTCTGGCGCGACGGCGTCCAGGTGCCCGCCGCCCAGGCCCTGCAGGAAGCCGGGATCACGCCGCTGCGCCTGCGCCCCAAGGAAGGCCTGGCCATCATGAACGGTACCGCCGTCATGACCGCGCTGGCCTGCCTGGCCTATGACCGCGCCGCTTATCTGACCCAGCTGTGCACCCGCATCACCGCCATGGCCTCGTTCGCGCTCGACGGCAATGCCCACCACTTCGACGAAGTCCTGTTCTCGGTCAAGCCGCACGCCGGCATGCAGGGCGTGGCCGCGTGGCTGCGCCAGGATCTCCAGGCGGGTGACCCTGAACGCAACGGCAAGCGCCTGCAGGACCGCTATTCGATCCGCTGCGCCCCGCACGTGATCGGCGTACTGGCCGACGCGCTGCCGTTCTTCCGCGAGTCGATCGAAAACGAACTCAATAGCGCCAACGACAATCCGATTATCGATGGCGACAACGAGCGCGTGCTGCACGGCGGGCACTTCTACGGCGGCCATATCGCCTTTGCCATGGATGGCATGAAGAACGCGGTTGCCAACCTGGCCGACCTGCTGGACCGCCAGATGGCGCTGCTGGTCGACAGCCGCTACAACAACGGCTTGCCGGCCAACCTGTCGGGCGCCACCGGCCCGCGCGCCGCCATTAACCACGGCCTGAAAGCCCTGCAGATCAGTTCCTCGGCCTGGACCGCGGAAGCGCTCAAGCAGACCATGCCGGCGTCCGTGTTTTCGCGTTCGACCGAATGCCACAACCAGGACAAGGTCAGCATGGGCACGATCGCCGCGCGCGACTGCCTGCGCGTGCTGGACCTGACCGAGCAGGTCGTGGCGGCGCTCCTGATCACGGTACGCCAGGGCGTCTGGCTGCGCATGCGCAGCAATCAAGGCATGGTGCCGACGCCGGTGCTGGCCCAGATGACCGAGCTGCTTGGCCGCGACATCGCCCAGGTCGAGGAAGACCGCCGTCTCGAACCCGAACTGCGCACCCTGCTCGAACGCATCCGCGCCCAGGCCTGGGGCCTGTATGCGTAGTCGCAAGAGCACGAGTCCCTGGTTCGCGGAAGTGGAGATGTCGGTCCAGTTCTTCGACCTCGACCCGATGCAGATCGTCTGGCACGGTAACTACGTCAAGTATCTGGAGGTGGTGCGCTGCGCGTTGTTCGACAAGATCGGCTACAACTACCTGCAGATGAGGGAGTCGGGCTATGCCTGGCCAGTGATCGACATGAACCTGCGCTACATCGGGCCGGCCACCTTCGGCCAGCGCCTGCTGCTGCGCGCCGAGATCGTGGAATACGAAAACCGCCTGAAGATCGATTACCTGATCAGCGACGCCGTCAGCGGCAAGCGCCTGAACCGCGCCAGCACGACCCAGGTGGCGGTCGACATCGCGAGCGGCGAGATGTGCTTTGTCTCGCCGCCGGCATTACTGGAAAAATTAGGGATAACAGCATGATGAAACGTATTTTCCTTGCCTTGGCCATGACGTTTGGTGCGATGAACGCCCAGGCCGCGGCGCCGATCGACAAGATCCAGGCCATGCTGGCCAAGCCGGCGGCCCTGTGCGGCCGCTTTGACCAGACCAAAACCCTGGCGGGCATGAAAAAGCCGCTGGCATCGAACGGACGCTTTTGCGTCGTGGCCGGCAAGGGTGTCCTGTGGCGCACCCTTAAGCCCTTCCCGAACGTGCTGCGCCTGACGCGCGACGAAATCGTGCAGTTCCAGGGCGAGCGTGTGTCGATGCGGCTGGAGTCCAAGCAGGAGCCGACGGTGCGCATGATCAACGGCGTGCTGTTCTCGCTGCTGGCGGGCGACCTGGCGCAGCTCGATTCGCTGTTCGAAGTGGACGGCAGTGCCGACGCGAACAGCTGGAAGGTGGCCCTCAAGGCGCGCCAGCCGGCGCTGGCCAAGGCCATCGGCGCGATTTCGCTCGACGGTGGCGCCTACGTAAAAAACATCCAGATCAATGAGGCCAGCGGCGACCGGACCGTCATCGTTTTCTCCGACATCAAGACTGGTGAGGGCGCGCTCAGCGCCGAAGAGGCAGGTCTGTTTTGATGCCTTCCACGTGGCCGCAGCGATGGCTGGCACTGGCATGGGCGCTGGTCGTTTGCGCCCTGTTGGGGCATAACGCCTGGCTGTGGCTGGGCCAGCGCATCGTGCCCGATACCGACATACTGGCCCTGTTGCCGGTGCAGGAGCGCGACCCCGTGCTCCAGCAATCGTTCACGCACATGGTGGACGCGGCCCAGCAGCGCGTGATCGTGCTGGTCGGCGCGCCGGAGTGGCAGGATGCGGCGCGCGCCGCCGATGCTTACGCCGCCACCCTGGCCACGCGTCAGGGTCTGCTCACTTCCGTCAAGCTGTCCGACGACACCCAGGCCGACTGGCTGGCGCCGTTCCAGTCGCAGCGCCTGGTGCTGCTGACGGCGGCGCAGGAAGCGCAGCTGGCGTCAGCCGCGCCGCAGTTCTGGACCGATACCGCGCTGGCCGGTCTGTATAACGCTTTCTCGGGACCCAAGCTGGGCGCTTTCCGCGACGATCCGTTTGGCCTGTTCAAAGGGTGGGTACAGGAACGCGCGCGCGAAACGCCGGTCCGTCCGCGCGACGGCAAGCTGTTCGTGGCCGACAGCGAGCGCCAGTACGTGCTGATGCCGATGACAATGCGCGACCCGGCGTTTTCCATGGGCGCGCAGCAGAACGTTGTGCCGCTCCTGAAGCAGGCGGCCGATGCAGCGCGTGCCGCCGTGTCAAGCGCCAGGGTGATCACCGCCGGGGTGGTGCTGCACGCCGCCGCCGCATCGGGCCAGGCCGAGTCCGAGATGTCCACCATCGGCCTGGGTTCGCTGGCCGGTATTGTCCTGCTCACCTGGCTGACCTTTCGCTCGCTGCGTCCGATCGTCCTGGTGCTGCTGTCGATCGGGATCGGCTTTCTGGGATCGCTCTCGATCTGCTGGCTGCTGTTCGGCCGGATCCATCTACTGACCCTGGTGTTCGGCGCAAGCCTGATCGGCGTGGCGCAGGACTACGGCATCTACTTCCTGTGCAACCGCCTGAGCGCCGATCCCAAGCTCACATCAAGCGCCCTGATGAAGCGTCTGCTGCCGGCCCTGGCCCTGACCCTGCTGGCGGCGGTGATCGGCTACCTTGGCCTGGGCTTCACGCCTTTCCCCGGCCTGCGCCACATGGCCGTCTTTTCCGCCGTGGGACTGGTGTTTGCATGGCTGACGGTGGTGTGCTGGTTCCCTGCGCTCGTGGGGGCGAGTGTCCTGCGCAGCGGCGCACTGGCGCGCTGCTACGGTAACGCACTGGTGCGCTGGCCGCGTGTGCGCATGAACGCGGCCACCGTCGCGATCGGGGCGGCCTTTGTCGTTTTCGCAGGCGTGGGCTTCGCCCGCCTTGGCGTGAACGACGATATCCGCTCCCTGCAAACGCCACCAAAGCACCTGATCGAGGACCAGATCAAACTGGGCAAGCTGCTCGACGCGCCAACCCCGGTGCAGTATTACCTGGTGCGCGGCGACAGCGCCGATGCGGTGCTGCGCCGGGAAGAAGCGCTCAAGCGCCGCCTCGATCCGCTGATAGCGGCGGGCCGCATCAACGGTTACCAGGCATTGTCGAACTGGGTGCCGTCGAGCGAGACCCAGGCACGCCGCCGCGCGCTGGTGGAAACAAAACTGCTGGCACCCGGCGGACCACTGGATGCCGTGGGCAAGGCCATTGGCGAGGATGCCGACTGGAGCGCCGCCACGCGCAAGCACCTGCTGGCAGCGGTGGAACCTTTGACCGTGGACGCCTTCCTGCAGACTGCACCGAGTGAACCCTGGCGCCATCTGTGGCTGGGCAGGACCGAAGGCGTGTACGCCAGCATCGTGGCCCTGCGCGGCCTGAAGATGAACGACATGCAGGACGTGCGCCGCGCCGGCGACGGACTCGAAGGCGTGCAGTGGGTCGACAAGGTGGCCGAGATTTCCACGGTGCTGGGCCGCTATCGCCAGTACATGGGCTGGGTGGTGCTGGCCGCCTATGCGGTGGTGTTCGCGCTGCTGTTCCCGCGCTATAGAGGCCGTGCCTGGCGCGTGCTGGCGCCTACCGCGCTTGCCACCGTCGTGACCCTGGCCACGCTCAGCTTCGCGGGCCAGAGCCTGCAGCTATTCCACGTGCTGGCCTTGATGCTGCTGCTCGGCGTGGGTGTCGATTACGGCATTTTCATGCAGGAGCATGGCGCCAAGTCCGATACCACGCCCTGGCTGGCGGTTGGACTGTCCGCCGCAAATACCATTTTGTCGTTTGGCCTCCTGGGCCTGAGCCGCACGCCCGCCTTGCAGGCGTTCGGGCTGACTATGTTGATCGGGACCGCGCTCGCGTGGCTGCTGGTTCCGTGCTTTGCCAAGTACAAGGAAGAAGACGATGTTGTATCAAACGCGTAGGCTCGCGCTTGCACTTTGCGTGCTGCTGGTGGCAGGCTGCGCCACCAAGGCGCCCGCACCGCTGGCCCGTCTGGGCCTTAAACTCGCACCGGCCGCCCTGGGCGAAACCATCAGCGTGCAGCAGCATTTGGTGGTGGAGAAGGGTGGGCGCATCGACGAACTCGATGCGGCTGTTGAAATCGATCCCGCCCAGGTGCAGATGGTCGGCCTGGCCTTCGGCCAGCGCGTGCTGAGTCTGAGCTACGACGGCAAGGAACTGACTTCCTGGCGTCACCTGATGCTGCCCAAGCAGGTGCGCGCCGAGGACGTGCTGGAAGACCTGCAACTGAGCTTGTGGCCGGCCGACGCCATCGCACGCGCCTTGCCGCAGGGCTGGCGCATCGAGGATGCCGGCCTGCGCCGCACCTTGTACCTGAATGACGCGGTGGTCGCCACCATCACCTACAGCGGCATGCCGCGCTGGAGCGGGACGGTCAAGCTCGACAACCTGCGCTACGCCTACAAGCTGACCATCCAGACGGCCCAATGATGAATACTGTGTACCTGAACGAATGCGGCATTGTGTGCGCGCTGGGCGACTCCCATCAGGAGATCCGGCGCCGCCTGTTCGCCGGCGAAAGCGGCATCGCGCCGACCCAGGCCTGGTCGCCCGGTCGCACCCTGGCCCTGGGCCGGGTGGCAGGCGAACTGCCGTCGGCGGATGGCCTGCCGCTGACTGAACGCAGCCGCAACAACCAGCTGGCCCTGGCCGCGCTCGCGCCGATTCGCGCCGCGGTCGATGCGGCCGTGCTGCGCTACGGCGCGGGGCGGGTCGGCATCGTGATCGGCACCAGCACGTCCGGCATCGCCGAAACCGAAGCGGCCCTGCAGGCTGTAAACGACGGCGAGGATATGCCGGAACAATTCCACTACGCGCAGCAGGAAATGCACTCGGCCGCAGCGATGCTGTCGCGCGAACTGGGCACCAGCGGGCCGGCCTACGCCCACTCCAGCGCCTGCGCGTCGGGCGCCAAGGCCATGGCCAGTGCCGCGCGCCTGATCCGCATGGGCCTGTGCGACGCGGTCCTGACCGGCGGCGTCGACACCCTGTGCGGCTTTACGGTGGCCGGTTTTTCAGCACTGGAGTCGGTCAGCGTGGAGCGCTGCAATCCGCTCAGTGCCAACCGAACCGGCATCAATATCGGCGAGGGCGCGGCCCTGTTCCTGATGACGCGCGAGCCGGCGGCCGTGGCCTTGCGCGGCTGGGGAGAAGCATCCGACGGGCACCATATGTCGGCGCCGGATCCGGCCGGCAGCGGCGCGCGCCTGGCGATCAACGAAGCGCTGTCGCGCGCCGGCATCAAGGCATCCGACATCGACTACATCAACCTGCACGGCACCGCGACCATCCAGAACGATGCGATGGAGTCGCGCGTGGTGCACGAGATGTTCGGCGCTGGTGTGCCGGTCAGTTCGACCAAGGGCTTCACCGGCCATACCTTGGGCGCGGCCGCGGCGATCGAGGCCGCCTTGTGCTGGCTCGCCATGCAGGACGATAATGCGACCGGCATGCTGCCGCCGCAGCTATGGGACGGCGCGGCCGATCCCGCGCTGCCGGTATTGAATGTGGCGGCGCCTGGTGCGCGCCTGGGTCGGCCGCTGAACTGGGCCTTGAGTAATTCCTTCGCTTTCGGCGGTTCATGCGCCGCATTGGTACTGGGGCGTGTGACATGAATGCAGCGACTTTTCCCGATATCGCCCTGCTGGTCCCGCACGACGGCCAGATGATACTGCTGGACCGCGTGCTGGCCACCGGCAGTGATTCACTGTGCGCTGAAGTGACTATCGGCCCGGACACGGTGTTCTTCGACGGGACCGGTGTCGGTTCCTGGGTCGGTATTGAATACATGGCCCAGGCCATCGCAGCCCATGCCGGCTATGGCGCGCTGCTGCGCGGCGAGGAAGTCAAGATCGGCTTCCTGCTCGGCGCGCGCCGCTACCAGTGCAGTGAACCCGCCTTCCTGCTGGGGAGCGTGCTGCATGTGCACGTCCAGCACGTGCTGCAGGGCGAGAACGGACTGGCCGCCTTCGAGTGCCGCATCGAGCATGCGGCCGGCGGCGCCCCGATCGCGACGGCCACGATTACGGTTTTTCAGCCGGATAATGTTAATGAATTTTTGCAGCGGAGTTTTTAAATGAGTAGCATGAGTGAGAACAAGCCGACGGTCCTGGTCACCGGATCGTCGCGCGGCATCGGCAAGGCGATCGCTTTGCGCCTGGCGCGCGATGGCTATGACATTGCGGTGCACTGCCGCACCGGCAGGGCGGAAGCCGACGCGGTGGCCGCCGAAATCGTGGCGATGGGTCGCGCAGCGCGCGTCCTGCAGTTCGATATCGGCGACCGCGAAGCCAGTGCCGCGGCCCTGGAAGCGGACATCGCCGAACATGGCTGCTACTACGGCGTGGTGTGCAATGCCGGCGTGGCGCGCGACAATGCCTTCCCCGCGATGAGCGGCGAGGACTGGGACATCGTCCTCAAGACCAATCTGGATGGCTTCTACAACGTGCTCAACCCGCTGGTGATGCCGCTGGTGCAGCGCCGCAAGCCGGGCCGCATCGTCACCCTGGCATCGGTGTCGGGCGTGATCGGTAACCGCGGACAGGTCAACTACAGCGCCGCCAAGGCCGGCATCATCGGCGCGACCAAGGCACTGGCGCTGGAACTGGCCAAACGCGCCATCACCGTCAACTGCGTGGCGCCTGGCCTGATCGAGACCGACATGGTCAAGGACGTGCCGATGGAAGAAGCGCTCAAGCTGATTCCATTACGCCGGGTTGGCAAGGCGGAGGAAGTAGCCGGTGCGGTCAGCTTCCTGATCGGTCCCGATGCTGCTTACGTGACGCGCCAGGTCATTTCGGTCAACGGAGGCATGGCATGAGTCAGTCCAAACGCGTCGTCATCACCGGCATGGCCGGTATCAGCCCCCTCGGCAACGACTGGGGCACCATCCGCGCCCGCCTTGGCGAATACCGCAATGCGATCTCGCGCATGGACGAATGGTCCGATTACGAAGGCCTGAACACGCAGCTGGGCGCACGCGCAGCACCTTTCGAGGTAGGCCCGAATTTTTCGCGCAAGGCGACCCGCAGCATGGGGCGCGTGGCACTGATGGCGACCCGCGCCAGCGAGATGGCACTCGACAACGCAGGACTGCTGGATCACCCTGTGATCAAGAGCGGGCGCATGGGCGTTTCGTTCGGATCGTCGGCGGGTACGCCTGCCGCCATCGGCGACTTCGGCCGCATGATGGAAGAGCGCAGCACGCGCGGCATCAACGCCACCACCTACATCAAGATGATGTCGCATACGGCGCCGGTCAATATCGGCGTGTTCTTCGGCCTGACCGGGCGCGTGATCACCACTTCGTCAGCCTGCACCTCCGGCAGCCAGGGCATCGGCTACGCCTATGAAGCGATCAAATCCGGCCAGCAGCTGGCCATGATCGCCGGCGGCGCCGAAGAACTGTGTGCGACCGAGGCGGCGGTGTTCGACACCCTGTTCGCCACCAGCGTGCGCAACGACACGCCGGAGGTGACGCCGCGCCCATTTGACAGCGGCCGTGACGGCCTGGTGATCGGCGAGGGCGCCGGCGCCCTGATCCTGGAGGAGCTCGAACACGCACTGGCGCGCGGCGCGACCATTTACGCGGAGCTGGTGGGTTTCGGTACCAATAGCGACGGCTGCCACGTCACCCAACCGAATACCGCGACCATGCAGATAGCGATGCAGCTGGCACTGGACGACGCGCAGCTGACCGCGGCCGATATCGGCTACGTCAACGCGCACGGCACCGCCACCGAGCAGGGCGACATCGCCGAGACCAACGCCACTGCGCAGATCTTCGGCCAGGATGCGCCGATCAGTTCACTGAAAAGCTATATGGGACATACCCTGGGCGCCTGTGGTGCGCTCGAGGCATGGATCAGTATCGAGATGATGCGTGAAGGCTGGTTCGCGCCGACCATCAACCTGGAGCAGGTAGACCCGCGCTGCGCGGCGCTCGACTACATCCGCGGCGAAGGACGGCGCATCGACTGCGAGTACATCATGTCGAACAATTTTGCGTTCGGCGGCATTAACACGTCGCTGATTTTTAAGAAGTATGGCCAACCTGGGAAATAATATGAAAAAACTCGTCTCGACTTTGGTAGTGATTGCTGCAATGGGCAGCGCGGTGCAGGCGCATGCAGCCGACAAGAAGGTGATGCTGCCGATCGCGGAAGCGATGAACGACAACGACGCCAAGGCGCGTCTGGGCGACGACGTCCAGTTCTACTTCGGCAAGCAGCCGACACCGAAAGTGCTGGAAAAGCGCGGCTCGGACAAGACCAGCCAGAAGACCAACGCCTTCGCCAAGTCGGACCAGAAGGTGTGCCATTGGGCCTTCCTGTCGGCCATGCTGGCACTCAAGAAGCGCGCGCAGGAAATGGGCGCGAACGCGGTCGTCAACATCGCCAGCAATTACGGCAACGTCGAGTACTCGAGCGAATCCGATTTCGAATGCCACGTCGGCAATGTGGTCGGCGGCGTCGCGCTCAAAGCCGATTTCGTCAAGGTCGCAGACAAGAAGTAATCCACGCCGGGTCTCTGAAAGGACAATATGAACAAGCATACTCCATCGGTACTGGTGGCTTCGGCCGTGGTTGCGGCCGCGCTGCTGCAAGGCTGCGCGACCAACATCAAGGCGTCGTCGACGGCCAATCCGGCGCCGGCCGAAGCGTTCTCGCATTTCGGCCGCATCGAACTCAGGCCGGTCGCGTTCAAGGAAGGTTACAACGGCGACCGCGCCGGCTTGTCGAAGATCGAAGAGAACATCCGCAAGGACCTTTCAGAGCCCCTGCAGAAATGGAATGCGCGCGGCGCCAATGGGCGCACCCTGATCATCCAGCCGGTGGTCGAAGAACTCTCGTTCAAGCATGGCGCCAAGCGTGTCCTGCTGGGGCCTTTGGCCGGCAGTTCGGGCGTGTTGATGCGCGTGACGATCAAGGATGGCAATGGCAAGGTGATCGCCAATCCCGAGTTCTTCCAGCGCGCGCAGGCCATGGGCGCCGGTTTCACCTTCGGCGTGCATGACAACCTGATGCTGACCCGCGTCGCCAACCTGGCCAGTGGCTACGTCATCGCCAACTACGACAGGCCAGTGGGCGGCCCGACCGGCGCCGACGACCAGGCTGTGGGCGGCAAATAGGCCGCGCCGTGAGCATGGCCAGTGAAGCCGTTTTCTGGCTGTGCGACGGCGCTGCCCTGAACGACGCCGAACTTGAACGTTACCGTTCCTGGCTCGGGCCGGATGAACTGACGCGTTATGCACGTTTCATCCGGCTTGAGCGCAAGCGCCAGTTCGTGACTGGGCGGGGCATGCTGCGGGTGATGCTCGGCGAGTTGCTCGGCATTCCGGCCGCTGACGTGGTGCTGGAAGAGCGGCCGTGGAAAGCGCCGCTTTTAGTACGGCGCGGCGCCGAGCGGGTGGGATTTAGCATCTCCCACAGCGGGTCTTGGGTGGCGTGCGCGGTCAGCGCCGATACAGCGCTCGGTCTCGATATTGAAGTGATGGATCCGGGGCGGGATTTTCTCGGCCTGGCGTCGCAGACCTTCGATGCGGAGCGTTGTGCGTGGCTGGCATCGGTACCGCCGACTGCACTGCCGGCAGAGTTCTACCGGCTGTGGAGTACGCACGAAGCGCTGATCAAGCTAGGCACCGATGCGGCCTCCACGCACGTCATCGCGCATGAAGCCCTGTCAATCGTCCTGTGCACGGAGCGACCGGTAGGGTGGGCACCGCGTGCCCACCAGAGCTGCCAATAAGCGCCAGATGTCCTCGGGTGGGCACGCGTACGAACGGGGCCCGGCACAACCGCTGGCTAAAATCGCTGATCAATCATGCCATTGGACTGAACTCCCGATACCGGGAGCAGCTTCTGCTGCGCGCATTGCCTCGTAAAGTGTCGGGTAACTACCCCCTCCGGCATTGTAGTGGCCACGTAGCGTGGTACTTCCATATTCAATGTAAAAGGTTTCTCGCTCATGATCATCAGCGAGCTCCGGCGGATCTTCACAGTCTCCGGATCCATAGCGGACTGGGCTGCGCACTATGCGAATGTCGCATGTGATTTCGCCAGCATACAAGAACGTACCCGTCTTAGCGACTTCGTTGCCCGGTTGGAGGTTCATAGACGCACTACCAGTCCCAAATGTAGAGTTTCAGCAAAGTCCGCTCTTTCAAGAAGGCACTTCGCCTTAAATTAGATGTCGTCGGTACACTGCTGCCTTTGAAATTGCTGCGCAATTTGTGAGCACTATGAAGTCAAATTTTTTACAAGACCTGCGTGGTGTCTTGCTGCTTGGTGCCGATGCTTGCTTGCCATCCCGCTCTTTGTTTTTCGCTACCGGCTGACGCCAATCAGCTTGTGCACCAGCTCCGACGATGTCGACGCCGAGAACTTACGCATCAATTTCGCACGGTGCATCTCCACCGTACGCGGACTCAAATCGGTCTCCCGGGCGATCACCTTGCTCGTCTTGCCCTCAACCAGCAGCGCAGCAATCTCCCGTTCGCGCGGGGTCAGCTCCGCCGTCACCGGCCGCTTCTCGCTCACATCCTCGAAGGTCCACACACCCGGCCCCAGCGGGTCTTTGGCATCGAGCGCGCGTCCGCTCACGTGACACCAGAACAGCTCGCCGGTATTACGCCGCATGATGCGTTCGTCCGAATACACCCCTTTGGCATTCATCACGGGAATGATGCGGTCGCCCGTGCGCAAGAACTCATCCATTGTCGGATACAACACTTGGAAGGATTTTCCGTCCAGCTCGCCCTGGGCGTAGTTGAACATCGACGTCAGCGCATCGTTGCATGACTGGATCACGCGGTTCACCGAAATGCACATGCCGACCGGCGCGTGCCTGAAAATTGTTTCGTAATCAATGGCGTATGATGCGTTCATGCGTGCTGTTGGATCCTCTTGATCAACCTCAAGTTGCAGGTATTTCTACGGTATTGTGCTTTTGACGGGCATATTTTATGCTGAGAATCCAGTCTGGAGCACAGATGCAGTGAATTTAGCTTAACTATAAAAAAGGGACGGGTAATGAACAAAGTTTATCCAGACGCGGCCTCGGCGCTTGCCGGCGTCGTGGCCGACGGCCAGACCATCGCGGTCGGCGGTTTTGGCCTGTGTGGCATTCCGGAAGCACTGATTCTCGCCTTGCGCGACTCGGGCGTGACCAACCTGACAGCCATTTCCAACAATGCCGGCGTCGACGACTTCGGCCTCGGCCAGTTGCTCACCACCCGCCAGATCAAGAAGATGATCTCTTCCTACGTCGGCGAAAACAAGGAGTTTGCCCGCCAATACCTGGCCGGCGAACTGGAACTGGAGTTCACCCCCCAAGGCACCTTGGCTGAAAAGCTGCGTGCGGGTGGCGCCGGCATCCCGGCGTTCTTCACCAAGACCGGCGTCGGCACCATCGTGGCCGACGGCAAGGAAGTGCGCGAATTCGATGGCGAGCAGTACGTCATGGAGCGCAGCCTGGTGGCCGATGTTTCGCTCGTCAAGGCCTACATGGCCGACCGCGCCGGCAACCTCGTATTCCGCAAGACCGCGCGCAATTTCAATCCGAACGTGGCGATGGCCGGCAAGATCACCATCGTGGAAGTGGAAAAGCTGGTCGAAGTCGGCGAGATCGACCCGGACCAGGTGCATCTGCCCAGCATTTTCGTGCAGCGCATCGTCGTCAATGCGACGCCGGAAAAGCGCATCGAGCAGCGCACCGTGCGCCCCACCTAAACACAGTCGGAGTATCTGGAGAAGAACATGGCATGGACACGTGATGAAATGGCCGCGCGCGCGGCGAAAGAATTGCAAGACGGTTTTTATGTGAACCTGGGCATTGGCCTGCCGACCCTGGTGGCGAACTATGTGCCCGACAATATCGAGGTGTTCCTGCAGTCGGAAAACGGTCTGCTCGGCATCGGTCCTTTCCCGACCGACGCGGAAGTCGACGCGGATCTGATCAACGCCGGCAAGCAGACCGTGACGGCGCTGCCGGGTTCGGCCTACTTCAGCTCGGCCGATTCCTTCGGCATGATCCGCGGCGGCAAGATCAACCTGGCGATTCTGGGTGCGATGCAGGTGTCGGAGCAGGGCGATCTGGCCAACTGGATGATTCCGGGCAAGATGGTCAAGGGCATGGGCGGCGCGATGGACTTGGTGGCTGGGGTCAAGCGCGTCGTAGTGGTGATGGAGCATGTGGCTACCGCGAAGGATGGCTCGACCTCGCACAAGATCTTGAAGAAGTGCGATCTGCCTTTGACCGGTGTCGGCGTGGTTGATCTGATCATCACCGATCTGGGTGTGATCGAAGTGACGCCGGCGGGCTTGAAGTTGATTGAGCTGGCGCCCGGTGTGAACAAGGAGCAGGTGCTGGAAGCGACCGGCGCTGAGCTGGACGTGTCGGCAGTGTAAAGCAGCGGTGGGCATGCATGCCCACCCCACGAGCGTGCGAATATTTCGATTCCCCCGTAGCCACTACAATTAGAACCGTCATTCCCGCGGAGGAGGCTGTCGCAAAACGTTTTTGTACTGATAACCACCAGCTTAAAAGCCGTCTTTCCAGCGAAGGCGGGAACCTATAGCACCTATGAGCAGAGGTGCTATAGGTTCCCGCCTTCGCGGGAAAGACGGCTCAAAGGTTTGCGGCAAACGTGCTTTCCCCCTTTTGCGACAGCCTCGGAGGCGGGAATTCAAGCCATCTATGAGTAGCGATGCCTTGGATCCGCGCCTTCGCGAGGATGACGTTGAAGAGGATAGCGGGAAAACCGCTTGTTCGATTCCTTCACTGCCTCCACGCTATTTCAAAAGCCAGACGTATTGCATGCGCATCCACGAGGCGACCGGTTTGCCGTCTTCCGTGCCTGGCTTGAAATGGCATTTTTCGATCCCCACGCGTGCTGCTTCATCGAGGAGGGGATCGCCGCTGGAATTAATCAATGTCGAATCGACGACCGATCCCGTTTCGTCGATTTGAAACCCCAGGGTTACCGTGCCGGTATGACCGGCCCTGAGCGATGACTTGGGCCACAGCGGCTTCTTGCAGCTCCTGAAGTCCGCGATCGCCGCGGTCCTGATGACTTGTTTCTCCATCTGTGCTTCTACCTTCGCGTCCACCGGTGGCGCGTCGGCCGTCGCTGCATGCGCATACAGCGACAGTCCCGCCAGGGCCAGCCCAAGCACGGGCAGCGCCGCTTTCCAGTTGAGCGCCTCGCGGTCCGGCCGCACCAGGCGCTTGACGCGCGACAGCAGGTCGCCGCCGTTGGCCGCCATCGCCAGGTGATGGCTGGAGAACTGCCAGCGCTCCAGCTCCGACAAGGCCCGTGCGAGGCGCCGCGGTTCCCCCAAATGCTGCGCGGCCAGATCGTCGGCGATCTGCTCGCGTTCGACCCGGATGCGGCGCGAAATCCACCACACCGCAGGATGGTAGAACAGCAGGGTTTCAATCACGTTCTGGCCCAGGTTGACCAGATAGTCGAAGCGGCGCACGTGCGCCATCTCGTGCGCCAGCAGGGCTTCGAGCAGGTCGGCCGGCATGCCGCTCATGAGCGAGGCGGGCACCAGGATGACCGGACGCCACCAGCCAGCGGTCAAGGGGCTGGACAGGTCGTCGACCACGCGCAAGACGACCTTGCGCGTCACGCCGAACTGCGTCCCCATCCGCTCGACGCGCTGCTGCCACTGCGCGCTCGCCGCAGGAGCCAGCGCGGCGCGCCGTATCCAGAGCAGGCCGAGGGCCATGCGCAAGGCCAGCACCACCGCGCACACTGCCCAGAAGGCGACGATCCACATCATGTGCGATTGCAGCCAGGCCGGCATACCCTCGCCGGCAGCGAAATCGCCCTGGCGCACCAGGCTGTCGGCGAAGCGGATGTGGGCGGCGGCGCCGTCGCCCCGCAGGCGCAGCGCCAGTTCCAGTGCGGGCCACAGAAAGCAGGCCGCGAGGCCGGTGCACGCGACCGCATAGCGCTGTCCGGGCGCCGCATTGCGCAGCGCCGTCAGTGTGAGTGCGGTGGCGCATCCCACCAGCGCGCCCTGCCAGACAAAGTGCAGCAGGGTCCAGCCGATGCTGTCGATCAGCGCGGCATTCATTTGTCTTCCTCCTTGAGCATGTTCTCGATTTCTTCACGCTCTTTCTTGGAGATCCCGCTGCGCAGGGCTGCCATCACCAGCGCCTTGGCCGAGCCGGAGAAAGCCTTCTGGATCAGGTCCTTGAGCAAATTGGTCTGCAGCGAATCCTGGGCCTGGGCCGGGGCGTACACGTGCGAACGCTCGCTCTCGTCGCGGATCAGCAAACCCTTGGTGTGCATGATCTGCATCAGGCGCAGCACGGTGGCGTAGGTCACGTCCGGTTTGTCCTTGAGGATCTCCTGGTGCACCTGCTTGGCAGTGGCCGCGCCGAGTGGCCACAGCGTTTGCAGCAGGTCCAGTTCGGCCGCGGTGGGCTTGGGCGGGGCAGGGGCTTTGGGCATGGTGCGTCAACTTCAAATAAGATTCGAATGTCTAGGGTATCGCAACTAGACTTTGCTGTCTAATCCAATTTAATGCTTGCCCTGCGCAAAAATCCTGCCTAACATAGACAACATTGTCTACAAGGAGGTCGCAATGACGCGGAGTGATTTTCGGATTGGATGGCGCTTGCTGCTGAAGGAGCCGGGCTATTCGGCGGCGGTGGTCTGCGGCCTGGCGATTGGTTTCGCCGTGTGCTTCCTGCTGCTTGGCTTTGTCCGCTACAGCATCGCCTATAACGCCCATCTGCGCGACAGCGACCGCATCTACGTGGTCAAGGAGCGCCGCAACATGCTGCCGCGGCCCGACTGGCGTGCCAGCGGACCGGTAGCGCTGCGCGACGTCGCCCTCAACAGCGGTCCGGGCATCGAGGCCACCGCCGCCAAAGAGTATGAGCTGGCGGTGCGCATCGGCGAGCGCGTGGCGCCGCTGCGCCTGCGCGTGGCGGACCCGAATTATCTGCGTTTTTTTGGCGTGCGCGCGCTGCTGGGCGACGCCGACGGGGCGCTGGCGCGGCCCGATTCCCTGGTCCTGAGCCGCACCCTTGCCGAACGCCTGTTCGGCAAGGCCGATGCCGTTGGCATGGTGGCGCACATCGACGGCCAGCCCTTTGTGGTGGGCGCGATCCTGCCCAACCTGCCTGGCAACACCACGCCCGGCTTTGACGCGCTGGTGGGGACCGGGGTGCACAGCTGGGACGCGCCCAAGCCCGACGCACCGCCGGATGCCGCCTGGCGTTCGGCATGGGGCGTATACATCAAGATGCCGGCCGGTGCCGACCCCGCCGGCATGGGGGCGCTGCTGCAGGACGCCGTCACCCGCAATCGCGACTCGCGTTACATGACTGCGGCCTGGCGCGAGCGCAGTCCCAACGGCCGCCTCACCGATATCGCACTCACGCGGCTGTCGGAAATGTACTTTGACGAAGACCTGCTGCGCAGCCGCAGTGGCCGCAACTACGGCAACAAGGCTGCCGTGGCGGGGCTGGCGGCACTGGCCTTGCTGATCCTGGTGCTGGCCGCCACCAACTACATCAACCTGGCCGCGGTGCGCACGGTGCGGCGTCAGCGCGAGATCGCCCTGCGCAAGGCCATGGGTGCCGGCGCCATGCGGATGGCCGCATTGTTTGTCGGCGAATCGATGCTGGTGGTACTGCTGGCCACAGCGCTCGGCGCCGTGCTGGTCTGGGGCGGCGCGCCACTGTTCGCGGAACTTGTGGACCGGCCGCTGCGCGGCATGTTCACACCGGCGCTGGCTGCGAGCGCACTGCTGGCGGCGCTGGCGGTGGGCCTGCTGTCGGCGCTGTACCCAGCCTGGCTTGCCCTGCGCCTGCCGGCGGGTACGACCCTGCATGGACGCGGCGACGGCGAATCGGCTTCCGGACTGTGTCTGCGCCGCGCGCTGTCGGTGTCCCAGTTCAGTGCAGCCATCGGCCTGATCGCCGTCGCCCTGGCCGTCACCTGGCAGACGCACTACGCCAGCCGGGCCGACCCCGGTTTCGACGCGGCGCCGCTGCTGGTGCTGAGCATGCCCAACGACGTGGCGGCAGCGCCCGCGCAGGCTTTTCGCGATGCGCTGGCGCGTGTGCCGGGCGTGGAAGGCGTGGCCGCGGTATCCGAGGCGATTGGACGCGACGCATTTACATCGGTCGCTATGGTCGATCGTCCTGACGGCACCAAGCTCCCGCTCGAAATGAAGCAGGTCAGCGCCGGCTTCTTCGACGTGATCGGCGTGCGGCCTGAGCATGGTCGCCTGTTCGACCCGCGCCAGGACCGCGACCGCAACGCGGGCGTGATCCTCAACGCGCTGGCGGCGCGTGCGCTCGGGTTTGCGACGCCGGAAGCAGCGGTGGGGCAGATGCTGGACGGGCGCCGCATCCTGGGCATTGCGCCCGACCTGCGCTACCGCTCGCTGCGCCAGTCGCCCGAAGGGCTGATGTATGTGCTCGATGCGGCGCAACCGGTGATCAATGTGCGCGTAGCCGCCGGCACGCCGCCGGCCAGCCTGCGCCCGCAGATCGACGCGCTGTGGCGCCAGCATTTTCCGAATGCGCTGCTGGAGGTCGACGCGGCCGCCAGCATCTTCGCCCAGAACTACAGTGAAGATTTGCGCCTGGCGAAGATTCTCGCTTGCGCCGGCGTGGTGGCCACCGGGCTGGCATCGTTCGGCATTTACGTGCTGGCCGCCTACAGCGTGCGCCGCAGGTCGCGTGAATACGTACTGCGCAAGCTGCATGGCGCGCGCGCAGCCGATATCGCCGGCCTGGTGCTGCGCGAGTTTTCCACGCTGATCGGGATCGGTGCGGCCCTCGGCCTGCCGCTTGCCTGGCTGGCGACGCAGCGCTACCTGGCGCCGTATGTGGAGCGCGCGCCCATGGGACAGTGGCCGCTGGCGTTGGCCCTGGTCCTGGTCGCGCTGGTGGCGCTGGCGGCCACGTCGCGCCATACGCTCGCCGCCATGCGCAGCGCGCCCGCTGCCGCCTTGCGCGGCTGATCATAGTTACTGTTTCATATTTACTTAAGAATAATTCACGTACTATCACTGCACTCATCCGGAGAACACATGCTCAACAAATTCCTCTGTTCCGGCCTGCTGGCCTGCGCACCATTCATGGCACAGGCGTCGAACCTGCCGGACTATCCTTTCATTCACGTCAGCGGCGCCAGTGCGACCTATGCAATGCCCGATTCCGGCCAGATCGATTTCGAGATCGCCGCGCACGATGCCGACCCTGCCGTCGCACTGGGCATCGTCGAGGCGCGCGCCAACGAGATCCGTGCGCTGGCCAAGGAGCAGGGCGTGGCTGCCGAAGACCTGGAACTGCGCGACGTGCGCAAGGATGTGCGCAAGCCGGATGCGAACGCGGCACCGGACGCGGTGATCTACGAAATCCGCATCGGTGCCCGCATCACCGTGCGCGACCTGGTCAAATGGCCGGCCATTGCCGGCCCGCTGGTGGCCAAGCCCAACCTGGAAGGATTTCTGACCACCTTCGACAGCAGCCAGCGCGAGAAAGTGGAAACGGGCCTGATGAACGACGCCATCAAGAACGCACGGGGCAAGGCCCAGAACATCGCGACGGGCCTGGGACGCCAGCTTGGCGTGGCCGCCGCGGTGACGGCCGGCGACCTGAAAAACCTGACCCGCGCCATGGGCCTGGCGCCCAACGAGTCCAGCTACCGCGAGCCGCGCCGCCAGGGACTGGACCGCAGCGACGTGATGGTGGTTGGTCTGCTGAAATTCGGCCAGTCGGTCGACATTATCTACCGGATGAAATAAGGCCTTCCATGCGTGAACTGTGGTATCAACTGCCGCCGGAACTGACGTCGCTGCTGTCAGCGATCATGAACAATGCCCTGCGCACCGGCATGTACTATCTGCTCGTCGCAACGGCCTTCTTCGCACTGTGGCTGTGGTGGCGGCAGCGGCCCGGCAAGCGCGTCAAGCTGCAGGCCGATCCGGTGCAGCCGCGCCAGTTCCGGCGCGAGTTTGCGGTGAGCCTGCTGGCCGTCCTGGTATTTGGCACCGTGCTGCCGGTGCTGTTCGCACTTGGCTTTGGCAAGCACACGCGTTTTTATTGGACGATCAGCCTGTACGGGTGGCCGTATTTCTTCCTCAGCATTGTGCTGATGATGCTGATCCAGGATACCTATTTCTACTGGACGCACCGCCTGATGCACCGGCGCGGCTGGTTTCGCTGGTTCCACCTGACCCATCATCGCTCGACGAACACCAACCCGTGGACCACCTACGCCATCGGCCCGCTCGAAGCGCTGCTCCTGACCGGCGCCAGCGTGATCACCTTGATGCTGATCCCGACCACCGGCCTGGCGCTGTTCATCATGGGCTGGATGAATACGATCTACGGCGTCTACGGACACCTGGGCTATGAACTCTACCCCAAGGGGATGGCGACGCACTGGCTGGGCCGCTGGTTCAATACCTCGGTCGCGCACAACACCCACCACGCCACGGGGCGCTACAACTACGGCTACTACTTTTTGTTTTGGGACCGCTTGATGGGAACGGTGGATCCGGACTACGAGACGCGCTATGCCAGCGCACAGGCGGGTGGGAAGCAAGAGGAGGGGGCTGCGACGCAGGTGGGCACTGGTGCCCACCCCGCGCACTAACTTGATTATGCTGCGTGTTTTTCCAGCTTACGTTCCGGGAACATCTCGCGGTCTTCTTCGAGGTGGGTCGGATGCTTCAGCTGCTGCTGCAGGCGCTCGTGATCGAGTTCTTTTTCCCAGTGCGAGACCACCACCGTGGCCACGCCGTTGCCGATGAAGTTGGTCAGGGCGCGGCATTCGCTCATGAAGCGGTCGATACCGAGGATCAGCGCCATGCCGGCCACCGGCACGGTCGGTACCACGGCCAGGGTCGCGGCCAGGGTGATGAAGCCGGCGCCGGTGATGCCGGAAGCGCCCTTGGAGGTCAGCATCGCCACGCCCAGGATGGTCAGTTCCTGCATCAGGGTCAGTTCGGTATTGGTTGCCTGCGCCACGAACAGGGCGGCCATGGTCATGTAGATATTGGTGCCGTCCAGGTTGAAGGAGTAGCCGGTCGGTACCACCAGGCCGACGACGGACTTGGAGCAGCCCAGCTTTTCCAGCTTGCGCATCAGGGCCGGCAGGGCGCTTTCGGAGGAGCTGGTGCCGAGCACGATCAGCAGTTCTTCCTTGATGTAGGAAATGAAGCGGAAGATCGAGAATCCGGTCAGGCGGGCGATGAAGCCGAGCACAATGAACACGAACAGGCCGCAAGTCAGGTAGAAGGAACCCATCAGCTTGGCCAGCGGCAGCAGCGAACCCAGGCCGAATTTACCGATGGTGAAGGCCATTGCGCCGAAGGCACCGATGGGAGCGACCTTCATGACGATGCCAACCACGCCGAAAATCACGTGCGACATGTCGTCGATCAGCTTGGCGATCGGTTTGCCGCGTTCACCCAGCAAGGACAGGGCAAAGCCGAACAGGATCGCGAACAGCAGCACCTGCAGGATGTCGCCCTTGGCGAAGGCATCGACCACCGTATTGGGGATGATATTGAGCAGGAAGTCGACCGTGCTCTGACCCTTGGCCTTGGCGGTGTATTCCGCGATGGCCTTGGTGTCGAGCGTGGCCGGGTTGGCGTTGAAGCCGTCGCCCGGACGCACCAGGTTGGCGACGACCAGGCCGATGGCCAGGGCGAAGGTCGAGACGACTTCGAAGTAGAGCAGGGCCTTGCCGCCGACGCGGCCGATTTTTTTCATGTCCTGCATGCCGGCGATGCCGGAGACCACGGTACAGAAAATCACCGGTGCGATGATCATCTTGATGAGTTTGATAAAGCCGTCGCCCAGAGGCTTCATGTCCACGCCGAGCTTGGGGTAGAACACCCCGAGCATCACGCCCAAAAAGATGGCGAACAGAACCTGCACATACAGGATCTTGTAGAAGGGTTTTTTCATGGCGGTGTCTCCGGCGGTTTTTGAATATCTGCATAGTCATTCAAACCGACACCGCTCGCTATTGTGGATATCCGCATGCGCTTGCGAGAAATATTGCGCATGCCAGGGCGTAGGACAGGGGCCGGAACCGCAGGTGCCGCAGGTATCCGTATTTTTACGTAGGCCAGGCTGCGTAAGGGGTTCTACGTAGCCGCGCTCCTTTTTGGTGCGCAAGTCCCTGCCTGTGTTGGATGCTAACGCCGGAAAATCGTTCCGCCTTTCATGACGAACGCGACCTTGGCCGTGGCGCCGATGTCGGCCGTCGGATCGCCGTCAAGGGCGACCACATCGGCCAGCATGCCGGGCTTGATCTGGCCCAGGTCGGCGGCCTTGCCGAGGATGGACGCGGCCGTGACGGTAGCCGCGCGCAGGGCCTCGGAGGGCGTCATGCCGAGCTTGACCATCCAGCCCAGTTCGCGCGCATTGCTGCCGTGGGCAAACACGCCGACATCGCTGCCATTGCCGATGACGACGCCAACTTTGCGCGCCAGCTGGAAGGCGCGCGCCGCTTGCTGCATGGCTGGCGTCGGCGCACCGCCACGTAGGTGTTTCTGGAAATATTCGCCGGTCGCTTCGGGCGCGGTCAGGGTCGGCACGTAGGCTACGCCGCGCTCGGCCATCAGGCGGAAGGTGGCCTCGCTGGCGCCGTAGCCGTGTTCGATGGTGTCGGCGCCGGCCAGGGTCGCCATCCGGATCGCGTCGTCGGTGCTGGCGTGCACCGCCACCTTGCGGCCGGTCACGTGCGCGGCCTGCACCATGGCTTTCAGTTCGTCCATGGTGAAGGTGGGGCGGGAACTGCCGTCGATGCCGGTGCGGTAGTCGGCATAGATCTTGATCCAGTCGGCTCCGCGCGCCGACTGCTCGCGCACGGCGCGCGTGACTTCATCGACGCCCGTGGCTTCCTGCGCGCCGTGCGGCAAGGTCATGTCCGGACGGAAGTTCTTGCCGGCGGGACCGTAACTGTGCGAAGCGACAATCGCCAGGGTCGCGATGTACAAGCGCGGTCCGGCGATCACGCCTTCCTCGATCGCGCGTTTGACGGCCACGTCGGCGTAGTTGGCGCCTTCGCTGCCCAGGTCGCGCAGGGTGGTGAATCCGGCCTGCAGGGTCGCCGCCGCGTGCTTGCCGGCCAGCAGGGTGCGGTACTCGACCTGCTCCTTCATGACCTGGTCGTCCCAGGAAGTTTCGTTGTACGGGTGCAGCAGCACATGCGAGTGCAGATCGATCAGGCCGGGGATCAGGGTCTTGCCGGGCAGGGCGATGCGCTCGGCGTCGGCGGGCACGTTCAAGGTGGCAGTCGGGCCGGCTGCGGCGATGCGCCCGTTGGCCACCAGTACCGACCAGCCCGTGTGCGGTGCTCCTTCGCCGGTCCAGACACGGTCGGCGGTGAGCAGGATGGGCGCTGCAGCCAGGGCGGCGGCTGGGGTCGCCAGCAGGGCGGACAGGGCAAGAACGAGACGGACGCGCATGGAGACTCCGGCGGGTGGATAATCCCTGAAATCATAGCGGAAGTCGCCCGCATTGCATGTCTTTACGCCACGTGCCTTGCGGCAAGAGTATAGTCGAGGCTTCGAACGGAAGGAACTGAACATGACCGCATTGAAACGTTTGCTTGCGCCGCTGCTGATGGCGCTGACCCTGGCGCCGTTGCCGGGCCAGGCCGCTGCCCCGGCCTCTTTCCTGCCGCAGCGCGATCTGGGCAAGTTCCTGGCTGAAAATTTTGACCTGGCGTCGGTGCGCAGTTCCTTCGGTCCGCGCCGCAAGCCGGAGCAGCGCACCTTCGCCGATTTCGGCATGCAGCCCACGCGCGCGGCCGACGATGTGCTTGAATACGATGGCGACACCTGGTTCTACCAGCTGCGCGTGCTGCGCCGCGCGGATATCAACCGCGACGGCATCGAGGACCTGGAGGTGTGTTTTACCGACCGCTCCAAGAGCGGCGCGTATGACGTGCGCAAGACCTTGCTGGTCAGCCGCTATTCGGACGAGACCTATGCGGTGGCTTTGGCGTATGACGTCGATGGCTGCGACGTGCCGAAGAAGTCGAAAGCCAAGGCCAAGTGAAGCGCGCCTTAGCGTAAATGTCCGCGGCTGCAATAACTTTGGTAGGGCGGAAAAGCCCATCGGGCGCCTTCCGCCGTACTACAGATTCGCCGCGTGGGGATTCACCGCAGCACGGCGGAAGGCGCCTTCGGCTTTTCCGCCCTACGGGTATGCTGCTGTCTGCTTACACTACTGCGCGGCCCAGCCGCCATCCATATTCCATGCCACGCCGCGCACCTGATTGCCGGCGGGGCTGCAGAAAAACACGGCCAGCGCGCCAAGTTCTTCCGGCGTCACGAATTCGCCCGATGGCTGCTTCTCGGACAGCAGCGCCTTCTTGGCGGCGTCGTTGCTCAGGCCTTCCTTGGCGGCGCGGTCGTCCACCTGCTTTTGCACCAGCGGGGTCAAGACCCAGCCCGGGCAGATCGCGTTGCAGGTGACGCCGGTGTGCGCGGTTTCGAGCGCGGTCACCTTGGTGAAGCCAACCAGGCCGTGCTTGGCGGCCACATAGGCCGACTTTTGCGCCGAGCCGACCAGACCATGCACCGACGCCAGGTTGATGATACGGCCCCAGTTTTTTTCCTTCATGCCAGGCAAGGCCATGCGCGTGGTGTGGAAGGCGGAGGTGAGGTTGATGGCGAGAATCGCGTCCCACTTGTCAACGGGAAAGTCCTCGATATTGGCCACATGCTGGATGCCGGCATTGTTGACCAGGACGTCGACCCCGCCGAACTTGTCGGCGGCAAACTTCATCATGGCTTCGATCTCGGCCGGCTTGGACATGTCGGCATTGTGGTAGGCGGTCTGCACGCCGAATTCCTGGCCGATCTCGGTGTAGAGCTTCTCGATTTGCTGCGCATCGCCGAAGCCGTTGAACACGATGTTAGCGCCTTCCTGGGCCAGCGAACGGGCAATACCCAGGCCGATGCCTGAGGTCGAGCCGGTGACGAGCGCGGTTTTGCCGCTTAACATGCTTGTTTTCATTGTGGTCCTCGGGTGAAGGTTAGGGGGTGATGATGTAGAATTCTAAACGCTGCAATGTTTGAAACACAGATTTGAACACATATTTAGAATCGGCGACGGATGGCGTGGGTAGTTTTACGCCGTCGTTCCACCAGGAGCTGGCATGAGCGAAGCAAGAATCAAATCCGTCCAGTGCTGCTCACCCGCCGGACTGCATCAGATGTCGTACAAGGAATGGGGCGACGAGAACAACCCGCGCGTCCTGATCTGCGCCCACGGCGTGACCCGCGTCGGCGACGACTTCGACAACCTGGCCCAGGCCCTGTCGGACCATTACCGCGTGGTGGCGCCGGACGTGGTCGGGCGCGGCCGTTCCGGCAAGCTGCGCAACCCGGCCCTGTACCAGGTGCCCCAGTACGTGAGCGATATGGTGACCCTGATCGCGCGCGTGACCGCGGTGAGCGACGACGGCAAGGTGCACTGGTTCGGTACCTCGATGGGCGGCTTGATCGGCATGGCGCTCGCGTCGCTGTCCGACACGCCCATCACCCGGCTGGTGCTCAACGATATCGGCCCCACCCTGGACCCGGCGGCGCTGCGCCGCATCGGCGACTACATCGGCCAGGAGCTGCGTTTTCCGACCTTCGACAAGGCCGCCCAGTTCGTGCGCGACGTCTCGCTGTCCTTCGGCGAGCACAGTGAAGATCAATGGCACAAGCTGGCCAGCGACGTGCTGCGCCAGGAAGACGACGGCCAGTGGGTGCGCCATTACGACATGGGACTGGCCCAGCCCTTCATGGGCGCCACGCCGGAATCGGCCAAGGCTGACGAAGCGCTGCTGTGGGCCGCCTACGATGCGATACGCTGTCCGACCCTGCTGGTGCGCGGCGCCCAGTCGGATTTGCTGTCGCACGAAACGGCGCTGGAAATGACGCGGCGCGGACCGCAAGCCACCCTGGTGGAAATTCCGAACGTGGGCCACGCCCCGACCTTCATGCACGACGATCAGATTGCGATCGCGCGACAATTTTTGACCGGCCAGGCCGGCGCTTAGCAGACCAGAGAGACACGAAAGACATCATGGAAATTACACGACTGCACGTAGGCAAACGCCTTTCCGAAGTAGCGATCCACAACGGGACCGTCTACCTGGCCGGCCAGATCGCTGACGATACCGCTGCCGACATCGGTGGCCAGACCCGCGAAGTGCTGGGCCACGTGGACCGCCTGCTGAACGAAGCGGGCAGCGACAAGAGCTGCATTCTGATGGCGCAGATCTTCATCGCCGACATGGCGCATTTCCCCGGCATGAACGAGGTGTGGGACGAGTGGGTCGCTTCCAGCCACACGCCGCCGCGCGCCACGGTCGAATCGAAACTGGCCAATCCGGCCTGCCTGGTCGAAATCGTCATCACCGCCGCCCTGCGCTAGGTTATGGTCTCGATTGCCGCGCTGGGAAGCGCTACGACCCAACTCGCACAGGGGCTCAGCCCCGAGGACTGCGCGCGCGTGGACGCGGCGCTGGCCTACGCCAGCGAAGCCTACCAGGACAAGGTGTGCACCTCCGGCCAGAACGCGCTGGAGTTCGCCCTGGGCGTGGCCAACACCCTGGCCTTTTTGCGCAGCGACGCGGAAACCCGCATCGCCGGCCTGATGTTCGAACTGACGGTGCTCGACCCCAAAGCCGTGGCCGGGCTGGAAGCGCGCGTCGGCAAGGAAGCGACCGACCTCGTGACCGGCATCCGCCAGCTGATCCGCCTCCGCGACATGACGGTCGGTACCCAGACCGTGGGACGCGGCAGGGGCGCGGCACAACAGGCCGTGGCCCAGGTCGAAACCCTGCGCAAGATGCTGCTGGCGATGGCCACCGACATGCGCGTGGTGCTGGTGCGCCTGGCCTCGTGCGTGACGACTTTGCGCTATTTTGCCGACCACAAGATCTTCAACGACATGACCCAGGCCTACGGCCGTGAGACCCTGGACCTGTACGCGCCGCTGGCCAACCGCCTGGGTATCTGGCAGCTCAAGTGGGAACTGGAAGACCTGTCCTTCCGCTTCATCGAGCCGGACACCTATAAGCGCATCGCCAAGATGCTCGAAGAAAAACGCATGATGCGCGAAGGGTTTGTACACTCCGCGATCGTGCGCCTGCAGAACGAGTTAGCGGCGGCCGGCATCAAGGCCGAGGTCTTCGGCCGGCCAAAACACATCTACAGCATCTGGAACAAGATGCGCGGCAAAGAGCTCGACTTCAACGAGCTGTACGATGTGCGCGCCTTCCGCGTGATCGTCGCGGACGACAAGACCTGCTACACGGTGCTGGGCGTGGTCCACAATATCTGGACTCCGATCCCGAAGGAGTTCGACGACTACATCTCGCGTCCCAAGGCGAACGGCTACCAGTCGCTGCACACGGTCGTCATGGCCGACGACAGCCGGCCGCTGGAAGTGCAGATCCGCACCCAGGAGATGCACAACTTCGCCGAGTACGGGATCGCCGCGCACTGGCGCTACAAGGAAGAGGGCGGGTCGAACTTCAAGGGCCAGGCTTACGACGAAAAGATTGCCTGGCTGCGCCAGCTGCTGGCCTGGAAGACCGATGTCGCCGACGCGGTCGTGGGCCAGGAAGACATCCAGCGCGAATGGGTGGAAAAACTCAAGTCGACCACCCTGGACGACCGCATCTTTGTACTCACGCCGCAGGCGCGCGTGCTGGAACTGCCGGTCGGCGCGACACCGATCGACTTTGCCTACCACCTGCACAGCGAAGTAGGCCATCGCTGCCGCGGCGCGCGCGTGGACGGCGTGATGGTGCCGCTGTACACGCCGCTCAAGAACGGCCAGACCTGCGAAATCATCACCGCCAAGGGCGCGCCCGGCACTGCCGGGCCGTCGCGCGACTGGCTCAGTCCCGAATACACGGTCAGCACCCGCACCCGCTCCAAGGTGCGCGCCTGGTTCCATGCCATCGACCTGGAAGAAACCCTGGCGCACGGCCGCGCCATGGTCGAAAAATCGCTCCAGCGCGAAGGCAAGACCGCGGTCAACCTGGAGCAGCTGGCCCACAAGCTGGGTTTTGCCAAGGTGGACGACATGTTCGTCTCGGTCGGCAAGGAAGAATTCAGCCTGCGCCACGTCGAACAAGCCTTGCACGACACTGGCGAAGTAGTGGTGCCGGAAGACGCGGTGGTGCTCAACAAGAGCCGCGCATCGAGCGTGGAGCAGGGCGCCAAGTCCGGCGTGCTGGTGGTCGGCACCGAAGGCCTGATGACGCAGCTGGCCAAGTGCTGCAAACCGGCGCCGCCGGACGGCATCGTCGGATTCGTCACGCGCGGCAAAGGCGTGTCGATCCACCGCGCTACCTGCAAAAACTTCGCCGAAATGCGCGCCAAGAGTCCGGAACGTGTGATCGACACCGACTGGGGCCGCGCCGGCCAGGACACCGTGTATCCGGTCGATCTGTTCATCCTGGCCAGCGACCGCCAGGGCCTGCTGCGCGATATTTCGGAGGTGTTCTCGCGCGAGAAGATCAACGTCATCGGCGTCAACACCCAGAGCGCCAAGGGCCAGGCGCGCATGACCTTCACCGCCGAAATCGGCTCGACCGCGCAGCTGCAAAAAGCGCTGTCCGCGATCTACGACGTCGGCGGCGTACAGGAAGCGCGGCGCCAGTGACGGACCGCGCTCCATGAGGCTGCGGCCGCCATCCTTCCTCTACGCCAAACCGAGCGAATGGGGAGGCTACGCGCGCCGCTTTTTCTTCAGCTGGTGGTATATGGTCTACCTGGGCGCGATCGCGCTGGTGATGGCGTTCTCGCCGTCCACCTACAACCGCAGTAACCGCATCGTCACCTCGCGCTATATCTACACCAGTACCTGGCAGGTGCTCCCGTGGTTCACCGTGCTGGCGGCCCTGGTCAGCCTGGTCCTGATCCGCATCGTCGTCGTCACCGCGCTCAGCTACGGTCTGTCGCGCTACGCGCTGGAGATGGTGGTGCGGGTGCTGGTGCTCGAACTGATTCCTTTAACCGCCGCCATGTTCGTCGCCCTGCGCGCCGGCCTGGCCTTCAATGCAGGCGATGCGCTGGCGGTGGCTGCCACCGCGGCCTCCTCGCCGGACCGCTCGCGCCAGGCCCAGAACCGGTTGCGCCAGGATCTGGTGCCGCAAGTGATCGCGAATGCCTTCGCGGTGCTCAGCCTGGCCATGGTCAGCAGCGTGATCGTGCTGGTGCTGGCGTATATCAGCGTGTACGGCCTGTCGCCCTGGGGCGTGACGGATTACACCCGCACCGTCGGGCGCATCTTCAACCCCGCGGTCACGATCGGCTTCGTGCTCAAGACCGTGTTCTTTGGACTGGCGGTGGCCGTGATTCCCACCGCCGCGATCCTGGAGACGCACCGCTATGGCTGGCGCATGTCCTCGACCGTGCAGCCGGGCGCGGTGCGCCTGCTGTTCGTGCTGCTGCTGATCGAAGCGGCTTCGCTGGCCGTCAAATACATCTAATGATCATCCAATGGAAAACGCCATGACCGAAGCCGAAGACCTCGCCCCAGCCGAAGGCGTTGCCCACGTCGAGACCAAGGCGGTGATCCTGCTGGTGCTGATGTCGGCACTGATCATCACCTTCCTGCTGTACGTGATGTACGCGCGCGGCGTGTTCGAAAGCACCCAGCGCCTGGTGCTGGTGGCCGAAGATTCCGAAGGCGTGATCCCCGGCATGGACATGACGTTTTCAGGCTTTCCGGTCGGGCGCGTGCAGCGGGTCGAACTGGCGCCGGACGGCAAGGTGCGCATCCTGGTGGACGTGCCCAAAAAGGACGCGCGCTGGCTGCGCGTGTCCAGCGTGTTCACGGTCGAACGCAGCCTGGTGGGCGAGACGCGTATCCGCGCCTACTCCGGCATCCTGACGGATCCGCCGCTGGAAGACGGCGCGCAGCGCACCGTCCTGCGCGGCGACACCACCGCGGAGATTCCCAAACTGGTCGCCAGTGCGCGCGCGCTGCTGGAAAACCTCGACAACATGACGCGGGCCGATTCGGCCATCAACACCAGCCTGGCCAACCTGTCCACCGCGACAGGGCGCCTGAGCGGCGGCAAATACGGCCTGCTCGGCACCGCGCTGGGTAGCGACGATGAGGCACGCAAGCTGCTGCAGACCTTGCAGCGCGTTGATACCCTGTTGATCAAGGCCGACCAGCGTGTGTTCGGCAAGAACGGCGTCATGGATGACACACAGGCTGCGATTGTGCAGCTACAGGTCGTGCTGAAGGACGCCAGCAACAGCCTCAAGAAAGTCGATGCGGTACTGGTCGAAGCGCAGCAGGTGGGCGCCAACGCCAAGGTCGCGACCAAGGATCTGGGCGCGCTGCGGGCGGAGGTGGATGCCAGCTTGCGCAAGGTGACGCGCCTGATCGATGAAATCAACCGCAAATGGCCTTTTGCACGTGAGACGGAGTTGAAACTGCCATGAAAAATCTGACTCTACTTGCCTTGATTGGCATCGTGCTCGCCGGCTGCGCCAGCAAGCCGACGCCACCCGCGTGGAAGGCCAATGCGGGCAGTTCGCTTGCCGCCTTTAGTGACGCGTACCTGAAGGGTGACAGCGGTATTGCCGGCGCCGAGTTCGCGCGTGCGCGCAGCGACATGGCCAGCACCGGCCGGCCCGATCTGGTTGCGCATGCGGAGCTGTACCGCTGCGCGACGCGGGTGGCGGCGCTGGAGTATGACGATTGTCCCGGTTTCAAGGCGCTGGAACAGGATGCCAGCGGTGCCGAGCGTGCGTATGCCGCTTACCTGGCGGGACGCTGGAACGGGCTCGATGTGGCGCAGCTGCCGGAGCAGCACCGGGCGGTGGTGAGTTCGGGTTCCCTGGCGGGGATTGCTGATCCCTTGTCGCAGCTGGTGGCGGCGGGAGCGTTGATGCAGGTGGGGCGGATCACGCCGGCCGATATGGTGATCGCTACCGAGACGGCGTCGGGGCAGGGATGGCGGCGGCCGCTTCTGGTGTGGTTGGGCGTGTCGCTCAAGCGCGCGCAGGCGGCAGGGGATAGTGTGGAGGCGGCGCGCATTCAGCGCCGCATTGATCTGGCCTCGCAGTAGTGCACGAGATGGACGAAGCCGGTCTTATTTCCTCGAACGAAGCAGACTCTAAGCGTATGTTTACACATCGGTACTGGATTTCTTTTCGCAGTCTTATCAAATTGCCTGGCGAAAGCGAGCGGTTACCACGTCGAGAAGAAGGCGTCAGACATGAAGCTTTTCTTTGATTGGCATGGCGGGGAGATAACCCGCTCGACGATTGTCGATGCTGGCTACAGGAACACGCAAAACGTGCGGCGATTTCTGGGCAATGAGTGCGGACCAAACTTCAGGTTTGACCGTAACTTCATGTCCTGGATCTCGCGTGATGGGTCGAAAACCATGGGCGATGTCGCGGACGAATGGATACGGCGACAGTCAGTGTAGTATGAATGTGCGCATGCGCTGTAACCCCTCCAGCCTGGCTGCCCGCCCGTGGCCATATAAGCAGACAAACCGCGGCCATTGGCGTCGCCAGCGTCGTACCACCAGGTAGCCCAGCGTCAGGGGCCCGCGGTGCCTTCCGCTTTCCATGCCCGATAATCGAACCAGTACGTCCGCGCATAGCGTGCGCTGACTTCGGTGGGCACTGCTTCCTGCGGCGAGAAGCCGGCGCTGCCATCGCGGCAACGCGCATGCAACTTGCCTGGCGACGAGGCCAGTATGCCGCGTATCGCCGCGCTATCTTGCCCCATCCTGAAAAACATCGGCACCACTTCATCGGCCTCCAGACCATCGAGCCACTGCGGCGCGCGGCACCACCAGGCCAGTGCAGTGACGCTGAGCTTGATCGAAGCGGGCAAGGTGGCGCGCAGTTCGGCCACCAGCGACCGGTAAAATTCGCGCTGCGAGGGCCGCGCTTCCATATCCAGCTGCACCCGCCCCGATGTACTCAATCCGGCCGCCTGGCGCATCGCCCCCACGATCGCCATTCGGCTCGCTTCCATATCATGGGGTGGATTGACCGTGCTGATCTCGACGTGCACCACCGGTGTCACGAGGGTATGGCGCGCGAGCGCGGCCTGGCGCATGCGCGGCCGCGTGAGGATGCGATTCCCGCTCAGCAGAATATGCCGCTGCAGGACAGCGGCTTCCGGCGCGGACCAAGCCGGCAGGCGCGCTTCATCCCACAGCCAGGCAATCTGCGCATGACAGGGCCGTTGCGCCAGTACCAGCAGCAAAAGACCCAGGATCGCGTTCCGGCATGACATCAGTAGTGCACCCGCGTCTTGGTAGTCCATTCGCTTTTCTTGTAGCGCTTGTGCAGTATGCCGAAGGCAGTTCGTGACAGTGTGCTGGCATCCGCATCGAGGCAACCGCCCCGTGTGGATTTCACCACCGTGTGGAGCATCCACGGGAGGTCTGGATCGTCGGGCTGCGCAGCGGCCCGCGCCAGCGCGTAGTCGCCTACATATCCACTGGCGGTCTTGATCGACTTGAGCGCTGCCAGCTCGCTTGCGCGCGCCGCGCCGGTGGCGGCATCAGCTGCCGGAATGGCGACGGTACCCGCTTCGGGAAGGGCGCTTGCGTCTTTGCTGACGGCGATGGCACACCACATGTCCGCCAGCGAATCTTCCTTGCTGCGTTCCGTGAAGGCACCATAGCCGCCATTACCTACGGTCGGCGAGAGGCCATGGCGCATTGCGCTGACCAGCATGGCATTGGTTCGTTCCGCTGCCGGCAGGTTGCGGTATTGCTGCATGAAGGCCGCCAGTTCGGGTGCCGATTTTTCGATCGTGCCGGCCAGGGCGAGTGACGTTGGCATATCGCCGAGCAGACCCGCGCGCATCCAAGCAGCTACCAGAATGCGGTTGCGCAATGGTAGAGGAATGCGCGCGTCCGCACCGAGCGCCCCCAGTTCGGCAACGGAGAGCGAGGAGTTGAGCCATTGCAGTCCATCGTCGGCGGGCCGAACGAGGTTGGCCGTGGCGGTTTCGCCGCTGTCGTCGTCGCGGTTGACGAGCACCTTGCGTGCCAGAAAGGGCGCCGCATCGCTGACCGAGCTGGCTACGCCAAAGCGCTCCTGGCGAAACAGGTTGCGCGCGCCGTCGGATGGATCGGCGCGCAACTGCGCGCCGCCCAATACCTCATCGCCGAGCACGCGCGCCTTGTCGGCCTGACCGGCCAGGCGATAATGGCGCGCGAGGGCATAGCGTATGGTCAGGTATTCTGGGGCCTGGGCCGGCACCTGGAGGGCAGCCTGCTCCAGTTCGGGGTGCAGTTTGCCCGCCAGGATAGCCGAAGCAGTGAGCCACAAGCGCGCTCCGGGCTGGTCGCGGCGCGCCACCGCGTCATGCCATTGCTGGGCCGCGTGCTTTTGTTCGGCGCTGCAGACGACCGGCTCTTTCGACTGGTCGATCCGGTTCTGGCATTCGCGCAGCGTCTGGATCCAGTCGAAGAAGCCATGCGCCTTGCGCAGTTTGAGGATCAGGGCGGCACTGTCTTTGTTATCGAGCGTGATCAGCTGGCCTGCCAATACCCGCCAGTCGCCCAGATAATCGTCCACGAAAGGATTGGCGGCGGGACGATCAAGCAGGGCGCTCAAGGTTTCGAAGCGTTCCTCAGGCTCTACCGCGGCCTGCGCCGAACGCAGCACGGCGCGCGCGTCTTCGTGCAGCGCGGCCAGCGAAGGATTTGCCACGATATCCGCACTGGCCTTGCCAATGGCCTCGAGCAGGTCGACGTCGCCGTCCGGCTGCGCGGCGCGGCGCGCCATCGATCGCAGCTGCAGGTAAGCGCCCCAGTGCCGCAAGGGGTGGCCCGCGGTCGCGCCGATCTGGGCAAAGCGTGCGGCACTGTCGTCATACTGTTCGCCATGGAATGCTGCGGCGGCAAGCTGATACTGCTGCATCTGGCGCCAGTGCAGCGGCTCGCTCGCCGGCAGGGGCGCCGGCATGCGCGGCGGCGGAATCGGCGTTGTGGTGTTAACTTTTCTGGGCGGTCCGTCGCCGCAAAATTTGAACAGTTCGCGCTGGGCCGCAACCCATGCGCCCAGCCGCCCGGGCGTGGCATCGCTGCGCCTGGCAAGATCGGCCAGGCTGGTGATGGCCAGCTTGTAGCTACCCGCGGGGCAGCTGACGAAGCCGGAGAAAAACTCTCTGTTGGCCGGTGCCGGAGTCTGCTTCAACGCGGCGTCAATCTGGGCCTGCCAGGAGTTAAACAGCTTGACGCTGTCGGCGGTGTTAGACCAGCCGCCTTCGATGTCGCCCAGTGCGCGCCTGAGGCCGCCGGCCTGGTTCGGCGCTGCCTTGAGGCCTTTTTCGCCCAGTGCGATCGCACGCCAAGCCGTGTACAGATAGACACGATGGTAGCCGGGGCGGACAACGCCAAGCTCGCCTTTCTGGTAGCGGTCAAGCGCGATATCGGTGCTGTACTGGTGGGCGAAATAGACGGTCGGTGGACCGACGCCGCTGGCGGCGGCGTGGGTGCAGCTGAACAGGGCGGCAGTGGTGACAAGCAGGCGCAGCTTCATTGGGTGAGTTCCGGACGGGGTGGGCGCATGGTCCGGTCAGGAACGCTGCGCAAATTGTCTTTTTGATATTATATATCATCTTGACAACGTGCCGACGTCTCCCCGGCGTTTTACGCTGCCATCGGCGCAGCCGGGCATCCCGACCAGCGCGACGCCGCTGGAATATGCTCCCCCTTCATCACCAGGGTCAATGGTCCCAAACGCGCATTGTCGCCAACCTTAGCGCTGTACAGCACCGCACTGCGCGGTCCCATGTACACCTTGCTGCCGATATCGACCACGTCGATCTTCATGACACGGTCCTCGAACAGGTGCGTCTGCGGGCATGCGAAGGCATTCAGTTCGCTGTAGTCGCCGATCGACACGCAATCGAATTCGGTGATGTCGGTCGTATCGAGATACACCCCGCGGCCCATCTTGCAGCCCAGCAGACGAAATGCGATCGGCAGCCACGGCGTGCCGCGCAGGTAGCGCATGAAGTTGGGGACGGCGATGCCTTCGTACAGATTCGTCACGCCCTCGCTGAGCCACACAAACGGCGTCCACATGGGCGCGGCGCGCTTGACGTAGCGTCCCAGCAGCAGCCACTTGAAGGCCGCCACCACGATGTAGTTACCAATCCCGTACAGTATGCCGATCAGCGCCAGATCCAGCACCACCATGCCCCAGCGGCCGGCACCCGCCAGCGGCATCACGTCCAGCACCACGGTGTAGCCGACCGCGATGACGACCGCGTGCGGGGCGACGATGCGGAAGGCTTCCACCAGGGTGCGGCCCAGGCGCCGCAGGAGCGAGGGGCGGTAGGTGAGCGACTCGGGGTAGCCGCTGGTTTCCTCTCGTGCGGGCAGGTGGATTGGGGGCGAGCCTAGCCAGGTGTCGCCGCTGGCCATGCGCGCGTTCTCCGGCGCGTGGGTGTGCACGCCGACCAGTACTCTTTCGGGCAGGATGGTGCCGTCCGGGATGTAGCTGCCGTTGCCGACAAACGAGCGATGCGACACCACGGTCGCCTGGATGGTCATCCAGCCGCCGTCGATCTGTTCGTCGCCCAGCATGACGGCGTCCGCGATGAAGGTTTCGTCGCCCAGGGTCAGCATGTCAGGCACCACGCCGAGCGCGGTGGAGATCTCGGCGTCGCGCCCGACCTTGGCGCCCAGCAGGCGATACCACCACGGCGCAAACACCGTGGCGTAGATGCCATGCAGGATCGCCAGGCTCGATTCCTGGATGTGGCTGACCAGCCACTTGGCGCAGTAGGTGTTGCTGTGGATGGCGGAGCGACCCGGCTTCATGCGCGGCAAAAAGGTCCAGCGGATGGCCGCGGAGAGCAGGGCGGTCAGCACGATCAGCACGGCGCTGGCGGGGAAGGCCAGGATGAAGTAGCGCGCCAGTTGGGTCGGGGTATCGTCGCCCAGCAGCCAGGGCATCAGGCCGCGCTCGTCGAGCCAGTCGATCAGCACGAAGCTGGGGAACACGGGCATGAAAAACAGGGTCGCGATCAGGACGATCCCGAAGATGAAGAATAGCGCTTCGGCGGCCAGGCGCGCGGGTGTGACGGCGGGGCGCGGCGGCAGGTCCGGTACAAAAGGGCCGGCGTCGCGTGCGGGCGAGCCGGTGAATATGCGGCCCTCAGGCACGCTGGCGCCGTCGGCCAGGGCCGACTGGCCTTCCAGGTGACCTGCCTTGCCAATGCTGCTGTTCCCTTCCAGGACGGCGTAGGAAGCGATGCAGGCGTCGTCGCCGATGCGGATGTTCCCCAGCAGCAGGCGGCCGCGTTCGACGCGCGCGTTTTCGAAGTTGACGGCGTTACCGATGCTGACGCCGTCGCCGATGTCCAGCAGTTCCGGCACGCGCAGGGTGATCGAGCCGATAATGACTTCCTTGCCGACCCGTGCACCCAGCGCGCGCAGCCACCACACATAGAGCGAAGATCCCGACAGCAGGTAGACCGGTGCCGATTCGACCAGGCGGTCGGCCAGCCACCAGCGGTAATAGGTCCAGCCCCACAGCGGATAGGAGCCTGCCCGCAGGCGTCCGGCGATCAGCCATTTGCCGGCGATGGCGGTGAGGAATTCAAGCAGCGTCGCCAGCAGGAACACGCCGATCGATGCGGCGATCGCCAGCGGCACCGAGTCGCCCGGGTCGCCGGTAAAGAAGTGGTAGGTGAAGAAGGGCGCGAGCCATTGGGCCATGCGCAGGGTGACCAGGAAGGGCACGGCCGCGGCCTGTGCGGCGCCGCAGGTCCAGCGCCGCAGCGCGGACGGCGCGTGCCAGTCGGCTTCCACCGCGGCGGCGGCATGGGCTTCGTCCAGCACGGCGGCGATCTTGCCGATGCGGCGCTGCTGGTAGATGTCGCGCACGGTGACGTGGGCGAAATCCGGATTGGCGCGCAGGGCCGAAGCCAGGCGCGCCGCAAAAAACGAGTGCCCGCCAAGGTCGTTGAAGAAGTCGGCATCGCGCCGGATCGGCTGGCCCGGGAACAGGGTCGCGAGGGCCGCAAACAGGGCTTGTTCGGCCGGGGTTGCTGGGGTGTCGGATTCGCCTTCGGGCGCTGCCGGTGGTGCCGACAGGGGCATGGCCTTGAGTGCCTTGCGGTCGATCTTGCCGGAGGTAAGGCGTGGCATGAGCGGCAGCACTTCGTAACGGCCCGGGACCATGTATTGCGGAAGGTGCGCGCCCAGCGCGGTGCGCAGGGTGGCTGCGCTCAGGTCGGCGGCGTTCTGCGCTGGTACCAGGTAGGCCACCAGCTGATCGATGCCGTCGTCCTTGCGCAGCAGGACCGCAACCGTCCCTACGCCGCTCTGCTGGGCCAGCACGGCCTCGATCTCGCCCAGTTCCACCCGAAAGCCACGGATCTTGACCTGGTCGTCGGTGCGGCCCAGGCACAGCACCTGGCCGTCGGCGTCGATGCGGGCCAGGTCGCCGGTGCGGTACAGGCGCGCATCGTGTGCGCCGCTGCGCCAGGGATTGGGCAGGAATTTTTCGTCCGTCAGGTCGGGGCGGCCGAGGTAGCCGGCGGCGAGCCCCGGTCCGGTGATGCACAGCTCTCCCATCTCGCCGCGCGGCAGCAGGGTCAATGCCGGGTCTTCGGTGCCGATGACGAGCAGGCCGTAGTTGGGCAGCGGGGTGCCGATGGTGATGGCGCGTGCCGGCTGCAGGCGCGCCAGGCTGGCCGATACTGTCGCTTCGGTGGGGCCATACGTGTTGAACATCTGGCGCTCGGGACGCCACCAGCGTTCGACCACGGACTCGGGACACATCTCGCCGCCCAGGTTGATCAGGCGCAGGGTGGGCACGTCTTCACTGAACAGGGCGAGCAGGCTGGGAACGGCGTGCAGGACGCTGACCCGGTTGGCGGCCAGCAGGCGCGGCAAGGTTTCGGGGTCGCCCGAGATTTCCTTGGGACCGATCCAGAGGGTCGCGCCGACCAGGTAGGCGATCCAGATCTCTTCGAAGGACATGTCGAAGGCGACCGAAAAACCCTGGTAGACGCGGTCGCCGGCGTGCACGCCCAGGACCGCGTTCTCGCTGCGCAGGAAATGGCAGATGCTGCGCTGGGTGATCAGGATGCCTTTTGGCTTGCCGGTCGAGCCGGAGGTGTAGATGACATAGGCGGGAGCATCGGGCGATACCGCGCCGCGTGTCGCCAGCTGTTCGCCGGGAGCCTGCGGCGCGAGCAGTTCCTGCGCCGACCAGGCGGGCCGGCCAATGCCGTCGAGGGCATCCATCGATGCCGCGTCGGTGATCACGCCGATACCGTCGGCATCGGTCAGGCACACCTGCAGGCGTTCCACCGGGGTGTCGTGTTCGAGCGGCAGCCACGCAGCGCCGGCTTTGGCGATGGCTGCCTGCATGACCAGCAGCTCGATCCCGCGTGGCATCCACAGGCCGACGATGCGGCCCGGGACGACTCCGGCGGCGAGAAGGCGCGCGCAGGCCAGCCCGGCGAGCCGGTCGAGTTCCGCGTAAGTGAGTTCGCGTTCCTGGTAGATCAACGCGATCGCTTCCGGCGTGCGCTGTGCGCTTGCCTCGAGCAGATCGGCCAGTATTTCTTCGCGCAGCAGCTCCGGCTCGACCGCCCCGTACAGGATATCCGGATGCGCATCAGGATGCGCATCAGGCAAAACAGGGGCGGCTTGAGGCAGCAGTACAGGGTGATCGGTCATGCTTGGTATTTTCGGTCGCGCGGGCGCTGTAAGGACGGGTCTTGACGATACCGTATTTTCCACCCGGCCACTGTTACATTTCACTTAAATCAAGCCAATCTTTCCAACTCTATCCAACAATCACGGCCGCGGCGGTGAAGGCCTCAGTCCTCCATTGCCGCGAACAGGCCTGCCGGCAAGGGCTCCTCGATGGTGACGATGCGGTTGCGGCCCTCGGACTTGGCCTCCCCCAGGCCTTTCTCGGCGCGCTTGATCATCTGGTCGGCCGTTTCGCCCGGCGCGTTGGTGGTCAGCCCGGTTGAAAAGGTCACTTTGTTCTCTTGCGTGACGGCTGTCCAGTCGAGTCCGTCCACGACGGCCATCAGGCGGTTCATGGCCAGTACACCCTGGTGCAGCCAGGTGGCGGGCAGGATGATGCCGAACACGTCGCCTTCGATGCGGCCCAGGCGGTCCAGGGTGCGCAGCATCTTGTGCGCCTCGCCGGCGACGATCTGCAGCACGGCGTCGCCCGCGTCATGGCCGAATTGTTCGTTGATGGTCTTCAGGTGGTCGATGCCGAGCAGGGCGAAGCAGAACGGCTGACCGGTGCGCGAGGAGCGGTTCAGTTCTTCGGCGACCAGTTCCGTCAGGGTCCGGCGGTTGAGCACGCTCGTCAGCACATCGTGGCGCATCAGCGACTCGGTCAGGTCCCAGATTTCCTGCTGTTTTTCTGCCAATTGCGCACGTAAGGTATCGCAGGCCGGGCAGCCTTCGCACTGAGTACTCATGCAAATTCCTTCGAGAATGGTCTTGTTCAGAGCTTACAGCCCGTGTTCAGCTCGTTCAAGCTTTATCCGAGGGAAATTCGGAACTGTTTCCAATGCGATGAGTTTGCTACTATGCTGGGCACCGCTACGCTGATTGGACTTGACTAGATGAGAAAAATCCTTGCTTCCGTTTTGCTGTGCGCCGCGGCGCTGGCGCCCGCCCAGGCCCAGGTGCTGCCCTTGCGCGAACAGGCGCGCGTCGTCAACGAGCTGCTGGCCGACCGCATCGACAATCTGCTGCCGGGACTGATGCAAAAGAGCGGCATCGACATGTGGATCGTGATGTCGCGCGAGTACAACGAGGACCCGGTCATCAAGACCATGCTGCCGGCCGAGTGGCTCAACGCGCGGCGCCGCACCATCCTGGTGTTCCACCGCGATCCGCAGACTGGCAAGGTAGACAAGTTCGCGGTGGCGCGCTACGACGTGGGCGGTTCGATCAAGGCGGCCTGGGACCAGAAGAAGTTCCCCGACCAATGGGATGCGCTGGTAGACCTGATACGCACGCGCAAACCGGCAAAAATCGGCATCGACACCTCGGCTGACTTCGCCCATGCCGACGGACTCGATCACACCGACTACCTGGAGTTCATTGCCAAGCTGCCGGCCGCCGACAAGGCGCGCGTGGTGTCAAGCCAGGCGCTGGCGGTGGCCTGGCTGGAGACGCGCACGGCGCGCGAGATGCAGATTTACCCGGCGCTGGTCGGCGCGACCCACAAGATCATCGAGGCCGGTTTTTCGGAGCAGGTGATCACGCCCGGCGTAACCACGACCGACGATGTGGAATGGTGGTTCCGCCAGAAGATCCGGGACAGCGGTTACGATACCTGGTTCCATCCGACGGTATCGGTGCAGCGCAACGACAAGCAGGAGTTCGATCATCTGAAGAGTTTCTCCGCACGGCCGAAGGGCAATCTGATCCTGCCCGGCGACCTGCTGCATGTGGATATCGGTATCACCTATCTGCGCTTGAATACCGACGTGCAGCAGCACGCCTACGTGCTGCGTCCCGGCGAGACCAGTGCGCCCGCAGGATTGCAGGCGGCTCTCGTGCGCAGCAACCGGCTGCAGGATATCCTGACCGGCCAGTTCAAGGTTGGACGCAGCGGCAACCAGATGCTGGCGGCCGCGCTGGCGCAGGCCAAACAGGAAGGGCTGGGCGCGACGATTTACAGCCATCCGATCGGCTATCACGGCCATGCGGCCGGACCGGCGATCGGCATGTGGGACAAGCAGGACGGGGTGCCGGGCACTGGGGACTATCCCTTGAATGTCAGGACGGCGTACTCGATTGAGCTCAATGCCGAAACATCGGTGCCGGAGTGGGGCAAACCCGTGCGCATCATGCTGGAGGAAGATGGGTATTTTGACGAGAATGGATTTCGCTATATCGCCGGGCGGCAGAAGGCGCTGCATCTGATTCCGCGACCGGCTGCGCAATAGATCTGGAGAAGCGCGCTGGCTTTGGTAGGGCAGAAAAGCCCATCGGGCGCCTTCCGCCGTTCATCGGACGAGCCCCATACGGCGCCCCCGTAGCACGGCGGAAGGCGCCCTTTGGGCTTTTCCGCCCTACGCAAGTGTTCTCGTTTGCTCTTAAAAAAAGGCCGGAAATCGCTTTCCGGCCTTTCTCACTTACGCGGCAAGATCATTGCCGCTGCGCGGTGCGTGGCGCGCATACACGGCACTGGCAAACGCACGTCCCTGTGTCAGCGAACGCAGGCTGCCGGTGTGGCCGAACAATCTGGCCAGTGGAACGTCGGCGGTCACTTCAACACGGCCGATGTGCTCTTCGATGCCGAGCACGCGGCCACTACGCCGTTGCAGGTCGCCGATGACGTCGCCCGTGTTCACGGCCGGCGCATCGACCGTGACTTTCATCACGGGTTCCAGCATCAGCGGGCCGGCCAGTTTCAGCCCGGTCAGCGTACCTTCCCTGGCCGCGGCCGTGAACGCGAGGTCGCTGCTGTCGACGGCGTGGTAGTCGCCATCGATCAGCGTGACTTTCACGCCCGTGACCGGGTAGCCCAAGGGACCCTGGGCCAGCGCCTGGCGAATGCCTTTTTCTACTGCCGGTATATACACCGCAGGCACCACGCCACCCTTGATCGCGTTCTCGAACACGAACGCGCCCTCGGCCGGCTCCACCTTCAGCACAACGCGCGCATATTGCCCGACACCGCCGTTTTGCTTGGACAGCTTGCCTTCCACTTCCACTGCCTTGCCGGCGATGGTTTCACGGTATGCGACCTGGGGCGCGCCCACCGTGATCTCAACGCCGCCTTCGCGCCGCACTCGTTCGAGCACGACGTCCAGGTGCAGTTCGCCCATGCCCCACAACACCGTCTCGCCGCTGGCTGGATCGTTTTCCAGGCGCAGGGACGGATCCTCGCGCCGGAAGCGGTCCAGCACCGCCAGCATCTTCGCGCGGTCGGCGCCTTTGCCGGCTTCGATCGCCAGCGCCACCACCGGTTCGCCGGCCTGGATTGTCTCCAGCACCAGCGGCACGGCTTTGGTCGACAGCGTATGGCCTGTCAGCGCATCCTTCAGACCTGCGATGGCGACGATACTGCCTGCGTGCGCCACGTTGACGGCGGTACGGCGGTCGGCCTGCACGATGTACAGGCGTCCCACGCGCACCGTTTGTCCAAGCGACGCATTCCAGACCGTGTCGCCTTCGTTCAAGGTGCCGCCATACAGACGCAGGTACGAGAGCGAACCATGGTCGTCGTGCACCACCTTGAACACCAGGGCGGCGAGTGGATCGCTGTCCGCGGTGCCGATCGTGACCTGCTCGCCGGCCAGACTGGCTAATGGCGCGGCGCGATCGTCGGGCGAAGGCAGCCATGCGATCACCGCATCGAGCAGCGGTTCGATGCCGGCGTTGCGGTAGGCCGAACCAGCCAGCACCGGCACGGCCTTGCGTGCCAATGTCAGCTGGCGCAGGCCGATGGCGACGTCTGTCGGCGACAAGGTGTCGTCATCCAGATAGCGCATGGTCAGCGTGTCGCTGGCATCGGCTGCCACCGCGGCGGCGTGGGCGTAGGCCTGCGCCGCCTGCTGCACCAGATGCGTGGGCAGGGCAGCTTCCGACATGGCGCCTTCGGCGGTCCAGGTCAGCAGCCGTTGCCCGAGCACGTCGATGGCACCTTCGAAAGCATCGGCCGAGCCGACCGGAACGATCAGCGGCACCGGATTGGCGCCGAAGCGTTCGCCCAGCTGTTTGACAACGCGGCCGAAGTCGGCGCCGACACGGTCCATCTTGTTGACGAAGACGATCATCGGCACGCCGTGCTTGCCGGCCTGGCGCCAGACGGTTTCGGTCTGGGGCTGGATGCCGTCGACGGCCGACAGCACCGTCACGGCGCCGTCGAGCACGCGCAGCGAACGTTCGACTTCGATGGCGAAGTCGATGTGGCCGGGCGTGTCGATCAGCGTAAAGGCGTGGCCTTGCCAGAAGGCGCGCGTGGCGGCCGCGCCAATGGTGATGCCGCGTTCTTTTTCCAGGGCCATGCTGTCCATGGTGGCGGTGCCCTCGTGGACTTCGCCGGTGCGATGGATTTCGCCGGTCTTGAGCAGGATACGTTCGGACAGCGTGGTTTTACCAGCGTCGATGTGAGCGATGATGCCGAAATTGCGCGTGTTGGCGCGTAGGACTGTAGCAGTCATGATGGGTCTTTCTGAACATGGCGGGCGGCCGTGAGGTGTCGTTGATGACAGCGCCGCGGGAGCCATGCGACCACCCTTGTTCAGTGATCCCGCGCGCGTTCTTCGTCTACTGGCTTCATGATATAAATGCTCCTGCTGCTGGTTTGGTGTGTGGCATTGTGCCGGTGAAAACAATGCGTAAATTTCAACTGCAAAAACAAAAAAGGCCCGAGTGGGCCTTTGTTTGATGGTGCTCCGTCAGGAGCGAATCAAGGGGCGCACTCTCGCGGCCCGGGGCGCTGCGTGCAGCGCGCCGGGAGGGCGAAGGTAAAAAAGAGGATGTCCGTTGAGTTCATGGCCGCGAGAATAAATCCTGTTTCAATCTGTGTCAAGAAAATCATGTGTCGCAGATGGTGCCGCGCGCTTCGCTTGCAAGGGCGGGCGCGGATTGTTGGCGATTGATTTTTTCTACCGCAGGGATAGTGCCGCCGCTTGTGCTTTGCGCACTGCGCGCGCGGCGCTTGCGTGCCCAGATCACGATGCCGGTTACGCTCAGCATCGCCACCACCACGCCCAGCAGCGAAATGGCGATCCGTCCGGCGACACCCAGGATGCGGCCGGAATGCAGCGGAAACTGGGCCTGCAGGAAGATGTCGCCGGCGCTGCCGCTACCCGGCACGCGTTCGCCCGCCGCGGCGCCGGTCTTGCCGTCGAAGTAGAGCCAGGCGTTGCCCAGTCCACCGTCGCCATGGTCGTTGCCCGCCTCGAAAAAGCCCACACCATACAAGCCGAAGGCCGACGAATAAAACACACCGCCGGCAGGCTCGGTCCAGCCGCGCCTGGCCGCTTCCGCGCGCGCCAGCTCGATCACTTCCGTGCGTGTGATGACGGCGTCGATCGGTTTCTCCGGCGGGTTGGGCGCGCGCACGGCGAAGGGATCGACACTGAGCGTGGAGAAGGCCGCGACGACGGGACGCACTACCTGGCTGTTGAGGTTCATCGAGACCGAAGTGATGGCCAGCAGCAGGAGCAGCAGCCAGACCCAGACGCCGCCGGAGCGGTGCAGGTCGAAATTGAGCCTGGCGCCGCCGGCTTTCCAGCGAAAGGCGAAGGACTTGCGCCAGCTGCGCCAGTTGGGAAAGGACAGCCACAGCGCGACGAAGCAGTCGAGCACCCAGACCACGCCGATGATCCCCATCAGCCAGATACCCAGTTCGATGCCCCAGCCGTCCGGGATGTGCATGGTGTAGTGCAGCTTGTAGAGGAAGGGCAGCAGGTTCTCGCGCGAAAGCGAGATCTCGCCCCACTGGCGCTTGCCCTGTACCTTGGCCGTGACCGGATCAACGGCGATCTGGTTGAAGCCCAGTTCCCAGGGTTTGCCGGTGGCGGGATCGATCTTGCCTTCCACCGACATGAGCGAGGTGTGGCCCGGTTCCACCGCGGTGAGGACGTAGCCGACGCGCACGCGCGGATCGGCCGCCTCCACCTTCGCGGCCAGTTCGGTGCCGCTCAGGTGGCGACCGCCGTCGCCGCTCTGCGCGTGGAACAGTTGGGGGTTGAGCGCCGCGTCGAGTTCATGGTCCCAGGAGATGACGGCGCCGGTGGCGCCGGCGATGAACAGGAATACCGCGACACCCAGGCCAAACCAGCGATGCAGCACCACCAGCGCGGGCCGCAGCGACAGCTTCATCTCGCGCACGGCGGCCATGTCAGTAAGCCCAGCTCAGGGTCGCGCTGGCGTTGCGCGGGGCCGCGTAGTAGGCCTGGCTCCAGTACAGGCTGGTCAGGTATTTTTTGTCCGTGACGTTGTTCAGGTTGAGGGCCAGCGCGACCTTGTCGCTGATCTCGTAGCGCGCCATCAGTCCCAGTACCGCGTAGGCATCCTGGCGCGTGACGATGCCTTCGCCCTGATCGCGCTCGGTCTTGCTTTGCCAGTTCAGATTAGCGCCGACCTTCAGCTGCGGCATAGCCGGCACACGCCAGGTGGTAGACAAGCGCAACAGATTGCGCGGCACGAAAGTGCGTGCCGCCTTGCCGGCGCTGTCTTCGACCTTCAGGTGGGTCAGGCCGGCGCTGAGGTTCAAGCCCTTGAGCGGTTCGCCGCTCGCTTCCAGCTCCACGCCCTTCGATTGCGCATCGATGCCGCGGTACCAGCTGCGTGTACCGACCATGCCTGCCTGCTCGGCGGTGTTGTTCTGGCGCGCGCGGAAGACGGCGCCTGTCAGCAGCAGTTTTCGCTCGTAGAGTTCGGCCTTGAAGCCGGCTTCGGCGCTGTTGCCCATGATTGGCGCCAGCGTATTGCCGGCCAGGTCGGTCTCGCTTTGGGGATTGAAGATTTCGGTGTAGCTGGCGTAGGTGCTGACATTCGGCGCAACCTCGTACACCAAACCGACGTAGGGCGTGGTTTCGCTGGCGGCGCGGCGCTTGCTGGTGCCGTAGGAGGTGCCGCTCGAATCGAGCGAGGTGGCGTTCAAACCCGTCAGCAGTTTGGTGCGTTCGCCCAGGCTGAAACGCGCGGCCAGGTAGGCGCTCTTGCGCTTGTCTTCGTAGCTGCTGCCGTCGATGCTGGCGTCGAACAGTGGTTGCGGATAGGCGCCGGTAAAGTCGGTGGCGCTGGTCAAAGGTGTACCGATGCCGCGTCCGTACTGCGACAGGTCGGACAGGCGCGAACGCGACCAGTTCACGCCCAGCGACAGATCGTGTTCACGTCCGCCCAGGCGGAATTTGCCGGTGGCGCCGATGTCGGCCAGGGTCTGGGTATTGCGCGAGTCGTAGGCGGACGGATAGGAGAACAGGCCCGCGCCGGTTGCTTTGTCCGGCGTGCCGTAGACGTAGAACAGGCGCGAGTCGGAGCTGGCCACGTTACGCGTGAGCGTGGCCTTGAGGTTCCAGCCGCTCGTTAATTCGTGGGTCAGCTCCGTGAAGCTGGAGCGGGTGAGCGTGTCCCAGTGGGACCAGTCGGCCGAGGTGCTGGTACCCACCGGGTAGTTGGTCGGACTGCCGTCGGTGTAGTACAGCGGCAGCGCGCCCCACATGCCGCCGCGCGTCTGGTTCTGCTGGAAGACGTGGCCGATGGTGAAGAGGGTGTTGGCGCCGAGGGCGGCGTCGACCACCGCGTAGGCCAGTTTCTTCTTGGCGCCGTAGCGGTCCAGGTAGGAGTCGCCATCCTGGACCGCGGCGACTGCGCGTCCGCGCACGGTGCCGGCCGCGTTCAGGGAGGTCGCTACGTCGGCTTCGATGCGGCGCTTGTTCCAGGAACCGAGGGTCAAGGCGGCCGAGGCGTGGGTGCCGGCGGTGGGACGCTTGCGGATGAAATTGATGGTGGCCGAGGGGTTGCCGGTGGAAGCGGACAGTCCGTTGGCGCCGCGCACGATGTCGATGCGTTCGTACAGCGCGGTGTCGAGGTCGCCCTGTGAATTGCCGAAGACCAGCGGCAGGCCCACGCTGTCGTACTGGAAGTTGATGATGTCGAAGCCGCGCGCGGTGTAATAGGTGCGTTCGGTCTCGACCAGTTCCACCGTCACGCCGGTGGTATTGGCGAGGACCTGGTTGGCGTTATCGAGCTTGAAGTCGTCCATGCGTTCGCGCGTGACCACGGAAACCGATTGCGGCGTTTCGCGGATCGAGAGATCGAGCTTGCTGGCCGAGGCGCTGCTGCGTGCCTCGCTGGCCCCGGTGACGGTGATTACCTGCAGCGTGGATTCGGGGGCGGCGGTCTCGGGCTCGCCGGCACAGGCCGATGAGCCGAGTGCGAGGGCGATGGCAATCGCAAGTGGACGTGGAACGGGCGGGGACGAACCGAAACGGCAAGGCATGCAACTCTCCTGGGGTGATCGACGACGTCACACTGGCTGGGAGACTGCAACCTGGCTGGTAAACGAAACTAGAAACTAAATGCGAATCAAATGCGAATGATTCTCATTCTAGTCGATGTGGATGGGCATGGCAAGCAGGCCTGGTAAGCGTGCGGGGCTTGCGGCTAGCGAAGTCGCTGGGGCAGGATGTTGTGGATGCGTGTGGCGGCGATGGCGGCCTGGCCAGTGGCCACGCTGATCTGGTTAAGTCCGCGCGCGACGTCGCCGATAGCGTACAGGCCGGGCACGGTGGTGCACTGGTGATCGTCCACCAGGAGCTCCAGGCAGTCCGCAGTTTCTGCGCCCAGCCCGGCGGCCAGGTCGGAGCGCGCCGCTTCGCCCAGCATCGGATACAGCACATCGACCTGGTAATGCTCGCCGTCTTCGGTGTGCAGGATGGGTTCCATGCGCTCGCTCATGGTCACGCCGGCCAGGGGCGAGGTGATATAGCGCACCTTGGCTTCCTGCAGGCGCGCGCGGTCGGCCGGATCCATCAGCGCATCCTTGTTGCGCTCGAACAGGGTGACGTCGGCCGAAAAGGTGCGCATGAACAGCGCGTGCCCGACCGGATTGGTGTTGGAGGTGACGACGGCGATCTTTTTGTCGAGCACATCGAAGCCGTCGCACACCGGGCACAGGCGTACCGCGCCACACTTGACGGCGTCGATGAAGTTTTCGATCGGCATACCGGCGTCGGCGATCCCGGTGGCCAGCAACACGGTGCGGGCGCGGATTTCGCCGCCTTCCCAGGACGCGACGAAGCAATCGTCCTCGCGCAGCAGGCGCGCCACTTCGCCCTCGTGCACTTCGCCGCCGTAGCGCTGCAACTGCTGGCGCAAGTTGGTCAACAAATCTTCGCCGTGGATGCCGTCGGGGAAGCCGGGGTAGTTATGGGTGACCGGTATCCAGCTCAGGCGGCTGTGGCCCTTGTCGATGACGATGATATTGCGCTGAAAACGGCGCAGGTAGACGGCCGCCGTCAGGCCGCCGGGGCCGCCGCCAATGATCAGGGTGTCGTGGATGGTGGAAGGGGGCAAGTAGGGAACCATGCCGCGATTATGGCCCCTGCCGGCGCGGGGCGCTATCGGTGCGCTTGCCGCGCCCGGGTAAGAGGCGGCCTACCGGGTTGTGTATCCACCTTCACCATCCGCCTTCAGTCGTCCGCTTCCGGCTGCAGGGTCACGTGGTCGATGCCGTGGCGCGCCAGGAGCATCGCCTTGACCAGCTCCAGCACCTGCGGCCATTCGCGCAGACTGCGGATGTGCAGGTGGCCGATCAGGGCCGGCTGGCCGGGCGACATGTCCCATACATGCAGGTCATGCACCGACAGCACGCCTGGCACCTGACCCAGGTCCTCGCCCACCTTGAGATAGTCGATGTGGTGGGGCACGCCTTCCATCAGGGAGTGGTAGGACTCGCGCAGGATGGCGATGGTGGACTTGAGGATCAGCAGCGACACCAGCACCGACAGCAGCGGGTCGATCTGCATCCAGCCGGTGAAATAGATGACCGCGCCGGCGGCGATGGCGGCGATCGAGCCGAGCACGTCGCCCATCACATGGACCAGGGCGGCGCGGGTGTTGATGCTGCCCTGGTCGCGCGAGAGCAGCCAGGCCACCGCCAGATTGATGACCAGGCCGATAGCGGCGACGATCAGGACGGTGCCGCCCAATACCGGCTTGGGGGCGGCAAAGCGCAGCGCCGCTTCGACCACGATCCAGGCCACCACGGCCAGCATGGCCAGGGCGTTGACGAAGGCGGCGAGCGCCTCGGCGCGGCCAAAGCCGAAGGAATGCTTGGCCGACGGCGGGCGTTTGGCGATGATCTGGGCCAGCAGCGCCAGGCCGAGCGAGGCGGCATCGGTCACCATATGGCCGGCGTCGGAAATCAGGGCCAGCGAGTTGGCGATGAAGCCGGTGGTGACTTCGACCACGGCAAAGAACAGGGTCAGGCCGAGGGCGAAGGCGAGTGCGCCCGGGCTGCGCCCTTCGGCCACATGGGTGTGCCGGGCATCGCCCTTGAGGTGGGCGTGCAGGTGGGCGGACGGGGAGGGCGGGTGGACGTGCATGGCGAGAGTGTAATGTAAACCGCGCAATCGCTGCACTTCAGCTTGCTGCCCGGTAGAAATGTCGCCGTGATGAAAAAGCGCTTGTTTTTCCGGGAATGGCTCTCTATAATGCTGGTCTTCGGGCGGTTAGTTCAGCTGGTTAGAATACTTGGTCGACATCCAAGGGGTCGGGGATTCGAATTCCTCACCGCCCACCAGAACAAGCAGTATCAGAGTAAGAGCGAGAAAGGCACCATGGTTATGACACCGCGAACTACGACGGAGTTGTTCCAGCGACGCTAGTCGAGGTGCTTCCTTTTGCCTATTCAAATACACATGCAAAACGAAAAACGCGGCTAGTCCGCGTTTTTTTTCGTCCAGATTTTTGTGCCGGTTTTTTGTGTCAGATTATTGGCGCATTTTATTTAAGTCATCATCCCCCCGTTTTTTGTTCAGGAGAACAGCATGGTTTCAGTCCGACTTCCCGATGGTTCCGAGCGCCAGTTCGATGGCCCAGTCACCGTAGCCCAGGTTGCAGCGAGCATCGGCACCGGTCTGGCCAAGGCCGCGCTTGCGGGCAAGGTCGACGGCAAGGTGGTCGATACCTCCTACCTGATCGAGCAGAATGCCGAGCTGGCCATCATCACCGACAAGGATCCGGAAGGGCTGGACGTAATCCGTCACTCGACCGCTCACTTGCTGGCCTACGCGGTCAAGGAATTGTTTCCGGACGCCCAGGTGACGATCGGTCCGGTCATCGAAAACGGCTTCTACTACGACTTCGCCTACAAGCGCCCGTTCACGCCGGAAGACCTGGCCGCCATCGAGAAAAAGATGGCCGAGCTGGTCAAGAAGGATGAAAAAGTCACGCGCACGGTCCTGCCGCGCGATGAGGCGGTTGCCTACTTCAAATCGATCGGCGAGAACTACAAGGCGGAAATCATTTCCTCGATTCCCGCCGGGGAAGACGTGTCCCTGTACGCCGAAGGCGGTTTCACCGACCTGTGCCGCGGCCCGCACGTGCCGTCCACCGGCAAGCTGAAGGTCTTCAAGCTGATGAAGCTGGCCGGCGCCTACTGGCGCGGCGACTCCAAGAACGAGATGCTGCAGCGCGTCTACGGTACCGCCTGGGCCAAAAAGGAAGACCAGGAACTGTATCTGCACAACCTGGAAGAGGCGGAAAAGCGCGACCACCGCAAGCTGGGCAAGCAGCTCGACTTCTTCCACTTTCAGGATGAAGCGCCGGGTCTGGTGTTCTGGCATCCAAAGGGCTGGACGGTCTGGCAGCAGGTCGAGCAATACATGCGCAATAAATACCAGGTCAACGGCTACCAGGAAGTCAAGGCGCCGCAGATCCTGGACAGCAGCCTGTGGGGCAAGACCGGGCACTGGGACAATTATCGCGAGAACATGTTCGTCACGGAATCGGAAAACCGTTCCTACGCGCTGAAACCGATGAATTGCCCGGGTCACGTGCAGATCTATAACAGCAATATGCGCAGTTACCGCGACCTGCCGCTGCGCTACGGCGAGTTCGGCCAGTGCCACCGCAACGAGCCTTCGGGCGCGCTGCACGGCATCATGCGGGTGCGCGGCTTTACCCAGGATGACGGTCACATCTTCTGTACCGAAGAGCAGATCGAGCCGGAAGTGGTGGCTTTCCACCAGCAGGCGATGGATGTGTACGCCGATTTCCACTTCAGCAATATCGAAGTCAAGCTGGCCCTGCGTCCCGACAACCGCATCGGCACCGACGAGGTGTGGGACAGTGCCGAGGAAGCGCTGCGCTCCGGCCTGCGCGCCTGCGGCGTGAGCTGGACCGAGTTGCCGGGCGAGGGTGCGTTTTACGGTCCGAAGATCGAATACCACCTCAAGGACAGCCTCGGCCGTCCATGGCAGGTCGGCACCATGCAGGTCGACTTCTTCATGCCTGAGCGCCTGAGTGCGGAATATGTCGCGATCGACAATTCGCGCAAGGTGCCTGTGATGCTGCACCGTGCGATCGTCGGATCGATGGAACGTTTTATCGGCATCCTGATCGAAAACTATGCTGGCGCGCTGCCACTGTGGTTGGCGCCGGTACAGGTGGCGGTGCTCAACATTTCCGACGCGCAGGCAGACTACACCCAGGAAATCGCAGCAACGTTGAGGAAATCGGGGTTCCGTGTACACGCTGATTTGCGCAATGAGAAGATTACCTATAAAATACGCGAACATTCCGTCCAAAAACTGCCGTATATCCTTGTGATCGGCGACAAAGAGCGGGATGCCAACACTGTGGCCGTGCGAGCCCGTGGCAATGTCGATTTGGGTGTAATGTCCATCGACGCCCTGGTGGAACGCCTCAAACACGAGGTCGATTCCAAGGCTTGACGAGATGATTCTCGACTCGGCTAATTCATCAGATTTTAAAAGGAAACAACATAGCTACTGACAAGTCGCATCGCATCAATGGCGAAATCACTGCCCCCGAAATGCGTTTATCCGGGGTGGAAAACGAGCCGCTTGGCATTGTGAGCCTGGCTGAGGCTTTTCGTCTGGCCGAAGAAGCGAACGTAGACCTGGTGGAAATTGCGCCGACCGCGCAACCACCAGTGTGCCGATTGATGGACTACGGCAAGTTCAAGTATTCGGAGCAGAAGAAGGCGCACGAAGCCAAATTGAAGCAAAAGATCATCCTCGTGAAGGAAGTCAAATTCCGTCCGGGTACCGATGATGGTGACTACAATATCAAGCTGCGTAACCTGATCAAGTTCCTGGAAGACGGCGACAAAACCAAGATTACCTTGCGTTTCCGTGGCCGTGAGATGGCCCACCAGGACATTGGCTTCCGCATGCTGGAACGTCTGAAGGCCGACCTTGAGCCGTATGGCCAGGTCGAGCAGTTCCCGAAGATGGAAGGCCGCCAGATGATCATGATCCTGTCGCCGAAGAAGAAGAAATAAGCTGTACCGCAAGCTTCGCCCAGACCGTCGGGCGGAAAAGCCGGAGGCGCCTTGCGCCGTGCATCGTCCGAGTCCCCTGGGGCGCGGAGGGTGCGCGGCGCAAGGCGCTTCGCTTTTCCGCCCTACAAAACCGCGGTGTATCGCTGCCAACACAACCGGGGTCAGACCCCTAAAAAGAAACACCGGGGTCTGACCCCTGTGATACAATCACGGGCTTCGTTCTGCAAGGAATGAAGACTAATGTGAAAGCAGGCATCTAAGTGCAGCGCGTTGCTGCCACCTGCAATCCTGCTACTGGAGCTGTCTGCGGACAGAACTACTATGCCAAAAATGAAGACCAAAAGCTCCGCGAAGAAGCGTTTTCGCGTGCGTCCAGGTGGAACCGTTAAGTCGGGTCACGCTTTCAAGCGCCACATCCTGACCAAGAAGACCACCAAGAGCAAGCGCCAACTGCGCGGTATCACGAACGTCGATGCAGCGGATGTCAAGTCCGTCCTGCGTATGATGCCATCGGCTTAATCTCACACTCAATTTAAGGAGTTACTATGCCTAGAGTAAAACGTGGGGTTACAGCTCGTGCCCGTCATAAGAAAATTCTTGTACAAGCTAAAGGCTACCGTGGTCGCCGCAGCAAGGTATACCGTGTTGCCAAGCAAGCAGTTATGCGCGCTGGCCAGTACGCTTACCGCGATCGCCGCAACAAGAAGCGCGTATTCCGTCGTCTGTGGATCGCCCGTATCAACGCCGCTTCCCGTGAGCATGGCGTGACGTACAGCGTGTTCATGAACGGCCTGAAGAAAGCATCGATCGAACTGGACCGTAAAGTCCTGGCCGATATGGCTGTGATGGACAAGCCGGCCTTCGCCGCGATTGTCAATGCAGTCAAAGCACAAATCGCTGCGTAAGCATCGGTTTCTGTGATGCGCCGCCGTCAGGCGGCGCGAAAAGAGCGGGGCAGAGGTTCAAACCTGTGCCCCGTTTTTGATTGTGGCGCGTGCGCCAGTCCCTGAACAGGAAATTACACCGCATGAACTCCCTGGAAGAACTCGTCGTCTCGGCACAGGCTGACTTTATCGCCGCCGAAGATGCAGCCGCACTGGAAAACGCCAAAGCCAGGTACCTGGGCAAGACCGGCCAGATCACCGAACAGATGAAGGGCCTGGGCAAACTCGACCCGGACCAGAAGAAAACCCAGGGCGCGCTGATCAACGCCGCCAAGGTGCAGATCGAAGCCGCGCTCACCGCGCGCCGTGATGCCCTGGCCGAAGCGCAATTGAATGCCCGCCTGAATGCCGAAGCCATTGATGTGACCCTGCCCGGCCGCGGCCGGGCGATGGGCGGCATCCATCCCGTGATGCGCAGCTGGGAGCGGGTCGAAGAAATTTTCCGTTCGATCGGTTTCGATGTGGCCGACGGCCCCGAAATCGAGACCGACTGGACCAATTTCACGGCGCTCAACAGCCCGGAAAACCATCCCGCCCGCTCGATGCAGGACACTTTCTACATCGAAGGCAATGACAGCACCGGCAAGCCCTTGCTGCTGCGCACCCACACCAGCCCGATGCAGGTGCGCTACGCGCGCACGCATACCCCGCCGATCAAGGTGATCGCGCCCGGCCGTACTTACCGCGTCGACAGCGATGCCACCCACTCGCCGATGTTCCACCAGGTCGAAGGCCTGTGGATCGCCGAAGACATTTCCTTCGCCGACCTGAAGGGCGTGTACCTGAACTTTGTGAAGGCCTTCTTCGAGACCGACGACCTGCAGGTGCGTTTCCGTCCGTCCTACTTCCCCTTCACCGAACCGTCGGCCGAGATCGATATTGCCTTCGGCAGCGGTCCCCTCAAGGGGCGCTGGCTGGAAGTGTCCGGTGCCGGCCAGGTGCACCCCACGGTGGTACGCAATTTCGGGCTCGACCCTGAAAAATTCATCGGATTCGCGTTCGGCTCCGGCCTCGAGCGCCTGACGATGCTGCGCTACGGCATCAACGACCTGCGCCTGTTCTACGAAGGCGACTTGCGCTTCCTGAAGCAATTTAACTAATTCAAGGTTCACAGATTATGCAATTTTCTGAAAATTGGCTCCGTACCATGGTCGATCCGAAGATGACCTCGGATGAACTGGCCCATCTGCTGACCATGTCCGGACTGGAAGTCGAAGAAGTCGAAGCCGTCGCGCCGCCGTTCTCGAACGTGGTCGTGGCCGAAGTGCTGGAAGTGTCCAAGCATCCGAACGCCGACCGCCTGAACGTGTGCAAGGTCAATGTCGGTACCGGCACCCACCTGAACATCGTGTGCGGCGCGCCGAATGTGCGCGCCGGCATGAAAGCCATCTGCGCCAAGGCCGGCGCCGTGCTGCCGCCTGGTGCGGACGGCAAGCCTTTCGAGATCAAGGTGGGCGAACTGCGGGGCGTGGAGTCGCAGGGCATGATGTGCTCGGCCAAGGAACTCAAACTGTCGGAAGAAAGCAGCGGTCTGATGGAACTGCCGGCCGATGCGCCGGTCGGACAGAATATCCGCGACTACCTGGCCCTGAATGACCTCAAGTTCACCATCAAGCTGACCCCGAACAAGGCGGACTGCCTGTCGGTGCTGGGTGTGGCACGCGAAGTGTCGGCCCTGACCGGTACGCCCCTGACCCTGCCGCAGACGCGGCCGGTGGCCGTGACCGGCGCCGAGATGCTGCCCGTCAAAATCAGCGCGCCCGACCTGTGCGGCCGCTTTAGTGGCCGCATCATCCGCGGCCTGAATGCGCGCGCCGCCACCCCGGACTGGATCAAGCAGCGCCTGGAGCGCAGCGGCCAGCGTCCGCTGTCGGCCCTGGTCGACATTTCCAACTACGTGATGCTGGAACTGGGCCGTCCTTCCCACGTGTTTGACCTGGCCAAGATTCATGGCGGCCTGGACATCCGCTGGGGCAAACAGGGTGAGACCCTCAAGCTCCTGAACGGCAACACCGTCGAAGTCGACGACTGGGTCGGCGTGATCGCCGACGAGCAGGAAATCGAATCCTTGGCCGGCATCATGGGCGGCGACGCCACCGCGGTCTCGCTCGACACCACCGATATCTACCTGGAAGCGGCCTTCTGGTGGCCGAACGCTATCCAGGGCCGCGCCCGCCGCTTCAATTTCTCGACCGATGCGGCGCACCGTTTCGAGCGCGGCGTCGATTTCGCCACCACGGTCGAGCACATCGAGCGCATCACGGCCCTGATCGTGGAAATCTGCGGCACCACCGACACCGTGGTCAGCCCGATCGACGACCAGATCGTCAACGTGCCGCTGCGCAAACCGGTCGTGCTGCGCACCGCGCGCGCCCAGAAAGTCATCGGCGTGCCGATCACCGACGCCATGGTGGCCGACATCTTCACCCGCCTGGGCTTGCCGTTCGAGCAGAGCGAAGGCGAGTTTGCGGTCACCGCGCCGACCTACCGTTTCGACATCGAGATCGAGGAAGACCTGATCGAGGAAGTCGCCCGCGTCTATGGTTTCGAAAACATTCCGGCCAAGCCGCCGGTGGCCGCCAGCCAGATGATCATCGCCCCGGAAAACACGCGTTCGCTGTTTGCCGTGCGCCACCAGCTGGCCGACCTGGCTTACCAGGAAGTGGTCAACATGAGCTTTGTCGATTCCGCCTGGGAAACCGACTTCGCCGACAACCAGGATCCGATCAAGCTGCAGAACCCGATCGCCAGTCAGATGAACGTGATGCGTTCTTCGCTGATCGGCAGCCTGGTGGCCAATGTGCGCTACAACCTGAACCGCAAGGCGGGCAGGGTGCGGGTGTTCGAAGTCGGCGCGATTTTCAAGCGCAACCCGCAAGCCCTGGACGGTCCGCTGGCCGTGGCCGGTTTCGACCAGCCCAAGCGGGTCGGCGCGATCGCCTATGGTCCGGCGGTGGACGAGCAGTGGGGCGTCAAGCCGACCCGTGCGGTCGATTATTTCGACGTCAAGGCTGACCTGGAAGCCCTGTTCGCGCCGCGCCAACTGCGTTTCGTGAAAACCGCGCATCCGGCCCTGCATCCCGGCCGCTCGGCCTCGGTCGAGCTGGACGGGGTGACGGTCGGCTTCATCGGCGAGCTGCATCCGCGCTGGTTGCAGAAATACGACCTGCCGCAGGCGCCGGTCCTGTTTGAAGTCGACGCAGTTGCGCTTCAGCAACGGGTGCTGCCAAAATATGAAGAGATTTCGAAGTTTCCCGGCGCCACCCGCGACCTCGCCTTCGTGGTCAAACAAAGCGTGGCGGCACAGGACTTGCTGGATGATTTTGCTGCTGAATTGCAAGTAAATCCCGCAGGAAAGATCGTGCAAGCCATTGTTTTGTTTGATGAATATCGGGGCGAGCGAGTCGAGAGCGACGAAAAAAGCCTTGCTTTCCGCTTTAGCTTGCAAGATACTCAAACCACCCTGCAGGACGATCTGGTCGATGCCTTAATGACGGCGCTGGCCGCCTCGGCAGGGCAGAAACATGACGCGAAACTGCGCTCATAACCGATTCCCGGGCAGTAATGTTTTAGAGGCAGGGCTGTAAAATTAATAACAACGACGTTGATTCCGCCGTACTCCAGTCGGCGCTGGCAGCCGACCTGCATCGTGCGATGCAGGTGGCCAAGGACCGCCAGGCCACGGAAAAGGATTTGCCTACCCTGACCAAGGCCGAGCTGGCCGAACTGCTGTTCGAACAGGTCGGCCTGAACAAGCGCGAGGCCAAGGACATGGTCGAGACGTTTTTCGACGAAATCCGCAATGCGCTGGAGCGCGGCGAAGCGGTCAAGCTGTCCGGCTTCGGCAACTTCCAGCTGCGCGACAAGCCGCAACGGCCGGGCCGCAATCCCAAGACCGGCGAAGAAATTCCGATCACGGCGCGCCGCGTCGTGACCTTCCATGCCAGCCAGAAGCTCAAGGGCATGGTCGAAGAAACCAGTCCATTGGCACGGGCCGCCTGAACCTAGCGCAGCGATGACGCACCCCTTATGAACGATCGTCCGAGCAAGTCCGATCTGATCGTGCTGCCGCCGATTCCGGCCAAGCGCTATTTCACGATCGGGGAAGTGAGCGATTTGTGCGGGGTCAAACCGCACGTGCTTCGCTACTGGGAGCAGGAATTCACCCAGCTCAAACCGGTCAAACGTCGTGGGAACCGCCGCTACTATCAGCACCACGAGGTGCTGCTGATCCGCCGCATCCGCGAATTATTGTACGAACAGGGCTTTACGATCAGCGGCGCACGCAATAAACTCGACAGCCGGATCGGCGAGCTGATTGCACCACCCGAGGAGGCCGGGAGCGGCGCGCAGGGCAGCGGCGCTGAAGCGCTCCTGTCCGACGCGGCGGCGGCGCCCGCCGTGATTGACGCCGCCATGGTGCGCAAGGAATTGATGGACATTCTGGCTTTGCTCAAGCAACCCGGGTAGCCGCTGCGCGGTCCGATGCGGCAAACACAGGGGCGCGCAGCCCCTGTCGTTTTTTGTGCCGGTCCTGTGCACCCGATACGCGCGTGGCGCGTTGTCACCCGTGTTTGTACGAAACTGCCGGAGTGCTAGAATACTAACGCATGCGCAGTGCCGGGCAGGAGCTTGCCGCGGCTCTTTCCTATGCCAGGAAAATTTAAGGGAAGACAATGATACGCGTTGCCATATGTGACGACCACCAGATTGTACGAGCAGGTTTCAAGCAGATTTTTTCTTCGTCGCCGGACTTCGATGTCGTCGCCGAAGGCGCCACGGGGCGCGAAGCCCTCGATATCGCACGCCGCGAGATTTGCGACGTGCTCTTGCTGGACATCGCCATGCCCGACCAGAGCGGCATCGACATCCTGCGCACCATCCGCCAGGGCCAGCCCAACCTGCCGGTGCTGATCCTGTCGGGTTATCCGGCCCAGCAGTACGCACTGAACCTGTTCAAGATGGGCGCCAACGGCTACCTGAACAAGGAATGCGAAGCCGACGAGCTCAAGACGGCGGTGCGCACCGTGTTCCAGGGACGGCGCTATGTCAGTTCGACCGTGGGCGAGCTGCTGGCCCAGAGCTTCGACCGCGATCCGAATACGGCCTTGCACACCGAGCTGTCGGACCGTGAATTCCAGGTCTTCCTGCGTCTGGCCAAGGGTGCCACCGTGTCCGATATCGGCGTCGCCTTGTCGCTGAGCATCAAGACCGTGTCCACCTACCGGACCCGGATCATGGAAAAAATGGGGCTGCAGTCAAATAGCGACCTGACCTATTACGCCATGAAGAACAACCTGCTCGACTAACGCGCCGCGCGCCGCGCGCCGCAAGCCGCAAGCCGGCGCCGGGATCCACCGCGGGGGCGCGGGCAGCTGGGATACCAGCCTGCCCGCGCCCCCGTCGTCTTCGTGTTGTGGTTCTCGCAACGCGCACCTTACGGCCGAGCCTGGATGCGCCGCAGCAATTAGCGGTCTATAATCTCAGCCTGACCGGCTCCGCTGCGTGCAAAAGGATTTCCAGGATGTATTTTTCCACCGACCCTCCGCTCAAAGCCGGGTTGCCCCTGTACAAAACGCTGGTCTGCCTGACCTGCGTCCTCATCCTGATCGTCAACGGTTTCAGCCTGTTTCATAACCTGGGTTCGCTCAAGGGCGCCAACTACCTGCAGGGCCAGACCGCCAAGGTGATCGACAAGGTCCAGTATCTCAACGTGCTGATCATGGATGCCGAGAGCAGTCTGCGCGGCTATTTCCTGTCCGGTTCCGAGGTCTACCTGGGCCCGCTGCGTACGGCCTCCTCCGAAATCGATGCCCAGTTCGCCGAACTGGACAAGCTGCTGGCCGACAGTCCGGCCCAGCGCAAGAACCTGGCTCAGCTGCACTCCCTGGTCTACCGTAAGCTCGACACCATGAACCAGACCCTGGAGGTCTACCGGGTAGGCGGGCTGGGCGACATCGTCAAGATCGCCGCCACCGCGGACGACAAGGGCGACCTCGACGAAATCCGCCTGCAAGTGGTCATCATGGTGCGCCTGCAAAACGAGTTGCTGGCCGCGCGCAGTGCCGAGTTCTACAGTGAATACCAGAATGCCGTGCTGCTGGGCATCGGTATCAATGCGGTCGCCATCCTGGTGCTGGCCCTGTTCTACCGGATGGTCAGGCGCAGTTTTTACGAGCGCCTGGCGCACCAGCGCGCCTTGCAGAATGCCAATGAAAACCTGGAATCCATGGTCGACCTGCGTACCGAGCAATTGTCGGTGCTGTCGCGCCACCTGATCAGCGTCAGTGAAGAGGAAAAAGCGCGCCTGGCGCGTGAACTGCACGATGAGCTGGGCGCGAATTTGACATCAATCAATATCGACCTGAACGCGGTGGCCGACCGGGTGCGCCTGGAGCATGCCGACCTGGCGGCGATGCTGGACCGCGCGCGCGCCACCCTGGTCGATACGGTTGAGCTGAAGCGCCGCATCGTCGAGAACCTGCGCCCCAGCCTGCTCGATCACCTGGGCTTATCAGCGGCGGTGCAGAGCTATTGCACCGAGTATGGCAAATTGACCGGCCTCGACTGTGAAGCCTTGATCGACGGCGATGTCGATATTGCCGGTCCGATGCATGCGATTGCCGTATTCCGTATCGTCCAGGAGTCGCTCAACAACATCGCCAAGTATGCCCAGGCGCGCAGTGTCATCGTGCACCTGGCGCGCGAAGCGACCGGCCTGGCGCTGGAAGTGAGTGACGACGGCATCGGCATCGACAGCGACGCCGTGAGCAAACCAAAGTCGCACGGCTTGCTGGGCATGCGCGAGCGCGCCTTGCTGCTGGGCGGAAGCTTGCGGGTGAAGCGGGGAGTGAACAACGTGGGAACCTGCGTCGAAGCGTTTATTCCCTTGTCGCGCGCCGGCGATGCCGGCAGCACGGAGGACTTGCTGACGGCGCCGCCGGAGATGGCGGCGCCGGTATTGCCGGTAACGCCAGTAGTACCAGTAGTGCCGGTCAGCGTCGCGCCGGTCTTGCCGGCCGCCGCAGCGCCGCAGCCGGCTGTGCTTAGCGAGCTACATCCATCAGAAGGCGATCGTATTCCGTCTTCGCCACCTTATAGCATTCACCGGCATATTCCTCGAGGCCTTGACGGTCGATCACGGTGATGTTGCCGCGGCGGTAGGTAATCAGGCCATCGTCCTGCAGCTTGCCGGCCGCTGCGGTAATGCTTTCACGGCGCACGCCCAGCATGATGGAGATCAGTTCCTGGGTCACCTTGAGTTCGTTACTTGGCGAGCGGTCCAGGCGGTCCAGCAGCCAGCGGCACAGCTTCTGCTCGATCGAGCTGTGGCGTCCGCCGACAGCGTTCTGGGCCATCTGGGCGAACAGCGCATTGGTATAGCGCATCAGCAGCTGGGGCAGAGCGCCGCCCTGGTTAAAGGCGTCGCGCAGATATTGGGTCTTGAGGCGGTAGCCGTAGCCAGCGCTTTGCACCACCGCACTGCACATGGCGCGCTCGCCCATGAACAGCGACACGCCTACCACACCTTCATGGCCGACAACGGCGATTTCGGTGGTGGCGCCGTCTTCCATCACGTACAGCAGGGAGACGATGGCGGTGGTCGGGAAATACACATTCTCGAGTTTGCTGCCGTATTCGAACAGTTCCTTGCCGAAGGGCAGGGCAACCAGTTCCAGATGTTCAAACAGGGTTTCCAGATCGTGACGGGGCAGTGCCGCCAGCAATTCGTTTTGCTGGGTACCGCTGAAGCTGACAACAGGTTTGGACGCAACTTTTAACTCCTGGGTGCTCACAGGAATCTGGTTCACCGATGGTGCATTTTGGGCGGTACCACCAAGTTGAGTGTTGTTCATTTTTTTTCCTCACTAATCTCTGACATGACATCGTGGACAAGACGCCTGGACTTCCCAGCGCCTTGCGATGTTTGAAGATTAAGGGTTTAGTCTGTTGCCGAACATAAGATTAGCAGTCGCCCCGATGTAGGCACCGTGCATACTCGCTTGTGGGCCTAGTCCTACTGGGAGGATGTGCGCCATTTAACATAGTTTGCCGCTTTTTTGTGCATATTTTGGCGTTTCGCTGGATCTACTCTGTCGGATTTTGGCAGCGGAACCCCTCTCTCCTACACGCGCTATCCCGATGCTGTCAGCATAAAATTGTTCAAATTACAAGTTTAGCTTGGGCCGCGCCCATGATTTGCTCCATAATGCGGACAGGGAATGGACTCGGATGCCATTGCCGATTGACCGTACCGAAAGACGACGAACGCATGCATGTTTTATTAGTGGAGGACGATGCCGTCCTGGCGGATGGCCTGTGCCGTGTTCTGCAAGGTCACGCCATGGTGGTCGATGTGCTGGGCAGCGGCAGCCAGGCGGACCAGTGGCTGCAGCGCGGCGACGTGGCCGTGGTGGTGCTTGACATCGGCCTGCCCGGCATCGATGGCTTCGAAGTGGTGCGGCGCCTGCGCGCGCGCGGCAGCGCCGTACCGGTCCTGCTCCTGACCGCGCGCGACGCCATCGAAGACCGCGTGCGCGGGCTCGAGCTGGGCGCCGACGACTATCTGGTCAAGCCCTTCGCCACGGCCGAACTGGTGGCCCGCATCAAGGCGCTGGCGCGGCGCAATACGCCCAAGCCGGTCAGCCTGGGCCTGGGCCGCCTGACCCTGGACACGGCCAGCCGGCGCGCCCAGATCGACGGGCGCAGCGTGGAGCTGTCAGTGCGCGAGTGGGCCGTGCTCGAATACCTGCTGCAGCACAGCGCGCGCGTGGTGTCCAAGCAGCAGATCATCGACGCCATCCTGCCCTGGGGCGAAGACCTCACCCTGAACGCGGTGGAAGTCTACATTTCGCGCCTGCGCCTGAAAATCGCCGACGCCGGCATCGCCATCCGCACTATCCGCGGCTTTGGCTACATGCTCGAACAGAGCGCATGATCAGTATCCGCCTGCGTCTGCTCAAGTGGCTGATCGTGCCGCTGCTGTTGATCAATCTGGCGGGCGCCACCCTCACTTACCTGCTGGCCTGGATGCCGGCCCAGCTGGCCTTCGATCAGGGCTTGCTGGACGCCACCGGGGCGCTGGCCGCGCGCCTGACCCCGCCCGGCGCGGCGGGACCGGCCGCGATCGACCTCCCGGCCCAGGCCGAGCAGGTGTTGCGGGCCGACGCCGTCGATGCTGTTTACTTTGTGGTGCAGACCGCCGATGGGCGGCGCCTGGCGGGCGATGCCGACCTGACCCGGCTGGGCGCAGGCCCCTCCCAGGTGTTCGACGACGTGATCGGCGGCGAAGCGGTGCGCGTGGCCAGCCGCCTGGTCATGAGCGGCCAGGACCAGGTGCGCATCGGCGTGGCCAAGACCCTGCGCAAACGCCAGCAGATCAGGTCGGCCATCGTGCGCGCCCTGATTCCCCTGGAAACCCTGTTCACCCTGGCCCTGGTGGGCCTGATCTGGTTTTCCGTCACCAGCGGGCTGCAGCCGCTGGCGCGCATGCGCAGCGACCTGCGCGCGCGTGGCGAAACCGACCTGGCGCCGGTCAGCAGCGCCGTGCCGCTGGAACTGGCGCCGGTGGTGGGCGCGCTCAACGACCTGCTCGACAAGGTGCGCAGCGGTGCGCGCGCCCAGCATGATTTCCTGGCCGATGTGGCCCACCAGCTGCGCACGCCGCTGGCCGGGGTCAAGCTGCAGCTCGAATGGCTGGCCGCGCGCCACATGGCCGATCCCGAGACGGTCCACTCGGTACGCCTGATGCTGCTGTCGAACGAACGCATGATCCGCCAGGTCAACCAGCTGCTGGCACTGGCACGGGCCGAGCCCTCGCGTTTCGAGAAAGACCGCCTCGAGCCGCTCGACCTGGCCTCGCTGGTGGGCGAGACAGTCCAGTATTTCGTCGATGAGGCCGGCAAGAAAGCCATCGATATCGGGTTCGAGCTGGAACCGGCCATGGTCTCGGGCGACGCCTTCCTGCTGCGCGACCTGATCGATAACCTGGTCGACAACGCCGTGCGCTACACGCCGCCCCAGGGCACGGTGACGGTGCGCTGCCGGACCGAGGAGGGCGCCGGCGTGCTCGAAGTGGAAGATTCCGGCCCCGGCATCCTGCCGGCCCAGCGCGCCAGCGTGTTCCAGCGCTTCGTGCGCCTGGACGACAAGATTCCGGGCAGCGGGCTGGGGCTGGCCATCGTGCGCGACATTGCGCTGGCCCATGGCGCCGCCATTACGCTCGACAGCGGCCGCGATGGCGCAGGCCTGCTGGCCGTGGTGCGCTTCCCGCGCTCGAATTAACGCAAATAAACTGTTGCTGTCAGGAATTTGTCAGCATTTCCTCAGGGTAATGCAAGCTTCGGTCCGTATGATGGGACATGAGAAATCCGATATTGCAGCCGCAACATCGCATCGACCTTGTCCTTCCGGAGTTGTCTTATGAAACGTGTTGCCTCAGGTTTTAGTCTGATCGAGATAATGGTTGCGGTCGCGATCGTCGGTGTGCTGTCAGCGGTGGCGCTGCCGAGCTACCAGGCGCACGTCAAGAAATCGCGTTTGACGGATGCGTTTTCCGGACTGGCTGCGGTGCAGCCGGTGGCAGAAAATTACTGGCTGAATAACCGTACTTACGTTGATTTCGACAAAGTTCCGGTCGGAACGGTAAGTCGCATGCCTCCCGACACCGCCAATTTCACTTTCAAACTGACCACGTCATCGGCCTCGGAGATGGTGGTGACTGCGACCGGAATTGCCCAAGTGGCGGGCTTTACCTACACCATCAACCAGCGCGGTGTGCGCGGCAGCACCACCCCGTATGGCAACAGTGACATCTGCTGGGTCGATGCGAAGGGCGGCAAATGTACGCAGTAAGCGCTCGGCGCTCGCCCGCGCCCGGCTTCACGATGATCGAGATGATGGTGGTCGTGGTCATCGTCGCCGTGATGCTGGCGGTCGGGGTACCCGCCATGTCTAACTGGAGCTCTTCGACCAAGGCCAAAGCCGCCGTCGGCTTCTACGCGGAAGGGATGGCCCTGGCACGCCGCGAGGCACTCACCCGTAACAGCGCGAGCCGCTTCGTACTGCTCCAGAACGCCGTCAGCAAACAGTTCGACTGGCGCGTCGATCTGTGTTTTGTGCAAGAGGGCAAAGTCTGCGACGAAGCAGGTGCGTGGTCGACTGTTGATGCCCCGGCTTCCGGCGATCCGGATGGCGCGGTCAAAGGCTTTCGCTCGGTTCTCATGAATGGCGACGCCCTGCTGCGGACTGAATACATGGAGATCACCCTGCTTCCAGCTGGAAACGACAAAATCTATTTCACGCCCCAGGGCTGGGTCGATACCTCCTTCAAGGACCGGATGGCGACCATGCGTTTCGCCCCGGCCAACGGCAGCGACGACACCGTACGTCCGGCCGCCCTGGTCGTGCCCCTGGCCGGGATCCCGAATATTTGCGACTGGCGTGTTCTTGCCCCCGACTCACGAGCTTGCCCACCAGGAAGTGTGCTGACACCATGAACAAAAAACAAAAAGGTATTGCGCTGCTCGAAGCCTTGATTGCTTCGGTGATCCTGGCAATCGGTCTGATTGGCGCTGTTGGCCTGCAGGCACGGGCCAGCAGCGCCCTGGTCGAAGCCGATATCCGGGCCGAAGCCACCATTGCCAGCGAGAAGCTGATCGGCATCATGTCGAATGACCTCGGGCCGGGCAAACAGCTCACGTACAACATGGCGGAAGGAGCGGCGCCGCCGGCCTCGCTCATCGACTGGCATACCGAAACCGTGAAGGCCATTCCCGGGGCGCTGATCAGCGTCAAAGTGGAGGAATTGCCGGAAAAGGTGAACCGGGTGGAAATCCTGATCAAATGGGCCCGCAAAAAAGGCGAGCAAGAGAACCAGCACCGCACCCTGTCTTATACGGCGGAATCATGAACCCTTTTCGTCACCGCCGTGCAGCCGGTTTTTCACTGATCGAACTGATGGTCAGCATCGTGGTCGGTTTGCTTGCCCTGGTGTTTGCAACCCGCCTCTTTGCGAACTCGGAGCAGAGCAAGGCAACCACGATAGGCTCGTCCGACGCCATGCAGAATGGCATGCAAGCCTTGTTTTCCATCGCTCAGGATGGCATGCAGTCCGGCTGGGGTTTGAACGACAACGTGGTGGGCGGCTGCGACACCGTGTTCAGCGACGACAAGGGCTACGTACTTCCCAAGGTAACACGCAGCGATGTCGGCGAGATCACACCGATGGCCGCCGCCGTGATCGAATCGCATGGCGCCGAGTCGGACACCATTACCTTCATGTCGGGATCGTCCCCCACCGCAACCGGTTCGCTGGGCATCGCCGAAGTCGTCGCTGCCGGCGGCAGCTCGCTGGTGGTGGATAAGCCGGCCTTCACCTTTCGCAAGGATGATGTCGTGTTGATCGCCCCTAACGTCGGCAATGGCGCGACCCCGCGCTGTGCGCTGATGCAGCTGGCGGCCGATCCGGTCCTGGTTTCCGGACGCGACAACCTGAACCTTACCTCCAGCTCCTCCACCCGTTTCAACCGCGGATCGGGCATCGGTCAGGCCTACGCGGCGAATGAGGCGAGGGTGTTCAACCTGGGCCCGGCCGATACGCTCGCGTTCAAGACCTGGTCGGTCGATAAGGGATTCCTGCAGTTAAGGTCCACCAATCTGGCCGGCGCGACCAAGGCGCCCCAGACCGTGATCGACAATGTGGTTTCGCTCAAGGCCCAGTACGGCTTCGATACGCGTGCCGGAGCCGCTTTGAAGGATGGCATGGTGGTGGGCAAATGGTCTGCGTCCATGGAGAATGCCGACAACGCCGGCGCAACCGGTGACCCCGGCGACTTCCAGCGCATCGCGGCCCTGCGCGTGGCGGTCGTGGCGCGCAGCAAGGTGCCGGACAAGCCATACGACGCCAGTGGAAAGTGCAAAACCACGCTCGAGATGCCGACGGTATTCAAGGAAGAATCGCCGGAGGGGGTCACGGCGGTCCCTATCCAAGTGAACGTGCAGGTGGCCGGCGACAGCATCCACTGGACTTGCTATCGCTACCGCGTTTTCGAGACTTTCGTGCCCATGCGAAATATGGCATGGCGTCCTAACCCAGGAAAGGCATCATGATGATGAAACGCTTCCCACGTCGGCGCCGCGGTATGGCGCTGCCCATCATGTTGATCATTCTCGTCGTCATGCTCGTCGGCAGCGTCTACATGCTGCGCGCGGTCAATGGAAGCACCTTGGTGACGTCGAGCCTGGCCTACGACTCGCAGCTGAGTAAGGCGGTCGATCTGGGCTTGCTGGCCGGGGCCAGCTGGCTGAGCGCCATTGGCAAGACGCAGGAGCGCATTGCCCTGGAAAAGAATTTGGCAAGCGAAGGCTATGTCGCCAGCTATGACCCGACACAGTCACTGGCCAGTGCGGCGTTCTGGAGTGGCTCTGCCAAGCTGACCGATTCGGTGGGCAACAAGATCGAGTATGTCATCCATCGCATGTGCCGGCAGATCGGGCCTTACGACGCCGCCGCCAATGCCTGTGTGGTGAGTTTGAGCGAGGCGCCGACCGACGCTGAAACGGCCGGGGCCGGCAACAGTATTTCGACCGACGGCTTCGTTCCAGATTCAGTACCGAGTGTCCATTATGTGGTCACGGCGCGCATCTTCGGCGCGCGTGGCGGCAATGTTGTCAACCAGACCGTGGTGATGGTGGGCGGGTGAGGCCGGTGGGCTGTGCATCGCCCCGAGCAAACGAGCGCCTGGCCATCCTGGCGCACGGGCAAGTGGCAAATGTAATCAATTGATGGGATGACTATGAAAATCAAACGTGTTCTACTCGGCTTGCTGATGCTGTGCGCCGCGGGTGCCCAGGCCGGCGTGACCGATATCGCCCAGGTGCCGTTGCTCAACATTGCCGGTACCGGCACCGTGAAGCCGAATCTGATGCTGGTGTATGACGACTCCGGTTCGATGGGTAACGACTACACCCCCGACGCCCTGGCGTCGTCCGTGTGCCGGGCGGCAGGTTCGCTGGCGGCTGCCCAGACCGGTTGTACGTCGGGACATCCACCGTTCAATTCCGCCGATTTCAACAAGCAGTATTACAATCCCGCCATGCGCTATACGCCTGCGGTCAAGGCCGACGGCACCCCCTTTGTACTGGCCGACTATGGCATCGCCAGTCCCTGGAAGAATGTCCGCAACGATGCCTTCAGCGGTAGCGCCACGACCAATCTGGTCGAAAACTTTCCCGACCTGGAATGGTGCCGCGACGGTACGCGCACCGATTGCAAGTACAACGATGCGACCTACACCTACCCGAACGCGAACTATACGGTCAGCTCCTTTAACGGTGTGCGCTTTACCAAGTACGGTAATCCCTACTACTACACGATCCGGGTGACCGAATACTGCACCAACGAAAACATGACCGATTGCGTCAGTGTGCAAGTGGGGGCGTCGGCGCCCAGCGGTTATCCAATTCCCGCCAAGGTGCGCTGGTGCACCACCACGGCCCTGGTAAGCTCGACCTGCCAGGCCAAGCTGGATGCAGACCATCAAAAGCCGCGCTTCTCGGCCGGCAGTGCCGGTACCGTCAGTTATGGGACGATCACAGTGGGTGCCACGGTCGGCAACATCAAGACGGCGCTCAGCGCCATCACAGTCACTGGCGGCGGCAGCACAAAAACAATTGCCGACGGTCCGATCTTTGCCGATAACGGCACCGCGACCACCACCAACCGCCGCACCTTCGTGACCATTGTGGCCAAGGCCATCAATGACAAGACCGGGCTGTCCGCCCAGTACGCCGCTTGCGTTGCCACGCCGACCAGTGGTTACGGTGTCAAGGCCTGTTCGCAGTATGGCATTACGCTGGGCAGCAACGATGAAGTAGCGGTCATTCCCCTCGATTGCGATGCCGGCGTTACCGACAAGGCTGCGTGTGATGTCATGACGACCACCACCCGCGCCGGCTGGACCATTGGCGTGACAGCCAGCGATACCGTGCCGGCCACCACCTTGCTCAACGTCAGCGGCACGAGCGGCAAGCCGTTCAAGATTGCAGGCCTGGAATTGGGCGCAGTGCAGCTGCTGCCGGCCGCTGGTGTGTCGCTGAGCAATAACAGTAACGCCTCCCAGGTCGCCGCCGCCATCGTCAGCGCGGTCAACGCCAGCACGGTCAAACCGGCCACGGTGACTGCCTACGTAGGCGGGAACAATATTACGGCGGTGTGCAAGGCGAAGAACAATACTTCGGTTTGCCTGGTTGACAGCGCCGTCACCGCCGATGGCACCACTGCCAAGGTCGGCGCCTATACGAACCAGGGAACGACCGCGATCGCCGTTGTGGTCGGTGCGGGTTCTGCGCAGATTCCGGTTGGCTCGGTGCCGCTCGCGGCCGGCCAGGATACCTTTATCCGTACCGATATCGTACCGGGCAAGAGCTATCCGAAGGCGGCCGAGCGTTCCGACTGCGCCGGGTCGAGCTGCACCTACGATGAGGAAATGCGCAACTTCGCCATCTGGTACAGTTTTTACCGCACCCGTAACCAGATGATGAAGACAGCCGTTGGCCAGGCGTTCGCTGGCGTGACCGACAAATACCGGGTTGGTCTGGCACGCATGGCCGCCGCGGCCACGGGGTATACCAACATCACGCTTAAACCAAATACCTTTACTTCGACCCATCGCACCACGTTCTACAGCAACCTGTACTCGACTGGTGCCAGCGGCAGTACGCCGCTGCGTCCCGCCCTGCATAACGTCGGCATGATGTTCAAGAAGAACGTAAACAAGGCGGTCGTGACCGAACTGTGCCAACCGAACTTCGTGCTGGTCACCACCGACGGCTACTGGAATGGCGGTCCCGCGGCCGATGTCAAGAATAATGATTACACCGAAGACGCCACCCGCTTCTGCACCAAGGCAAGCGGCTGCACCGACTCGACCAGTGACACCTCCGATACCAACAACTCGCTGGCCGACGTCGCGCTGTACTGGTATAACGGCGGCTCGAACGACTCGACCATTTCGCTGACCAAGGATGGTGCGAACTCGCCCGGCGACTTGAAAGAGGACATGACCAAGGCCGGCCAGGTACCGGGCAAAGACGACGACAACCGCCACCTGCATATCAATACCTATACCCTGGGCCTTGGTGTGGATGGCGTCATGACGTACAAACGCAACTACGACACCACCGACAGCGACTTCACCAAAATCAAGAATGGCGCAAGCGGTTGCCCGTGGAATAACCAGGGCACATACGTCTGGCCTGACCCGAAAATCAATTCGGGCACCGACCAGCAGACCCGGGTCGACGATCTGTGGCACGCGGCGGTCAATGGACGCGGCAAGTACTTCAGCGCCTCCGTGCCTGCCGACGTGGTCAGCGGTGTCAACGATGCCCTGAACAATATGGATGCCAAGCAGGGCGCGGCTGCAGCTGCGGCGACGTCGACGCCAAACATTTCAGCCGAAGACAACGATATCTTTTCCGATACGTTCACCACCGTGAAGTGGTATGGCGAACTGTCCAAGCGCAAGATCGACACCTATACGGGTAAAGTGTTGCCGGACGTCGTGTGGACGACTTCTTCCATCCTGGGCACGCAGGTCGGCAGCACGACCGACACACGCAAGATCTACATGTTCGATGCGACGAACACGACGACCAGACTCAAGGACTTCACCTATGCCACGCTGAAGCCAGCCGATGAACAGCTGTGGTTCAAGGACCAGTGCACGGCGATGGCCCAATGCACGGTACTGACCGCTGATCAGCGGGCCATTGTCAATGACGGCACCAACCTGGTGAACTGGCTGCGCGGCCAGCAAGGCTATGCCGACAACACCCTGTTCCGCTCCTACACGAGTTATCTGCCGCCTGGCTCGACCAGCACTGTCGGCGTGCCGATCGTGCTGGGCGATATCGTCTCGTCCAAGCCGGCCTACGTGCGCGATCCGCGTAAGAACTATCCTGGTACCTACCAGGACTTCAAAGTGGCCAAGAAGTCGCGCAAGCCGATGATCTATACGGCTGCCAATGACGGCATGCTGCACGCTTTCGATGCTGCCAGCGGCAGCGAAGAGTGGGCCTATGTTCCGCGCTTCACAATGAAGAAGCTGGCGGGTCTGGCGTCGACCGGGTATGCGACCAACCATAAATTCATCGCCGACGGCGCGCCTGATATTGGCGATGTCGAAATCGGCAACGAATGGCGCACCGTGCTGGTGGCCGGCATGGGTGCCGGCGGACGCGGCTTTTACGCGCTCGACGTGACCGATCCGGTCAACCCGAAAGCCTTATGGGAACTGTGCGCCGATGCCGCCATGTGCCCCAACAGTAACAATCCGAATATCGGTTTGACCTTTGGTAATGCCCAGTTCGGCAAGTGGAATAACCAGTGGGTCGTGCTGCTGACCTCCGGTTATAACAACCTGAACAATGTCGACGGCGTGGCTGGCGGTGATGGCAAGGGCCACTTGTTTGTGGTCAGTGTCGCGACCGGCGCCATTTTGTACGACAGTGCCACCAGCGTTGGGCGGGGCGACACCACGACGCCGTCCGGATTGGCCAAGATTACGGCAATCACCAAGGCGCCGCAGACCGATCCGGTGATTACCTATGTGTACGGTGGTGACAATGAGGGGCAGATGTGGCGCTTCGACCTGACCAGTGGTAATGCCGTGTCCAATTCGCTCATGGGCGACGCGGGCGTCACGAAACCGATCACAACCCGTCCTGATGTGTCGATTTGTGTCGGTACCGAGAAAGTGGGCAACATTACGAAGACCGTGGGACGGCGCGTCGTGCTGTTCGGTACAGGCCGGCTGCTGGCCCTGCCCGATACTACCAACGAGGATGTGCAAAGCCTGTTCCTGCTCAAGGATGCGAATGGTCCGCGCTCCACAGTCAACCTGTTCGGCACGACCATGGTCAAGCAGAAGCTGGCCAGCGTCGGTAGCAAGGGTGACTACGTGATCAGCCAGAACACCGTCAACCTGGAGATCCACGACGGCTGGTACCTGCACTGGGACATCAATTTGCGCGAACGTATGACGCTTGATCCGCGCATCATCGCCGGCGGCGCCAACTTCGTCACCAACATTCCAGGTGAATCGTCGGCCTGTTCGGTTGGTGGTACCAGTAACGTCTACTCGGTCGCCCTGTGCACCGGCCAGATGCCAAAAGCGGAAGACCTGGCCGGTGGCGTGCTGTCCCCGACCTCGGCGGCAGTGGGTTTCATCATCATCAAGCTGCCTAGCGGCCAGCTGAAGATGATCGCCACCCTGGCCGACGGTACGTTCGCGAACCGCGATGTGAAACCGTTCATCAGTGTCGGCGGCCGCAAGGTCGGCTGGCGCCGGGTCCGCAACTGATCGTGGGGGCGTGGCGGGGGCATCTGCCGCCTGCCATACCGGAGCAAGCGAAGGCGGGGCGCACAGCGATGTGCGCCCCGTTGCCGTTTACCCTGGCCTGGGATGGCCGGGCCGAAGACGCCGAAGGCACCTTGACTGAAAATGAATTCACACATCGCGCTGGGGAATCGGTAAAATTGAGGGTTTTTGCGCACCGGCCAAGTATGGCTGACAATATGGCCACCGATATCGACTCCCCATTGCCCCCAGAATCCGAGCAGGACGCCCAGGCGCCGGCTTCCGACCAGGTCATCGCCGCCAAGCCGGCGGCCGTGATCGCGCGCGAAGTCGCGCGCCGCCGTACCTTCGGCATCATTTCCCACCCCGACGCTGGTAAAACCACCCTGACCGAAAAGCTGCTGCTGTTCTCCGGCGCGATCCAGATGGCCGGTACGGTCAAGGCGCGCAAGAGCGGGCGCCATGCGACGTCCGACTGGATGGAAATTGAGAAGCAGCGCGGCATTTCGGTGGCCTCGTCGGTGATGCAGTTCGAGTTCCGCGATCACGTCATCAACCTGCTCGACACCCCCGGCCACCAGGACTTTTCGGAAGACACCTACCGGGTCCTGACCGCAGTCGACTCGGCCCTGATGGTGATCGACGCGGCCAAGGGTGTGGAAGCGCAGACCATCAAGCTGCTGGCCGTCTGCCGCATGCGCAATACGCCGATCGTCACCTTCATGAACAAGATGGACCGCGAGACGCGCGATCCGCTCGAACTGCTCGACGAACTCGAATCGGTGCTCAAGATCCAGTGCGCCCCGGTGACCTGGCCTATCGGCATGGGCAAGAACTTCCGCGGCGTGTATCACCTGCTGCGCGACGAGATCATGCTGTTCAAGGCCGGCGAGGAAAAAGCCGACGGCGCCTTCGAGATCGTCAAGGGCATCGATAATCCGCGCCTGTCCGAGATGTTCCCGCTCGAGATTGAACAGCTCAAGATGGAAGTGGAGCTGGTGCACGGCGCCTCGCATCCCTTCGACCTGGAACAGTTCCTGGCCGGCGTGCAGACTCCGGTGTTCTTCGGTTCGGCCATCAACAACTTCGGTGTGCGCGAAATCCTCTCGGCCCTGGTCGACTGGGCGCCGGCCCCGCGCGAACGCGACGCCACCGTGCGCGTGGTGGCGCCGGCCGAGCAGCCGTTCACCGGCTTCGTCTTCAAGATCCAGGCCAATATGGACCCGGCCCACCGCGACCGCATCGCCTTCCTGCGCGTGTGTTCGGGACGTTTCGAGCGCGGCATGAAGGTCAAGCACCTGCGCCTGGGGCGCGAGATCAAGGTGTCCTCGGTGGTGACCTTCATGGCCTCCTCGCGCGAGCAGGTCGAGGAAGCCTACGCCGGCGACATCATCGGCTTGCCCAACCATGGCAACATGCAGATCGGCGACAGCTTCTCGGAAGGCGAGATGCTGGTGTTTACCGGCATTCCCTACTTTGCGCCGGACTTCTTCCGCTCGGTACGGATCCGCAATCCGCTCAAGATCAAGCAGCTGCACAAGGGGCTGCAGCAGCTGGGCGAGGAGGGCGCGGTGCAGGTCTTCAAGCCGGTCCAGGGCGGCGAGCTGATTCTCGGCGCGGTCGGTGTGCTGCAGTTTGAAGTGGTGGCCAGCCGTCTGCTCAACGAGTACGGCGTCGATGCCGTGTTCGAGGGCACCAGCATCAGCAGCGCGCGCTGGGTCAGCGGCGAAGACAAGCGGGTGCTGGCCGATTTCGAGGCGGCGCTGGGACACAACGTGGCCTACGACGCGGCCGGGAATATGGCCTACCTGGCCACCTCCAACGTCAACCTGCGCTTGACCGAAGAGCGTTGGCCCAAGCTGAAGTTTCACGCCACGCGCGAGCACGCGGCCAAGCTGGGTTAATCGGGCTCCGCCGCCGGCTTATGCCGCCATCCGCTGGCGCAGCAATTCGGTCACCTGGTGGGCCGGCATCGGCCGCGCGAAATAATATCCCTGCATGATGTCGCAGCCCGCCTGGCGCAGGAACTCCACCTGCTCGGGCGTCTCCACGCCTTCGGCCACCACGCTCAGTCCCAGGCTGTGCGCCATCGCGATGATGGCGGTGGCGATCGCCTCGCCGTCGCCCGGCACGTCGTGCACGAAGCTGCGGTCGATCTTTAGCTGGTCGATGGGGAAGCGCTTTAGATAGGACATGGACGAGTAACCCGTGCCGAAATCGTCGATCGACAGATGGAAGCCGGCCGCCTGGAAACCGTGCAGCAGGTCCAGGTTGGCGTTCACATTCTCCATCAGCACACCCTCTGTGATTTCCAGTTCCAGCAGGCTGGCGGGCAGGCCGGTTTCGGCCAGGATCGCCACGATATCGTCCATCAACCCGGCGTCGCCGGTCTGGCGCGCCGACAGGTTCACGGCCACGTGTTCCAGGGTCGACAACAAGCCCTGATCGCGCCAGGCGGCGGCCTGGCGGCACGCCGTCTGCAGCACCCAGCGCCCAAGCGCGACGATGATCCCGCTTTCCTCGGCCACCGGGATGAACTCGGCCGGACTGACCTGGCCCAGCTCGGGGCAGCGCCAGCGCGTCAGCGCCTCGACGCCGACAACGCGCCCGCTGCCCACGTCGAACTGCGGCTGGTAGTGGAGTTCCAGCTCATTGCGCTCGATCGCGCGGCGCAGGTTCGCTTCGAGCTTGAGGCGCTTCTGCGCTTTTTCCTCCATCGCCCGCTGGAATACCTCGACTCCGTTCTTGCCCTGGCTCTTGGCGTAGTACATGGCGGTGTCGGCACTGCGGGTCAGGGTGCGCGCATCGCTGGCGTCGCGCGGATAGACGCTCACGCCGATACTGGTGCTGACATGCAGTTCGTGGCCCGCCAGCGCGAACGGCGCCGCCAGCGCGGCCAGGATCTTGCGCGCCACCTGATTGAGTTCGGCCGACGGTTCGCCCGGCTCGACGATGACGACGAATTCATCGCCGCCGATGCGGCAAATGATGTCGCTGGCGCGCAGGGCTGCGCGCAGGCGCGCCGCCACCAGTTTCAGCAGCTCGTCGCCCATGTCGTGGCCGAGGGTGTCGTTGACCACCTTGAAGTTGTCCAGGTCGAGCAGCAGCAGGCCGACCGACGTTTCGCAGCGGTCCGCGTGCTCGAGCGAGAAGGCCAGGCGCTCGTTGAATTCGTGGCGGTTGGGCAGGTCGGTCACCGAGTCCACGTGGGCCAGCCGGTGCAGGTGATTCTCGGCGCGCCGCACCGCGCGCCGCATCGACGACACCAGCGCGTACGCCAGTCCGAGCGAAGCCAGCGCCACCGCCATGGTCAGGCCGGCGTAGGTCAGCAGGCGCGAGTACAGGCCGTCCAGGGTGGCGCGGATCAGCACCACGCCGACCTGCTGGTTGTTGACCCGGACCGGCTCGGCGACGTCGACCGCATCGAGGGAAAATTCATAGCCGGCGCGCAGCAGCGCAGGCGCGGGCGCGCCCAGGGCCGGTCCGTTGGCGCGCTGCCAGCTGGCCAGCGCCGCGCCGTGCGTGTCGAAAATGGCAGCGCTCACGACGCTCGGCGACACCGCCAGCGCGGCCAGGGTTTCCTCGCCGGCCTTGGCATCGCGGAACAGCAGGGCGGCGCTGCTGTTGTTGCCCACAATGCGGCTCTGGACCCGCAGGTCGTCGGCCAGTGCGCCGCGCTGGGCCACGAACTGGAACACGATCAAAGCGATGCTGGCCACGAACAGGGCGGCCGCCGCGGTCAGGATATTTGCCAGCGCCAGCTTCTTGCCGAGCAGGCGCGGACCGCGGATGGTGGGCAGGTGGGCGCTCATTGCACGCTCCTGGCCAGGCGCAGCAGCTTGGAACTGAGGTTCAGGCGCGCGCTTTTGGCGGCGTTCATGTCGACGTCGAAGCCGATGCGGCGCTCCTCGACCGACAAGGCGATGACGGCGCCGTCGGACCCGATGACGCGGTCGTCAGCCACCGTCAGCACCGTGGCGCCGGCCAGTTCGCGCTTGAGCTGGCCCCAGCGTTCGCGGTCGCTGCGTTCGAGTACCAGCAGGTGGCAGTTGCGCAGCGGCGGGACGGCCTGGCGCACGGCGATGCGGTGGCCGTTCACCAGCTTGTCGTGCAACTGGTGCAGCGAGGCGTACAGGGGCCCGCTGCCGCTGGCGCACAGGTTGAAGGGCGCGCCGCCCGGCAGAACGTCGCGCGGCCACTCGGTAAAGACCGCAAAATTGAAGACAAAGGCCGCCTTCATATCGCTTTCGGCGACCGGTTCGGCCGCACAGGCGCCCGCCGCGAGTGCGCACAGCAGCAGCCACCAGCGGCGTGGCAGCGTCAGCGGAGCGCGCTCAAAACGCATAGGCGAGCCTCAGGCGCAGGCGCCGTCCATCCTGCGCCAGCGCGGCCTGCAGATGTTCGGCCGAGCCGGGGTCGGCGTAGCGGCGGTCGAACAGATTGGTCAGCGCGAGCGAGGCTTCCAGTCCGGGCATCAGCTGCGCCGCGATCAGATTGGCATTGGCCAGCCAGTAGGCGTCGGCGGCGCCGGTCAGGCCGCGCCGCGTGCTGACGTACTGGGCTTCGATCCCGGCCTGCAGGCCGGCCACCGGCAGCGGCGCCGCCAGGTTGATCTTGGCCAGGCGCGCCGGCGCGTTGACCTGCTCGCCCGAACCGCCGGTACCGACCCGGGTCCAGCTGTAGCTGGTGCGCAGCGCCGCGCCCGACGCCCAGTGACGCTCGTATTCCAGCTCGCTGCCGCGCGCACTCACGCGCTCGGCATTATCGAAGCGGGTCGCCTGCAGTTCCGGATGCAGGTTCAGGGTAATCAGCTTGCCGACCACGTTGTTGAAGATGCTGGCTGTCAGGCGCGCGTTCTCGCCCAGCTGGCGCACCAGTGCCAGTTCGGCGCTGCGGATGGTTTCCTTGCCCAGGGTGGGATTGGCCAGTTGTCCGTCCTGGCCCGGATAGGCATAGTATTTTTCGTAGCTGTTGGCCGCGCGGAAGGCGCTGCCGACCATCGCCTTGACGGTGGTCTCGGGCGTGGCCTGCCAGATCAGGGCGCCGCGCGGGCTGAAGACGCCGTGCGCGCCCGTGTTGTGATCGTAGCGCAGGCCGGCGTTGAGCAGCAGATGCTCCGACAGCGTTACCTCGTCCTGCAGGTAGACGCCGATGCGGCTGCCGCGGTGATGATCGTCCAGGTAGACCTGGTAGGGCGCCACGTCGTGGTTGTACTGGTCCAGGCGGTAGTCGCGCTGCAGATCGACGCCGGCCAGCAGCGTGTGGCCCGCCAGGCGCGTGCTCAGTAGCGTGAGCTCAAAGCCCCACCAGCGCGCGCTGCTGCCGTCCAAGGTCAGGGTGCGCTCGGCATTGTCCAGGATGTAGTTGCCGAAGGAGTTGTAGGCGCCCCAGAACAGGCGCGCCTTGATGTCTTCATGGGCGCCGCTGCTGGTATGCCAGGCCGCGTTGACATAGCTCTGGCGGTCCGTGGTCTGCGAGCGCGGATCGTTAAACGGCTGGAAGAACGAGCCAGTCGGCACGCCCTTCACGCGCTCGGCGTGCATGACGCTCACGCTCAGCGGGCCGTGCACGGCGCGCGCGAACAGGCGCGTACCGTTTTCATAATCGAGTCCCTGCGCCACACCCTTGTTCTGCTGGGGCGTGTCGAACTCGGGATAGTACAGGTCACGCCCGTCGCGCCGGTGGCGGCCGGCGGCCAGCAGGAAGTCGGTTCCGCCCGCGCTGCGCCAGGCGCCGCTGGCAAAGGCGCGCCGCTCGCCATCCTGGCCGGCATCGATGGTGCCGCGTACGCCCGCCAAGGCCGCGTTCTTTTTGGTGATCACGTTGACCACGCCGAAAAAAGCGTTCGATCCATAAATCGAGGAGCCCGGACCGGGGACGAATTCGATGCGTTCGATCAGTTCCAGGTCGAGCGGGAATTCATTGCCGATCGGTGCCTGGTCGTAGACCGCATCGTTGATGCGGTTGCCGTCGATCTGCAGCAAGACGCGGGTGTTGTAGTCGCCGGGGCGCATGAAACCGCGTTCGCCCAGATAGCTGTAGTTGCGGTCGTAGGCCACGTAAATGCCGCGCACGCTGCGCGCTACGTCGCCCAGGGTGCGCCAGCCGTGGCTGCGGATATCGGCGGCGCTGATCACGGTCACCGTCGATGGCGCCTGGCTGGCTTTCTGCACGAATTTGGAGGCGCTGTACACTTCCATCGCCAAAAGTTGCTCGAACGGCAATGCAGTGAGGTCCTGAGCGTTGTTGTCGGCCGCTGCCGCGCAAGGCAGGGAAACCAGGGCAGCCATCGCGAGCACCAGCGCGCGTGGACGGAAGGGAAAAGGATGACTTGTTGTGTGTTGAATCATGTTGATTTACATGTCATAGAATTGACATACATCAACATTTTGACACCTTGGGGGGGGCTTGTATAGCAAACGCAAGCGCTGCTGAGTAAAGCTGTCACCGCAGAGCCACAGCCGTGGCTCCGGCGTTATGGAAGCAACATTATTTTGCGGGCGTGGCCAGCGGTTTGCCTTTTTCGACCACGTACACACCGACCAGACGCAGGGTGGCGCTGCCGCCGTTGTGTGCGTCATGCACCTTGCCGGCCGGGATCACGAAGGCGTCGCCCGCCTTGACCTTGCGCGGCGCTTCGCCATCGATCAGCAGTTCGCCTTCGCCTTCGAGCACATAACTGATCTCGTCGCCGGGATGGGTATGGCGGCCGGCTTTCACACCCGGGTCGAGCTCGACCCGCATCACCACCGCCTCGGAGCCCGGGGCGGCCACGTCCGCCTTCAGCACCGGGGTGCGCTTGATGCCGGACGGCTGGGCGCAGACGCCGGCGGCCAGCAAGGCCAGGGCGGCGGCAGCAGCGAGGCGAAACAGGATGAGGACAGAGGCAGGGGCAGGGCGGGATGGAGCGATCATGGCATGCCTTTCGGGTCGGGTGGAGGAGCGGCCGCGGCGCGGCGCGCGAGCAGCCAGGCATCGACGATGCTGACTATCCAGCACACTACCATGACCGTTGCCGCAATGTTCATCGCGGTGCTCGAGACGCCACCGTCTCGATGCAGTTCGGCGGCGATCTGCAGGGGATCGGGCGCCAGGCTGCCGTCGAGTACGCGGTCGACCATGACTTCGGCGCGCGCCATCACCTGGCGGAAGAAATACCCGGCCGACACCAGCGCCGGCACGATGAACAGCAGGGCACGCAGGCGGTGCTTGAGAAAATACTGTCCGGCGCCGGGAAAGACGAGCGCCGAGATCAATGCGGCGCTGAGGGCTCGGTCCATGACAACTCCTTCAATAAGAAAATCTGTGGCACGGCGCAGTGCCGGATTGACGCAGCGCAAACCATGCGCCGCCGGTCCCGGTACATTGACGATGCGCTTAGGAAATGCGTTTAAGAAATACTTTGCGCGGTATCAGGCAACGCCGACACGGCGGTGCCGCCATCATAACCCGTGCGCGCGCCAGTCCGGCGTGCGCATCGCGCTGACCCCGGCGCGCCAGTTCGAGAGGTAGGAAGGTGAACAAGCTCGCCGCCGCCGGCATGACCGGCCTGATCATCTTCGCCACCTGGGCGGGCAAGGCGGCCGCCGAGCCGAGTGCGAAGGACGCGGTGGCGCTGGCCGAAAAAGGCGCCCAGTTCATCGCGGTGCACGGCAAGCAAGCCATGATCCAGCGCATCAATGCGCGCGACCCGGAGTATAACCACGGCGAACTGTACCTGGCCATGCGCGACCTGAACGGCATCACCGTGGCCCATCCCACCCTGGCCCTGATCGGCAAGGACCTGCGCGACGTGCCCGACGCCGACGGCAAGCTGTTTCGCCATGAGATGATCGCCATCGCCAATGGCAAGGGCAAAGGCTGGGTCGACTACAAGTTCAAGAATCCGGCCAGCGGCAAGGTCGAGGACAAAACCACCTACGTGCTGCGCGCCGGCGACGTCGCCCTCGAAGCCGGCGTCTACAAGCGCTGACCATGCCCGCCCTGCTGGCGCGCCTGCGCATCGGTCCCAAGCTGCTGCTGGCACCCATGATGGTGCTGATGCTGCTGATCGTCTCCTCGAGCGGCGCCTACTACGCCTATCTGCGCCAGAACCAGGCATTCAATGTCATCGTGGAGCACCGCGCCGCGCGCATTCGCGACGCCGCCGATCTGGTGGCCGAGGTGCAGCAGGTACACGCCCGCGTGTACCAGTTGCTGACCTGGCTCTCGGCCAGCTTTTCGGCGCCCCGCGTCGAAGCGCTCACGCGCGACATCCACGCGCGCCACGCCGCCATCGAAGTGCGTTTCGCCGGCTTGGCCGGCGCCGTGCCGGCGGCCGGCGCCGAGCGCGACCTGCTGGCGCAATCGCGCGCCGCGCATGCGCTGTACCTGAAAGCGGTGCTCGACGTGCTCGAACTGTCGCAGGCCGACCATTCCATGAGCGCGAACGCCATGTCCAAGGCCGAAAGCGCCTTTGGCACCATGGCGGGGAGCCTGGCCGAACTCTCGCGGCTGGAGCGCGCGCTCAGCGAACAGGCGTCGCAGGGCGCGGCGGCCGACTTTCGCACCGTGTCGATCCTGCTGCCGCTGCTGATTGCCGTGTCGGTGCTGCTGTCGCTGGGGATCACGATGGCGGTAAGGCGCGCACTGCTGCGCGAAGTGCACGGGATCGGCCAGGCGGCGCTGGACCTGGCCAGCGGCAACCTGACGGTACGCGAGCGCGTGTATGGGAGCGACGAGATCGCCGAGACCTCGCGCGTGCTCGACACCAGCATCCGCAACCTGAACACGACCCTGAAGGATATCGCCGCGTCGGCCCAGTCGATCGATGACACCTCGCGCGAGATCGTGGAGCTGGACCAGATGACGCAGCAGAATTCAGCCCTGGTGCATGAAGCGGCGCAGGCGGCCCAGCGGCTGCAGCGCCAGGCCCTGCATCTGTCGCAGGCGGTGGCCTCGTTCAAGCTTGATGAAGTCGGGGAGGGCGCGCAGGGCGGGGAGCGGCGCGGCAAGGGCAAGCTGCATCTGGCGTCGTGGCGCGAGTGATGGGGCGTTACCGGCGCGTCAAGAATGCGGGCGGCACCTATTTCTTTACGGTGGCCTTGTTGGACCGCAGCAGCTCTCTACTGGTCGAACGGGTCGAGCTCCTGCGCTGCGCCGTTCGACAGGCACGCGCCAGTCGACCGTTTCTCATCGATGCCTGGGTGATTTTGCCGGACCATCTGCATTGCATCTGGACGCTGCCGGAAGGCGATGCCGATTATTCAGCGCGCTGGCGCGATATCAAAGTGCGTTTTGTCCGAGGATTGCCGAAGACCGAGGTGTTGGATGCACGCCGCGAGCGCAAACGTGAACGCGGCATCTGGCAACGCCGCTTCTGGGAGCATACGATACGCAGCGAGCGGGATTTCGAGACTCACTTCAATTACGTCCATCTGAATCCATACAAGCATGGTCTCGTTACGCGGGTGCGGGACTGGCCGTATTCGAGTTTTCACCGCGCCGTGGAGCAAGGCATCTATGATGAAGATTGGTTGGCCGACGAGGTGTCGATCAAAGCCGGCGAAACGCCGACGTAGCACGGCGGAAGGCGCGCGGGCGCTTTTCCGCCCTACGTTGGCGTCTCGTTTCACGTAGCGCGGAAAAGCGTAGCGCCTTCCGCGTGCAGGCTTACTCGTAGTCGCTGATCGGCGCGCAGCCACAGAACAGGTTGCGGTCGCCGTACACGTTGTCGGCGCGCCCCACCGGCGGCCAGTACTTCTGCTTGCGCAGCGACGCCACCGGGAAGGCCGCCACTTCGCGGCTGTACTTGTGCTCCCACACGTCCGCGGTCACCACTTCTGCGGTATGCGGCGCGCCTTTAAGCGGATTGTCCATGCGGTCGTATTCGCCGCGCTCGACCTTGACGATCTCGGCGTGGATCGTGATCATCGCGTCGATGAAACGATCCATTTCGGCCTTCGATTCGCTTTCGGTCGGCTCGATCATCAAGGTTCCCGGTACCGGGAAGCTCATGGTCGGGGCGTGGAAGCCGAAGTCCATCAGGCGCTTGGCGACGTCCTCGTTGCTGATGCCGGTGGCATCGGTCAGCGGACGCAGGTCCAGGATGCATTCGTGCGCGACCAGGCCGTCATGACCGGTATACAGCACCGGGTAGTGCGGCGCCAGGCGACGGGCGATGTAGTTGGCCGCCAGGATCGCGGTTTCGGTCGCGGCGGTCAGGCCTTCGCCGCCCATCATGGCGATGTACATCCACGAAATCGGCAAAATGCTGGCCGAGCCGAATGGGGCCGCGCTGACCGCGCCGATGCCGGCCTGGTCGCGCACGTAGCCGGTGGAACGCGAGTTCGGCAGAAACTTGGCAAGGTGCGCGCCGACGCCGATCGGGCCCACGCCAGGTCCGCCGCCGCCGTGCGGGATGCAGAAGGTCTTGTGCAGGTTGAGGTGGCTGACGTCGCCGCCAAAGCTGCCCGGTGCCGCCACGCCGACCAGCGCGTTCATGTTGGCGCCGTCGATATAGACCTGGCCGCCGTGCGAGTGAATGATCTCGCACAGTTCGGCGATGCCTTCTTCGAACACGCCGTGGGTCGACGGGTAGGTCACCATCACGCAGGCCAGGTTGGCGCTGTGCTGTTCGGCCTTGGCTTTCAGGTCGGCCAGGTCGACGTTGCCGTTGCTGTCGCAGGCGGTGACGACGACTTTCATGCCGACCATGTTGGCCGATGCCGGGTTGGTGCCGTGCGCCGACGAGGGAATCAGGCAGATGTTGCGGTGTCCTTCGCCACGCGACTCGTGGTAGGCCTGGATGACCAGCAGGCCGGCGTATTCGCCCTGCGAGCCGGCGTTCGGCTGCAGCGAAACCGCGGCGTAGCCGGTCAGCGCGCACAGCATGTCTTCGAGCTGGCCGATCATTTCGCGATAGCCGACTGTCTGCGCGTCCGGCGCGAACGGGTGGATGTTGGAGAACTCGGGCCAGGTCACCGGGATCATTTCGGAGGTGGCGTTGAGTTTCATGGTGCACGAGCCGAGCGGGATCATGGTGCGGTCCAGCGCCAGGTCCTTGTCGGCCAGGCCGCGCAGGTAGCGCAGCATTTCGTGCTCGGCGTGGTAGCGGTTGAAGGTCGGGTGGGTCAGGTAGGTACTGGTACGGCACAGCGCTTCGGGGAAGGCGGTCTGCGCGCTCGCCTCGATGGCGTCGAAGTCCGGCGAGGCCGGCGAAGTCGACACACCCTGCGCGAAAATGGCCCACAGCAGCGCGATGTCTTCACGGGTGGTGGTCTCGTCAAGCGAAATGCCGACGTGGCTGGCATCGACCTTGCGCAGGTTGACGCCTTTTTCAATGGCGATCGCGTGCAGTTCTTCGGCGCGTGCGCTTTCCACTGTCAGCGTGTCGAAGTAAGTGGTGTTGGCCAGCTTGTAGCCGAGCTGGGTCAGCTTGGCGGCCAGGATGTTGGTGTAGCGGTGCACGCGCTGGGCGATCTGCGCCAGGCCTTTGGGACCGTGGTAGACCGCATACATCGAGGCCATCACGGCCAGCAGCACCTGCGCGGTGCAGATGTTGGAAGTGGCTTTTTCGCGGCGGATGTGCTGCTCGCGCGTTTGCAGCGCCAGGCGGTAGGCCTTGTTGCCCTGGGCGTCGATGGTGACGCCGACCAGGCGTCCGGCCATGCTGCGCTTGAATTCGTCGCGCGTGGCCAGGAAGCCCGCGTGCGGGCCGCCGAAGCCGAGCGGCACGCCGAAGCGCTGGCTGTTACCGACGACGACGTCGGCGCCCCATTCGCCCGGCGGGGTGAGCAGGGTCAGCGCCAGCAGGTCGGCGGCGACGATCACCATGGCGCCGGCGGCATGCAGTTTTTCGACGGCGGCGCGGTAATCGCGCACTTCGCCGTTCACGCCGGGGTATTGCAGCAGCACGCCGAAGCAGGGCTCGGACAGCGCGCCGACATCGGCGGCGGCGATGCTGCGCACTTCGACGCCGATCGGACGGGCGCGCGTTTCGATCACTTCGCGGGTCTGCGGCAGCACGTCGTCGGCCACGTAGAACACGCTCGAGGCGGACTTGCCGACGCGCTGGATCAGGGTCATGGCTTCGGCGGCGGCGGTGCCTTCGTCCAGCATGGAGGAGTTGGCGATGCCCATGCCGGTCAGGTCGGTGATCATCTGCTGGAAGTTCAGGATCGCTTCCAGGCGGCCTTGCGAGATCTCGGGCTGATAAGGCGTGTAGGCGGTGTACCAGGCCGGGTTTTCAAAGATGTTGCGCAGGATGACGCCCGGGGTGTGGCTGTTGAAGTAGCCCTGGCCGATCATCGACTTCATGACCTTGTTCTTGGCCGCGATGGCTTTCAGCTTGCCCAGCGCGGCCTGTTCCGGCATCGGGTCAAAGAACTGGCCCAGTTCGAGCTTGCTCTTCTTGCGGATGTTGGCGGGCACGATGGCGTCGATCAGGGCCGCGCGCGAGGCGTAGCCGAGGGTCGCCAGCATGGCGGCTTGCTCGCTGTCGGAAGGGCCAATGTGGCGTTCGATGAAGGCGTCGCGTGCTTCGAGTTGGGTCAGGCTGGTGCGGGTCATGATAGTCGGGGCCAAAAAAAGACTGCCGCCGCGCGGGACGCGGGCTGCGAACTGATTGAGATGAGCTGGAACTGGCTGCGCGCCCCCAGGGCGCGCCAGCCTGCTTTACTTAGAATTTAGTCTGCGGTCGCTTTGCCGTAGGCGGCCGCGTCGAGCAGGCCGTCGATGGCGCCGGCGTCGCTCGGCTTGAGCTTGAACAGCCAGGCCGAGTAGGCGTCGGCGTTGATCGAGTCGGGCGCATCGGCCACGCTGTCGTTGACGGCGACGACTTCGCCGGACAGCGGTGCGTAGATGTCGCTGGCTGCCTTGACCGATTCCACCACGGCGGCGTCGTCGCCGGCGGTGAAGGACTTGCCTACCTTCGGCAGTTCGACGAACACGATGTCGCCGAGCGCATCCTGGGCGTACTCGGTGATGCCGACGGTGACGGTGCCGTCGGCTTCAGCACGGACCCACTCGTGGGACTCGGTGTATTTCAGGTTGGCAGGAATATTCATGGTAAGGCTCCGGATGTGTTGGTTGTTGTTTGCTGGTGTCGTGCTGATGCGTTGGCAATGCTACCCGATTCAGGCCGCCAGGATTTTACCGTTGCGCACAAAGGGCAGCTTGACCACGCTCGCGGCCAGCTTCTTGTCGCGGATTTCCACGTGTACGGTGTCGCCGAGGGCAACGTCCATCGGCAGGCGCGCCAGCGCGATCGCTTCCTGCATGGTGGGACTGAAGGTGCCGCTGGTGATTTCGCCGCTGCTGCCGGAAGCGCTCACCACCTTCTGGTGGGCGCGCAGGATGCCGCCTTTTTCGCGCAGGATCAGGCCGACGAACTGGGCTTTCTGGCCCATCGCCTGCAGCGCCGCCTTGCCGATGAAGTCGCGCTCGGAGACCAGGTCGACGGTCCAGGCCAGGCCGGCGTCGAGCGGGTTGACGCTTTCGTCCATGTCCTGTCCATACAGGTTCATGCCCGCTTCCAGGCGCAGCGTGTCGCGCGCGCCCAGGCCGGCCGGCTTGACGCCGGCGCCGATCAAGGCGTTCCACAGCGCGTCGGCCTGCGATGCGGGGAAGGCCAGTTCGAAACCGTCTTCGCCGGTGTAGCCGGTACGCGCCACCATGACTTCGCCGAAGGCGGTGTCCTTGACGATGACGGCGTTGAAGGGTTTCAGGCCTTCGGACGCGGCCTGGGTGGTCGGCAGCACTTCCCAGACCTTGGCCCGCGCGCTCGGACCCTGGACCGCGATCAGCGCCATGGTGTCGGCGGCGGCGCCGTCGCGGCGCTGGGTGATGGTCACGCCGCTGTTGGTGGCGGCGTTTTGCGCGGCCATCCAGGCCAGGTCTTTTTCGGCGGTGCCGGCGTTGACCACCAGGCGGAACCAGGTTTCGCTGAAGTAGTAGACGATCAGGTCGTCGATCACGAAGCCTTCGGGCTTGAGCATGCAGGAGTAGAGCGCCTTGCCCGCTACCTGGAGCTTGTCGACGTTATTGGCCAGCAGGCCGCGCAGGAAAGGGCGCACCTGCTCGCCGGTCAGATCGACCACGCACATGTGCGAGACGTCGAACATGCCGACGTCATTGCGCACCACGTGATGCTCTTCGATCTGGGAGCCGTAGTTGACGGGCATGTCCCAACCGCCGAAGTCGACCATCTTGGCGCCGGCGGCGCGGTGTGCGGAATTGAGCGGGGTCGCTTTGAGCGTCATGGAATCCTCAGGTCAGGTAAGGCACAGTCAATAGGGGTACGCCGAGCAGACAGGAAGGCCATGGCCGTTCAAGTGTGTTCGCGCCCCTCTGTCCTTGGTACCTGAGAGATAGCGGTGGGTGGTCCGCCTGCCCCTTCGGTGGGCCGCCGGCATGTGCCGCGGCCGCTCTCCAGAGTTTTGCCGGCTGCGCCTTGCGCCGCCGACCCTTGACCGGTCCTTTTGCCTGAGAGTTTTTGGGTGATGCCCCTTCGGCGGCAGCGCTGCGGCTACCCTCTCCCGATCAAGACTGTGGAGGATATACCACCGGGCCGGTGCGGTCAACCTGCGGACGCGCCTGGAACCGGGGCCGAGGTGGGGCAGGGCGCGCACGACTGGGCTGCGTGCTCATGCCTTTTGCGCTATCTATTTGTTAGAATCATTCATCCACTTTTCGAGTACATAGCCATGAGCGAAGAACAGACTACACACGAAACGGACGCCTGGTTCACGCTGTCGGGCGATGTCAACAGCGATATGGTGCACCGCGTCTTCGAAGCGGTGTCCACCATGAGCAGCGAAGGCATCGAGACCGCGCACGTGCTGATCCAGTCCAACGGGGGCTATGTCAGCGACGGGCTATGCCTGTATAACTACCTGTCGAACGCCCCGGTCAAGTTCGTGATGTACAACGCGGGCGCGGTCGCCTCGATCGCGGTGACCGTCTTTTTGGCGGGCTCCAAACGCTATGCCAGCGAGACCGCGCGCTTCATGGTGCACAAGTCGCATGCCACCGCCTCCCCCGGGGCGCGGCCCGATGCGCTCAATATCATTGTCGAGGGTTTGCGGGCGGACGACATGCGCACCGAGTCCATCCTGCGCAAGCATATCGAACTCACGCCCGAACAGTGGGCGATCCACCAGTATTCCGACCTGCACCTGACCTCGCGCGATGCCAAGACGGCGCGCATGATCAACGACGTGGCGGATTTTGCGCCGCCTAAGGGTGTGCATATCCGGAATATATAAGGTACGGAGTTAACGCTTGCGTAGGGCGGAAAAGCGCAGCGCCTTCCGCCGTGCGAGGTACGAGTCCGTCGCGGCTCATCCGTAGCACGGCGGAAGGCGCCCTTTGGGCTTTTCCGCCCTACACAAGTAGCATCGGCCACCCAAGCTGCGCATAAAAAAGAGCCTGTCAACGGCAAGGCCATTGCAGACTCTTTCTATTGCTTCCTGTTTGGCTACTGTGGCGGCGCAACCCGGAAACCCGGCTGCGCCCAGCTTACTGCGCCAAGGGCGTCAGTTGTCAGCGGTTATCGCTGTTTTTGCTGCCGGACGAAGAGCCCGACTGCTTGCTGCCCGAGCCGGAACCGGATTGCTGCGAGTTGTTCTTGTCGTCGTTCTTGTGGCTCTGACGACCTGCTTCGACGTGCTGCTCATGGGTACCGCCTTGCGTACCGCTGCCGGAGCGCGAGCCGCTGCCCTGGTTGCCCGACTGCTTGCTGGAGCTGGAGCTATCGCTTTGCTTGCTGCCCTGACCGCTTTTCTGATTCGAGTTCATGTTCATTCCTTTGTGAAGTTTGAAAATGTCGTGCTCGCCGATGCGCAGTGGGGAAAGGTTTCTCTACTGCCTGACCGGTGTTGCCATGATGCGAGCAGAGCAGTTGAATCGGTATCGGAACAGTACCTGAATGAGTGTAGGAGCTGCTCCTACAATGTTGAAATAAAGTATGTAGCCAGGCGCTGGCAGAGCGCGTCACGGCGTCGCGCCGCCGCGCTGGCCGCTGTGGCGAACCGGCATCACGGTGGCACTGGCACGCACCGCCCGGCCTGGTGTGCTCAACTTGCCAGGGTTGCTCGCGACCAACTGGATGCGCGGCTCGGGCTGCGCGTATTCGGGGCCGAGCAGGTAGGCATCGACCATGCGCAGCAGGCTGCCGGCCTGGTCGCGCAGCTGGGCCGCCGCAGCGGCGGTGTCGTCGGCCTGGAGCGCTTGCTGACGCGCGGCCATGTCGAGTGCGGCAATGGCCTGACTTACCTGGATCACGCCGCTGTTTTCCAGCAGGTTCGCTTCGGCGATGCCGTTCACCAGTGCGCTGGCGCGCTGCACGCTCGCGGACACCTCGTTCATGGCGCGTGTGGCCTGGTCCGACAGCGAGCTGCCTGCGGCTCCCTGGGCACCGCAGTCGTCGATCAGCGCCTTGATCTCGCGTCCCGCCGCGGCTGATTGCTCGGCCAGCATGCGCACCTCGGCCGCGACCAGGGCGAAGGCGCCGCAGCTGCCTTCGCTGCCGGCACCGCCGGCCCGCGCCGCCTCGACGGCGGCATCGAGCGCAAGCATGCTGGCCTTGAAGGCGATGGCGTCGATCACGCCGACAATGCCGGCAATCCGCTTGGCGGAGGCGGTCATCGCCGCCATGCTGTGCGCCAGGCCGAGCACGGCGCGGGCGCCGCCGTCGGCCGCGCAATGCGTCGTGTCCACCAGTTGGCTGAGTTCGGTGGTCTGGCCGGCCCGGTCGTCGATCAGGATGCCGAGTTGATGCAAGGCGGCGGCGGCCTGCTCGACCGTCAGCGCGTGCTGTTCGCCGCGCCCCGGCAGATGACGCCTGGCGGCGGCGATCTGGCCGGCGCCGTATGACAGGTTTTCCGTGCCGCTGCGCAGGCGCGCGATCAGTCCGGACAGTTTGTCGTGGACATCCTGCATGGAGTCGATCAGTACCCCGGCTTCGCCCGGCATTGCGCCCTTGCCGGCGCCGACTTTGCTACGCAGGTCGCCGTCGGCGATGCGGCGGGCGGCAGCCGCGGCCTGCCGCAGCGGCCGCGCCAATTCCGCGCGCAGCCACAGGGCCAGGATGGCGGCCAGGGAGAGGTTGCCGCCGATACATAAGACCACCCACCAGTGTCCCTTGGCCATGCCGCCCGCGCCCAGCGACACCGCCTTGAGCGCGCCGCCGCTCAACTTCTGGCCCGCCACGGCCGATAACGCCTGGGTACTGCTAAGTTGCATCAACAGACTCACCGTCAACAAGGTGCTCAGGCACATGATCAGCGCGAACGCCGCGGACAACTTGGTGCCAGTGTCGAGCTGGTGGAACAGTTTCATGGCGTTTCCTTCAGTGGGGAGCGGTCGCGATCTTGTTATGTTAGGGAAACTTGGATGGCAATCTTTGCGGCGCGTCAACGGGAACTGCGGGCGGGGGAGTGTTGTCTTGTCGTAAACACACGGGGTGCACAGCGGTTTGTGCGCTTGGACAAACAAAATCACCATTTCTTTCAAATTGCCTATTGCCATACGGCAATAATGTGCCACAATGGCGTTATGGTAATTGGCATGGCGTGGATCTTCTAACATCGGGACGAGCAGACAATGGCTCTCACTTCAACAAATTCAGCAACTGCAAAAAAGACAGTCCTGTCGCAGCATGCGATGTTGGAAAGCCTCGTCGCTACAGTTACGAAGCATGCGGGCGAGCACCTGGTGGCCGTCGCCACGCGCCTGGTGGCCGCGCTGGGCGACGTGAGCGATCCGGCGCTGGACGCCCGCACCGTCTTCCTGCGTGTCAAATCGGGTAACCTCCTCAAGAACAATAGCTACGCCTTCGTGCATCTGGCCTCGGAAAGCCTGGCGCATGCCTTGCACAAGGAAATCGAGATTCTGGCGCCGCGCGCCGTCAAGTCCAAGATTCCATCGCTCGACGAGCTCTCGCTCGTTCCGTTCGAAGAAATGGACAACCGCGTGGCCTTCGACGCCATCAGCCGTCCGTTTGAAATGCAATATGCCAGCCAGATCGCCACGCTCAACGTGCGCCTCGGCTTCCTGCTCGATCGCGACATCCTGCGCATTTCCCAGAATCCCTTCCGGCCGGAGCTGTTCCTGTCGGTGCTGTACCAGACCTGGCGCGGTTTCGACCCGGATACGGAAGCCCATCCGCTGATCCTTCCGCTGCTCAAACCATCCTTGCTGTTCGACCTGGCGCCGGTGTACGACGCGCTGTGCGACATCCTGATGAAGAAGGGGCAGCCCGGCTCGATCGACGATTTCAACATCAAGAAAACCGAGAGCGCCGCGGCGCTCAAGAAGGCGGACGAAGACAAGAAGGCCGCCCTGGCCAAGCAGTTGCGCAGTTTTCTGGGCGGCGAGAAGCCGGCCGCGCCAGTGTCCGAGTTCGGCGACATTCCGATGATCCCGATGATCCCGGACTTGCCCGCGGCCAGCGATGGCGGCGGCGGCTGGCGTCCGAGCGCGGCGCCCTCGTTCCAGGGCGTGGCGCCGGCGGTGCAGTCGGCCGGTCCTGCTCAGCATGGTGGGCAGGCGCAGCCAGGCGGTGGTTTCGTGCCGGCAGCCCCTTTTACCGGCGCACATGCCAGTGGCCATGCCGGCCACGCTGGCGATCAGCATGGTGGCCAGCTCAGCCCGATGGGACAGGTTCCGCATTTCGGCCCGGGCGGTTATATCGGCCCGCTTCCGCAAGGCGGACAGCCGGGCCACGGCGCGCCTGGCGGCCATGGCATGCAGCAAGGCCACGGCATGCACGCGGGCTACGGCGACCAGCCGGTGTTCATGGGCCAGGGCGGCTTCTTCCCGCAGGGACAGGCCGTGATTCCCGGTCCGCTGCTGGACATGCTCAAACAGATGCAGGTGGCGGCGCCGCAGGCGTTCTCCGAGCCGACCACGGCTGCGGAACTGCAGGCCGGCAACGTGTTCTACCTGCCGCGCCTGAAGCAAAGTCTGCCGCAGGGAGCGCTGTCGCGCGGCGACGAAAGCACCGTCGACCTGCTGTCGAAGATCTTCGAAACCGTCTTCCTTGATCCAAATATTCCCAAGGAAACACGGGACCTGATCCAGTTCCTGCAGATTCCGGTGCTCAAGGCGGCCCTGCACGACAATAATTTCTTCTACGAAGAGCAGCACCCTGCACGCCGCATGATCGACCTGATGTCGCGCATGGGCATGGAGCAGCGCAAGAATCCGGACGATCCGGTCTACCAGGCCATGCAGCGCAGCGTGGACCGGGTGGGGCGCGAGGCAGATGCGCCGGTCAGTGCCTTTACCGAGGCGGTGGAAGAGCTCGAAGCCAGCATCAAGGCCGAGGAAGAGGTCGCCGCCACTGTCATCGCCGCGCCGATCGCCGCCGCCCTGAAACAGGAAAAAGTCACTGCCGCAACGCGTTCGGCCAAGAGCGCCGTGGCTGCCCGCGTGGGCAGCGGCGAAGTGGTCGCCATGCTCGAAACTTTCCTCGAGCGCAAGTGGACCTCGGTGCTGACCGTGGCCTACAGCGTGGAAGACGACAAGCCTGGCGCGGTCGGCAATGCCACCAAGACCATGGACGACCTGATCTGGAGCGTCAAGCCGAAGATCACCCACGACGAACGCAAGAACCTGATCGCCAAGCTGCCGGGCCTGCTGGCAACCCTGAATAAGTGGCTCGACATCATCAAATGGCAGGATGCCGACCGTCTGCAGTTCTTCGCAGAACTGGCCGAAACCCACGCCTCGATCGTGCGGGCGCCGCTCGACATCACCCCCGAGCGCCAGCTGGAAATCGCGGTGGAAGTGGCCCAGCAGGACGCGATGCGGCGCCTGGAAAAGGAAAACGCCGCGCTGGCGGAAGCGGCCGAAGCGGCGAATACCCAGCTCGACAATGCCCTGATTGCGGTCGATGCGCTGGAACGCGGCATGTGGCTGGAGTTCACGCAAAACGATGCCAGCGTGCGCAAGGTCAAGCTCGCGTGGATCAGCCCGCTGCGCACGCTCTACATCTTCTCGACTGGCGCACGCCAGGAAGCGTTCTCGATTCCGGCCGACAAGCTGGTCGAAGCCTACCGCGCCGACCGGGTGAAAGTCATGCGCACCGACGGCGTGGTCGGCCGCGCACTGAGCGAAGCGATGGAACAAGCCGTCAACGATCCGCAGCATACCCAGACTGCCGCCGCCTGAGAAGGCGGCGGCTCACGTTTGACCTGCCCATGCAGTCTTCATGGGGCCAAAGCACCCGAGAATGGCCGAAAACCCGGCAACAAATGGTATGATGGGCATCTTTCTGATTCCCTGGCCTGCCAAGCAACGTGCGTCTATCCTCCATCAAATTGTCGGGATTTAAGTCTTTCGTCGATCCCACCAATTTCCAGGTGCCGGGTCAGCTTGTTGGCGTCGTCGGTCCCAACGGTTGCGGCAAGTCGAACATCATCGACGCGGTGCGCTGGGTGCTGGGCGAATCGAAGGCCTCCGAACTGCGCGGCGAGTCGATGCAGGACGTCATCTTCAACGGCTCGACCCACCGCAAGCCGGCCGGGCGCGCCTCGGTCGAACTGGTGTTCGACAACAATGACGGCAAGGCCGCCGGCCAGTGGGGGCAATACGCCGAGATCGCGGTCAAGCGCACCCTGACGCGCGACGGCACCTCCACCTATTACATCAACAGCCAGCCGGTACGCCGGCGCGACATCCAGGATATCTTCCTGGGCACGGGCCTGGGCCCGCGCGCCTACGCCATCATCGGCCAGGGCATGATTTCGCGCATCATCGAATCGCGCCCGGAAGAGTTGCGCGTGTTCCTGGAAGAAGCGGCCGGCGTGTCCAAGTACAAGGAACGCCGGCGCGAGACGGAAAACCGCCTCAACGACACGCGCGAGAACCTGCTGCGGGTGGAAGACATCCTGCGCGAGCTGAACGCCAACCTGGAAAAGCTGGAAGCGCAGGCGGTGGTGGCCAATAAATTCCATTCCCTGCAAGCCGACCAGGAAGAAAAGCAGAAGCTCCTGTGGCTGCTGCGCAAGAACGAAGCCCAGGCCGAGCAGACCCGCTATTTCCGCGACATGGAGCAGGGCCAGACCGTGCTGGAAGAACAGACCGCCAAGCTGCGCCATGTGGAACTGGAACTGGAACACATGCGCCAGGCCCATTTCGCGGTGGGCGACCGCCTGCACACAGCCCAGGGCCATCTGTACCAGACCAATGCTGAAATCGGCTCGCTGGAAGCGCAGATCAAGTTCGTCATCGAATCGCGCAGCCGCCTGCAGAACCAGATCGCGGCCCTGGGCGCCCAGCGCAACCAGTGGAAGAGCCAGGCCGAAGACCTGCAGCAGCAGATCGAAGAAGCCGAATACCTGCTGGAAGAACTGGGCGGGCGGGTCGAACAATCGCAGATGGCCGCCGAAGCCCAGGGCGAACGGGTGCCCGCGCTGGAGACGGCCTGGCGTGCCGCGCAGCAGGCCACCACCGAATCGCGCGCCAAGATCATGCAGGCGCAGCAGCAGATCGAACTCGAATCGGCACATCAGCGCAATGCCTCGAACATTCTGGCTAGCCTGTTGACGCGGCGCGAGCGCCTGCAGCAGGAAAAGACGGGCCTCAATCTGCCGGACACCGCCCATCTGTCCAACCTGCGCATGCAGTTGGAAGAAAAGCAGCAAAGCCTGGAAGAACAGACCATGCTGCTGGAAGAAGCGGCCGAACAGCAGCAGCGCACCGAGGAAGAGCGGGTAGCGGCGCAAGCCCAGGTCAATGCCGAAACAGCCGCCAACGCCCAGCTCGAAGCGCGCCTGAACGCCCTCAAGCAGTTGCAGGAACGCGTGCAAACCCAGGGCAAGGTCCAGCCCTGGCTGCAAAAGCACGAACTGGACGGCCTGCCGCGCCTGTGGCAAAAACTGCACATCGAGCAGGGCTGGGAAACCGCGATGGAAGCGATCCTGCGCGAACGCACCACCGCGCTGGAGATGTCGAACATCGACTGGGCCAAGGCCTTTTTCAGCGATGCGCCGCCGGCCAAGCTGGCCCTGTACGCGCCTTCGATGGCGAATGCGGTCGCGCCGGCCGAAGTGCCGGGCCTGAAGCCCTTCGTCAACCTGCTCAAGCTGAACGAGGCGGGCGTGCGCGGCCTGCTGCACGACTGGCTGCACAATGTGTACGTAGCCGAGGATACCGCCAGCGCCTTTGCCGATCGCGCGCGCCTGCCGCTGGGCGGCTGCTTCATCACGCGCCAGGGCCATGTGGTGACCCAGTCGAGCGTGCGCTTTTACGCCGCCGATTCCGAGCAGGATGGCGTGCTCGGGCGCCAGCAGGACATCGACAACATCACCAAGCAGTTGCGCGCCCAGACCATGCTGGCCGACGAGGCCCGCGCCCGCGCGGTGCGCGCCGATGCGGCCGGGACCGAACTGACGCGGCGCCTGCAGGAGGCGCGCCAGCGCGTGGCGACCCTGACCCAGTCGGTGCACGTGCTGCAGATCGATGTCGTCAAGCAGTCCGAGGTCGAGGCGCGCTTCAATCAGCGCAGCTCGCAGATCCTGGCCGACCTGGCCGAGATCGCGGCCCAGGAAGCCGAGCAGCAGCAGATCAAGGCGGAGTCCGAGGAAAAGTTCGAACAGCTCGACATGGCGCTGGCCGACCTGCAGGGCGCCCACGAAGATGGCCAGACCGCCTTCCTGGAAAAGGAACAGGCGCTGACCGACGCGCGCGAAAAGCTGCGCGAGCTGGAGCGCGCGGCGCAGGAAGCGCAGTTCGCCGAAAAAAGCCAGCGTACCCGCATCGAGGAACTGCGCCGCACCATCGCCACCGCAACGGCCCAGGCGGCCCAGGTGGGCGAGAGCATCGAGGTCGGCCAGCAGGAGCTGGAGATGCTCGAAAGCGGCGCGGCCGACGACGGCTTGCAGGAACTGCTCGAGCGCCGTTCGACGCAGGAGCGGGCCTTGTCCGACGCCCGCCATGAGCTCGACCAGATCACCCAGCAACTGCGCGCGGCCGAGGAAGCGCGCATGCAGGGCGAGCGCAGCCTGCAGCCGCAGCGCGACAAGATCATGGAGATGCAGCTCAAGGAGCAGGCCGCGCGCCTGAACCAGGAGCAGTTCGCCGAAGCGCTCAAGGCGGTCGACGCCGACGAAGCGGCGCTGTCGCAAAAACTCCATCCGGACATGAAGCCGTCCTACCTGCAGGGCGAAGTGACGCGCCTGACGAATGCGATTTCGGCGCTGGGCGCGGTCAACCTGGCGGCGCTGGACGAACTGGCGCAGGCCTCCGAGCGCAAGAACTTCCTGGACTCGCAGAACAAGGACCTGACCGAGGCCATCACCACCCTGGAAGACGCGATCGCGCGCATCGACAAGGAAACGCGCGAGCTGCTGCAGGAGACCTTCGACAAGGTCAACCACCATTTCTCGGAACTGTTCCCGATCCTCTTCGGCGGCGGCAACGCCAGGCTGGTGATGACCGGCGACGAGATCCTCGACTCCGGCGTGCAGGTCATGGCGCAGCCGCCGGGCAAAAAGAACGCCACCATCCACCTGCTGTCGGGCGGCGAAAAAGCCCTGACCGCGACGGCGCTGGTGTTCTCGATGTTCCGCCTCAATCCCGCTCCCTTCTGCCTGCTCGACGAGGTTGACGCGCCGCTCGACGACGCCAACACCGAGCGTTTCTGCAGGATGGTGAAACGGATGTCCGACCATACCCAATTCCTTTTCATCTCGCATAATAAAATTGCGATGGAAATGGCCAATCAACTGATCGGTGTGACGATGCAAGAGCAGGGCGTATCGCGCATTGTGGCGGTGGACATGGAGTCCGCCGCGAATTTTGCTACCGAGGCACAAGCAGCATGACAGATCTTCAAATGAGCCTGATTGGCGCCAGCACGGTGTTCGTGGCCGGCGTCTTCGCATACAACAAATGGCAGGAGCACAAAGCCAAGAAGAGCGTGGAGCGCGCCTTTTCGTCCGAGCACGACGATGTGCTGATGCGCAGCGGCGAAGCGCGCAGCGAACCGAGTTTCGACCTGAGCGCTTCGCGCGGCGACGGTGCCGAACCCGGGGAGGAAGTGCGCGAGCCCGAGATCGCCGCCCTGGCGGCCACCGTCCCCGGTGCAGACCCGGCCACCCCGGCGGCCGAACTGGCCAACAGCCTGGTCGACCCGCTGATCGATTGCCTGATTCCGCTGGCGCTGGAAATCGCGGTCCGTGGCGACAAGATCCTCCCGGTGCTGCACACCCTGCGCCACGTGGGCAACAAGCCGATTCACTACATCGGCCTGCACGTCAATGGCGACTGGGAACCGATCACCCATGGCGGCGTGTACACCAAGCTGCAGGCCGGCGTGCAGATGGCCAGCCGCACCACCGCCCTGAACGAACTCGAATACTCGGAACTGGTCACGCGCCTGCGCGCGATGTCCGATGAAATCGGCGCCGAACCGGAAATCCCGGACATGATCGAAGTCATGGGCGAGGCGCGCACCCTTCACCGTTTCGTGGCCGGGCACGACGCCCAGCTGGGCGTGAACCTGCTGTCGAACGGCGCGCCCTGGTCCATGACGACCCTGATCGGCGCCCTGGAAAAGCAGGGCTTCGATGTGCGTCCGGACGGGCGCTTCATCATGCCCGACGGCGAAGGCGGCCAGCTGTTTACGCTCTCGACCAATGTCACCCTGGGCGCCGATACCACCTCGCGCCTGACGTTGCTGCTCGATGTGCCCTGCGTGGCACCCGCGCGTGACGGCTTCGGCAAGATGGTCGAATGCGCCAACGCGCTGGTGGGGCGCCTGGACGCCATCATCGTCGACGACAGCGACCAGCCGCTCACGGTCGAGGCCCTGGGCGAAATCAACAGCCAGGTGCTCGACTTCTACCAGGAGATGGAAGCGGCGGACATTCCCGCCGGCTCGACGCGCGCCATGCGCCTGTTCAGCTAAGCGAAAGGGCACCGTGACCAGCGCATCGACCGCCGCCAGCCAGGCCACGACCTCCGAGCAGCTCGCCCGCATGGCGTGGCTGACCGAGGAACTGAACCGCCACATCTTTGCCTATCATGTGCAGGATGCGCCGACTATCCCGGACGCCGAATACGACCGCCTGTTTCGCGAGCTGCAGGCGCTCGAAGCGGCCAACCCGGAAGCGGTCAGTGTCGATTCGCCGACCTACCGTGTGGGCGCGGCGCCGCTGCCCGAATTCAAGCAGGTCACCCATACGGTGCCTATGCTGTCGCTCAATAACGCCTTTGCCGACGAAGACGTCGACAATTTCGACCGCCGCGTGCGTGAAGGGCTCGACGAAGTGCAGGTCGACTACGCCGCCGAACTCAAATTCGACGGCCTGGCCATCAGCCTGCGTTACGAGGACGGTGTGTTCGTGCAGGCCGCCACCCGCGGCGACGGCGCCACCGGCGAAGACGTCACCGCCAATATCAGGACGGTCAAGGCCATCCCTCTGCGCCTGCATGGCGCCAAGGGCGCGCCGGTGCCCAAGGTGCTGGAGGTACGCGGCGAAGTGCTGATGTACAAGGCCGATTTCATCAAGCTCAATCTGCGCCAGCGCGCCGCCGGCCAGAAGGAATTCGCCAATCCGCGCAACGCCGCCGCCGGCAGCCTGCGCCAGCTCGATTCGCGCATAACGGCCCAGCGCAGCCTGCGCTTCTTCTGCTACGGGGTGGGCGCGCTTGACGGCGCCGACATGCCGGCCTCGCATTCGGCCCTGCTGGACTGGTACGACACCCTCGGCCTGCCGGTCTCGAAGGAGCGCAAGGTCGTCAGCGGCGCCGAAGGACTGCTCGCCTATTACCGCGACATCGGCGCGCGCCGCGCCGGTCTGCCGTATGAAATCGACGGTGTGGTCTACAAGGTCAACCGCGCCGAACTGCAGCAGAAACTCGGCTTCGTCTCGCGCGCGCCGCGCTTTGCAGTGGCTCACAAATTCCCCGCCGAGGAAGCGCTTACGCGCGTGCTCGACATCGAAGTCCAGGTCGGACGCACCGGCGCCATTACGCCGGTGGCGCGGCTGGCCCAGGTGAATGTGGGCGGTGTGAACGTCACCAATGCCACCCTGCACAACGAAGGCGAAGTGCGGCGCAAGGATATCCGCATCGGCGACACCGTCATCGTGCGCCGCGCCGGCGACGTGATTCCCGAAGTGGTCGCCTGCGTGCCCGATGCGCGTCCGCTCGATGCGCGCGAATTCATCATGCCGGCCAACTGCCCGGTGTGTGGTTCGCCCATCGTGCGCATGGAAGACGAGGCGGTGGCGCGCTGCTCCGGCGGCTGGACCCACTGCAGCGCCCAGAAGAAGGGCGGTCTGATGCACTTCGTCTCGCGCCGCGCGATCGACGTCGAAGGCCTGGGCGACCAGCTGATCGAACAGCTCGTGGACAAGGACCTGATCCAGACCGCGGCCGACCTGTACACCCTCGACCATGCCAAGCTCGCTGGCCTGGACCGGATGGCCGCCAAGTCGGCGCAGAACGTGCTCGACGCACTGGAAAAATCGCGCGACACCACGCTCGCGCGCTTCATCTACGCCCTCGGCATCCGCAACGTCGGCGAATCGACCGCCAAGGCGCTGGCCCAGCACTTCGGCAACCTGGACGCGCTGATGCATGCGGCGACCTGGGAAGGCGGTCTGCAGCTGCTGGAAGTGGCCGACGTCGGCCCGGTGGTGGCGCGCTCGATCAGCGAATTTCTGAGCGACCCGGCCAACGCCGCACTGGTGGCCACGCTCAAGGGACAGCTGCGCTGGAAAGAGGGCGCGCATGTGATGAAGGCCGCCGGTGCGCTGGCCGGCAAGACCTTTGTGCTGACCGGGACCCTGCCCACCATGGGACGCGACGACGCCGCCGCGCTGGTCGAAGCGGCCGGCGGCAAGGTGTCCGGCTCGGTGTCCAAGAAAACCAGCTACGTCGTCGCAGGCGCGGACGCGGGCAGCAAGCTGGCCAAGGCCCAGGAACTGGGCATCACGGTACTCGACGAAGAAGGGCTGCTGGCACTGCTCGCCAGCGCAACCACCACGGAAGACAAAGCAGATGACGCTAGTTAAAAAAGCCGTATTTCCGGTCGCAGGCCTGGGCAGCCGCTTTTTGCCTGCGACCAAAGCGCAGCCAAAGGAGATGCTGCCGATCGTCGACAAGCCCCTGATCCAGTATGCGGTCGAAGAAGCCGTGGCCGCCGGTATTACTGAAATGGTCTTCATCACCGGGCGCAACAAGCGCGCCATCGAAGACCATTTCGACACCGCCTACGAGCTGGAGTCCGAGCTGGAGGCGGCCGGCAAGAACGAGCTGCTCGACATGGTGCGCAGCGTGATCCCCAAGAATATCAACTGCATTTATATCCGGCAGTCGGCCCCGCTTGGCCTTGGCCACGCCGTCCTGTGCGCGCGTCCGGTGATCGGCAACGAACCCTTTGCGGTGCTGCTGGCCGACGACTTCATGGATACGGCGGCGGGCGAAAAACCGGTGCTGGCCCAGATGACCGAAACCTACGCGTATGAGCAATGCAGCCTGCTGGCGGTGCAGGAAGTCGCGCCCGAGAACACGCGCCAGTACGGCATCGTCAAGGCCACGCCCTATCGTCCGCACCTCGAACTGGTGTCCCAGATTGTCGAGAAACCGAAGCCGGAACTGGCACCGTCGAACCTCGCCGTGGTGGGACGCTACGTCCTGTCGCCGAAGATTTTTGATTTCCTCGCCACCATCGGCGCCGGAGCGGGCGGTGAAATCCAGCTGACCGACGGCATTGCCGCGCTGATGGCGGCCGAGCGCGTGCTGGCTTACCGCTACGCCGGCCAGCGTTACGATTGCGGATCCAAGCTGGGCTACCTGCAGGCCATGACGGCGATGGGGCTCAAGCACCCGGAAACGGGCGCCGGCCTGGCCGCATTCCTGGACCAGCTGTATCTGGAAAGGCATCCCGTATGACCGTCCGCGAGATTCTGAAAATGGGCGATCCGCGCCTGCTGCGCGTGGCCGAACCGGTGACCGAGTTCGACACGCCCGCCATGAAGACCCTGATCGCCGACATGTTCGACACCATGCACGCGGCCAATGGCGCAGGCCTGGCGGCGCCGCAGATCGGCGTCAACCTGCAGCTGGTGATCTACGGCTTCAAGAACAACGAGCGCTATCCCGATGCGCCCGCGGTGCCGGAAACGGTGCTGATCAACCCGGTGCTCACGCCCCTGTCCGACGAGAAGGAAGAAGCCTTCGAAGGCTGCCTGTCGGTGCCCGGCCTGCGCGGCAGCGTGCCGCGCTTTACGCGCCTGCGCTACGAAGGCGTGGACCAGCACGGCCAGCCGATCCGGCGCGAAGTCGAGGGCTTCCATGCGCGCGTGGTGCAGCACGAAGTCGACCACCTGCTCGGCATCCTGTATCCGATGCGGATCGAGGACTTTTCCAAATTCGGCTATACCCAGGTCATGTTCCCCGACCTTGACCCCAACGAAGACGACTGAATCACGATGAGCTACAAGACCTTGGCGGCACTGATGGCCGCCGCGCTGCTGTGTGCCCCCGCTATCGCGCAGGAGAACGCGGCAACGCAAACGGCTTTCGACGGCACGGCCAAGCGCAGCCAGTTGTGGCTGGCGACCGGCTTCGCCACCTACCACTTCCAGAGCGACAAAGACCTCAACGGGCGCAATCCCGGCGTGGGGGTGGAGTACCGCCTGTCGGAAGCATCTGCGCTGACGGCCGGGCGCTTCTTCAACAGCGACCGCCAGCATTCACGTTATGCGGGGATGTACTACCAGCCTCTCGAATGGCACGGGGTGCGCTTCGGTGGCGTGGTGGGCGGCTTCGACGGTTATCCAAAGATGCGCAACGGCGGCTGGTTCCTGGCCGCGATTCCGACTGCGACCTTCGAGTACCAGCGTGTAGGGATCAACGTGGCGGTCGTGCCGACGTACAAGGAAAGGCTGCACGGCGGGATTTCAGTCCAGCTCAAATTCAAGCTGTTCGAGTAGTCCGGCCGTTAGCGCCTTAGATGCTGCGCCAAAAATGCCCAGGTGCGTTCATTCGCCAGCGTCGCCGCCGTAGCATCATAATGCTTGCCATGATGGCGCGCGAAAGCGTGGTTCTGGCCCGGATAGGTGTAGACCTGCGCCTTCGGATTGCCCGAGGCCGACGCGATGATCGCCGCGCGTGCCTCGGCGGCGATGAATTCATCTGCCTCGGCCAGATGCATGATCAAGGGGCAGGACAGGTTCCTGAACTCACCGAGGTAGTTGTGGGTACCGCCGCCATAGTAAGCGGCGGCCGCATCCGGATGGCCGCGCACCGCGCTTAAGAACGTCATCAGGCCACCCAGGCAAAATCCGATCACGCCCACCTTGCCGGTTGCCCCCGGCAGCGCGCGTGCTGCCGCCATCGCGGCGGTGATGTCATCGACGCCCTTGTCGATATCGAAGGCCTTTTTCAGCGCCATGGCCTGCTTCCACTGTTCCTCGGTCTGGTCGTTCAGGTCCACGCCCGGCTGCACGCGCCAGAACAGGTCCGGCGCTAACGCGTAGTAGCCCAGGGACGCCAGGGTGTCGCAGGTTTCGCGCACATCGGCGTTGACGCCGAAAATTTCCTGGATCACGACCACTGAAGCGGCCGGCGTTGTGGCTGGCCGCGCCAGATAGGCATTGAAGCTGCCATCCGGGGTGGCAATACTGATCTGCTCACTCATGCTGTTTTCCTTTAGCGTTTCACCCTGGCCAGCGGATCGTTCTTGTTCCAGACCGGCATGGTGGCTGCGTTGGCGACCTCGTAGCCCAGGTTCAGGGTGAACTGGGCCTGCTGCACCATGCCGCGCAAGTCCCAGGAGGCGTTGTACTGGTCGGTGACCTGATGGTAGTCGCGCTTGAAGGCGACCATCCTGGCGCTCGACCCGGCCTGGTCGTGTTCGAAAGTGAAGCTGCCGTCGCCCGAGAACACGGCCGAACCCACATTGAACGCGGGTACGCCGGCCTTGGCGAAGATGAAGTGGTCGGCGCGGAAGTAAGCACCGCCCAGGTCCGGCGTGGCCGGCGCCAGGCGCAGTCCCATGGCCTTCGCGACCTTGGCGGCGCTGGCATACAGGGTGCTGCGTTCCGCGCCCGCCACGCCCATGTCGCGCGTCAGGCCGACAAAGTTCATGCTGTCCAGGTTCAGGTCCGCCGCGGTTTTATCGAGTGGCCAGAGAGGTTCGCGCACATAGCCGCGCGCCCCCAGCAGGCCTTGTTCCTCGGCGCAGGGCCAGAGGAAAATCTGGGTGCGCCTTGCAGGCTGGCGCACCGCGGCCTGCGCCATCGCCAGTAAGGCCGCTGTGCCGGACGCGTTGTCGATGGCGCCGTTCCAGATGTGATCGGGTTTGCCTTCCTCGCTCTCCATGCCCAGGTGGTCCCAATGGGCCGAGTAGATGACCGCTTCCTGTTTCAGCACCGGATCGGTGCCGGGCACAATGCCCGCCACGTTGTACTGGTCGATCTCACGGATCTTGCTGTCGACGGACACGTTGGCGCGTACACCCAGGTCGACCGGCTTGAAGCCGCGCACTTCGGCCTTGGCGCGCAGTGCGTCCAGGTCCTTGCCGGCGGCGGCGAACAGGGCGCGCGCCGCGTCCTCGTGCAGCCAGCCCTGCAGCGCGTTGCCGCCGCCGGACAGATGGAACTGCTCGTGGGTCATGCCGTTGGCCGGCACGCTCCACGGGTAGGAGGCCGATTCGGTGGTGTGGATCAGCAGGATACCGGCCGCGCCCTGGCGCAGCGCCTCCTCGTATTTGTACATCCAGCGCCCGCTGTAGGTGAGCGCCTTGCCTCCAAAGCGCTTCGGTTCCTCGGCGGTCGGCTTGGGATCGTTGACCATGGCGATCACGAGCTTGCCCTTGACGTCCACTCCCTTGTAATCGTTCCAGTTTTCGTCCGGCGAATCGATGCCATAGCCGACGAAGACCACAGGCGCATCGAAACGCACCTTGGCCTTGCCGCTCGCATTCATGAAGACGATTTCCTTGCCCAGGGCTGGCGCGAGGGTCTTGCCGCCTGCCTCGAAACGCACGGCGCTCGAGAGCTCCGTTTTGCTGCCGACCATCTTGATCGCCTGGCGATACACGCGGCCGGCGCCGGGAAGCAGGCCGATGGCAGCAGCCTGCGTCTCCAGGTAGCGCACCGCCATCTCGCCGCCACGCTGCCCGGTGCCGCGGCCTTCCATCCGATCGTCGGCCAGGTAAGCCAGGTGGGCGCGCAATGGCGCCTCGGCGACCACGGGCGTCTTCAGCGCTGCGGCAGCTTTCTTCGGCGCGGCGGCCTTTTTCTTCTGGGCGTAGACGGGGGCTGCGGCCAGGGCAAGGCCGAGAGCGAGGAGGGGAAGGCGACGCATTGATGCTCCGTTGATAATAATCAGCGTGCATCGTGCCATGAATGGGAGAGCGGCGCAACGGGCGCGCGACGCTCTGCGTCGTTTCTAAAACTGCTCTTCAGGCCGCAAATAACGCCACTGGCCGACCGGCAGATCGCCCAGCTTGACCTTGCCGATGCGTACGCGCTTGAGGCCGATGACTTTCAGTCCCACCATGTCGCACATGCGGCGGATCTGGCGCTTCTTGCCTTCCTTCAGCGTGAAGCTGAGCTGGTCGTCATTCTGCCAGCGCACCTTGGCCGGCAGCAGCGGCTTGCCGTCCATCCACAGGCCGAAACACAGCTTTTTCAGATCCGATTCGGGCAGCTTGCCTTCCTTGGTGTACTGCACCCGCACCAGGTATTCCTTTTCGATCGAGGTGTCTTCACCGATCAGGGTCTTGGCCACGCGCCCGTCCTGGGTCAGGATCAACAGGCCCACCGAGTCGATGTCGAGCCGTCCGGCCGGCACCAGCGAACGCAGCTGGGTCGGGTGGAATTGCTCGGGCGAGGGATCGTCCGGCCAGCGGTTCTCCGGTTTGATCAGGGCCACGGCAGGCGTATAGCCATCCTCGGCCTGGCCGCTGACGAAGCCCATCGGCTTGTTGATCAGGATCGTCACGCGCTTGGATTGCTCGGCCTGGGCCTGGCGCTCCACCGTGATTTTCTGGTGCGGCAGCACTTTGCTTCCCAGTTCGGAAATGACCTGGCCGTCGACCCGCACCCAGCCGCGCGCGATCCATTCATCGGCTTCGCGGCGCGAAGAGAGCCCGAGTTCGGACATGCGTTTGGAGAGGCGTACTAATTCAGTCATGGCTTGCTTTATAAAAGGGGCACTAAAAGGGGAATGCGGAAAGCGCTCAGACGCGCAGCGCGTCCAGCAAATCGGTCTCGAGCTGGATCTGGTTGCGCGCGTTGTTCAGTACAGCGCCGTCGACCAGGAACACGTCTTCGACCCGCTCGCCCAGGGTCATGATCTTGGCGGTGTGCAGGTTGATGCGGTAGCGTGTGAGCACGTTGGCAATCGCATACAGCAGGCCGGTGCGGTCGTTGGCGGCGATCGAAAGCAGGTAGTACTGCCCCTTCTCGTCCGGCCGCAGGTCCACCGTGGGCGTGATCGGGAAGGTGCGCGACAGGCGCGAGAGCCGCCCGCGCGTCGGCGCCGGCAAGGGCGCTTGTGAGGTCAGCAGCTCGCAGATCTCGTGCTCGATCAGGTTGATGATGTCGCGGTAGCTCTTGGCGAAGCTTTGCTCGGTCACCAGGAAGGTGTCGAGCGCGTAGCCATGGCGCGTGGTGTGGATCTTGGCGTCCAGGATGGAAAAGTTCTTGCGGTCGAAGTAGCTGCAGATGCGCGCGAACAGGTCCGGCTGGTCCTTGACATAGACCGCCACCTGCAAGCCTTCGCCGATCGGCGCCAGGCGGCACTTGACCACCGGCCGCGCGCTGTCGAGGCGGTCCCACAGCGAGCGCGTTTGCCAGGCGATGTCGGAGGCGTCGTGGCGCAGGAAGTAGGCGACGTCGAGCTGCTTCCACAGCGCTTCGTGGGCGTCGGCCGGCAGGCCGTACAGGCGCAGGGTGGCCATCGCTTCTTCCTGGCGCGTCTTCAGTTCGCGGTCGGCCGAATGCGGTTCGCCACCCAGCACGCGCAGGGTGACGCGGTACAGGTCCTCGAGCAGCTTGGCCTTCCAGGCGTTCCAGACCTTGGGGCTGGTGCCGCGGATGTCGGCCACGGTCAGCAGGTAGAGCGCGGTCAGGTGGCGTTCGTCCTTGACCACTTTGGCAAACGCCGCGATCACGTCCGGGTCCGACAGGTCCTGCTTTTGCGCGACCTGCGACATGGTCAGGTGGTTCTCGACCAAAAACACCACCAGCTCGGTGTCTTCCGAGCCGATCGCGTGGTCTTCGCAGAACTGCGCGGCGTCGACCGTGCCGAGCTTGGAATGGTCGCCGCCGCGGCCCTTGGCGATATCGTGGAACAGGGCCGCCACATACAGCAGCCAGTTCTTGCGGAAGTTGGCGATCAGCTGGCTGCAGAAGGGGTATTCGTGGGCATGCTCGGTCATGGTGAAGCGGCGCATATTGCGCACCACCATGAGGATATGCTGGTCCACCGTGTAGACGTGGAACAGGTCATGCTGCATCTGTCCCACGATGCGGCGGAAGTTGGGCAGGTAGCGTCCCAGGATGCTGGTGTCGTTCATGCGCCGCAGCGCGTGCAGCAGGCCGACCGGCGCCTGCAGGATGCGCAGGAAGAGGGCGCGGTTGACCGGGTCCTCGCGAAATTTCGCGTCAATCTCGAAGCGCGCATGCCACAGCGCGCGCATGGTGCGCGCGGTCATGCCCTTGAGGTGAGGGCGCTCGGTCATCAGGAGGAACACTTCCAGTACCGACGAGGGATGGGCGGTAAAGGTGTCGTCGGCCGCGATGTCGATGAAGCCGTTGACGTCATTGAAGCGTTCGTTGATCGCCTCGGCCTCGTTCGCCTCGGGGAACAGCTGCGACTCGATATTCTGCAGCAGGATGGTATTGAGCTGGATGACGGTCTTGGCGGCCCAGTAGTAGCGCTGCATCAGGTATTCGCTGGCGCGCCGCGCGTTCAGGCCTTCGCCCGTGGTCTTCAGGCCGAAGGTCTCGGCGATCGGGGTCTGGACATCGAACACCAGGCGGTCTTCGCGCCGGTTGGTGAGCAGGTGCAGGCGCACGCGGATGTCCTTGAAGGCGCGCTCCTTTTCCATCAGCTGGCGCGCTTCGGTCTGGGTGATCAGTTCGCGCACCGCCAGCTGGCTCCAGGAGTTGGCCAGGCCGGCCGCCTTGGCCACCCACAGGATCACCTGCAGGTCGCGCAGGCCGCCCGGGCTTTCCTTGACGTTGGGTTCGAGCGAGAAGGCGGTGTCTTCGTACTTGGCGTGGCGCAGCCGCATCTCGGCCATCTTGGCGTGGAAGAAGGCCTGCGGATCGAGCGCTTCGGCATAGCGCTGCTGGAGCTGCTCGAACAGGGCGGCATCGCCGGTGATCAGGCGCGCTTCGAGCAGGCTGGTTTGCACGGTGATGTCGGCGCGCGACTCGCTCATGCACTCGTCCACGGTACGGATGCTGTGGCCGATTTCCAGGCCCAGGTCCCACAGCATCTGCACCAGTTCTTCCAGCTTGGCCTGGGTAATGGCGTTGGCCGGTTCCGACAGCAGGATCAGGAGGTCGACGTCGGAGAAAGGGAAAAGCTCGCCGCGCCCGTAGCCGCCCACGCCCACCAGCGAGGTGGTGGCGGGCAGGCCGACTGCCTGCCAGGCTTCGGTGAGCACCGCATCCACGCTCTGGCGCAGGCCGCGCAGCAGTTTTTCAGGCTTGCCGTCGTCGCGGAAGGCCGCGATCAGGACCAGCCGGTCCGCTTTCAGCTGTTGCTTGAGCTGGTCGCGGCTTTCCCGTTTCAGCGCGGCGCCAGGCATGGCTTACGCCGCTACCGTTGCGGTGCTGGTCGCCGCGTTCGTGATGAAGGCCGGCGGCGGTGGCGAACCGGCCGACAGGGTCAGCACTTCGTAGCCGGTCTCGGTGACCAGCACGGTGTGCTCCCACTGGGCCGACAGGCTGCGGTCCTTGGTTTTGATAGTCCAGCCGTCGCCCATTTCGCGGATGTCGCGGCGGCCGGCGTTGATCATCGGCTCGATCGTGAAGATCATGCCCGCTTCCAGCTTCTCCAGGGTGCCTGGCTTGCCGTAATGCAGCACTTGCGGCTCTTCGTGGAAGATCTTGCCGATACCGTGGCCGCAGAACTCGTGGACCACGCTGTAGCCGTTCTTTTCCGCATGGCGCTGGATCACGTGGCCGATATCGCCCAGATGGGCGCCCGGCTTGACCTTGGCGATGCCCAGCCACATGCATTCATAAGTGACATCGGACAGGCGCTTGGCCAGGATCGACGGTTCGCCGATGAAGAACATGCGGCTGTTGTCGCCGTGGTAGCCATCCTTGATGACGGTGATGTCGAGATTGACCACGTCGCCGTTCTTGAGCACCTTGTCGCCGGGAATACCGTGGCAGATGACGTCGTTGACCGAGGTGCAGATCGATTTGGGGTAGGGCGTGTAGCCCGGCGGGCAGTAGTTCAGCGGGGCCGGGATGGTGCCCTGGACATTGACCATGTACTCATGGCACAGGCGGTCAATCTCGCCGGTGGTGACGCCGGCCTTGACGAAGGGCGTGATGTAGTCGAGCACTTCGGAGCCGAGGCGGCCGGCAACGCGCATGCCGGCGATGTCTTCGGCGGATTTGATGGAGATGGAGGACATAGGGGGCAATCTATAAGTTATCGCTTGCTGATCGAGCAAGCGGTCGGCAACTGTTTAGTAAGTGTTTGGTAACTGAGCGTAACAGCGAGTCAATAAGGCAATAACTCGTGCAAATATGTCGCCCATTATAAGGGATGTGGGTTTTGGCTGGGGGAGTGGTGGGTTTGGAGAGGGACTTATCCTCTGCCACTACCTTAAAAGCCGTCATTCCCGCGGAGGCGGGAACCCATAGCACTGCCGAGTAGCGTTTTCTCAAGCATGCACCTGTGACTCCAGCGAGGTGCTATGGATCCCCGCCTTCGCGAGGAGGACGGTCTCTCGGCGGGCGGTGAAAACCATACTGCCACCCTTTTGCGACAGCCTCCTGCGCGGGGATGACAGTGTCCGCGGCGCGGGCAGGTGTCAACACTGCTCGACGGTGCTATGGGCCCCCGCCTCCGCAGGGGTGACGTGGCGGTAGCCACGTCACTTGAACTAAACCCAAAATGCGGTTAGAATCTCGGGTTGCTTGAATTCGGTTCGAGCAATGTTGTAAAAGTAGTCCATATTTTGTTAAATCGCGAATCCGGTCGCAAAGGGTGCCCTTGAGGTGACTGACCGGATTCCAGACCCAACCCTGGAGAATTACATGTCCGTAACAATGCGTGAAATGCTGGAAGCCGGTGTCCACTTCGGTCACCAAACCCGTTTTTGGAACCCAAAGATGGCACCGTTCATCTTCGGTCACCGCAACAAGATTCATATCATCAACTTGGAAAAGACGATGGGTATGTATCAGGAAGCCATGAAGACGATCAAGCAGGTCGCTTCGAACCGCGGCACCATCCTGATGGTCGGCACCAAGCGCCAGGCCCGTGAAATCATCGCCGCTGAAGCAGCGCGCGCTGGTGTTCCTTTCGTCGACCAGCGCTGGCTGGGCGGCATGCTGACCAACTTCAAGACGATCAAGACCTCGATCAAGCGTCTGAAGGATATGGAAGCACAAGTGGAAGACGGTTCGGTCGAGAAGCTGTCGAAAAAAGAAGGCCTGATGTTCCAACGCGAAATGGTCAAACTGCAAAAAGCCATTGGCGGTATCAAGGACATGGGCGGCGTTCCTGACGCAATCTTCGTCGTCGACGTTGGCTACCACAAGGGCGCGATCACCGAAGCCGGCAAACTGGGCATTCCAGTCATCGGCATCGTCGATACCAACCACTCCCCAGAAGGCGTGACCCACGTCATCCCAGGTAACGACGACTCGTCGAAAGCCATCATGCTGTACGCACGCGGCGTCGCCGACGCGATCCTGGAAGGCCGTGCAAACGCCTCCAACGACGTGGTCGAGATGGTCAAGGCATCGGGCGACGACTTCGTCGAAGTTTCCGAGCAAGCATAAGTCTCAGGTCCGCAGCGCGGACCATGGTATGAAAAAGGGGTAGCAGCAGCTCCCCCTTTTTTTTAAACAGACGACGTTACAAATTCAGCTACACCAATTTAGGAGAATGACATGGCAGCGATTACAGCAGCGATGGTAGGCGAACTGCGTGCGAAAACCGACGCACCGATGATGCAATGCAAAAAAGCACTGACCGAAGCCGATGGCGACATGGCCCGTGCGGAAGAAATTCTGCGCGTTAAACTGGGCACCAAAGCGACCAGCAACGCCACTCGCATCACCGCTGAAGGCGTAGTAGCAACCTTCATCACCGGCAATATCGGCGCCCTGGTGGAAGTCAACAGCGAAACCGACTTCGTTGCCAAGAATGACGACTTCCTGGCACTGGCCAACAACGCCGCCCGTCTGGTTGCGGAAAACAATCCGGCCGACGTTGCTGCTCTGCTGGCTTTGCCGCTGGACGGCAAGACACTGGACGAAGTGCGTATCGCTCTGATCGGCAAAATCGGCGAAAATATGACGATCCGCCGCTTCCAGCGTTTCGAAACCACCGGCAAGCTCGCTTCCTACCTGCACGGCACCCGTATCGGCGTGGTCGTCGATTTCGACGGTGCGGATGAGCAAGTCGGCAAGGACGTCGCCATGCACATCGCGGCGATGAAGCCAGTGTCGCTGTCGTCGGACCAGGTGCCAGCCGAGTTGATCGAGAAAGAGCGCTCGGTCGCCGCACTCAAGGCCCAGGAAGATGCCGACAAGGCTGTGGCCGAAGGCAAGCCGGTGCAATCGGCTGAGATCCTGGCCAAGCGCCTGGAAGGTTCGATCCAGAAGTATCTGAAAGAAGTGTCCCTGCTGAACCAGTCCTTCGTGAAGAATGACAAGCAGTCGATCGAACAGATGCTGAAAGAAAAAGCGACCACGGTGAAAGCGTTCACCATGTATGTGGTGGGTGAAGGCATTGAGAAGAAGCAAGATAACTTTGCAGCTGAGGTTGCAGAGCAAATTGCTGCTTCGAAGCAGTAAGTGTGAAAGCGGGCCGCAAGGCCCGTTTTTTTAATGTGCGCGCAGAGGTGTTTTACGGCAATACCTTTGCGCCACAGCAATACCCGAACAACAGTCACTAATGGAGCCCCACCATGTCGAAACCAGCCTACAAACGCGTCCTTCTGAAATTGTCTGGCGAAGCGCTGATGGGTGATGATCCGTACGGTATCAACCGCGCGACGATCGAGCGCATGGTCGCCGACGTCGCCGAGGTGGCGAACCTGGGCGTGGAGCTGGCCGTGGTTATCGGCGGCGGGAATATCTTCCGCGGCGTGGCGCCGGGCGCGCAGGGCATGGACCGCGCGACCGCCGACTACATGGGCATGCTGGCTACGGTCATGAATGCGCTGGCCCTGGCCGACGCGATGCGCCATGTGGGCATCGTCGCGCGCGTGATGTCGGCCATCGCCATCGAGCAGGTGGTCGAGCCGTATGTGCGTCCCAAGGCGCTGCAGTACCTGGAAGAGGGCAAGGTCGTCGTGTTCGCCGCCGGCACCGGCAATCCTTTCTTCACCACCGATACCGCCGCCGCGCTGCGCGGTTCCGAGATCAGCGCCGAAATCGTGCTCAAGGCCACCAAGGTCGACGGCGTGTACACGGCCGATCCGAAAAAGGACCCGAACGCCACCCGCTACGAATCGATCACCTTCGATGAAGCCATTTCCAAGCACCTGCAGGTGATGGATGCCACCGCGTTCGCGCTGTGCCGCGACCAGAAGCTGCCGATCAAGGTGTTCTCCATCGTCAAACCCGGTGCGCTCAAGCGCGTGATCATGGGCGAAGACGAAGGTACACTGGTCCACGTTTAATCAATACCTATTATTAGCTACAGGAGAGCAGCATGACTATCGCTGACGTGAAGAAGAACGCGCAAGAGCGCATGGCCAAGTCGATCGAGACCCTGCGCGCGGACCTGGCCAAGGTCCGCACCGGCCGCGCCCACACCGGTATCCTGGACCACGTCCAGGTCGAGTACTATGGTTCGCCGACCGCGCTGACCCAGGTCGCCAACGTGACCCTGATCGACGCCCGCACCATCGGCGTGCAGCCGTTCGAAAAGAAGATGATCAGCACCGTCGAAAAAGCCATTCGCGATGCCGACCTGGGTCTGAATCCTTCGACCCAGGGCGACGTGATCCGCGTGCCGACCCCGATGCTGACTGAAGAACGCCGCAAGGAAATGGTCAAGCTGGTCAAGGGCGAGGCGGAAGACGCCAAGATCGCGATCCGCAACATCCGCCGCGACGCCAACGAGTCGCTCAAGAAGCTGGTCAAGGAAAAAGCCTGCTCGGAAGACGACGAGCGCCGCGCCTCGGACGAAATCCAGAAGCTCACCGACAAGTGCGTGATCGATGTCGACAAGCTGACGGCCGAGAAAGAGAAGGAAGTGCTGACCGTCTAGGTCCAGGTTGAACGTGGCCAGGATGCGTAGGTAGGGTGGGCCGGGCCGCGTTCGGCACTCCGTGCCCACCACAGCGTCCCGAGTCAGCGCGGTGGGCACGCCGTGCCCACCATTGCGTGCCCGCCAGCGGCGCCAAGAGTACCGAGAACCAGTACCAACCAGAATTACGCAGTACCGCATCGCAGTTTGATATAGTCTGGATTTATGATATTTAAGAGTTCGACGACAGCAGTTCCGGAGGTGGTCTCCGTGCCGCGCCATGTTGCTATCATCATGGACGGGAATGGTCGCTGGGCCACCAAGCGCTTCCTGCCGCGCGTGGCCGGCCACGTCAAGGGCGTGGAGGCGGTGCGCGGCTGCGTCGAAGCCTGCGTGGAACGCGGCATCGAATACCTGACCCTGTTCGCTTTTTCGTCGGAAAACTGGCGCCGTCCCGAGGAAGAAGTCTCGCTCCTGATGCGCCTGTTCGTTACGGCCCTCGAGCGCGAAGTGGCCAAGATGCACGCCAATAACATCCGCCTGAAAGTCGTGGGCGACCTGTCGCGCTTCGACGCCAAGCTGCAGGACATGATCGCGGCCGCCGAGCGGCGCACCGCCAACAATACCCGCCTGACGGTCACCATCTGCGCCAATTACGGCGGGCGCTGGGACATCATGCAGGCCACCGGCAAAATGGTCGCGGCCAATCCCGGCGTGACCGCGTTCACCGAAGAGCAGCTGGCCGTGCACCTGGCCATGGCCTATGCGCCCGAGCCGGACCTGTTCATCCGCACCGGCGGCGAAGAGCGCATCTCCAACTTCCTGCTGTGGCAGCTGGCGTACTCCGAGCTGTATTTCACCGATACCTACTGGCCCGACTTCTCCATCGAGCAGCTCGACAAGGCCATCGCCTCCTATCAAAGCCGCGAGCGCCGTTTCGGCCGCACCGGCGACCAACTGGCAGAAAAGAAAACCTGATGCTGAAAACCCGGATCATCACCGCCGTCGTGTTGCTTGTCATCCTGCTGGCGGTGCTGTCCAGCGGCTCGTTCGCCGCCTTCGGCGCGGTCGTGGCGGTGTTCCTGATGGCCGCCATCGCCGAGGGCTTTCAGCTGTTCCGCTCGTCTAAAAAACAGTCGATTATCATCGCGGCCTTCTGGACCGCCGCCTTTTGCTGGGCCTTTCTGCTCAACGACAATCCCACCGTCAAGTTCTGGTTCGGCCTGTCCACCGTGATCTGGCTGTTGCGCTTCGTGCCCTCGCTGGCGACCGGCCTGCCGCCGGCGGAGGGGGCGCGCAACACCATTCTGGCGACCCTGTACGCGCTGTCCATCATCGCCTGCTTCGCCGCCATCGTGGTGTTTTTCAAGGTCTCGCCGGTGTATCTGCTGTCGGTCATGGCCCTGGTCTGGATCGCCGATATCGGCGCCTATTTTTCCGGTAAGGCTTTCGGCAAACGCAAGCTGGCGCCGTCCATCTCGCCCGGTAAATCCTGGGAAGGCGCCATCGGCGGCGGGATCTGGGTGCTGGTGCTATCGAGCCTGGTGATCCTGTTTGGCGGGCCGCACCTGGCCGACACCTTTGTGGTGCGGCTGCAGGCTGCCTGGGGCTGGGCCGCCACCCTTGGCGTGCTGGCCGTGATCGTCGCCGCCAGCGTGGTGGGCGACCTGTTCGAATCGCAGTTGAAACGCCGCGCCGGCGTCAAGGACAGCAGCAACCTGCTGCCCGGCCACGGCGGTGTGCTGGACCGGATCGACGCCCTGGTGCCGGTCCTGCCGCTGGCGGCGCTGGTGCATTCGGTGCTGGTCTCCTAGGCGCTATATGCACGCGGCACACTGAGGAAGTCTATGCAACACATTACAATTTTAGGCGCGACCGGTTCGATCGGCGTGTCCACCCTGGACGTGCTGGCGCGTCATCCCGACAAGTACAGCGTGTACGCGCTGTCGGCTCACGCCAAGGTCGAGGAACTGGCCGAACAGTGCGCGCAGTTTCGCCCGGCCCGCGCCGTGGTCGGCAGCGCCGACGCCGCGCAGCGCCTCACCGCGCTGCTGCGCGCACGCGGGCTGCGCACCGACGTCTCATGGGGCGAGCAAGCCCTGTGTGAGATCGCTTCCAGCCCCGACACCGATACCGTGATGGCCGCCATTGTCGGCGCGGCCGGGCTGGCGCCCACGCTTGCCGCGGCCCGCGCCGGCAAGAAGGTCCTGCTGGCCAACAAGGAAGCCCTGGTCATGTCCGGCCAGCTGTTCATGGACGCGGTTCAGGAACACGGTGCGACCCTGCTGCCTATCGACAGCGAACACAATGCGATTTTTCAGTCGCTGCCGCAGTCCTACGCGCGCTCGCCCGGGGCGGCCGGCGTCGCCAAGATTTTGCTGACCGCGTCCGGCGGCCCCTTCCTGGCGCGCGCCGTCGAGACCCTGGAAGACGTGACCCCGGACGAAGCCTGCAAGCACCCGAACTGGGTCATGGGCCGCAAGATCTCGGTCGATTCCGCCACCATGATGAACAAGGGCCTGGAAGTGATCGAGGCGCACTGGCTGTTCGGCGCGCCGGCCAGCCTGATCGAAGTCGTGATCCATCCGCAAAGCGTGATTCACTCGATGGTGTCCTATGTGGACGGCTCGGTGATCGCGGAACTGGGCAATCCGGACATGCGCACCCCAATCGCCAATGCGCTGGCCTTCCCGGAGCGGATCGAGTCCGGCGTGGCGCAGCTCGACCTGACCACCATCGGTACCCTGCAATTTGAAAAGCCCGATTTCAAGCGCTTTCCCTGCCTGGCGCTGGCTTTCGAGGCGCTGGAGGAGGGCGGCACCGCACCGGCCCTGCTCAACGCGGCCAATGAAATCGCGGTGCAGGCCTTCCTTGAACGCCGCATCGGCTTTCGCGATATCGACCGGGTGATCGCGCGCGTGATGCACGAGAATGAACACGGCGCGGCCAGCAGCATCGAAGCCGTGATGGCCCAGGATGCGCGCGCGCGCCATGCGGCCGAGGCGATTGTCGCCGGGATCGCGAGATGACTTTCCTGACCACGGTGCTGGCGTTCCTGCTCGCGCTTGGGCCGCTGATCATCTTCCACGAACTGGGCCACTACACGGTGGCGCGCCTGTGCGGCGTGAAGGTGCTGCGTTTTTCGGTCGGCATGGGCCGCGTCGTCTGGTCGCGCCGCTTCGGCCCCGACCAGACCGAGTGGGCCATTTCTGCGCTGCCGCTGGGCGGCTATGTCAAGATGCTCGACAACCGCGATCCGGCCACCGCCGCCAGGACAGCGGAAGAAGAAAAGCGCGAGTTCACGCGCCAGAGCGTGTGGCGCCGGATCGCCATCGTCGCCGCCGGCCCGGTCGCCAACTTCCTGCTGGCGATCGCCCTGTTTGCAGGCCTGTACATGCACGGCTTGCAGGAAGAGGGCACGCGCGTGCGCGTCATGGCCGAATCGACGGCGGCCTACCAGGCCGGCCTGCGCGGCGGCGAACGCATCACGGCCGTCAACGGCGAAGCCGTCGCCACCTGGGCCGAACTGCGCTGGTCGCTGCTGCAGGCGATGCTGGACAAGACCGATGTGCGCCTCGACGTCGCGCAGCCTGGCGGGGGACGTTTCGCGGCGGTGCTGCCGGCGTCCGCACTGGCCGGCAAGAATGTCGAGAGCGATGTGCTGGGCGCGCTCGGCATCGAGATGGAACGCCAGCCTGCCGAACTGGGTGATATTCTGCCCGGCGGCGCGGCCGAAAAGGCCGGCCTCAAAACGGGTGACCGCATCACCAGCATCGACGGCAAGCCTGTTCTCGACGGGATCGTGTTCATGCAGATGATCCGTGCGTCGGGCGGACGTGCCATGGAATTTGGCGGCACGCGCGCCGGCCAGCCGCTGTCCGTCATGGTGACCCCGCAGGTCGACCCGCAGACCAAGGTGGCGCGCATCAGCGCCCACGTCCTGTCCGCACCGGAGATGGTGACCGTGGCACTCGGCCCGGTAAGCGCCGTGGCCAAGGGCGCCAGCACGACCTGGGAGCACAGCGCGATGACGGTCAAGATGATCGGCAAGATGATCACGGGGCATGTCTCGCTGAAGAATGTAACAGGCCCGATCACCATCGCGGACTACGCCGGCAAGACGGCGCGCATGGGCGCCATTGAGTTCCTTCGATTTATCGCGATCATCAGCATCAGTCTTGGCGTGATGAATCTGTTACCAATTCCGGTTCTGGACGGGGGGCTTTTGCTGTATTATTCGCTGGAAGTTTTGACCGGCCGCCCCCTGCCGGAGCGGATCGGCGAGTTGGCGCAGCGCGCCGGCGTGGGCCTGTTGTTCATGCTGATGGCGCTGGCCGTCTTCAATGACGTGGCGCGGCTCCTTTGACGGAGCGCCTGACGATCCCGAACAGAGCCTGCCGCTGCCTATAATGTCGCTGCCTATATGTACTTCGTTTCGTATGTACTTTGTCTCAACGATTGACCCATTGAATAACCCCAATGAAATTAAATTCTGAACGTAGTGCCTTGCCATTCTTCCGTCGCAGCTTGATCGGCGCAGCCGTCCTGGCCTTCTGCGCCGGCCCAGCGTTCGCAGTCAACCCGTTCGTCGTCAAGGACATCCGGGTCGAAGGCATCCAGCGTACCGAAGCGGGCACCGTGTTCAGCTATCTGCCGGTGCGCGTGGGCGAAACCTTCAACGACGAGAAGAGCATCGCGGCCATCAAGGCACTGTACGCGACCGGCTTCTTCAAGGACGTGCGCCTGGAAGAAGAAAACGGCGTGCTGGTGGTGCTGGTCGAAGAGCGTCCCGCCATCTCCACCGTCGACTTCACCGGCACCAAGGAATTCGAAAAGGACGTGCTGGTCAAGGCGCTCAAGGAAATCGGCGTCGGCGAAACCAAGATCTTCGACAAGGCCTCGGTCGACCGCGCCGAGCAGGAGCTCAAGCGCCAGTACCTGTCGCACGGCCTGTACGGCGTCAAGATCACCACCACCGTGACCCCGATCGAACGCAACCGCGTCACCGTCATGTTCAACGTGGACGAAGGTGAAGTCGCGCGCATCAAGCAGATCGCCATCGTCGGCAACAAGACCTTCTCGGACAAGGAACTGCGCGAGCAGCTGGCCCTGAACACCTCCGGCTGGTTCAGCTGGTACACCAAGGCCGACCAGTACTCCAAGACCAAGCTGACCGGCGACATCGAGACCATCAAGTCCTTCTACCTGAACCGCGGCTACCTGGAAGCGAACGTGGAATCGACCCAGGTGTCGATCACGCCGGACAAGAAGGATATCTACCTGACCATCAACATCACCGAAGGCGAGAAGTACACCGTCTCGGGCATCAAGATGGAAGGCGAGATGTTCGGCCGCGAGGACGAACTGCGCCAGCTGGTGCAGCTGAAGGAAGGCCAGACCTATTCGGGCGAACTGCTGACCGCGTCGAACAAGCTCATTTCGGACCGCATGGGCACCTTCGGCTACGCTTTCGCCAACGTGAACGCCAATCCCGAAGTCGATCGCGAAAAACGCCAGGTCGCGTTCACCTTCTTTGTCGATCCGGGCAAGCGCGCCTACGTGCGCCACATGAACATCGCCGGTAATACCACCACCCGCGACGAAGTCATTCGGCGCGAGTTCCGCCAGTTCGAAGGCTCCTGGTACGACGGCAACAAGATCAAGCTCTCGCGCGACCGCGTCGACCGCCTCGGCTACTTCAAGGACGTGACGATCGACACGCCGGAAGCGCAGGGCACCTCCGACCAGGTCGACGTCAACCTGACCGTGACCGAAAAACCGACCGGTAACTTCCTGATCGGCGGCGCCTTCTCGCAGGCTGAGAAATTCACCTTTACCGCGTCGATCCAGCAGGCCAACTTTGCCGGCAGCGGCAATACGGTCGGCATCGATTTGAATACCAGTTCGTACAGCCGCACGATCGCGTTCTCGCAGACCAATCCGTATTTCACCGATGACGGCGTGTCGCAGTCGTTTGAAATCTACCTGCGCACCTCGAACCCGCCTGCGCTCAACGTCGGTACCTACAAGGTCAAGCAGACCGGTGGCCGCATCAGCTACGGCGTGCCGTTCTCCGAAAGCGACACCGTGTTCTTCGGTATCGGCGTCGAGCGCACCAGCATCGAGACCGATCCGTCCAGCCCGACCCGCTTCCTGAACTACGTGACCCAGGTGACTGGCATCCCGAGCGGTGTCGGTACGGCCACCACCAACGCATTCCCGCTGACGGCTGCATGGGGCCGCGATACGCGCGACAGCGCGATCACCCCGACGCTCGGCCGCTACCAGCGCGCCAACCTGGAACTCGATCTGGTCGGCGACACCAAGTACTACCGCGCCGTGTATGAGCAGCAGTGGTACAAGCCGCTGACCAGCAAGATCACCCTGGCACTGAAGGGCGAGCTCGATTATGGCCACGGTATCGGCAAGAGCGAATACCCGGTGTTCAAGAACTTCTACGGCGGCGGTATCGGTTCCGTGCGCGGCTACCTGAGCTCCTCGCTGGGCGTGGTCGACCGTTTCGGCGATGCGCTGGGCGGCGCCACCCGCGTGATCGGCAATGCCGAACTGCAGATGCCGTTCCCCGGCGGCGGACCGGATCGCAGTCTGCGCTGGTTCGGCTTCATGGACGGCGGCCAGATTTACCAGGAAGGCCAGAAAATCCGTGCCAACGAGCTGCGTTTCTCGGCCGGCCTGGGCGTCTCCTGGATTTCGCCGGTGGGACCGCTCAAGTTGAGTTATGCTAAGCCTTTGAATGCGAAGCCGGGCGACCGCCTGGAACGATTCCAGTTCCAGATGGGTACCGGCTTCTGATCGCAGGTCGCGCTGCTGCCGAAAGCGACGCTTACCATTTAGATTGCGGAGAACTATGTTGAACACTGTGACTGCCTCGCTGCCCAAGCGCCTTGCCCTGGTGCTGGCCCTGGTATCGGCTACCGGCGCATGCTCGATGGCGCAGGCGCAAACCTCGCCGAGCAGGATCGGCTTCGTCTTTACCGAGCGCCTGATGACGGAGTCCAAGCTGGCCAAAGCCGCCGACGCGAAAATCGAAGCGGAATTTTCCAAGCGCCAGAAGGCGATCCAGGACATGGTCGCCCAGTTCAAGACGGCCAACGACAAGTATTCGGACGAAGCGGCGCGCCTGCCGGAAGCGGACCGCCTCAAGCGCGAGCGCACCCTGACCGACATGAACAAGGACCTGGAACGCGCCCAGCGCGAGTTCCGCGAGGACCTGATCCAGCGCAAGAGCGAAGAGCGCGCCAACATCGCGCAAAAGGCCTACAAGCTGATCGAACAGATCGCCGAGCAGGAGAAGCTGGACGTGGTGCTGCAGGAGTCGGCCTGGTCCAGCCCGCGCATCGACATCACCGACAAGATCCTCAAGCAGCTGGATAAATAAGCATGCAATGCCGGCCGGCGCCATGGCGCCGGCTTTTACCTCACACACTACACCAGGAAGACCACGATGGGCACTCGACTAGGTGAATTGGTCGAACGCTTGGGCGGACAGCTGGCGGGCGACCCGAATTTGGAAGTCAACGGGATCGCGCCGCTGGAGGACGCAGGCGCTTCGCACATCAGCTTTCTCAGCAATAGCAAATTTCGAAGCAAGGCCGCGCAGAGCGGCGCGGCGGCTCTGATCCTGGCGGCCGCCGACGACGCGACGGTGGCCGCGACCTACACCGGAGCGCGCATCGTCACCGCCAACCCCTACGCCTACTTTGCCCGCGCCGCCCAGTATTTCGCCTCGCTAGACGAGATCGTGCCGCCTGCCGGCATCGATCCGTCGGCCAGCGTGGCGGCGGGTGCGCAGGTCAACCCCACGGCCCATATCGGACCGCAGGTGACCATCGAGGCAGGCGCCGTGATCGAGGCCGGCGTGGTCATCGACGCCGGCTGCTTTGTTGGCCGCGACGCCGTGATTGGCGAGGGCACCCACTTGTTCGCGAATGCTACCTTCCACGCGCGCTGCCGCATCGGCAAGCGCGGCATCATCCATTCGGGCGCCGTGATCGGCACCGACGGTTTTGGCTTCGCCAACGAGGGCGGGGTCTACATCAAGATTCCACAGACCGGGCGCGTGATCATCGGCGACGATGTCGACATCGGCGCCAACACCACCATCGACCGCGGCGCCCTGGCCGACACCATCATCGAAGATGGCGTCAAGCTCGATAACCAGATCCAGATCGGTCACAACTGCCATATCGGCGCCCACACCGCCATGGCCGGCTGCGTCGGCGTGGCCGGCAGCGCCAAAATCGGCAAATACTGCACCTTTGGCGGCGCCGCCATGGTGCTGGGCCACCTGACCATCGCCGACCGCGTGCACATCTCCTCGGGCAGCATGGTCTCGCGCTCGATCCTGGAAGCCGGGCAGTACACCGGTTTCTACCCGCTCGCGAAGAACGCCGACTGGGAAAAAACCGCAGCAATTGTTCGCAATCTGGACACGATGCGCGATAAAATCCGGGCGCTCGAAAAAACAATCAAAACACTGACAGAACAAAAATGACCGATATCAAAGACACCAGCAAGCAACTCGACATCTGCCAGATCAAGTCCTTCCTGCCGCACCGCTATCCGATGCTGCTGGTCGACCGGGTGCTGACCTGGGAAGCGAACAAGACGATCACCGCGATCAAGAACGTGACCGCCAACGAAGAATTCTTCAATGGCCACTTCCCGCACAAGCCGGTCATGCCGGGCGTGCTGATGATCGAAGCGATGGCCCAGACCGCGGCCATCCTGTCCTTCCTGACCATGGGCGTGAAGCCGGACGAAAACTCGGTGGTCTACTTCGTCGGGATCGACAACGCGCGCTTCAAGCGCCCGGTCGGCCCTGGCGACCAGCTCAAGATGGATGTCGAGATCGTGCGCGTTTCGCGCGGCATCTGGAAGTACAAGGCGGTCGGCAGCGTGGACGGCGCGGTTGCGGTCGAAGCGGACCTGATGTGCACCATCCGCAGCGCCACCGACGCGAGCCAGCCAGCGGGGCAGTAATGGACAGCGCATCCCCACGCATCCACCCGAGCGCCATCGTCGATCCGAAGGCGCAGCTCGACAGCACCGTTGAAGTCGGCCCGTACTCGATCATCGGACCGAACGTCTCGATCGACGCCGGCACCGTGGTGGGCCCGCACGTGGTCATCGAAGGCCACACGACGATCGGCAAGGACAACAAGTTCTTCCAGTTCTCCTCGATCGGCGCGGCGCCCCAGGACAAGAAGTGGAGCGGCGAACCGACCCGCCTGGAAGTGGGCGACCGCAACACCATCCGCGAATTCTGCACCTTTAACACCGGCACCGTGCAGGATGTGGGCGTGACCCGGCTCGGCAACGACAACTGGATTTCCGCCTACGTCCACCTGGCGCACGACTGCCAGGTCGGCAGCAACACGATTTTTTCGAACAACGCGCAGCTGGCCGGCCATGTGGAAGTAGGCGACTGGGCCATCCTGTCCGGTTACGCCGGCGTACACCAGTTCTGCAAGATCGGCGCGCATGCCTTTATCGGCATGTACACCAGCCTGACCCAGGACGTACCGCCGTTTGTGCTGGTGTCGGGTAACCCGGCTGCGCCGCATGGCGTCAACATCGAAGGCATGAAGCGGCGCGGCTTTACCCGTCCGCAGATCGACGCCGTGCGCGGCGCTTACAAGACCATCTACCGGGCCGGCCTGACACTGGAAGAAGCCAAGGTCACGCTCGCCAAAGACCAGGCGGAGACCGCGGAAGGCGCCGGCGAGATCGCTGCGATGCTGGCATTTTTGGGCAGCGCCAAGCGTGGCATCGTCCGCTGACCTGAGCCTGGCCCTGGTTGCCGGCGAAGTGTCGGGCGATCTGCTGGCCGCGCGCCTGCTGGCCGGCCTGCGTCCGCAGCTTCCAGGCGCGCGCTTTCACGGCATCGGTGGGCCGCGCATGATCGAGCAGGGCTTCGTGTCGGACCTGCCGATCGACGTGCTGGCGGTCGGCCGCATGTTCGAAATCCTGCCGCGCTACCGCGCCATCAAGGCCGTGCAGAACGCACTGCGCGACCGCCTCATCGCCGAAAAACCCGCTGTCTTCATTGGCGCCGACTACCCGGGCTTCAATCTGGGCCTGGAAATGCAGCTCAAGGATGTCGGCATCCCCACCGTGCACTTTGTGAGCCCGCAGATCTGGGCCTGGCGCGGCGGGCGCATCAAGAAGATCAAGAAGGCGGTTTCGCACATGCTGGTGATCTTTCCATTCGAGGAGGAGATCTACAAGCAGGCCGGCGTACCGGTCACTTACGTCGGCCATCCGCTGGCGGAAATGATTCCGCTGGCGCCGGACGTGGCGGCCGCGCGCACCCAGCTTGGCTTGCCGCTGGACGCGCGCGTGGTTGCCGTCATGCCGGGCAGCCGTATGGCCGAGCTTAAATACCTGGCTGCGCCCTTTGTCAGCGCCGTCAGGCTGCTGGCCCAGCGCGACCCCGACCTGCGTTTTGTCACGCCAATGGCGGGCGAGCGCCAGCGCGCCTATTACCTGGAACTGATCGCCCAGGCCGGCCTGCAGGACGTGAACATCGATGTCGTCGACGGCCAGTCGCATGCCGTGATCGCCGCCGCCGACGCGGTGCTGTGCGCCTCCGGCACCGCGACCCTGGAAGTGGCCCTGTTCAAAAAGCCGATGGTGATCGCCTACAAGGTGCTGTGGTCGTCGTACCAGATCATGCGCCACATGGGTTACCAGCCCTGGATCGGCCTGCCGAACATCCTGGCGCGCGAGTTCCTGGTGCCGGAGCTGATCCAGCACGCCGCCTCGCCCGAAGCGCTGGCGGACGCGGTGTGGTTCCAGTTGAACGACGTGGCCAACCGCAAGAAGCTGGTGCAGCGCTTCACCGATATGCATCACAGCCTGCTGCGCAATACCTCGCAGGAGAGCGCGGACGCGATCATGCGCATCATCGGCGCATCGCGGTCGCCAGCTTAGCCATCATGAAAGCAAACAGATCATGAGAGCCAAAAAAGTCAATTTCTACCCTGGCCTGAAGAAGAACGCGCTGCCGTTCACGCCGGACGATATCGTCTGCGGCGTCGACGAAGCAGGGCGCGGCCCGCTGGCCGGACCGGTGTTCGCGGCCGCCGTGATCCTCGACCCGCGCCGTCCCATCGACGGCCTGCGCGACTCCAAGAAACTGACGGCCGAACGGCGCGACGAACTGGCGCCGCTGATCAAGGAGCATGCGCTGGCCTGGGCCATCGCCGAGTGCTCGCACGAGGAAATCGACACCATCAACATCCTGCAGGCGACCATGCTGGCAATGCGGCGCGCGGTCGAGGCTTTGTCCACGATTCCGACAGTGGCCCTGATCGACGGCAACCGCAGCCCGGTGATGAGCATCCGCTGTCATCCGATCATCGAAGGCGACGACAAGGTGCATGCGATTTCGGCCGCCTCGATCCTGGCCAAGACCGCGCGCGACGCTGCTTTGGTCGCGCTGCACGAACTGTATCCCCAGTATGGCTTCGACCAGCACAAGGGCTACGGCACCGCCATGCACCTGCAACGCCTGCGCGAACATGGCGCCTGCCCGGTACACCGGCGTTCCTTTGCACCGGTGCGGGCTACCTTGCCGGTGGCGCTCGCCAATACCATTATCGGCGCCGACATGGCTTTCGATTTCGACTTCGATCCCGATGCGGATGCACTTAATGAAAACAGCAGGGACCTGGCCGCATGAAGACCATCACCTCGCGTGACAATCCGCTGTACAAGGAACTCAAGCACCTGGCGGGCAGCTCGCAGGCAAGGCGCAAGGCCGGCCAGACCCTGCTCGACGGCGTGCACTTGTGCCAGTCTTATCTCGCATTGCGCGGCGCGCCCCAGCATTGCATTGTGTCGGAAGGCGCGCTCGCCAACCCGGAAGTGGCAGATATCGTCATGCAGTGCGAAAGTGGAACCGGCACTGCGCGCACCCACGTCACCGCGATGCCGGACGCGCTCTACAACGCCCTGAGCCAGGTCGAGCACGGCGTTGGCCTGATGTTTCTGATCGCGACGCCCGCGCTGGCGCTGCCGGCGGCGCTGAGCGTGTCGGCGGTCCTGCTGGATAACCTGCAGGATCCGGGCAACGTCGGCTCCATCCTGCGCAGCGCGGCGGCGGCCGGCATTACCCAGGTCTACTGCAGCAGCGGCACCGCCTTCTGCTGGTCGCCCAAAGTACTGCGCGCTGCGATGGGTGCCCACTTTGTGGTGGACATTCACGAGAACGTCGATCTCGCGGCCCTGATCCGCGCCTCGACCATCGCCGTACTGGCCACCAGCGGCTACGCCAAGCAGCGTTTGTACGATGTCGACCTGCGCCAACCGGTGGCCTGGCTGCTCGGGCACGAAGGGCAGGGCGTGGCCGACGACCTGCTGTCGCTGGCCAGCCATCAGGTCGTGATCCCCCATCTTGGTCAAATAGAGTCGCTGAATGTGGCGGCGTGCGCCGCAGTGTGTTTTTTTGAGCAGTTGAGGCAGAACCAGACCTAGTCGGTTTGCGCTCGGGTGTGGACGATCCTCCGCGCTGGATGTATGGTGAGTATCCAGACCACGCGGGAGGTTCGATGGACATCGCCCATTTACACTTTCTGGTAGCCGACAGCGACGCCGCGGACCGGCGCGCGCTGGCCGACATGCTGACCCAGCTCGGCGCCACGCGCATCACGCAGGCGCCCGACGGCGAGACCGCGCTGCGGCTGTTTCGCGAGATATGCGATCCGGGCATCGACATCGCCATCATCGACCTGGCGCTCACCGGGCGCGATGGACTCGAACTGATACGCGCGGCGGCCGCGCTTCCCGCTTCCCCGCGCCTGGTCGTCACCGGACGCTACGACAGCAATCTCCTGTTTTCAGTCGAAACCATGGCCCTGGCCTACGGCGTCGACCTGCTCGGCACCATCGCCAAGCCGGCCACCGGCGGACAGCTCGACACGCTGCTGTCGCACTATACACCGGCGAACGCGGCGCCGACCGCACGCAGCATGCTCCCCGACTTCAGCTTCGAAGACATCGGCGAGGCGCTCGAAGCGCGCCAGTTCGAGCCTTTCTTCCAGCCCAAGATCGAGCTCGGTACGGGCGAGGTAAAGGGTCTGGAAGTATTCGCGCGCTGGCGTCACCCCGAATATGGCGTGCTGGCGCCGGCCGCCTTCATCGACGCGCTGGAACAAAACAACCGGATCGATTTTCTGGACTGGACCATGATCGAGGGCGCGGTGCAATGCAGCCGCTGGCTGCACAGCCGCGAGCTGCCGTGCGCGGTGTCGCTCAACCTCGCGCCCGAAACCCTGTCCCACCCCGATTTCGTCCAGCAGATCTGGGCCTGCGCCGAGCGGCACGAGGTGAGGCCCGACGCGATCACCTTCGAGATGCCCGAATCGGCGGTACTCACCGACGATCCAGCCTTCCTGGAACGCCTGGTGCGCCTGCGCATGATGGGCTATGGCCTGGCGATCGACGATTACGGCACCGGGCGCTCCAACATGCAACTGCTGGCGCGGGTGCCGTTCACGGAGCTCAAGATCGACCGCAGCTTTGTCGACGGCGCCTCGCGCAAGCGCTCGCTTGCCACGGTACTCAAGTCCTGCATGGGACTGGCGCAAAGCCTGGGCCGCAGCGCCTGCGCGGTGGGAGTGGAAACGCGCCAGGACTGGGATTTCCTGCAAGGCCTGGGTTGCACTTACGCCCAGGGCTACCACATCGCCAAACCGATGGAGGCGGAACGCTTTCCCGGCTGGCTGGCCGACTGGCGCGAGTTCTTCTAACAATCATGATCAGCAAGCGTGTTGCTCAAATTTGTCCGGCGTTTGGGGTCAGGTCTGTCAATCGGACATTTTTGAGCAATACCAATAATAATGACAATGTTTTGGCCTCATCATTTCCTGAAAATGTCCGATTGACAGACCTGACCCCAGACGCCGGACATTTGTAGGCAACATCCCCGCGCGCGGTAGCATCCTGACCTAGTAATCGCGCCGATCCGGCTTGATTTCCTGAAGGATGGTCGTGGCAATTTCCTCGATCGACTTGGTGGTCGAGGACAGCCAGCGGATGCCTTCGCGCTTCATCATCAGTTCGGCCTCATTGACCTCGTAGCGGCAATTTTCGATCGAGGCATACTTGCTGCCGGCGCGGCGCTCGTGGCGGATTTCGGACAGGCGCTCGGGCGTGATGCTCAGACCAAAAATCTTGGCGCGGAAGGGCGGCAGGGAAGAAGGCAACTTGCCGCGCTCGAAATCGTCCGGGATCAGCGGATAGTTGGCCGCTTTAATACCGTACTGCATCGCCAGATACAGGCTGGTCGGCGTCTTGCCCGAGCGCGATACGCCCACCAGGATCACATCCGCCGCCGACAGGTTCTTGTGCGACTGGCCGTCATCGTGCGCCAGCGAGAAATTGATCGCTTCAATACGGTTTTTGTATTCCTCGCTGTCGACAATGTTGTGCGAGCGGCCAATGGTGTGGGTGGATTTCACGCCCAACTCTTGTTCGAGCGGTGCAACAAAAGTTTGAATCAAGTCCATGTGCATGCCGTGCGATTTGCGGATCACGTCCGATAAATCCGGCTTCACCAGGGTCGAAAACACGATCGGACGCTGGCCGTCGGTGGTCAGCGCATCGTTGATTTTGCGCGCTGCATCATAGGCTTTGTCGAGGGTGTCGATGAAGGGCAGGCGCACCTGGCGAAAGCGCATCTCGAACTGGGTCAGCACGGCGTGGCCGAAAGTTTCCGCCGTGATGCCGGTGCCGTCCGAGACGAAGAACACGGTGCGGGCGGACGTGGGCAGAGGTTGGCGTGGTTCTGTTGTCATGTTGTCTGTCGGGATGGGATGCTGCTGTATTTGCAACTGAGTTCGAGTTGATCGCTGTAAATTCGCGTCGCACGGGGTAAAATGCTCTGCAACGCACCAATTGTGCGGCACGACCCGAAGAATAACAAGAAAACATAGTCAGCCAGCCTTGCGTACAGATTTCTACTATCAGTAAGGGTGTTTGTATGACCAACTTGTCTAACGCAGTATTGAAGGAACCTGAACGCACCGGTGTGTATGTTGCATCGTTCGATGAACTGAGGATGACGGACGTCGAATCCGTCGGCGGCAAGAACGCCTCGCTGGGCGAGATGATCAGCCAGCTGGCCGGCGCCGGCGTGCGCGTGCCGGGCGGCTTCGCCACCACGGCCGAAGCTTTCCGCGACTTCCTCACCCACGGCATCGACGGCGGTCCATCGCTGGCCGACCGTATCGCCACCCGTCTCGAAGGCCTCAACATCGACGACGTGCGCGCACTGGCCGCAGCCGGCGCCGACATCCGTCAATGGATCGTCGAAACGCCTTTCCAGGCCCGCCTGGAAAGCGAAATCCGCTCTTTCTACGAGCGCCTGGTCGCCGATTCCGAAACCGAAATGTCGTTTGCCGTGCGTTCGTCCGCCACCGCGGAAGACCTGCCGGATGCGTCCTTCGCGGGTCAGCAGGAAAGCTTCCTGAACGTGGTCGGCATCGACAACGTGCTCGAAGCGATGAAGCATGTGTTCGCGTCGCTTTACAACGACCGCGCGATTTCCTACCGCGTGCACAAGGGCTTTACCCACGCCGAAGTGGCCTTGTCGGCCGGCGTGCAGCGTATGGTCCGTTCGGATCTGGGCGCCGCCGGCGTCATGTTCACCATCGATACCGAGTCCGGCTTCAAGGATGTGGTGTTCGTCACCTCCAGCTACGGCCTGGGCGAGACGGTGGTGCAGGGCGCGGTCAATCCCGACGAATTCTACGTGCACAAGCCAATGCTGGAGCAGGGCAAGTCGCCTGTCATCCGCCGCAATATCGGCTCCAAGCTGCTCAAGATGGAGTTCACCAGCGAAGCCAAGGCAGGCCGCTCGGTCAAGACCGTCGATGTGCCGATCGAGATGCGCAACCGCTATTCGCTGAACGACGCTGAAGTAGTAGAACTGGCCAAGTACGCTGTCATCATTGAAAACCACTACGGCCGTCCGATGGACATCGAGTGGGGCAAGGATGGCCGCGACGGCAAGCTGTACATCCTGCAGGCGCGTCCGGAGACGGTCAAGTCGCAGCAGAAATCGACCGACGCCCAGCAGCGCTTCAAGCTCAAAGGCAGCGGCACCGTGCTGGCCCAGGGCCGTGCGATCGGCCAGAAGATCGGCGCCGGGCGCGTGCGCGTGATCCACGATCCGTCCGAAATGGAACGGGTCCAGCCGGGCGACGTGCTGGTGGCCGACATGACCGACCCGAACTGGGAACCGGTCATGAAGCGTGCTTCCGCCATCGTCACCAACCGCGGTGGCCGTACCTGCCACGCCGCCATCATCGCGCGCGAACTGGGCGTGCCGGCGGTCGTCGGCTGCGGCGACGCCACCGAAACGCTCAAGGACGGCATGCTGGTCACCGTGTCCTGCGCCGAAGGCGACGAAGGCATGATCTACGACGGCTTGCTCGAGACCGAAGTATCGGAAGTCGCGCGCGGCGAACTGCCCAAGATCGCCACCAAGATCATGATGAACGTCGGGAACCCGCAGCTGGCCTTCGACTTCCAGTCGATCCCGAACGGCGGCGTGGGCCTGGCCCGCCTCGAGTTCATCATCAACAACAACATCGGCGTGCACCCGAAGGCGATTCTGGAGTATCCGCACATCGATGCGGACCTCAAGAAAGCGGTGGAGTCGGTCGCGCGCGGCCACGCATCGCCCAAGGCCTTCTACGTCGACAAGCTGGCCGAAGGCATCGCCACCATCGCCGCGGCCTTCTGGCCAAAGCCGGTGATCGTGCGCCTGTCGGACTTCAAGTCGAACGAGTACAAGAAGCTGATCGGCGGTTCGCGCTACGAGCCGGACGAAGAAAATCCGATGCTGGGCTTCCGCGGCGCGGCGCGTTACCTGTCGCCGGACTTTGCCGAGTCCTTCGAGATGGAATGCGCAGCCATGAAGCGCGTGCGTAACGACATGGGTCTGACCAACGTCGAGATCATGGTGCCTTTCGTGCGTACCCTGGGCCAGGCTGAAAAAGTCGTCGGCCTGCTGGCCAAGAATGGCCTCAAGCGCGGCGAGAACGGCCTGCGCCTGATCATGATGTGCGAAGTGCCGTCGAATGCGATTCTGGCCAACGAGTTCCTCGAACACTTCGACGGCTTCTCGATCGGTTCGAACGACCTGACCCAGCTTACCCTGGGCCTGGACCGCGATTCGGGCATGGCGCTGCTGGCGGCGGACTTTGACGAGCGCGATCCGGCGGTCAAGGCGCTGCTGTCGCTGGCGATCAAGGCATGCCGCGAGCAGGGCAAGTACATCGGCATCTGCGGGCAGGGTCCTTCGGATCACCCGGACTTTGCCGCCTGGCTGATGGGCGAGGGCATCGAGTCGATGTCCCTGAATCCTGATTCGGTGATCGATACCTGGCAGAAGCTCGCGGCACTGTAAGGCACAGCCGCGAGCGAGTCGACGCCTTCCCCTGCAGCGCGTTTCCAGCCTTGGATACGCTGTGGTGGAAGGCGTTTTTGCGTCCTGCATCTTGTCATTGTAAGTACGTTAGTTTCAAAATACCAACAGTTGCCGCCAAAAACGCTATACTGGACGGCTTGGCATCTCATTCACTTTCATGCGCATACGTACCCGGCTGCTTGTCTTCGGACTGTCGATTCTGCTTCCCGCTTTCCTCTCGTGCGCCGTGGCGATCTGGTTCGTCTACAGCGAACAGCAGCAAGCCCAGGAAAAGAGCCTGAAAGAGGCCGTCAAGTCCTTTGCTATGCTCATCGACAAGAATTTTCTGGCTGCCGAAGGTCAATTGCTGGCCCTGTCGAAAGCGCCTGATCTGGCGCGCGGTGACCTCGACAGCTTTCTGACATATGCGAAATCCCTGGTGCCCACACCCGAACGGGTGATCGTTCTGAGTACGCTCGAGGGGCAGCAGTTGCTCAACACGCGGGCCCAGCCTGGCGCCAAGTTGCCTCAGAACCATGCAACCCTGCTACGCAAACGCGAGGAAAACCCGGGAAAGCCGCTGGTGTCCGACCTGTTCGTCAGCAGCGTCGCAAAAAGGAAAGATATCGCTGTCGATATTCCTGTGAGCGTGGACGGTGCACCAAAATACCGCATGTCCTTGGGATTTCAGGCGGCGGAGTTGCAAAACCTCATCGTCGAGCAGGATTTTCCGGCCGAGTGGATCGTTACCATCCTCGATACCAAAGGCGTGGTCGTCGCGCGCAGTGTGAACCCGGATCAGTTCGTCGGACTCAGCGCCAGTCAGACCATGCTGCAGCGAATCCTGGCGCGCGAACGCAGCGGCATCAACCTGGGCCAGTCCCTCGACGGGCACCCTGTGGCTGCCTATTTTTTCCGCGCGCCCGACTCCGGCTGGACGGCCGTGTTGTCCGTCCCGCAAACTGAAACACGCCGTCCGGCCCTGTTTGCGGCCGCCGGGCTGGCCCTGATCCTGGTCCTGGCCTTGTGCGTGGCGGTCGTCGCGGCCGGCTACTTCGCGCGCCGGACGGCGGTGCCGATCGAGCGCCTGCGCTCAGCCGCGCAGTTGCTTGGACTAGGCCAGGCGGTCGTGCTTGAGCCGGCCGGGCTGGCGGAAATCGACGCTGTTGGCGACGCCCTGCTCAAAGCCAGCACCCTGGTGCGCCAGCATCAGGAGGTGCTCGAAGAGCGCGTCGCCGAGGCCGTGGCGGCCTCGGAAGTGGCCCAGCGTGCCTTGTTGCAGGCGCAAAAGCTGGAAGCCCTGGGGCGGCTCACCGGTGGTATCGCCCATGACTTCAACAACATCCTGCAAACACTGTCGAGCTGCTTTCAATTGCTGCGCCTGACCCAGGACCGCGACCGCATCGACGCCTTGCTCGGTACCGGCGAAAAAGCGATCCGGCGTGCCACCGACGTCACCACGCAGATGCGCTCGTTCGCGAGGGTCCAGGATGTGCGGCTGGAAACGGTCGATCTGGGCGACGCGATCCAGGCGGTGACGCCGCTGCTGTCGAGCAGCCTGCCGGGCAATATCGTGCTGCGTGCGGAGATCGCCGATGGCCTGTGGCCGGTGACGATAGACCGCCTCCAGTTCGAGCTGGCGCTGTTGAACGTGACCATCAATGCGCGCGACGCCATGCCGCGCGGCGGCGACATTCTTTTAAGCGTGCACAATGCTACGATCGCGCAGGGGCAGGCCAGTTGCGGCCCGGGCGACTTCGTAGTTCTGTCCGTTGCCGACAAGGGCACCGGCATGCCGCCCGAGGTGCTGGCCAAGGCGCTCGATCCTTTCTTCACCACCAAGCCGGTGGACAAGGGCAGTGGCCTGGGACTGCCGCAGGCATATGGCTTTGCCACCCAGGCCGACGGCGCACTGGTCATCCAGAGCGTCGAAGGGCAGGGCACCACCATCATCATGTATCTGCCGCGCTCGAACGCGGCGCCGGCCGCGGCGGCTGCACCGGCGCCGCGGCCCGCCTTGCGCAGCAGCGCGCGCGAGGTGATCCTGTTCGCCGAGGACGATCTGCTGGTCCGGGAAACCGTCGGCGCGGCGCTGGAGCACGCCGGGTTCGAAGTCCTGACCGCAGGGTCGGGCAATGAAGCGCTGGCCGTGCTGGAATCCGGCCTGCAGGTCGATATCCTGTTTTCCGATGTGATAATGCCCGGCTCGATCAACGGCGTGGAGCTGGCGCGCATCGCACGGCGCCAGTTTCCGGCGCTGCGTATCGTGCTGGCGAGCGGGCATGCGGATATCGCCATCGACCTCGACCGGGTCAGGCTGATTGGCAAGCCTTACGATGTCATCAGTCTGATCAACATGCTGGGCGATCCGATTTCGGCATAGGCCGGCCGGCGCGCCCGTGCCCTCTAAAACATTCTTTCGAGAAAGCTTGACTCTCTAATAAAACCCGTTAAGCTGGCACCAGACCAAAGGGGAGCAACATGGCTGACTGGACGATCTGGCTGGCACTGGCCGGCGCACTGGTAATCTTTGAACTTTTCACCGGCACCTTCTACGTCCTGATGATCGCCATCGGGGCTGCCTTCGGCGCGTTTGCCGCTTCCATGGGCTACGGCATGCCGGCGCAACTGCTCACCGCTGCCGTCATCGGCGTGGCCGCCACAGGTCTGCTGCACCGCAGCCGCTTCGGCAAACCGCTCAAACAAGACAGCGCGCGCGACCCCAACGTGAACATCGACATTGGCCAGTCCGTGCACGTGGAGACCTGGGCCGACAGCAAGGCGCGCGCCATGTACCGCGGCGCCGCCTGGGACATCGACCTGGCGCCGGGCGCCATCGCCGAAGCGGGTAACTTCCGCATCGTCGAAGTACGCGGCAGCCGCCTGGTCGTCGTCAACGCATAAACCCTCAAGGAGAACTAGCGATGGAAGTATTCGGCGTGGTGACGATGGTGCTGTTTTTCGTGGCCCTGGTATTCGTCTTCAAGACCATCAACGTGGTGCCGCAGCAGCATGCCTGGGTGGTCGAGCGGCTCGGCAAATACCATGCGACCCTGGCCCCTGGCCTGAACATCGTGGTGCCCTTCGTCGACCGGGTCGCCTACAAGCACATCCTCAAGGAGATCCCGCTCGACGTGCCGCCCCAGGTCTGCATCACGCGCGACAACACGCAGCTGCAGGTGGACGGCATCCTGTACTTCCAGATCACCGATCCGATGCGCGCCTCCTACGGCTCTTCCAACTACCTGGCCGCCATCACCCAGCTGGCCCAGACCACCTTGCGTTCGGTGATCGGCAAGATGGAGCTGGATAAGACTTTCGAAGAGCGCGATCACATCAACACCACCATCGTCAACGCGATCGACGAATCGGCCGCCAACTGGGGCGTCAAGGTGCTGCGCTATGAAATCAAGGACCTCACGCCGCCGCAGGAAATCCTCCATGCGATGCAGGCGCAGATCACCGCCGAACGCGAAAAGCGCGCCCTGATTGCTGCTTCAGAAGGGCGGCGCCAGGAGCAGATCAACATCGCCAGCGGCGAGCGCGAAGCGAACATCGCCCGTTCCGAAGGCGAGAAACAGGCCTCGATCAACCGCGCCGAAGGCCAGGCCAAGGCCATCGTGGCGCTGGCCGAAGCGAATGCCGAAGCGCTGCGCCAGATCGCTTCGGCCATCCGCGAACCGGGCGGCCAGGATGCGGTGAACCTCAAGGTGGCCGAACGCTATGTGGACGCCTTCTCCAACCTGGCCAAGACGAATAATTCGATCATTGTGCCGGCCAATCTGGGCGAGATGAGCGGCTTGATCGCCAGCGCCATGCAGATCGTGAAGGCGCAGAAATAGGATGGCCGAACAGTTGCGGGTCATCGTCATCACCGGCAGTTCGGACGGCATTGGCGCCGAAGTCGCGCGCCAGCTGGCGTCAGGCGGGAAGGGCGGCGTGGCGCTGGTGCTGGCCGCACGCAACCAGGAGATGCTGGACGCGGTGGCGGGCGAATGCGCGGCGCTGGGCGCCAGGACGCTCGCGGTCAAGACCGATGTGGCGGTGCAGGCCGAGTGCACGGCCCTGATCACGGCGGCCATCGCGCGCTTCGGCCGCATCGATGCGCTGATCAACAATGCCGGCCGATCGGCGCACGCGCTGTTCGAGGACGTGCAGGACCTGGGCTGGTACGAAGACCTGATGCGGGTGAACCTGTGGGGCAGCGTGTGGTGCACGCACGCGGCGCTGCCGCACCTGAAGGCCTCGCGCGGCAGCATCGTGGCCGTGGCCTCGCTGGCGGGCCTGGTGGGCGTACCGGGACGCACCGCCTATGCGGCGACCAAGTTCGCCATGGCCGGCTTTTTCGAGTCGCTGCGCGCGGAGCTGAAAGGCGCGGGCGTAAGCGTGACCACGGCATATCCGGGCGTGGTCGCGACGCGTATCCGCTACCGCGGCTACAACGCGGCCGGCGGTGAGTTGGGCATGAGCGCGCTGAAGGAAGAAGGCGCGATGCCGGTGGAAGCATGCGCGCGCCTGATCATCGGCGGCATGAACGGCCGCAAGCGTGAAGTCGTCATGTCGGCCAAGGGCAAGCTGGGACGCTTCCTCAAGCTGATCGCGCCCGGCCTGGTGGAGAACATGGCGCTGGCCGCGGTGAAGGACGAGGCCAAGCCGCATTAAGAATAGTTAAAGCCTGGGCGCGTATAACAGTGTCATTACAAGCACCACTGGGAGATGACAATGCAACGCTGGGTACGCGCCAACAAGGGTTTTCTGATGTTCATGCTGCTGTTCGGCGTGTTCCGCACCGCGGTCGCCGACTGGAATCCGATTCCGTCCGCATCCATGCGGCCCAATCTGCTGGAAGGCGACGTGGTGTTCGTCAACCGCCTGGCCTATAACGTCAAGGTGCCGCTGACCGATGTGGTGCTGGCGCACACCGGTGAGCCGCGGCGCGGCGATGTGGTCACGTTTTCTTCGCCGACCGACGGCACGCGCCTGATCAAGCGGCTGGTGGCCTTGCCCGGCGACGTGGTCCAGATGCGTAACGAAGAATTGATCATCAACGGCCAGGCCGCGGCGTACTCGGTGGCCGATGCGGCGACCGAAACGCTGGATGATGGCAAGGTGCTTGCCACGCAGCGTTTTACTGAGCAGGTGGGCGAAAAGCGGCATCGCATCCAGGTGATCCCGCAGCTGCAGGCGGCGCGCAACTTCGGTCCGGTGACGGTGCCGGCAGGGCATTACATGATGTTGGGCGATAACCGCGACCGCAGCGCCGACTCGCGCTACATCGGCATGGTGCCGCGCAAACTGCTGATCGGGCAGGCGGTACGGGTGCTGGTGTCAGCCGATATTGAAGGCAACTTGATGCCGCGCGGGGAACGGTTTGGGATGAAGATGCCCTGAGGTGGTCATCGTGTGCGGCACGCGGCATCGAGAATCACCACCCCGCCGGTAACGATTTCAAATTCCCGCTAAAATTGCATGCTTCTATGGCGCGCATGGTGCGGTGCCGGGTTCGATGAGGCATCTGCATGCAACGCTTGTTAACAGTTATCCTGGCCTGTCTCGGTATGGTCGGCGCGCTCGCCATCGATACCTACCTGCCATCCATCCCCGCCATCGGGCGCGAGTTCGACGTCGGCCCGCTGGCGGTGCAGCAAACGCTCTCCATCTTCCTGTTCACCTTCGCCTTCATGATGCTGTTCTACGGCACCCTGTCGGATTCGTTCGGCCGCCGTCCCGTCATCCTGATCGCACTGGCGGTGTACACCGTCGCTTCGCTCGGCGCCGTGTTCGCGCCCACCTTCGGCGTACTGCTGGCCTGCCGCGCACTGCAGGGCCTGGCCGCCGGCGCCGGTTCGGTGATCGGCCAGGCCATCGTGCAGGACCGCTACGCCCACGATCAGGCCCATGCCCAGCGCATCATGTCGCACATCATGATGGTGTTCGGCCTGGCCCCGGCCATTGCGCCGGTGCTGGGCGGCTGGCTGCATGTGACCTTCGGCTGGCGTTCGACCTTCGTGTTCCTGGCGATCTTCGGCGCGCTGATGATGCTGCTGGTGTTTTACGGCCTGCCCGAGAGCCTGCCCAAGTCGCAGCGCCACGCCTTCCACGGCGTGGTCATCGCTAAGAATTATCTGAAAGTGCTGCGCCGCCCGCGCTTCCTGCTGCTGGCGCTGTCGGTCGGCCTGGCGTTCGGCGGGCTGTCGCTGTACATCGGTTCGGCCGCCAATTTCGTGATGGAGATATTGCACCTGCCGGAAACGGCGTTTGCCTGGCTGTTCATCCCCATGATCGGCGGTATGACGATCGGTTCGGCCTGGGGCGGCAAGGCCGCTGCGCGCATCGCACCGGGAAAGATGATCTGGCTGGGGTTTGGCATCATGGCCGCGGCCAGTGTGCTCAGCGTGGGCTACAACGCGCTGTTCGTCGCCGCGATTCCGTGGGCGGTACTGCCGCTGGCGGTGTATACCTTCGGGCTGGCGGTGGCCATGCCGGCATTGCAGGTCGCGGCACTGCAGCTGTTCCCGGACAACCGCGGCCTGGCCTCGTCGACCCTGTCCTTCATCCAGATGACCGCGTTTGCACTGACCTCGGGCGTGGTGGCGCCGATGCTGTTCGACAGCGCCTTCAAGCTGGCCTGCGGCGTGGGCGGCGGACTGGTGCTCAGCTTCGCCTGCTGGCGCCTGAGCCTGCTGATGGAAGAAGAAAAGGCCGTCGCAACGGCCTGATCTATGCTGGAGGCCCCGCCTTGTTTAGCGGCGGTTGGTCTTCATGGCGGCGGCCACTTCGCGCTTGCCGTCGCGTTCGCGCTCGGTGGCGCGCTTGTCGTGCTGCTTCTTGCCCTTGGCCAGGCCGACTTCGCACTTGACCCTGCCGCCCTTGTAATGCAGGTTTAGCGGCACCAGGGTGTAGCCGGAGCGCTCGACCTTGCCGATCAGTTTATCGACTTCGGCGCGGTGCAGCAGCAGCTTGCGCGTGCGTACCGCTTCCGGGTGGGTGAAGGAGGAGGCCGTGGCCAATGCCGAAATGTGGGCGCCGAACAGGAACAGTTCATCGCCGCGCACGACGACGTAGGCTTCCTTGATCTGGACGCGCGATTCGCGGATCGCCTTCACTTCCCATCCTTCGAGCACGATGCCCGCTTCGTAGCGGTCCTCGATGAAATAGTCGTGAAAAGCTTTTTTATTATCAACAATACTCATGAAATGGCTAAAATGCGCGGGTCGGTTAAACTACTGATGTTTTTATTGACACATCCAACATCATAGCAAACGGTTGATTAATGGCAGTAGTGCACAAAACAGTATTTTTAGGTTACAGCGCCGAACAGATGTTCGACCTGGTCGCAAAAGTCGAGGACTATCCCAAATTCCTGCCCTGGTGCGGCGGCGTGAAGGTGATCGAGCGGACCGAGGACACCCTGGTCGCCTGCCTGGCCATCCACTTCCATGGCGTGAACCAGAGCTTCACCACGAAGAACCTTAACACGAAGCCGACCCAGATGAGAATGAAACTGGTCGACGGCCCGTTCAAGGTCATGGACGGCACCTGGACCTTCAAGGCGCTGCGCGCCGATGCCTGCAAGGTGGAATTCGATCTGCACTACGAATTTTCCAGCATGATACTTGAACAACTGATCGGCCCCGTGTTCGGCATGATCGCCAACAGCATGGTCGATTCCTTCTGCAAGCGCGCTGAGACGGTGTATGGGACCTGATTCCGGGCCTGAGATGGCGGCAGCCGGCCAGCTCAGCGTGCAGGTGTGCTACGCCACGGCAACGCGCGAGATCCTGCTCAACGTGACGGTGGGCGAGGGCAGCACCATCGAGCAAGCCATCAACGCCAGCGGTATCTTGCAGGCGGTGCCGGAGATCGATCTGGCAACGCACCCAGTTGGCGTATTCGGCAAGAAGAAAACGCTGGACGGGCTGCTGCGCGGCGGCGACCGCGTCGAGATCTACCGCCCTCTGGTGGCCGATCCAAAAGAATCGCGGCGCCGGCGCGCCGAAAAGAAGAACCCGGCCGCCTGAGCGCCCGGGCGTGTGCTTACTGCTGGCAATCCTGCAGGGTCTTGTTGGTGCGTGCCATCGCTTCGGCGCGCTTTTCATCGCTCATGTAGCCACGCTCGCCATTCGCTTCCATGGCGCCCATGCGCTGGCCGGATTCCAGAGACTGCTTGTAATTGCGGGCGGTTTCGCAGTTGAGCTTCTTGTCCGCTTTTTGTGCCGCCTCGGCGCTGGCCTTTTTGTCCTGCTCGGCTTTCTCGGTCTGGCGCTTCTTGAAGTCGGCATTGCGCTCGGCCAGGGTCGGCGGGCCTTTCGGCGCTGCCTTCGCAGCAGCCGCGTCCGGCGCCGCCTTGGGGTTTTCCTCGGATGGCGATGCAACTTCAGCCGCGGCCGGTGCGCCATGCGGCTGCTTCAGGATATTTTTCAGGGGCACCGAGGATGGGGGCGGGCGGTCCGAGTAGACCTTGGCGCCTTTCTCGTTCAACCACAGGTATTGTGCGTGCGACAAGCCGGCAAACACCATCAGCGCGCCACCTGCAAACCACCGAAGTGACTTCTTTCCGATAATGTTGTGCATGTGAATCTTTCCATAGGTAATCTAATGCTCGATTTCGCCATGATTCGGCGCTGCTGTCAACGAGCTTGGTCGAATCCAGGGCATTTTGAGGCGCTTAAGAGACGGCCTGCGGGAACTTCTGTATAATTCGCTTTTGCGCCAATAGGAAAATGCTATGCGTCTACTTCAGAAAGCACTCACGTTCGATGATGTGCTGCTCGTCCCGGCTTACTCGAACGTCCTCCCAGCCGACACTTCCCTCAAGACTCGCCTGACCCGCAATATCGCGTTGAACATTCCCTTGCTGTCCGCAGCCATGGATACGGTCACCGAAGCGCGTCTGGCCATCGCCATGGCGCAGGAAGGCGGGATCGGCATTATTCACAAGAATTTGTCGCCCAAGGACCAGGCACGTGAAGTAGCGCGCGTCAAGCGTTTCGAAGCGGGCGTGCTGCGCGACCCGATCACGATTCCGCCGGACATGAAAATCCGCGACGTCATCAAGCTCACCGAACAATACGGCATCAGCGGCTTCCCGGTGGTCGAAGGCAAGACCGTGGTCGGCATCATCACCAACCGCGACTTGCGCTTTGAAGAAGAGCTCGACGCCGACGCTTCCGCCAAGATGACCCCGCGCGACAAGCTGGTCTACGTCAAGGAAGACGCCGACACCGCCGAAGCCAAGCGCCTGATGAACAAGCACCGCCTCGAACGCGTACTGGTCGTCAACGACGCTTTCGAACTGCGCGGCCTGATCACCGTCAAGGATATCCAGAAGTCGCACGAGCACCCGTTTGCATCCAAAGACAAGCTGGGCAAACTGCTGGTCGGCGCCGCGGTGGGCGTGAGCGCGCGCGACGAAGAGCGCATCGACCTGCTGGTTGCCGCCGGCGTGGACGTGCTGGTGGTCGACACCGCCCACGGCCATTCGCAAGGCATCCTGGACCGGGTGAAATGGATCAAGACCAAGTACCCGCAAGTGGACGTCATCGGCGGTAACATCGCCACCGCGGCTGCCGCGTTGGCACTGGTCGAGCATGGCGCCGACGCGGTCAAGGTCGGCATCGGCCCCGGTTCCATCTGCACCACCCGTATCGTGGCCGGCGTGGGCGTACCCCAGATCACCGCCATTTCCAACGTGGCAGAAGCGCTGGCCGGCACCGGCGTGCCGTGCATCGCCGACGGCGGCATCCGCTTCTCGGGCGACATTTCCAAGGCACTGGCGGCAGGCGCATCGACCGTCATGATGGGCAGCATGTTTGCCGGCACCGAAGAAGCGCCGGGCGAAGTGATTCTGTACCAGGGCCGTTCGTACAAATCCTACCGTGGCATGGGTTCGCTGGGCGCAATGGCCGACGGTTCGGCCGACCGCTACTTCCAGGACGCGGCGGCCAAGGCCGACAAGTTCGTACCGGAAGGCATCGAAGGGCGCGTGGCCTACAAGGGCAGCGTGCTGGCGATCATCTACCAGCTGGTCGGCGGCGTGCGCCAGTCGATGGGCTACTGCGGTTGCGCGTCGATCGACGAACTGCGCGAGAAGGCGGAGTTTGTCGAGATCACCTCCGCCGGCATGCGCGAATCGCACGTGCACGACGTGCAGATCACAAAAGAAGCGCCGAACTACCGTTCCGGCGAATAAGAAGAGCAGAGACGCTGCGGCGTCTCGCAGGGTGGGCAGGCCGCATTTGGCCTGCCCGCCAGCACCGCCAACGCCACCTATTTCGCAATTTCTCCTGGCCCTCCATGCACTCTAAAATCCTCATCCTCGATTTCGGTTCCCAAGTCACCCAGCTGATCGCCCGCCGCGTGCGCGATGCCGGCGTATTCTCCGAAGTCTTCCCCTACGACGTCAGCGAAGAATTCGTCCGCAACTACGGCGCCGCGGGTGTGATCCTGTCGGGCAGCCACAGTTCAACCCTGGAAGGCGACGCGCCGCGCGCACCGCAAGCCGTGTTCGAACTGGGCGTGCCGGTGCTGGGCATCTGCTACGGTATGCAAACCATGGCGGCCCAGCTGGGCGGCAAGGTCGAAAACGGCCTGCTGCGCGAATTCGGCTACGCTGAAGTGCGTGCCCGCAGCCACACCGCGCTGCTCAAGGGCATCAACGACTTCGTCACCGACGAAGGCCACGGCATGCTGAAGGTCTGGATGAGCCACGGCGACAAGGTGCTGGACATGCCGCCCGGCTTCAAGCTGATGGGCGACACCCCAAGCTGCCCGATTGCCGCCATGGCCGACGAAGAGCGCCGTTTCTATGCAGTCCAGTTCCACCCGGAAGTGACGCACACCGCGCAAGGCAAGGCCATCCTGGGCCGCTTCGTGCACGAGATCTGCGGCTGCAAGTCCGAATGGAACATGCCGGACTACATCTCCGAAGCCGTCGCCAAGATCCGCGAACAGGTCGGCACCGATGAAGTCATCCTGGGCCTGTCGGGCGGCGTCGACTCCAGCGTGGCTGCCGCGCTGATCCACCGCGCCATCGGCGACCAGCTCACCTGCGTGTTCGTCGACCATGGCCTGCTGCGCCTGGACGAAGGCAAGATGGTGATGGACATGTTCGCCAAGAACCTGGGCGTGAAAGTACTGCGCATCAATGCCGAAGACCAGTTCATGGGTCATCTGGCCGGCGTGGCCGATCCGGAAGCCAAGCGCAAGATCATCGGCCGCGAGTTTGTGGAAGTGTTCCAGGCGGAAGCGGCCAAGCTGCCGAGCGCCAAATGGCTGGCGCAAGGCACCATCTACCCGGACGTGATCGAGTCCGCCGGCAAGGGCAAGAAGGGCCAGACCATCAAGAGCCACCACAACGTGGGCGGCTTGCCGGAGACCCTGAACCTCAAGCTGCTCGAACCGCTGCGCGAACTGTTCAAGGACGAAGTGCGCAAGCTGGGCGTGGCCCTGGGCCTGCCGCATGACATGGTGTACCGCCATCCCTTCCCGGGTCCTGGTCTGGGCGTGCGGATTCTGGGCGCGGTCAACAAGGAGTTCGCCGACCTGCTGCGCCGCGCGGATGCGATCTTCATCGAAGAACTGCGCAATACCCCGTGCGACTTGCCGGCGCTGGAAAGCATCGATGCCGGTGAAGCACCGAAGAACTGGTACGAGGCCACCAGCCAGGCGTTTGCCGTGTTCCTGCCGGTGAAATCGGTGGGCGTGATGGGCGATGGCCGCACCTATGAATGGGTGGTGGCATTGCGCGCGGTCCAGACGCTGGACTTCATGACGGCCCAGTGGGCGCATCTGCCGCACAGCTTGCTGGGAAAGGTGTCCAACAGGATCATCAATGAAGTGCGCGGGATCAACCGTGTCGTGTACGATATTTCCGGAAAGCCACCTGCGACCATTGAGTGGGAGTGAGGCGAGGTCCCGCCTGCGCTGGCGAGCTCAGGCAGTTCGAAGCACGAAGCCTCTGATTTTCAGGGGCTTTTTTTCGTCTGCTTGAAAGAGGATGGCAATTGCACTGGATCGCGCGATTTTTCAGTTTGAGAAACGCTGTCAGTCTTGATAATACCCTCGGGATCATGAAAACCATCTCAAGCTGCTCACCCTGCGCCTCGCTCGCGCAGACGCTTCAGTCCAGCTGAGCGACCAGGAAGTCGCGCAGCCGCGGGTCGTCGGTCAGCCCGATTGCGCGCTGCAGCGCGGCTTGTCGGCCGGGAGCGCCGGCCAAGCCGAGCACATGTGCGCGTGCAACCCAATAGGGCGCGTAACCGGCAGCCTCAGGCGGAAGTGCGTCCAGCAGCGCCACCGCGGCGACAGGCTCGCCGGCCTCGGCTCGGGCAACGGCCTCGCCGACCCGCGCGCCGAGACTGGCGTGGTGTTGCACGGAAACTGCTTGCGGTGACACCGTGCGCGTTCCTGATAGGATGATGCGCGGCCGGACGCTCGATCGACAGCAGCTGCAAAATATTTTTTTGGCCGGGCTGACGGTAAGGCTTCAGTAGCGCTCCGCGCGCCACACCCTTGTCGTTGAGCGCCTCTTGCATATGCCGGGAAGCAGGATGACTGTTAGCGCAACAAAAATGAGAACCCCGCCGCCATTGCAAGCCATCCTTGTCCTTACAGATTGCCTACAATTGCCCCACAGATCGAGGCGGACTGGACATTGCTCTCTGAATAAAATTGCTTCTCTACTCACTGCGCAGGCAAACCCATGTTTAACATCAACTACCTTGTTCCATTGATCGCCGCCCTGGCCCTGGCCGGCTGCGGTGGCGGCGGTTCCGATTCCCCCAGCGCAGCGAAGGCCCTGCCGGGTATCGCCGTGGGCGAGCCGAACCCGTCCGCGCCAGCGCCGATCGACCTCCAGCCTTTCCGCGCAAAGGCCCAACTGGAAGCATGCGCCGACACGCGCAACCGCCTGGCGGTGATCGATGGCAGCCATGTCTTTTGGGAACGCCGCGGCAATTGCGGCGACAACAGCTATGCCTACCGCCTGTATGGCGCCACGCCCGACAAACTGCTTTGCAGCCAGCTTGATAGCATTGCCGGTCCGCAGACCAGCTGCACCGATGACACTGCCCGCGCCCTGTTCAAGCGCATCCTCGACAGCCGCAAAGGCCTGGACATCGATCTTGGCAAAGACAGCAAGGTCAGTTTTTACGATGTGCTGGCGGTCGACGGCACCCGCCTGCCATTCAAACCCTTGATGACCGAGAGCGATGTGGCGATCCGCCAGTTCAAGACGCTGGTATTGCGCGATAACGCGTCGATGGAGTCGTTCTGGGCCGAGTACTCGCACGGCCGCCTGCCGATGAAGAAACCATCCGCGGTGAATTTCGACGTAGAGATGGTGATCGCTGTCCTGCCGGGCGAAGGCGCCTGCTTCGCCGATATCCACCGGGTTGGCGTGGAAAACGGCAAGCTGGAAGTCATGTGGCGCCAGCAGGATCCGCGCATCGATTGCATTGCGATGATCCATGCTCCGATGATGATGGTGACGGTGCCGCGCAGCGATGCCGAGGTGGTGTTCAAACAATTCCAGTTCAACGGCCTGGAACGCACAGAGATCTTTAAAGGCTACTCCAACAACTGGAATCCGGCGCAACTGGTGGTGCGCGATGCGAAGGCATGGCAAGAGGTATGGCAAAGCCATCTCAATGGATTGCAGGTGGTCGGGGCGAACGCGCCGCCCGCCGTGCTTCCGCCCGCGGTCGACTTCAGCAAACACATGGTGATCGTGCTGTTCAGCGGCGGCATTCCGGTCGGCTGCGGTCACAGCATCGCGATCTCCGACGTGGCCCAGGCGGGCGAGCGCATCGCAGTAGGGATACTGCATGGGATTCCCGTAACTGACGGTGTCTGCCCGGCGGCCTTCGCTTCCTACGCCGAATTCGTGCAGGTGCCGCGCAGCGATGCCCCGGTCGAGTTCTACCCATCCCGCTAGTTGTCGACGTAGTGGCAGTGGCCCCTGCGCAGCAGCGGCCACCTGCGCTCAGACCGGGTCGCGCATCTTCTTGTCGATGTAGCACCATCCCCAGGTTTCGCCAGGTTCCTTGGAGCGGATGACCGGATGGGCAGTCTGTCGGAAGTGTTGTGTAGCATGCTTGTTCTTCGAATCGTCACAACAGCCGACTTGCCCGCACGTCAGGCAAACGCGTAAATGCACCCACGTGTCGCCCAATTTCAGACATTCTTCGCAACCGTCCGTGTTCGGCTCGCGGGTTTTTATTTGACCGAAATGCAGGCAAGTCGATGCCATATTCGTGCTCCTTAGAATGCGAAACTGTTCAAGTGATGGACTGTCATTCTACTATCGGAAAAGCCTGCCTACCGTCCACGGCTTTGAGGAAACACGGTGACGCCGGGCGCCTGGGGGCGCTCAGCTTCGCCATCATGCCGGCAGCATGGCATCGCGCTTGATCAGCTTGTCGGCCCTGAGCTCTGCGAACAGCCCGCTGACGAAGGTGCTCATGGGACCGCTGCGCCAGACCAGGTCGATCCCCTGTTCGTAGCTGAACAAGTCGGGACGGATCGGCCGCAGGGCGTGGATGGGCTGCAGCATCGCCGCATAATGGTCCGGCAAAAAACCGACGTAGTCTCCGCTGATGACCATCAGCGCGACGGCCTCCAGACTGTTGGCACGCGCGGCGCGCCGGAAGACGGACCGGAAGCCGGGCATGGGCAAGCTGTCGGTGTAGGGGTCTTCGACCAGATCGAGGGGAGGGCAGTCGCCTGGCAGGATCGCGGGATCGGCCTGGCCGAACAGCGCATGGCGGCGGCCACAGTACAGATTGCTGCGTTCCTTATACAGCGGATGATAGGTCAGGCCGGCCACCGGATCGCGCGCCGCCACGACGCCGGCATCGAGCTCGCCGGCGGCGATCAGTCTTTCGATTTCCTGCGGCTGGGTGATCGAGAGCCTGATCTGCACCCGTGGCGCCTTGGCCCGGTAGGCACTCAGTGCCGGCGCCAGCCCAAACTGCGGGTCCGACACCAGCGCGTCCATCACGCCCAATTTGAGTTCGCCGACGGGATCGGACTGCAGCGCGTCGATGTTGTCGCGGAAGGAGCGCAGAGCCTTGAACAATTCCAGCGCGGCGCTATGCACGGCCTGGCCATGCGCGGTGAGCGAAAAACCGGAGCGCCCGCGATGGCACAGGCGCGCCCCAACCATGTCTTCCAACTCCTTCATATGGCGGCTCACGGTCGACAGATCCGCCTCTAATTCGGCAGTGGCGGCGGACAGTCCGCCCGCTGCCACGACCGCGCAAAAGATGCGAAGCAGGCGGATGTTGCCGTCCGAGATGGCGTTGACCACCTGACCGGCACTGTCGCCTGGCTTGGGGCCGGCCTCGGCCGAAAATGTCTTCCTCTTCATCCTCAGTGTCCTTGTATTGAAGCTGGTGCCATAAGCCTCAGTTATGCCATTGCCCTCACTTTTCATGCGGAATTGACTCAGCATCGACCGGGCCGTCTTTTGCTGCGCAGAGTCGCCAGGAAGTACCGCGTGCAGAGTGCAGAAGCTGGCTGAAGGGTAGCATTTTGCGGCTTCGGTCGTTGGTTTTACTTGCGATTTTACGCAACTTAACTTGTTCGGTTTGTCATTCTTTGCCACTGCTGCCGGGCATAACATGCGCTGACCCTATAACCAGAATCAAACAAGATCAGGAGAGATGGCGACATGAAAGTCAAGCGAAGGGCAATGGCCGCAGCGGTATCGGCCGCACTGTTTTCGATGGCGGCGCCGGCCGCGGTTGCACAGGAGCAGGCTGCGGCCGACCAGGCCAGCAAGGATGCCAGGCTCAACGCCCGCGACGAGAAGATCACGAGTGTGGTGGTGACTGCCTCCAAGCGCTCGGAGCTTGCCTCGAAAGTACCGTATAACGTCAGCGCGCTTTCCGAGGAAGTGCTGCGTCGTGAAAATATCACCGACGCCAAGCGCCTGATCGCCGAAAGCGTGAACATCAGCGCGCCTGGCAACGGCGCCCGCTTCAACGACTCGGTGACGGTGCGCGGCTTGAACGTGTCTCCGGTGGACGCGAACAATATTGAACAGTTCGTGCGCACGACGCTTGCGTATTACCTCGATGACACTGCGCTACCGTTCATGGGTTACCGGATCAAGGATATCGCCCGTGTTGAAACTCTTCTGGGCCCGCAGGGCACGCTGTATGGCAGCGGCAGTCTGGGCGGCACGGTGCGCTACATCACCAACCAGCCGCGCCTGGCCAAGACCGAGGCCAAACTCAACGCCAGCGTCTACCAGACCCGTAACGGCGGCATCAGCAACGACACCGATGTCGTGTTCAATCTGCCTGTCGGCGAGCGCCTTGCGCTGCGTGCCTCCCTGGCCCGCCTCGATGAAAAGGGCTACACCGACCGGGTGTCGAATCCGCCCTGGAATGTGAACAATGGCGCGGGTACCTGGTCCACCAGTCCCGATCCGGCGCAGAACGTGTATGAGGACGACGACTGGCAAAAGGTCAACGGGGGCAGGGTTGCGCTACTATGGAAGCTGCACCGGGATGTAAGCGTCACGCTGGCGCACACCCAGCAATCTCAGCTGGCCCATGGCACCAGCGGCGTCAGCCTTACACCGCTGGGCATCGCCAATGCCGGCAGTGCCGCGGAAAAACTGGCCATATGGAACGACGACCGCTATGGCGAAGCCTGCGGCCCGGCCGGGGCAACAGCCTGCACGGTCTACAAGGACGCGCGCAAGACCCCGTATGCCGTCAACGATCATACGATCCTGTCGCGCTATCCGGAATTCTCGGACCGCAAGTTCAAGCTCGATTCGCTTGACCTCGACTGGGACCTTGGATTTGCCAGGCTGCATTCGTCGACCTCGTATTTCAAGGACCAGCGCGACGGCCAGGCCGATTACACGGACAAGGGCCACGTGTTCTATTACTTGCTGGGCGACTCAGGCGCCAGGATCAGCAGCGGCCGCTCGGCCTACATGACTTTCGACAATGCGTATTCCGGCCTGTCGCACGAGACCCGCCTGACGTCGGCGGGCGACGGTCCCCTGCACTGGATCGCCGGCGTATTCCACACACGGACCAACCGCAGCCTCAAATTCTCGGAAATGATGCCGGGCCTGGACGCTTACAACGACATCGACCGGCGCGCCAAGGGCGGTCGCGTCGATGAAGGCTATACCGAAGACCTGTCCAGCAAGTACAGCGAAACGGCCATGTTTGGCGAACTGGGCTACCGCCCAAGCGCGAAATGGCTGCTCACCGCCGGTGCTCGCGTATTCAAGTACGATGACACGGCGCGTTCCTTCATCAAAGACTTCACCTACGACCTGGTCAATAGCGACCGCAGCAATACGACCGGCGAGAGTGGCAAATCGTATTACAAGCTCAATGCCTCCTACCAGCTGACCGACAAGCTGCTGGCGTATGGCACTGCCTCGCAAGGCTACCGCCGCGGCGGTGTCAATGGCTTTCGCGATTTCGGCAGCCAGAAGATCACCAAGGCCGGCAACGAGTACGCGCCCGATTCCACTTTCAATCGCGAGATCGGCCTGAAAGGTTATTTTTTCGGACGCATGCTGTACGTGGAGACCGATGTCTACCGTATCGACTGGAAGGGCGCGCAGACCTACCGTGCCCAGGACGTCGAAAACGGTTTCCCGATTAATGGGACCACCAATGGTCCGGATGCGCATACCCAAGGGTTTGAATTGAACACCCGTCTCAGGCTCAATTCGAATTGGGAAATGACGTACGCGGCCGCAACCAACAAGGGCCAGTTCGACCAAACCAAGACCCATTGCCTGTACCAGAACACGAGTGGGGACGGATGCACCACCTGGTATGCCGGCGACCGTCTCGGCGGCGGGGCCAAATGGAAGCACCAGGCAGGCATACGCTACAGCACCGAGTTCGACAATGGCATCTACCTCAGCGCCGGCTTGAATGCGCGCTATGTGGGCACGGTACTGACCAACCGCGACACCAATGGGGCGCCGCCGGCAGTGTTCCCGTCCTATAAGCTATTCAACGCAAACGTTGCGCTGAGCAGGGATCAGTGGGAGCTGGGCCTGTGGGTGCGCAATATTGCCAACAGCGATGCGCAGGTGTCGTCACAGCCCATCGGCATTACGGGCGCGCGGCCGATCAATGCTCAGCCACGCACAATTGGCATGAACCTGTCCTATCAATTCCTCTGACAGGGTCGGGGGCCGGTGAAGTTTTCCGCACGGCCGGGCGGCGCCACGTTCATTACCATTCGATCGTCAGCCAGCTGTGCTGGCCTGGGGACAGATGCAGCTGGACTGACTTGCTGACCCCGTCGGCGCGCGTCAGGGTCAGTGCGTAGCGCCCATAGGAACCGCGAAACGCGGCGCTGCCGCCGGCATCCGTGCGAAGCTGCAGGCCGCGCGTCATCCAGTCCTGCCGTATCAGCTTGCGCAGGCGCGCGTAGGCCGGCTTGGGCTGCATCCGCGCGTCCAGCAGCCCGCCACCTGGCAGCCAGATGCTCTTTTCCGATAATCCCCACCAGTGAATCGAGGCGACGGCCGGATGGCCGAAGGCGAGGGTGTAGAACTGCTCGGCGAAATCGGCCTGGGCGGCCTCGGTCCAGCTTCCTTCGCGCCAGCCGCCGGTGATCGGCTTGCCATTCGATTGCGGCGTGAATTCGGTGATATGCAGCGGCAGGCCAAGTGCGCCCAGCTGGTCGAAGGCGGCCACGATTTCGGGCGTGGCAAACCACATCTCGCGTGGTTCGTGGGCCTGAATCCCGAGGCCGTGCAGAGGCGCCTTGCGTGCCTGCAGGCTGCGCACCAGCTCAATGTAACGCTGGCGCATGGCCTGCTTGGATAGGGTGTGAAACTCGTTGATGTGCAGCTGCGCCTGCGGGTCGGCCTGGTGCGTCCAGCGCAGCGTGTTTTCCACCCACGGCAGCACATCGGCCACACGGTAGCTGACAGGCACGCCGGCGGCGGGATAGGGAGCGAGCTTGAAGCGGACGCGGAAGCTGGCGCCGCTGCCGAGGGGATAGGTCCAGTCGGGGCGGTCGGGCGTGATGCTGAGCTGTGCCGCGTCGGTGGACGCGGCGGGCAGGAATACCGGAATGGCACTTTGCTCAAGCGCCTGGACGGGGCAGGCAAGGCCAAGCGCAAGCAGCAGTGGCAGGGTGCGAAGAAAGGCGAAGCTTCATCGTTGCGGTCTCGTATAGGTTTTTATGATGGAAGATTCAAAATACCAGCGCAAGCGGGGCGCCGCTGGCGGTGTCAGACAGCTCGCCGCGCCACAAAAGCCGGAAAGTCCATGTCCTGCGCCGGGATGACGCAAACCGCCTGCGGCCCCGTATGGATTTATGCGCTGACTGTGTGCAGTTATCGCGCATGGCCTAGCCAGTGCCGCCACGGCTCGGTACCATGAAAAATTCACCTCACCGGCAAGCGCACCATGACCCTTCGCATGACCCCCGCGCCACCTGATCGAGGCCTGCGCCATGGCCCCGCGCGAGCTGGCCGAAAGGATCAGCATCGTGGGCATCGACAACGACCCGCTGGTGCACACCCTGGCGCGCGTTCCCATCTGCTCCGTCATGCACGCCACCGATGCCATCGGCGTGGCCGCCGCCAGCCTGCTGCACCAGGACATGCTGGGCCTGGGACTGGGCGTGCGCCGTATCCTGCTGCCGCCGTCGGGCATGAACGGGCCGGCGATGCAGCGCGGCGTGCACGGCACGGCGGTGGCGCGGGCTTTGCATTTCATCGGCCTGCATGCCACCACCGGCATAAAGGCCGAGCAGGTGGCCCTGCATGTGGGGCTGTCGCGTTCCTGGCTTGAGCGCCAGTTCCAGCGCGAGCTGTCCTATTCCGTTCACGACGCGATCTTCCGGCAGCGCCTGCAAGCGGCCAAGCGCATGCTGGCCGGCGGCGAAGCCGACCTGGCGCGCGTGGCCGAGCGCTGCGGCTTCCGTTCTGTCCAATATCTTTACAGCGTGTTCGCGCGCGAAGTCGGCTGTACGCCGCGCGCGTATCGCGATAAGCCGCCACAGGTTCAGGTGTCCGCACCGGTCCCGTTTGCGCCGCACGCAACGTTTGCCTGAACCGATGTTGCATTTCGGTAAGGCGTAGCTTAGAGTGACGTCTTCCAAACGTTAAATTCTTTGGCGCAAAGTCTGGCTTGCAAGCAGCGGAGCGCTTTGTAAAGATAGCAAGCCGATGATCCTGCCGCTACGTTTTTTGCGTGCCATGACCAGAATGCTGACCGGTCCGCCGGCCCGGCACCAGGCTGATGCGACCCGCGCGGAAAATCTTGCTATTTCCATCATGCTGTCGCTGGTGGCGATGCTGTTCTTTGCCTGCATCTACGCCTGGTACGGCGACAGCCGGGCCGCCTGGTATTGCGTCTACGCATTAGCCGGGGTGGCGGTGGCCGCCGCCGCGCTGCGTTACGGGCCGGTTAACATGGTGCTGGCGCGCCGCGTCCTGACCTTCAACGCCTATGCACTGATGCTCGCGCTGATTTACCAGGTGGACGGTGTGGAGGCGCCTTGCCTGATCTGGCTGTCCGTCTGCCCCATCCTTGCCAGCGCAACCGCAGGTCCGCGCAGCGGTATTGCCTGGAGTGTGACCGTCATGCTCACATTGGCCGCGGTTTATGCGGCCGATGGCGCCGGGCTGTTTCCCGAACCGGTGTTGCGCGATATGCGCCAGGTCGGCATGATCGGCAACATCTCCTTTGTGTTGCTGGTGGCGGTCTTCCTGATGGTGTACGAACACAACCACGCGAATGCACTGCGCAGGCTCGGGCAGGCCGTGGACACCATCCGCCAGATGGCGATCTCCGACGATCTGACGGGCTTGTTCAACCGGCGCGAGTTGCTGCGCATCGCCCACCAGGAGAAATTGCGGGCAGACCGCTATGGCTCGCCCTTGAGTTTCTGCCTGATCGACATCGATCACTTCAAGCTGGTCAACGACAACTGGGGGCATTTCACTGGCGATGAAGTGCTGCGCACGGTCGCCACCACGATCGATGAGCTGGTGCGTGCCACCGATGCTTTCGGCCGCTATGGCGGCGAAGAGTTCATTCTCGTGCTGAGCGGTACCGAGCGTCAGGGGGCCATGGACTTCGCGGAGCGGATACGGGCAGCGATCGAAGCCTTGCGCTTCGATGCCATGGAAGGCGGCAAGGTGACGATTTCGGTCGGGGTGGCGCAGGATCGCCCACAGCAGAGCGTGGAACAGGCGCTGGCGGAGGCCGACGCCGCCCTGTATGAAGCCAAGCGGGCCGGACGCAACCGGGTGGTCGCGGGAACGCCGACTGGCGCGCCAAGCCTGGCGCCGGTGTAAGCGGACGACGCGGGTCTGTGCCTCTCGTGACAGCACAGACCGCGCGCCTGGGACTTAGCGGAACGCGTAGTTCAAGCTGGCGAAGGCACTACGACCGCGCGGATCGGTGTAGGTCGGATCGTAGCCGGCCAGGAAGTAGTAAGCCTGGTTGGAGAACGGCGGATCGGTGTCGAGCAGGTTGAGCACACCCACGCGCAGCTTGAGCTGCTTGCTGATCGCCCAGCTGCCGGTCAGGTCCCACAGCGAATAAGCCTTGACCTTACGCGACGGCAGCAGCTTGTCGGCCACCGGATCGTAGGTCGTATTCTGGTCGGTGTAGCCCGAGGAATACTGGTTGGCCAGGGTCGTGCTGAACGGACCCATGTCCCAGCCGAAGCTGATACGGTGGCGCCATTTCTGGATCACCTGGTCGTTCAGGAACAGGCCCAGGTTGCTGCGCTCCGGCTCAAGGGCGCCGAACTGGCGGTCGTACTTGAGCACCAGGGTACCGTTCAGGCCCACGCTGAAGCGGCCCGCGGCGGCGGTCGGGATGCGGTAGTCGGCGCCGATGTCCAGCCCCGAGGTGTTCAGGCGGCCCTGGTTTTCCTTCTGCAGCAGGATATTGGTGATGAAACCGTCGCGGTCGCGCTGGATGTATTTGCCGTTGTATTTGGCCGGGCTGTCGACGATGATCTGCTCGCCCAGGGTGCTGATCACATCGGTCTTGCGGATATCCCAGTAGTCCAGGCTGACGTTGAGCTGCTTGCTCAGGTCGATCATCATCCCCAGCGAGAATTGTTTCGATTCCTCGGGCTTGAGGTTGGGATTGGAGCGGCGCTCGACCGGGTACTGGTCGGTGCAGCCATCGATGGTATCGAGTTTCTGGCTGACACATTGCGGGTCGGTCAGGAAGCTGGCGGCGCTGCCGAAGGTGGTCGGGCGCTTCAGGTCAGCCAGCGAGGGGGCACGGAAGCCGGTGCCGGCGGCCGCGCGCAGCAGCAGGGCAGGCTGCGGCTGCCAGCGCACGCCGACCTTCGGATTGGTGGTCGAACCGACCTGGTTGTAGCGGTCGTGGCGTAGCGCGAACTGCATTTCGAGCTGCTTGGTCAGGGGCGCATTGAGTTCGGTGAAGGCTGAAACAACACGCCGCTCGTCCGCGGTCGCTTTCAGGTCGGAGGCACCGCTGGCGCGGTCGCCGAGTATGTTATTCGACAGCAGCAACGTGGATGGTGTGAAGCTGGTTTTCTCGTTACGCGCTTCGATGCCCACCGCCAGGGCCAGGTCGCCGCCGTCCAGGGCCATCAGCGCCTTCGACATCTTGGCATCGACCGAGGTCGACACGCCTTTCGATTTGCGTGCTTCGTCATTGACCTTGATGCTGTCGATCAGATCAAGTCCCGCTTTTGACGACGGGCCGAAGGGATTGATGGTGCCCGCCAGGATGCCCGCTTCGTATTTGTCGTACAGGGTGTAGCCGTCCACGTACTTGTCGATGGCGCGGTTCTCGGCCCGGCTCAGGCCCAGGTCGTAGTCCCAGCCGGCCAGGGTGCCGCTCGCCCCCAGCACCAGACGCTGGCCCGTGCTTTCGACTTCATTGGTGCGGTTGCCCGCTTCGTTCATGCGGTAGCGGATGCCGCTGAAGGTGGCCGGCAAGCCCGGGGCGGAGAGGGCGGCGCGGTATTGTTCCGGCAGCAGGCGTACCGGCAGGTTGCGGAAGCGCTGCGGATTGGGGCTCAGGACGTAGCGGCTTTCCGCCCTGGTCTGCACCAGTTCGGCGAAGACCTGATGGTCCTCGGTGACCTGGAAGGTGGCGCGCCCGATGAAACCGATCTTGCTCGACTCCGGATACAGCTCGGTGTCCTGCATGTAGTCGTAGCTGCAGCCGGCGGCGCCGCCCGGGCCCTTGGCCGCGTACACCGTGGCAGGTGGATTGCAGCCCGGCGCGCTCGGGTTGATGCGGTTGCTGGTGGTGCCGGCCGGCAGCCGGCCCGCTGCGATCAGGGCGTTGCGCTGGGCGCTGGAGATGTCGATATTGGCTGGGAAGGTGTTGCTCGACATGAGGGCGGGCAGGGTGGTGGCCAGGGGGCGCTCGGCGATGAAACTGCGCTGACCCGAGCGCAAGGCGTCCAGGCGCTGCACATCGAGAACGCCAAACACATTGAAACGGTCCTTGGCCAGGTTGCCGGCGCCGGCGCTGATGCTGGCGGTGCGCTTGCCGGCACCGCCATGTTCGGTGCCCGCCACCGAGGCGTTCAGGTCGACCCCGGTGTAATCCTTGCGGGTGATGAAGTTGATGACGCCGCCGATGGCGTCGGTACCGTAGATGGCGGAAGCCCCATCCTTGAGGATCTCGACGCGGGCGATGGCGCCGGCCGGGATGTTGTTCAGGTCGACGCCTGCATTGTCGCCGGGCGAGGCGAAGTTGGCCAGACGGCGGCCATTGAGCAGTACCAGGGTCGAGGACACGCCAAGGCCACGCAGGTTGGCGCCGTTGAAGCCGCGCTGGCCCGAGGTGCCGTCGGTGATGCTGGCGCCGTCGCTCAGAGGCGCGGTATTGGCGCTGATGTTCTTGAGCAGTTCGGCGGCCGTGGTCACGCCGCTCTTGTCGATGTCTTCGCGCTTGATGACCTGGACCGGCAAGGCCGTCTCATTGTCGATACGCTTGATCGAGGAACCGGTGATTTCGACGCGCTGGATCCTGGGCGCGTCATCGGTCTGCGCCCATGCCTGTTGCGGGGCGACCCCGAACGCGGCCGCCATGGCGACCACCAGTGCGCTCCTGCGCGGCATGCGTGCGTGGTGAAGATTGACTGCCTGATGGTTCAGATCCTGCTTGCTCATGTCCTGCTCTCCTGTGGTGGGTACGACGGTTTTCTACTGCGTGTTGGATTCGGTTCGCCGCTGCCATACAGATAGGACGAGATGGCGTCGGTGAGCAGAGCAGCCTTGGCCACATTGCCCTTGTTGGACACCATCAGTGCCGTCACCAGCGCTTCGATCAGGCATAGCGCCGCGCTGGCGCTGCTGGGCAGGACCGGGTGGGCGCTCTGGGCGAACAGCACGTGGTGCGCCAGTTCGGCCAGAGGCGAGGCCGGGGAATCGGTCACGGCCACGATGCAGGCGGCGCGCGTGCGGGCAAAACGGCCCAGGCGCAGCACGTCAAGCGCGTAGCGCGGAAAGGAGATGATGACCAGGACGTCTTTGGCAGTGATGGTCGCCAGGTGGCCGGCCGCGACTTCGGTTCCGCCGTGGCCGGCCACTTCGATCACGTGGCGGCAGAAGGGCTGCAGGTGCATGGCCAGCACGCCGGCCAGGTGCGAGGACAGGCCAAAACCCATCACATAGACGGTGCGCGCCTGGGACAGGACGGACACTACACGCGCCAGTTCGGCGGCATCGATCCAGCCCATGGTTGCGCGGATATTCGCCAGGGCGTGCTCCATGCTGTCGCTGGCCGGCGCCGCGGCGTGGCCACGGTCGATCTTGCGGCGCAGCTTGTCGACCGGGCGCAGCATGGTCTGCAGGGTATCGGCCACGGCGCTACGCATGGCGGAAAAATTCTTGAAGCCGAGATCACGGGCAAACCGGCTGACCGTGGCGGTCGAGACGCCGCAGCTGTCGGCCATCTCTTCGATGCCGAGTGCCGTGATGCGGACCTGGTTACGCAGCATGAAATCGGCAATCCCGCGGCCCGACGGAGCGAAGTTGACGAGCGCGTCCAGCAGGCGCTGTCCCAGCACGGTCTGGGCGAAGGCCACTTCCGACGGGGTGGTGTGGCCGACGCTGTCGACCGGCGCTGCGGGTGCTGCTTTGCTCATGGCATTCCTGTCCCGTGTGCTCTGGCGGCTCTGCTGCGGCGCCACCGGCGCCGATGAGAGAAAATTTTCAGACATAATGTTTGTGAAAATATTACGCTGCAACTGTAGCGCCATCGCCGCCGGTTTTCAACAAGAAAATGATCCTTTATTTTCACACGTTTACTTTGTGAAAAAATAGATACATAATCCGGCCACGTCTTCCATCTCCCATCCACCTCGACTTCCTCCGGGCCGACATGCAAGCACATACCCATCGCATCACCACCAGCGGCAGCAGCGTCGCCATCGAACTGAAGAGCTTCCACTTCGGCAGTGCCGGCGCCGGCAAGAAGGTGTACATCCAGGCCGGACTGCACGCGGACGAAGTGCCCGGCATGCTGGTGTGCCAGTTTTTGCGCAGGCGCTTGACCCAGCTGGAGGGGACAGGCCTTTTGCGCGGGGAAGTGGTGCTGGTCCCGGCGGCCAACCCGATCGGGCTGGCGCAGTCGCTGCACGGCATGCCGATGGGCCGTTTCGACCTGTCCACCGGCGTCAACTTCAACCGCGCCTGCAGGCATGTGGCGGCGCAGTTGAAGCAGTCGCTGGCCGGCCAGCTAGGTGCGGACGCCGCCGCCAACGCCGCCCTGGTGCGGCGCCACGCCAGCGCCGCGATCGCGCGCTGGCAGGTGGTCAACGATGCCGAAGCGCTCAAGCGCCAGTTGCTGATGCTGGCCATCGATGCCGATATCGTGCTCGACCTGCACTGCGATAACGAAGCGGTCATGCATGTGTATACCGGCACGCCGCTCACGGCGGCCTGCCTGCCGCTGGCGGCGCTGCTTGGCGCGCACGCGCTGCTGGTCACGCGCGAGGCGGGCGGTGAGCCGTTCGACGAAGCCTGCAGCCGTCTCTGGTGGGATCTGGCCGAGCATGCCGGACCGGATCGTCCGCTCGGGCCGGGCTGTATGGCGGCGACAGTGGAACTGCGCGGCGAGCGCGATGTCGGCTACGCGCTGGCGGAGAGCGACGGCGAAGCCCTGCTGCGCTACCTGGCGCTGGCGGGCGTGGTCGACATGCCAGTGGGCGAGATTCCCGCCGCCCTGTGTACAGCAACCCCGCTCGAGGCGGTGGCGCCGATAGCGGCGCCGCATGCGGGGCTGGTGGTGTTTCACAAGCAGCTGGGCGACATGGTCGCTGCCGACGAGGTGGTGGCCGACCTGGTCGACCCGGCCAATGGCAGCACGACCGCCTTGCGCGCCGGTGTGGACGGCGTACTGTTCGGCCGCACCGCCTACCGTCACCTGGCGCGCGGCATGAACGTCTGCAAAATCGCGGGCCGCGACGCCTTTCGCGCGGGCAGCCTGCTCAGCCTCTGATACGGGAACGCCATCGCCATGAAGCTCAAACTGCCGAATACCTTTGTCCTGCTGGCCTGCATCCTGGCCCTGATTGCGCTGGCCACCTGGCTGGTGCCCGGCGGCCAGTACGCCACCCGCCTGGTGGACGGGCGCCAGCTGATCGATCCAGCCTCCTTCCACTACATTCCCAGCAAGCCGCAGGGGCTGGCGGCGCTGATGATGGCGCCGGTGCGCGGCTTCGTGGAGGCGGCGCTGATCATCGGCTTCGTGTTGATTGTCGGCGGCGCCTTTGCCGTACTGCAGAAAACCGAAGCGATCGACGCCATGATCAAGGCGATCGCGCAGGCGCATACGCATTCCCCGCTGGTGCGGGCGATGATTATTCCTTTTTTTGTGACCATGTTCTCGCTCGGCGGCGCCACCTTCGGCATGAATGAAGAAGCGATTCCCTTCGTGCTCATTTTCGTGCCGCTCGCGCTGGCTTTAGGCTACGACTCGATTGTTGGGGTCTCGATTCCCTTCGTCGGTTCGCAAGTGGGCTTTGCGGCCGCCTTTCTCAATCCCTTCAATGTCGGTATCGCGCAGGGCATTGCCGGGGTGCCCATGTTTTCGGGGATCGGCTACAGGGTGCTGGTATGGCTGGCCGCGACCGCGCTGACCGCGGGCTTTTTGATGTGGTACGCCGCGCGCATCCGGCGTGATCCGCAGCGCAGTCCCACCTATGCGATGGACCAGCAGCTGCGCCGGGTACCGGCGGCCGGTGTCCCGGTCTTTGCCGGCATCACGCGCACGCACCGCGCGGTGCTGTGGACGTTTCTGCTGACGCTGGCCACGATGGTGTTCGGGGTGATCCGCTACCAGTGGTTCATCGAGGAGATCGCCGCGCTGTTCATCGTCATGGCGATCGTGGTGGCGCTGATTGGACGGCTGGGGTCCGACGGCTTTGTGGATGCCTTCCTGCATGGGGCCAGGGATATGGTGACGACCGCGCTGGTGATCGCGCTGGCGCGCGGGACACTGGTGCTGGCGCGTGAGGCGCACATTATCGACACCATGCTGCATGCCCTGACCCCGCTGGTGCAGTCATCGAGTCCGGTGTTCGCGGCGCAGAAAATGTTCCTGATCCAGTCGGTGATCAATTTCTTTATCCACTCGGGCAGCGGCCAGGCGGCATTGACCATGCCGATCATGGCGCCGCTGGCCGACCTGGTGGGCGTGAGCCGGCAGACGGCGATCCTGGCGTTTCAGTTCGGGGAGTTTTCGACACCGATGATACCGACCTCGGGGATTACGGTCGGTGTGCTGGCGCTGGCGCGCATACCCTGGCTGGCGTGGGCGAAGTGGATGATTCCACTGCAGTTGATGTACCTGGTGCTGGCGCTGGCCTTGCTGGTGCCGCCCAGCTTGAGCGGGTGGTAGGGCGCCCGGCTCACGCTTTGGGGGTGTACAGATACGGTGCAATGGCGGCCGACAGTTCCGCCGCGCGTGCCAGGTTCTTTTTGTTGGCAACCATGAGCGAGCAGCTGATCGCTTCGACCAGCGCCACGGCGGCGGTCGAACTGCTGGGCAGCACGGCATGCTCGCTCTTGGCCAGCAGTGCGTGATCGGCCAGCGCGGTCAGGGGCGAGGCCGAGGAGTCGGTCAGGGCCACCACGCCGGCGCCGCGCCCGCGCGCAAACGAGGTCAGGCTGATGGCATCGAGCGCGTAGCGTGGAAAGGAGATGGTGATCAGCAGGTCCTTGTCGGTGATGTTCATCAGCCGCCCGGCCGCTACCTCGGTCCCGCCGTAGGCGACGACATCGACCACGTAGGCGCAGAATGGCTGCAGGTGCAGCACCAGCATCGCGGCGATGTGAGCTGACAGGCCGAAGCCCATCACGTACACGGTCCTGGCGCGCCCGATGCGGGCAATGACCTGTTCCATCTCGCTGCGGGCCAGCCCCATGCGGGTGGCGCCGATATTGGCGGTGGCGTAATCGAGGCTGTCGCCGGCGGGGAAGGAGGCTTCGTTTTTGCGCTCGATACTGCCACGCAGTTTTTCGATCGGGCTCAATTCGTCCTGCAGGGCGCTGGCGATGGCGGCGCGCATGGCGGCGTAATTGGGAAACGCCAGCGCGCGCGCAAAGCGGCTGACGGTGGCCGCCGAAACGCCGCAGCTGGCGGCCAGGTCGTTGATGCCCATGGCGCTGACCCGCACCGAGTTGCGCAGGATGAAGTCGCCAATGCCGGCCGAGGTCGACGAGGCTTTGTTCTGCAGTTGCAGCAGCCGGGAGCCCAGCCCGGATCGGGCAAAGGCGATTTCCGGCGTGGTGGCGCCAGGGTGACTGGTTTTTTTCATGGGCGGGCTGCTGACTGGACTAGGCCCGCTAGTGTAGCCGAAAGCGGATGCCCGTCCTCAGGCGAATCCTAAGGACCCGCGGGAACAAGCTCCTGCGGCTCCTGGCGGGGGTTGACCATGCCACGATTGCCCGCTTTGCTGTTGGCATAGACCCACGTGTATTCGGCACCAAACAGAAAAATCTGGGCCGAATAGTAAAACCATGCGACCAGAATGACAAAGGAGCCAGCGGCGCCAAAGCCCGAGGCGACCCCGGATTTCGCAATGTACAAGCCGATCAATGACTTGCCTACATTAAAGAGCAATGCTGTCACGGCAGACCCCATCCAGACGTCGTGCCAGGATATTTTCGCGGTCGGCATGATTTTGTAGATCATCGCAAACAGCACTGTGAAAAGGGCAAGCGAGGCTGCGAAATTGAGGACGTTTGCAAGCATACTTTCTGCGGCAGTGCCACCGCCTATCCATGCGCTCGACGCCGCCAGCGCAGCGCTGACGACGAGCGAGATCATCAGCATGAAGGCAAGCCCAAGGACCAGGCCGAACGACAAGATGCGGCTGCGCAACCAACCCCAGATCCCGGATGGCTTCGCTTTAGCCGGCACGCGCCAGATGCGGTCCAGATCACTCTGCAATTCGGCGAAGATCGCCGTCGCGCCCACGAGCAGAAGAAAGGCGCCGACAATGCTGGCGACAATTCCGGTGGACGGTTCACGTGCAGCTTTGAGCAGGCCCTGCACTGCGCTCGCTCCTTCCTCTCCCATAATGCTTTGGAGTTGCGCGATGATTGCTCCTTGTGCGGCGTCCTGACCAAACACGATCCCTGCAATCGCAATGACAAGAACTAATAGCGGGGCCAGAGAAAACAAGGTGTAGTACGACAGCGCCGCTCCCATGCTGGGGGCGTAATCATCCATCCATGCCGTGCCTGCCGCCTTGCATATCTGCCATTGGCGGCCCATCCAGCTCGATGAAGATTGTTCAAGCAGCGGGCGAGGGGGTGCGATAGCCCCTTGTGCGACTTCCTTCGCCTCAGGCTTGGAAAGGTCGGAGGAGATCGGACCGGGTTCAGATTCCTTTAGGATCACGGTTGGGTCTACCTGGTCGCTGGACTTGGTTGAGGCAAAAGTCGATACCAAAGAAACCAGCAAACCGCCCACCTGTACGATATCGGAAAAGTGGTCGCCGCTCTTTCGGGGAAGATCAGCTGGACGATTTTTCTTGCGCCGCATGAAGGCGTAGCCGGCCGCCCCGATTCCCAAAAGAGCGCTGCCGACAACATACGGCGAAGAAAACGCGTCGGCAGCCTTCGATTTCAGCGCGTCGAATCGATCCGCCGTGGTATGCCCGGCGGTCTCCACACGCGTATCGGGGTCGTGCATTCTGTGAGCGGTAGTGGTCATGTTATCTCTATGTGATCAGGATGGTTGCCATTGGTGGGAGAGTGACGGCAAATTGCTTCAGTCGTGAGTCGCCACGAACCGGCCAGCAAAAGCATGACTGTCGTTCTCTACGATTCGGACAGGCCTGCTCTCCCACGGTTTCACCGTGCTTGGCAAAGCATAAATGCTCACAATCGACTTCTCTGTACGGTATCAAACGCAAAAGTGGACAAGTAGGTATGCCGCGTTCTGATAAATTGTGAGCGGCGCACGCTCCATAACCCCGGGAGCGCTTGGATAAAAATTTTCGGCTCTCAAAGAGTCGATGAGCGGCCATTCAACTCGGTGAGTCGACTTCGTGTCGAGTTCTGCCAATTCCGGTGACCCGCGTTTCGAGAAGGCCAATTGGAGCTTGCAGATCATTGACCAAGTTTGCGCCGGCGTTGGCGGATCAACGCGTGGGCAGGGCGTCACGATCGGACACCGCATCTGTTCGAAGACTGACCGGAAAGGACGGGTTTGGCCATTTTTGCGGGTAAGTATTCAGTAAGACGACTTGAGCGATCATGTGGTTTCACATTCAACATTCGGAGAAATTACATGCAGCTTGTACGCATTCCTACCCTTTCCCCTCAGGGGGCAATCAAGCACGCGAAGGTCATTGCTGCCCTGGTACTCGGCCTGTGCGCCACCGCCGCGGCGGGCGCCGCCCGGGCTGAGGAGGCGTCCTCGTGGGGACTGGGCGTCGCCGCCTTCAGCGCGAAACAGGCCTACACCGGCATCGACCGGGAAAAACGTGCGCTGCCCCTGATCTCGTACGACAACCAGTATGTGCGGGTATTCGGTCCGGTCGTTGAATTTAAGGCGTATAGCGCCGATCTGGGCGGTGGTCAGCGGCTCGACCTGCGTGTGGTCGGCAAATACGACTTCAGCGGCTACGAAGCCGCAGACGCGCCCATCCTGAACGGCATGCGCGAACGCAAAGGCGGCTTCTGGGGGGGCGCCAAGGCGACATGGCGCACCGGTGTGGTCGATATCAGCGCCGAATTGCTGGCCGACGTCACGGGCAACAGCAAGGGCCGCCGCGCCAGTGTCGGCGTGGAAAAAAACTGGCGCATCGGCGAGCATGTCATCCTGGCGCCGCGCGCCAGCGCCACATGGGTCGACAAGAACTACGTCGATTATTACTATGGCGTCGCCGCCGGCGAGGCCCGCGCGGGCCGCGCCGCGTACGTGGGCAAATCCGGCGTCAATGCCGAGCTGGGCCTGCGCGGCACTTACCTCATCGATGCGCACCACGCCATGTTTCTCGATCTGGGCGTGAGCAAGCTTGCCAGGAAAATCAAGGATAGCCCCCTGGTCGACCGCGCGACCGAGAATCGCGTCGGCCTGGGATACCTGTACCGCTTCTGATGAACCGGATCCTGCTCATCGAAGACCACGAGCGCCTCGCCCAGCTGATGTGCAAGGCGCTGGCGGCCGCGGGCATCGCGGTCGACGTCATCGATCGCATCGACACCGCCTGGGCCGCCATCCGGCAACTGCCGTACCAGGCCGTCATCCTCGACCGCGGCTTGCCGGACGGCGATGGGCTGTCGCTGCTACAACGCATGCGCGGCGCCGGGCTGCACGTGCCCTGCCTGGTGCTGACCGCGCGCGACGCGCTGCACGACCGCGTCGCGGGCCTGGAGGCGGGCGCTGACGACTACCTGCCAAAGCCGTTCGCCATGGATGAAATGGTCGCGCGCGTGCGGGCCTTGCTGCGCCGCCCCGTCGATTGCCGCCCTCTCGACCCCAGCCACGACGATCTGACGCTGCGCCCCGGCGCGGGCCTGGTGTGTTGCGCCGACGAAAGCGTCACCCTTGCCCCGGCGGAGATGCAGATCATGCTGATGCTGGTGCACCGGCACGCCGAGGTAGTGCGCCGCAGCGCGATGGAGGCCGCCGCGTGGGGGCTGAACGAGGCCGTCACGCCCAACGCGCTGGACGTGGCGCTGCACCGGATACGCCGCAAACTGCTGGCCATCGGGTCGCGCCAGCGGATCGTCAATGTGAGGGGACAAGGATATGCGCTACGCGAAGCCGACGTGGCAGACTAGCCTGGTCAGGGCTGTGCTGTCAGTCAGGTAAAATGCGAAATGAACCGCATTCTGCTCATCGAAGACCATGACCGCCTGGCCCAGCTGATATGCAAGGCGCTGCGCGGCGCCGGCATCGCGGTCGATGTCTTCGAACGCATCGACGCGGCATGGGACGCTGTCGCGCGCATCCCCTACCAGGCGCTGGTGCTCGATCGGGGATTGCCCGATGGTGACGGACTAGCCCTGCTTCGTCGCCTTCGCGGCGCCGGGGTCAGTCTGCCCTGCCTCGTGCTGACGGCGCGCGACGCGCTGCATGACCGACTTGAAGGTCTCGATGCCGGGGCCGACGACTACCTTCCCAAGCCGTTCGCCATCGACGAACTGGTGGCGCGCGTGCGCGCCTTGCTGCGCCGGCCGGTCGAATACCGCACCTTAGCCCCCGGCCACGCCGACCTGAGCTTGCACCCCGACGCCGGCCTGCTCTGCAGCGGCGCGCAAAGCGTTTTACTAGCGCCGGCCGAGATGCAGATCATGCTGCTGCTGGTGCGCAAACATGCGGAGGTGGTGCGCCGTGGCGCACTGGAGGCCGCTGCCTGGGGCCTGAGTGACGCCGTCACTCCCAACGCCCTCGACGTCGTCTTGTTCCGGCTCCGCCGTAAACTGCTGGACATCGGTTCGCACCAAAGGATCGTCAACGTGAGAGGACTGGGATATGCGCTACGCGAAGCCGATGTGGCTCAATAGCCTGGGCGTGAAGGTCTTGCTGGCCTACGTCGCCGGCGTGGTCCTGAGCATCGCGCTGCTCCTGGCGGCTGCTTACCTCATCACGACGAGAAGCGATATCTTGCCGAGCACGGCCGTGGAGCAACGCACGCAGGAACTGGCCGCAGCGCTGCGCTTCGATAGCGCCGGGCGCCCGGTCGGCTTCCTGGAAGACGAAGACAACAATCGCTGGACGTACGACAGTCTCAGGCGAGAGAACGCGTACCGGGTGCTGGATGGCGCTGGCCGCGTCGTGCTGGCGTCGGCCGCCGGGCCCGGTACGGACTGGCCGGCGACACCCGCGACACTCCTGTTGAAGTCCGGGCGCTTTACCTTCGATCTCGCCGGCGTGCCGATGTATGCGGGAACCGCCGTCGTCGAGCATGACGGCGCGCTCTGGTTTGTGCAGTACGCCGCCAGCAAGCGCGTCATCGAGCTGTTCCAGACGGTGTTCGCGCTGCCGTTCATGGGCGCCGGCATCGTGCTATTCAGCCTTGTCATGCTATTCGTCTTCGGCGCCTGCGCACTCATCACGCTGCGCTACACGCTCAAGCCACTACGCGAGGTGTCGGAGTCGGCTGCGGCGATTTCTCCGCGCGCGCTGCACGCGCGGCTGCAGGTCAAGGCGGTGCCGGCCGAGATCGCCCCGCTGGTCAACAGTTTCAACCGCGTGCTGGAGCGCCTGGAACAGGGTTACCGCGTCCAGCAAGGGTTCCTGGCGACCGCCGCGCATGAGTTAAAGACGCCGCTGGCCCTGATCCGCGCCCAAACCGAGCTGACGGAAAATGGCCCCGAGCGCGATTCGCTGCTCAGCGACATACAGCACATGACCCGCCAGGTGCAGCAGTTGCTGCTGCTGGCCGAAACCAGCGAGGAGCAGAATTACATCCTCACCGCAGTCGATCCGCGCGACGTCGGCGCCGAGGTGGTCGGCTATCTGCGGCGGATGGCCGAGGCGGCGAGCGTGCGCCTGACCCTGCGCGACAATGGGCCGGTGGCGCCATGGCGGGCCGACCGGGCGACGCTGTTCACTCTGCTGAAAAATCTGCTGGAAAACGCCATCCAGCATGCCCCCGAAGGCACCGAGGTCTGCGTGACGATCGACGCCGACACGCTGACGGTGCGCGACAGCGGACCAGGGGTGGCGCCGGAACAGGTGGCGCGGATGTTCGAGCGCTTCTGGCGCGGCGCGCACCGGCGCGATCATGGCGCCGGACTGGGCCTGTCGATCTGCCAGGAAATCGCGCGCGCGCACGGCTGGACACTGACGGCGCAGCGGATGGATCCGGGTCTGCTGTTCAAGCTGGCGACTTGAAGAAATGGCGTAGCTCCGTCTACGCCACCGCGCGCCACGCCGCCATGGCGATCCCGACCACCGTGTGCGAGGCGCGTCCGATGCCATGGTATTCAAAGCCACACTCGTCCATCGCCTCCGGCTCGAACAGGTTGCGCCCGTCGAACACCAGCGGCTGGCGCAATGCCGCCTTGATCTTGCCGAAGTCGGGACTGCGGAACGCCTTCCACTCGGTGACCACGACCAGCGCGTCGGCCCCGGCCAGGGCGTCGAGCGGACCGGCGGCGAAGCGCACCCGCTCCATCTGCTCGCCGTCCAGGTCCAGCGCCAGCGCGCGGCGCGCCTCGGCCATCGCCACCGGATCGTACACTGCAACTGTCGCGCCGGCGTCAAGCAACTGGCGCAGCAAAGTGCGCGCAGGCGCCTCGCGCATGTCGTCGGTGCCAGGCTTGAACGCCAACCCCCAGACGGCGAAATTGCGGCCGCGCAGGTCGGGGCCGAAGCGCCAGACGATCTTTTGCCCCAGCAGTAACTTCTGGCGCTGGTTCACGGCCTCTACCGCTTTCAAGATCAGCAATTCCTGGCCAAATTCGCGCGCCGTGCGGCCCAAAGCCCGCACGTCCTTGGGGAAGCACGAGCCGCCGTAGCCGGCGCCGGCATAAAGAAAACTGTGGCCGATGCGCGGGTCCGAACCAATTCCATGGCGTACCGCCTCGACGTCGACGCCGACCTGGTCGGCCAGATTGGCCAGTTCGTTCATGAAGGAGATGCGGGTGGCCAGCATGGCGTTGGCGGCGTACTTGGTGAACTCGGCCGAGCGCACGTCCATCCAGTGGGTGCGCTCGCGGTTGCGGTTGAACGGCCGGTAGAGCTTGCGCAGCAGCGCGCGCGCACGCTCGCCCTCGGCGCTGTCGTCGCAGCCGATGACGATGCGGTCCGGGCGCAAAAAATCGTCGACCGCCGCGCCTTCCTTGAGAAACTCCGGATTCGACACCACCGAGAAGCTGGCGTCGCCGCCCCGGTCGGCGCGCATGGCCAGCTGCGCGCGGATGGTGGCGGCGACACGCTCGCCGGTGCCGACCGGTACCGTGGACTTGTCGACCACGACCTTGAAGCCTTGCATGTGGCGGCCGATCTCGCGCGCCGCCGCCAGCACGTGGGCCAGGTCGGCGGCGCCATCCTCGTCGGGCGGGGTGCCGACCGCGATGAACTGCAGCTCGCCGTGCGCCACCGCGGCGGCGCTGTCGGTGGAAAAGCGCAGGCGCCCGGCTTCGCGGTTACGCCCGACAAGTTCTTCCAGGCCCGGCTCATGGATCGGCATGCCGCCGCCGTCGAGCAGCGCGATCTTGTCCTGGTCGACATCGAGGCAGACGACGTCATTGCCCAGCTCGGCCAGGCAGGCGCCCGTGACCAGGCCAACGTAGCCGGTGCCGATAATGGTGATTTTCATAGTAAGCTCCTGTTCAATCGGTTGGAGATATCGGGCGGAACGCCCACCAGCGGCTGCCGGCGAAATTGCACAACAATCCCAGCCCCGTGGCCAGCAGCTGCGCCGTCCAGTAGTGCCAGTGCAGATCGCGCACCAACAGCCACACCAGCGCGGTGTTCAGGCACCAGCCCACGGCCAGCAAGGTGAAGTAGCGGCTAGCGGCGCGCAGGTGCGGCTGGCCGCCGCCGAACGTCAGGAAATAATTCAGCGCGTAGTTGACCAGGGCGCCGAGCACGTAGCCAGCGCCGGAGGCGGCGGCCGCGCCCAGGGCGCAGCGTTCGACGCCGAGCCACAGCACCAGGTACTGCACCGCCGTCCCGGTGGCGCCGACCATGGCAAAGCGCAGGAACTGGGTCGGCAGGGCCGGGTTCATGGCGCGCCGCCCTGCATCAGCACGCGCCCCGAGCGCCCGGGCACCTCGCCCCAGCCCCAACGCAGCGTCGGCATCGGGGCGTGCTTGACCTTCTCGTAATAGTCGGTCATGGCGCCCAGGCGGTAGCCTTGCGCGCGCCAGCCGTCGAGCAGCCGCGCGAACACCGGCGACAGCTTCTGCCCCTCAAGTTCCGCGTGCAGCGTGTAGACATGATCGCGCCGGCCGGCCGCCGTCAGCGACAGCAGATGGTCGGCGACATTCTCGGCCGTGATCAGGCGCCCGTCGATCTCGCGTCCCAGCAATTCGTCCAGGGTCGGCAAGGTGGTCGGCAGCTGGACGCAGCGCAGCAGGCGGCCGTCCACCCGCAGCCGGTGCGGGCCGCTGCCGGGATCGCGCAGCGCGCCGCGCGCGTCGAGCGCAGCGCGGCCATCGGAGGCGTACAGATAGCCGGCCGCATCACTTCGGGCGAAGGCGGCGGCGTTCATCTGCCAGCCGGCTGCGCCATGGGTGTGCGCCGCCACGCCGAACACGGCGCTGTAGCGGCGCGCCGCCTGGTCCATCATCGCTGCGGTCCAGGGTGCGTCGCGCGCGGCGACCTGGTCTTGCCACAGCACGTGGTCCCAGCTGTGTATGCCGCATTCGAAGCCGGCGTCGCGCACCGCGCGCATCTCCGCGGCGCAGCGCACCCCGATATCGGGCCCTGGCAGCAAGGTGCCGTGCATGAGCGTCTTCCATCCATAGTGTTCGAGCACCGAGGTGCGCGCCACCTTGCTGAAAAAACCCGGCCGCAGCACGCGCCGCAGCGCCCATCCGGTATGGTCGGGGCCGAGCGAGAACAGGAAGGTGGCGTTGACCCGGCGCGCGCGCAGCATGCGCACCAGGCGGCCCGCGCCGAGGCGGGTGCCGTGGTACGTGTCGACGTCGATCTTGAGCGTCAGCAGAGGGGAGGTCGCGTCCATCAGTCGATCAGCGCGCGTGCCTGCGGCACCTGGCCGCGGTAGGCGTCGAAGATATGGCGCAGCGCGGTGGCCATGTCGGTGACGGGCCGCCAGCCCAGCTCCTCGCAGGTGTTGGTGATTTTCGGTACGCGCTTCTGCACGTCCTGGTAGCCGGCGCCATAATAGGCGTGGGCGCTGGTCTCGACGATGCGCACCCGGCATGCGCCCGGCGCGTACTCGGGATAGTCGGCCGCCAGCGCCAGCATCATGGCGGCCAGTTCGCGGATCGAATAATTGTTGGCCGGATTGCCGATATTGTAGATTTTTCCGCTGGCGACGCCGCCGGCGTTGGCGATGATGCGCACCAGCGCGTCGATGCCGTCATCGACGTGGGTGAAGCTGCGCTGCTGGGCGCCGCCATCAACCAGCGAGATGGCTTCGCCGCGCACGATATGGCCGAAAAACTGCGTTACCACGCGCGACGAGCCTTCCTTGGCGGTGTGGATGGAGTCGAGCCCGGCGCCGATCCAGTTGAACGGCCGGAACAGCGTGAAGTTCAGGCCCTCCATGCCATAGCCCCAGATCACGCGGTCCATCAATTGCTTGGCGTTGGAATAGATCCAGCGCGGTTTGTTGATCGGACCGCAAATCAGTTCGGAACGCTCCGGGTCGAACTCGTCGTCGTGGCACATGCCGTACACCTCTGACGTCGACGGGAACACCAGGTGCTTGCCGTAGCGGGCGGCGGCGCGCACGATCGGCAGGTTGGCCTCGAAGTCGAGTTCGAACACGCGCAGCGGCTCGGTGACGTAGGTTGACGGCGTGGCGATTGCCACCAGCGGTACGATCACGTCGCACTTCTTGACATGGTATTCGATCCACTCCTTGTTGATGGTGATGTCGCCCTCGTAGAAATGCATGCGCGCGCGGTAAGCCGGGTTCTCCAGCAGGTGCGTGATGCGGTCGGTATGCATGTCCATGCCGAACACTTCCCAGTCGGTGGTGTCGAGGATGCGCTTGGACAGGTGGTGGCCGATAAAGCCGTTGACGCCAAGGATAAGAACTTTTTTCATGAGTGTGCCTGAATGATGTCGATCTGCGCCGCCGAAGCGGCCAGCATGCTTTTTAACTGTTGTGGCGATACCTCGGCAACGCCATCGAGCAACGAGGAGATGGCGAGCGAGCGGCCGTCGCCGCACACGCCGACGATCGCGCCGTCGCGGACCGCCAGGCCGGGCGCCGGGGCGCACGCCAGCGGACCCGGCATCAGGCGCGCGCGCGCTACCGTCAGCGTCACGCCGCCCACCTGCGTGTGGGCGCCCGGGTAGGGCGGCGCGAGCGCGCGGTACAGGTTGTAAACCGTTTGCGCGTCCGCGCCCCAGTCGATGCGGCCATCGGCAGCTGTGCGCGCGCCGAAGTAGCTGCCTTGCCGCAGATCGTTGTCGTGGCGCGGCGCTTCGCCCTTGAGCAGCGCCGGCAGGACGCCCCACAGGGTCTGCTCGGCCGCCACGGTCACCTTGGCGAACACGTCGAAGGCCGTGTCGTCGGGTAGGATGGGCACGGCTGTCTGCGCCACGATGGCGCCGGCGTCCGGCTTGACGGTCATTTCGTGCAGGGTGGCGCCGGTGCGGTCGGCCCCATGCAGCACCGCCCAGTTGACCGGCGCGCGGCCGCGGAATTTCGGCAGCAGGGAACCGTGCATGTTGTAGGCCGGCGCCAGCGCCAGCACGGTGGCCGGCAGCATGTGGCGGTAGTAGAAGCTGAAGAGGAAGTCCGGCCGCGCCGCGCGCACGGCGGCCAGCAAGGCCGGGTCAAGCGGGTCGGCATGGATGGCGGTGGGAATACCGTGTTCCCGGCACACCGCCCGTACCGAGCCATACCAGATGTTCTCGGCCGGATCGTCGTCGTGGGTGAGGACCAGCGCCACGTCCACGCCGCCGGCCAGCAGCACCCGCAGACAGCGCACGCCGACCTCGTGGTAGGCGAACACCACGGCGCGCGCCGTCATTGTCCCACCCCGCGCCGTTCCCGCGCGACGATGGCTTCCACCCTGGCGGCGTCGGCCAGCTGCAGCCGCGCCGCCGGCGGGATCTCTTCGAGGATCGCCTCCACCACGTAGCGCGGCCGCGCGCGCACCTGCTGATAAATGCGGCCGATGTATTCGCCCAGCAGGCCGATGCCGAACAGGACCACGCCCATCAGGAAGAACAGCAGCGCGAACAGCGTGAACGTGCCCTGGGCCTCGGCACCGAGCAGCAGCCGGCGCGCCAGCAGCACCAGCACCAGCATGCCCGAGGCGCCCGACAGCGCCATTCCCAGCATCGAGAACATTTGCAGCGGAATGAGCGAGAAACCGGTGACCAGGTCGAAGTTGAGCCGTACCAGGCTGTAGAACGAATACTTCGATGCGCCGGCCACGCGCGCCTCGTGCTCGACCACGACCTCGGTCGGATTGCGCGCGAAGGTATAGGCCAGCGCCGGCACGAAGGTGTTGACCTCCTCGCATCGATTGACCAGGTCGACGACATGGCGGCCATAGGCGCGCAGCATATTGCCCTGGTCGCTGATGCGGATGTTGGTCATGCGTTCGCGCAGCCGGTTCATCGCCTTCGAGGCCAGCGTGCGCCAGGCCGCATCCTGGCGCACGCGCCGGATCGAACCGACATAGTCATGGCCTGCGTGGATGCGCTCGACCAGCTTGCCGATCTCCTCGGGAGGATTTTGCAGGTCGGCGTCGAGGGTGACAATGATCTCGCCGCGCGCGGCCTGGAAGCCGGCCAGGATCGCCATGTGCTGGCCGTAGTTGCCGTCGAACAGCACCACCCGGGTGACGTCGGGACGCCGAAGGAAGCGCTCGGCCAAGAGCGCTGCCGAGGCATCCCGGCTACCGTCGTTGACGAACACGATCTCGTAGCTGGTGCGCAGCGCATCGAGCGCGGCGTACAGGCGCCCGAACAGGCCGGGCAACGCTTCCGCCTCGTTGTAGACCGGGATGATAATGGACAATTCGGGCGTCATCGGAACCCCGCCCGCGGTAACACGCGCAATACAGGAACCACTGGGAACACAGGAAACACTGGGAATACAGGAAACACGGGTAAGCAAGCGGCCGCTGTCATGGCAGTCCTTTCGTCAATTGGTTGGAGATCACCAGGCGGCGACCGTCGCGCGCCACCAGCCGCATCGGCACGCGGCGCTGGCGCAGCCGGTCGACCATGGCGGGACTGGCGATGGCCAGGCCGGGCACGCCGGCGGCGCTGTCGCGCTCCCATTGGGCGACGAACGCGTCCAGGCCGGACAAGGCCAGGAGCGGCTCCTGTTGCAGCCCGAAGTCGAACTCGTCCAGGTAGTCGACCAGGATCGCCGTCCGGCCCAGGTAAAAAGTGAGCGACTGCTCGTAGCGGCCGACAGCGTACAGCTTGGTCGTCGGCGCCAGTTCGGCCCGGATCGCCGGCAGCAGCGCGGTACCGGCGCGGTCCTTGCCGTACACCTCGAAACCGGCGACGATCAGGTGGGTTGCGAGGAAACCAGCTACCGCCATCGTCAGCACGGTCCGGTCGCGCCGCAGGCGCGCCGCGTACCAGCAGGCCAGGCAGCCGCCGGCCAGGAGCATGCCGCCGGCGACCATGAGCCAAGGCTGGTAGCTGCGCAGGCTGTGCGCTGCGGTGCCGCCGCCACCCCAGCCTGCGCCCCCGCTTGCAGTCAGCGCCAGCGGCACCGCGACCACCAGCAGCGCGCCGACGGCCGCCAGCAGCGCGCCGGCGACCATGTGCTGGCGGCGCCCGGCGCCGTCCAGGCACAGCGCGGTCAGCAAGGCCAAGGCCGGGAATACCGGTAGGATGTAGCCGGGCAGTTTCGAGCTCGACATACTGAAGAACACGAAGATGAAGGCGAACCAGATCAGCAACAGCAAGCGCGGCTGGAAGCGGCCCGGGGCGCGCGTCGCGCCCGCCGCCAGCGCATGCGGCAGCCAGCCCAACCAGGGCAACAGCCCGGGCAGCAGCAGTACGATGAAGCTGAACCAGGGCCCTTCGCGCTGGTGGCCTGGACTGAGGTAGCGGTCGAGATGCTCGTGGATGAAGAAGAAATAGGGCTGCTCGGGGTTGCGCTGGGCGACCAGGATGAACCAGGGCGCGGCGATGGCAAAGAACAGCAGCAATCCCTTGCCCATGTGCAGACGGGTCCAGACCTCCCAGTCGCGCGCGACGGCGCCGTAGAGCAGCAGCACGGCGCCCGGCAGTACCACGCCGACCAGTCCCTTGGCCAGCACCGCGAGTGCCATCGCGGCCCACGCGACCAGCATCCAGGCGCGCCGCTGGCCGCCGCTGGCGCCATCGCGCTGGGCGACCAGCAAGGCGGCCAGGCAGGTGGCCATCATGCCCGATAGGCTCATATCGAGCGAATTGATCTGCCCCGCCGCCAGCCAGAACAGGCTCGACGCCAGCACCAGGCCGGCATGCAGCCCGACCCGGGGCGAAAACACCATGCGCCCGGCCCACGCGGTCATGATCACGCCGAGGATGCCGCAGATGCCGGTCCACAGCCGCGCCTGCCATTCGCCCAGGCCGAACAGCGTAAAGGTGAGGGCGTTCATCCACGCCTGCAGCGGCGGTTTCTCGAAATATTTGATGCCGTTCAGGCGGGTGGTGACCCAGTCGCCGCTGACGAACATTTCGCGTCCGATTTCGGCGTAACGGCCCTCGTCGGGCGGCACCAGCGTGCGCACCCCGAGTGCGGACAGCGTGATCACGATGAAAGCGCCTAGCAAGAGCCACAGCCATGGCGTTGCCGTCGACGCCAGCGGCGCCCTGCGAGCGCCGGCCAAGGCGTGGTCCAGGAGAGCATCGTCGGCGCCGCTGGACGGCCGATGGGGCGACGCCGCGCCCGCCAGATGGAGTTTCATCGCGCCGCCTCCGGCGCGGGCAGCAGCGCCTTGACGGCGGCCACGACGCGTTCGACATCGGCGTGCGTCATGGCGTAAAACAAAGGCAGGCTCACCGTCAGTCGACCGACCCGTTCAGCGATCGGGAACATGCCCTCGGCGTAGCCGCGCGCGCGGTACAAGCTGAACAGATGCAGCGCCGCGTAGTGGAAGCCGACGCCAATCTGGTGTCCCGCCATCGCCTGCATGAACGCGGCGCGCGTGCCCGGTCCGCGTTCGGGCAGGACCAGCTGGAACAGGTGCCAGTTGCTGTGCTCGAAATCGGCCGGCGGCAGCTGCGCGCCGCTGGCGGCCTCGAAGGCGTCGCCGAAACAGTCGAAATAATGGCGCGCCAGCGCGCGCCGGCGCGCGCCGACGGCCGCGATATTGGCCAGCTGGCCCAGGCCGATGGCCGCCATGATATCGCTCATGTTGTGCTTGCCGCCGGGAAGGTCGACGTCGATGCCGTCGACGCCGTCGCGCGTGACGCCCTGTAACCTGTGCCTGGCGGCCAGGATGGCTTCGCTGGCGTTGTTGAGTACCAGGCAGCCGCCCTCGCCGGTGGTCAGGTTCTTGTTCGCCTGAAAGCTGAAGGCCACCAGGTCGCCAAAGGCGCCGATGCGCCGGCCGCGCCAGCGCGAATCGAAGGCCTGCGCCGCGTCCTCGACCACGCGCAGCGTGTGCCGCCCGGCGATCTGATACAGGCGCTCCATGTCCACCGGCAGGCCCGCCAGATGGACCGGCATCAGGGCCCGGGTGCGCGGCGTGATCGCCGCCTCAAGCTTGGCCAGATCGATATTGCGCGTCACCGGGTCGATGTCGGCGAACACGGGCGTGGCGCCGACCGCGAGGATCACATTGGCCGTGGCAGGCCAGGTGATGGGCGTGGTGATGACCTCGTCGCCGGGGCCGATCCCGGCCACGCGCAGGGCGGTCTCCATTGCGCTGGTCCCGGAATTGAAGACCAGTACCGGCCGCCCGCCGAAATAGGCGGACAGTTGTTGTTCGAACTCCAGCACTCCTGGGCCGCTGGCGATCCAGCCGGAGCGGAGCGTATGGCCGACTGCGGCGATGGTGGCCTCGTCGATGGTTGGGCGGGAGAAAGGCAGGAATGGCAGGAAGGGCGTGGACGGCAGGTCGGAGGTCATGGGCGATGGCCACGGCGGGCCGCGGACAGGTTGAATTCGGGCACGGATACAACAATCAGGCTGCTCCGTTCGATCGTCAGGAAAGCATGCAAACGCCGCCTCGAGGCCGGGAGCCGAAGGCGCCTCCTTGCGGCGCCGCAAACGAGAGGGGCGCCGACAGCGGCGCGCTCTGCGCTGGGGATGGTCGATCGCGCAGTCGAGGTGAAAATGCCAGGGAACCGCATGCTTGCTTCTCCGAGTGTTTGGGCTGGGAGTTCATCATCGGGCAGGTTCACTTACTGAATACTTACCGGGGGAAGGGATTGACGCGGCAGCGCCGCTGGGTCCATGCAGCCTTCACGGCGATTCACGCGGGTTCACTCGCGCAGGACAGGCTTGTGGATGAAGATGCGTGTAGCGGTACGGATCAGGCAGTGCGCCGCCTGAGCGTCCCGCGGCGGCCAGCCACCAATCCAGGTGCATGAAGCTATTCTTTTCACCAACCGGAGAACATCATGAAATCAGGGACACTTGCTGTGCTTCGCCGCGCGGGCGATGGCCACAGGGCAGGGCGGATGCAGACCACTTTCAATGACGGAGCAGTCGCGTGAGCGGCGCCGGCGGCATCGCGCGCCGGGGTGCGCTCAAAACGCTGGTGGCAGCTGGGGCGCTCGCGCTCAACAGGCCCGCCGCGGCGCAGGCGCCTGCGTCTGCCTTGTCATCGACCCGGGCGCAGGTCTCGTTCGTCGTCTACCTGCCCACGCGGCCCGAGGCGCGCCAGCGCATGCGCACAATGATGTTTGCGGTGCTGGACGCCATGTCCAGGGAGCCTGACTTTGTACGCACCTGGTCGCATGTAGACATGAACGACCCCGACCTGATCATTAACTACGAGACCTGGGCCTGCACGCGCGAGTATTTCATTGCGCATCACCTGAAAAAGCCATACCGCCAGGCGTACGAGCTAGCCCTGCCCGACATGCTGTCGGGAGAGCGGAAAATCGTTTTTATGCAGCAGATCGGCGCCTATCCTGGCCGCAGCACTTAAGCTGTTGAAGTCCAGGTACGCCTGCCGGCACGCCCTGGACGGAATGACCGCCTCGCGCCGGCAGCAGGTCCGGGTCAGAAAGCGCTTTTGATGACACCACCATCGACCCGCAGGGCAGCGCCCGTGGTTGCCGAGGCGAGGGCGCTGGCCACGTAGGCCACCATCGCGGCCACTTCCTCGGGGGCGGCGAAGCGCTTGATGAGCGAGGTGGGGCGGACATGATCGAAGAACTCGGACTCCACCTGTTCGAAGGATTTGCCGCTCGATTTGGCCATCTCCTCGACGAAATCGCCGACGCCGCGCGATTTGGTCGGTCCGGGCAGCACGCTGTTGACCGTGATGCCGGTGCCCGCCACCGACTCGGCCAGTCCGCGCGCGACGGCCAGTTGCGCCGTTTTTGTCATGCCATAGTGGATCATCTCGGTGGGAATCTGCACCGCGCTTTCGCTGGAAATGAAGATGATCCGCCCCCAGTTGGCCTTTTTCATCTCCGGCAGCACCAGGCGCGCCAGGCGCACGCCGCTCAACACATTGACTTCGAAAAAGCGCATCCAGTCTTCATCCGGGATGTCTTCAAACGCCTTTGGCTCGAAGATGCCCATGTTATTGACCAGAATCGCGATGCCTGGATGGTGGCGCACCAGGTCGGCCGCGGCCTCTGCCTGGCTCAGGTCGCCGACAAAGCCGTACACCGTCCCGGTGGCCCTGGCGCGGATGCTTTCTACAGACGCGTCGACGCCGGCCTGGCTGCGGCCATTGACGATGACATTGGCCCCCTCGTGCGCGAGCCGGTGGGCAATTGCGTAGCCGATCCCGGCCGTGCTGCCGCTAACGAGGGCAAGTTTGCCGCTGATTTGCAGATCCATGTCGCTATTCCTTATTTGTCGAGTGGTAGAGGTGTTGCTGTTGGTGCTGGGCAGTCGCGCTACACCGACCGCGAGGCACGTATGTCGATCCACAAAAAAATAGAGCAATGGCGGCGCATGGCAGTTTCTCCGGTGGACTGAACATGCTACATGTTCGGCGCGGCGCGCGCTGGGCGCCAGTGAAAATGCGTGAAATGCCGCGCATGGCAAGCGTGAAGGGCTTCACATTATTCACGCTGAGCGCCGGGCTGGCCCGGCGGCGCTTGGTCAGCCAAGTTCCGGACGGCAGCAGGAATGATGAAGAAGCGCAGCCGCGCAATTAGCTGGAGCAATACCAGTGCCACAAGGTATTTAATTGGTATTGCTGTTACTTGAATGTCATTCTGGGAGAAGCCCCCAAATTCTCGATAAACTTGCGCAACTGGTCTGGACAGCCTGATAAGAAGTTGAAACCACTTGACTACCAATTTCGGTACTCGCATCCTGCACTCACGACAGGGCCTAATCCTTGGACCTCTTGCGCGCGGTGGAAAACCAATACTTAACATGGAGCGAACCTTGAACCGAACTTTAATCAGCAGCGTCGTCCTGGGACTAATCGGCGGCTCGCTCGTGGCTTGTGGCGGCGCTTCGTCCCAGGCACCTCAAACCGCATTTCTTGCTGCCACAACAGTTTGCTATGCAAGCTGGTCGAGCAGCGTCGCTTACAACGGTGGCGCGACAGTGACTTACGACGGGGTCAACTACACGGCGGCGTATTGGACGCAAGGGGACAATCCATCGACCAGCAACGGTCCTGCGGGCAGCGGCAAGCCATGGACAACGAGCGGCATATGTGGAACCACGCCGACTCCGACGCCGACGCCGACGCCAACGCCGACGCCGACGCCAACGCCGACGCCAACGCCAACGCCAACGCCAACGCCGACACCGACACCGACACCGACACCGACACCAACGCCAGCCACGTGCGCCGTGTGGACTGAAGGGAAGACCTACACCGTTGGACAGGTGGTGAGCTATCTTGGTGTCACCTACAAGGCGCTGTCGACCCACACTGCCTACGCTGGCGCCAACTGGAATCCAAAAGACACCCCAACCCTGTGGGCGGCAGGCGGGAGCTGCACGCCAACGCCAACGCCCACCCCGACGCCGACGCCAACGCCAACGCCGACCCCGACGCCGACGCCGACGCCGACACCAACACCAACACCCACACCCACACCTACACCGACAGGGATGAAGAAACAGGTATTGGTTGGATACATGCACGCAAGCTTTGCGAACGGCTCGGGCTATATCCGTATGGCTGACGTGTCGAACGATTGGGACATTATCCAGTTGTCCTTCGCGGAACCCGATTCGGCTACCTCCGGCAACCTGCGTTTCAACCGTTGCCCGATCGCGGAGTGCCCCAACATCGAAAGCGATGCGGACTTCCTCGCGGCGATCAAGGCAAAACAAGCGGCGGGAAAGAAGGTGTTAATTTCGATTGGCGGCGCCAACGGACAGGTCTCGCTGACTACGACCGCTGCTCGGGATGCCTTCGTGAGCTCAATATCGGCCATCATCGATCGCTGGGGCCTCGACGGCCTCGATATCGACTTCGAGGGCCACTCGATCTATCTGAACAATGGCGACAGGGACTTCAGGAATCCGACCACACCGGTGGTTGTCAACCTGATCTCCGCGCTGAAGACCTTGAAAGCAAAATACGGCGCAAGGTTCGTTCTCACCATGGCGCCTGAAACCTTGCTGCTCCACGGTGGACGGATGTTCTACGGCTCCGGCACATGGGGAGGTGCCGACAGCCGCAATGGGGTGTATCTCCCCGTGATTCACGCAGTGCGGGATTTCCTGACGATCGTGCATGCGCAGCACTACAATTCCGGTCCGGTTGCTGGCGCCAACGGCACTTACTACAGTGCGGGCACCATCGATTTCAACGTTGCGCTGTCAGACATGATGATCACTGGCTTTCCGATCGAAGGCAATGCCGCCAATTTCTGGCCGGGTTTGCGACCTGACCAGGTGGGCTTTGGCCTTCCCGCGAATGCACAAGCGGCAGGCAGTGGCCAGATGTCGACGGCGGACACCCAAAAGGCCTTCGATTGTCTGGTCAAGGGCACAAGTTGCGCCAGCTATCGCCCGGCCAACGCCTATCCAACCTTCAGGGGCTTGATGACGTGGTCGGTCAACTGGGATAAATTCAACAACCATGAATTTTCCAAGGCGCACGCGGCGTACCTCAAGTCGCTTGGAAACTAATCAGCCAATCCAGCACGGCCGGCTAGGGGTGTAAGGGAGAGCGTAAGGAGCCGCCGCGGGCTCTGGCTTGATGCCGGCGCCTGGTGCTCGACCGCGCTGCGCCTACCTTACTCGCGTTCAGAAAACAGGCGCAGATCGACCGCCGCCGCCATCGCACGATAACCGGCATCGTTCGGGTGCGTATGGTCGCCGCTGTCCAGCGTAGCCTGGAGCCGGTCCGGGTGATCGGCCGCGCGCAGGACTTGTTCGAAGTCGATCACGGCGTCGAAATTGCCGGCGCCGCGTATCCATGCGTTGACCTCTTGACGCATCGATTCCGCTGCTGGGGTATGCGCCCGCGATCCGCCGGAGCCGCCACGCGGCAACAGGGTCGCGCCCCAGACCTTGATGCCTTTGGCATGTGCCGCCGCGATCAGGGTCTTCATCCCTGCGATGATGTGCGCCGCGCTGACACGATCGCTGGCGCCCGGGAGTACGTCGGCCGCGGTGATGTCATTGATACCCGCATGCAGGATAATCCAGCGTACGCCCGGTTTGGACAAGGCATCGCGCGCCAGGCGCGCCAGCATGCTCGGACCGACGAAGGGTGCGGCAGCGTCGTTCAGGATCCGATTGCCGCTGATGCCCGCGTTGACGACGGCGATGGACGCCAGCCTCGGGTCACCTTGCAGACGCTCGGCAAGCAGGTCGGGCCAGCGGGAATGCCGATCTTCGCTCGATCCAATGCCATCGGCGATTGAATCGCCGACCACCACAAGCGAGCGCATGGCTTGATCGCCCGTGACCTCGACATCGGTCAGGAAGTAGCGGCTGTCGTCTGTGCTCCCAACGGGGAACGGGATGCTTGCCGTCGCATCGCGTGCCTGCGCGAGATACGCCGTCTGCAGCCCGGTGCCATGCAAGGTGGGGGAGGCCGCGCCTTGGGGCAGATAGATGCTCACCGCTAATTGCTGTAAAGGCAGGACAGCGAGGTCAGCGGGATCGCTGAGGATGCTTTCGCCGGCATTGACCGTCACCGCCGTTTTACCGCCGAAGCGCATTGCGCGATCGGTGCCGGGGATAATGGCAGCGCCGCCTGCGTGCAAGCCGACATGGACGGCGCCAAAGGTGACCGGTCCCTTGCCGTACAGGTTGGACAGGCGGACGCGGACCTGAGGGCCCCCGACCGACGGCCGCACGATCTGGCGAACGGTCAGCGGCGCCAGGGCTGGTCCTGCCTGGTCCGGCGCTGCCGACCAGGCGCCGATCCAGCTCGTACTCTGAACGCACCACGCGGACATCGGCGCTGCGAGCGCACATAAAAGAAGGCCGAGCGCGGCAACGCGGCGCAATGAACATGCTTGAGCTAGTGACATCGATAACTCCTCAGGGTGGAGCGCGCAGTCTAACGTGCCAGCACCATGCGAACAACGTATGGTGGCGCATGGTCACCATGAAGCATAGGAATGCCTACCCGGTGCAGCGAAGCGGGTCAGCGAGATTGAACTGTGTCACCCCATGCATGGAGTGATGGAGCACATTGAATACCTGCTCGCGAAACCATTGATGTGCAGGATCGTGGTGGCAGCGCGCATGCCACAGCAGCCAGTAGCGGTGGCGCGGTGCTTCGAAGGGCAGTGGTTTGAGAACGAGCGGGAAATCCTGCGCAAACTTGATCGCAATATGCTCCGGAATGGTCAGCAGCAGGTCGTTGCCGCTAACGATACGCAGTACCGATGCGAAGAAAGGAGCGGTCAGCTGGATATTGCGACGCAAATTCTGCTTGGCGAGATACTGTTCAACGACACTGTCCTTGTCGCTGCCGCCGTTGATGCAGGCGTGAGGGTAGTTCAGGTAATTGTCCAGGCTCAGTGTTTGCTGAGCAAGCGGGTGAGTCGCGCGCATGACGCAGACGGAACTGTCCTCGCCCATCGCGCGGCCGTGCAAGTTTTCGGGAATAACATCGGCAATGGCGGGCAGGACGTCGAGATTCTCGTCGCTCAGCGCGCGATAGTAGCCCGACGTCCACATACGAAAGGCAATGCGCAGTTGCGGTGCCTGGGGCGCGATTGTCTGTATGAGCTGAGGCAGCATGTAATCGGCGATGTAGTCCGAGCCGGCCAGCGAGAATTCGCGCGTGCATGAGGCCGGGTCGAAGCCGGGGACAGCCAGTATCGATTCCATGCCGGCCAGTGTCTCCTTCAGCGGACCTCGCAAAGCCAGCGCGCGCTGGGACAGCACGTAGCGCTGGCCCTCCCGGATCAGCAAAGGATCATTCATTTCGGTGCGCAACTGGGCAAGCTGGCGGCTCAGCGCCGACTGGGTCAGCCCGAGCAGGGCGGCGGCCGCCGTCAGGTTGCGCGTTTCCAGCACGATATCGAGCGTGCGCAGCAGGTTGAGATTGAAAGGCAATGTTGGCATCCGCTCATGATGCCATGTGTCCGTTCGGCCAGCACAGCACTTTCCGCCCCCGATCGTGCGCCGGCAACGAGTGCCGGTGGCGCGGCCTGCGCCCATTCGTCGCGCATAAAAAAAAGCCCGCTGTTGGGCGGGCTTAAATCTAATTCTTTGCAGAGTTAGAGGAGACAAGTACGATTTTGCTGCACTGCGCTAAAAAAAGCTAATAGTTATTTCTGATGAGCATTATTAGCGGAGTGCATGACTAGACATTATTACCTGTTTATTTCCTGGTTCCCCTATCAATGATAGAGGACATGGCTACGCTGAAATGTGCTTTCTTGCAGCGGAAGAGGCGCCTACTAAGGGCGGGGACTTGATGAGCAGGCGCATCAATGTATCGACCTGATGCGGTTCCAGCACGGGCGCATTGATCGCCCCTTGTCCAATCAGCGCGCAGTAATGCCATTGGGCGACAAACGGCGCTTCCTCTGCCGTCCAGCCCACATCGGTCAGCAGACGGGTCACGAAATCGATGCGCAGCTGATCCACACGGGCTTGCACCAGTGCGACGCGCTCGCTGTTGAGAGACCATGCGCGCATGGCACGGCCCAGTTTCAGCAGGCCGGGCGGCAAAGAGGAGAACAGGCCACGCAGCCGGGCCGCGCTTTCGCCCCCCTTGTGGTTAACCGCGTCGATAATCTGTTGCGTATGACCCTGCTCCCAATAGTGAAGCAGTGCCTCATGGTACTCATCGAGGTTCTTGAAGTGCCAGTAAAAGCTTCCTTTGGTGACACCGAGCTTGGTGGCGATCGGCATGATGCGCAGTGCCTCGTGGCCTTCTTGTGCCAGCGTATCCAGGCCTGCGTCGATCCAGCTTTGTCGGTTCTTTTTTTCGTCCATCGCGACATCATACCAAGCGCTTCACCTTGCGCTCTTTTCACTGTCCACCCGAGCGGCGGGCACCAGCAGATATTCGCCGGGTCGTCCTCGCCCATGCCGGGGCCATGCCGCCTTCTCCATACCGTATGGTATTGACTACTGCGCAAGGGTCTGCGAAGATCTGTCCATACCATGCGGTATGGTAAATTCTGGAGAAATTGATGAAACTCACTTGGATGGCCGCGGCGTCGTGGGCTTTGCTTGCATTGGGCGTGGCGCATATTGCAATGGGAGTATTTCGATTCCGCCTGCCGTACGCGGCTGCCTTTGCGGAGGGTGGCTTTAACCGTTTTGGCGTCAGCGACGAGCGACGCCTCGCATTTTGGTTCACCCTGCTCGGGCCGGTACTCATGTTGTGCGGGCATCTCGCGATCCGGGCAACGGCGATTTCCGACACGGCAACAGCAGGGCTAATCGGCCGCTACGTGCTGGTCGCCGGATTGGCCGGTGTGCTGGCGTTTCCCAAGTCGCCCTTGCTGCTCTTGCTGCTGGTGGGATGGGTGTTGACCGCGTGTGGGGAAGGGTGGTTGCGTTGATTTCATTTCCGCCAAACCGGCTCGGCTCGGCGGCTGTGAGAACGGCCTTGCTTGCGTTGCCCGCAATTGCGCGGAGGCGCTCTTTTCTTTTTCAAACCACCTACCAGGGAACTGCATGACACTTGGAGCCTATTTCCGCAGACTCAGCGACAAATTGCTCGATGCCGCTGTCGCGGCCGAGAGTAGACAAGCCAAACTGGCGTCCCAAAATGCGGCCCTCTCCTGCGGCAGCATGCGCTATTTTTATCGCAGGGACAATCCTGCGCTGCCGGAGGAAGCCATTGTCATGATTCATGGCGCAGGCAGTGACAAGTCATCCTGGGTCCGGCTGGCAGCACATTTACACACCCGATATTCGATTCTGATTCCCGATTTGCCCGGGCATGGAGACAGTCCAGCGGGCCTGGGTATGAACCTGGGAATTACCGCACAGGCCGAGCGCCTGCGCGCCTTTTTCGCTGCGGTGGGCATCAAGCGTGCCCACCTCATCGGCAATTCGATGGGGGGCGCCATTGCCCTCCATCTGGCGGCCACCAGTCCCGATCTGATCAATTCACTGGTCCTGATTGACGCGGCGGGCACCGAAGCACGTCCAGGCTGGCTGCGTACGCAGGTGGCCGCAGGCAGCCCCAACCCGATGCTGGACATTAACAATGCGGCGGACTTCCGGCGCATGATCAAAATCGGCATGGAGGCGCCGCCGTACATGCCGGGCATTTTGATGGGCGCGCTGGCACGTCGCTACGCGGAACGCAAGCAGATCAATGCGCGCATCGAACGTGACGTCCTTGCCGATCTCGACCAACGCCGCTTGCTTGACCAGATTAAGGCCGCGACGCTCATCATTTGGGGAGAGCAAGACCGGGTCTTGCACGTCGACGATGCCGAGCTGCTGCGGCAACGTATTCGAAACAGCAGCAAGGTTGTCCTTGCAGGCGTCGGCCACGTGCCGATGGTCGAAGCACCGAAGCAAGTGGCCTCGCTATGCAAGCATTTCTATGAGGACGCAGCCTGAGGAAAATCGTTGTAGCTGCAGCCGCTGCCTTGCGCGACGGCGGTCCGCATCGCTGTGCTCCATACGCTTATTTTGCGTCGGCGCCTGCCTGCGGCCATCCGATCCTAGCCGCGCGCCGCAGGCTGGCCTTGACCACCATGCGGTGAAAGGGCGCAATGACAAGGATGTAGACGCGCCCCAGCAAGTTGTGGCAATGCACCACGGTTGAGAGAGTCAGGTGGCGCTCGCTGGCCGATGCTGCGCCGCCGCTGTCCAGCACCGACAACCGGAAATCGAGGTGATTGTCGTCCTCGCCCACGACGATCTCCGTTTCGTTGGTGCTGTAGATCTTGAAGATGCCAAGCCGTTTGGCCTTCGCGTCATTCGCGAGGGTCGCCAGATGCTTGGCGGTTTTCAATCCAAAACCGGCGACGATCGTGTCGCGCACAACGAGGAGTTTTCCGACCCACGATGGCTGATTCTCAAAGATGAAACGGGCCAGGAGCTCGGGGTCCCTGGAGGCGCTCAAGGGTAGCTGGATCGCGAATGCGTCCGCAAGATTGACGGCTTGGTAGGCATGGGTGATGCCGGACTGTGCGGGCAGCGGAACCGGGGTGGCAAACTTGAATTCGATTGGCATGTGGAGGCTCTCAAATGAACAACTGTTGACGATCATTTCGCTTTCCGACCCGCGCGACCATCATCAGGCGGGTGCGCCGCGCAGGCTGCTTTTTGCAACCTGCGCATCGGCCCGCAGTGCGAAGTAGGTCCACGCGCCGCCGAGCAGATCAATGACGCCGAACAGTGCAATCGCGGGACTGGCAAGACCGAGCAGGGCGAAGGCAGAAAATGCGATAAAGACCGTGCCTCGGGTAAAAACGGACGCCGCGAGAAACGGCTTGAAATCGGCGCAAACCCAGGCGAATACACCGATATTGAAAACAGTGAGTCCCACTACGCGCACCCAGACTTCCGAGGTGGCCGAGATGTGGAAAATCGATAGCAACAGATTCGGGGAAAAGACCAGTACGAAGCCCACAAGGCACAGATAAACGGCGAAAACTTTTGCACTGACGGCAGACTTGGACACTGGGTTCCTTCGTGTTCAGGATGAGCGCCCGCGAGCGAAAGGTGGCGCCTCAACGCAAGAATATAGGCTAGAAATGACAAACCTTCAACATGCATACGGATTTTGCGAGCGGCACAAAACGGTGAGCGACAAGCAGGCACAGGTGTCCGTTAAGGAAGCGGCGAAAAATCAATAGGTAGTCTTCGAACCTGGCCGGCGACTCGCGAACCATCGCGACGCCTGGCCGCAGCGCTGGCGGGTATGGTGTGACCTCCTGCGCACGGCGGCAGAAGGAGAACGGTTGAACTACGGCGTTGTGTTCAGCGTGCTGATCGCCGTCTTCCCCGGCAATTCTGCGATGAAAAAATCTACCAGAGTGCGGATCCGTGCCACGTGGCGCATGTCCCGGTGGTAGCCAATGCGCAGCTCCATGGGTGCATCGGGGACTGGAACGCGAACCCTTTGTATCTGCGGGAAACGGTCAGCGAGTACGCCAGGAAGAATTCCTGCCACCTTCCCGTCCAGGACCGCGGCAAGGACCGAGTTCATGCTGTTGACGCGCACAACGACACGGCTTGCCGGCAGCGCGGCCTGGCGCCAATCGTCGAGTACGAGGCTGGCGTCGCTCCGTTCGATCATCACCAGCGGCAGCGCATCACCTTGCACGTGCGCGAGGCACTCCGGCTTGGCATAGGCGCAGTAAGGGAGCGTGCAGATACGTCGCTGGACCAGATTTTCCTGGGACAGGCGATGAAACGCGAGGCTCACATCCGCATCCTGCGCTGCCAGATTAAAATTGCGCACATCGTTGATGAGGCGTAGTTCCACCTGCGGATAGCGCAGGGAGAAACGCGCCAGCAGGGGCGCAATCAGATAGTCCCCGACCCAGTCGATGCTGGTTACCGTGAGCTCGCCGCTAAGACCGTCTTCGTGGGCCGACAATGCGCGCTGGACGTTGTGCGCCTGCTGTTCCATGGGGGCGATACTGTCCATCAGGGAGCGGCACAGGTTCGTCGCCACCAGGCCCGTTGGTGTGCGTTCGAACAGGCGCGTGCCAATCGCGTGTTCGATGGCGTTCAGGCGCCGGCTGACCGTGGGCTGGGTCAGGCCCAGCGTGCGGGCTGCGCCGTTGAGGGTACCGCTGCGTCCTATTTCCAGGAGCACGCGCATATCGTCCCAGCCCAGAGTCACCTGCCACCTTTCAAGTATCGAATCGGCTGCGATCACCCGGCCAGCAGCAGGAGCCCGCCGATGATTGCCACATTGTTGAAGAAAGCGTTTTTCATCATAGCACGCTCCTTGCCCTGCAATTTCCAGAAGTCGAGCAGGGTCACGCTGGCAAACACGGTAAAAAGTAGGAGCATGCCGGCGGCGATCGCGCGTGTTGGCGCATACAGGAGTCCGACACCTGCGAGCACCTGAACGGCCGATCCTGCGGCCAGCAAGATGCCGGGAATTGGCCAGCCGCGTTGCTTCAGCATCTGCGTCATGTCGGTGAAGCGGGCAAAGTGCACGCATCCCGCTCGCACGAAGACCATGCCGATGCACGCCAGTCCGAATTGGGTCAATGTGTTCATCCCTGATTCTCCTGATACGACAAAACGGCTTGTCCTTGATAAGTAGTAGCCTGCGTGCGCATAGCGTTGTTCAGGCATCGCTTTCGGCGCGAATTTCGATGTTGTGGCCATCGGGGTCGGAAAAATACAGGGCTGGCGCCATTCCGCGCGCACCGGCGTGCAGCGAGGGCGCTCCACCGCTGCGATCGTGTGGTGCAGTGCCGAATGCGATCCTCTTGTCGCGCAGTTCGCTGACCGCACGGTCGAACTCGGCGCGAGACAAACGAAAGGCAAGATGGCCCGGTTGCGGCACCGACGCGACCGGAAGCAGGTCGATGGTCAGCCCAGGATGGACGCGCAGGATGTCGAAGGGGCCGTATTGGCCCTCATGCCGGAGTCCGAGGAAAATATGGTAAAAGCGCAGCGAAGCAGCGGTATCGGTCACCGGCAGAATGAGATGGTCGAGTTCCATGGTGGTAGTCCTCCTTGTCGAGAACCTTCATTATTTCGGTTCACGGGAGGAAGGGCCATCAACGTTATTGCATACCGGGGTGAGCTTTTTGTTGCCTGGCCCGCGGCGGCTGGCCACGCTGATTGCGAGCGCGCTGCCGCGGCGAAATGCGGTAAGGTGAGGGGGTGAACGAACTCATCAAAACCTACACCATCTACGTCTCCAACGGGATTGAGGCGCTGGCCGCGCTTCTCATCGCCCTTGCCGCGCTTCAGGCGACCTGGGCTGCGCTCGGTCTCTTCTTTGCCCGGCCAGCCCGTCCGGAACAGGAAAAAGTCGACATCCGGCTGCGGCTGGGGCGCTGGCTGTCGCTGGCACTGGAGTTCGAGCTCGCCGCGGATATTTTACGCACGGCAATCGCGCCAACCTGGGACGAGATCGGCAAACTGGCCGCCATTGTCGTCCTGCGTACCCTGCTTAACTATTTCCTCGAGCGGGAAATCCGGTCTTCCGAGCCGCGCGATCGAACATGATCGCAGCGGCGACCTGCCGCGTGAATGTGGCCTTTAGGGCTGTCCTTCCCACGTGAGCATCTGCCCCGCCGCCAGGGCCACTTCCTGGGTCTTGCCGGCATAACGCAGCTTTAACGGCTCGCCGCGCAGCGAGCGTACCGTGCTCGACACCAACTTACCGTCGCGCCACGCGATATCGACCTCAAAGCCGCCGCGTGTGCGCAATCCCTTGACGCTGCCGGTCGGCCAGGCGGCGGGGAGGGCGGGCAGCAGTTCGACAAAGCCGCGGTGCGACTGCACCAGCATTTCTGCAAAGGCGGCGGTGCCGGCAAGGTTGCCGTCGATCTGGAACGGTGGCGGATGAGCGTCGAACATGTTCGGGAAGGTGCCGCCGTCGCCGTTCTTTGGCGTGCCGATCAGGGTGGTCAACAGGGCGTGTGCGCGCTCGCCGTCTCCGGTGCGGGCCCACAGGTTGGCCTTCCAGGCCAGCGACCAGCCGGTCCCGCCCATGCCGCGCGTGAGCAGCGACTGCTTCGCCGCAGCGTAGATCGCCGGGTCGGTGTCGGGCGTAATCTGCGCGCTGGGGAACAGGCCATGCAGGTGGGAGTTATGCTTGTGACGGTCGTGCTCACCATCGATATCCTGCAGCCACTCCTGCAGCTGGCCGTAGCGCCCGACCTGCAACGGCGCCAGGCGCGCGCGCGTGGCCAGCACGCTGGCGCGGAACGAAGCGTCGACTTCGAGTATCTCGCTGGCGCGCGCGGTCTGGGCGAACAGGTCGCGCAGAATCGACATGTCCATCGTCGGTCCGGCCACCAGGCCGCCGTGTTCGGGCGACATGGAAGGCGTCGTCACCAGCCAGCCGTGCTGGGGTTCGGCCACCAGGGTATCGATGAAGAACTCGGACGCGCCCTTCAGGATTGGATAGATCTCTTGCAGGAAGGCGCGGTCGCCCGAGAACAGGTAGTGCTCCCACAGGTGGGACGTCAGCCAGGCGCCACCGGTTGGCCACATGCCCACCGCCGCGTCGATCGGTGCGGTGGCGCGCCAGATGTCTGTGTTGTGATGGGTGACCCAGCCGCGCGCTTTGTACATCACGGAGGCGGTGCGGCGCCCGGTGGTGGCGATGTCGCGCACCAGCTGGAATAGCGGTTCGGCGCATTCGGCCAGGTTGGTGGTCTCGGCCGGCCAGTAGTTTTCCTCGGTGTTGATGTTGATCGTGTACTTGCCGCCCCAGGCCGCCGTCAACGCGTCGTTCCAGATGCCTTGCAGGTTGGCCGGCTGCGTGCCGGGCCGGGATGATGAGATGAGCAGATAGCGCCCGAACTGGAAGTAGAGCGCTGCGAGCGCATTGTCGCTGCCGTCGTAAGCGCGAATGCGTTCGTCGGTGGGCCGCGCCGCTTGCGGACCACTGCCGAGATCCAGTGCCACGCGCGCAAACAGGGCGCGGTAGTCGGCTACGTGGCGGCGTCGCAGGTCTGCGTACGGCCGGCGCAAGGCCGCCTGCAGGTCGGCTTTGGCGCGCGCGGCGGCATTGGCGCTCAGGTCGCGGTAGTTGACGAAGTTGGTCCCGGCGGTCAGCACCAAGGTCACGGCGTCCGCCTTGTCCACGACGATGCGCGAACCGGCGCGGCGGACCGTGCCGCGTTCGTTGCGCAGGGCGAGCAGCGACTTGAAGCGGATCTCGCCAGGCTTGCCGTTGAAGGCGCTGCCAGTACCCGTCAGCGCCACCAGGCCATCCTCAAGCCGGATGTCGGCGTCGGCGAAGGGGGTGGCCATGCTGGCATCGAAGCTGATGCGCCCTGGCCGGTCTGCCGACAGGCGCACCACCACGGCACGGTCTGGTGCGCTGGAAAAGACTTCGCGGGTGTAGGTGACGCCGTCGCGCCGGTACACCGTGGTGGCGATGGCGGTATCGAGATCGAGCGAGCGGCGGTAGCCAGTGACTGCGTCGCGCGCAGCCGGAAAGTCGAGCATGATGCTGCCCAGCGTCTGGTAGTTGCTCATCCTGAGCGGCCGGCCCATGGCCGACTTGAGCGTCAGCGCTTCCGCCTCGCTTTGCTTGCCGGCGAACAGGAGACGCTGGATTTCCTTCATCGCCTCCGGCGCATCGGGATTTGCCGGGTCGTACGGTGCGCCGGACCAGATGGTGTCTTCATTGAGCTGGATGCGTTCCTGGTCGACGCCGCCGAACACGGTGCCGCCCAGCCGCCCGTTACCGAAGGGGAGGGACTCAAGCCATTCACGCGCGGGACGCGCGTACCACAAGCTAAGGGGGCTGGCCGCAGCGCTGGCTGGGGTGATGTGGCTTGGTACCGTCAGTGCGGTGCGCCCCAGCGCGGAGGCGATCCGTTCCGGGCCGCCGGCCGGCAGGTGCCACGCGTCGAGCGCGTCGGCCGCTGGCGCCGTCGCGTCGGGCAGCTGCGCCGCCTGCTCTGCGTTTAAAGCGCGTGGATGCACGGCCAGATAGCCAATGCTGCCGGCGAAGCGGTGAGCCCCCGCCAGGTCGGCTCCGAGCCGCAGCGGCGTGTAGGCGCCCGCCATGTCGATCTTGCGCTTGGGGTCAACGGGAACGCTGGCATCCAGCCTGCCGTTGATATATAGCGCCACCACCTTCTCGCGCGCATCGAAGGCGGCCAGCAGATGAGTGGGACGGTCGGTCGGCAGGCTGGCGCGCGTCTCGATGCTGCGCGCGCCGTTCACGATCATGCGCACACCGCCGCTGCCGGTCATCTCCAGCCGTATGCCGTAGCCGGTTGCGGGCGTGAGCTTGTCGACGATGATCGCGCCGTCAACGGGTGCCGGCGCCGGCTGCAGCCACAGCTCGATGCTCTGGCTGTCGGCGGCGCTGCGCTGGCCCAGGTCAGCTTCGTAGATTGGCGTGGAGTTGCTGAAGACCCGGCTCGATACGGGCGGTGCGGCGCTTGTGTTAACGAGTGCCGTCGCCAGCAGCAGCGACAGCGTCAGGTGGGATAGTGGTCTGAACATGAGTTTGTATGCCTGTGTTTTAAAAAGGGCGCCAGCCGTCGGCGCCGCCCAGTACCTTGTCAACGGTGTACTGCGCGGCCTCGCTGGCGGTCAACTGGCGCGACCATTGCACGCGCGCCGCGCTATTGGCACCGGGACCCCGGCTGCCGTATTCGGCGTAGCGCGCGCTCTTTTCATTCTCGGGCTTGCCCCAGTTGTTCCATCCGGCCGGGTGAATGTGCTGGCCCATCTCGGTATTAATGAAGGCCACGCTGCCGTAGGGGCGCCATGGCCGGCCAAGGTAGGCCAAGGGCGCTTTGTCGCCCGACGCCTTGGCCGGAATTTTCCCGGTAGGGTCCACCCATGGCGCCGGGTCGCTGGTCAAGCGGCTGTTCAGAAACACGAATCCGTACTGGCGTTCCGGTGGCGTGCTCGCGGCGGTGATGTAGCCGCCATTCTTGCTGTGGATGACACACTGGTCGAACACCGCGGTGGCGCTGCCGTAAATAAAGTCGACCCTGCCTTCGATATAGGTGTCCTTGAAATAGTGGCGGCCGTTATTGAGCATGACGGTGTCCTGCCAGCCGAGCAGGCGGCTGTTGGTCACGACGGCGCGATCACCGTCGATGCGCAGGGCGAGGGCCTGGCCGTGGTCGCCGGAGGTATTGCGGAAGGTGAGTCGCTCGGCCCGGAAGTCATCGGCCAGTACCACCAGGGACGTGCCCTTGTAGCGCGGATTGGTGCCGGCCGGCTGCTCCTCGTTGGTATTGATGTCCCAGGTAAGGATGGTGCTGTCGATGCTCTCGCCGCGCAAGGTGACGTTCCGCTTTTCCTTTTCCAGGATCTTCTGGCCGTCGTAGATCCCCGGCTTGACGTGGATGATTGTGCGCTCAGGGCTGTTGTCAGGCACTTTGGCAAAGGCTTCCTGCAAGGTGCGGAACTGGCCGCTGCCGTCAGCCGCAACCACAATGGTGCGCTCGGCAGCCACCGCTTGCGATACGGCCAGCGCCAGAAGGGAAATTTGGATCAGGACGTTACGTGGTCTCATGCTGACTCTATGGTTGATTATATATAAAAGACTTCTCATGCCGCACGGGTATCGGATCGACACGGCGCCGAACAAGGCTATTGTCAGTTGCACTTAATTGCCGTGCAATTACGTTTTTCACCAACGGGCGGCGGGTTTCTTCCAACCGAGCTGTAGTTTATCTCAAGTACAGCGTTAATAATCTGAAAGCGTTTTCATTTTGTAGTTTTGCGAAATTGGTTAGCCTCTTGATAAAATTGGTTAGGCCAATGGTGAGTTTCACTATTGTGGTCAACCAGTCCGACACGGCAAACTAAGGTGGTCATTTGTATGCAATACATTAAAAACCACCTAAGAAGAAACCGGAGACTGCAACATGAGCCATACATACATTCCGCAACTGCGCCGCCGGCGCCTCAGCATCGCCGTGTCGATGGCGCTGGCAAGCTTGATGACGATGCCGCTCGCGCTGGCGCAAACCCAGCCGGCAGCGGCAACCACGCCTGCGCAAGCCATCGAGACGGGCGAGATCAGCAAGGTGCTGGTGATCGGCACCCGCGCGTCCCAGCAATCGAGCATCGAGCGCAAGAAAAACGCGGCGACGGCGATCGACTCCATCGTGGCTGACGATGTCGGCTCGCTGCCGGACCGGAATATCGGCGAGGCGATTTCGCGCATGGCGGGCATTGCGCTCGACCGCGGCGAATACGGCGAAGGCGTGAGCGTCGCGGTACGCGGCAATTCGGCCGACCTGACCCGGGTGGAGCTGGACGGGCAGGGCGTGCAGTCGGCCGGCGGCGCGGACATGGGCGCCACCAGCAGTGCCAGCGGCCGCGCGGTCGAATTCCGGCAGCTGTCCGCTGACCTGATCAAGAGTGTGGACGTGGTCAAGGGATCGACCGCCGACATGACCGAAGGCGCGCTGGGCGGCGGCATTGTCATCAAGACCCGCACCGGCCTCGATTTCAAGAAGCCCTACGCTTCGGTGCGCATCGGTGCCTCGCAGGGTTCCCTCAACAAGACCTGGAAGCCGGACACCAACGTCGTCCTGGCCGATAAATTTCTGGATGGCCGTCTTGGCCTGCTGCTCAACGCCGCCACCACCACGGTGCAGAACGAAGCCCACTCGGTGCAGACCGCGTTCTCGGCGCTGCAAGGGTACTACCGCACGGCCGACTTCGATCATTCGCCATCGAAGACCTTCTCCTTCCAGCCCGGCACCCTGAATATGGCCGACTCCAGCGTCAACATGCCGCTGCTGCAGACGCCCATGACCAATGGCGGCATGTTCAACTTCGCGACGCCATTGGAAATGCTGACCCGCTCGGCGGCCGCGCAAACCAAGGCTGATTGCTACCAGGCCTTCCCCGCGCTGACGGCGGCGCAACTGAGCTCGATGGTCGCCTCCGGCGTCGCCAACGCGCACACCCAGCGCGGCAACGAGCTGACCACCTGCCTGAATCAGTGGAACGACTACACCCCATCCGGTCCGCGCTATTTCGTCAAGCGCGAGCTGGACAAACGCCAGAACCTTGACCTGCGTGCCGATTTCAAGGTCAACAAGGAACTGACCGTGTATGCGAAGGGCAGCTACAACCGCCGCAACATCGACATGGACCAGCTGACTTACGCGCTGGGGAACATTGCGACCAACCCGAGCATCGCCATCACCCCAACCTACGTCGGCCGCGCCTTTGTCGACAACAATACTCTCGGCCTGCGCGAGGCGGTGCCGGGTTCCGGCTACTACACCTACGACACGCCGACAGTCCGCAACAGCGCCTACCCGTATCCCGGTACGGCGATCAATATCGACCCGGCCTCGGTGGTGGTCGACGCCAACCACCACCTGACCAAGTACACCATCAGCGACGGCGCTGCCACCACCGACCAGTTGCGCGACAAGGGCCAGGTCAATGCCAAGTACCTGCAGCTGGGCGGCACCTTCAAGCGCGACGGCTTCAATGCCGACTTCATGCTGGCCGATGGCCGCTCCGACTTCCGGCGCGCGCAAAAACGCATCAGCTTCACGTCCTTTTATGGACCGGCCACCATGGCGGTGCTGCCCAACGGCCTGTGGAGCTATTCCTTCCCCGCGTCGAGCCAGTTCAACCAGGCCGACCCAAGTCAGTATGCACGCCTGTTCGCTGCCACCGGCAATGCCTCGGCCGTGCCGCTGGGCCCCCTCAACACACGCGCGCTCCCGGCCTACACGATCGCCCAGCAGCCCTTGCTCACGCCAAGCTCGCCGCGCACCGAAGCGTTCTGGAATCCGCAGATCCGCGAAACCTTCGAGTCCACCGCCAAGCTTGACCTGAGCTACGCGATGCCCGATTCGGTGTCCTTTCTATCTCGCCTTAAGGCGGGCTTCAACCTGCGCAGCAATGGCCTGGACAACTGGAACCCGGGCGACGGCAACAGCGCCGGCATCGTGCGCCAGGCTGCGGTGGGTACCTTTGGCCAGCCGGGCTACCAGCCACCGATCGTGATCCCGACGCCGATCGCGCGCACCATCGTGCAGGGCTGCCAGGATACGGCAGGCTCGCTCGGCGCTGGCGGCAAGCCTTGCGAATACGGCTATGTGAAGAACGCCGATCCGCGCCTGGCGAACAATGGCAATTTGCTGCTCACGCCACAGCAATGGCAAAGTCTGGTGGCATCGGGCCTGACCGGCAAGGCTGCCACGACCCGCTTCTTTGAAGGCGCCAAGGACCGGCCGGACGGCATGCTGGACAACTGGACCCAGCTCGATGTCGAAAAACTGTTCGCCGCGATTAACGCCCCGAACACCAATTACGACTGCGTGAAAAGCTGCGTTGGCAGCGACGGCAAGGTCTATGAGCAGCCGAAGCAGGAACTGCGCGAGCGCAGCGATGCCTTCTACCTGATGGGGGATTTCTCGATTGACCGCTTCCCGTTCACCAGCAGCGCCTTGCCGTTTGGCCTGACCATCGACGGCAACGCCGGCGTGCGCTATGTGCGTACGCGTGTCAGCGGCAGCGGCTTGCTGACCCTGGTCTCGATCGCAAAGACCGCGTCCTTCGATCCGCTCAACCCGAACGTGGCCGGCGGTACCGTGACCAACACCTTTGTGCAAAACACCGCGGTGGACGCCAAGGCCAGCGATATCCTGCCAAGCCTGAACCTGGCCGCCTGGCTCAGGCCCAACGAACTGGTGCTGCGCTACAGCGGCGCCAAGACGGTGGCGCGTCCGCCAGTGGCCAACCTGCTGCCGTCCGGGACCTGCACTTACGATGAACGCACCGCCGACGGCGACCAGCCTGGCAGCCAGCGCTGCTCTGGCACGCTGGGCAATCCGGCTCTGCGCGCGCAGCAGAACTTCAACCAGAACCTGAGTGTCGAGTACTATCCGAACCGCGACACCATGTTCACCGCCGCCGTGTTCAAGCAAAAAGGCAAAGTGGGGCCAGGCGTCAGCCAGGGCGTCAACAGCATTCCGCTGTTTGCCGGCTCCAGCCTGATCGATCCGGCCACCGGCGCCGACCTCGGCGCGCTGCCCTTCGATTACTCGATGTGGGTGAACGGCGCGGCCACCACGCGCAAGGGTCTGGAACTGGGCACCAAGACGGCCTTCACCTTCCTGCCGTGGAATCTGCGTTATACCGGCTTTGACGCCAACGCCACCAAACTGCGCTCGGTGACGACGACCCAGAACGCGGTCGACCTGCTGACCGGAGTGCCGCTGCCGCCGCAGCGCGAATCGAAGTATTCGTATAACTATGCGCTGTGGTACGACGATGGCCGCCTGTCGGCGCGGGTGGCGGTACAAGCGGTAGCTTCCTTTTTCAACTGCATCGCCGGTTGCACGCAGCAGGGCGCGATCCAGAATTACCCCGCTGTCGGGTCGCAGCTGACCAAGTTCCCGTATAACCCAGGCTCGCCCAACTTCCGCGATACCACGCGCTTCATCGATGCCAAGCTGTCGTACAAGATCCTGCCGAACCTGGATGTGTTTGTGGAAGGACGCAACCTGGGCAACGCGACCACCACCAACAGCCAGGGCAGCTACGCGCCATTCGCGGACGGTACGCCGAATATCCTGGATTTTGCTTACTCGGGACGGCGCATCATGGTGGGCTTGAACTTTCGCACCATGTAAGCGGGGCGCAGGTACTTCGCGCATTACGGCCTGGCTGGTGAGCCAGGCCGTAATCATGTAACGACGAAGCTAGCAGCGAGGATTCTCAAGCTGTTTGCGGTATGATATGGAACCGCTTCCATTGGAGAGTTCTGTGAACCCAAAGCTACTGTTTGTTGCGTTGTCTTTTGCACTGTCAGGCCAGATAGCCGTGGCGGCCCCGACCCTGACGGCGATTCCGTATCCGCTCGAGGTGCTGAATCTGGGTGCGGACCCTGTCTCAACCCCGGGCAGCCTGACCTTGACCGCCACCAAAGGCACCGACCTCTATCTGAATGCGGACGGTTCACAGGGCTCGGACAACACGCCACGGGTTCTGTTTCGCCCGGTCGGGGATTTCATCTTTTCCGCCAAGGTGACAGCGCAATTTCAGCGTGAGTTCGATGGCGCTGCGCTGCTTGTCTATGGCGACAGCAAGCATTGGGCTAAGCTACTGTATGAGCAGCCGCGCAAAGGCAAGCCTGGCGTGTCCTCCACTGTGGCGCGCGATGTGGGGGACGACGCGCATCATGGGACCGTCCCGGCGGATACGGTCTATCTGAAGGTGGCGCGCCTGAAGGACTTGATCGTTTTCTACACCTCCACCGACGGCGCCACCTGGAACATGGTGCGCAACGTGGGGATGCCTTCCACGGTGCCTTTGCGGGTGGGTTTCTCGGTCCAGTCACCGGTCGGAGAGCGCCTGACCGCACAGTTCAGCAACATCAGCTACCGTGCTGCCAGCTTTGCGAATTTCTGGCAGGGCGAGTAGCCGGCGGCCGCCGGCTAGCAGCCGGCCTGCCGCTCCAAAGTCAGTCTACTCGATCCAGCTGAACCCATCGCGCGCCAGCAGCGCGAACGCCTCCGCCGGGCCCCACGAACCGGCCGCATACGACGACGGCTTTTCGTTCAGCACGCCCCAGCCATTGATGATCGGATCGGCCCATTCCCAGGCCGCTTCCAGTTCGTCGCGCCGCATGAAGTGGGTCAGGCGTCCACGTACCACGTCGATCAGCAGGCGTTCATACGCTTCCGCGCGGCGTTGCTGGAAGGCCGAGTGCAGGTCCAAATTCAGTTCGACCTGCTGCATCTGCATGCCGCTGCCCGGCTGCTTGGCCATGATCTGCAGCTTGATCGCTTCCTCCGGCTGCAGTTCGATCACCAAACGGTTGGCGACGCCTCCCGGGGTTTCAGGGAAAAGCGGGAAGGGCGGGTTGGCGAATTCGACCACGATCTTGGACGAGCGGCGCTGCATCCGTTTGCCGGTGCGCAGGTAGAACGGCACCTTCGACCAGCGCCAGGTATCGATGCGGGCGCGCAGCGCGACGAAAGTCTCAGTCCCGGAATCGGCGGGCACGTTCTGTTCTTCCAGATAGCCCGGCACTTCCTGGTTACCGCTGACGCCGCGCGTGTACTGGCCGCGTACCGTGTCGCGTGCGATGTCGGCCAGGGTAAAGCGGCGCAGGGAACGCAGCACTTTGAGCTTTTCGTCGCGCACGGCGTCGGGCGTCAGCGAGGTTGGCGGTTCCATGGCCACAATGCACAGCAGTTGCAGCAGGTGGTTCTGCACCATGTCGCGCATGGCGCCGGTGCCGTCGTAGAAGCCTGCGCGGCTGCCTACGCCGACTTCTTCTGCCACCGTGATCTGCACGCTGGAGATGTTCGGCGCGCGCCACAGCGGTTCCAGGATCGAGTTCCCGAAGCGCAGCACCATCAGGTTCTGCACCGTTTCCTTGCCCAGGTAATGGTCGATGCGGTAGATCTGGGATTCGGCAAAATGGGCGCCGACGGCCGCATTGATGTCGACCGCGGACGCCAGGTCGCGGCCCAGGGGTTTTTCAAGGACGACGCGGGCGTTGGCGTCGACCAGTCCGGCCGCGGACAGCTTGTCGCAGATGCCGATGAACAGCGACGGCGCGGTGGACAGATAGAACACCCGCTGCGCACCCGCGCGCGAGGCCTGGGCCAGGGCGCTGAAGTCGGGCGCGGCCTGCACGTCCAGCCTGACATATTCCAGCAGTTGCAGGAAGTTGCCCCAGGTCTGCTCGGCGAAGTTGGCGCTGGCGATGAAAGAGCGCGAATGCTGTTCGACGTGGGCAAGGTAGGCGCTGCGGTCGAGATCCTGGCGGCCGGTGGACAGGATTTTGGTCGAAGCCGGCAGGTTGCCGTGCAGGTAAGCCATGTACAGCGCAGGAAGCAGCTTGCGCATCGCAAGGTCCCCCATGCCGCCAAAGATAATCATGTCGAGGGGAAGGCCGGTGTCGTGCTCTGTCGATGTCGTCATTTCAGATAGTGGCAAGTAGGGTTGGTGACATTTGTTCGGGGCATTTCCGGTGTGCCTGGGCGCGCCGGCAGGGTTCCGCAAGCGTCGATCACCTGATGTGATTGTCGATTGTGGTTGTCGATTGTATATGAGCGCGGCGAGTCGCGTGACATGCTGCCAAATGACGATTTTTCAGCATATCGTGCAATCAGTTTTCACGATGTGATTTATTTGACTGTTTTCTGCGATATCATGTCGGCTTAAAACGGTCATCAGACCGGAACAAGCGATGTCGACCTGGCCAAAAGACACAGGCGAATATATTTCCACTATCGCGAACCAACCGTTCGCCAGAACCGAGCAGAAGCCCATGAGCAGTGATCAAACCATTATCTACACGCTGACCGACGAAGCGCCGCTGTTGGCGACTTACGCCTTCCTGCCAGTTGTGACCGCCTTCGCCAAGCCGGCCGGCATCCACATCGAAGCGAGCGATATTTCGGTCGCGGCGCGTATCCTGGCCGCCTTCCCGGAAAACCTGAGCCCCGAGCAGCGCGTGACCGACTCGATGATTGAGCTGGGCAAGCTGACCCTGCGTCCCGAGGCGAACATCATCAAGCTGCCGAACATCAGCGCGTCGGTGTCGCAGCTGCGCGCGGCCATCAAGGAACTGCAGGACAAGGGCTACCCGATTCCGGACTATCCGGAAGATCCGCAAACCGACGAGGAAAAAGCCATCAAGCTGCGCTACGGCAGCTGCATCGGCTCGTCGGTCAATCCGGTTCTGCGTGAAGGTAACTCGGACCGCCGCGCTCCCCGCGCCGTGAAAGAAGCGGCCCGCAAGAGCCCCCATTCGATGGGCGAATGGTCGCAGGCCTCGCGCACCCACGTGTCGCACATGACCAGCGGCGACTTCTATCATGGCGAAAAATCGCTGACCATCAAAGGCGCGCGCGACGTCAAGATGGAACTGATCACCAACAGCGGCAAGACCATCGTGCTGAAACCGAAGGTGTCCCTGCTGGACGGCGAGATCATCGATTCGATGTTCATGAGCCGCAAGGCCCTGCTCGAGTTCTATGAAGCGCAGATCGAGGACGCTCACAAGACCGGCGTGCTGTTCTCGCTGCACGTGAAGGCCACCATGATGAAGGTGTCGCACCCGATCGTGTTCGGTCACTGCGTGCGTATGTTCTACAAGGAAGCCTTCGAGAAGCACCAGGCCCTGTTCGACAGCCTGGACGTGAACGTGAACAACGGCATGGCCGACCTGTACAGCAAAATTGCTGAACTGCCGACCTCGCAGCGCGAAGAAGTCATCCGCGATCTGCACGCCTGCCAGGAAAATCGTCCGGCACTGGCCATGGTCGATTCGGCCAAGGGCATCACCAACTTCCACTCGCCGAACGATGTGATCGTGGACGCCTCCATGCCTGCCATGATCCGCGCCGGCGGCAAGATGTACGGCGCCGACGGTCGCCTGAAGGAAGTCAAGGCAGTCATCCCTGAAAGTACCTTTGCCCGTATCTACCAGGAGATCATCAACTTCTGCAAATGGCACGGCGCTTTCGATCCGCGCACCATGGGCACGGTGCCGAACGTCGGCCTGATGGCCCAAAAGGCGGAAGAATACGGCTCGCACGACAAGACCTTTGAAATTCCGGAAGCCGGCATTGCCAACATCACCGATCTGGCGACCGGCGAAGTGCTGCTGACCCAGACGGTCGAGCAGGGCGATATCTGGCGCATGTGCCAGGTCAAGGATGCGCCGATCCGCGACTGGGTCAAGCTGGCCGTCACGCGCGCGCGCAACTCGGGCATGCCTGCCGTGTTCTGGCTCGACCCGTACCGTCCGCACGAGAATGAGCTGATCAAGAAGGTCGAGGTCTACCTCAAGGACCACGACACCAGCGGCCTGGAAATTCGCATCATGTCGCAAGTGCGCGCCATGCGCTACACGCTGGAGCGCGTCAGCCGCGGGCTGGACACCATCTCGGTGACCGGCAACATCCTGCGCGATTACCTGACCGACCTGTTCCCGATCCTGGAACTGGGCACCAGCGCCAAGATGCTGTCGATCGTTCCGCTGATGGCCGGCGGCGGCATGTACGAAACCGGTGCGGGCGGTTCGGCTCCCAAGCATGTGCAGCAGCTGGTCGAAGAAAACCACCTTCGCTGGGATTCGCTGGGCGAGTTCCTGGCGCTGGCGGTGAGTTTCGAGGACATGGGCCTGAAGACCGGCAACAAGAAAGCCGCGATCCTGGCCACGACGCTCGACGCAGCGACCGGCAAGCTGCTGGATAACCGCAAGTCGCCATCGCCTAAAACCGGTGAGCTTGACAATCGCGGCAGCCAGTTTTACCTGTCGCTGTACTGGGCGCAGGCGCTGGCGGCGCAGACCGACGATGCGGACCTGGCTGCGCAATTTGCGCCGCTGGCGAAGTCGCTGGCCGAGAACGAGGAGAAGATCGTCGCCGAGCTGCTGGAAGTGCAGGGCAAGCCTGCCGACGTCGGCGGTTACTACAAACTGGACGAAGCCAAGGTAACGGCGGTCATGCGTCCTAGCGCGACCTTCAACGCCGCGCTGCAGGCACTGGCTGCCTAAGTAGCCAAGGGCGGGCGCTGGTCGCCCGCCTGGCTGGGTGCGAGCGTCCTGCCTCGCCCAGCCTTCAACAGACACCGCAATGAGCGACCCTTTGAGCGACGTTGTCCGACTCCTGCAGCCGCAAGGGGTCTTTGCGAATCCCATCAGTGGCAAGGGGAATTGGGCGATCCGCTACGCGCTGTACGGCCGACCCAGCTTTTGCATCATGTTGGAAGGAAGTTGCCTGCTGGCGGTCGACGGCCATGAGCAGATCACGATCAGCGCGGGCGATTTCGTGCTGTTGCCTGCGACTCCGGCGTTCACCATCTCCAGCGCTGGCCCCGCACCCTGCATCCATCTCGATCCCAACACCATGAACGAAAGCGGACAGGAGCGACGCTATGGCGAGCAGGGAGGCATACCCGAAATGCGCTCACTGGGCGGTGCGTTCCTGTTCGATCACGCTGATCCGCAGTTGCTGATCTCCTTGCTGCCAGGCGTGGTCCACGTGAAGGATTCGGGGCGGCTGGCGCAACTGGTCCGGATGGTGGGCGAGGAATACGTGGACCAGCAGCCCGGCAGCGATTTCATGCTGTCTCGCTTGATCGGCATGATGCTGGTCGAAGCGATGCGCTCGACGACGGCAGGCAGTGCTCCTCCTGGTTTGCTGCGCGGTCTGGGCGACGCGCGCCTGGCGCCCGCGCTCAAGAAGATGCACGCGAAGCTGGATTATCCATGGACAGTCACTGAACTCGCCGAAGCGGCAGCGCTTTCTCGCTCGGCATTTTTCGATCGCTTCACCCGGACCGTTGGCGTTGCGCCGATGGCGTATCTGCTCGCCTGGCGCACCGAGGTCGCCAAAGACCTTCTGCGCAGGGAAGGCTTGTCCGTCTCTGAAGTGGCTGAGCGCGTCGGCTATGGATCGATCAGTACTTTCAGTGTCGCCTTTAGCCGGCAAGTGGGACAAACCCCGAGCAGCTACGCGGCATCCGGATCAGGCGCAGCCTGACCCCTGGTGATGCCTGCCCTGCCGGTTTTCCTGGCCGCCCTTGGCATTCGCGAGCGCAAGCGCATCGGCGCCCGCTGCGAAATGCAGCCGCCCGGACGTGTCGTGTGCGGCTTGCCACACCACATCGGCGACGTCCTGCGCATGCGTGACTGCGGCCGGGTTCGCAAATGAAGCAAAAATCGGCGCAGCGAACGGCAAGTACACCTCCGGGATGAGCCCATCCATGCGCGCGCCGCCGTTCTCGGCGAAGCGGGTACCAGGACCATAGCCTGGCTCGACCAATTTGATCCGGATATTGAAGGCGGCGAGTTCGTGGGCAACCGATCCGGTGAGTCCGTCAATCGCCGTCTTGGTCGCGGTATAGGCAGCAGCGAGCGGAAACGACGCAAGCGTGGTGCTGGAGGTCACGTTCACGATGGTGCCGGCACCGCGCTCGCGGAATTGGGGAATCACCGCCTGCATCATGGCAATCACGCCAAAGGTATTCGTCTCGAACAATTCGCGGATGATCGACAAGGGCGTCGCCTCCAGCGCGCCGACGGCACCAATGCCGGCGTTATTGATCAGGAGGTCGATCGGCCCGGCGGCCTTGATCGCGGCGGCGACACTTTCGGGTTTGGTCACGTCGAGGGCAAGGATGCGCATGCGCTCCGACTTTGGCAGGATGTCTTCGCGCGGCGTGCGCATGGTCGCGATGACGTTCCAGCCCTGGTTATGGAAGTGAAGTGCCGTTTGCAGGCCGTAGCCGGACGAGCAGCCGGTGATGAGGACAGTTTTCATGTTGGTTTCAGTCAAGTAGTGGTGAGGTGTCCACGATACCTCTCCTCGACAGGACTTTCTACCGCCATAAGTCCGGACTATTTTAGCCAAAGTCCTGAGCATGCCTCACATGAAAAAGCGCGGCATTTTTTGCCCTGACCTGGCGGGCGCTTTTTGTGCCTTAATCGCTGGCGCTGATGGCGCGCCGCCCCGTATGTTCAACTTCACTCACTGGCGCCGACGGGGTCAGGCTTATCCAGATCAAGCGCGCTTTGCCAGTGCGGGCCCGGTGCAAGCCGCCGGCACGCCGCGCAGCGCGCCAGGAAGCGCTGCGCGGCCAGGTCGTGCGGCCGTGTGGCCAGAATCGATCGCAATGCCACCTCAGCGAGCGCGAACTCGCGCGCCGCAAAGTGGGCGATCGCCTGTGCGCTGAGCGCATTCAGACCGGCGTCGGCGCACGGTGTCCAGACCGCTACTGGCGCGGCGCGGCCCTTGACCAGCACGGTGTCGAGCTGGCGCACGCCGATCGCGGGTGGAAGCTGGGCGGCGGTCGCCCCCGACATCAGGATGCGGCTGCCGAAGGCCTTGTTGGCGCCTTCCAGCCGTGCGGCCAGATTGACCGCGTCGCCCACCGCGGTATAGGCAAAGCGGGTCAGCGAGCCGGCATTGCCTACCGCAGCGCTGCCGCTGTGCAGGCCGATCCGCATGCCGAGCGGCGCCATGCCGCGCGCTTCCAGGCGCGCCGACAGCGCCAGCATGGCCTGGTCCATCTCGATGGCTGCGCCCACCGCGTGCGCGGCGTGGGCGGGGTCGTCCAGCGGCGCGCCCCAGAAAGCCATGATGGCGTCGCCGATGAATTTGTCGACCGTGCCGCCGTGACGGTGGATGATCGGGACCATCGCGTTGAAGTAGTCGGTCAATAGCGCCATGACGGCGGCCGCATCGAGTGTCTCGCTCACCGCGGTGAAGTCGGCCAGGTCGGTAAACATGATCGTCAGCTCGCGCGTTTCGCCACCCAGCGTCAGCAAGGCCGGCTTGTCGATCAGGCGCGCGACCACCAGCTCCGGCACGTACTGGGAGAACATCTGGCGCGTCGCACGCGCACGCTGGCGCGCAGCGACCAGGCCGACGACGACGCCCGCGCCGTGGAAGACGAAGAGTGCCGCCATGGGAAACAGCGGCGCCAGCCACCAGGCGCTGTGCGTGAACAGCCACCAGGAAAGCAGGGCGGTGGCGGCCATCAGGGCCAGGGTCAGCGCCGCGGCCGCGCCGGGATGCAGGCGGGCACCCGCCAGGCCCAGGGTCAGCAGCAGGGCCAGCGTCAACAGCAGTGACCAGGTTTCATCGACGGCGCGCAGGCTGCTCCCGGATAGCAGATTGGCGCTCAGGGTCGCCTGCACCTCCACCCCCGAGATCATCCGCTCGCCGCCCTCAGTGACCGCAAACGGCGACACGAACATGTCCTGGCTGTTGTTCTGCTCAGTCGCGGTTTGCAGCACCCTTCCGATCAGGACGATTCTGTCCTTGAAGAAGCCAGGCGGCAGCAGGCCCGGTTCCAGCGCCTGATAATACGAACGGGTGTCGAAGGTGGCGCCCGGGCCGAGGTAGCGCAGCAGGCCCGGCTCCGCGCTGCCGCGCCAGCCCGCGGCACGGGCCAGGCGCACGGCGAAGCTGTCCTCGGCAAAGCTGTGGCGCCGTATCACGTAGTCGGGATCTGGCTGTACCTGGGCCTGGCCGGCCAGCGCACCCGCGGCGAGCAGCGAGGCCAGGGGCGCCACCTCGTTCCAGATGATCGCGTTGGCGCTGACGCTGCGCTCGCGGGTGGCGGCCAGTACCACCGGCATGCCGGCGCGCACGGCCCTGGCCAGGGCCAGGTCGCCCTGCGGATCGGATGGTTCGGCAAATACCACGTCGAACGCGACTGCGCGGGCGCCGTCCTGGCGCAGCCGTTCGAGCACTTGCGCATGCAGGCGGCGCGGGAAAGGCCAGCGCGTCTGGAGCTGGTCAAAGGTCGGTTCATCGATTGCCAGGATCGTGATCGGCAGCATGCTGGTACCGGGCGCGCTGAGCGTGGTCCACAGATCGAAGGTCTTGAATTCGAGCGCGTGCCAGGCCCGCATATTCGACAAGCCCCATACCAGCAGCACGGCCAGCAGACCGGCAACAAGGGCGCTGGCGCGCGGAGGCAATACCGGCCGCTGAAGCATGACTAGAAGCGGTAGCGCAGGTCGAGCACGTAGCGCGGCTTCTGGCGCGGCGATTTTCGCCCGCCGATATTGAGTGCCCCGGCGCCGATCACCCAGTGCTTGTCGAGCGTTTCCGAGAACGCGACCAGGTCGGCGCTCAAGGCGGCCGGCCAGCGCGTCAGGTTGCTCTCATCCTCGAAGCGCTCGCCGCGGTAGATGGCGCGTGCGCTGAGGTAGCTGCGCTGACCCCGGGCCCAGGTTACGCCGAACAGGGCGCTGTGGCGCGGCATGAAGGCGATGCGCTTGCCGCCGACCAGGCCGGTGGGCGCACTGCTGTCGGCGTAAGCGGCATCGGTCGCCTGCACGGTGTAGCTGGCGTAGGCCGACAGGCGCGCGCCGAGCAGGGTGCTGCCGCTCAGTGTGAGCGAGCTCACCCGCCCGCGCAGGAAGTCCGGCAGCTCCTCGAGTACATCGACATTCGACAGGTTGACGGACTGGGCGTTTTTCAGGTCCTCCAGAAAGGGCAGGCTGGGCGTGCGCAGATCCACCCCTGGCGAATCGCGGTTGTCGATCCGGTTGCGTTCAGCCCGTGCCAGCAGAAAACTGCGTTCACCGGCATTCCAGCCCAGTTGCAGCACGCTGCGCTTGCTGCGGCCGCCCGCTTCGACCAGCCGGTCTTCGATTGGAATGCCGGCCGTCGCGATACCGTTCAACGTGGACACGCTCAACGGGCGCACCCAGTCCAGATAGGCGGCGCGCAGGCTGAGCGCCTGGCTTGGCTGGTAGGCCACGCCGATGCGCAGGGCCAGCGGACGCACGACCTGATCGACCCTGGCACTGTCGGGAACCAGGATATCGCGCAGGTAGAGGGCGACCTGGTTTTCGCCGCTGGTGCGTTCGCCCAGCCGGTTCCAGGTCAGGCTGGCGTCAAACAGCAAGCCCGCGACGGGGCGGTATTCGCCCGCCAGCGTGGCCGCGGTGAAGCGGCGCGCGATGTCGTTGGCGCCGCCGAACAGCAGCACGTCCTCGAACTGGCTGCCGTCTTCCAGCTGGCTGGACACCAGGCCCACGCCGGCCACGCCGTTCCGCTGCTTTTCGCGCACCTGCTCGACACCGGCCGAGAGGCGCAGCTGTTCGCCGATATCGACGCTGTGACGCCATTGCAGGTCGTTGAACTGTTTGTCGAGAACGCCATCCATGGTCAGGACACCGATCACCGACTGTTCCATAAACAGCACCGGATAGCCCGCCAGGGCGGTGCGGTTCTGGCTGCGCCCCAGCTTGAGCCAGGTCTGCGCCAGTGGACCCCAGCGGTAGGACAGGCCCAGTGCGCCCTGCCAGTTCTTGTAGTCGACATCGGTATGGATGGTGTCCGTACCCAGTGTCAGCGCATTGTGCCCGCGCAGCGCGACCTTGAAATCGTTGACGTAGGCGAACAGCCCCAGGGCCGGCGTCGCCTGCACGCCCAGGCCGACCGTGAAGGTGGTCGCATGCACGTCGGCGCGCCCGCTGGCATCGAACAATTTCGGCATGGTGGTGACCCCGACGTCGATCGGCATGTCCTTGCCATCGGCGCGCTGGGCCTGCGCGAACCAGGCAAAGGGGAGGGTCGCGTTGGCCAGGCCGTTGAGTGTCAGGCTTGGGACCAGCATGCGGGCAAAATTCCGGTCCGCCGTCAGTCCGGCGCTGCCGTAGCTGCCCGGGCGCTGCAGCAGGCTGGCGTAGCGGTTGCTGCCGCCGAAGGCCAGCGGGTCGGTCAGGTAACCCTGGAACAACTCGGAGTTGGTATTGAATTCACCCGGATAGCGGTCCGCCAGGAACAGGTGGCTGCCTGCCCAGTAAGGGGTCGCGCTTTGCTGGGCCAGTTCATTGGCCCAGTCCTCCATCCCGAAAAATGCCAGCGCGGCGCCAAAGTTGGCGCTGCCTTTCTGGTCGTTGGCGAGCTGGTTGAGCGACTTCAAAAAGGGCAGCCGCAGGACGGCGGCGCGGGCCGCGTCGCTCGCTTCGCCTGGCTGGAACAGGTCGGTATGGATCTGCGACAGGAACAGGTAGGGCAGGGGATCCTTGGTGTCGAGCAGACTGGCCTGGCGCAGGGTGTCGATGGCGTCGCCGCGGCGTCCCAGCTGGTAGTATGCGACGCCAGTGTAGGTCTTGGCGCGTGCATAGCGCGGTTCCATCACGCCGGCGCGCAGGAAGGCGTCGAGGGCCGCGTCGGGACGTCCCTGTTTCAGGCGCAGCAAACCGAGGCCGGTCAGGGCCACGTAGTCAGCCGGGTTGTCCGCCAGCGCCGCGGCAAATGCCGCCTCGGCCTGGGAAAAGCGGTTGCTGTAAGTGTCGAGCGTGCCCAGTTCACCGCGGTAGCCGGGGCCGTGCGGATCGAGCTGCAGCGCGCGTTCCAGGCTGGCGCGCGCGGGTTTGATGAGGTCGCGCTCATTGAGTACGCTGCCCAGGCCAAACCAGGTCCGCGCGTCGTCCGGAGCGGCGTCGCGTGCGGCGCTGTAGGCCGCCGTGGCTGCCGCCGCCTGTCCCTGGCGCCGTGCCAGTTCGGCGCGCGCCAGCGCCAGGGCCGGATGGTCCGATGCGCCCGCGCGCGCCAGCGTCAGTGCGCTGTCTGCGCCGCGGTCGGCCAGCAATTGGACCCGGGCCAGCTGGGCCAGCAGCGCCGGCACGCTCGCCGGCGGCGGGGCGCTGGCCAGGGCGGTTTCCAGGATGGCGACGGCAAGGTCGATGTCGCCATCGATCAGGGCCAGGTCGGATGCGATCAGCACCGCGGGCAGGGCGCTGGCGCTGCCGGGCTGATTAGCCAGGGCAAGCCTGGCGCGAGCCCTGTCGCGCTCGCCGGAAAGGATGGCGTCGACCGCGTCGAACAGGGCCAGCCATTCCGGGGCGTCTTGCAGCGCCGGGCGCAACGCGCGGGCGGCCGCCAGGTCGCCGCTGGCCAGGGCGGCGCGCAAGGGCCGCAATGTGGCGGGCACGGCGTCCGGCGCCAGGTGGCGCAGTGGTTCCGCGCGCAGGGCGTTGACCCACTGGATGCGGTCGCGCGGCTGGCTGAGCAGGATCTTGACCGGTGCCTTGCCGACTTCGGCCACGGCAGCCTCGTTGCCGGCGACCGACACGCTGCCCAGGGCGTTGGAAAACTCCACCGTGCCCGACAGGACCAGCAGCTCGGTCTTGCCATCGGCATCGACTTGCAGTTCCCAGTCGGTGCCACGGATTGCCGCGGTGGCGGCCGGGGTTTCCAGGCGCAAGGTGCTGTCAGGGGCGCGCTTGGTCTGGGACCACGCCCTTCCCAGCGAGAGCACCAGGGTGTTGGCGCCGCCCTTGACCATCTGTTTGACTTGCAGGACGCTGTTCTGGTTGAGGCGCACCTGGGTTTCGTCGGCGAACAGGAGCGCCATTTTCGATGCCGGCAGCGTGCGTACAAAGGCGCCTGGGGCGAGCGTCTGGGAAGTGGCCGCCGCCAGCCAGTCGGCCTGGTCGCTGGCGCGCTGTTGTCCCTGGCCTTGCAGGCTGAGGATCTCGGCGGCGGCGCCCTGCGCGACAGCGGCATGCCCGGCCAGGGGCAGGGACAGCGCCAGCAGGGCGAGGGCCTGGCGCGACACAGCGGGCGCGATAGAGACTATTTTCATGGCATGTTCGGCCTGTCGCCGCCGGCAACATTGGATCCGGCAGCGTGGATTCACGATGGGGAGCCACTGCAAAACAATGCCGCAGAGCGCTCACGGTGGAAATAGTTTATAGAATAACATGTCTTATGGGAAACGCCCACTGCTGAATCGGCTGCTTGAAGGGCAGGGTCGCAGGGGGGCGCAGTCGGGAAGAGGCGAGCGATCTGCTGTCGGCAACGTATTGCTGTACGGAAAATACAACGGTTTAAATGGAAATTACGCTGTCGGCGCGTGTGGGACTTTCCAGTTGTAAATTTCCCCATTAAGCTACCGGGATCAGCTATCGCGCCTGCCCGTCTCGCCAGGTGCATCACATGCTTCGGCCCCAACACTGCCGTCACGCAATTTTCGGAACACCCTTCCAGCGAAGTGAAATTTGACTTTCATCGTGAAAAGTCATGATCGCGCGCTGCTCAGCCCTTTTGCCGGGGCTGGCGGCCGCCTGTACCCTTGCCCAGCGAGCGATCGGTCGGATGTTAGCCGGAAGTTATTCAGTAATGTGCACGTTCAGGAGAAACAATGAGTATCAAACGAAAAATTTGGGCTTTGCCCGCCATGGCGACCGTGATTTTCAGTCTGGGACTGCTGGTGAACGGCTATCTTGCGAACGCAGCGCTCGATTCCATTCACACCACAGAAGCGGTCGATTATCCGCAGCTGGACGCGTCCAAGGCGCTGGTGCTTGAACTCGGTGCCATCAGCGACGCGCTGCGCGATACCGTGTCCGAAGGCGACAAGGCGCGCATGGGGCAGTTGCCCGGCATGGCGCAAAAATACCAGGAGCGGCTGGCTCGCTTCGGTCGAATTCCCGGCCAAAGTGCCATCAGTGCGCGCCTGTCGCAGGAGTTCCAGGCTTACATCGGTCCGGCGATGCTGTCGGCCCGCATCATGCTCGAGATGGAGCAGGGCGACGCCGGTGTTGCGGTCAAGAGCATGCAGGCAACCAAGGCCGTGCTCGACAAGGACCTGGCGCGCAATACCGAACAGGCCCAGGCGCAGTTTGCGGCCGGCATCAGCCATTCCGAGTCGAGCGTGCGCAAGGCGCTCACCACCAGCATTGTGGTGGCGCTGATCGTGATTGCCTCGCTGGCGCTGGTATCCTGGTTCGTGGTGAAGGCGATCTGGGAGCAGCTGGGCGGCGAGCCGGAGTACGCGCGCGGCATCGCCCAGGCGGTGGCCAATGGCGACCTGTCGATGGACATTACGGTGGAAGCGCAGGACAAGGGCAGCCTGCTGGCAGCCCTGCGCGACATGCGCGAACGCCTTGCCGGCATGGTGTCCGGCATCAAGGTGTCGGCCGAGACCATCAAGACGGCCAGCAGCGAAATCGCCAGCGGCAATGCCGACCTGGCGTCGCGCACCGAATCCCAGGCCGGCAGCCTGGACCTGACCACGCGCTCGATGAACAGCCTGACGGCCACCGTACGCCAGAACAACGAACATGCGATCGAAGCCAACGGGCTGGTGCTGTCCGCCTCGCAAGTGGCTACCAAGGGCGGCCAGGTCGTCAACGAAGTGGTCGCCACCATGGGCGACATCAATGCCTCAGCCAAGAAAATCGTCGAGATCATCGCCGTGATCGACGGTATCGCCTTCCAGACCAATATCCTGGCGCTGAACGCCGCCGTGGAAGCGGCGCGCGCCGGCGAGCAGGGCCGCGGCTTCGCGGTCGTGGCTTCGGAAGTGCGCAACCTGGCCCAGCGCAGTGCCGGCGCTGCCAAGGAAATCAAGGCCCTGATCGGCGACTCGGTCGACAAGGTCGGCGCCGGTTCGCGCCTGGTGGACGCCGCCGGCGTCACCATGGGCAAGATCGTCGAATCGGTGCGCAAGGTAGCCGACATCATGTCGGCCATCAGCGACGCCAGCGCGGCCCAGACGGCGGGCATCAATGAAATCGGCACCGCCATCGCCGACATGGACGAGATGACCCAGCAAAATTCGGCACTCGTCGAGGAAGCCTCGGCCGCGGCGGAATCGATGCGCGACCAGGCCGAAGAACTGAGCCGTTCGCTGGCGGTGTTCCGCCTGGCCGATGTCAGCCCGGCGTCGCCGCAGCGCCGTCTGCGCAAGCCGGAACTGGCGCTTGGGCACGAGCAGGGTCACGACTAGGGTCACGACCAGCCCCGGGTTCACGCAAACCGCACATTCACTACACATGGCTGGCGCACGATACTGGTTTCACGAACCAGCACCGGCCAGCCATGCCACGCGACCAAGACAAGACCTGTACAAAAAAAGGCCTGCCGGCCGCCACGATCGCGCCATTGCCGCCTTATCAGCGGCTGATGGGGCCCGTCACCCAGACGAAAATTCTTCGTTTGCTTCTGCTGTATCTGCTGCTTCTCGCTTTCGCTGCGGCGCTGCTGGCCTGTGCCGGCAATACGCACTTGCGCATCTTCGGCATGGGACTCGTCTTTCCCGGCGCGGGCTACCTTATTCACGCCGACATGTGCGGCAGTGGGGCCCTTAGTCATGCTGCCAGCGCCTTGGCCGCCATGGCTTTCTTCGCCGGTTCGCTGGCGCTCTGGTTCGGTACCGGCAATATCCTGGCGCCGCCTTTGACTTGGCTGGCCAGTGCGATTGCCGCAGCGCTGACCGGGCAGGGCCTCATCCGCCCGGGTTCCGTGGCAGAGACGTTCACCGTGTTTGGCGCTGGATCGGCCTTGTTGCTGCTCTCGATAGCATGCTGGTTTTTGGCTGCGCGGCACCAGCGCGCTGCCGACAATCGCTACCTCGCCTTCATCGCTGACCATGTCGGATCGATATTCACCGCTCCGATGCCGTCCGGCCAGGCGGAAATGAGCCTGGATCACTTGCAGCGCCTGCGCTTCGCGCTGGACCGCGCCCTTCAGCCGCTCGACCAGTTCAATGGATTCGAACAGCGCGACCAGTTCCAGACCGCAGCCACGCGCTACCAGCTCAATTTTCTGGCTTACGGCGTGGCGCTGACCCAGGCGCGCTACACGCCGGCATTTGGCGGCTACATGCATCAAGCGCAGATCGCCTTGCTCGACAAACAGCGGCAGCACCGGGTCTGGAAGTACTGGAGGCTGGAAAACCTGTGGGGGAATCTGCGGTCAAGTCCCGATCCTACGGCGCGCGACAACATCATGTTTACCGGTTTCGTCGCACTGCAGATGGCTTTGTTCGGCGCCAGCACGGGCCGTGACGACTTCCGGCAGGCCGGACGATTTAGCCTTGTCCATCCCGAAGGCCGGCACTACGCGCACGACGCGCACTCGCTGGTCGGCAGTATGCGGCGCGGGTTCAAACTCTCCAGCTTTTATCTGATCGCCTGCGAGCCGAACTGGGTCTATCCACTTTGTAATACGATTGGCGCCAGCGCGATACTGGCGATGGATGCCCAGCATGGCGACAGCGTATGGTCCACGCATGCGCACGCCTTTCGCCACCATCTGGAAACCGAATTTCTGGATGGCTTTGGGCGATATATTCCATGCCGATCGGCCCGCACCGGCTTGCCATTTCCTGCGATCGGCGGCGCGATGCCGTTGGCAATGCCATGCTACTTCCTCAACGCGCTGGCGCCCGATCTCGCGCGCCGTCAATGGCTGCTGCTGCGCCGCAGCCTGTTCGATCGTGAGGGACGTTGCCGGCGCCGCGCCTTCTGGCCTGTCGATACCGGGAACTATGGCTTTTCACGTGCGAGCGCCTACGCTGCGACAGCGCTGGCGGCCGCCGAACTGGGTGATGAACGCGTGTATGCCGAATGTATGAAAGGCCTGGAAGAAGAGTGCCCCAGCGTGCTGAAGGACGGCGTCATGCATCGACCTGCATCGTCGGTCTGGGCGCACGGCGTCGAACTGATGGCGCGTGCCGCAGCGCGCGATGCATTTAAGGATCTGGTCGCGGCGCCACGCGGGAAGGATGGACCGAGGCTCGAAGGCATCGCCTATCCGGACGTCCTTGTCGCCAGCGCGCATGCCGATGGCGGCCGCCTGCATGCGGTGCTATACGCCGGAACGCGCGACGGAGAACATGCGGTGGGACTGGCCGGGCTGGAACCTGGCGACACCTACCATATCAAGGGTGCGCGCGCCGCGCAGGTCATCGCCGACGCCTTGGGCAATGCACGGTTGATGGTGATGATTGCCGGACGTACCGAATTGACTGTCGAGGCAGTGCACTGATGGCCTGCTGTGTGATCGTCGCTGCGCTGCTGGGCGGCCTGGCAATGGTGAAGGCGATGTTGACGTTGACCTGGGAAGGCAAGGGCGCTGCCCAGGCATGGCGGCTGGACCAGCGAAAGGGCAGCAATGAATGAAGTGAAAAACGTGCGCGATCCACAGCGCTTCTCGCTCAATGGACGCGCGAAGAGCCTTGCGTTTGCTGTCGAGGGGCTCGTCTTCATGTTCAGGACGCAGCACAATGCGTGGCTGCACGCGCTGGCGACACTGAGTGTGATCGTGCTAGGGCTTTATCTGGACGTGAGCGCCGCCGACTGGCGCTGGCTGGTCGCCGCGATGGCCATGGTGTGGGGCGCGGAAGCACTCAATACCGCGGTCGAATATGTATGCGATGTGGTGGCGCCCAACTTTCACCTGGCGGTAAAGCGCGCCAAGGATATCGCCGCGGGCGGCGTCTTGATCGCCGCCGTCGCCGCGGCTATCATCGGCACGCTGACGTTCTGGCCCTATTGTCTGGCGTGACCGGTGGAACGGGCAGCATCAGTTTGGCGCCAGCGCCTTGAGCCGCTCGACAGCATGCAGGTTGTCCGGATCGAGCGCTAGCGAGCGGCGATAGTGCGCGATGGCGAGTGCGCTGGCGCCGGCAGCTTCGTGCGCTTCCGCCAGGCTGTCGTGCGCGTTGCCGCTGTCGGGATACAGGTGCGCTGTCAGCTCCAGCACCGCAAGGGCTTCCTGCCGTTTTCCTTCGCCCAGAACACGGTAGCCCCAGCTGTTCAGGCTGGACTCGTCCGGCACCGCCAGCTTCTTCCCCTGGCTGATCGTGCGCAGCGCGGCGCCAAGATTCGCGTAACCGTGCGCAGCTGCATGCTGGCGCAGCAGCAGCGAGCTGCGTGCACCATTGAACGGCGCCAGCGCGGGGCTGTAGAAACTGGCGACGGCATCGATCAACTGTTCCGGGGCGCCGCCTGCGAGGTTCGACAGAATGATCACCGCCAGGTCCTGATCCGGATACACATAATAGGCGCTGCGTCCGCCGCCGATGCCGGCCAGGGCGCGCGTGCTGCCGCTGCGTATCGCCGGCCAGCCTTGCGCCCATTTGCCCGGTTTGCCATCGCTGTACGGGGTGACCGACCACATCGCGGCGCTGCCGGCGGGTGTCAGCAACTTTCCCTGGCGTAGTGCGACCAGCCAGTTGGCGAGCTCGCCGGCACTGGTGACGATGCCGGCGCCAGTGCGCAGGGACAGGGGGAATTCTTCGATCGAATTGACGTAGCGGCTTGCCCCAGCGGCTGGACGGTAGCTGTCGGCTTTGCCCGGCATGACATCGCGCGAGTCGCCAAAGCGTGCGTGAGGCATGCCGGCCACCGCGAACTGGCGCCGTTGGATAAAGTTCGCGAACGGCTCGCCGGCCAGCTTGTCGATCATGCGCCCGAGCAGCAGGTAATTGGTCTGGTTGTAGCTGAAACGCTTGCCCGGTTCGGACTGCAGCGGCAGCAGCTGTACCGCCTTCCATGCCGCCGCTTCGTCCGGCGCGATCATGCGCGAGGTAGTCTGGTCGATGATATCGGGCAGGCCGGAGCTGTGGTTGAGCAGCTGCGCCACCGTGACGCGCTGCCATGTTGCGGGAAGGCCGTCCAGGTAGGTGCCGACCGGGGCGTCGAGTGCGAGCTTTCCTTCGTCTACCAGCTGCAGGATGGCCACGCCGGTGAACGGTTTGGTGGCCGAGTTGAGCGAGAACAGCGTTGCCTCGTTGACCTTGACCCGGTGCTGGAGATTGGCGATGCCCAGCGAGCGCGACAGCACTACCTTGTTGGCCCGGATGACCACGACCTGCAAGCCGGGAATACTGCGTTCGCTCATTTCGGCTCGCAGAAAGCGCAGGGCGGCGGCATTGGCATCCCGCTCATCACGCCCGCCGGCTTGCGCCAGCATATTCACGGCCAGGAGGAACAGCAGAACGAGGCGAGGGTGGCACTTGCGCATGGCGGGGCTTTCCGAAGTTGGGGAGCCCAGTGTAGATAAAGTAGAAAAAATAGTCTAGATAATTTTGTCTACTTCTGCGGATGACGCTTCTGTCATGGTGCAAAGCAAGCCAAGTCGGCTTGAAAATAGTGCTAGACGACCGGTCTAGTTTTGATTATAGTGATGTCCATGAGCAGAACATCACCATCCGAAACGATCGACGTGCGCCAGAATATCCTGGAAACAGGGCGGCGCGTGATGGCGGCCAAGGGCTTCTCGGCTGTCGGCCTGAACGAGATTCTGTCGACAGCCGGTGTGCCGAAGGGTTCCTTCTATCACTACTTCGGCTCGAAAGACGCATTTGGCGTCGCCATGCTGGAGGCGTATTTCGAGGAGTACCTGGCGGAGATGGACCTGACCCTGGCCCAGCCCGGTTTCACGACGGCACAGCGCCTGATGAACTATTTCCAGGCCTGGCAGTCGGCCCAATCGTTTTCTGACTGTCAGGGCAAATGCCTCGCGGTCAAGCTGGGGGCAGAGGTGGCGGATTTATCCGAGCCCATGCGAGCGGTGCTTCAACGTGGCACCGCCGGCATCGTCAGCAGGCTTGCCGCTGCGACGGAGGCGGGCATGAAGGATGGATCGCTGGTGCTCGACAGCGATGCCGGCAGCACTGCGCAGAGTTTGTACCAGCTCTGGCTCGGCGCCAGCGTCATGGTAAAGATCGTGCGCCACACCGGACCGTTCGAGTCAGCCCTGGCCACAACGCGCCAGATTTTGCGTCTCTCTGCAAGCTGAGGGACTGTTCTTACCGCAGGTCGTTTGACCTGCGCACTTTTCGACGACTCGCTAGACGACTAGTCTACTTTTGCAATACCAATCCAAAGGAGAATTACCATGAAAGTGCTGATCGTACTGACCTCGCATAGCGAACTTGGCAACACCGGCCGCAAGACTGGCTTCTGGCTGGAAGAACTGGCCGCGCCGTATTACACCTTCAAGGATGCGGGCGCCGACGTGGTGCTGGCCTCGCCACTGGGCGGTCAGCCGCCGCTTGATCCAAAGAGCAATGAACCGTCGTTCCAGACCGATACCACGCGCCGTTTTGAAGCCGACGCCGCAGCCACGGCGCAACTGGCGGCCACCGTGGGCCTCGACAGCGTCAATCAGGCCGATTTCGATACCGTTTTTTATCCAGGCGGCCACGGCCCTCTGTGGGATCTGGCCGAAGACCGCCACTCGATCGCACTGATCGAATCGTTCATCGCCGCCGGCAAGCCGGTCGCGCTGGTCTGCCATGCGCCCGGCGTGCTGCGCAAAGTAAAGGGGCCGGATGGCCGTCCGCTGGTCGAAGGCAAGAAGGTCACCGGCTTCACGAATACCGAGGAAGCAACGGTCGAACTGACCGACATCGTGCCTTTCCTGGTGGAAGACGAACTCAAGGCGCTGGGCGGCATCTACTCGCAGGGGCCGGACTGGGGCTCGTACGTGCTCAGCGACGGCTTGCTGATCACCGGCCAGAATCCGGCATCGTCGGAGGCCGCCGCCGCGTTGCTGCTCGAGCGCCTGGGCTGACCTTGCGTTAAGCGCGCGTGTGACCGGGGTCAGAACGTGGCGGAGCCAGCACCGCCGGCAAGTCCGCCACGTCCGGCTTCCATGCCACGCGCGACAGGCACAGCGCGCAAAGTCCACCGCAGAGGGCGGCAAACAGCAAGGTGAGGCGGTAGTCGTGACCGGACCGGTCCAGCACGGCGCCTTGCGCCAGGCTCAGGGCAATGCCGATAAAGGAGCCGATCAAATCCTTGAAAGCGCAGTAGCGCAGGAAATCCAGGCGCGGAAACAGCGCCATGGGCAAGGAGGCGGCGGCAGTGAAGTAGGTACCGGACAGCACCACGTGCAGCAGATACACCGGCCGAAAGCTGTCGGCGTCGTGCAGCATGCCAAAACCGACGGCGATCGAGACCGTGTACAGTCCCATGATGATGAGCGACATGCGTACCGCACCCAGGCGGTCGACCATGGCGCCGACCACCAGCGCGAGCGCCATCGAAATACCGTAGGCCAGCGAAGAAATCTCACCCAGTTCGCCCTTGCTCACCCCCAGCGATTCTGCGTAGTACTGGCTGAACGTATTGAACGGGCCGAAGGCCATGCCACCGAGGATCAAGGCCCCGTAGCGCCAGCGCGCACCGGGTAGGGTGAAGGCATCGGCAAGGCCGGCGCGCAAACGCTGGCGCAAAGCTACTGCGGAGCCCAGTGCGGCCGGCGGGGCAGGATAGTCGCCTTCGCGCACCATCACGCACATCGTCATGAGCATGACCGTAAACAGCGCGCCGATCAGGCCGATGATGAGGTGGGGGTGGCGATCCAGCAGGGGAAACACCCACAGATAAAAGGCGATGCCGATGCCCAGGCTGACAATGCGGTACATGCCGAAAAAGCGCCCCAGCCAGTTGCGCGGCAAGACATCGTTGACCAGGCCGATGTAGAGCGCCTGCACGCACAGCATGACGGCGCAGAACAACGTCCAGCTGAACCCGAACGCGATCAGGGCATATTGACCCTGATCGGCCGCGTTGCCAAACAGGGCATGCAGCGCGTTGCCGGCTTCGGCCGAGAGGGCGACACCCACCAGCGATACGCCGCCCAGCGGCGCGAGCATGAACAGAAAGGGGCGGCGCCGGCCCCAGCGGCTGCGATAGCGGTCGGAAGCGGGCCCGACAAGGGGACTCATGAGCAGCGAGAGGACAGCGGGAATGCCGGACAGCAGCAGCGACACCTGGTGGTCGGAACCGCCATAACGGCGCAGGATTTCCAGGCTGGCCGGCAGCACGGCGCGGTCGCGCATCGCCATGCCCAGTTCGCCCACCAGCAGCCAGACGATGAGCAAGGCCAGGCCCAGCGCACTGTAGCGCAAGGTGCCTACATCGAAACGCGGACGGTGCAGGCGTTGCCGGACTGCCTCACGCATGCTCTCTCCGAAACTGTCAATCCGCCATCTTAGCAGAAGGCATTGCCTCGAAGCAGGGGGGCTTGGCAGGAAGGTTTTGCGGCTCAGTACAGGGTCGAACGCTGGCGTGCGGGTAGTTCGGCGTCGTACTTTTCGCCATCGATGCTGTTGTGGGTCAGGTCCGCCAGGATGATGCCCGGACTGGGCAGCCGGGCGTCGCGCAGCGAAGCCGCGGCATCCCATAGATGCGAGCGCAATACGGCGCGGGCGCACTGGAAGAACACCGACTCGACCTTGATTTCCAATATGCACTTGGGCGCCTTGCCGTCAACGGCAAAGCGCGCCAGCAAGCCGGGTTCGATGACAATGCTGGCGCGTCCCTGTACGCGCAGGGTTTCTCCATGGCCGGGAATAAGAAACAGCAGGGCGATGCGCGGGTCGCTGACCAGATTGCGCAGGCTGTCGATACGGTTGTTGCCGCGCCGCTCGGGCAGCAGCAGGGTCGTCTCATCCTGTGCGACAACGAAGCCGGGCGCGTCGCCGCGCGGCGAAACGTCGAGGCCGTCCGGCCCATGCGTACCCACCACCACAAAAGGCGATGCCGCGATCAGGGTGCGGTAGTGCGGGTGGAGATAAGTCACTTCCTTAGCAATCGATGGGGTGGCCGGCGTGTCGAATAAGGCTTCGAGTGCGTCGAGCGTCGTCACGGTGTGCTGTTCGGGATAACTGGACATAGGCGGGTGGGGTAGAGGGAGAGAGCTTCATTTTCGCACAGGCGGGCGGCACCATGGTCGCGCGGAACCGCGCAGGTCGAACAGGTTTTTTGGAAGGCGCAGTTCAAACTCGTGCGTGGATGTTTGCGCAAACAGCGCAGCTGGAACGGGAAAAGGCAAGAAGGAAGGCCTTGTTAGCGCTAACTGTTGTTTATTTGACTCAGTTTTCATGATCAAACAGGTACGTTTCCCTATGAAATGCTTTCATCGGTGGCGATTTTTATGCTGCCTCGCAGCATAACAAATTCTTTACAAATTCCACGGCAGGGATAAACTTGACTCTCGATGTTAGCGCTAACTAAACAATTCAGAGCGAAGTCGCAAGTGAGTGCGCTGGCTCAGCAACGCCATCATTGCTGGCCGTTGTCGCTGATCTCCTTGCAACGGGCCCAGCGCATGTGAGCTTTGTTTCCGGCTCCGGAGCGGTGCGTGCTGTGGAGGGAGTGAAGGCGGCGGTGATATCAAATCCGGTATCTGAGCGAACAAAAAAGTTATTAGTACCGTGAAAATTTTGGCATTACATTACCCTCGTTTGCGCTAGAAATGTTAGCGCAAACATTGTGGATAAAAATAACAGGGGGACTAACATGCAGAATGGGAATTCCGGTCAGCTCGACCGCGCAGGCTCAAGAAGAGTCAGCGCGCCTGGCTGGGCGCTGGTGGTCTGGATGCTTGCGAGCGCAAGCGTGATCGCTGCCAACAGCACTGATGCGCGGGCGCTTGCCGACGCTAACGCGCGCAAACTCGTTGCGCAGCTGACGCTGGAAGAAAAAGTGGAACAGCTGCTTAACGTCGCGCCGGCCGTACCGCGCCTGGGCATTCCGGCCTATAACTGGTGGACCGAGTCCCTGCACGGCGCAATGGGGCCGCTGCCGACGACCAATTTTCCTGAACCGATCGGCCTGGCCGCCAGTTTTGACGCTCCCCTGATGCAGCAGGTCGCTTCGGCGATCAGCATCGAGGTGCGCGCCCTGCATACGCTGGGACGCGCAACCGGCCGCCTTGGGCGCATCGGCACCGGCCTCGATACCTGGTCGCCCAACATCAACATCTTTCGCGATCCGCGCTGGGGACGCGGCCAGGAGACCTACGGCGAGGATCCCCACCTGACGGCATCACTGGGTGTGGCCTTCATTCGCGGTATCCAGGGTCCCAACCCCGACCTGCCGGACGTGATCGCAACGCCCAAGCACTTCGCGGTGCACAGCGGCCCGGAGCCGACAAGGCATACGGCGAACGTTTTCGTGTCCGCGCATGACCTGGAGGATACCTATCTGCCGGCTTTCCGCGCAGCCGTCGTCGATGCAAAGGCTGGCTCCATCATGTGCGCCTATAACCGCATCGATGGCCAGCCCGCCTGCGCCAGCCAGTTGCTGATGAAGGACTATCTGCGCGGAGCCTGGGGATTCAAGGGCTACGTGGTGTCCGACTGCGATGCCGTGACAGACATCTCGGAACAGCACAAATATGCGCCCGATCCGGCGGCAGCGGTGGCGCTGGCCCTCAAGGCCGGCACTGACAACGAGTGCAATACCAAGACCCTGGGCGATAACCCGGGCTTGAGTTTGAGCGCGCGCTACCGCGAAGCCCTGCAGCGCGGGCTGATCGGCATGGGCGATATCGACCAGGCGCTGGTACGGCTGTTCTCGGCGCGCTACCGCGCAGGCGACCTGGCAGGCCTGCCGGGTCGCGACGCCAAAGCAGTCCCGGTCAGCGCCATCGGCACTGCGGCGCACCAGGACCTGGCACTGCAGGCGGCCACCCGCAGTCTGGTGCTGCTCAAGAATGACGGTGTGCTGCCGCTGAAGGCAGGCCTGAAGCTGGCGGTGATCGGTCCGCTGGGCGATGCCACGCGCGTCCTGCGCGGTAATTACTCGTCGACCCAGTCGGCACCGCCGGTGTCGGTGATTGAGGGTCTGCGCCGGGTACTTCCTGGGGCGCAGATCACGCTGGTGCCATCCGCGGCGTCGATCACCGATGGCGACCCGGTTCCTACGAGTGCCTTGCGCACGCCGGACGGCAAGCCTGGCCTGCGTGCGGACTATTACAACCGCAGCGGCAGCGGCTACGACAGCAAGCCTGCCGCCACACGGGTGGAACCGGGTCTGGAATCGCACGCGCTGGAATTGAAGGCGGTCGCCGATCGGCACAAGGTGGTCTGGAGCGGCGAGCTGGCCGTACCCGCCACGGGTTTGTACCGCCTGGGCGTCAGCGGCGTGAAGGGCAGCTTGTCTATCGATAGCCAGCGTCTGCTCGAGAGCACTGCGTATTCGCAGTGGGCCGAACCGCTGCAACTGCGCGACATCGCGCTGGAGCAGGGCAAGCGCTATCAGCTGCATTTTGAAGCGGAGACCGGCAACTCGGGCGTACCCGGCCTGTTCTGGAAACGCATCGCCAGCGACGCCGATGCGCAATTCGCGCGGGGCACGGCCGACGCGGACGTCATTGTCGCCGTGGTCGGCCTTACCTCGGACCTGGAAGGCGAAGAGATGGCAGTCAAGGCCGAGGGCTTTGCCGGCGGCGACAAGACCTCGCTCGATTTGCCGAAAGACCAGCGCCAGTTGCTCGAACGCGCCAAGGCGCTCGGCAAACCGCTCATCGTCGTGCTGATGAACGGCAGTGCACTTGACCTGTCCTGGGCCAGGGACAACGCCGGCGCCATTCTGGAAGCCTGGTATCCCGGCCAGTCAGGCGGGCTGGCGGTGGCAAACGTGCTGACCGGCCGCGCCGATCCGGGCGGACGCCTTCCGCTGACCTTCTATCGTTCGCTGGCGGATCTGCCGCCTTTCGACGACTACAGCATGCGCGGCCGCACCTACCGCTACTACGCGGGTACGCCGGTGTATCCCTTTGGCGCCGGCCTGAGTTACACCACCTTCCGCTATGCGCCACTGACCATCAAGCCAATCGCCGGCGCGCCGGAGAACGGCGTGATCGTCACGACTCAGATCAGCAATACCGGTACGCGCGCCGGCGATGAGGTCGCGCAGCTCTACCTGACGCCGCCGGCGGCAGACGGCGCGCCGCGGCTGGCACTGCGCGGCTTCCAGCGCCTGTCGCTGAAGGCGGGCGAGCGCCGCCAGATCAGTTTCCACCTGTCCCCGCGTGACCTGAGCTTTGTCACGCCTGACGGCAGGCGCCAGCTGACGCCAGGGCAGTACCGCATCAGTGTGGGATCGGGACAGCCTGGCAGCGGCGTGGCGGGCGAGCAGGCGCCGTTGCTGCTGAACCGGTCGGTCGCGCTGGACAAATAACTTCTATCAGGAGACAACATGCATAACAAAAGCCTCGCAGCCCTCGGGTTGACGTTCACCTTCATCTTTGCGCTGACTTTCGCGCTGGCCAGCGCCGCCGTCGCGCAGGACAAAATGACGCCGGTCGAGCTGCCTGCACAGCCGGATGCCATCGTGCTCGATACCGGCGTCCTTGTCGGGGCGACGGCGCCCGAGAGCTGGCACCGCCAATACAACAGCCTGTTCGCCCGCAACGTCACCGTCGCTACGCTCACCCCGTTCCTGCCGCCGGCCGGCAAGGCGACTGGCGCGGCAGTCATCGTCGCGCCCGGCGGTGGTTTCCGCACGCTGTCGATGCAAAACGAAGGTTGGGACGTCGCCAAGGCCCTGGCGGCGAAAGGCGTGACCGCCTTCGTACTGAAGTACCGCCTCAACCCAACGCCGCCGGATATGGCCGGCTTCGAGCGGTCGATGGCGGAGATGTTCTCGGCCACAGCCAAGCGGCCGCCCGCGCCGCAGGACCCGGCCGTCGCGTATGCAGCGCAGATCGCGGACGCCCGCGCCGCCTTCGCGCTGGTACGTTCACGCGCCAAGGCGTGGCAGGTGGACCCGGACCGCATCGGCATGCTCGGTTTTTCCGCCGGCGCCATGCTGACCATGTCGACGACCTTGTACGGGCAGGACGCCAGGCCGGCCTTCATCGCCAACATCTACGGCCCGTTAAGCGCGGTGAGCGTGCCGGCGGACGCGCCGCCCCTCTTTATCGCACTGGCGGCGGACGATCCCTTTTTCGCCGGGGTCGGCTATGGCCTGATCGACAGCTGGAGAAGCGCCAAACGGCCTGTTGAATTTCATCTGTTCGAGCAGGGCGGCCATGGTTTCGGCATGTACCCGAAGACCACCACCAGCACTGGCTGGTTCGACAGCTACCTGCGCTGGCTGGGCATGCACGGTTATCTGCAGCCCAAGCGCCATTGAATGAAAGGGAGACTTCGCCACACATATCAGTAGTTTGCACAGCCCCGGCGCACCGGCTCACCACAGTCTGGCGCCATTCATAAAAAACGGAGACAAGATGCACACACCATTCCAACGCACCCTGATCAACCTCGCCGTGGCCGGCGCTTGCGCCGTCCTGTCGGCAGCGGGCCATGCCGCCGACGCCCAGACCGGCACGCCTGCCGCCACCGGCGCCAGTACGGACGACGTCAAACCAGCCAGTGGCGAAGCGATTCCGCCGCTGCCCGATGCCGCCGCCCCGTCCACCACCGTGGTGGTATCCGGTTCGCGCATCGCTGCGCGCGGTTTCACCCAGCCCACCCCGACCACCAGCCTGACCATTGCCGACATCGACAAGGCGGCCAAGCCGAACATGTTCGATGCGCTGGTCGCGCTGCCGGCCCTGCAGGGCAGTACCGGGCGCACCACCAATACCTTCAGTACCTCCAGCGGCATCCAGGGCTTGTCCTCGCTGTCGCTGCGCGGCCTGGGCACCTTGCGCACCCTGACCCTGCTGGACGGTCAGCGCGTGGTCGGCGCCAACGTGACCGGCGTGACCGACGTCAGCCAGTTCCCGCAACTGCTGGTCAAGCGGGTGGACGTGGTGACCGGCGGCGCGTCGGCTTCCTACGGCTCGGACGCGATCGGCGGTGTCGTCAACTTCATTACCGACAAAAAGTTCAACGGCTTCAAGGCCAATGTCTCGGGCGGCATGACCAAGTACGAGGACGACAAGGGCGCCACCGCCCAGGCAGCATGGGGCAAGGGCTTCCTGGACGACCGCCTGCATGTGACCTTGAGCGGAGAATTCACCAAGCAGAACGGCATCGATTCGCCGGGCTTTGGACAGGTCGGTCCCAACGGCCGCACCTGGTACAACAATCCTGCCCTGCAGGAATCGACCAAGGACATGCAGGCCGCCGGCGCGCCGCGCTACAAGAGCATTGTCAACGCCCAGCACATCCAGTACGCCAAGTATGGCCTGATCACCAATGGTCCGTTGCGCGGAACAGCCTTCGGACCGGGCGGCGCGCCGTATGCCTTCCAGTACGGGACCGATTGCGTGGGTAACTTCTGCATTGGCGGCGACCGCGCCGGCAGCGTGGGCGCCGGTACCAACCTGGCGATGAACTTCAAGCGCAAGGTCGCCTACACCCGCGTTTCCTGGGATCTGGATGCGGACAACGAGATCTACGTGACCGGCAACTGGGCCCAGGTGACTTCCGCCTTCTCGCCCAACCCCGGCGCCGCCAAACAGGGCAATCTGTCGATCCGCTGCGACAACGCCTATCTGCCCGCCTCGGTGGCCGCGGGCTGCCTGTCCGGCTACCCGACCGGCATCATGTCGGTCGGTACCGCAAACGCCGAGTTCCCGGCAAACATCAATGTGCACCCGACCCGGACCCAGCGCCGCTTCGTGGTCGGCGCCGACGGCAAGTTCACCTTGTTCGGCAAGGACTGGTCCTACGATGCGTATGCGGAGCACGGCGAGAACACGACCGTGATCCAGGTGCGCGACATTACCCTCAATCCGCGCTATAACTTTGCCATCGACGCCATCAAGGACGCGGCCACCGGTCAGATTGTGTGCCGCAGCGCGGCTGCCCGTGCGGCTGGCTGCCAGCCGATCAACATCTTTGGCGATGTGCCGATCAACATGGCCGGGTGGAATTACATTGCGCCAGTAAATGGTCCGATGCAACACACCGATTCGCGCCAGAACGTGGCCAGCATTAACTTCAACGGCGAACTGGCCCAAGGCTGGGCCGGTCCGATCTCGATGGCGCTCGGTGCCGAATACCGGCGCGAGCAGTATTCGGTGTATGGCGACCCCTACGGTGCAGGCGTGGCTTACCAGTCGCCGTACAGCCCGAGCTACCCACAGGATCCGACCCTGTCGGCCACGGGCGACAACTGGTTTGCCGGTAATTACCACAATGGTTCGGGCACCTTCAACGTCAAGGAAGCCTATGTTGAATTCAACATTCCCTTCCTGAAATCGGCCACATTCGGCGAAGCCAACCTGAACATCGCCGACCGCCAGGAGAAGTACAGCACCGCGGGCAAGGCCAGCGCCTGGAAATACGGCGCCACCTGGCAGACGCCAGTGGACGGACTGCGCCTGCGCGCGGTGAGTTCCAAAGACGTGCGCGCGCCGAACCTGTCGGAACTGTACGCTGCCATGACGGTCACTAACCAGGCGGTCAACAACAACCAGGGCTCTTCGATCCAGATCCAGCAGCGCAACGTCGGCAATGAAGCCCTGAAGCCTGAAACCGCGCGCAACAATTCCTTTGGTATCGTGCTGAGCCAGCCGAGCTGGGCGCGCAACTTCAACTTCTCGGTCGACTACTTCGACATCAAGGTCAGGAACGTCATCAGTTCGCTGAACCCGCAGCAGGAAGTCGACCTGTGCTACGCCGGCAACCAGCAGGTATGCTCGGCGGTGTCCATCAACGGCCCCGCAGGCACCAACTATGTGCTGGCGCAGAGCTTTAACTTTGCGTCCCTGCACACCAGCGGCGTCGACTTCGAGATGGCTTACCGCCAGAATCTGGGCGACCTCGGCCTGCCGGGCAGCCTGACCCTGCGCGGTCTGGCGTCGCGCACCATCCACGCGATTTCCGACCCTGGCGTGCCGGGCACCACGCCGAGCGAAGGTGCGGGCAACATGACCGGCGCCACTCCCAAGTGGAAAGGTCTGCTCTCGCAGTCGTGGGATGGACTGGTGGGCGGCAAGCTGGGCTTGTCCCTGACGGAACGCTGGATCAGCTCCGGTGTGTTCAACAATGAATACATCGAGTGCAAAACCGGCTGCCCGCTGCCGACCGCAGCGCATCCGACCATCTACGACAACCACATGCGCGGCGCCGTGTATGTCGATTTTGGCGGCACCTACAGCGTCTCGAAACAGGTCACGGCTTACTTCAAGATCGACAACCTGGCCGACCGCGATCCGGTCCTGGTCCCGCAAACCAACCTGAGCCTTGCCTTGAATCCTGCCATCTACGATGCGGTGGGCCGTACCTACCGCGCCGGCTTGCGCATGAACTTCTAAGGAGGTCCCAGCTGTGTGGAGTCTTTTTTCCGTACTGCTGGCGGTCGGCCTGCTGACCATCATGATCGCCTGGGGCAAGGTTCAACCGCTCCTGGCCTTCGTGGTGGCAGCCATGCTTGCTGCCGTGATGCTGGGCATGCCGCTGGCGAGAATCCCCGGCGCCATCGAGCGCGGCATCGGCGACCTGCTCGGTTCGCTGGTGGTGGTGATCTGCCTGGGCGCCGTGTTCGGTAAGCTGATTGCCGACAGCGGCGCCGCCAGGCGCATTGCCGTCAGCCTGATCGACACCCTCGGTCCAAGTCGCCTGCCCATTGCGATGACCGTGACCGGCTTTGTGGTCGGGCTGCCGCTGTATTACAACGTCGGCTTCGTGCTGATGATCCCGCTGATTTTCTCGCTGGTCTACCAGTCGGGACGGCCCGCGGTGGCGCTGGGCATGCCCTTGCTGGCGGGCCTGTCCATCGCGCACGGCTTCCTGCCGCCGCATCCGTCGCCCACCGCGCTGGTCGCGGCGGTGCACGCGGACATGGGCAAGACGCTGCTGTACGGAATGCTGGTGGCGATTCCGACCCTGATCATCGCCGGACCGGTGTTTGCCATGACCTTGAAGAACATCCGCGCCGAACCGGCCGCGATCTTCCGCAGCGCGCCCAAGCCGGATCACGAACTGCCAAGCACCTTTGCCAGCTTCTTCACTGCGCTGCTGCCGGTTGTGTTGCTGGGAGTGCTGACCGGGATTACCCTGATCCGGCCGGAGCTGACCGGGCCGCTGGCCTTTTTCTCCAACCCACTGGTCGTAATGCTGGCGTCCTACGTGGTGGCGATTTTTACGCTAGGGACGGGGCGCGGCCAGACCCTGCAGCAGGTCATGGGGTCGGCCCAGGAGGCGCTGCGCGAAATCGCCCCCATCCTCTTGATTATCGCCGGAGCAGGTGGTCTCAAGCAGGTGATGACCGAGTCCGGCGTCAGCGCCCAGCTCGGCGCGCAACTGGCCAGCCTGCCCGTGCCGCCGCTGTTGCTGGGCTGGGCCGTGGCGACCCTGATCCGGGTTTGCCTGGGTTCCGCCACCGTGGCCGGCGTGACCGCTGCCGGTGTAGTCGCGCCACTGGCGCAAACCTCGGGCGTCGACCCCAACCTGATGGTTCTGGCCGTGGGCGCCGGCAGCCTGATGTTCAGCCACGTCAACGATTCCGCCTTCTGGATGTTCAAGGAGTATTTCGGCCTCTCGCTGAAGGATACCTTCCGTTCCTGGACCCTGATGGAGACGCTGGTCGGCAGCTTCGGCATCGTCTTCGTGATGCTGCTGTCGCTGATGATTGCCTGAACAAGTTAGAACAACATGGAGACCATATTGAAGAACAGACTCATTACAGCCCGCAGCCTGGCGCTTGCCGCGCTGCTCGGGGCGCAGGCTTCGGCCGTCGTGGCCCAGGCGGCACCATCCGCATCCGTGTCCGCCTATCAGAGCGTGCCGGATGACCCGCGCGCCGTGATCGTGCGGGCCAGGGGCGACGGCGTGAGCGACGACAGCGCCGCCATCCAGCAAGCCATCGACAGCGCCGCCAACAAGGGGGAGGGCGGCGTGGTGTTCCTGCCGTCGGGCCGCTACCGCATCACCCGCAGCCTGTTGATCCCGATCGCCGTGCGCCTGTACGGCGCAGGCGAGACCCGGCCCGCGCTGGTGCTGGCGCCCCACACGCCGGGCTTCCAGAAGGGTGTGGCGAACATGGTGATCTTTACCGGGACCGACACCTACAATATCGGCGCGGTCGCCATGCCGGTGCCCGGCGCCGTGCCTTTCAGTACCGAGCCGGGCAAGGCCGTGCGCGACGCCAATTCGGCGACCTTCTATTCGGCGCTGTCGAACATCGACTTTGACGTTGGCGACGGCAATCCGGCGGCGACGGGCGTGCGCATGCACACGGCGCAGCACTCGAACCTGTCGCACATCGATTTCCGCATGGGCTCGGGCCTGGCCGGTGTCTACCAGGTCGGCAATATCGCCTACAACCTCAAGTTCTACGGTGGCCGCTACGGCATCCTGGCCGAAAAGACCTCGCCGGCCTGGCAGTTCACGCTGCTCGATTCGCACTTCGACGGCCAGCGCGACGCCGCCATCCGCGAGCACGAAGCCGCGCTCACGCTGGGCAATACCGAGATCCGCAACACGCCGGTCGGCATCGAGATCGACCGTGGTTATGGCGACTGGCTGTGGGGCGCCGATGTGCGCTTCGAGAACGTGTCCAAGGCGGCCCTCATCATCAGCAACGAGAACAATGTCTACACCCAGGTCGGCTTTGAGCGGGTCAGCGCGCGCAACGTGCCGGTGTTTGCCCAGTTCCGCGACAGCGGCAAGAAGCTCAATGGAAAAGGCCGCAATTACCTGGTCAGTGAATTCAACCACGGCCTGAAGCTCGCGGCTCTGGGCCAGCCTGGCCAGTTTGACACCCACTTTAAAGTCGCCGACGTGGCCGCGCCATCGGCGGCCAAGCCCGTGGCACGTGTCATGCGTACCTTACCCGCCACCAGCGAGTGGGCCAGCGTGCGCAGCTTCGGCGCCAAAGGCGACGGCGCCACCGACGACACGGCCGCCATCCAGAAGGCGATCGACAGCCGCCGCGTGGTCTACCTGCCGCTCGGCTTCTATGCCGTGAACGACACCATACGCATGAAGCCGGACACAGTCCTGATTGGCCTGCATCCTGGGCTTACCCGGCTGGTCCTGCCCAACGGCTCGCCGCTGTATCAGGGCACGGACACGCCCAAGGCGCTGCTCGAAAGTGCGCGCGGCGGCGAGGCCATCGTGACCGGAATTGGACTGGCCACCGGAGAGGTGAACAATCGCGCCGTGGGCTTGCTGTGGCGCGCTGGCCAAGGTTCGCTCGTCGACGATATCCGCATTCAGTGGGGCTATGGTTCGGCCACTGACCCATACAAGAAGAACGACCGCTTCGTCAGCGCCGCCTGGTGGGACCGGCAGTATCCGAGTATCTGGGTGACGGACGGTGGCGGCGGCACCTTCACTGGCGTCTGGAGTCCGGCTGGCCATGCGCAGGCGGGCTTCTATGTCACCAATACCAAGTCGCGCGGCCGCGTGTATCAGCTCTCGGCGGAACACCACATTCGCAACGAGATCGTGCTGGATGGCGTGGAGAACTGGGAATTTCACGCGCCGCAGACGGAGGAAGAGGTGCACGACGGCGCCGATTCCGTCGCCCTCGATATCCGCAATTCCAGGAACATCCTGCTGGCGAATTTTCACGCCTATCGGGTGACCCGTTCGATCAAGCCTGCACCGAGCGCCGTGCGGATCACCAATTCCAGCGATATCCGCTTTCGCAATGTGGCCGTGAATGCGGAGAGTGGATTTCCCACCTGTGATGAAAACGGCTGCACTGCCTATCTGCGCGCATCGAAGTACCCGTACGAGAACGCGATCACCGACGTCACCAATCAGCTCCAGGTGCGTGAACGCATGTTCGCAGTGTTGGACTACACCGGCCGCCAGCGCACCGCTCCCGCCAATCCGGCCGCTGCCACTGTCGAGAAGGTAGCCGACGGCTTCTATTCCATTGCCGGTGGGGCGGTGGACTCTAAAGGCCGGCTGTACTTTATAGACCGCCACTTCCAGCATATCTTCAGCTACACGCAGGGCGAGGGATTGAAGACCGTGAGCGACTATCCCCTCGCGCCTGTCAACCTGGCCGTCGATGGCAGCGACAAGCTGATGGTGTTGTCATCGAACGGCAAAGAAGGAACCGTGTATGCGATCACGCCTGGCGTGCCCGGTACCGCCATGGCGGTGATAAAGCCGACCGCGGTTGCTGCGCGCAGGAACGCACAGGCAAGGGTGGCCCTGCCGGTCAACTTCTGGGCGAACGGGGAATTTCGCGATCAGCTGAACCTGAAGACCTACGAGTTCACCACGCTCGACGAGATGTTCGCGCGCGATGCGGCCTTGCCCAAGGAGCGCGAGTATGTCTCGGCAGACGGCAGCCTGGTGCTGCCGGCCTTTCGCGTCACGCGCCATGGACCGTTGGATCATCTGGGCTACCGCTGGTCCGATACGCTCGACACGCACGGCTTCGTGACCGCGCCGGTCGGCCAGCGCGTGGTGTTCACCAACAGCTCGCGCAACATCACCTACAGTGGCCTGGTGGGCGAGGGAGGTGCGCTCAGCGACCTAAAACAGGTGGCCGACCGCGGCGGCGAAAGCGCCGCAGTGGGACCCGATGGCAAGGTGTATGTGGCCAACGGCCAGGTCTTTATCTATGGCGCGGACGGTAAGGAGAGCGGACGGATCGACGTCCCTGCGCGTCCGCTGCAACTAGTCTTTGGTGGCGCCGATAAACGCACTCTGTTCATCCTGACGCATAACGCGTTGTACGCGGCCCGGATCTGAGGCAAGGCCGCCACGCCGGACCCTACTTTCGTCTCCTCGGCTTCACCCGAAGCCGTTAGCCGCTGGCCAGTTTGGCTCAGCGGCTTTTTTTGAATCGGCGGCGCACCTTTCAAGTATTACGCTCTGCAGCTGGAGAGCTGGCCCGCCAATGCTTCCACCTTCGCTTCGGCCGATGCAATCGAGGCCGCCAGGCGCTCGTCAGAGAACTCATCGTATTCAACCGCGACGCTGTGCAGATCGGTGATGCCGATATAACTCAGTGCGCTGGCGATCGAACCCTCTACGTGGTTCATGTGCGCATTGCGTCCTCCCTTGTCGTACCCGAAATCGCCCCGTGAACTGAGTACCACTGCGGTCTTTCCGCTCTCCGCCAACATGGGCCAGTATGGTTCACCATCGCGCTTGCGGTCGAAGCCGAACGTCACGCCGACCCTGACGATGTTGTCGATCCAGGCCTTGAACTGCGCCGGGACATTGAAGTTATACATCGGCACACCAGCGACGATCAGGTCTGCCTCCAGCAGTTCACCGATCAGTCTATCGCTCTCGCCCAGGATCTCGTGCATCCATGGCAACCGTTGGCCGGGCGGCGTGAAAGCCGCATGGATCCATTCGCCGCTCACCGGGGCCGGCGGATGCCGACCGATATCCCGATAGATCACCGTATCCTGCGGGTGCAGAGCGGACCAGTGCTGAACGAAGCGCGCCGACAAACGCCGCGTGTGCGAGCCGAAGGCGCCTTCGCTGGAACTATGCGGGCGCGCGCTGGCATCGAGGTGCAAAATCCTAGTCATGCGGTATTCTCCTGAAGTTGTCGTGGGGTGGCAGGCACTATAGAATCCGCGCGCGGCCACCACAAACAAGTGGAATTCACGCATGCTGAGTTCTTTTCATCCGAGGGAAATGTATGTTCCGTGCCTTACCCGTGACCGCGCTGCGGACCTTCGAGTCGAGTGCGCGGCACCTGAGCTTCAAGAGCGCAGCCGATGAACTGGCGGTCACGCCGGCGGCAGTCTCGCACCAGGTGCGCAGCCTGGAGGAATGGCTGGGCGTAGCCCTGTTCGAACGCTTGCCGCGCGGCGTGAAGCTGACCGCCAAGGGCGAGCAGCTGTTCCAGTCGCTGCACAGTGCCTTGCTGGAGATGGCGCAGGCGACCAGCAGCGTGCGCATCCTGCCTTCGACCGGCAAGCTGACGGTAACGGTGCCGCCGTCCTTTGCCGCGTTCTGGCTGATCCCCCGTCTTGATCGCTTTTACGCGCGCCATCCGGACATCCAGCTGCGGCTTGACACCTCAGCCGACACCGTCGACCTGCAGCAGGATGCCAGCATCGACGTCGCGATCCGCTATGGCGATGCTGCGCATGCCGGCCTGCACGTCGAGGCAAGGATGGCGGAGACCTTCAGCGTGTACGGGGCTCCCGCGCTGATCGATGCGGATGCAAGCGCGGTCCCGCCAGCGCTGATCACGGTCGCCTGGCGTGACGCCGCCGTATATCACGCGGCCTGGCAGGCCTGGTGCGACAAGGCGGGTGTGGACTGGCTGCGGTCCGGCGTCACGTGGCGAAGCTATGCCGAGGAGCTGTACGCGTTCCAGGCTGCGATCGCGGGGCAAGGACTGGTGCTAGCCAGTTCGATCATGGTCGGCGAGACCGCCCGTATCGGCCTGCTCAAGGAGTGGCGTCCGGGGTTCAGCGTGGCTGGCGGCAGCTACGCCGCGCTCTGCGTACCGGGACGCGAACGGCATCCTCCCGTCCGCGCGTTCTTTGCATGGCTGGCGGAGGAGTGGGCCGGCGCCCAGGAATCAGGGAATCAAGCGTTCGGCGCGCAATCGGGTGAACAGGTCGAAAAATGAAGCGTCTGTCGCCTGGTAGGCGGCGAAACCCAGCCTGCGGCTGTTGGCCATGTCCGTCATCACTTCCAGCGGGCGGCCCAGGTCAAGGTCGGTGTGCCAGGCCGAGGCCAGCATGTCGAGGTCTGGTTCGGCCAGCCCGTGGCGCTCGGCGATTGTGCGCCACAGGCCGTGGTCGCTCGCCATCGCGGCTTCCAGTGGCTGGATCGCCTGGTTGAAGCCTGCGGCGTGTACGCCGAACCATTCGGCGAGTTTAGGCCACAGCCAGCTCCAGCGAAACACATCGCCGTTCACGATATTGAAGGCTTCGTTGCGCGCGGCGTCGGTATCCGCGGCCCAGACCAGCTGTTTGGCCAGCATGCGCGCATCGGTGACGTCCGATAAGCCTTGCCACTGAGCCTGCGAGCCGGGAAACTGGAACGGCCGCCCGGTCTCCTTGCAGATGCTGGCATAGACGGCCAGCGTGGTTCCCAGGTTCATGGCATTGCCGACGGCCAGGCCGATGACCGTGTGCGGCCGGTGAATTGTCCAGGTAAAACGGTCGCGCTCCGCGGCGGCGTAGACCTCGTCTTCCTGCGCGTAATAGAAGTTCTCCAGCGGCAGGCGCGGCTGGCTTTCGCGCAGCGGTGTAGCGGGCAGGGTGCCGGAACTGGCGTAGGCTTCAAACGGACCGAGATAGTGCTTCAGGCCGGTGACCAGGGCGACGTGACGCAGGCTTTTTTTGCGAGACAAGGCGTCAAGCAGGTTGCGCACCAGAGCGGCGTTGACGCGGATATTTTCCGCCTCCGAGTCCTGGCGCATCCAGGTAGTAAAGAAGACGTGCGTCGGCGCCAAATCCGCCAATGCAGAGTCCAGCGCGGATGGGTCGAGCAGGTCGGCCGCGATGTGGCGCACCGCCGGCAGGTCCCGCGGCGGGCGGCGCGACAGCCCGGCCACCTCCCATCCATTTGTAAGCAACTCGCGGGCGATATGGTTGCCGCCAATACCAGTCACGCCGACGACCAGTGCAGTTCGTTTCATAGGCTTCTCCCGCTGTCAGTGAAGCTCATTTTACGCGTGGCTCGGGTTGCGCACGGTAGCCAATTCCCTGATCCACATCGAAACCTCAGGCCGGCGCGGCGTCCAGACTTATAGAGACGCAATAAATTGCTGAACCGGGGTCAGACCCCTGAACAGCAATACATCAGCCTTGCTCAGAGCATGACGGTTTTCCCGGGCATGCGCCTTTAAAAGTTGCTGTTCAAGGGTCTGACCCGGTTGTGAAATATTCAGGCCGGCGCGGCGCCCAGACTTATAGGGACGCAATAAATTGCTGAACCGGGGTCAGACCCCTGAACAGCAATACATCAGCCTTGCTCAGAGCATGACGGTTTTCCCGGGCATGCGCCTTTAAAAGTTGCTGTTCAAGGGTCTGACCCCGGTTGTGAAATGTTGGTGGCTGGGAAAGCCGACGACGAGTGTAATTCGTGTCATGGGCTTCTCGCGTTGGCTGTGAAGCGCATTTCACGCGGCTGGCGGGTGCCGCGCACGGTATGGTCTTCCGATTTTCGCGTCGCGCTCAGGCCGGTGTGGCGTCGAGGCTGGTGCGGACGTAATCGATGTGCTCTTGCATCGCCGTACGTGCCTGTTCCGGGCGGCCGCCTAGGATGGCGTCGCACAGGGCGTCGTGCTGCATCAGCAACTGCTGCGAAACAGCATCGTCGAGCGCCCGCAAGCCATTGCCGCTGAGGGTGATGTGTTCGCGCAGCAGGCTGAGCACGCTGGTGTGCAAGTGCAGAAACATGGTGTTGTGGGATGCGAGCGCAATCGCTTCGTGCAGGCGGGCGTCGGCACTCGCTTCGGCCGCGCGGTCGTTGTTGCTGCGCGCTTTTTCCAGTTCGGCGCGCAGGGCGGTAATGGCCTGTTTGTCTTCGTCGGTACAACGCTGGGCCGCAAAGAAGGCGGTGGCGCCTTCCAGTACGCGCCTAAATTCAAGGATATCGTCGCGCAGCGCGGGGTGGTCCTCCACCAGCTGGCTCCACGGAGATGCAGTCCCGGTGCGCAGCAGATCGCTGACGAACACCCCCGCACCCTGGCGGCTGCGCACCAGCCCACGAGCGCGCAGGCGCTGGACCGCCTCGCGTACCGTGTTGCGCGACACTTTGTATTGCTCGGCCAGCGCGCGCTCGGAAGGCAGGCGCGAGTTCGCGGGGAAAGTGCCATCGAGCAGGCCGCGCTCGATGCCGCGCATAACTACCGCTACCAATCCTTCCGTCTTCATTCAGTTTGCCCTTGGTGTGTTCGGCACTGGTTGGACCAATTTGTGCCGGCCGCTCAGTGCGTGGATTATGGTGGGAATTCTCAAAATACGCAAAGTGACCCGGCATGCTTGAACGCGACTATTCCATTCCCACCAGTAATGTGTATCTATTCGGTACCTGCGTGATCGACCTGTTCATGCCGACCGCCGGCCTTGATGCGGTGCGCCTGCTCGAGCGCGAGGGCGTCACCGTGCACTATCCGACGGGGCAAAGTTGCTGCGGCCAGCCGGCCTACAGCAGCGGCAAACCGGACGATGCGCGCGCTGTTGCGCTGGCCCAGTTCGACCTGTTTCGCGAGCCGTGGCCGGTGGTGGTGCCGTCCGGTTCGTGCGCGGGCATGATGCGCCACCATTGGCCCGAGCTGTTCAAGGACGATCCGGTGGCCGGACCCAGGGCCCGCGAGCTGGCTGAGCGCGTGTTCGAACTGAGTGAATTCCTGCTGCTGGCGCTGAAGGTGGATTATCTGGACGCGGCCACCGCGGGCGCAGCCGCATCGGGTTCCGAACAGGTGGTGCTGCACACCTCCTGCGGGGCGCGGCGCGAGATGGGCACCCGCGTCCATGGCGTCGCGCTGGTCGATGCGCTGCCTGGCGTCACGCGTATCGAACATCAGCGCGAGTCCGAATGCTGCGGCTTTGGCGGCACGTTCTCGCTGCGGCACGCGGACATCTCCGGTGCCATGGTCAAGGACAAGGTGGCTTCCGCATGCGCGACCGGTGCCGGGCGGCTGGTGTCGGCCGATTGCGGCTGCCTGCTCAATATCGGCCACGCGGCGGCCCGTACGGAGGCGCCGCTGGCGGTCGAGCATCTCGCCAGCTTCCTGTGGCGACGAATTAATGGGACGTCGGCGCCCGATGGGGAACGCTCATGAGCGGCCCGGGAGCACGCGAGCGCATGCTCGGCCGCCTGCGCGCCGCCGCCCCTGCGGCACCGCCGGACGTGGCAGCGCTGGACCGCATGATCGACCAGCATTACGTTCCAGCGACCGTGTCGACCCCGCCGGCTGCAAGCTTGGCCGACATGCTGGAACGCGTAATGAGCGCGGTGCAAGCCAATGTCATGCGCGCCGGGCCCGGCGAATGGCCGACCCTGTTGGCGGAAAAAATCGCTGCGCATGGCGTACGACGCCTTGTACTCGATCCCGCCAGCCGCGAGGGTGCGGCCCTGTCGAGCGTCTTGCCGGCCTCGGTGCAAACGCTCGGCTTCGATCGCCCGCTGGAACAATGGAAGGGTGAACTGTTCGACAGCGTCGATGCCGGCTTTACCGTGGCCCGTTCGGGCATTGCCGCCACCGGTACGCTGATTCTGGCACCCGACCGCGGCTCGCCGCGCACGGTGTCGCTGGTCCCGCCTCTGCATATCGCCCTGATCTACGCCGACTCGCTGCACGCGAATATGCATGCCGCCGTGCGCGCCGAGCGCTGGGGCGAGGGCATGCCCTCCAATCTGGTCATGGTGTCTGGCCCGTCCAAGACATCGGACATCCAGCAGACCCTGGCCTACGGTGCACATGGCCCGCGCTGGATGTGGGTGATCATCGTCGACGGCGCGCGGCCGCAGGGAGAATGGAAATGAAAGCGACCCCGCTGCAGTTCGTGGCCCCGGCCGATTTTCGCGGACGGGTACGCGATGCGCTCGACGACCCCAAGCTGCGTTCCAGCTTTCGCGGCGCGATGGACTTCCTGCAAACCAAGCGCAGTGCCCAGTTCCCGGACGGCGACGAACTCGAACGCCTGCGCGACGTGGGCGAGGCGGTGCGCCAGCATGCGCTCGCCCGTTTGCCCGATCTGCTGGTGGAGCTGGAAGCGAAGATGACGCAGAACGGCGTGCAGGTCCACTGGGCGGAAAACGCCGACCAGGCCAATGAGATCGTGCACCGCATCGCCCAGGCGCACCAGGCGCGCAGCATCATCAAGGGCAAGTCCATGGCCAGCGAGGAGGTCGAGCTCAATCACTACATGGGTGAGCGCGGCGTCGCCTGCATCGAATCGGACATGGGCGAATTTATCGTGCAGATGGCGGGCGAAAAGCCATCGCACATCGTGATGCCGGCAATTCACAAGACCCGTGCCGACATTGGCGAACTGTTCGAAAAAAACCTGCCGGATTCACCCTACACCGAAGACGTCGACCAGTTGATCCAGACCGGCCGGCGCGCTTTGCGCCAGGCTTTTGTGAATGCAGACATCGGCCTGTCCGGCGTTAATTTCGCGGCTGCCGACACCGGGACCTTGTGGCTGGTCGAAAACGAAGGCAACGGGCGGATGTCGACCAGCGTGCCGGACGTGCATATCGCCCTGATGGGGATGGAAAAGGTGGTCGCCAAGCTGTCCCACATCGTGCCGCTGGCCAGCCTGCTGACGCGATCGGCCACGGGCCAGCCCATCACGACGTACTTCAACCTGATTTCCGGTCCGCGGCGGGAGGGCGAACTCGATGGTCCGCGCGAGGTGCACCTGGTCCTCTTAGACAATGGCCGCAGCCAGGCCTACGCCGACGAGCAATTGCGCGCCACCTTGCAGTGCATCCGCTGCGGCGCGTGCATGAACCATTGCCCGGTGTACGCCCGCATTGGCGGCCACGCCTACGGCACCACCTATCCGGGGCCGATCGGGGCGATCCTGTCGCCACATCTGCTAGGGCTGGAGGAAACCGCCGAACTGGCCACCGCATCTAGCCTGTGCGGTGCTTGCGGTGAAGTATGCCCCGTGCGTATTCCCATTCCGGCACTGCTGGTGCGTCTGCGCAATGAGGCAAAGCGCGATCCGCACCAGGTGGTGGCCCATCCGCTGGCCGGGCAGGGCGCGCAGTACAACCGCGGCGAAAACCTGGTCTGGCGTTTCTGGAGCGGCGCCTACAGCCACCCGCGGCTGTACCGCCTGTTCCGCTGGGCGGCGACGCGCTTGCGTGGCCTGACGCCATCGCGCCAGATGGGCTGGACCGATCATCGCACCCCGCTGATACCGGCGCGGCGCAGTCTGGCCGACCTGCTGCGCGAGCGCGGCCAGTCAGAATAGGCGCCGTCTGGCGCTGACGCGTCCTCTATTTGTCGAGAATGACGATGGGCGTGTTCTTCTCTACCAGGTAGGTGGCCAGCTCGGACGTGATTGCGGCGCCGACGTTGCGGGCCGAATGTACCGCGCCCGCCGGAATGTAGAGCGACTCGCCCGCGGCCAGGCGGAACGTCTTGCCGTTCATTTCGTATTCGATCGTCCCGCTCAGCACATAGGCGATTTCGACGCCCGGATGCGAATGCTTTGGAAACGAAGCGCCCGGTGCGAAATCGACCCGCACCTGGATGGCTTCGCGCTTGCTGTCGAACTCGCTGCGTACGGTTTCGGTGCGCGCGATGCCTTTCGCATCGAACTTTGGTGTGGGCAAAGACGCGGCGGCGACCTGGGCGGCCGCTTGCGCCGAGAACAATGCCAGCGCGGCGGCGCCGATGGTGAGATTAAACCTGGAATGCATGATTTCTCCTGTTATTGGTCGAGTGTTGGTTTGTTGGTCGTAAGAAATGAATCCGGCGCTGATTGCCAAGCCAATTGCCCCTGTATTACACTGCCCGCGTCCTAGTTCAAAATCCACGGAGCAACAGTGTTGTATCGCAACGAATCGTCCGACAGTCCCACTGAAATCCGGATCCTTCTGGTGGACGACCATCCCCTGATCCTGGCGGGACTGGCCGATACGATTTCGAATGAGCCTGACATGTGCGTGGCCGGCGAACTGGAAGAAGGTACGCGGGTTGTGGAGTCGTTCGAGGCGTTGCGGCCGGACGTCACCATCATGGACATCGCCATGCCGGGAGTAGACGGCCTGCAGGCGCTGGAGGCGCTGCGCCATGCGCACCCGCATGCCCGCGTGATCATGCTGACCACGCTGCAGGGAGACCACCAGATGCGCCGCGCGATCGAACTGGGCGCGGCCGGATTTTTGATGAAGCACAGCCTGCGCAAAGACCTGATCGGCGCGGTGCGTGCGGTGCACGCCGGCACGCGCTGGTTCAGCCCGGACGTGGCGCACACCCTGGCCGAGTACCTTGGCCAGGCCACCTTGAGCGGGCGCGAGCTGGAGGTGCTGCGCAGCGCCTCCGAGGGCAACTCCAACAAATGCATCGGCAACCAGCTGGGCATCGCCGAAGACACCGTCAAGGCCCACATGCGCACCATCCTTGCCAAGCTCGATGCGCGCGACCGCACCCACGCGGTCGCTATCGCCGTCAAGCGCGGCATGATGTCGCTCTAGCGCCAGAGCTCCGGTCAGCCCTTGATGAAGGCCAGCAGGTCCTGGTTGACCCGGTCCTTGTGGGTATCGGTCAGGCCGTGCGGCGCGCCAGGGTAGACCAGCAGCTTGGCATGCTTGACGATCGCGGCGGCGGCGCGGCCGGAGGCATCGATCGGCACGATCTGGTCGTCGTCGCCATGGATGATCAGGGTCGGCTTGTCGAACCTGGTCAGATCGGTGCGGAAGTCGGTTTCCGAGAACGCCTTGATGGAGTCATAGGTATTCTTGTGGCCGGCCATCATGCCCTGCATCCACCAGGCGTCGATCAGCCCTTGCGAAACCTTGGCGCCCTTGCGGTTAAAGCCAAAGAACGGACCGGCTGCGATATCCTTGTACAACTGCGAGCGGTTGGCGGTGGAACCGGCGCGGATGCCGTCGAATACTTCGCGGGGCAGGCCGCCCGGATAGTCGGCGGTCTTGATCATCATCGGCGGCACGGCCGACACCAGCACCAGGCCGGCGACGCGCTTGGTGCCATGGCGGCCTACGTAGCGCGCAACCTCGCCGCCACCGGTGGAAAAGCCGACCAGAACCGCGTTCTTGAGGTCGAGCGCCTCGATCACCTGGGCCAGGTCATCGGCGTAGTGATTCATGTCGTTGCCTTCCCAAGACTGGGTCGAGCGTCCGTGGCCGCGGCGGTCATGCGCGATGCAGCGGTAGCCATGATCGGCCAGGAAGATCATCTGCGATTCCCAGCTGTCCGAATTCAAGGGCCAGCCGTGGCTGAAGACGACCGGCTGGCCATTCTTCGGGCCCCAGTCCTTGTAGTACAGCGTGACCCCGTCACGGGTGGTGATGGTGCCGTTCTGGAGTGCCTGGCGCGACGGCGCTGCGGCCGCCGCATTGAGCGACACGCCTGCGGCTGCCGCGCCGGCTGCCGCTGTTGCCGCTGTTGCCGCGCTCCTCAATACATTGCGCCGCCGCTGGTCCGGGTTGGTAACGTTGCTCATGCTTTCCTCTATGTAGTATGAAATGATCGGCATGTCTGACATGCGAGGCATAGCTTACTGAGGAATGTATTGACTGACATCGCCAAGAAGAGCGGCGCAGCACTAGCTCTTTCGAGCTAGTGACTACGCGGCGTCGGCGCCGGCGCTGGCATCCGCACGGCGGCGCCGGCGCAGCTGCGCAAACAGGGCCGCCGAGCGTTGGCCCGGATACGCCCGCTCGGCCGGAATCTCCAGCTGCATCGAGGTGCCGCGGCCAGGCGCGGAGACCAGGGTGCAACGCGCGCCCATGGACCTCGCGCGTTCGCGCATGCCGACCATGCCGTAGTGCCTGGGGCGTCCGGCGCCACCGGCCATCGCGGCCGGCATGCCGCAACCGTCGTCGCGCACTGCCAGGGCAAAGCCATCGGGACGGTAGTCGATTATCAGTTCGACCCTGGCCGCGTCAGCGTGCCTGGCGGCGTTGAACAGGGCTTCGCGGGCGATCGCCTGGACTTCCTCGCGAACCTGGGGACTAAGCATGCGCGCCGTGCCATGGATGGAGCAGGTGAAGCGCTGCTGCAGCAGCACGCCGCCGTACTGGCACAGGCTGCGTTCCAGGTCCCCGGCTTCCGCCGATCGGCGCAGGTCCAGTATGCAGTCGCGCCCTTCAGCCAATAGCGCATCCGCAAGGTTGAGGGTCTGTTCGATGTTGGCGCGTTGCGCCGGACCGATCGGAAGGCTGCGCACCTGGCGGTCGAACAGCATGATCAGGCCCTGCACGCTTTGCAGCAGCGTATCGTGCAGGCCGCGCGCGATGCGCTCGCGTTCTCCCAGCCGCGCTTCCATGCGCTCGTGCAGGCGCGCCGTAAGGCGGCGCACCCGCAGCGCATACAGTCCAGCGAGCAGCACGGCGGCCAGCAGCACCATCAACACGATGAACCAGTCGGTTTCGACGAAGCGAGCGGGCAGGTTCACTTCCAGCGTGGCGCCGGTGTCGTTCCAGACGCCGTCCTCATTGGCGGCGATCACGCGGAACACATACGCGCCGGGCGGCAGGTTGGTGTACACAGCTTCGCGCCGTGTCCCTGCGTCTTGCCACTGCTTGTCGAAACCTCCAAGCCGGTAGCGGAAGCGCACCCGTTCCGGCACCGCCAGCGCGAGCGCCGTGTAGGCGATGCGCAGGTCGCGCTGGCCGGTCGGCAGGAGCAAACCGCGGCTGGCCGCGTAGCTCACACCACCCGACTGCAGCGACAGCACCTGCACCGGCGGCGCCAGCGAATTGCGGGCGATGGCGCCTGGATCGATGCTGGCCACGTCGCTGGCAGTGGTGAACCACAGGCGGCCGTCGCTACCCTGGGTGATCGAGGGCAGGGGACGCAGCTGCTCGGCGCTGCCGACCAGGCCATCAAGGGCGTCGAAGCGTTCGTATGAGAGCACGGCAGCGGGGTCGCGCCACAATCGTGCCACCTCGGCGGCGCCAATCCGGCTGATCCCGTCGGACCCGTGCAGCCACAATTCGCCGGCGGGCGTGCGCACGATGCCCGAAATGCCGCGCAAGGGCTGGGCGCCGGCCGGGATCACGCTCCGCCAGCGCCGCCCGTCGTACCAGGCCAGACCGTACTCGCCGCCCGCCCACAGCGTGCCGCCATCGACCAGCAGCGATTGCACATTGCCTACTGCGAGACCGTCGGCCTTGCCGAACATGCGTACCCTTTCGCCGTCAATCAGCGCGATCTGGTTGTGCTGGTAGGCCGCCCACACGCGGCCGGCGCGGTCGGTGGTCAAGGTCAGCGCCAGCCCTTCGGGCAAGCCGGGCAGGCCGCCATGCTTGCGCCAGTTGCCGTCTTCGATCAGGAACAAGCCCTTGCCCGAGATCGAGATCCACATGCGGCCTTTGACGTCAAACGTCATGGCCTGGGGAGCAAAGCCGCTGACCTGCGGCGGATGCGGCATGCGCTTGATGGCGCCGGCGCTGCTGCGCTGCCAGCGCTCGGTCTCGCTGGCGAGCCACAGGCTGCCGTCAGGGGCACGGTAGGCGGCCTTGTAGTCCTGGCCCGGCAGTGCATCCCTGGCGCCGCCGGTGTCGTAGCGGCGCAGGGGATGGCGCCAGTCGCTGATGATAACCCGGCCGTCCTGGTCCGGTACCACCAGCGGGTGGTCGAACGCGGGGTTGGCCGGCAGGGCGCGGATGCGCACCTCGCGCAGGCGGTCCAGGCCGGCCGCGGTGCCGATCCACAGGTTGCCTTCGCGGTCCTGGAACGCGGCCTGGGGCATCGCACCGCTCATGCCGCTTTCCCTGCCAAGCTGGCGCGCGTCGGCGGCCCTGCCAACATAGGGAGCGCGGCGGCGTTCGACCGCATTGATCTTCAGGATCCACATATTGCCGTCGCGGTCGAACAAGGCGCCATTGCCGTCCAGTTCAGCGCGCGGCGCCGGATTGCCCGGCGGCGCCGCGGGCAGTACGCGGTACTGCTTGTCGATGCCGTCCGAGCCCCACAGCGTGCCGTCGGGCGCTTCCGTCATCGCCAGCAGTTCGACTTGCGGCCAGGCGCGGCGAAACCGTCCCTGGCCTGAATCGCGAAAGTAAATGCCGCCCTTGATCACGACCCACTGGCGTCCGTCGCGGCCAAACAGGACCTGGCGCGCACCGGTTTCTGGCAGTCCCTCCGCGGCGCCGAGACGCCGAAACTGCGCCGCACCCGGCGCAAGCACGGCCAAACCATGACTGGTGGAGGCCCAGACGCTGCCGTCGGGGCCCTCCGCCATGGTCATGACCGACCCGCGCGGCAGGCCCTCCGGCTCGCCGAACACGCGCAGCCGGTCTTCGCCCACCATGCTGATGCCGCCAAAGCGGCCGCCCACCCACAGCCGCCCGTCGCGCGTGGTCAGCAGGGCCAGTGTATTGGTCGAATGCAGGCGGTGGCCCCACACGCTGTCCATGCGCTCGAAGGCGACGCCGTCAAAGCGGAACAGACCGTTCGGTGAACTGATCCACAGCCAGCCATCCGGGGTCTGGGTGAATTGCACGACGTCGGCCGGGGCGCCGCGCTGCCCGTTCCAGGCGGTGTGCACGTAATTGACCAGCCTGGGCGTGGCGGCAGATCCCTCCTTTGGCGCAGCGAGAGGATGCGCAACAGGCGCTGCGAGCGCCAGCAGCGCCGCAAGCGTACGACAGCGTCGCACCGGTTCAGCTTCCGAGCGCGACCGTGGTGGCCCCGTGCTCGTCGCGTGTTACATGGACGATGGAGATATCGAAGTGATAGGACATGGCGGACACCGCACCCATGGCATCGCCGGCGCAGATGCGCTCGACCACCGCGTCGTGGGCATCGATGACTCTTGTCAGTTCGCTTTCGCTGCGGCGGTCGTCAAAGTGGATGCGCGAGGAAGCCTCGACCGGCGTGCGCAGGGCATCGAGCAAAATGCTGTTGAGCGGGTTGCCGCTGGCCTGGGCGATGATGTTGTGGATCGCGGTGTCGCTGGCGACCCGGCGCGCGTGGTCCGATCCAGCCGCGCGCATCTGGGCGACCAGGTCGCGCAGCATCTGGCGCTGGGCCGGCGTGGCATAGCGCGCCGCCAGCTGCGCGGTTTGCAACTCAATGGCGCGGCGTGTTTCAATCACGTGGGCCACGCTGACCTGGGCCGTGGTCAAGGCATAGTCGAACACCTGAGCCAGCACCTGCGGGTCGATGGCTTTGAGGCGCGGGCGGCGGCCGCCCTCGATTTCCAGGATGCCGAGGGCGGCCAGGGTACGGTAGGCTTCGCGCACGCTGCCGCGGCTGACCTTCAGGTCCAGCCCGATCTTGACTTCGCTCGGCACCATGTCGCCGGGACGCAGCTGCTCGCGATTGACCAGGGCCAGCAAATGACGGGCAACCTGGGACGACAGGGTCGGGCGTTCGAGCGAGGAAAGGGGGGCGATCGTATTCATTCGAATAGCCTAACCGGTGCCGCTGTACCTGTCAAACAGGCTGCGCCGGCTTGCCCGGATACACCCGCTCGATGCGCCGCCCCAGCAGCCAGAAAAACAGCCCGGTCATGATATTGATGGACGCGATCGCGGTCATGGCGGTACGCAGTGCGCCGACGCCATTGCCTTTGGTTTGGAGGGCATCGCTCAGCAAGCCCACCAGCACCGGGCCCATGCCATGCCCAATGATGACGCCGGCCACCCCGATGATGGCCACCGCCGTGGCGCGTGCCTGGGGGGCGACCAGATCCTGCACGGTGCCGAACACGGGACCAGCCAGGGTGCCCGCGGTCAGGAAAGCGAGGAACAGCAGACCCATGGCGATCATCGGATGCGGGACATGGAAGCTGGCGATGAGCGGGATGAGCACAATCCAGCTGATCCACGCCGAGTAGCGCGCCCCGCCGGAGCGCGAGGTACGCGCCAGCCGCACGCTGACCTGGCCGCCGACCAGTGCGCCGATGCCGCTGGCCAGGCCCAGGCACAAGCCCAGTCCGAGTCCGATGGCCATCGGTGTCATGCCGAAAGCGCGTTCGAAGTAGCTTGGCAGCCAGGCGGCAACCGCGCCGGCCAGTCCCACGAAGGCGAAGGCCAGCATCAGCATGAAGAAGCAGTGCAGGTCGCCCAGCTGGCTCCAGATATTCTTGCCGACGGTCGCTAGCGGCGGCTGATCGATGCGCAGCGGTTCGCGCACGGTGAAGTGAAACAGCAAGGCCATCACCATGCCGCCGATGCCCAGTCCAATGAAGCCCATGCGCCACCCGACGGTCTGGACCAGGATGCCGCCACCCAGCATACCGCCCAGCATGCCCAGGTAGACGCCGCTGAAATGGGCGCCGTAGGCGCGGCCGCGCAGCTCGCGCGGATAGTAGTCGCCCAGCATGGAATGACTGGCCGGCACGCAGCCCGCTTCGCCCACGCCGACACCGATGCGCGCCGCCAGCAGCAGCATGAAGGAGGCCGCCATGCCGGACAGACCGGTCATCAGGGTCCAGGCCACGAAGCTGAGCGTGATGATCCATTTGCGGTTGCCGCGGTCGGCCATGCGCGCCAGCGGAATGGAAATCAGGCCGCCCATCAGTGAGAACGCCAGGCCGTTGAGCAGGCCCAGTTGGGTGTCGCTGAGCAGGAATTCCTTCTTGATCGGTTCCATGAACATGGAGATGACGACCTTGTCGACGGAGCACATGAAGCCCACCACGGCCAGCGCCACCAGCACGTAGGTGCGATAGGCGGTGCTCATGGGCCTGGCCGGAACCGGGACCGGGGCCGCCGGCGCCTGGGCGCTCGCGAATTGGTTTGCTGCGGTTTTCATGCTGCTGTCTCCTGGTTCATGAAGCTGCGTACATCGTCAGCCCACAGTGCGGCGTCGGCACCGCTGGCGAAATGGCCTTTTTCGCTGTCGATTTCTTTATACGTCCAGTGCTGTGCCCCCGGCAGTGCCAGCACCGTCCTGGCCAGCTCCGGTGAAAATACCGGATCGGTGCGCGACAGCGCGTACAGCACCGGCGCCTTGATGCCGTCCAGCTGCGCGCGCAGGTCGAAGGATTCGGCGGCGCGCATCAGGACCACCAGCGACATGGGATTGAATTGCTCGGCCCAGGCATGCGCCAGGCGCGCCACTTCGGCGGCGCGCGCGGCGGGCTCGGGAAAGCGGTCGGCCAGTTCGGCGTCGACGCCATACCGGGTCAGGGTCGCGATGCGCTGCGCGGTCAACTGGGGCACCATGGCATTGGGCTGGCCGGCCCACCACGCGGGCCACTCTGGATCGGCCGCCAGTGCGGCTTGAATGGAATCGGCGGCGCCGGGCGGCGCGGGGTGGAAAGGCGCTCCCACCGCGGCAATGACGCGCCCGACCATCGCGGGATAGGCCAGGCCCCACTGAAAGGCCTGGTATGCGCCGAACGAAGGTCCCGCCACCGCGGCAAGGCGGCGCACGCCCAGCGCATCGAGCAGGGCCTTTTGCGAATGGACGATATCGGCCACGCCGATCACGGGGAAGTCCTGCCCGGCCTGCGGTCCTGTGCTGCCGTAGCAGGAGCCCAGCATGTTGGGGCAGACAACGAAGTAGCGGTCGGTATCGATCGGACGACCCGGTCCGACCAGCTCACTCCACGATCCTTCCGCAACCTCGGCTCCGGGCTCGAGCATGGAGGGACCCGTCGTGTAGCCGTGCAGGACCAGTACGCCGTTGCTGCCGTCCGCATTCAGCCTGCCCAGCGAGCGGTAAGCCACCCGCAGCTGCGGCAGCAGCGCGCCGCTGGTCAGGCGCAAGGGGCCCAGGTCGCGCGTTTGAAGGGAGGACATGGCTCAGAACCGGTAGCTGAGGTCAGCGCCAAACGTGCGCGGCGCGATCACGCCGGCGGCGAACGGGCTGCCGGCGGGAGTCAGGCTGAGCGACTTGAGGAAGGTGATGCCGCGCGTGTCGCTCAGGTTTTTGCCATACAGGGACAGACGCCAGTTGGCGTTTTCGATGCCCGCGCTCAGATTGATGGTGGTATAGGAAGGCACGTCGCGCGCGGCCCGCTCGCTGAAGTCCGAGCGGCGCTCGCCGGTGTAGTTGACGCTCGCGCCGGCCGACGCGCTCAGCCCCTGACTCAGTGCCCAGCGGTAGTTGGCGCCCAGCGAGCCTGTCATTTCCGGCACGAAGGGCAACTGGTCGCCGCTGCGTCCGCCCGCGGCCGGTGCCGCTTCGCTCAGCCTGGCCTGGGTGTAGCCGAAGGCGCCGCGCAGCGACAGGCCGGCGACCGGAAAATACATCAGCGACGCTTCCAGGCCGCGGCTGGTGGCAGCACCGCCGTTCACGAAGAAGTTAAAGCCGTTGGCGCTGGTCTGGATCTGGATATCCTTCCAGTCGGTGCTGAAGGCCGCTGCCTCAAGCGAGAATTTGCCGCCATCCATGACCGCCTTGTAGCCGACTTCGTAGCTGGTGAGGGTGTCGGGCTGGAAGGTCTGCGGTGCGTTGCCGGCGCCCGATGGCGGCACGGCGTTCGGTCCGCCGGGGCGGTAGCCTGTGGCCACGCGGCCATAGAGTGCCGTGCTGGCCGATGGTTTGTAGCGCGCGGTCAGCAGGTAGGTCGACTTGTTCTTGCTCGATCCCGAATTGATCAGGACCGGCGCCGGCCCGACCAGCAGGCCGCTGTAATCCTGGGCATAGACCTGGTCGTCCTTGCCGTGGCGCACACCAGCGAGCAGATCGACTTGTTCCGTCAGCGCGTAAGTGGCGTTGGCGAACACCGAGTATTCCTTGTAGCGGGTGTCGATGGACGCCTTGACGATGCTCGGCAGCGGGTAGGCCGCGCCGGTGGTGGTGGAGAACGGCGAAAAGCCGGGGATACGGTTGGTGTTGTCTTCCTTGGTGTAGTACACGCCGCCTTCGTATTCGAGCTTGTTGTCCAGCGCGGTGGAGCGCAGCCGTACTTCCTGCGTTACGCGGCGCGTGGTGGTCTGCTGGACCGAGGCAATGCCCAGGTCCGGAATGCGGAAGGCCGCGCCCAAAGCCACGCCATAGCCATAGGTGCCGTCGGCGCCTTGCGCGGCGTCGAAGTCCTGCACCGTGGTGGAGGACACCAGGTCGAAGCCGCCGACGCTGCCGTTCACGGTCAGGTTGGCGACATCGAGTTTGGCGCTCGAGATCTCCGGTGCAAAGCGGCGCTGCGTGAGCTCCCCGCGCAGGGGCTTGAGGGTATCCGGATTGACATCGACCACGCCGTTGGCGGCGCCTTCCACCTTTTGCGACAGGGCGAAGGCGGACAGCTTCCAGTCATTGTTGATCAGCCAGTTAAAGGCCAGCCGTCCGCCACGTACCTTGCTTTGGTTGACGTCGTGCGCGCCCTGGGTGTTGTCGATGTAACCGGCATCGGTGCGGCTGAAGGCCGACACCCGCAGCGCCATGCTGTTGTCGTCGAATGGCACATTCAGCGCAACGCGCCCGTTGTTGCCCCTGCCGCCTTCCTTGACGCTGCTGGCGCCGGCGGACACGCTGCCGCGCAGCCTGCGGAAATCCGGCGGCGCCGTCACATAGCGCAGCATGCCGCCCATGGCGCCGGCGCCGTACAGGGTTCCCTGCGGGCCCTTGAGCACTTCGATGCGCTGCAATTCGGCCGGATCGATATCCGGCGTGACGGCGCTGCCGGCGGCGTAGGCGTTGACAGAGCCGATCGGTGCTTCGTCTATATAGAAGGCGGTGCTCGATGCGGACTGGGCGACGCCGGTGGTGATGCCGCGCAGCGTCACCTGGGTAAAACCCTGGCGAAACGAGGACAGCGACAGGCCGGGAATCTGGGCCACGTAGTCTTCCAGCTTGACCTTGCCGTCGCGGGCAAGCTGCTCGGCGACGATGGCGGTGACCGAGGCCGGCACGTCGATCGCGGCCTGTTCACGCTTTTGCGCGGTGATGATGACCTTGTCGACGGTCTGGTTGGCTTCGGCTTGCTGCGCATGGGACGGCAACGCACAGAGCAGGGCGGCGGCCGAGGCGGTGGCGGTCAGGGCGAAGGTGAGGCGAGGGCTGGTTTTCATGTTTGTCTCCTGCTTTTTTATAGTGTGTTGTGAGGGTGCTCAGGCTGCAAATATCTTGCCGGGATTGAGGATCCGTCCCGGGTCCCACGCTTGTTTGATGGAGCGCATCAGCGCAACCACCTCGTGTCCGTATTCCAGGACCAGCTTGTCGCGCTTGCCCATGCCGATGCCATGTTCGCCGGTGCAGGTGCCGCCCACTTCCAGCGCGCGCTTGACCATGGCGCTGTAGACCCGCTCCACGGCGGCATGTTCTCCGGGCTGGTCCGGCATGGGCATGAACAGAACGTGGAAGTTGCCGTCGCCGACATGGCCCAGGATCGGCGCCACCAGGCCTTCCTGGTCGATCAAGGCGCGTGCCTCGCCCACGCAGTGGGCCAGGGCCGACATCGGCACGCAGATATCGGCCACGATGCTGACGCAGCCGGGCCGCATCGCCAGTGCCGCGAAGTAAGCCAGATGGCGCGCATGCCAGAGACGCGAACGGTCTTCCGGCCGCGTGGCCCATTCAAAATGGACGCCGCCGTGGCTGGCCGCCACTTCCTGCGCCAGTTCGGCCTGTTCCTTGACTGCCAGCGGCGTGCCATGGAACTCCAGGAACAGGGTAGGCATCTCGGCCAGGCCCAGCTGCGAGTGCAGGTTGCAGGCGCGGATCTGGTGCTCGTCGAGAAATTCGATGCGCGCGAAAGGCACGCCTGACATGGACAGTTCGGTCACGGCCTGCACCGCGGCATCCAGGCTCGGAAAGGCGCAGGTGGCGGCTGCCACGTCCGGCGGCAGCGGATGCAGGCGCAGGGTGATTTCGGTGATGATGCCCAGCGTTCCTTCGGAGCCGGTCACCAGATGCACCAGGTCATAGCCGGCCGAGGACTTGCGCGCGCGGCTGCCGATGCGCACCAGACGGCCGTCGGCCAGCGCCAGTTCCAGGCACTGGACGTTATGCGCCATGGAGCCGTAGCGCATGGTGGTGGTGCCGGAGGCCCGGGTCGACACCATGCCGCCAAGGGTAGCGTTGGCACCGGGATCGACCGGGAAGAACAGGCCGCTGCCTTTCAGATGCGCGTTCAGGGCTTCGCGGGTAATTCCGGGCTGCACCACGCAGTCGCTGTCTTCCGGGTTCACCGCCAGCACCGCATCCATGCGCGACAGATCGACGCAAACACCGCCATGCGGTGCGCTGACGTGGCCTTCGAGCGAACTGCCGGCGCCGAAGGGGATGATCGGGACCCGCTTGTCGTTGCACAGAGCCAGGATCGCGCTGACTTCGGATTTATCGAGCGGCCAGACCACGACATCGGGTGGCAGGCTGGTGGAGAGGCCTTCGCCTCGGGCATGCTGTTCGCGCACGGCGCGCGCCACGCTGACGCGGTCGCCATAGCGCGCCTGTAGTTCGCCGATCACCTGTTCGACAGAACCGTAGGCGGCTGGCGGCAGTTCGTTCTTCATGTTGTCCCCGGGTTGTGTTGATTCTGACCCCGAGAATACGCCGCAAAACAAAACCTGTCAAACAGGTTGAACATGTTGCATATGAAGCGCTTTTTTCTTGCGTTTGGCTTGTCTTAACGCTAAATTTCCGTCATCCTGTCCTATAGGTTTAAACAACGGAGACAAATTAATCATGCAAACGACAGTTGTTCTGATCCACGGCGCTACCTTGAACGGCGCATCGTGGGCACCGGTACGGCGTGTTCTGGAGGGAGCGGGCATGCATGTGCTGGCGCCCGACTTGCCGGGGCATGGCGCCCGCCACGCGGAGCGCTTCAGTCTCGATGGCGCCGTCCAGACGATCGTGGACGCGGTGCGCACGGCGCCTCCAGGCCCGCTGTACCTGGCCGGCGATTCCCTTGGCGGCTACACGGCGCAGGCCGCCGCCGCGCACTTGCCGGCGGATCGGCTCAAGGGTCTGGTCCTGGGCGGCAGCAGCCATGCGTTCATCGGTGCGCCGACCATTCCCTATCGTGCCAGGGCCTGGCTGTTCCGCGTGATGTTCGCGCTTGGGGACGAGCGCAAGATGGTCGCCAGGAAGATTCCCGCTGTCCTGAAGGAGTTCGGGATGAACGAGACCGATGCCGCCGCCACCCTCGCCGCCGGTGTGCACATGTCCGCGTTTCCGCAGGCGGTAAACGCACTGTGCGGCGTGGACTTCCGCACCAAGCTGGCCGCCATCGCCCAGCCGGTCTTGTTCATCAATGGAGACCTCGATACCAACCACATTCGCGGCGAGTCGGCCTACACGGCTGCGGCGCGCGATGCCAGGATCGAACGGTTTGCCGGTTGCGAGCATGGTGTCAGCATGCGCCGCAGCGGCGACTATGCGCGCCTGGTGGCGCAGTTCGTACAGCAGACCGGCGGCGGCTCAAGCCCGGCCGCGCACTGAAAACGGGGCCGCCGCGATCCGCGTCCTTGCGGCGCCGATCGCGGCGGCGGCCTGTGGGTTCTCGCGGCAGAACGGGTCCAGGCCGGCCTCTCCCATCGCTTCAATGAACAAGGCGGGCAGCATGGCGACGCTGTCCAGCGGGAGGCCGCGGGCGACGCGTTCGCGCAGCGTCGGCACGATGAAGCCGCTTAATTTGGCGGCGCTGTCGGCCAGCACGCGTGCGACCGTGTCAGCGATGGCGGCACTGGCGAAGCGTTCGAATACGCTGTCGCGGTAGGCTTCCAGGTCGATCGGGCTGGGGCGCAGGCAGTCCAGTACCGCGTCGGTCACGTAGGCATGCGCAATGGCGCGGATGCGGGGATCGGCCATGCAGTCGTGGATATGGGTGTGACCGGCCAGGGCGCCGGCCCACGCGACGCAGCTATGGCTGGCGTTGAGGATGCGGATTTTGGCTTCTTCGTATGGAGCGACAGAGTCGACCAGCTCAACACCGGCACGCGACCAGTCCGGACGGCCGATGCAGAAACGGTCTTCCAGGACCCATTGCCGATAGCGCTCGCAGCTGACCGGCACCGCGTCGTCGATGCCCGTGGCATCCTTGACCCGTTGCAGCAGCGCCGGCGTGGCGCGCGGCGTGATCCGGTCGACCATCGTATTCGGGCAGCTGGTGTTGGCGTCGACCCAGGCGCAGAGCGCATCTTCACCGGTCGCGCGCAAATAGGCGCGCAGGCCGAGGCGTACGCGTTCGCCATTGTGACGCAGATTGTCGCAGCACAGCAGGGTGACCGGCCCGCTCCCGATGGCGCGGCGCGCCGCGAGTATCTGCGCCAGCATGCCGTACAGCACGCCTCCGCTGTCAGGCCCATAGCCGGCCTCGGTCACGGTAAAGGAAATGATCCGGGTATCAGGATCGGCGCCGGTGGCGACCAGGGCTCGCAAGCCCGGCTGGTAAGGCAGGGCGCGGGTGATCGAGGCAATGCGCTGGTAGGCGCGTTGCCCGTCCGGCGCGATCGTCTCCAAAGTGTAGCAGTGGCCCTGCGCACGCAGCGCCGGGGCAGGATCGCCCGGGTCGGCCCGGATATTGCCACTGGCGATAGTCCAGCGGCGGTCGCCCAGTTCATGCAGCGATTGCAGGTAGGCCGCTTGATGGGCGCGGTGAAAGGCGCCAAGGCCGAGATGGAGAATCGTTGGCATAAGCTGTCCGATAGGTTGATGGAGTATTTGCCTAAATAAGCTGCGGCTGGGTAGATTTTACTTTAACATGTATGACAGGTTGAAACTAATTTTCGAGGTGAACATGCTTCATGCCAGCAAATCGGACGCCACCCGCAGCGCCATCCTCGAGCATGCGTTGGAGATTGCCAGCCAGGGCGGGCTGGAATCGCTGACCATCGGCGGCCTTGCCGACGCACTCAGGATGAGCAAAAGCGGCGTGTTCGCCCGGTTCGGATCGCGCGAGACGCTGCAGCTGGCGGTGCTGGACCGCTACCGCCAGCGTTTCGAGGCCCAGGTCATGGCGGTGTCGCTGTGCAGCGAGCCGGGCTTGCCGCGTTTGCGCCGCCTGTTCCGCATGAGCCTGCACCAGGTGAGCTCGGGCCAACCGGCGGGGTGCTTCTATATCAGCTGCGCGGCGGAGTACGACGACCGGCCTGGATCGGTAAGGCACCAGCTGGCCAGCGGCGTGGCGGCATGGCGCGACGCCTTCGAGCTCAGTGCGCGCGAGGCTGTCGGCGCGGGACACCTGGCGCCTGATACCTGTCCGCGCCAGCTGGTGTTTGAAATCTACGCTTTGCTGTTGGCAGCGCAGCACGACCTGCGTCTGCTGGAACGGGGCGATGGCAGTATGCGGGCTGAAGCGGGCTTCCAGCGCATCGTGTCGCGTTGCATGGTCCAGCCGCCGGTGCAGCCGCAGCCGTAACGCCGGCGACGCCTTCCTTGGTCACTGCGCGTAACTGTGGTAATTTAATACAGTTGCCGTTCTTTTAATAAAGACCAAGGAGATTAGATGAGTTTCACCCCATTTTCGCGCCGTAGCTTCATGGCCGGCGCAGTCGCCGCGCTGGCATTACTGCCGCTGGCGCAGGCGCTGGCAGCCCCTTTCGCCTCTGACCGCATCACCGTGCGCACGGTAGGCAGCGGACCGGATGTGGTGCTGATCCCGGGCCTGAATTCCTCGCCGCGCGCCTGGGATTCTACAGTCGCCGCCTTGCCTGGCTACCGCTATCACCTGGTGCAGATCTCCGGCTTCGCGGGCCAGACCACCGGCGGCAACAAGGAGGGCAAGGTGGCCGCACCGGCCGCCGAAGAGATTGCCCGCTACATCAAGGAGTCGCAGCTCAAACAGCCGGCCGTGATCGGTCATTCGATGGGCGGCACCATTGGCCTGATGCTGGCGAGCCGCCATCCAGACCTGGCTTCGCGCCTGATGGTGGTTGACATGGTTCCTTATCTTGGTCCCTTGTTCGCCGGACCGGGCGCAACGCCGGAGCGCGTGGAAGCGATCGCCGACCAGCTTGCGGCCGGAATGCGCGCCGCGACGCCGGCACAGCGCAGCGCACGCACCAATGAGACCATCGCGGGCATGGTCAACAACGAGGCCTTACGTCCCAAGGCGATCGAAGACTCGATGGCGAGCGATCCGGACGTCAGCGTGCGTGCCTACCGTGAGCTGATCGTGACCGACCTGGGTCCGGAACTGGCGAAGATTACCGTCCCGCTTACCGTGCTCTACGTCCAGCCAAAGGCAGTGGCAATACCCGCGGAGCAGTTCGACGCGATGTACAAGGGTATCTACTCGCCAGTGCGCGATGCAACCGTCAAGCGTATACCGGACAGCGCCCACTTCATCATGTGGGACCAGCCGCAACGCTTCCAGGCGGAGGTGAAGGCGTTCCTCCCAGCGCGCTGATACGGTCAGAGGAAATACAGGGCCAGCATGGCGACGATCGTCGGCGGCAATGCGCCGAACAGCAAGCCCGCAAACCCGATCGACTCGTCATCGAAACCGTCGCGCAGGAGGGCGACGCCGGCCGGATTGGGTGCGTTGGCGATCACCGTCAGGCCGCCGCCGGCCACCGCGCCCGCGACCAGCATGTACTTGCCCTGGTCGCTCAGGCCTTCAATCAGCGAGCCGAGGTAGGTCAGGGCCGCGTTATCGGTGATGGCGGTCAGCGCGGTGGCGCCGAAAAACAGCGCGGTCGGCTGCAGGTCCGAGACGATCGGCTGCAGCCACCACTGCTGCATGCCGCCCAGTACGACCAGGCCCGCCAGGAAGAAGCCGACCAGTAAGCCTTCCTTCAGTATCAGCGGGCTCTGGTACTTCTCGTAGGCTTTGGTAAAGCCGATGAAGAACATGAACAGACCCATGAAAATCACCGGGTGGTGCGCAAAGGCGACCACGCAGGCGAGGAAAGCCAGGTGGATGGCACTCACCAATACAGGTATGCGGACAGCGACGGGAGCGTCGGCACCGTCATCCTTGATGTAGCGCCGCATGAGAAAACACACCACGGTCGCATTGAACAGGACAGCCAGCGCTGCCTTCCACCCGAAGTGCGTTGCCATGAACGCGCTATCCCAATCCCAGGCCGACGCCACCATCAGCACGGGTGGGGCCGCAAAGGAGGTGAGCGTGCCGCCCACCGACACGTTCACAAACAGTACACCCAGTGCAGCGTACTTGAGCCACTCGGGCATGCCCTGGTCCTGGCGGAAAATCTGAGGGCCAAGCATCAGGGCGGCCAGGGTCATCGCGGCCGGTTCCGTGATCAGCGAGCCAATCAGCGGCACCAGCGCAAGGCTGAGCCATACCCGCACCAGCGCTGTGCGCAGCGGGCACAGGCGCGCCAGAGCGGCGATGAGCGCGCGTATGGATTCGAGGACGGGTTTGGATGCCGCCACCACCATGATCACGAACACGAACAAGGGTTCGGTGTAGGTCCGGCTTTCAGCATACGCAATCGCCTGCGAACCGCCCGAGACCACGGCCATGACGACGATCAGTACCAGGGCCCACAGCCCGAAGACGACTTCCACTTCGCCAAAGAAATGGAACAGGCCCGCGTGCCGTGGGTACCTGTCGGCCAGGCGCTCAAATGTTTTGGTCGCGAAGGTATGGGCCAAGGCGATGCCGAATAGCACGGCCGCGATGAGATCAATATTGGTCATGAGCCAGCCCCGCGAACGTGGAGCAAGGGGGTAGTGGGGGCGATAGCAAGGGGTTTCATATGGGCGCGAATAAGTAGCGTGGCGGCCCGACCGACGCAATCCCTGCTACACACGGCGTGTGCGCACCCGTTGCCATTATAGTCCATCAGCCTAGCGCCACAAGCGATGCGTGCGTCGTCGGCACCGCCTGGAAAGGGGGCTCTTCACCCCATCGCGCGCCTTGCCCCACGCCGCTGATGTGGTGCGCAACGCGGCCTACATCATCCGTGACGTCCTTTCAGCGCCACCTTGCAGCAGACTTTCCTGAACGGCTACCGCGGCCAGAACCTGCTGGCCGAAGGCTCGGTGCATCGTGTCGATTCGTACTCGCTGCTGGAGCTGAGCGGCGCCTATCAGATCACCAAGAGTCTGAAATTGCGCGCCGGTATCAAGAATCTGCTCGATACCAATCCACCACGCTCGAACCAGCTGTTCAGTTTCTCGGTCGGCTACGATCCGAGCTACACCGATCCGCGCGGCCGCCAATTCTACGGCGCGCTCGCGTATTCGTTCAAGTAAGTCGGCTTGAAACTTCGGTCGGCATGGTTCGCCATGCCAATCGAACGTCCGCTCATCCCCGGCTAGAATTTCAGCGTCACCGGCTTGCCCTCATACGTCATCGACTTCGTCGAGGGCGCCGCGGCAATTGCGGTGGCATTTTCCCGACCCACCACCACAATATTGAGTTTGCGTGCCTTGACCAGGCCCGGATAGCTGCCCTTGCGCGCGCCTATGCGCAGGGTCCGGGCGGCGTCATTCCAGCTCAGTTCATAGGTAGCGTAGCGGCCTTTTTCATAATCGTAGGTCTCGTTGTCATCCTCGTAGACCGTGAAGCTGCCGTCGGCGCCCGGGTAGACACGGATCTCATACGGTGCGTCGGCCGCTTCGGTCGCGTACTGCACCACTGGCCCCATCGGTACGATGGCGCCGGCGCGCACATACAGCGGGAAAACGTCGAGCGGGACATCCATGGTGACGGTCTTGCCGCCCTTGAAGCGTTCATGGGTCCAGAAGTCGTACCAGTCGGTCCCGGCCGGCAGGTAAGTCTGCATGGTGGTATCAGGCTTGCCCACAGCCTTTGCCGCGTTGGCGATCTGCGACGGCGTGCGCCAGGCCAGGCGCAAGTTGCGTTCCGACGTCGCCTGGTAGTACTCCAGCGTGAGCGCCACGCTCTGGCCGCGCTTCAGGCTGACCTTGCTGCCTGCGTAGCGCTTGCCGCCGTCTTTCCAGTCCTCGACTGCGCTCTTGCCGTCGAGGAGCAGGCGAAAGCCGTCGTCGCCTTCCACGCCCACCTCGTACTCGCCATCTTCCGGCGCCAGCAGGGAACCGCTCCAGCGCACCGAAAAGTCGTCCATGCTGCGCAATCCCGCCGGCGGCTCCGCCAGCGGGGGACCCGGCCACTGGAAGTCGATGGTGGCGTCCACCGTGCGGCCCTTGGGCACCTCAAACTGTCGGCCCTCGAAATACTGGCCGGCCAGGCCCGCTTTGCCGTCCGGCGTGCGCAGGGCACCTGCGGGTATGGTAACCGCGGGCGGCGGCGCAATCCGGTACATCTGGCGCGTGACGGGATGGACCAGGAAGGATGGCCCGAAGCCAAAGGCGTCGTTCACATCATGGACGCCGCGGTCATCCGGAAAGTCCATCGGCAGCGCGCGCATCATCGTATAACCGTCGTGGGTCACCTTCCATCCCAGGCTGTAGATGTAGGGCAGCAGGCGGTAGCGCAGGTGGACGGCATCGCGCAGCGCCTTGTACATCGCAGGATCGGATTCCTTGAACAGATAGGGTTCGCGCTCGACATCGGTGCCGTGGATGCGCATGAGGGGATTGAAGGCGGCGTATTGAAGCCAGCGCGCATACAGCTCGCGATACGATGGGTTTTTTTCACCGCCCGCGAAGTCGCCCGAGACAAAAAAGCCGGCCGTATCCTGGGTCCAGTACGGAGTTCCGGTGATGGTGACATTGACGCCGCCGTTGATCTGTTCCTGCAAGGTCTTCCAGCTGGCGCGGGTGTCGCCCGACCAGGATGCGGCGGCGGTCCTTTGTGCGCCGGCCCAGGACGAACGGGTCAGGGTGAACACGCGCTTGTTGCTGGTGGCGCGCTGGCCGTCGTAGGTGCCCTGGGTGGTCATCAGGGAATAGGGGTTGAGGTAGCGCGTGAAGTCGCCCATGGCGTTGCTGCCCAGGCCCTTGATGTCGCGCTCATTGTCGGCGGGACTGTGGGCCGCCGTGCCGACTTCGACTTCGGTACCGTCCATCCACAGCGCATCCACGCCGGCGTCGAGCAGGCCCTGCTTGATGTGCTTGAAGTAGATCTTGCGTCCCACCGGACTGAAAGCGTCGTAGATGCGCGCCTGCTTCGAAATCCAGTGCAGCGGTGCGAAACGCAGCTGCTGCTGATCCAGCTCTTTCGCCAGCACCGTGTCGTTGCCGATCGACGGCCAGATCGACACCATCAGCTTGAGGTGCATGTCATGCAGGGTGTCGGTCATGCCTTTCGGGTCGGGAAAGCGCTCGCGGTTCCAGGTCATGCCGCTCCAGCTTCCGTCCTTGTCGCTGCCCCAGTACTGCCAGTCCTGCACAATATAATCGAGCGGGAACTGCTCCTTGCGGAAGGTGCGCGCCACTTCCAGCAGGCGGTCCTGGGTCTGGTAGCGCTCCTTGCTCATGAAGAGACCGAAGGCCTGCTTGGGATACATCGGTGCGGCGCCGGTCAGGCCGCGGTAGGCGGCAACCACCCCGTCCATGCTGGCGCCGGCCATGAAGTAGTAGTCGACGCCGCCGGGCGCGCTTTCCGCCCACAGCGAAGCTCCTTCGGTGGAATCCTTGAAGCGCATCTTGGAATAGCTGTCCCACAGGATGCCGTAGCGTTCCGAGGACATCATCACCGGAATCACGATGCCGATATTGGTCTGCACCAGCAGCAGGTCTTTGTCGCGGCGGTTCAGCTCGCCTTCGCCGAGGAAGCCGAAGCCGTAGATCGCTTCGTCCGGCTTGAGGGTGAAGGTATTGCTGGCTTCATAGGTCGGCGCGCCGGATACGTCGATCTTTTTCAGGGTCTGCGGCGACGTCTGGTTCTCGCGTGTGTAGACCTTGCCCTTGGCATCGATGAAGGTGAGGGCGCCACTCGCCTTGTCGATCACGATGCGCAGCTGTTTGCTGTCTATCGTCAGGGTGTTTGCCTGTTCGCGCGTTGTGAAAGCGACGGCAGCAGGCTTTCCCGTCACGACGATGCTCGGATGGCGCCAATAGTTGTCTCCGAGCGTGGTGTTCACGCGCACGGTCGCAGGGCCATAGAAAATGATGTTCTTGGTCATGCCGGCGACGCGTATCTGCACGCCACGCTCGATCGGCACATACGAGAAGGTGCTCGCCGCTGCCGGCTGGCCCACTGCCACCAGGTGCCCGTTCGCATCGAGACCCGCTGGCGGCTTTGCGTCAGCCTGAATGGTCATCAAGGCCAGCAGCACGGATGCCGTCAGGATGGTCGGTTTTCGCATGGTCTTCCCTGGTGCGTAAGTACGGTGCCTGACGGTAACCGAATAAGGGCATGATTACCAATACCAAAAATCATGTTGCCGATGACAAAAACGGTATCGGTTAGCGCGCTCACGGTATTCCCAGGACCACTGATAAATCCGGTCGGACGATACCTACACGCGTACGCGGACTTGTCCAATACGTTAGCTGGTCCACAATTTGCATAATGTCAGCTCCGAATGAGAAGCAAAAGGAGCTGTGATGTTGAACAAGGCAGGAGGCCTGGCCATCGTGGTCCACGGCGGCGCCGGCGCAGGGAGGGACCTCGATGATGGCTGCCGCACCGCGGCCAAGGCGGGACTGGACGCCCTGACGTCTGGCGACGATGCATTGAGCGCCGCCGTGGCCGCGGTGGTATCGCTGGAAAATGACACCCGCTTTAACGCCGGCACAGGCGCCGCACTTGGCCTGGACGGCCAGACGATTGAGATGGATGCCTGCGTCATGGATACGCGCGGTGCGCTGGGCGCGGTGTCCTCGCTGCGGGCCGTGAAGAACCCGGTACTGGTGGCGCGCGATGTCGCGCAGACGCCCCATTGCCTGCTGGGCGGCGAGGGCGCTGAACGGTTCGCGCGCAAAATGGGGCATCCGGAGTACCGCGAAGTGAGCGCCAAGGCGCGCCGCAATCACCACGAGATGCTAGAGAGGTTGCGTCATTCTGAACCGGCCATGCCCGGCGAGGACAATGAGGACTTCGCCCGCTTCTGGAACTACGCCCGCTCGCCGCAATTTCTGCAAGGCCGCCCGAGCGACACCGTCGGGGCGGTCGTACGCGACGCCGAGGGGCACTTCGCCGTGGCCGGTTCTACCGGCGGCTCGGCGCCTTCGCTGATGGGCCGGATTGGCGACACGCCCCTGGTCGGCTGTGGCTTTTACGCGGGCGAACACGGCGCCGTGGCCGCCACCGGCATTGGCGAATACATCATCCGCACCACGCTCGCGAGCCGCGTCTATCACTGGATCGCCGACGGCGTCGCTCTCGACGCAGCGCTCAAGCGCGGCGTCGCGCTGATCCCAAAGGATGTCGATGTTGGCCTGATTGCCGTGAGCCGGACCGAGGCCGGCGCATGGTCGAACGCGGCAATGCCGCAAGCGGTGGTGCACCATGACTGAAAGTATTGATGAGACGACCCAGGGCTGCCTGATGATCATCGGCGGCAGTGAAGACCGTGAAGGCGACATGCCGGTGCTGACCCGCTTCGTCGAACTGGCGGGTGGCAAGGAGCAGCCACTCGCCGTGATGACCGCGGCCAGCGAGATTCCCGACGAGGTATGGGCGCAGTACAAGGATGCCTTCGCCCAGCTCGGCGCGCGCAATCTGCGGCACGTGCATCTGGACTCGCCCAAGGAAGGCGGATCGGAAAAGGTGCTTGCGCCGCTGCGCGAAGCGAAGGGCATATTCATCACCGGTGGCGCGCAAAAGCGCCTGATGGAGATGCTGCGCGAGACGCCGGCACTGGACGAAATCCGCCGCGCCTACCGCGAGCGCGGTGCCTGCATCGCCGGCACCAGCGCAGGGGCGTCCGCCATGTCGCGCCTGATGCTGGCCGAAGGCACCTCCCCGCTGGTACCTGAAAAAGGCGCCGTCGAACTCGACTCGGGCACGGGCCTGTCGCCGCACATACTGGTGGACCAGCATTTTGCCCAGCGCGGAAGGCTGCCGCGGCTGTTGTCCGTCATCGCCGAACACTCCGATCTGTATGGGATAGGGATCGACGAGGACAGCGCGCTGGTGGTCAGTCCTGGCCGATGGGTCGAAGTCATCGGCGCGGGCGGGGTGACCGTGGTCGACGGCCGCTGCATGCTCAGTAATATCGCGGAGATCGACAAGCATGCGTCGCCGCGCCTGTTCGACGTACGGCTGCATGTCCTGCCATCCGGAACCCGCTTCGCGGCGGACGCCGTGGAAGGCCCGGCGCTGGCACCCACCCAGTTCACACCATTCTTTAACACCCTCATCGAACGCGAAGACGAAAAATGAAGATCATTCAACAGCGCTTTCTGCGCGGCCCCAACCTGTATTCCGATACGCCTTGCCTGATGACTCTGGTCGACCTTGGGCAGCTTGACGCGCAGTCGACCGTCTCGGTCAGGGGATTCGTGGATCGCCTGCTCGCCATGCTGCCCAGCCTGCAGCAGCACCGCTGCTCGCGCGGCGCGCCGGGCGGCCTGGTCGAACGCATGCGCGAAGGTACGGACTTTGCCCACGTGCTGGAACACGTCACGATCGAACTGCAATGCCTGGCCGGCAGCGAGGTCGGTTTTGGCTTCGAGCGCGAGGTGCGCAGCCAGCCGGGCCAGTACCGGGTCGTGTGCAGCTACCGCTTCGAGCAGGTGGCCGAACAGGCCTTTGCGATGGCGATGCGGGTGGTAAGCGCTTGCGTGAACCATGAAGCGTATGACTTTGCCGCGGCGCTGGCCGAGCTGCGCGAGACCGGCGCCGACTGCGCGATCGGTACCAGCACGGCATCCGTGGTGGACGCGGCAAAGCGGCGCGGCATCCCGGTGATTCGCCTCACCGACACCGCCAACCTGTTCCAGCTGGGCTGGGGCAGCCGCCAGAAGCGCCTGCAGGCCACGGTGACCGGCTGCACCCGGCACATTGCGGTCGATATCGCCAGTGACAAGCAGCTGACCAAGTCCCTGCTGCAGCAGGCGGGCCTTCCGGTGCCGCAGGGCGAGGCAGTGCGCACCATCGAGGCAGCGCTGCGGGTGGCCGACAGCCTGGGCGGTCCGGTGACCATCAAGCCGCTCGATGCCAACCAGGGCAAGGGCGTCACTCCCATGTGCAGCACACCAGCGGAGGTGCGCACCGCCTTTACGCACGCGCGCGAATACGGGCGCCAGATCATCGTGGAGCAGTATCTGAAGGGGCGCGATTATCGCGTGCTGGTCACGGGCAACCAGGTTGCCGCGGCCTCTTGGCGGCGTCCGCCCCACGTGGTCGGCAACGGATCGATGACGGTGCGCCAGCTGGTCGAGCGAGAGAACCGCAATCCCGCGCGCGGCGAGGGCCATACGAATATCCTGACCAAAATCCCGCTCGACGAGATCGCGAAAGACTTCGCCCTCAAGCAGGGCTTCGACCTGGACGCGGTGCCGCCGGCGGGGCGTATCGTGGAACTGCGGGGCAATGCCAACCTGTCCACCGGCGGCACCGCGGAAGATGTCACGGATGTCTTGCCGCCGTCGACCATGCAAATCTGCATCCGCGCCGCCAAGACCATTGGCCTGGACGTGGCCGGCATCGATATCGTCTGCGAAGACATCAGCCGGCCGCTGGCGGCCCAGGGCGGCGGCATCATCGAGGTCAATGCCGCGCCCGGCATCCGCATGCACCAGTATCCATCGAGCGGCACGCCGCGCGATGCCGGCGACGCGATCGTTCAATCCATGTTCGGTGCGGAAAACGGCCGTATTCCGCTGATTGCGGTCACGGGCACCAACGGCAAAACCACGACCACGCGCCTGATCGAGCATGCGGCCCGCAGGACCGGTCTCACTACCGGCATGACCACCACGGAAGGGGTCTACATCAACGGTGAGCTGACCATGGAAGGGGACTGCACCGGCTACCATTCGGCCATGTCCCTGCTGTCTGCGCCGGACGTGGACCTGGCGGTGCTGGAGCAGGCGCGCGGCGGTATCCTTAAGCGTGGCCTGGCATTCGACAAGTGCGACGTCAGCGTGGTGCTGAACGTATCGCCCGACCATCTGGGCATGGACGGCATCGATTCACTTGAGGAGATGGCGATGGTCAAGGAGGTGATCGCCCGGGTGGCTTCGCGCGCGGTGGTCCTGAATGCCCAGGACCGCTTGTGCGTCGATATGGCGTCGCGGCTCGCGCCTGGCGTCGAGGTGATCTACTTCGCGATGGATTGCGACAATCCGGTGCTGGTGCATCACCTGGCGCGGGGCGGCCGCGCGGTCTACCTGCAGTCGCGCATGCTGGTGCTGGCCGACGGCGACAAGCATGAGCCGCTGCTCGACGAACGCGCCATGCCGGTATCGATTAACGGCTATGCACGCTATAACGTGGCCAATGCCATGGCGGCGGCAGCTGCGCTGTTCGCGGCGGGCTTCGACAAGACCACCATCGTCAACGGCTTGAAGACCTTTGTCTCGGACGGAAAAAATAATCCTCTGCGTTCGAATGTATTCGACGTCAATGGCGTCCAGGTCGTGGTCGACTTTGCCCACAACCGCGCGGCCTACGGCGCCCTGGCCGAAATGGCGCGCGGGATGGCCGATGGCCAGATCGTCGGGGTGGTGTCGGTGCCCGGCGACCGGCGCGACAATGACCTGCGCGAGATCGGCCAGGTGTGCGCTGCGGGATTCGATTCGGTGGTCGTCTACGAGTCCGAGAACCGCGGCCGCGCCGAAGGGGAAACGGCGGCCCTGATCCTGGACGGCGTGCGCCTGGCCTGCCACGAACCCGGCCGCGTGCACTGCGTCCTCGATGTGCACCAGGCGATACGCCATGGGCTCAAGCTGTGCAAGCCGGGTGATGTGCTGGTGTTTGGCTGCGGCTCCTCGATCAGTGAGCTGATCGAAGCGGTCCGGCCCGATATGCCGCTGGTGGCGGCGAAAATCACGGCCGAGGTGCACTAGTTCCCGTAACAGCGGGCAGCGCTACGCAGCTTGCGCCGACCGCTATTCTTCTTTGATTCCCTCCTTGGCCGGCGGCTCAGCGTCGTCCATCTCCTTGCGCCGGACGCGCTCCCTGCGGTCGAAACTGAGCGCGAGTACCGCGCGGACAACATGCTCGGGGACGCCGCTGGCGTTCAGGTGCTGCAGCGCGAAGTTTCGGCCCAGCGATTTATGCAGGCGCAGGCCCTCGCCGACAATGCGTGCGGATGTGGTATCAAGGCGGCGTTCGTATTTGCGCATGGGGTGTCTGTGAAGGGTAATGACGCCTGGTATTGCCAAGTATATACAAGCTCCCCCCAGGACGGCAACCTTCGCTCAGCGCCCGCGCAACACAGGCGATTACTTTTTGCCGCCGGTTCTGGCTTTTGGCGCAGTCACTACGGGCGGCTTGGTGGCCTGGGCGACCGCACTGGCGCAGTCCGTATCCGGTACCTTGGTCACATTCACCAGCGGTAAAATGGCCGCCAGTGGCGAGACTGCGGCGAGCGCAATCGCAGCGCCAGCCTTGATGGCGATCGGTTTCTTGTAAGGACCAACGTCCGGATTGGTGAAGGTGCCCTTTGCGTACAGTGGTGTGCGCAAGGTAAAGATGCGGGTTCCCTTGGTCCGCGGGTGGACGTCCAGATTGAGGCGCTCCTGGGCCAGGTCGACGTCGCCGGAGACTTCGATTACGGCATCGTCGGTATCCAGCACAAAACGCTGGATGTGGGCGCGGCCGCTGCGCACGGCGGTTTCGGCTGCGAGGCAGTTCATGTGCACCTGCTTGTCGCCGAACACCTTGGCGGCGATGGCATTGGCCACGTTCAAGCCGGCAATTTCGAGCATGAATTTGCTGACCGAGCCTTCGGTCACCACGGCATTGAGTTCGCCGTTGGAACTGGCGAGCATCGCCGCCACCGCGTTGCCATCGCCGGCAAGGGCGGCGTCGCCATTGACTTCGCCGAAACTGGCCTGCATGGCTTGCAATTTCGGGAACAGCTCGCGGATTTTCAGGTGACGCGCCGCGACCCGGGCCTGGGCATGGATGACCTTCTTGTTGCCGTCCAGGGAGATATTCGAGCTGACCTGTCCGCCCGCCATGCCGAAGTTCAGCGGCGTCAGTTTCAGGACCTTGTCCTTGAGGTGGATGTCGGCAACGATATTTTGCAGCGGGATGGCGTTGGTGCGGACGATGCGCTTGCCCGAGAACTTCACGTCCGCATCCAGCGCACCCCATTTTTCGGTCTTGAACTCATCCACAGGAAGCGCCTTGCCTGGCGGCGGCGCTTTCACTGTGCCCGCCTGCTTTGTTCCGGTCCCGGTATTGGCGCCGACGGACGGGCCAAGGTCGGCCAGACGCAACTGCTGTGAGGCAAGTTCCCCGCGCAGCAGTGGACGGCCCTTGCGCTGGGTATACGCCAGGGTGCCGGCAATATCGCTGGCGCCGACCTTGCCGCTGAATTTCTCGTAAGTGAAAGTCCAGTATCTGTTGTCGTTTTTCTTGCCGAGCAGGCGTCCGTGTGTTTCGTAAGGCGGCGTATCGGGCAGGAGCACACCCGTCAGAGGATAGAGCTCGGCCATGCTGGGACCGGCCAGCTTCATCTGCAAGTCCATGCCGGAGAGTGACTTGGGATCGCTCAGCGTCCCGTTCAGCGCGATCTTGTTGCCCCCGATGTCAGCGCTGGCCTCCAGTGGAAAGGCGGTGTCGGGGTCCGTCAGCGTCAGCACCGCACCAGCCTTGCCGCTGCCGGTGACTGGCGCGTCTTTATAAGTGCCGCCCAGGGTGAAGGCAAGACCGTAGGGTTGGGTGCCTTTCGCCGCCGGCTGCTTGTTGCCGTTGATCGACTTGGCGTCGGCATGCATGTCCAGGCGGATCGCCTCATCGAGGTAGCGCAGGGTGCCGCTGGAGAATGCGAGGCGTCCGATGTCCACTTCCCATTCCGAGGGCCCGTTGTCTTTCAAGGTCCAGGAATTGCTGCCGTCCTTGCGGCGCTGCAAGGCCACCTGGGGGCTGTCCAGCCGCAGGTCGGTGATGATGAACTGCTTCTTTAGCAGGGGCAGCAGGTGAAAGGACACATCCACGCGCTTGGCGGCCGCCATCTGCTTGCCGACCGTACTCCAGGCCGGGTTTGCCATGCGTATATTTTCCGCAGTGACATATGGCTCGGGTACGAGACTGCGCCAACCAGTCTGGTCACGCCCGCTGCGTTGGAATGTCACATCCAGCTTGCCCTCAATCGCGAATGCTCGCCCGGTGGACTCGGACACCTTGCGGTTGATATAGGGGCGCAGCATGTTCCAGTCGAAGAGGGCGAACAGCACAATCAACCCCAGAATCAACGCCAGAACGATGCCGCCCAGTTTGACGGCCTTGGAATGTTTTTTCAAAGTAAGCTCGCTAAGGATGGACGCCTCATGTGGACGGGCTCAGGCGCACAGATGCGCGCCGCACGCCCCAAGCATAGGCCTGTCGCCGCGTTTTGTTTGTTAGGTGGGCAGCATTGCGTGCGAATTTCCGTGTTTGATGTGGGCCGGACCGGCGACACAGCTTCTTGTTGAGAGGTTTTTATATATATCGTACAATCGTCCTTACAATAGCAAGAAGGAGACAATATGAAACGACGTCAGCTGTTAAAGCACCTGGGCGCAGCCATTCCGGCCGCCGCACTGACCAGATACACCCTGGCTGCCGATGCGCTCGCACCGGCCGGACAAGCCGCCATCGCCAGCGGTCCGTTCACCCCGGACTTCAATTCCCTGGCGACCTACCAGACCCCGGACTGGTTTCGAAATGCCAAGTTCGGCATCTGGGCTCACTGGGGGCCGCAATGCGAGCCGGAGTTCGGCGACTGGTACGCGCGCGGTATGTACGAAGAGGGCAGTGATGCTTACAAGTACCATGTGCAAAAGTACGGCCATCCGTCGGTCTTCGGCTTCAAGGACGTTATCCACCAGTGGAAGGCCGAGCGCTGGGATCCGGACCGCCTGGTGGCCCTGTACAAGCAGGCGGGTGCCAGGTACTTCATGGCGCTGGCCAACCACCATGACAACTTCGACCTGTACAACAGCCGCCACCAGCCGCAGTGGAACTCCACCAGGATCGGTCCGCGCAAGGACCTGATTGGCGGCTGGAGCAAGGCGGCCCGCGCCCATGGCCTGCGCTTCGGCGTGAGCGTGCATGCCGCGCATGCCTGGACCTGGTACGAGACCGCGCAGCGCGCCGACAAGAAAGGTCCCTACGCCGGCGTGGCGTACGACGGCAAGCTGACCCGCGCCGCCGGCAAGGGCAAGTGGTGGGAAGGGATCGATCCGCAAGCGCTGTATGCGCAGAATCACGCGCCGGGAAAGAACTCGGAAAACGGCGGGACCGTGCATGCGCAGTGGAACTGGGGCGGAGGCGCTTCTGTCCCGGACAAGGCTTACTTCGACAAGTTTTTTGCCCGGACGCGCGACCTGATCGACTCGTATGATCCGGACATGGTGTACTACGACGATACCGTGCTGCCTTTGTGGCCGGTGAGCGATGTGGGACTGCGCCTGGCGGCCCACATGTACAACCGCAGCATCGCAAAGAAGGGCAAGCTGGAAGCGGTCATCAACGGCAAGATCCTCGATCCGCAGCAGCGCCGTGCGATGGTGTGGGATATCGAACGTGGCCAGAGCCACCAGATCGAGCCGCTGCCGTGGCAGACCTGCACCTGTATCGGCAGCTGGCATTACGACCGCCGCATCTACGACAGGAAGGGCTACAAGAGCGCGCAGACGGTGGTGCATACCCTGATCGACGTGGTCAGCAAGAACGGTAACCTGCTGCTCAATGTGCCGGTGCGCGGCGACGGCACCATCGACGATCAGGAGCAGGCCATCGTGGAGGAGATCGGGCGCTGGATGGCGGTCAACAGCGAGGGCATCTACGATACGCGGCCATGGGCGGTGTTCGGCGAGGGGCCGGTGATGGGGGATGTCGTGCCTCTGTCGGGTCCGGGCTTCAACGAGGGCAAGAGCAAAGCGTTTTCGTCGGCCGACATCCGCTTTACCAGCAAAGGTGATGCTGTGTACGCTTTTGTGATGGGGCGGCCCGCTGCTGCCACGGTCACGATCGCTTCCATGGGAACTGGCAGTGGGCATCTTGCCAGGCCCGTTGCCAGGGTCGAGTTGCTCGGTTCCGGACGCGCGCTCACGTTCCGCCAGACGGAGCAGGGCCTGGTAGTGACAATGCCGGCCGAGTTGCCCGAGCTTGCCTATGCGAACGGGCTGAAAATCTCTTGAGAGATAATCGAGCACCGAAGTCGGCAACGTAGGGCGGAAAGGCGCAGCGCCTTCCGCCGTGCCACGGTTGAGCCGCGCACAGATTATCCGTAGCACGTCGGAAAGCGGCTTCGCCTTTTCCGACCTGCGGACGCGGCATCGTCTTGCTCAACTTGACCAACGAGGTGTTCGCGCAGACAATCGGCAACACGTCTTCCGTTTGCTCTTTCCAGAGGTCTTATGTCGCAGGTCGATTTGCAGCGTATTGCCGACTACATCATGCCGCCATTTCCGGCGCGCGCTTCGGATCTTGGCTTTCTGTTCGGAACGCGCCACGGCGTGCCTGAGTTTTGCGAAGCAGCGCATGGGCTGTGGCAGAACGGCATGTTCAAGCGTTTACTGGTCTCGGGTGGGCGGACCGGTGCATCGCCCCTGGCTGAGGCGGACGAGATCGGAGAACGGCTGGTGCGCCTGGGTATGCCGGAAAGCGCACTGATACTGGAGACCGAGGCCACCAACACCGGCGAGAATGTGCTGTTTGGACGGGCCAGGGTGGCGCAGGTAATGGACCTTGCATCCGTCAAGAGTGTAATCGTCATCGGCAAGATGTGCTCGACCCGGCGCTACCTGATGACCTTGCAACGGCATTGGCCGGGTTTAAGCTTGTCGGTTTGTCCCATCAACTATTTCGGCATTCCAGACGAGCGCTGGCACGAGCACGCGGAGTTTCGTGCGCGCGTGCTCAGCGAATTCGACAAGATCCCGCTTTACCTGGCGGACGGCTTCCTCGAAGAGATCGGCGGCGAGGGCTGGAACGCCGCGCCGGCGGGCCTGGCGCCCCACAGCGCATAAAACAGGATGTAGAGCTCGCAGACCACCGTCAGCAGGAAGGACAGTTGCAGGCCGAAGCGGTCGGCCAGCCAGCCCTGCACCACCACCAGCGCGCCGCCGGCGATGGCCATGATCAGCAGGCCGGCGCCGTCCTCGGTGCGGGGACCCAGGTCCTTGATGGCCAGGGTGAAGATGGTCGGGAACATCACCGAATGGAACAGGCCGACCGACACCAGCGCCCACATCGCGAGCGCACCGGTGCTGAAGGTGGCGACCAGCATCACCGCGCCGGCGCCGATGCTGGCGCCGGCCAGGACCAGCTCCGCCTTCACCGTGCGCATGAGGGCGCTGCCGACGAAGCGCCCGACCATCATCCCGCCCCAGAGCAGAAACAGATAGTGGGACCCAGCTTCGTGGGTGAGGTTGCCGATGTCCGGCTGCGACACGAAATTGATGAACAGGTTGGCCACGCCGATCTCGGCGATCAGGTAAATGAAAATGGCCGGAATGCCGCATACCAGATTGCGGTGGCGCCACAGCGAGTGACTGCTGCGCGCCGCGTGCAGAGTGGCCGCTCCTGGGGTTGCCATCATCGGCATCGGAAAACGGGCCACGACGGCAGCCAGCAGCATCAGGACAGCGGCCACGATCAGGTAGGGTAGTTGCACGGACTGGGCGTCGGCCAGGCGCTGGGCCTGCGTCAGCACAGCACCGGCATCGGCGGTGCCCGAGGCTGCGCGTCCCAGGATCAGATAGCCGCCGAACAGCGGCGCGAACATGGTGCCAAGCGAATTGAAGGCCTGCACCAGGTTCAGGCGTGCCGGGGCGGAGTGCGCCGGCCCGACTACGGCAACGTAGGGATTGGCCGCCACCTGCAGCAAGGTGATCCCGCAGGCGATGACGAACAGGGCACACAGTGTCAGGGCAAATGAAGGCAACTGGGCGGCGGGCACCATCAGCAAGGCGCCGAAAGCCATAATGCCCAGGCCGGTGACCAGCGACTGCTTGTAGCCGACCCGCTCGATCAGCCGGGCGGACGGGATGGACGCCACGAAGTAGGCAATGAACCAGACCGACTCGATCAGGGTCGTTTCAGTGTAATTCAGGTCGAAGACACTGCGCAGGTGGGGCAGCAGCGTGTTGTTGATCACCGTGATGAAGCCCCACATGAAAAACAGACTGGTGAGCAAGTACATGGTGGACCTGGCGTTGGGCGCAGCGGCCTGCGGATGCGGCAGCGGCAGCGCCGCGTTGGCGGAGGATGGGGGAGTGGGCACGTTTTTCCTTTTCTGGCGTTGTATGGCAACAGTTGGCTCCGCGTGCGGACCAACACTGCCAGCCCATTCTGCAAAAAGCGGAATGCGGCGACTACTCCAATAATGCGCAACCGCGAAACAAAATTGATGAGAGAAGATCGTTGCGGCTGCTGGTGAATATCGTGATTGCGCGTACTTACTGAAGCCTGCAGAATCGGAGGTATGCAACCCATTACCGCCAGAACCACTCTCTGCGCCGCCTTGTTCACCACTGCCGCTGCCGTGTGCGCACACGACGCTGGCAGGACGCTTCAGCCCGACCAGTCGCAGGAACAAGCGCGCGCCAAGCTCGGGCGACCGGTGGTGCTGGCGCCTGACGACGTACGTTCTTTTGCCGCACCGCCTGACGGCTTCGCCGACGCGCCCCCGGGCGTGGCGCGGGGGCGGGTGGAAGAGTTCGCTTATGACTCGCCCGTGACCGGTACCACGCGCAAGGCCAGTGTCTACCTGCCCGCCGGCTTTTCTGCGCAGCGGCGCTATCCGGTACTGTATCGGCTGCATGGGATTGGCGGTACCTAGGATGAGTGGCGCGGCTATGTGCGGGCACCGGCGGTTCTGGATCAACTCTTCGCCAGTGGTAAGGCGGTGCCAATGATTGTCGTCATGCCGAACGGGCGGGCGCTGGCGGATGACCGTCCGCCGCCTGGCGATCAAGCGTTCACGCCGGCCCACATCGCCGGTTTTGCCAAATTCGAGAGTGAGTTGCTGGGGACCTTGATCCCGGCGATCGAAGGCCGATATCCGGTCATGGCGGAGCGCCGCCAGCGCGCTATCGCGGGGCTGTCGATGGGGGGAGGGCAGGCGCTCAATGTTGGCCTCGGCCATCTGGAGACGTTCGCGTGGGTGGGCGGTTTTTCTTCGGCGCCCAACATGAAGCCGGTCGCCGAGCTGTTGCCCGACCCTGCAAGAACACGCGGCCAGTTGCGGCTGCTGTATCTATCGTGCGGTAACAAGGATGGGCTGATCAACCTGTCTCAGGACCTGCATGCTTATCTTAAGCAGAATCAGGTGCCGCATGTGTGGCACGTAGATGAATTCGGCCATGATCGCGAGAGCTGGGCCGAGAACCTGTATCACTTCGCGCAGAAACTGTTCAGGTAAGGCGGAACTGCGCACCAATTGGACCCTGGTGGTTTGGAGCCCACTTGTCAAACTCAGGGCGTCAAGATAGTGAAGCTCTCGGCTATGGCATATCCTGGCTATTGCGGATAGAGAACGGTGGGGCCTATCGCTTAGCATCCTCCTCGAAAATGGCCAGGTCCCATGGTGCCAGTGTGATCCTATCACCCGCCGCAATGCGGCGAGTCGTCAGCAGATCCATACCCGCTTTGTGCCCATACTCGAAGCTGACTTCCTTGCCCGAATAATTGAAGTAATAGTGAACCGCCCGGTTAAACCCATTCGTGCCACTGCGCTGATGCACATTCGGCGGCAGCTTCTGGTTGGGCCCGATCAGTCCGATTTCTTCCAGCGCGGCGCTGAGCACCGCCTTTTGCAGTTTGTCCGACAGGTAGGTACCTTCATAAATCACCTTGCCCGCGCCGAACTGGTTGGAGGTGATCGCCGGCCAGCGACCGAAGAAGGGATGGTCGTACCAGGCCAGGGCCTTGGCGCTATCGAGCTGCAGGAACTCCGCCCAGTACGAAACTTTGTTGTCGGCACCGACCTGGTACGGGTCGCCCTTCAAGGCGAGTGGCTGGGCCAGGTTGGAGAATTCCTGGTAGTGAAAGCCCAGCGCTTCGCGCAGCGGCCCGGGTGCCATGGTCCAGCGCACGGCCGTGTTTTCGTTGGTGAAGCCGCTCTTGAAGGTCATCACGACCCGCCCGCCCTTGCGCACGTAGTCGGTGATGCGCTTGAGCAGGGCATCGTCGGCCACGTACAGGGACGGGACGATCAGCAGCTTATAGGCTGAAAAGTCGCCCATCTCGGGAAACACGAAGTCGGTGCCGACATTCATGTCGTACAGCTGGCGGTGAATCTGCCTTACCTGCGAACCGTAGTCGGCTTTGGTGCTGTTGCCGCCCCATTGCGACTCTTTCGCGAAGGGCATGTCGTTGATGGCGTTGAGGGAGTCGCGGCTCCACAGGATGGCGACGTCGTTGCGGATCTTCAGATTCGCCAGGCGCGGTCCGATCTTTTGCAGCTCACGCCCGGTGCGGCTCATTTCAGCATAGGCGCGGTTCGGCTCCATGTCATGCGAGAGCACGCCTTTCCAGTAGGTCTCCTGATTGGCGTGGATCGAGGCCCAGTGCCAGTATTCGACCATGTTGGCGCCGTTCGAGAGGTGGGTATAGACGTCTTCCCGGAACTGGCCGTCATACGGTGGATACTGGAAGGACGAGCTCCAGTCCGTGCTCTGGGCATTGGTCTCGGTTACCAGGAAGTTGCCGCGCTTGAGGGAGCGCGTGAAGTCGGCCTGCAAGGTCTGGTCGGCGCCGTTGTAATGCTCGCGCTGGCCCCAGTAGTAGATGTTGACCGCGGGGACATCGAGCGCGCGCGACACGGCTTCTTCGTTGACATCGCTGTGCATGGAACCGGCGAAGTCGTGGGTGACAAACTGGCGCGGACCGGCCGATTCGCGGATCAGGTTCGACTGCCAGGTAAGGAAGTCGGTCACGCGCATCTGGTTCCAGCGCGACCACTCGAGCTTGTAGCCGGTGCTTTGGGCGCCGTCCGGACGCGGCAGGTCCACCCAGCTGTGCAGGTTCTGGCCCCAGTAATTCAGGAACCATGCCTTGCTGAGGTTTTCCGGCGTGCCGAACTTCTTTTCCAGGTGGTGCTGGAAGCGCACAAAGACGTCATCGTTGGCGGCGCCGTAGCTGCCGGTCTCATTGTCGACCTGCCAGCCGATCACATTCGGGTTGTCCTTGTAGCGCGCGGCGATTTTGCGGATCAGACGTTCGGCATGGAAGCGGTAGGCGGCCGAATCGGTATTCATGTTCTGGCGCATGCCGTAGGTGTTCTGGGCCCCGTTGAACTTGCGGGCCAGGATTTCCGGATTCTGCTTTGCCATCCAGGCCGGAATGGAATAGGTGGGGGTGCCCATGATGACCTTGATCCCGGCCTTGCCCATGGCATCGACAACGCGGTCCATCCATGCGTATTCGAAGCGCCCGTCTTCGGGTTCCCACAGGCTCCAGGTCGATTCGCCCAGCCTGACCACGTTGAAGCCGGCCGCCTTCATCATCGCCACGTCCTTGTCCAGCCGCTCGTAAGGCATGTACTCGTGGTAATAGGCGGCGCCGTACAGAACGGTGGGGAATTCGGTGGCCGCGCTGGCCGGGGACTGGGCGCTGGCCGCTGCGCAGGCGCCAGCGGCGATGGCGCAGGAGACGGCGTACGTCAAGGCGTATGAAAGCAAGGACTGTTTAAGCATGCAAGTGTCTTCCTGGTGTTTTTATTTTGTGAGCAGGGCGATTGTGCGGACCATCGCGGCGCCGGCGCAATTGAGAAAATCACCGATGTGGGTATCGATTTGTCCTGAATCGCTGGAAAGTGACTGAGCAGGACGGGCCGGGCATGCAGCGTTGCTGGGGGTGCTGCTATGATGACGGCGCCCGGGCGCGGTAAGATCCGGTCCGCTAAGTCCTGTAATCAAAAATATAATAGATGCAAGAGTTCTATAAAAAGGCACTGCTCGTTTTCATTTTCCTGGTGGTCGCGGACGCGTTGCTGGCGGCCGTCCTGGTCCACCAAAGCTACCTGTCGCTGTCTCTGCTGCCGGTACAGAAAGCGGGTCTGCCCTGGCACTACGCCAGCTACGCCGATGTGGTGACCGGAGGAACCTCGACGATCCGTGTCGATGAGGCCGGGCGTGAGCGTCTGCGTTACGATTTTCGGCTGACGCCGGCGGCAAGCTATCCCTTCGTATCGGCAGAACTGTTCATGGAAGACGGCAAAGGCAAGCCGGGCCTGGTGGACTGGTCGATGTATTCGCACGTGAGCTTCCTGGCCAAATGCGCGCCCGCCAACTCGATGGCACTGGTCATCTCGACCTTCGACGACAAGGTGTCCCGCCCCGGCGAGTCGCAGACCTATAAATCGCCCGGCACCTACTTTTCGTGCAGTGAAAACGGCGTCCCGGTGTTGGTCGATATGAACCGGCTCATCATACCGGAGTGGTGGTTGCTGTCGATGAAGCTGGACCTGGCTGACCAGGGCTATACGCTGAACAAGGTGTCGAAGATCGTCTTTGGCACCAGTGCCAACAGCCCGCGCAATGTGGATTCCCGTATTGAAATCAGTGCGTTGACCTTGCACGGGCGCGATTACCGGTATATCGCTGCCCTGGCGTTTCTCTTGCTCGGAAGTTTGCTTGGATTCGGCATCTGGTATGTCCGGGTCCATTCCCGGACCTTGATAGCGAGCCTGGATTCGAGGCTGAAAAAAGATCTGGCGATGGTGGCGTATCGCCAGCTGACCCTTGAACCGTACAAGGACAAGGAAAAGGCTTCCGTTCTGCGCTTTATCGCCACCAATTACACCGACGCCGCACTGGATCTCGACAGGGTCGTGAACGGAACCGGAGCAAATCGCAATAAGGTCAATGAGGTGCTGAAAACAGAACTTGGCATGACTTTTACCAGTTATTTGAATAAGCTGCGGTTAACTGAAGCAGCCAGGTTATTGGCCGAGAAACGCGCGGCGACGATCGCCGAAATCGCGTATTCGGTCGGCTATGCGAATGTGTCGTATTTTAATAAACTGTTCAAGGAAGAATACGGCTGCACGCCGAAAGCCTTCCGCTCACACGCCACCGTCCCCGCAGCGTCCGCCGGCGCCTCGCCGCCCGTTCTGTCCCATCCTTCCGCGTGAACCCCTGAACAGAGCACTGCAATTTCTGCAGTAGTCCTCGCAATTTCTGCATATTGATAGAAGTTCCCCTGCCGGCGTTACTGCCGCACAGGCTGCTTCTCCTATGCTTGTCGCACGGGTCCATGTTCGCCATGGTCCTTGCGTCCTGCCTCAAATGACGTGCCCCGGCGATGGGCCGCATTGTGCCTGACAATAAAAAGCAGCAATCCGGAGGAGACATGAAAGTCACAAAAACGCAGCGTATTGCCTTGCTGTTCAATGCGAATAAAATGTTCGATCGCGAAGTAATTACTGGTATCGCGGCCCATTTGGGAAGCAAGCGCACCGCCTGGGATTTATTTCTCGAGGAAGATTTCCGTGCGCGCCTGACGGGCATTGAAAACTGGCAGGGTGATGGGATTATTGCCGACTTTGATAACCCCGCCGTGGCCACGGCTTTGTCGCGCTGCACAATTCCGGTCATCGCGGTGGGCGGTTCGTATGCCGACGATAATGAATATCCCGCCGGCCTGCCTTATGTCGCGACCGATAATTTTAAACTCGTCAAACTGGCGCGCGAACACCTGATCGACAGCGGCCTGCACCGCTTTGCCATGTTCAGCCAGCCCGAGTCCACGGAAAGCCGCTGGGCGCTGGAACGCGAAAACGCGTTTCGCACCCTGATGCGGGAAGATAAGACCGAAGCCGAGATCTTCCGCGGCAGCGCCACCTGCGCCTCGTCCTGGAACGACGCGGTCCAGAGCCAGATCGACTGGCTGCGCAGCCTGCCCAAGCCGATCGGCATCATCGCCGTCACGGACGCCCGCGCGCGCCAGTTGCTGCAAGCCTGCATCACGGCCGGCATCCAGGTGCCGGAGCAGGTGGCGCTGGTCGGCATCGACAACGACCCGCTGGTGCGCGCGCTGAGCCCGATTCCGCTCAGTTCCGTGATCCAGGGTGCGCAGGAGATCGGCCGTGCCGCCGCACACCTGCTGGACCAGATGCTGCACGGCGCCCGCTTGCCGCGTACCCGCATCCTGGTGCCGCCGGCCGGCATCAACGCCCTCGCCACCAGCCAGCATCTGCCGGTGCGCCGTCCGCACGTGATGCGCGCCCGTCATTTCATTCGCCAGCACGCCTGCAAGGGCATCAAGACGGAACAGGTGGCCGACCATGTGGGCATCTCGCGCTCGTCGCTGGAAGCGCATTTCAGGGAGGAGCTGGGGTGCAGCGTGCATGATGTGATCCTGCGTTTCAAGCTCGGCGCGGCCATGGCGGGCCTGGACCGGGGCGAGCGCAGCATCGCCGACCTGGCGCTGCGCTGCGGGTTTAACAGCAGCCAGTACATGTACTCCGTGTTCAAGCGCGAACTGGGATGTACGCCCGGCGCTTACCGCGACCGCGCCTACAGCGATGCGTGAAGAGGGGCGGCACTGGACGCACAGGGGATACGGTAAAATGGGCGCTTGTCCTTTATATATGATCGCCTCAAGGGGCGGCTCGCTTACCCCATGGCCAGACCTCCCACCGTCTTCAAGCGCAGCGCCAATTTACTGCTCGAGCATATCGCGGCGCACGTGGCGATCGGGGACAGCTTGCCCACCGAGCAGCAGATGGCGGAGCTGGTAGGCGGCAGCCGTACTGCGATCCGCAGCGCGCTGGTATATTTCGATACCCAGGAGCTGATCAGCGACCTGAAGGAACGGCGCCTGCTGCGCAAGCCGCGCCGCAAGGACTACTTCGACATCGCCGATTTGCAGAGCGGGGCCGACCGGGTACGCCAGGTGCTGATGGACCGCATTTACCACAGCGACCTGCCGCCCGGCGCCGAGTTTTCCGAAGCCGAGCTGTCGCGCGCGGCCGGGGTCAGCACCATCAGCGTGCGCGAATTCCTGATCGAGTTTTCGCGCTACGGGCTGATCGAGAAAAAGCCGCACGGCGGCTGGCGCCTGTGTGCATTCGACCGCTCCTTCGCGATGGAGCTGGCCGATGTGCGCCAGATGTTCGAACTGGCCGCGATCGAACGCCTCGGCAGCCTGCCGCCGGACGATCCGGCCTTTGCGGCCCTCGACGAACTGATTGTGCGTCATGAGCAGTTAGGTTCCGTCATGCCGGCGCGGCACAAGGACTTTCCGGCGCTGGACCGCGACTTCCACACGTTTTTGATCGGGCTGCTGAACAACCGCTTCGCTCAAAGTTTCTATGACATCGTCTCGCTGGTCTTCCACTACCACTACCAATGGGACAAGGGCCAGGAAATGTCGCGCAACCAGTACGCGGCCCACGAGCACCTCGATATCCTGCGCGCGCTCGCGCGGCGCGACATCACGGGCGCCCTGGCGGCGATGCGCATCCACCTGAACTCCTCGCGCAGCACCTTGCTGCAGGCGATACGCACGAAAGAGAACCGGGTACACGCCGGCTGACACGGCAAGCGTCCACGTGCCACAGGCCGGACGCTACGGGAAACGACATGCAAAGAATGGGAATGGTCATCGGCATTGCGGCCGAACGAATCGCTGAGTACAGGGCACTGCACGCGGCCGTGTGGCCCCGGATACTGGCCGTACTGGGCGAGGCGCAGGTGCGTAACTACACAATTTTTCTGCGCGAACCGGAGAACCTGCTGTTCGGCTACTGGGAGTATCATGGCAGCGATTTCGATGCCGACATGCTGCGCGTCGCTTCGGATCCGGAAACCCAGCGCTGGTGGACCTTCTGCGCACCTTGCCAGGTGCCGCTCGCCAGCCGCGCCGCCGACGAACACTGGGCCATGATGGAGCCGGTCTTTCATATGGATTGACCTTGGGGCTTGACCTCGGCCGCCACATTCAATCAAGGGAGAATTTTTAGATGAGTACACTCAAGCTGCCGACCTACGACGACGTGGTCGCGGCGGCCGCGCGTATTGCCGGCAGCGCTAACCGCACCCCCGTGCTGACCTCACGCACGGTCGATGAGCAGTTCGGCGCGCAGCTGTTTTTCAAGTGCGAGAACATGCAGCGCATGGGCGCCTTCAAGTTCCGCGGCGCCTTCAACGCATTGTCCAAATTCAGCGCGGAACAGCGCCGTGCCGGGGTGGTGGCTTTCTCGTCAGGGAACCATGCGCAGGCGATCGCGCTGGCCGCCAGGCTGCTGGGCATGCCCGCCACCATCGTCATGCCGCAGGATGCGCCCGCCGCCAAGGTAGCCGCGACCAAAGGCTATGGCGGGAACGTGGTGATGTACGACCGCTACACGGAAGACCGCGAGCAGATCGGCCGCGACCTAGCGGACAAGCACGGCTTTACCCTGATCCCGCCTTACGACCACCCGGATGTGATCGCGGGCCAGGGCACGGCCGCCAAGGAACTGTTCGAAGAGGCCGGGCCGCTCGACGCCTTTTTTGTCTGCCTGGGCGGCGGCGGTCTTCTGGCCGGCTCCGCGCTGGCTACGCGCGCCTTGTCGCCGCAGTGCCGCTTGTACGGGGTGGAACCGGAAGCGGGCAACGACGGACAGCAATCCTTCCGCTCCGGGAGCATCGTGCACATCGACACGCCCCAGACCATCGCCGACGGCGCGCAGACCCAGCACCTGGGGCAGCATACTTTCCCGATCATCCAGCGCGATGTGGACGACATCCTGACCGTATCCGATGAGGAGCTGGTGCAGGCCATGCGCTTTTTCGCCGAACGGATGAAGATCGTGGTCGAACCGACCGGCTGCCTGGGCTTTGCGGCCGCGCGCAATATGCGGGAGGCCTTGCGCGGCAAGCGGGTGGGCATCCTCATCAGCGGCGGCAATATTGACCTGGCGCGCCTTGGTGGCTTTCTGGCAGGCTAAGTGGCGGGCTGAGCTGTTGGCCGATTACGTCGCCCCGCTTACAGGGACGACCTGCCAACACTTTCCTGCTTGCCCGGCAGCGCGTGCTAAATCTGCGCCTTCACTTGGCGATTTTCACAATGCCGCCGGCGTGCCGGGCGAGGCATACTGGCTTTCGCAAACTATGTGAAAGAAGCCGTATGTCTAATCCTGTTCGTATCGCCGCCATGTGCACGGCGCTCAGCGCCGTTGTTGCGCTGAGCGCCTGCGCCGGCAGCGCTCCTGTCACCGCGGTGGCTGGCCCCGTACTGGCCGCGCCGCTGCTGCCGCAGGCCGGCAACCCGCTGCACGCGGAACTGCGCTCCTATGCCAGCTGGCTCAGTAAAAGTGCCGATCCCGCCGCGGCCCTGATTGCCGACCGCGCACTGGCCGATAACATCGTCAGCTGGCAAATGCCGCACGGCGGCTTCTACAAGCTGCCGGCGTGGTACGCGGCCAGGTGGGACGGCAGTACGGCGCGTTCGCATTGGCTGGGCGAAAACAAGAAGGAACTGGGCACCATCGACAATGGGGCGACCGTGGCCGAGATCATGGTGCTGGGCGACCTGTATGGCCGCACCGGCAACGCCGCCTACCGCGACAGCGCGCGCCGTGCGCTCGATTTCCTGTTGACGATGCAGTATCCGTCCGGCGGCTTCCCGCAGGTGTACCCCTCGCGCGGCGCAAACAGCTATTCGAATCAGGTCACCTTCAATGACAACGCCATGGTGCGCGTGCTGGCCTTGTTCGCGCACGCAGCCGAGGGCAAGGCGCCGCTCAGCGGCGATCTGTTTTCGGCGCAGCAGCGCGCGCGCCTGGAACCGGCGCTGGCGCGCGCTACCGATTTCATTCTGAAAGCGCAGATTGTGCAGGATGGGGTCCGGACGGTGTGGTGCGCCCAGCACGATCCGGTCAGCTACGCGGCCGTCGGCGGGCGCTCCTTCGAGCTGCCGTCCAGGAGCGGCCAGGAGTCGGTGCTGATCGTGGCGTTCCTGATGAGCCGTCCGCAGACGCCGGCGGTGGCCGGTGCGGCCAGGGCGGCCATTGCCTGGTACCGGCGCAGCGCCGTGCAGCTCAAGGATGTGGCTTTCGATCCGCGCTCGACCAGGGCAGCAGGTATCTCGCCGTTTGTCGCCAGTCCCGGCACCACCACCTGGTACCGCTTCTACGACCTGGCCACGGATACCGGTTTTTTCAGCGGCCGCCTGCCGACCGACAAGACGCCCGGCGTGGGCAAGCAGTACGACATCATGAAACTCGGTGCGGAAAGCCGTTATACGTATCAGTGGGGCGGCCCGTATGGTACGCGCCTGTTTGCGTATTCCGACCGGGTCGGATATTGAGCTGGCGCGAAGCTAGGCGCTCCCCAGGCGCTCCACATCGAGTATCGAGAGCGCCTGCGAGAAGTCGAGGGAGCGCACCGAGTTATCGAGCGAGTCGAGTGCATCCTGGTCCAGCATCTGGGCGATGAGCGGACGTATTTGTTCATACAGCAGCAGGGCGTGCATGTTATGACGCTCCAGCAGCGCGATCAATTCCTGTAGCTGGCCTTGATCGGCCTGCGGGCGTAGCGCGTCCGTTACGGCGGGCGTGCGCTCCTGCTGCTGCAGCCAGGCGCTGGCCGCCTTCAGGGCGGCGTCGAGCTCCCGCCGCACCTTCGAGACCAGTTCCGCAGGAGCCGGATCGTTACCGTCAGCGAGGAAGCTTTCGAGTGCGAGCGAGGCGTCCACGAAACGCCTGGCGCCGAGCGCGCCGACCGTTCCGCGCAAGCCGTGCAGGATGGCCGCGGCCTCGGTCGGTTCATCGGCTTGCAGATGCCGCTCAGCCTGGTCGAAGCGGGCCATGGCCGTCATGCTGACGCGTTCGATCATGTCGAGCATGGTGCGCCGCTGGTGCGAAGCGGGCTCGCTCAGGGCCAGCAGGGAGGTGGCATCGAACACGCGCGATGCCGGGAACTGCTGCGCTGTTTCCGGCGGCGCTATCGGAGCGCGCCGCTGCGGCAGGTGCGCGCAGATCGTCGCCAGCATCGTGTCGTGCTGTATGGGCTTGGCGATAAAGCCTGCCATGCCGGCTTTCGCGCAGCGCTGTTGTTCACCCAGCGAGACGCCGGCACTGATGGCGAGCACCGGAACGGTCAGGCCGAGCCGCTCGCGGATCAGCCTTGTGGTGGCAAAGCCGTCGAGCCCCGGCATCTGGAGGTCCATCAGGATCAGGTCGACCTGGACACCGCCTTGGGCAAGCGCCTCGAGGGCGGCCTCGCCGCCGTCGGCCACAGTCACGCTCGCGCCGTCGTGTTCGAGCATGCTGCACGCCAGCACACGGTTGAGTTCATTGTCGTCGACGACGAGCAGGTGGATGCCGGCCAGCGCCGCGCCGCCTGCCGCAGCCTGGCGCCGCGCCTGTGTCGCGGGGGCGACGTCGGCCGGCGTGAGCGCGCCGCGCAGGCTGGCACTGGTCGGAGGAGACAGCACGATGGCCGCCTCCGGCATGTCGGCCCCCTGTGCCAGTGCGACCAGGCGCTCGGCTGCGGACATCAGCACGATGACAGCTACCTTGCCCGTGTCCGCGCTGGCGTGCAGCTGCGCGGTGATGTCCATGCGCTGTGCCGGCGTGACCCCGGGCGCGAACACGATCCCGGCCAGCCCGCGCAGGGTGTCAGGCCGCTCGCCCACCGCTTCCGGCGCGACGACCGAAGCGGCCGCAAAGCCCAGCGTTTCCAGCAGATAGCAGGTATAGTCGCCGACGCCGCCAGCCGCACCGATGACGAGCACCCGCTGGCGCGGGGCCGCTGCGGCGGCGCTGTCGTCAGGCAAGGCCTTCAAGGGAAGCTCGAAGGTAAAGCTGCTGCCCTTGCCGACTTCGCTCTCCAGCGAGATCCTGCCGCCCATCAGGTCTGCAATGCGGCGGCAGATGGCCAGCCCCAGGCCGCTGCCGCCGTAGCGGCGCGCGGTCGAGGCGTCAGCCTGCGAGAAGGGCGAGAACAGATGCTCGATGTCCTTGGCGGCGATGCCGATGCCGGTGTCGTGCACGGTAAAGCGCAGCATGGGCGGGGCGGCCGGCTTGGCCGGGTCAGCGTCCGTGGTTTCTGCCGGTGCCGCGGACACGTCCAGCACGATCTGCCCGTGCTCGGTGAATTTGATCGCATTCCCGATCAGGTTCATCAGGATCTGCTGCAGGCGCATGACATCGCCTTCCCAGTGCAGGCGCAGGGCGGGAGCGACCCGGATGGCGAAGTCGATGGCGGCGCTGGCGCGTCCCAGCGCCATGGTCGAAGCGACCGTGTCGAGGACGTCGGTGAGGCGGAAGGCGACCGGCGACAATTCCATACGGCCCGCTTCCACCTTGGAGAAATCGAGGACGTCGTTGAGCACATTCAGGAGCGAGGCGCCGGCGCCGTTGAGCAGGCTCACGAAGTGTTCCTGCTCGGGACTGAGCGCGGTGGTCTGGAGCAGCTGGGCCACACCCAGGATGCCGTTGAGCGGGGTGCGGATTTCATGGCTCATGTTGGCCACGAATTCGCTCTTGGCGAGGCTGGCGGCTTCGGCGCGGCGTTCGCTTTCGGCCTGCGCCAGTTCCGCCGTCTTGCGTTCGGTGATGTCGATCACGAAGGTGTAAAAGCCGATGACGTCACCCTCGGCGTCGACGTCGGGAATGAAGTGGGTCAGGTAATACTGGGGGACGGGGTCGATGGTGAACGGTTCGAAGTGCACCGGCTCGCCGGCCAGCGCGCGCGCGATCTTGTTCTTGATGAGTCCGTAGCTGTCGGCGCCGATCAGCTCTTCGATCGTGCTGCCCAGCAGGCTGTCCGGGTCGATGCCCAGGGCGCTGCGGTAGTAGGCATTGGTAAAGCGGTAGCGCTGCTCGCGGTCGACATAGGCGATAAAGGCCGGCATGGCGTCGGCGATCATGTGGGCGCGCCGTTCGCTGGCGCGCTGCAGCAGGTCGGCCTGTTCGCGCTGGGTCACCAGTTCGTAGATGGCGGTACTGAGTTCGCCGATTTCGTCGCGCCGCGACAGGTTCAGGGAGGCACTGCCTTGTTCGCCCGCGCGCACCAGCTGGGCTTGCAGCCTGAGTTGTTCCAGCGGTTGCAGCAAGCGCCGGATGGCTGACCAGGCGATCATCCCGGCCAGAATGGCCAGCACGGCCGAGGCGATCACGACCTCGTCGCGCAGTGCGCGGATTGGAGCAAACGCTTCGTCCGTGGGAAAGCGGGAACCGACGATCCAGTCGGTGGTACGCAGGCGCTTGTAGGCGTAAATGCCAGCGTTGCCGTCCTTGTTGCTGGCCTCTACCCAGCCTTCGTAACCGTTCAGGGCCGCTTCCGTGGCCACGTTGCGGCCCGGCCGGGCATTGATATGCTCCAGCAAGCGGCTGCGCGTGGGATGCGCGACCAGGATCCCGCCGGTGGTCATGATGTAGGTAAAGCCCGAACGGCCCGGCCGGTCGGCGCTGATTTCATCGAATATTCTTGCCGACTGCAGGTCGATGGCGCCGTTAATGACGAACACCAGCTTGCCCGCGCTGTCGAACACGGGTTGGGTAATCACCAGGACCGGATCGCCTGTCATGCCGCTCTTGAAGGGCGCGGAAATCAGGCCGCGCCTCAGGCGCACGGTGTCGGCGAAGTAGGGACGCTCCTTGATCGATTCCAGGGTGCGCCGCGTGCCCGGCCGGAACGAGGCGATCAGGTCGCCCTCGGGGTTGAAGGCGGCCACATTCGAAAATTGTTGGCGCAGGGCGGTCCTGCCTTCGAGGTACTGCTGGAGGGAGGCCGGATTGGCTCTCACCTCCAGGGGAATGTCGTCAGACAGGGAGCTCAACAGCACCTGGCGGGCGGAAAGACGCTCATCGAGGATGCGGGCGGCACTGGTGGTGTGCGCATATTGCTGGCTACCGATGGTTTCCTTCATGCCGCGTTCGACCAGCAGCAAGGTGCACAGGGTGACGAGCATGCAGGTGCCGAGCACGAGCACGACCACAATCGAGCTCATTCTCAGCTTGAGTGATCGTTGCGATACCTGGAAAGCCATATTTTCTCAGCGCGGGTCGGAGTTCCCTAGTATCCCATGCTGGAAGGCAAAAAGTCTCGTCTGAACGTGCAATGTTTGCATCCACAGAATATTTACTTTTAAAAATCGTTTGCTCGGGGCTGCGGGGCGACGCGCCGGGCGGGGTTACTGCTCAGTACACATCGGGCACGATGATCTCGTTCGGCACCGGGCGCCGTACATAATCGTCGCTGTATTCACGCTGCGGCAACTCGATGACGGGCCGGTCAACCTCCACATAGGGCATTTGCCGCAGCAGATGGTGGATACAGTTCAGACGCGCGCGTTTCTTGTCGATGCCCTGGACCACCCACCATTTTGCTTCCGGTATGTGGGTGCGCTCGAGCATGATTTCCTTGGCCTTGGTGTATTCCTCCCAGCGCCGGCGCGACTCCAGGTCCATTGGGCTGAGCTTCCATTGCTTCAGCGGGTCCTGGATGCGGCTCAGGAAGCGGGCATTCTGTTCTTCGTCCGTGATCGAGAACCAGTACTTGATCAGCTGGATGCCGGAACGCGCCAGCATGCGCTCGAATTCGGGTACGGTCTGGAAAAACTCCTCGTACTCGGCTTCGCTGCAAAAACCCATGACGCGCTCGACCCCGGCGCGGTTATACCAGCTGCGGTCGAACAGGACGATCTCACCGGCGGCCGGCAGGTGCGACACATAGCGCTGGAAATACCATTGGGTGCGCTCGCGGTCGTTGGGCGCGGGCAGGGCGGCAACACGGCAAACACGTGGATTGAGGCGCTGGACGATGCGCTTGATCACGCCGCCCTTGCCGGCCGCATCGCGACCTTCGAACAGGATGACGACCTTGTGACCGGTGTGCACCACCCAGTCCTGCAGCTTGACCAGTTCGGCCTGAAGGCGGAACAGTTCTCGGAAATACAGGCGGCGCGCTTCCTTGGCGTCGTCGCTGCCGCCGTCAGACGGGAGCAGGGTGTCGGGATCGAGATCGCGGTCGTCGAGCTCGAGTTCCAGCTCTTCGTCATAGCTGTCGGCGATGTCGCGCTGCACGCGGCGCGCCAGGGTATGGGTATGGGTATCGGTGTCGATCATGGCAGGTTCGGGTCCGGTCGGGCACACCCGCGCCGCCCGGTTGCGGTGCGAGGCCGGAACAAACGATACCGCGCGAATATGACCTGGTCATGACGGGTAAGCCGGGAAGGTAGGAGAAAGGCGACCTGCCGTGCTCAGTACAAGGTATCGCGGCTCAATCCTTGTCCGGGCGAATGGCACCGGCAATTGCAAACAACCAGAGTGAGAAAATCCACAGGTAGCCACCCGTCGAGAGGGCCGTGCCGTTCCCGAGTGCGCCGCCGCCCGGCGCGCAAAAGAAGGGCCCGAGGATGGTCGTGCTCGCCACGCCAGCCAGGACGAACGCTACCCAGAACCGCTTTGGGGGATAAAGAATCGCGGCCAGACCCAGCAGGACAACGACGTTGCAAAACCACCGTGGGTCGAAAAATAACAGGCCGAGATAGCCGGTCATGAGCACGGTCAGACCATCGAGGGGACGGCCCTGACTGATGCTGCATGACCAAACCGGCTGAAATAGTGAAGCGCAATAGATGGCGGCGCCGATCAGCGCCAGGACAATCCGCAGTTTCATGGCGGTATTCGCGCTTGTTCCTGCGGACGCTCGCATGGTAGCCAGATTCACTTTCGAGAGGGGCAATCGAACCCAGCCATCCTAGGCGAGGCCTCAAGTTGCGTCAAGCCAAAAGTAAACCGGTCAGCAAGCGCCGCTGTTACAAGGGGAACTTACAGTGCAAATCGTCCAGGTGCGCCTCGATGCCGGCCCCCAGGCTCCCCGCTGCGGCATTCTTGGGCGAGATGATCTGCAAGCGGCCTTGCCGCCCGCTCATCGGGGTATTGCCGATGTACTTGGTATCGGAAACCCCCACATTAATGTAAAAGTTGTCGGCCGCGCCCGTCGTCATCTTGGTGTAGTAGGCGTCGTAGTAGGGCGACTGAACCATGCGCGTGACTTCATTGGTGGCCATCACAAAGGTACCGTCACTGGCGATATTGAGCACGCAGCGGGTAGTTCCGAACAGGGTGGTGCCGACCGCACTGCCAACCATGCAGCTGTAGAACTGTTTGTTCGGGCTGGCGCTCGCTTCCGGGCAAGCGGCCAGGCTGGCCAGCGACAGGATGCCGGGGATCGCAGCCGGGGTGGACTTGAACTGGATATAGTTAATCCCGGTGGCGATCGCTGCGGCGACCTGGGCTTGATTCTCCGGGCTTTCGCCGAAATTGGCCAGCACGCCGGCGACATTGATATTCTTGCTGTCGAGGGTGTTTACCCAGTAGTCAAAGCCCGCCTGGTCGGGTTTGCGGTGCAGCACGTTCTCGTAGAACTTGAGTACGACGTCCGCGTTCCCGGGTTTGCTGCCGTACAGGGTGGTAAATTCCGCCGAGGTGACGAACTGCGACGCCACGGCGCCGATGGCGGTGCCTTTGTCCATTTGCTCGATCCAGTAGCCCAGACCAGCCAGGTCGGGCGTGCGGTTGAAGGCGGCCTGGTACAGGCGGTAGGCTTTCCCGGCCGTGCCGCCCAGGTCGAACGCCACAGCCGCGTCCGCGAAGACCAGCCGGCTCGGGCTGGTGAGCGCTACCTTGCCGTCGGCGCCGACATTGTCGGTGACGGTCACGCTGGCGCCGTTGACGACGATGGTGTAATTGGCGCGTTTGCCGGTGAACGTGGTAGCGCTGCCCACTGTGGTCGCGGCAAGCAGTCTGGTCGGTTGCGCCGTGGCGCTCTCAGGAGTGGTTCTGGAAGAATCCCCGCCGCCGCAGGCGACCAGGATGAGAGATGTGAACAGCAGGGCCAGCGGTGCGGACAGCTTCATGGAAATCCAGTCTGAGTTTGTTATTAACTCGACATTCTTGCAATAAAGCTAAACTGTGTCCAGTGTTTCTTGGTACTACCCGGACGCAGCCTGCTGTCCGCACTTGCCAGGGGGCTTACTTCGGTTTTTTCTTTGGCGCTGGTTTGCTCGCGGCCGGTTGCAGTGCCGCCAGCAGTTCCCCCATCAGCGAGGGAATGACTTTCTCGCTCATGTATTTGTTGGCGCCCTGGGCGAATTCGCGGTCCGCCACCGCCTGTTTGCCAAGCAGCGCAATCAAGGCGGGCTTGCGGTGCTCAGCGATGAGCATGTTGAATTCGGCCTCGGTCAGCTTGTCGGCCAATGCCTTCGCCTGGACGCCGACGATTTCTTCATACGTGATTTCGCGCTGCAACTTAGCGGCACCGCGCTTGAGCTGCGTCGTCATCTTGTCGCCTTCCTCGGCGCCAAACATTTCAGCCGCTTTCAGCATCGCTGCTTCCATGCCGGCCATGCGCTGCGTGTAATCGTCGCGCGATCCCGGCATTTCCATGATCAGGGTCGCGGCCAGCGCTTCCTTGCTGCCGGCGGCTGGTTTCGCAATCGTTTTGACGGGAGCAGGCGTCCCCTCCTTGCGGTCGCTGATTTCGTCGACGCGTTTGTCGAGATAGGAGAACAGCTGCGGCAAGGTGGCGATCACGGCTGGCGCCAGCTTCTTGACGCGTATCTGGCCACTCGGGCTTTGCGCGTAGGCGATGAGCTCGCGTACGTCGGCTTCCTCCAGACGGCGCTGATAGCTTTCCACCGCGATCGGCTCCAGTGCTTTCCAGGTGATGTGCTTGCGGATGATGGCATCGATCTTCTCGAACTGCGCTTTCTTCTCCGCTTTGGCCGCTGGATCAGTTTCTTCCTGCCATTCCTTGGCCTTGGCCGCGCCCACTGATTCGGTGGCGCGCTTGACCAGGTCGGGCACGTTGTTGACTTCAAAAAACTTGTTCAGGCTTTCTTTGCTTGGCGGGGCGGCCATGGCGGCATGCATGGCGATCAGATTGAGCATGAGCAGGCAGGCGAGCCAGCGCAGGCGGTGCAGCAGAGTGGAGGACATGGCGACTATTTTCTATAAAGGGTGCGGACGAGGTGACGCGCAAGCGCGCCGGATGTAAAACAACCGGGCATCATCGCATAGAATTGCATTTATAGCAACATTGATTATTCGCATCGGCGCTGACGCCGTTGTCCTGCCGCGGGATCAGGCTATTTGTCTTCGCGGTTACGCAGCCAGTCGACATACAGCGCAGGCCAGGCGCGCGCCGCTCCAGTCGGGGGCGTGATACCGAAACCATGGTCGGCGTTCTGAAACAGATGCAGCTCGGCAGAGCCACCCTTGCTGCCGATCGTCTGGAAGAGCTTGCTGGCAATCGCCGCAGGAATCTTTTTGTCGTCGGCACCATGCACGATAAAGAAGGGTACCTTGGGCAGTATCCTGGGCTGCTTCATGTCGGGCAGGGCCGTGTAGACAAGGCCGATGCTAGCGGGCATGCTGCTTAGCCTGTCGATGGGGTCGGTCGCGGCGGGATTACCCGTATCGGCATCGATTGTGTGGGCAATCGCCATGGCGCCGCCCGCGGAAAAGCCCAGCATGGCGATCCGGTTGGGTACGATTTTCCATTGTTCGGCGCGATGGCGCAGCACACGCATGGCCCGTGCGGTATCGCCCTGCGCGATAAGGGGTGTATAGACAGACCAGCTGCGCTGCGCATCAGGTTCCACCGTCCGGTACTTCAGGACCGCGGCCGCTACGCCGTGCTCGCTGAGCCAGCGCGCGACTTCATGACCTTCCTTGTCGATGGCCACGTAATGAAAGCCTCCTCCAGGCAATACCAGCACGACGGGCGCCGGTCCGGTCGTGCTGGCAGCGGGGTAAAACGTCAGGGTCGGCTTGCTGACATAGGAAAGATAGCGATCGGTCCTGCCGGTTTCGCGCCGGTCTTCGGCCACCTCCGCCCGTGCATGGCGCAGACCCGGTACAGCGTCGTCCCACAGCGGCACCTCCTGCTGGGCCAATGCTGCCTGCCCGGATACGAGCAGGGTCAGAGCTAGTAGCCTGCCGGCCAGGTGGGGGATAGGCATCGCGTCTCCGGATTGTTGTCAGTATTTCCGATGAACTTATCGCAAAACCGCCGCGCATGCAAGCGGTCAGGCCGCCTTTCACCTGGCCTGACCGAAGTTAATCCCTCGGGCGCCATCAGAACTTGTAGTTCGCTCCCAGCACAAAGGTCCGTCCCGACTTCCCATACAGCAGAGTATCGTCGCGCTCGGTGTCCTTGCCATAACGCAGCGGCTCGTCGGTCAGGTTCTGCGCTTCGAAGGACAGACGCAGTTGCGGGCTCAGGTTGTAGGACATGGAAAAGCCTACGCGGGTTGACGGATCGGCAAAGGAGTGGTCGCTGCCGTTGGCATTGCGCAGCACATCGCGGATGAAGCTGGAGCGGTGGGTGGCCGACAGTCGCGCACTGAACTTCCTGTCCTCGTAATACACGGTCAGGTTGTAGGCATCGGGCGACAGGCCGATGAAGTTCGCCTGCTCCGTCAACTGCTCATTGGCCGGCGTGCGTGGATTATCCACCCGCGTGATGTAGGTGATCTCCGACTTCACGTGGGTGTAGTTGGCCAGCGCGCCAAAATTACTCCACGCGCCAGGCAGAAAAGTGAAGGGTACCTGCCAGTTGAACTCGAAGCCATCGAGCGGGCCACCTTTGGTGTTGACCATGCGGCTGACGCTGACCTGGGTATCGGGCTGGATCTGGCAGGCCGGGGTGGCGCCCGTGATCGAGCAGCCCGTCGCCGTCAGGTAGGAGTTGGACAGGCCGGTCTCCGCATACGACATCAGCTCATTGGTGCGCTGGATGAAGGTCTTGATATTCTTGTGGAAGACGCCCGCCGAGATCATCGCGTTCTTGGCGTAGTACCACTCGGCTTGCAGGTCAAAGGTATTCGCGCGGATCGGGTCCAGCGTCGGATTACCGACCGAGACCGACTGCGCGGTCAGGTTGATGGACGCCGAGGGCGACAGGTCCACATACTCCGCGCGCGACAGCGTTTTGCCGGCCGAGAAGCGCACCAGCAAATCCTTGGGCAAGGTGGCGGTCACGTTAAAGGCCGGCAGCCAGTCGCGGTAGGAGTGTTCGACCACGCGTGGGACCAGCTGGCCGGCCGGATCGCGGATCAGCTGCATGGCGGTGGTGGTAGTGTCCGCGCCGCGCACACCCAGGTTCCCGCGCAGCGGCAGGCCCCAGGCATTGAGCTTGAAGTCGCCCGACAGGTAGACCGCGTTGATGCTTTCGTCCACCTGGCGCTTGACCTGGTTGGCAAACACGTAATCGGACAAGGGCACGTCCGGACAGTGGCATTCGGTGTTGTAAGCGCCCAGGAACTTGTCCATGTCGACCGCGGCCCAGGAAGTTGGCGCGCCGCTGCCAAGACCACTGCCGAAGCCAGACAATTGCTTGGTCAGGCTGGCCAGGGACACGCCGGCCGGCAGAACTTTGGTCGGAATGCCGCCGGAGGCGACCTCGTAATTGAACCAGCTGTTCCTGCGCGCCGACAGGCCGCTGCGCACGGTGAAGTTATCGGTCAACTGGTAGCTGAGATTGAGCGCGTTGGTCTTGAGGCGGTTGGAGGTGAGCAGATAGCGGCCGACGAAGTTGCCGTGCACGGTGCCGTCCGCGCCCTGCGGGCCGAAGGAGAAGTTGTTCGGGTTGGTGACGTCCATGCCGTAGTTCAGCTCGGGCACGCCGCCTTTGGAAAAGTCCCAGGAAAAGCCGTTGACGTTGGGCGCGTCGATCTGCACGGTGGTGCGTTGGGGATTTTTGAGACGCGAATCCGATACGCCGAGCATGACGTCGGCCGTGAGTCGGTCGGTCAGGTCGCGCTTGGCGGTCAGCACGCCTTGCTTGAACATGGTGGTGTACGAATCGACCAGCGCTTCGCTGCGGATATCGACCCCATTGAACTTGCCGTACACCCAGCTGCCGTTGTCGTTGAAGCGGGCGTCGACGATGGAGGTCTGGCCCTTGCCGTTTTCGACCATGTCGCGGCCGAAGGAGATCGCCTGGATGTAGTTGTCGTAGCGCTTGTTGCTGTAGCGGCCGCCCATCACGTCCAGATTGACCTCGGTGGCGCGGTCGGGCCGCCATTGCAGGGTGCTGGTGATGCCGGCGCGGTCGTATTCGGTCTGCGAACGGCGATAACGCGGAATGCGCGGATGAAAAGCGCCCGACCCGCCGGGTGGCGTGGCGACGGTGCCGCCAAAATCGTCCTTGCGTCCGATCACGCTGTTGTACGCGGCCAGGTCGCCAGAGCGCGGCACGCCGAATCCGCAGTTCTGGGCATCGATCCCCTTGACGGCGTTGGTAAGCGGGTACTGGACCGCGGCGCCGATGGGCGAGCAGAAGCCGCCGTTGACAGAGGCGGCGATATTGTCCACCGATTCATAGCCTTCTTCGATCGCGCTGCGGCTCGAATACGCCAGCGAGACCAGTGCGCCGACTTTGCCGATTGGGGTATCCCAGCGGTCCGAGTACAGCGCGGTCAGGCGTGGCTGGGTCTTTTTGGAGACCGTGTTGTACAGGCCCTCCGCGCCCAGGCTGGCGGTGCGCCCCTTGAAGTCGAAGGGACGGGCGGTGCGCAGGTCGACGGTGGCGCCGAGCGAGCCTTCTTCCACGCCTGCCTCGGAGGTCTTGCGCACTGCCAGGCTGCTGAACAACTCGGCCGAAAAGACGCTGAAATCAAAGGCGCGGCCGCGGTTGGTGCTGCCGTTGATGTCCGATGCGCCGGTGGCGGTGGTGCCCTCGATGCCGTTGATGCGCACCCGCGTGAAGCCGGCGTTCAGGCCGCGCACGGTGATCTGCTTGCCTTCGCCGCCGTCGCCCTGGGCTACCGATACGCCGGGCACGCGCTGCATCGATTCGGCCAGGTTCGCATCGGGGAATTTGGAGATGTCCTCGGCCTTGATGATGTCGATGATGCCGTCCGATTCCTTCTTGATATTCAGGGCGTTATTCAGGCTGGCGCGAAAGCCGGTGACGACCACGGTGTTATCGGGCGTGGCCCCGGTCTTCGATTCCTGGGCCTGGGCCTGAGCGTGGGACGCGGCGACCAGCGCAATCACGCCAAGTACGGTCCCGCGCAGCTGCGTGTGGGGAAAGTCAGTCTTGTGCTGCAGTCGTGCCATATTGTCTCCAGGTTGTTATGGATGGTTGAATCAGGGATGTGCTTCGACGGCGTAGACGTGGTTTGCGCCGTGCATATTGGAGGCGAACACCAGCCACTTGCCATCCGGGGTAAAGCGCAGGTTCGGTTCGAGCCGGTAGTCATGCGCCGACATGTCGACCAGGCGCGTCGCGGCGAACTTCTCGATGGTGACCAGGCTTTCGTCATAAGAGCCCAGGTCCGCATCGACGATGGTCTCGGCGCGCAGCAGGGAGATCCACTTGCCGTCCGGGGCATGCGCCACCATGTCCGCGTCGCCGCCATCGCTGGCAAAGGTCTTGTTGTCCGGCGCTATATTGAAATGGACGCCCCAGTCGTTCTGCTCCACGCGTTTCCATACGCGCTTGCCGGCCGCCAGTTCGAGTCCGGCGACCCAGAACACCTGGCCGCGCGGCGTTTGCAGGTCGTACCAGAGCCACTTGCCGTCATGGCTGAAAAATTCCTGGCCCCAGATTTCCATGTTCATGGTGCGCGTATGGGCGCTGCGCAAACCGCTGCCGTCAGCCCTGATCAGTTTGATGCGGTCGACCCGGTGCCATGGACCTTCCATGCAGAAGCGGATCAACGCCGGATCGGTGGGTGAAAACTGGGCGTGGCCGATCCAGTCATCGGTCTTGTACAGCACTTTGCGGTTACCGCTCCTGATATCGATCGTGAAGAGCTCCGCCGGCACGCGCGCGGGCCAGCGCTCGAGCATGCGCACGCCCTTGGCCTTGGCGAAGTTGAGCGGTTTGCCGTCCGGCCCGAGCGCCGCGTATTCCGCCTTGCCGAATTGCTGGACGCTGGCCGCGTCTTTCGGCTGCAGCGGCTTGGCGCCGTAGGCGACGTGGCCGAGCAGCAGCGTGTCGTCCGCGTTGGCGCCCGTGATCACGCCAGCATCGATCCGTCCCAGCTTGCGTACCCGTTTGCTGTCGACGTGAACGGCATAGACGGTCCTGGGACGCGCTTCGCCATCCCCCGGGTCGGCGACCGTGTAGACCGCCTCGCGCGAGGTGCGCAGCATGAACAGCAGCTCGTTCTCCTTGCCCTGCACGAGCAGGGTCTTGTGCCAGTCCTTGAGCCGCAGGGCGGCAATGCCGGACGGCGTCTTGATCACCATGACGTCGCCCTCAGGCGTAAAGGCGTGGCGGTAGAAATACAGCGTGCCGGAGCCGTCTTCATCGGAGATGCGCACGATGCGCCGTCCTGTCTTTGGGTCGACCCAGTCTCGCGGTATCGGACCAGTAGCGCGCACCGCCGGTACATCGGGCAGCGCTTGCGCTGACAGCACCATGGGAAGCAGGGCGGTGGCGCCCCACAGCTGTTTGAGGGCGCTACGCCGGCTGGTACTTTTCATTTTGCTTCCTGCTGTTTTGCGGTGGCCGGATCGTAGGCGAGGGCGCGGGTGGCGCGCATTTCCTGCTCCCGTCGCGCCTTTTCCGCGTCGCCGACCACGGTTTTAGGTGCGATCGGCTGCGGCGTGGTGGCCAGGATGGTGGCCTCATCGTCGCGGGCGGGCGCCGCTTCGGGCAGTGCCTGGACCGGGCCGTGCAGGTCCATCACTTCCAGACCCGCCAGCAGGTAGGCCCCGGTGGCGTAGGGACCGACATCGTCAGCCCTGGTCGGCACCGGACGGTCGCCGGTCTTTTGCGCCGCGCCGATCAGGCCATTCGGCAGCACATGGCGATTGAGCGCCGCCCAGCCCTTTGTGACGGCGCCCTGATAGTCGCGCCGATCCAGCAAGCCATGGTTGATGCCCCATGCCAGCGCATAGACGAAGAATGCCGAGCCCGAGGTTTCGGCTTCCGGGAAGCTGGCCGGGTCATTCAGGTCACTGCGCCATAGTCCATCGGCCTGCTGCAGTTCGCGCACGCGCGATGCCATCTTCTGGAAGATGCCAGTGTAAAAAGACCGTCCTTCAAATTCCGCCGGCATGGTCTCCAGGGTGCGCGCCAGCCCGCCCATCACCCAGCCGTTGCCGCGCGCCCAGTAGACCGGCTTGCCGCCGGCGCCGCGGTGATCCTGTTCCTTGAAGCGCTCGTCGCGCAGGAACAGGCGGTCCCGCTCGACCCACAGGCGCGCAGCTGTGCGACGCCATTCCCTGTCCATCGCCCGCAGATAGGCTGGGTCGCCGGTCAGCGCCGACTGGCGTGCGAGTACCGGCGGGGCCATGAACAGGGCATCGCACCACCACCAGATCAGGGCGCCCGTATCCTGCGGCCGGTTCAGGTGCGGGAGCATGTAGTCCAGGCGCTGACGCAGCGGCATGATCACGCCGGCCTGGCCGCGCCGCGCATACAGTTCCTGATACAGGTCGCCGATGGCCACTTCGTCGGCGTTGAGCAGGGCGCGTTCGGCGCGCGCGCCGCGGAAGGCGTAGTTGTAGTGGTCCGCAGTGGCGGTCAGGAAGCGCAAGGCATCCTTGTTGGCCGATACCCGCGCCAGCCGGGCGGCACCCACGTAGAAAGCGGCGGCCACCCAGTTGGAAGAGATCTCGGAGAGATTGGAACCGGTTGAGAGCTGGATGGGGCGGCGGCTCATGTCCGCGATCTGAGCCGCGGCCACGTAGTCCAGCACCGGCAGGACGGTATCGGGTGCGGGAAGTGCGTCGGGCGCGAAGCTCGTGCCTGGCCGCGACGGCAGGGTAAGCCAGCTGGTTTCGACGCCGGCCACCGGGGCGCTGGCCGCAGGCGTTTTGGGCACCGGTGCGGCCACGGAAGGCAGGCCGGTGATGTTCTCCGCGTTTTCCAGCGTGACGAAAGCGCCGTTGCGGCCGATGATGCGGCTGTTCGTAAAGTGGACGTTACGCGCATGGCGGATACTGCCCGGCGTGTCGGCCTCAAGATCGACATTGTCGATGCGGATATTCTGCAAGGGCGCATCGGCGTATGCTTCCAGCTCGATTGCCGACTTCAGACCGGTCGCCTTAACGCCGCTGATGCGGATATCGCGCACTTGCGGCAGGCCTTGTTCGCGCGCTACCTGGGTGGTCAGGGTTTTCCAGTAGGCGGGATAATCCTTGATCCCGTCGGGAATGGTGGCGTAGCTGTAGGCCGGGAACCAGTTCAGATTGATGCGAATGCCCGTTTCCGCCTTGTCGATGACGATATCGCGGATATCGATGTCCGATGCGCCGCCACCGCGTGTGGCCGCGGACTTGAACAGGATCCCGTAGCGTACCGGTCCCACGACCTTGAGGCCATGCACGCGTACATCGCGAATGCCGCCGGAAGTCTCCGAGCCGAAGGTGACGCCGGCGTAGGCCGCACGGATGGTCGAATTACGGATCACGACATTCTCGGTCGGGCGGTTCACGCGCAAACCATCCGCATCCCGGCCGGCTTTCAGGCACAGGGCGTCGTCATTGGCGTCGATGTCGGCGTTTTCCACCAGGACGGTGTGCGAGGAGTCGATGTCGACACCATCGGTCGACGGTCCCTTGCCGTCGACGTTATTACGCACACTGATGCCGGATACCTTCACATCGTGCGAGTACACCACCTGCACGGTCCAGAAGCCCGAGCGCGTCAGCTGCAAAGGCTGGCCCTGGGGCCCGTTGCCCAGTTCGACGCGCGAGGAGTTATAGACCTGGATCAGGCGCGGGCGCTGTGCATCGTAGTCGGCCGCCCAGCGCAGGCCGCGCGCTTCGTAGTCGTAGCGGATCGACTGAAACCGGTCCCAGAACACCTTGCCATTGCCATCGATCGTGCCTTCGCCATACACCTTGACGTCGCTCTGTCCATACACATTGAGCAGGGCTGAAGGCCAGGACAGTTCGATGCCGGCCACACGCGTCGGCATGACGGGGTAGGCCGTGATGGCCTGGGCACCGGTCAGCCGGACGCCCTTGTCCAGGCGCAGCGCCATGCCGGACTTCAGAAACAGCGAACCTGTGAGGTAGTCGCCCGGCTTGAGCACCAGGGTGCCTTTGCGCGCCGCCGTGGCGTCGATCGCCTTCTGCAGCGCTGCGGTATCGTCGGTCAGGCCGTCGCCCTTGGCGCCATAGGTTTCGGCATGCACGATCAGCTCTTTGAGTCCGCGCGGCGCATCGATGGCGATGTCGTCCACCGGTTGGCTGATTGCCGATGCTGCTGCCAATCTCGCACCGGTCTTGCGCTGCATGGCGGCGTAGGTATCAATCGCTTTTTGTGGTGCGGCGTTGTACCAGGAGTAGCCGTTGCGGCGGCCCTTGGAGATGTTGTTCACGTCATCCTGGATCGACTTGTCCCAGTCGCCAAAGATCGGCTTCTCGGTGTGGATATCATAATTGCGCGACCAGAGCGGTCCCGCTCCCGGTTTATCGACCAGCTTTCGGCCTTCTTCTTCGCTGACCTTGGTGAAGGCCTTGCCGTGGATGGCGTGCTCCTTGAGCCACGCAATGCCGCTATCGATGGCGGCCGTGATTTCCGGCGTCGGATTCGGCTGGCGCATCAGAAACTGCAGCACTTCGGCGCTTTCGGCACTGGCCAGCGAGCGCATCTCGTAGTTACGTGCGGAGATCGGCTTGAGCGTGAGCGCGTCGACCTGTTGCGGCCAGATGGTCTTTTTGCCCTTCACCACCACCTGTGCATCCAGGATCGGCCGGATCGCGCGGGCGCTGGCGGCGCCGGCTTTGCGGCGCAGCTCCTTCGGCACGAAAGCGAAGTCGGCGTGGCCTTCGGCGATGTCCTCCAGGATCATCGCGGCTTCGGCCGCCGCATTGTCATTGAAAGTGATCCCGTCGTGGAAGCCGCCTTCCAGCGGGTAGTTCTGCGGCCAGCCGCCGTTGGGATACTGGGCCATCAGGAGGTAGTTGACGGCCTTGACGATGCTGGCGCGGTAGCTGTCGCCATCCTTGCCGGGTAACTGGGCCTGTACGCGGCCAAGGAAGCGCATCTCGGTAGTGGTCGCGCCATTGTCCAGCGTGCCGACAAAGGTCCAGAAGCGGTCGTTGGGCGCGTCGAAACTGCCGGTATCGAGCTGCATGGTTTCGGCATCGTTGGAGAAGCGCTGGCCGCGCAGGCGTGCCGGCTTGCTGCGGTCCTGGTTCTTGCTCCAGCCGCCGGACGGTGTCTGGAAGCTGACGATGGTGTCGGCGATGGCGCGTGCTTCCGGCGTGGCATACCAGGCGGCGTCTTTATTGAGCGGCATCTTGCCGCTGCCGGCGACTGGTGGCGGGGGAGGCAGCTCCCCTGGCCGCAGTTCCGCGGCGAGGGCATTGCGGTCGAACAGCTGCTGGCGGTGCGAGCGCGCGATGTAGTCGGTCCATGCGGCGCGTTGCGTGGCCGGGATCTCGCCCAGGCGCCTGGTACTGACATCGGGGGCGGGGGTATTTGCGCCGACCACGGCGCCCATGACTGGCGCCGCGAGCGCAAGAGTGATGGTGCCGGCCAGGCCCATCGCAGTACAAAATCTCATCCCTGAATTCCTCATGTACGTTCGACGTAATCGCACCGGCGCCATGCTGCCCCGTTAACATTCAAGACGTCCGATGATGAACTCTTCCTCAAGTAAATTGGGGCGCGTACCAAAAACGCGCAGAAACGTGATTGAATCGGCGCACGTGACCGATAAGGCTTCACTTGGCGCGTGCGCGTATGGTTGAATGCACGACGTTCCGACGAGCAGAAATGACACGCCATGCGATCCATCTCGTTTTCCCGCCGCCGCCTCCTGCTGGCTTGCGCCGCTGCCGGCGCGGCGCTTGCCCTGCCTGCCAGCGCACCCGCCGCAACGCGTATTGACCGCAGGGCGCTGGTGCGGCGCCACAATCCCGTATTGACGCGCGTCGATGCATCCGCGCCGCTCATGCTTGGCAACGGCAATATCGGATTCACGGCGGACATCACCGGCCTGCAGACCTTCACCGACGCTTACAGCAAGATCGCGCCTCTCCTGACCGAGGCGCAATGGGCCTGGCACAGCTTCCCTAATCCGCAAGGCTTCACGGTGCGGGAGACGCAGGTAGAGATAGAAGTGAACGGCCACACGCGGCGCTACGGCTACATCAAGGAGTGGGCCGACGCGGCGAAAAATCCCGCCATGGCATGGATCCGCGAAAACCCGCACCGCTTTTCACTGGGTCGTCTTGCGCTGGACTTGCGCGCTGCCGATGGATCGCCGGCGCATTTTGCCGACATCCGCGACACGCAGCAGACGCTCGACCTGTGGAGCGGCACGTTGACCAGCCGCTTTGTATATGACGGCGAGCTGGTCACCGTCATCACACGCGTTCTGCCGGATCAGGATACGGTGATGGCGGAGGTGAGTTCGTCCCTGGTGGCAAAGGGCCGCCTGAACATCAGCGTGCGCTTTCCCGGCGTATCGCGAACGCTCAATCCGGATCCGGCGGACTGGAATAATCCGGACGCGCATGTGACGACCGAGCTATCGCGCCAGTCCGGCGAGGTTCGGCTGCAGCGCCGCATGGACAGAACCACGGTACACGCAGCCATTGGCGCACCGGGGGCATTCATCGTCAAAGCAGGCGAACATGCTTACCGTGTCACTGCGAAAACCAGGACCCTCAGCGTGATGGTGCAGTTTTCCGAAGGCGCCGGCGCACCGTTGCCTGGACCTGCTGCGGGAGCTGCGGCCACGCGGCGGCACTGGGCCGCTTACTGGACCGACGGCGGCATGGTGGATTTTTCGGGCTCCAGCGATCCGCGGGCGCGCGAACTTGAGCGCCGCGTCATCCTGTCGCAGTACCTGATGGCGGTCAACGCCGCCGGCAGCTTCGCGCCGCAGGAAGAAGGCTTGTTCTCCAACAGCTGGAACGGAAAGTCGCACCTGGAGATGCATCCGTGGCACGCCGCGCACTTCGCGCTGTGGGGCCGTCCGAAGTTGCTGGAGAAAAGCCTGGGCTGGTACGTCGGCTTTCTGCCCCAAGCGCAGGCCCGCGCGCGTGAGCAGGGCCTGGCCGGCGCGTGGTGGCCCAAGATGACCGGTCCCGATGGCGTCGACAGCCCGTCCAAGGTCTCGCCCTTCATCATGTGGCAGCAACCACACCCGATCTACATGAGCGAGCTGCTGTTTCGCGCGGGCGGCGGCAAGCGCGTGCTGCAAACGTACGGCGCCCTGGTTGAGGAATGCGCCGCACTGCTGGCTTCATTTGTGGTGCTCGATGAGCAGAGCGGCAAGTACCGGCTTGGGCCGCCGATCATCCCAGTGCAGGAGAATTTCGCGCCGCTGACGAGCTTCGACCCGGCCCTCGAGCTGGCCTATTTTCGCTGGGGGATCGAGACCGCCCAGATCTGGCGTGAGCGCGCCGGCAAAGTGCGCAGGGCGGACTGGGATGCGGTACTCGCCAAGTGGCCGGACCTGCCGCAGAAGGACGGGCTCTATCTGCCGGTGCGCTCCGAGCCGGACTTCTGGGACAAGGCGGCGGGTGCGTGCAAGTCGAATGCGCTGGAGGAGGTGTGCCAGAACCGCGACCACATGTCGTTTTTGATGGCGCTGGGCTGGCTGCCCGGCCGCGACGTGGACAAGGCGACCATGCGCCGCAGCTTTGACCGTATGAAGCGGGACTGGGACCTGCGTCAGACCTGGGGCTGGGATTATCCGATGATGGCCATGACCGCCACGCGGCTGGGCGCGCCGGAAGAGGCGGTGGAGTGGCTCTTCTTTGATGCGAAGAACAACAAGTTTGGAAGCAGCGGGATGACGCCACGCGTGCATCTCGACGCGCATGCCGCGGCGTTCGTGCCGACGGCGACCGGTGCAGGGGCGCAGGCGGAGGTTGGGCCGGATGGGCCGGGGTATCAGCGCGCGGCCGAGACCTATTTTCCGTCGAATGGTGCGTTGTTGATGGCTGTGGCGCTGATGGCCGGTGGATGGGACGGGCAGGGTGGCGCGCCGGGGTTTCCGAATCAGGGCTGGAAGGTGAAGGCAGAGGGGCTATTACCGTCGCTGTGACTTTCGTAGGGCGGAAAAGCCCGAAGGGCGCCTTCCGCCGTGCCACGGATGAGCCGCATGCAAACGAGCCGTAGCACGGCGGAAGGCGCGCGCCCCCTTGGGGTTCCGTCCTACGATTCTTGTGGGGCGTACGTCTTGCCGTTGATCGTCACATTCCTGAACACGACATTGGTCGCGTTGTGCACGAACACAGGCTTCTCCGCATTGCGCACCGCCCCAAAATCGCAGTCCGTGATCGTCACGTTCTTCACCGGCAGGATCGCGGTCCCGGCCGGCCCGTTGAAACTATCCGCCACTGGCCCCAGAATCACCACCGCCTGATAGCACGAATACGAGCCATCGGCCATCTTCACCGATCCCGCCTTCAGGTTCGAGATGTGCACGTCCGACACGCTCGGCGGCCTGGTACGCACGCCGTCATCCCCGGCTGCGTAATTGCAATCGATCGTTACAATGGCGCCGCCACCGGTGGCCTGGCCCTTGAGCGGATTGGCGGGATCCAGCCGCCCGCGCTTGTCGCGTGCATCGACGCCGTTCGGCAGGGTCACGTCGCGCACGTACAAATGCCGCAAGAAGCCGCCGCGGTTCATATTGGTCTTCAGGCGGATTGCGCTGCCCAGCGGGTCGCTGGCCCAGTGGGCATTGCGGAACTCGATACGCTGGGCATAGACATTCTCTATCCCGGCCGCCATCTCGCTGCCAAGGGTCACGCCGCCATGTCCACTGTTCATGATGCAGTCCTGGATCACCACGTTGCGCGTCGGCCCAAATCCAATGTCGCGGTTCTTGCCCGACTTGATGGCGATGCAGTCGTCACCCGTGTTGAAGGTGCAGTGCTCCACCAGCACGCCGTCGCAGGACTCGGGATCGAAGCCGTCGTTGTTCGGTCCCTTGCTTTCCATGTTGACCCGGCTGATGCGCACATTGCGGCAGTTGACCGGGTGGTGCAGCCAGAATGGCGAGGCGTTGGCCTGGTAGCCGTCCATCACCACATCGCTGCAGCCGACAAATTCGACCAGGCAGGGACGCAGATAGTGGCCGATGCCGAACACGCGGCGCGTTACCGGCACTCCGGCTTCGGACAGCGCCGGCAGGTAGCGCGTGTCCCCGGTCCAGCGCGGATGGTCACCCTGGATCAGCTTGCGCTGCTCCGCTGTCAATTCGGGCGCGACCGATTCCAGCGGCAGGTTGAGCGGATTGGCGGTGGCGGCCGAGACTTCGTCACCCTTGCGGTCGACCCAGCCCCACCAGGAACTGTCGCCGGTCTCGAAAGGCACCCCGGCCTGGCCATTGAGAATGCTGGTCCAGTCCTCGCCGGTCAGGGCTATGTTGCTCTCGTTGTAGGCGTACACCAGCGGAGAGTAGTTCAGCACGTCGTTACCCTGCCAGCGCGAGATCACCAGTTTGCCGCGCGCGCCGCAGTCGATGTCGCCGTATCTGGCATAGTCGCCCGGATTGGCGCTGAAGTAGACCTGGGCGCCGGCTGCGAGGTGCACGTGCACGTTCGAGCGCAGCACGATCGGCCCCTTGCAGTACCAGCTTCCGGCCGGGATCAGCACGCGCCCGCCACCGGCCTTGTGGCAGGCGGCGATGGCCGCGGTAATGGCCGGATAGCAGTCGTGCGACCCCGGCGCCTGGGTCATCACACTCCACTGTTCCTTGCGCCAGGTCGAGATGGCCGGCACCAGGCGGCACGGCTTGGCGCCGAAGGCCGTGACGGTAAAGTCCTGTTTGCGGAAATTGAGCGGCCGCGCACAGCGCTCGGCAATGCGCTGCGCGCGCCGCCAGGGATCGTCCGCGGCCTGTGCCAGCGCGAAGGGCGCGGCACTGCCTGCCGCCAGCGCGCCTGCGGTGCGCAGAAAACCTCGGCGAGGAAGATTGGTTTGCTGGTTCATGTGAGTCATTGGTCTCGTCTTTACAAAGTCCGGAAGCTCGCACCAATCATGATGCGCCTTCCCGAATAATTATAGTCAAGCAGGTTGGGCGTGCCGTCGGCGAAGGGTGCGAACTGTCCCTGGCTGTTCGATGTGGTGGCCTTGCCCAGGTTGCGTCCTTCGATGAAGAATTCGATGTTGGGCCGCCATTTGTAGGAGAACTTGGCATCGACAAAGCGGGTGGCGTCCTTGAAGTTGGGCGAGCCGGGGTTGTACGGGAAGCCGACCCGCACCGGCGCGGCGTTCGGGTAATTGTTCACGCCAGCCTGGTTGCAGGAGGCGATGCAGCTGAAGTAGGAGGCAACGGCCTGCACCGCCACTCGCGCGGCGAACTTGCCGTCGTCGTACCAGAGCGCCCAGTTATAGGTATAGGCCGATTCGCGCGCCGGAGGCAGCGGGACGCCGGTCAACAGGTCGACGATGAACTCATTGGAGGCCTTGGAGCGCTGCTTGCTGTAGTTGGCGTCAAAGCCGGTGTAGCGCAGCAGCGAAGGCAGGAAGGTGAAGGCCGTTTTAGTGCTGATTTCCAGCCCGGTGCGCGCGGTCGCGGCGCCGTTCGCCCAGGTCGAATAATCGAACAGCACGTCGGCCAGTGGAATACCGGTGGACGGGTCGGTCAGGCTGGTACCGGCGAACAAAGGCACTTTCTGAACGCCCTGTGCAATCGCTGGTCCCACCTTGCCATCCTGCTTGAAGCCGGCCACACTGAACATGGTGTCGCGGTTTGGATAGTATTCGATGGAGAGATTCTGGTTGACGTTCTGCTGCGCCTTGAGCAGCGGATTGCCGATCGTCCCCGAGCACTTCTGGAAGACTTCATTCTCGTCTTCGCGGCGCTCGTCAAAGGTGCAGGAGCCTGATGGCAGAAGGCGCGACACCGGGGGCCTGGCCACCGTTTTGGCGGCGCTGTAGCGCGCCACCACCTTGTCCGGCACCAGCCAGGTCGCCAGGTTCAGGCTTGGCAGCAGATCGCTGGCGGTTGCTTCGGTGCGGGTCGCCTGCGAGACCTTGGTGGTGACGATGCCGCCCGGCGCATCCTGGTTGATCGGGTCGTAGGATTCGGTCTTGGTGATGGCGGTGAAGCTCATCATGCCGGTGCCGTCGACCCGCGTGCGCACATAGCGCACACCGATATTGCCGTCCAGTTCAATCCCGAAGGGCAGGGCGCTGCCGGTGAAAGGGATGTGGTCGAGGCTGAAATCGCCCATCAGGTAAAACGCGGAGGTCCGTTCCTTGAGCTTGGCGTAAGGCTGATCGTAGACCTTGCCGTCACTGGCGGCGCAGCGCTTGACGCAGTCGTAGTTCGCATTCGGGATCCCGGTCAGCGCGAAGACTTTCTCCACATCGATCTGGGTCCAGTTGTCCATCAACCCCTCGGGTCGGCCCTTGGCGCCGTCGAAGAAGCGGGTGGAGGTCGCCTTGAGCACCATGGTCTGCTTGAGCAGGTCCAGGAACTGTGGCATGGTCATGACCGCCGAACTGTCGAAGGCCTGGCGCGTATTGTCCTTCATGATCAGGCCATACTGGCACTTGTTGCCGCCCGGGGCCAGCGAACCCACTGTGTCCTGGCAGCCGTACAGGGTACTGCGCAAGGTAGGCGAGGGAAGCACCAGCGGCGCCTGGTAGCCCGGCTGGCCGAAGGTGCCGACCGGTTCGCGCAGGATGTAGCCGCCGTTGTTGATGGTCCAGCTGTTGCTGCCGGTGTCGCGCAGGTTAAAGCCCGACTTGATGCGCTTGAAGAAGGGGACCGAGTCCGGCATGGCGTAGGCGAGATCGAGCTTGGCCGTGCGTTCCCCGCTTTCGCGAATCTGCGGCTCCCAGTTGACGTTGGGCGACGAGGTCACCGCCTGTTGCTGCTCCACGGTGTAGGCCGGTACAGCGTTGACACTGTAGGGTCCCGGCTTGACGGCTGCGCTGGCGCCGTTCGGATACAGCTTGGCGAAGCGGTCGAAGCTCTGTTCCCTGATCGGGTCGACACCTGGGAAGGTGTAGCCCCACAAGCCGTTCGAGAGCAGCGAGGCGGTGGCCGATCCGTAGTAGTCGATAAAACTCAGGCGCTTGGCGCCGCGCCGGAAGTCCGACCTGGCGTCGCCGACAAAAAATTCCGCCGTCAGGCCGCCGCGCTTGAACGTGCCGCCCAGTTGCAGGTACCTGGCGCTGGTCAGGCTGATATCGTGCATCTGGTCGGTGCGCGCGGCGCCTTCCAGGAAGGTGTACTGGGTCAGATGGTGCCTGGGGTCGACCGTGACCGAGCCGGGAACGGTATTCGGCAGGCCGTTTTTCATGGCCACGTTACCGAGACTGTAGGCCAGTTGGTTGATGTCGTCGTGGCGCTTGTTGTAGCTGCCCTTGGCGAACACGGTCAGCTCGTTGTTGACCTTGAAGTCCGCGCGCAGGTCGAGGTTCTGGCGGCGGTCGATTTCGCGCTTGACGAGGTAGCGCGGGGCCGACGGCGTGTAGTCGCTCCACTGGTTCAGGCAGGTCGTCAGCTCATTGTTGCGCTGGGTCTGGGCCGCCGTGCGCGCGGTGCTGGAAATCGCATTGAGCTGCGCGGTAGTCAAGGCAGGGAAGGCGGCGCTGCAATCGGCTTTGGTTTTGGCCGCGCCGGCGCGCGTCACGATGTCGATCGGGCTGCCGGAATTGAAGAAGCCGCCGCCGGTCAGGGGTGAAAGCAGCAGCGGCGAGGTGGCCGCCAGGTCCGCGGTGTTGACGGTTCCCGGCTGGAAGCTGAAGGTCTTCTCGGGCGAATTGTCGAAGTCGTAAAGGCGGAAGTAGCCCTGGTTGGCGTTGCCGGCAGTCTGCGCGGAGTGGCCTTCGTTGAGCAAGGTGGTGGTGGATGCGTTCAGCAGCAGCCCCAGGCGGCCGTCCAGGAATTTGTCGGCCAGGATCAGATTGGCGTCCGGCTTCCACTCCTTGTTCAGGGAATGCTGGGTGGCGCCCACGCGCAGCGAAGCGAAGGGCTTCTTGAAATCCAGGCCAGTGCGGGTCTTGATGATGATGCCGCCGCCCAGCGCGCCCTCGGTCATATCGGCGGTCGAGCCCTTGACCACGTCCACGCTCTTGATCAGGTCCGCCGACAGCTGGCGAAATTCCACCGCGCGGCCGTCGCCGCCGCCGTTCATGTCGGCGCCACCGGCAGATTGCACGCCTTGTCCATCCAGTTCCACGCGGGTCAGCTCCGGGCCGTTGCCGCGCACCGCCACATTCACGCCTTCGCCGAATTCACCGCGCTCCAGCGCGATGCCGGCCATGCGCGAGATGGCTTCGCCGATGTTACGGTCAGGGAGCGAGCCGACATCGTCGGCGACGATGGAGTCGATGGCGGTGGCGGCGTGTTTCTTGCGCTCGATGCTCGACTGCTGGGACGCGCGCGTGCCGACCACCAGCACCTGCTGCACCGGTTCCGCCGCGGCGTCCTTTGGCGCGGCCGGAATGGCTTCATCGCCTTGCCGGGCGGCCGGCACCTGTGCCTGCGCCTGGGCGGACGGTAGCGGCGCGCCCATGATCATGACGGCGGCCGACACGGCAAGGCAGGTGGCTTTTCGCTGGCTGGGGATGTTCGATTTGTTCAAGGTCTCTTCCGATGTCTTCGAGTCGTTGGACACGTTTCCGTGTGCGGCCGGCGTACGCCGTAAAATCACCACGGTGCCGCTGGTGTTAGTCCGTCCGACAAGATCAGTACACTGGAGCAGCCGCTCGACTGCTTCGGAAATGACGAAGGCGCCGCTCAGCGCGTTGGTGCGCACGCCGCCGAGGATATCGGCGGAGGTGAGGATGTTGATGCCGGCCTGGCGCGCAAACTCGGGAATCGAGTCGGTCGCCATCCCTGCGGGGATATTGAATGGCCTGGCGGCTTCCTGGGCATGCGCAGCGCCCGCAAGAGCGAAAGCGCTCACGGCGAGAACAACATGCGCTGTCGCGGCGTATCGGTGCATGGGATACATGCGCGTCTCCTTCGTTCTGATGTTGTCGGCGCTATGCTGCCCCGTTAACAGTAAAGACTGGCGGCGACGGGGTCTTCCTCAGGCCTTGCTGGCTGAAAGCGCAATCGCTCACGAAGATGATCGGGTCGGCCAGAGGATGACAACAGCTAGCCGATGAAGATGGTGTCGGTGGTGATGCGCAGCGGTGCTTCGAGGACGGTGCTGACGTCCCTGGCGAACAGCTCAGGGGCATCGAGCTGGTACTGGCCGAACAGGCGCTTGGCGCGCAGGCGGTCGTCGAGAATCACGATCGTCTTGGCGCTGTAGCGGTTGAAGTCCGCAACGGCCTCGCTCAGGGTCTGGTTCTTCAATATCAATTTGCCTTCTCTCCATGCCAGTTTGCGGTCCACTTCCGCCGGTTGGCGGGTCACGGCGATCGGCCCTGCCACCTGCGCCAGGAAAGCGCGCTCCCCTGCAACCAGCTGGCGCCGCTGGGTCTTGCCCTGTTTGGTCCACACCTCGACCGTGCCCTCCGTGACCAGTACTTCGGTGCCGTTGGCGAAGCGGCGCACGGAAAAGGCGGTGCCGACCGCCCGGATACTGGCGTCCCCGGATTGCACGACGAAGGGCTTGGCCTTGTCCTTGGCCACCTCGAACCAGGCTTCGCCCTGGCGCAGATTGATCTTGCGCAGCGTGGGCGTGAAGTCGACCTCGATGCGGCTGTCGCTGTTGATGGTGGCGACCGATGCATCCTGCAGCGGCACCTTGCGAAACTCGCCTTTGGCGGTGGCCAGCACCTTGTCGCGGCCTAGTGTGGCCAGGCTGAAGGTGCCCACGGTGGCGGCCAGGCAGGCGGCCATGCCGCCGTGGATCAACCAGGAGCGGCGCGTGGCAAGGTAAGGCTCGCGCACGGGTTCCCCCGCAGCCTGTGTGCTCCCCAGGCTGATCGCATTGTGGATGGCGAGCGCGCGTGCGTAGGCACCCCGGTGGCGCGTATCTGCCGCGAGCCAGGCGTCACGCTGCGCATGCTCGGCCTCGCTCAGCGCGCGCGCATAGCGGCGCGCGACCCAGGCGTTGGCTTCCTGTTCAATCGTTGACATGGCTCTTCTTGTCCCGGCGTTTGTTCGGTGCTGCCTTTGGCGGGTTAAGGTCCTGGTCCATGCCATGCCTGGCGATCAGGTCCGACATCAGCCGCATCCCCTTCATCATTTCGTGTTCGACCACGCTCGCCGTCAGGCCCAGGGTCTCGGCGGTTTCGTGCTGCGACAGGCCGTGGATCCGGCGCGCCCTGAACACGTTCTTGCAGCGCTCGGGCAGGCGGGAGACCAGGCCCAGTACCCAGGTCAGTTCGGCGCGGGCGAACACCACCCGCTCCGGCGACGGGGTGCTGTCCTCTATTTCAAGGTCGTCCAGGTTGGCCATCGCTTCGATGCTGACCACCGCGTCGCGCCGGATCCGGTCCAGCACGATGTTTTTGGCCGCGCGGAAGACGAAGGGTTTGGGGTCGCGGATGTGGGACAGGCTGGCCATCGACAGGATCCGGTAGCAGGTTTCCTGGATCACGTCATCCACTTCCGCCGGGCCGATGCAGATACGGCGCAGCATGCTGCGCAGTTCCGCCTCGTGCGGCAGGAAATGGATTGTCAGCCAATCGACTACGTCGTTATCCATACGCTCATTCATTTGCTCCCTGATGATTAAGACGAACGCAAATGGCTTTTCCTCAAGCTGATTTTTGAATAGGGAGGGTATCCGCTGTGCTGCACATGCCGAAAAGGCGCAGGGTGCATTTGTAACCGGTCAGGCCAGTATAGATTCGGCTGGACCAGTTTTTGCTGTGCTCATTGAAAAACGCAACGCTGTCTGGTGGCTTTCGCACCGCGGTTGCGCCGGCCGCGCGGCGTCAGTTATGCAGCTTGCATACGCGTCAAGTAGATTCGCGGACGTGAATGGTTCTATTTGCAACAGGAAACAAATATCGCTTGGTGCTTGTACTAAAAAAACAATAGTATGGGTTGTTAACGTTGTAATTATTGCAGCGTTGCCGTTGCGTCCGCACGTACCCTCAATGCGACCGCACCGAACAGTGAATCGGAAGATCTCCAACACGAAGCGAAGTCACTACCAGCCGCGAAAGGGCACCGCATGACAATGAAGCCTTCGACCCCGCCGTACCACGGCGGAATGCGCCAGTACCGTCATTCCTTATTCCAGAAAACCTCGCTTGCACTTTGCCTCGCCCTGGCCTTCGGCGCCGCGCACTCCGCGCAAGCAGCCGAGCCGGCAGCCGTTGCGGTTCAGCGCGCGGCGCCTTACTGGCAGGATCTTGGCCCGGACCTGGGCCAGGCCGCTGCGGCGTCATCCGGCAAGATGGCCGCCGGCGCCGCCAAAACGCCAGCGCTGCGGCTCAAGCGCATACGTACGGCCACGCTCGATGCCGCCGGCATGCAGGCGCTGACCGCGGGCGCGCCGCACGAACGCAGCACCAGCGCCCTTGCCAGCAGCCAGATCGTGTCACTGCCGCATCCCGATGGCGGCTACCAGCGCTTCACCCTCGTCGAGTCGCCCATCATGGAAGCCGGCCTCGCCGCAAAACACCCGGAGATCAAGACCTTCCGCGGACGCGGCATCGACGATCCGGCCGCCACGCTGCGCATGGACATCACGCCGCTCGGCCTGCATGCCTCGGTACGCTCCGCCAACGGGGGCTGGTATGTCGACCCGTATTACCACCTCGATGCCAGCGTCTACGCGAGCTACAGCCGCAGCGACCTGCTCAATCAGCATGGTCCGCTGGTCGAGGGTGCGCTGGACGAAGCGCAGCTGAGCTTGTCGCACTCGTTTTATAAAGAGGGAGAGCCGCTCGAGGTGCGCGGTTCCGGCTTTGTTCCCGGCGCGACGGTCAGCCTGACGGTGCGCGGCGAGGGCGACAGCGCCGCGCTGCAGACCGCCGTGGCCACGGCCGACGCCAAGGGCAATATCACGGTGGCGCTGGCCGGCGCGCGCAGCGGCGCTTTCGAACTGAGCGCGAGCGATGGGGCACGCAGCAGCAGCGCGCCGTTCCGCGTGGTTGACGGCGACATGGCTGCCAGCGTGGCGGTCGGCGCGCAGCTGCGCAGCTACCGGCTGGCGCTGGTCACCGACCCGTCCTATGCCAGTTATTTCGGCGGTTCGGCCAACGTAACGGCGGCCAAGGTCTCGCTGATCAATCGCGTCACCCAGGTCTACGAAGACGAAACCTCGATCCGGCTGGTGCTGATCGACGCCACCGACAAACTGAACCTCGACACCGCGGCGCAGATGACGGGCGCGAACGGCCCTTGCGGCGCCACTGCCTGCTTTACGGCCACGCAGGCCTCCACCTGCGGCAGCGGCACGCTGTCGCGCAACCGCGTGGTGACCGGTCTGCTGGCAGGGGCAGGCAATTTCGACGTCGGCCATATCGCACTGGGCCTGAACGGCGGCGGCATCGCTTCGCTTGGCGTAGTCGGCGGCAACAGCAAGGCCCAGGGTTGCACAGGCCTGCCGACGCCGATCGGCGATTTTTTTGCGGTCGACTATGTGGCCCATGAACTGGGACACCAGTTCGCAGGTAATCACACATTCAACGGCGTCATCAGCAATTGCAGCGGCGGCAACCGCAACGCCGGCACCTCGGTGGAAGTGGGCAGCGGCTCGTCGATCATGGCTTACGCCGGCATCTGCGGCACCGACAACCTGCAGCCGCACAGCGATCCGTACTGGTCGCAGCGCAGCTTCGATGAAATCGTGGCCTACACGTCCAGCGGCGAGGCGGCCGTGAACGAAGTGCAGATGGTCGTCTTGCGCGGCTTTGGCAGCGACGGCCAGCAATTCAGGATCAAGTACCAGGGCAGCCTGTCGGAGCCTATCGTGCGCGGCCCGAATTTCAACACGGGCGGCATCAAGAAGGCGATTCAGGATATCAGTGGCTTTCCGGCCGGCGGCACGGTGTCCGTGACCGCCCTGAGCGACGCGGCATTTACCGTGACCTTCGGCGGCGCCCTGGCAGGCACCAATGTCGCGCCGCTCACACTGGAGGGCTGCAGCGGCGGTTGCAGCGGCTTTGTCGGTGAGATCGCCGCCGGCGGGCCGACCACGCGCGGCGGTACGGTGGCCGCCAGCGGCAACGGCAACCCCGAGGTGACGGTAGCAGCCGGCTACACCATCCCTTTGCGCACGCCATTCGCCCTGACCGGCAGCGCCACCGATCCCGATGGCGACCCTGTCACCTACATGTGGGAGCAGAACGACCGTGCAGCCGGCAGCGGTACCGGCCTGATCAGCAACGTCAAGGCCAACGGTCCCTTATTCCGCCAGTTCGGCACGCGCGCGCTGGTGACCCCGGCCGGCACGCTCGACTACGATTCGGCCGGCGAAAACCACACCACGGCCGATCCGACCCGGGTGTTCCCGGACATGCTGCAAATCCTGACCAACAACACCAACGCGGTGACGGGCGCCTGCCCGGTGCCAACGGCGGCCGATATCGAGTGCTTCTCGGAGTACCTGCCAACCGCGGCCTACACCGGATTTGGCGGCACCAACGCCTCGCCGCCGTCGCTGCACTTCAAGCTGACCGCACGCGACGGCCGGGGCGGCGTCAACAGCGCCACCACGACCTTGACACTGGCGGCGGGCACCGGCCCGTTCCTGGTGCTGTCGCCGAATACGGCTGCGGCGCTTGAGGCGGGGGCCACCCAGCTGGTGAGCTGGGACGTTGCCGGCACCAGCGCTGCGCCGGTAAGCACGAGCAGCGTGAAGATCAGCCTGTCGGCGGACGGCGGCAAGACCTGGCCCCATGTCCTGGCCGAGAACGCGCCCAACAGTGGCAGCGCCAGCGTCAAGCTGCCGTCGATCGCTACGGCGGCGGCGAGGATCAAGGTGGAGGCGGTGGGTAATGTGTTCTTCGACGTCTCGGACGTCAACTTCACCCTGCGCCTCGCGGGCGATATCAACGCCGATGGCATGCTCGATTGCACCGACCTGGCCATTGTGAAGGCTGCATACGGCACCCGCACCGGACAGGGCGGCTTCGACGCGCGCGCCGACGTGATTGCCGATGGCGTCATCAATGCGCGCGACCTTGCCTATGTCTCTCAGCGCCTGCCTAAAACCAGCAACTGTGCCCCCCTCTAACCAGATCAGAAAGCCAACATGACCATTTTGAAGAACACACTTGCGGCATTGCTGCTGGCCCTTAGCCTGCCGGCGTTTGCGCTGCCGACCCTGTCCGCGAATGCGGTTCCCAATCCCGCGGTCGCGGGCGCGCCGCTTAACCTGGCGATCAACATCGCCGATATCGCCGACCTGTATGCCTACGAGTTCACGGTTCACTTCGACCCGTCGCTATTGAGTGCGACCGCGGTGGACGAGGGCGGCTTCCTGGGAACGGCGGGTACCACCTTCAGCGGGGCCGGGACCATCGACAACGTCAGCGGGACGATTTCCTTCATCTTCAACACCCTGGTGGGCAACGTGGCGGGCGCCTCGGGCAGCGGGATCCTGGCCAACATCAGCTTTGACGCACTGGCCGTCGGCGGCGCGGCGATCTCGTTTTCGGATCTGCTGTTTCTGGACGCCGGGTTGAACGACATCGCGGTGAGCGCAGTCAGCCTGACGCTTCCGATCGGCGCGGAGACCGACGTTCCGGAGCCGGCGGGCTACCTGCTGCTGGGAGCGGGCCTGCTGGCGGCCGGGGTGGTACGGCGCCGTCAGAGGGCTGGTCTGCGTTGATGGCGGGACGCTGTGCCATTCGTTGGCGCAGCGTTCCTGGCGGCTCGTGGTGGATAGCGTTTCACTCATCCACCCTACGCCAGTTTACTTGTCGCGGGCCCTGTCCTGAGCGGGACTCAGTTTGGCTGCTTCTGCTGCCATTGTTCTAGTTTGGCTGGCTTGATCAGGCCCGAATAGGCGACCCGCACGCCCCTGGCGTCGTACCAGTAGCTGCGCGGCTTTTCGCCATGCCAGGCCGGATCGATGGCGAAGTGCAGACGCTCGGGCGACTCGTCGCCAAAACTCCAGCTATCGCCCAGCAGCTTGAGTGATAGCAGGCGCGCGCGTACCTGTGCGCTCAACGCCGCATCGGCGACCGGGTCAGTGGTCACCGTGACAATGTCCAGAGCTGGATTGGCCGTCCTGGCTTTGGCGACGTTGTCCAGGCTGGCCTGGCAGAATTCGCAGTCCATCGACCACACCAGCAGCACAAAGGGCTTGCCCCGATGGGCAGCCTGAATCTGCTCCAGGCTTTGCATGCCGAAGGGTTTGATGGGCTGGGCCATAGCGGCCGGGGCCAGCAGCGTGGCGATCAGCGCCAGGGCCGCCGCTTTCATGTCGCCACCCGCCGTACCAGAACGCCTTCGTCGGCCGTGCGCCAGACCAGCATCACCGCACTTTCGGACCCGACCAGATGAGGATGATCGGACGCGCCGGCGCTGGTCGCCATTACCCGTTCCTTCCAGGTAGCGCCGGCGTCACCCGAGACCCGCACCGTGACGGCGGTGGCTTTGCCGTCAAATTCCTTCCAGACCACTGCAACCGTCCGGCCGGCGGCAAACACCTCCCCGTGTTCGGCGCGCGGTCCGCCCAGTCGCAACGGCGTCGGTTTTGCACCGCCGCTGCCGCCAGGCGCATAGAACAAGCCGCTGTTGTCCGCGGCGCCGCTGAACCAGACCTGGTGGCGCTTGCCGGCGCCGTCAAAGGCGAGCGAGGGGCCGTGGTGGGGGCAGGCGTCGATGCGCCAGTCATCGAAGCTGACCCGTTCGATGGGGCCGGGTTTGCCGGTGGCCGGCAGGATCGCCATGGCATGGTCGCGCACATTCGGTTCGAACACGTGGCGCCACATGGCGGCAACGCGTCCTTGCGCGTCGAGCGACAAGGAGATGCGGCAGCATTCGCAGCTGTGGTCCGCGATGCGGATGTCCGGACCGAAGCTGTTGCCGCCATCGGCTGATACGGCGTAATACACGGCCGCGCCGCGGTAGTCCAGGCCGGCCGCGCGCGCCGCATCGGCATCGCGCTTGTCGATCCAGGCCACGAACAGGCGGCCGTCGCGGTCCAGCACGAGGCTGTCGAAACGGTGGGTGGTGAGGGCCAGGTCGCGCTGCACTGTGACGGGCGCCGAGAAGCTGCGCCCGCCGTCGAGCGAGCGCAGGAAACGGATGTAGCCGGTGTGGGATTTTTCCAGCGCGCGAGTAAAGCTCAGGTAAATCTGGCCGGCGGGGCCGAAGGCCAGCTTGGGCCGTCCTTCGCCATTCGCCTCGACCCGTTCGGGCACGCTCAGCGCCGGTCCCACGCGGGTCCAGCTCCGGCCTTCATCGGCGGTCCACGACAGGATGATGTTGAAGGCCTTTGGCTGGCCGGCCGACGGCACGGCCGATTCGAGCTGCGCTACCCACAGCCGTCCCTTGGCATCGAGCGCCGCGCCGGTGCCCAGCGGTGGCCGGGCGGATGGCGCCTTGCCGCCTTCATGGCCGGCTCCCTCGTGCTGAGCCCAGGCGGGCAAGGCGGCGCAGGCGCCGAGGGCCGCCAGTCCGGCCAGGATGTCACGACGTGTGTGGTACATCAGAGAGTCCTTAAAAACTGCCGCGTACGCCTGCCGATACGGCGCGCGGCGGCGACATGGTTTGATTGTAGGGCTGGTTCACAGCATAGGTACTTTCGCCGTAGGCGCGGTCGAGCACATTGGTCGCGCGCACAAAAACCGAAAGTGTCGGGTTCCAGCGGTATTCGGTGCTCAGATCCCAGACCGTATTGCTGCCCTGGCCGAAGCGTACACCAGCGCTGCTGGTGCTGTCGAGGAGCATCGAGCCGATATAGCGGCCCTGGACCCGGGTCCGCCAATTGCCGTCCGGTTCCCAGGTGAGGCCGACACTAGCGCTGTTCCTGGGCATGCCTGCCAGTTGGACGTGGAGCGGATCGGTCACCACGGCGCCGCGCCGGGTGAGGTAGGTATCGGTGCGGGTGGCGAAGGCATCGACCTTGAGCGTCCTGGAATAGCGCCAGTTGGCCGTCACTTCGACGCCGTGGGCGGTGCCGTCCTGGTCGTTGGTGTAGTAGCGCGCCGCACCGCCGCACCCTGGCAGGGCAGCGCCGCCGCAGATCAGCTGGACTTGCTGGGGGGCGCTGTTGGCGCGCGCGGTGAACACCGCGATCATGTCGGAGATGTTGTAGCGGAAGTAGGTGAGGCCCACCGCCAGTGCGCCCTGGCGGAAGTCGGCGCCGGTTTCCAGGCCGTGCAGGGTTTCCGGCGACAGGTCGGGATTGGCGATGGTGGTACTGGTGCCCGTGCCGAAAGTGCGGGTCAGGTTGTTGAAGCCAGGTGCGCGGAAGGCTTTGTACAGCGCGCCGCGCAGCGAGAGCTGCTCGTTCAGTTCATAGCGGGCGGCGATGCTCGGGTCGAGCGCGGTTTTGCTCGACGCCGGCAGCAGGCCGCCGGTGGTTGCGCCGCTGGCCAGGGTGCGGCGGTTGTCGCGTCCGTCCAGCGCGTAGCGGTCCACACGGGCGCTCATCGTGATATCCAGCGCAGTCAGCGGCGCGGCCTTGAGCTGGCCGTACAAACCGTTGAAAGTCTGGACGCCGCGGCCCTCGGTGCTGCTGTCGAAACGTCCCTGCGGCGCCGAAGGCGTCACAGGCGTGTTGTAGAACAGTTCCCGGTCGCGGGCCGACAAGCGCCGATAGTCCGCGCCGACGGTGAGCGCGTACCAGGTAGGACTCAAGCGTGTGGAATACAGCAGCGAGGCACCGCTTTCGCGGTAACGCAGCGTGCCCTGCTGGGAATAGAACTGCACCACATTGCTGTTCACTTTGTCCACGTTGAGGGCCGCGCTGCTGCTGGTCAGGCATGTGCCGCCGCCTTGGTAATAGCAGGAGTTGCCGTTGAGCTTGTCGAAGGCGACATACTGGGACCAGGCGCTGGCCACCAGGTTGGTCCGGTTGGGCAGCTTTTTCTCGACGTGCAGGGCGATGTCCGGGCTCCTCTGGCGGTTTTCGCCGTCGCGGTAAGCGATCTGCTGATCCTGCTCGTGCCAGCCCAGCCGCACGTAGCCGCGCAGCGTGGGGTCGGGCTGTACGTGCACGGTCAACGAGATATTGCGGTTGTCCGCGCTGGTAGTCTGCTTTCGCGGGAAGCGGTACAGCCAGGCCGACGGCGTGGCCTGGTAGCCGTCGGAATGGTAAAGGTCGGCGGACAGATTCATGCGCACGCTGTCGGACAGGACCAGATCGCGGCTCAATGCCAGATTCCAGCTGCCCTGGGTGCCCAGGCTGGCTTGGTACTCGCCCGCGCCGGCGCTGGGGCGCCTGGTGACGATGTTGACCACGCCGGCCACGGCCATGTTGCCCCACAGGCTGGAGTTACCACCGCGCAGGATTTCGATGCGCTCGATATTGGACATCGGCACCTTGTACCACTGTGTCGTCAGGTAGAAGGGATCGTGCAGGGGCACGCCATCGAGCAGCATCAGCACCTTGGCATTGCCCAGGCCACGCATTTTGGTCTGATGACCGGTGGGGTCGGACGAGCTGGCCGGTACGGCCGTGAAATTCATGCCGGGAATATCGCGCAGGAGCTGGTCGACGGTCTGTGCGGACGACATGCGGATCTGTTCCTGCGACACGATCGTCGTGTGCAGCGGCATTTGCTCGACCCGGGTCTGGCTCCGGCTGGCGGCGACGTAGACGGTGGGCATGTCCTCGGAAGCGGACTGGCCTGCGAGGACCGGATTGGCAAGGTCGAGGGAAAGCAAGGCGACCGCGCGGAGGATATTTGCACTAGTGCGGCGTTGAAACGCGCGCCGAGGTGGTTTTTTCATTATGTTTTGTACTTGAACATGTCGTAGCCGACAGGTTCCGCTAACGCAACGTTTCTTTCATTGACATGCATCAAGACGGAGTGAGTTGAAGTGGGGCAGGTCATTCAGTCTTATAGTCGTGGCAATCAAATAACCGCCCATGTCCCTGTAATTGAAGAGCGTCATGCTCATGTGCGTTATCTTTTTCCTGGGATCGTCCGCGTTTGCGCTGCGAACGAGAAAGCTCCTTAGCGTTCAGCTCATCCCCATGCCACCAGTCGTCCGCACTTTCCCCAACAAGCCGGTTCAGGTCGAGGCGCGGTCCTTGGCAAAACACGAATGCGGCGCCGTTACAACGGCCATAAGACTTCCAGTCACATTATCTTGCCCGGTGGAAATGTTTCACGTACACTTGAGCACCAATCTTTCCGCTCAGTCAATCATGTTTAAAAGTTCAATATACGCATCGTTCCTCGCGCTGTCGCTTGTCGCCTGTGGCGGCGGTGGCGGTGGCGGAAGTAGTACGCCGCCCTCTAGTCCAAGCGGGGGCGGTACCGTCGCCCCGCCCGCCGTACAGCGGCCGAACGTCCTGTTCATCAACGACGTGGGCAACCGGGTTATTGCGGGATTCGATAGCTTGACGATAGCCCCGGGCACGACATTTTCATCTGCCAACTTAATCGGCAACAAACTGGGCGGTGACGTACAGATCGACCGCGCGCGCGACTTGATGTACACGGCGGAAGGACAGACCATCTCGATTTTCGGCAAGGCCCGGACCTTGACGGGCACTGTCACTCCCGCCCGCACTGTGAAACCAGCGATGCCCGACACCGACTGGTATGCTGGACATATCGTGCTGGATGCAGCCAACGACCGCCTGTATGTCGGCTACGGGCGCGGCGCTGTCCAGCCAGGACGGATCGCCGTGTTCGACCAGGCGAGTACGCTGAGCGGCCAGGCGAAGCCCTCGTATTTTTTGGATGGGATGATCAATGGATTTCGCTTCGACATCGATACCAAACGCGCCTTGCTCTACACCGTTTTCGATACAGACGCAGACGATTCCGTCCTGGTCTACAGCAATGTCGACAAGCCTTCCCCCGCTGCTCAGGTGCCGCGCCGGATTGATTTCTTCGACAGGAAATTCCGTTTGGCTGTCGACGCTGAACGTGATGTACTCTACGTCGTGGTCGAGGGGCGTGGAATAAAACTCATACGCAACGCGAGCAAGGGGAGTTCGGGATTGGCTAGTTCCTTTATCTTCCTTGCCGACCTGAACGCGGAGAGTATGTTGGCAGTTGATCCTGCAAACGACCGGCTGTACGCGGCACTCGGCAGCACAATTTATCTGCTGAATGAAGCAAGCACCATGGGCTCTGGCGTTCCACAGCGCATAGTCCCGGTAAATCTGGGCGGTAACGCGATCATTACTGGTTTTGCTTTTTGATCCTGTGGCATAGCGCACTTGCGGGCGCTTCGACCTCGATAGTTGGGCCCGCGTTCGCGCTGCTGGTGCGTGATCCTCACGATAGCCGGTTACGAAACAGCCAGGCCGCCAGCGGCAGCGTGACCGCCGCCAGTCCCAGCAGCGGGATGAACTCGATCCAGACATCGCCCAGCGCGGCGCCTTCCAGGTAGACGCGGCGCACGATGCTGATGCCAAAGCGCAGCGGGTTGGCATAGGTGGCAATCTGCAGCGCCTGCGGCATGTTGCGCACCGGCGTCAGCAGGCCCGAAAGCAGCATCATCGGCATGATCAGTAAAAAGGCGTACAGCATCGCCTGCTGCATGGTCAGCGACAGGGCCGAGATGGACAGCCCGACGCCGACGGCGGCGATGGTGAAGACGACCAGTCCAAGGTAGAGCAGCCATACCGAGCCCGCCATCGGTATCCCGAACCAGAAACGGATGATGAGATAAATGATGGTCGACTGGACTAGCCCGATCAGGATCGCGGGCAGTGCCTTGCCGATCAGGATCTGCAGCGGCGTGAGCGGCGTGACCAGCAACTGGTCGAAGGTGCCTTGCTCACGTTCGCGCGCCACCGACAGCGCCGCGAGCAGGAGCGTCTGCAGCATGCTCAGCGCCGCGATCAGGACTGGCATCATGTTCCAGCGCGATTCCAGGTTGGGGTTGAACCAGGCGCGTCTTTCGATCGTCACTCCCTGAACCGCCTCGCCGGCGAGGGAGCGGTTGTAGTCGGCCACGATGGCAGCGACATAGCCGGCGGCCGCGCTGGCGGTGGTGGAATTGCGTCCGTCCAGGATCAGCTGCAGGGGCGCTTGCTGGTGCGCGGCCAGGCGCCGCTGAAAGTCAGGCGGTATGTTCAGCACCAGCAGCGCCTGCTGGCTGTCGATGACGTCAGCGAACTGGCGCGGTGAAGTGAGGGTGGCCGCACGCTCGAACACGCCGGTGCCGTCCAGGCGCGCCAGCAGGGTGGAGGAAGCCGCGCTGTGGCTCTGGTCCAGCACCGCGTAAGGCACGTGCTTGAGGTCGAACGTAGCGCCATAGCCGAACAGCAGCGCCTGCATCAGGGCTGGGACGACCAGCAGCGCGCGGCTGGCCGGGTCCTTGACCAGGGCCAGGATCTCCTTGCGCACCAGTGCCGCGATACGCAGCAAGGTGATGGCGAGCGGGGCGAATAGTGCAGGCATCATCAATCCAGCGACTTGCGCAAGGTGTGGCGCGTGGCCAGGGTCAGCACCACGGCGTAGGCCGACAGGATGGCGCCGCTGCGCAGGATCGCGGGCCAGTGATCGCCTGCCAGGAACAGCGTTTTGATCAAGGACATGAAGTGCGTGGCGGGCAGCAGCTGGCTAATAACTTGAATCGGCAGCGGTACATTGCGCAGGTCGAACACGAAACCCGACAGCATCACGGCCGGGAGAAAGCTGATCAAAAGCGCGAGCTGGCTGGCCTGGAACTGGTTGCGCGTGGCGCCGGAGATGAACAGGCCAAGAAGCAGCGACACGGCCAGGTACAGCATCGAGGCGATGACGACGACCGGCAGCGAACCGCGCATGGGAACCTCGAACAGGAACTGCGCCGCCAGCAGGCACAGTGCAAGGTCGATGGCGCCCACCACCAGGTAAGGCACCAGCTTGGCCAGTACCAGCTCCAGCGGGCGCACCGGCGTGACAAACAGCGATTCAAGCGTGCCGCGTTCCCATTCGCGGGCGATCAGGAGCGAGGTGAGAAAGGCGCCGATGAGGGTCATCACCAGCACGATCAGCCCAGGCACCAGGTACCAGCTGCTGTTGGCGGCTTCGTTGAACCAGGTGCGCTGCACGATGTCCACCGCGGCGACAGGCGCGGCCTTGCCGCCGGCACGGTCGGCGCGCTGACGCGACCAGGTGCCGATCGCGCCGCTGACATAGCCTTCAATGGCGCCTGCAGTACCTGCGTCAACGCCATTGAGCACCAGCTGGATGCTGGCCCCGCCCGAGCCCATTCGACGCGAGAAGTCGGCAGGTACGCGGACGATGGCGTTCACCGAGCCGCTGCGCAACAGGCGTTCGGCATCGACCATGCCGGCCGCCTGCACGGTTGCCAGGTAGCGCGAACCGGCCAGGCCGGCGACGGCTTCACGCGCTGTGGGGGAATTGTCTTCCATGACGACGGCAATCGGGGCATTACTGACGTCGAAGGACAGGCCGTAGCCAAACAGGAGAATCATCACGACGGGCAGCAGCAGTCCCACAAGCAGGTTACTGCGGTCGCGCAGCAGCTGGCGCGCTTCCTTGCGCAGAAGGGCGGCAAAGCGGGTGGCAAAGCCGGCGCTCATGCCGCCGCCTTGCGCGCGGCGTCACGGCTTGCCTCGACGATGGCGATAAATGCCTGGTTCATGTCGACATCGCCACCGCCTGCCTGGTCCCGCACCGCCTGCGGCGTGCCCAGGGCCAGCATGCGGCCGGCGTCCTGGATGGCGACGCGGTCGCAGTACTCCGCTTCCTCCATGAAGTGCGTGGTGACGATGATGGTCACCCCATCCTGCGCCAGCGCAGTGATGGTGCGCCAGAAGGCGCGTCGCGCCAGCGGGTCGATGCCGCTGGTCGGCTCGTCGAGAAAGAGGATGTCCGGCCCATGCAGCAAGCCCGCCGCCATCGCCAGCCGCTGTTTATAGCCGCCCGGGAGCAGGCCACTGGCGGCGTCCGGATCGAGCCCGAATTGCGCCAGCATGGTGTCGATGCGCGCCGCCAGCGCGCGTCCATGCATGCCGTAAGCGCCGCCGAAGAAGTTCAGATTCTCGCGCACCGTCAGGTTGGCGTAAAGGGCGAACTTCTGGGCGACATAGCCGATGCGTTCACGCGCCTGGGCGCGCGCGGTGCGCAAATTGACCCCGGCGACCTGCAAGTGGCCGCTGGTGGCGGGCAGCAGGCCGCACAGCATGCGGAAGGTGGTGGTCTTGCCGGCGCCGTTTGGTCCGAGCAGGCCGAAAATCTCGCCGCGCTCGACCTCGAAAGACGTACTGGCGACGGCGGTAAAGTCCCCAAACTTGCGCACCAGGTCGCGCACCACAATCGCCGGTCCGCCATCATGGGACACTCGTCCCGTCCCCACCGGCGCGGCATCGTAAGGTGGGCACCCTGTGCCCACCGGAGCGGCCTGCACCTGATCCTCGCCCTCATGCTGGCGCAGCAGCATCATGAACGCATCCTCAAGCATCTCCGGCCGCGCGTGATGCTCAATCCCAGCCAGCAGCGCTTCGATCGCACCCGGTCCAGCATCTGGCTGCGCGATAAAATTCACCGCGCCGCCGCTTGGCACAGCATCGACGATCAGCGAACGCGCATCGATCAGGCGTGCCTGCAGTGCACGTGCCGGCATACCAAGGGGTGGCGAGGCGCGATAAGTCAGCCCGCGGGCACTTTCGCGCAGCGCGTCCGGCGTGCCCTCCGCCAGCAGAAGGCCCTGATGCATCACGAGCACCTGGGCGCAGCGCTGCGCCTCGTCCATGTAGGCTGTGCTGATGATGACGCTCAGGTTTTCCTCCTCGACCAACTGGCCGATGATGCGCCACAGGTCGCGCCGCGACAGGGGATCGACGCCCACGCTAGGTTCGTCGAGCAGCAGCAGGTCCGGCGAGCGCACCAGGGTGCAGGCCAGGCCGAGCTTTTGCTTCATGCCGCCCGAGAGCTTGCCGGCCGGGCGCTCGCGAAACGCCGCCAGGTCGGTCATCGCCAGCATGCGCGCAAAGCGCTCGCGCCGGATCTCCGCCGGCACGCCATGCAGGTCGGCGTAGAGGTCCAGGTTCTCCTGCACCGTCAGGTCTTCGTACAGGCCAAAGCGCTGGGGCATGTAGCTGATGCGGTCCTGCACCGCCTGCGGATCGGCCACCACATCGATCCCGAGCACGCGCAAGGTGCCGGCATCCGGTTTGAGCAGGCCGGCCATCATGCGCAGCAAGGTGGTCTTGCCGGCGCCGTCAGGGCCGACCAGGGCTGCCAGGCTGCCGGACCGCACCGTCATCGATACCCCATCCACCGCCCACAGCACGCCGCCGTCCGGCGCCTTGAAGCTTTTGCGCAGACCATCGGCGAGCAGCGTGACGCCGATATCTTTCATCGCACGGCGCCCACGGCCAGATGGACGGTGGCAGGCTGCCCAAGACGAAGAACATTGGCCGGGTCGTCGACCTGCACGCGTACTTCGTACACAAGGCTGGTCCGCAATTCATCGGTCTGGACCGACTTGGGCGTGAACTCGGCCACGGAGGAGATATAGCCCACCTTGCCCGCGATGGTCTGACCCGGCTGGCTGTCGGTGACCACGCTGGCGGCCATGCCCGGCTTGACCCGGCCAAGATCGGCCTCGCCCACATACACGCGTACCCATTTTGGCTGCATCAGGGCCAGGGCAAAGACGGGACGCTGGGGCGTGGCCATGTCGCCGGGTTCGAGCAGCCGGGAGCGCACGACCGCGTCGGCGGGCGCCTTGAGCTCGCCCTGGGCCAGCTGATGCTGCAGCAGGGCCATCTGGGCCTGGGCCACCGCGAGCTGGGCCTCGGCGCCAGCCACTTCTTCGGCGCGCGGTCCCAGTGTGGTCAGGTGCAGGCCTTCGCGCAATTCCTGGACGCGGGCGCGGGCCACCGCGGCGACACTGGCGGCACGGTCCACATCCTGGGCACTGATGGCGCGGCCCTGCGAATTGGCGGACAGTTCCTGCATGCGCGCCAGGTCGCGATCGGCACGGGTCGCCTCCGCCTGTGCCGCGCTCAGGCGGCTGCGTGCCTGCGCGACTTCCTCCGGGCGCGAGCCATTGCGCAGCCGCAGCAGGTTCTGTTGCTGCCCGGCGATCTGGGCTTTCGCCTGTTCGGCCTGAAGCGCAAGGGTCGTTGTGTCGAGTTTTCCCAATACGCTGCCGGCCTTGACCTGGTCGCCTTCCTGGGCCCGAAGTTCGCTGACCCTTCCGCTGCCATCGAAAGCCAGTGACACCTGACGGATGTCGACATTCCCGTGCAGTATCAGTTGGTTGCGGGCTGGGCGCTGTCCGCTTTGCCACCAGGCCCAGCCGGCGAGAAGCAGAGCGACGACTACGGCGAGGGCGATGATGGGCTTTTTCATGGCGAATATTCTTCTTCGGGAAATGTACTTGGACGCGCGGTTTTTTTAGTTTAAACTCGATTTAAACTAAGGTGCAAGTAAAATCGCATTTCGCACAATTTCAGGACATCGAATGACTCAACAGGTACGACGCGCAGCGCGCACGGATGGCGAGGCGACCCGGGGCCGGCTGCTTGAGGCGGCCGGCGAGCTGTTTGCCGCATCGGGCTTTGCCGAGACCACCAGCAAGGCCATCGCCGCTCAGGCTGGGGCGGACCTGGCCTCAATCAACTACCATTTTGGCAGCCGCAACGGCCTCTACCAGGCGGTGCTGGTCGAGGCGCACCGCAGATTGATCGACGTCGCCGAACTGCAGCCGCTGGCCACGGGCGACCTGACTCCGGAGGACAAGCTGAAGGTGCTGATGCAGCTCCTTGTTCGCAAGGCAACGCAAGCAGGAGGCGGCTGGCATCTAACTGTGCTGGCCGCGGAAGTGCTGGCCCCATCTTCCCATATGCAGGTGCTGTTTCAGTCCGAGGTGCCGGCCAAGGCGTCCTTCGTGTTACGCATCCTGAGCGACATCAGCGGTATTCCTGTGGGCGAACCCGCACTGCTGCGCTGCCTGCTGAGCGTGGCGGCGCCTGGCTTGCTCATGCTGATAACCCGGCGCGGCATTCCAGGACCGCTGCAGGCGATCCGGCATATGACAAGCGACGTGTTGGTGGAACATCTGCATCGATTTGCGATCGCTGGCTTGAAGGCGGTGGGCGAGGATTACGCCGCGGAGCCGCTGCGTTCCTAGTTGCGATTCGCGGCGTGCGAACGTCAACGACACGGGCTTGCGTCCCAGGCCATTCCCTCTGTGCATCTCGCGCTGTCCAAATTACACCATTGATGGAAACAGTTTTCGTAATTCGCGTCAGCGTTCAGCCCGTTAGGATCGGTGCCGTGCCAGCTGCTATGTGCACGGGCAATACCGCCAATGACGAGAGAACAGAGGATGACAATGACGAAAAAATCAAAAATATCGGACTTCGCACAACTGCGCCGTGCAGGTGTAATCGGGGCTCTACTGACAGCGGGAGTGAGCGCGCCGGTCATGGCAGGCGTGGACGCGGACCGGGCTGCCATTCCGCGCAACTTCGACGCGCAGATCATGTCGTCCACCGACGTGTATCTGACCTGGCAGGATGTCAGCAGCGACGAAACCAATTTCAAGATCGAACGGCGTGACAATGGCGGCAACTGGCTCGCGATCGGCTCCCCGCCCGCCAACTCCACCCGCTGGCGCAACAATCAGCTGCAGCCAGGTACGAGCTATGAATACCGCATCTCGGCCGTGCGTCCCAGCGGCGTCGCGCTGCCCACTGCCGTGCGCAGCGTGCGCACCCCTGCGGCGGGCGCCACGACGGTGTTCTTTGTGGACGCGCTGAACGGCGACAACATCAATCCGGGCACCGAGGCGCGCCCATGGAAGACCATACAGAAAGCCGCGGACTCGCTCGCGCCGGGCCAGACCGTGCTGGTGCGTGCCACCGCGCCTTACCTCAACCCCAACTATTACGCGCTGGTGTCGATCACCAAAAGCGGCACCGCGGCGGGCTGGATCACCTACAAGAACTACCCGGGAGAGCGGCCCATCCTGCGCTCGACCTACGACAAGAATTACCATGGCTTCGAAATCAAGAGCGCCTCGTACATCGTGATCGATGGCTTCGAGGTGGCCGGCCACCTCGCGGACATCGCCCCGGCAGTCGCGCAGGCTGAAAACGACTGGGCCAAGGCCAACCCGACCAGGTACGTTGGGCCGAAAGTCGATTCGAACGGCATCTCGGTCAGCAATGGCGGCGTCACCCCGCACCACATCACGATCCGCAACAACCTGGTGCACGACCATCCGGGTGGCGGCATTGCGGCCAACGGCAGCGACTGGGTCACGATCGAGAACAACCGGATTTTCAACACCTCCTGGTACTCGCCTTACGGCACGACCGGCATCAGCTATCTGGTGTCGAAGGATGTCGATACGAACACCACCAACTACAAGCAGATCATTCGCAACAACACGGTGCATGATGCGAAAAACCTGTTTCCGTGCAAATGCTATTCCTTCCGCCAGCAAACCGACGGCAACGGCATCATCATCGACAGCCTGACCAGCAGCGCCTACAAGGGCAAGACCCTGGTGACCAACAACATTATCTTTAACAACGGCGGGCGCGGCATCCACATATTCAAGTCCGGTAATACCGACGTGACCTTCAATACCGCTTCGCGCAACGGCACCATCGCCATTACCGCTGAAGGCGAGATTTCTGTCATCGAGGCCAGCAATGTGCGTGTCTTCGACAACATCATGGTGGCCAGCGCTGACCGGCCGCTCAATGCTGTGCGCAGCGCCACGGGCGTCAACTTCAGCTATAACATCGGTTTTGGCGGCAACGGTTTCACCTCGACCGGCGGCACCGGCAACCGGCTCAACACCGATCCAAAGTTCGCGCCCGGCAGCGGAATCAATGCGTTCAGCCTGCAATCGACCAGTCCGGCTGTCGACACGGCCGCCGGCGGCGTGATGCCGGTGGCAAATGATGTGTTCCTGGCGCCGCGTCCGCGCGGACTCAAGGCCGATGTCGGCGCAGTGGAGAGCTTTTAAGGGCTGTACCGGTCGCGCGACCAGTACAGCAAACCGGCATACCTGCGCCGGTGTACTGGCAGCGTGGCGCTGTTTTCCTCTACGATGAAGCGTGCGTGAATCGGCATGCACGGCGTCGGGAGGAAAATACATGAAAATTGGTTTTATCGGCCTTGGTAACATGGGTTCGGCCATGGCCTTGAACCTGGCGCGCGCCGGTGCGGACCTGGTGGTCTGGAACCGTTCGCCGGAAAAAATCGATGCGCTGTCGGTCGATGGCAGGCGGGTTACGCGCGCCGCGTCGGTTACCGAGGTGTTCGATCGCGCGTCCGTGGTACTGCTGATGCTTGCCAACAGCGCAGCGGTTGACGCGGTACTCGGGCGCCACACGCCGGCCTTTGCCGGGCTGGTCCGGGGGCGGACTGTGGTCGCCATGGGGACAACGGCGCCGGGCTACTCGCAAGCACTGGGGGAAGACATCACTGCCGCCGGGGGCGCCTACGTGGAAGCGCCGGTATCGGGCTCGCGCGTGCCCGCGGAGCAGGGCAAGCTGGTAGGCATGCTGGCGGGCGATCCGGCCGCGGTGGAGATGGTCAGGCCTCTGTTGCAGCCGATGTGCGCCGAGACCTTCGTCTGCGGCCCGGTTCCCCAGGCATTGCGCATGAAACTGTCAGTCAATCTTTTCCTGATCACGATGGTGAGCGGCCTGGCCGAAGCGACGCATTTCGCCCGCGAGAGCGGCCTCGATTTGTCGATCTTCCGCGCCATTCTCGACGCGGGACCGATGGCCAGCAAGGTGTCGACGATCAAGCTGGGCAAGATGGTGGAGCAGGATTACGCGGTGCAGGCTGCAATCACGGATGTGCACACGAATGCGCGCCTGATTACCGATGCGGCACAGCAAGCGGGAATCGATACGCCGCTGATGACGCGCAGCCGTGAACTGTTTGCCAGGACCGAGGAGCTGGGGCATGGCGCTGCGGATATGGCAGCGGTGATTCTCGCGCTTGCAGCGATGAAATGAGCGAGGCTGGGCCTTTACACTTCTTGCGCCAGCACCTGCGTCAGCTGCTCGCTCAGCGCCTTGATGCGGCTGGCCAGCCAGGCGACGTGGGCATCCTTGCGCGCCTGCGCTGACGGTCCCACCACCATGGTGGCGCCGTCGTAATCGAACACCGCCGCCGCGCTGGCGTGCTTTTCGCAGAAGTCCGTTAGCGCCTGGCTCACGGTCGCGTGAAAGCCGCTCGGTACGTCGCAGCTGTCGATCTTGACATGCAGCACGCCCTGATCGATGCGGATGATATCGTCGTGGTCGGGATCGAGCGTGGCGATTAATGCCGGCAAGGCGCGTTTGGCCGTCGGCCTGACGGCCACGCTGCCGGTTAATGTGATTGCCGTCATAGCGGCACCCCGCGTGCGATCCAATACGAGTATTGCATGATGCTCCTCCATCAAGTGTCAACCCGTATGGTAGCCGCAGCGGGGCGGCGCACAATTGCCAGTCGAAGATTTTGCTATCTCAGCGTGCGCGGCGCATTGGTCTTGTCGCGCTACTAGAAGGACCAGCTGGTGACTTTCACGACTTCGGCATCGGCATCGATCAGGCTTTCCTTGCCGTCGTCCCACAGGCGCATCCACTGTTCCACCCGCCGTGTGCCGTTGGGCGGCTGGTTGTACTGGTTGGTGTTGACCACGGTCAGGCGCTTGTTGTGGAACTTGAGCATGTAGGCCTTTTCGCTGCTTGCGGTACCGATCTGGTCGATCAAGCCCTGGAGCGAATTGGCGTCGCCTTCGCCGCCCTGATTGAGGGCGGTGTCGAAGAAGGAGCCGATGGTCGCCGCCGAGGTGTAGCCGCGGCTTTTGGCGTTGCGCACCGCCACGCTGATGTAGCTGTCGTAGGCGCTTTGCCACATGGCCGCGCGCCATTCAGCGTCATTCTGCAGTGCCTTGATACCGGTGCACAGCCTGGAGCTCATGTTGCCGCTGGTATCGCTTGAGCTGAACTTGATGATGTTGCCGCTCATGGTGGCGGTAATGCCGATGCGCTTCAGTCCGCCAAGCGTGGAGGGCGCGCTCGCGCCTTTCAGGCCGTCGAAGATACGGAAAAGCGCCGGCCCATCAGGTCCGCCGTCGTTCGAGCCGCCCGTGGTGGCACCGACGATGCCGATCGTGAAGCCGCGTCCGTCGTTGATGTTTTCGCAGTAGCTGTAGGCCCGGACCCAGTCCAGCGAGTCCTGTTCGGGCTTGTTGACCAGCTTCATGATGTTGTCCCACTGCTCGCCATTCAGGCCAGTGTTTGCGGTGAGGAATTGCAAGGTCGCCGGAGAGAAGTTGGCGTCATGGGGATTGGTGGGCGTGCTGGAGCAGGTGCCCGCACCGGTGCTGTAGACTTCCATTTCTTTCAGGCTGACCCATTTGTTGACCGTGCTGCCGGTGCCAAGTACGCGCACGTAGCGGGCTGATACGTCGGGGATGTCGTAGGGCTTGAGATCGGCGGATGTGCCGCTGTTTGTCCCACTGAACGAGTCGGTCCAGGTGGCCCCGTCCAGCGAGGTCTGGAGTTTGAAGCTGTACTTGCGGCTGTCGCCGTTGTACCAGGCAAGATTCAGCGAGGCGACTTTCTGGCAGGAGCCGAGGTTGTATCTGAGCCATTGTGCGGAGGATGTTGCGTCCGCCGACCAGCGGGTTGACATGGAGCCGTCATTCGCATTGGCAGGTACGTTGGCGTCGCTGCTGCTGGCGCTGACGTTGGCGTTCGGCACGGCCAGTTTGCTCTGTGCGAACGCCGGGGCGGAGGCTAGCGCGGCGCTTACAAGCGCTAATCCGGCAAGCCTGGCAAGGGGTAAGCCAATCGTTCTGGCAGCATTTTGTTTTGTCATATCGTCTCCGTGAGTGAACTTGGGCATGGCCGCGATCAACAGTGCGGGAGCCGATCCTAGCACGTCAATATGACTTTCTGGTAAACGTTTACCTACCAATCTTGGGAGGTGTGTCGAGCGGGAGGATTGATAGATCAACGATCTGGTCCGGCCAGTTGTAGACTTGGATTGATTTTGGTTAAGCGATTAACTCGCTTGTTCGCTGAGTTGGGGTTAGTGTGGCGGACCCAACTCCCGGCCCTCAAGCGCTGCACATGCGTGACATTGCCTTTCTATAGCTACCGGCGGATCTGTCCCCATCGCGGTAGCGACACGGACTGAAGGAAAAACGATAACGTAAGAGGCGTGAGGAAGCTTGTCAAAATCGAATCTGGTCTGCTGGGGATGGATAATGCAATCTTACCAAGATTTCCTAATGGAATGCGTTCGCTTCACTGATATGCCCTGAATATCACAGGGCGAGGATTAATATATTGGACAACTCACTGCGGATGCGTCACCCTGATGGTCCGTTTGTTTTTGCCGTACTGAGGAGATCCCATGCCGACTTACCGTTCCCATACCACCACCCAGGGCCGCAACATGGCGGGTGCCCGCGCGTTGTGGCGCGCCACCGGCATGAAGGACGGCGACTTCGACAAGCCGATCATCGCCGTGGTCAACTCCTTTACCCAGTTCGTACCGGGCCACGTGCACCTGAAAGACCTGGGCCAGCTGGTCGCGCGCGAGATCGAAGCGGCCGGCGGCGTCGCCAAGGAATTCAACACCATCGCCGTGGATGACGGTATCGCCATGGGCCACGGCGGCATGCTGTATTCGCTGCCTTCGCGCGACCTGATCGCCGACTCGGTGGAGTACATGGTCAACGCCCACTGCGCCGACGCCATGGTCTGCATCTCCAACTGCGACAAGATCACGCCAGGCATGCTGATGGCCGCCATGCGCCTGAACATTCCCGTGGTATTCGTCTCGGGTGGTCCGATGGAAGCGGGCAAGGTTGTCAAGGTGGTCGGCAACGAGCGCAAGATCATCAAGCTGGACCTGGTCGACGCCATGATCAAGGCCGGCGACTCCAGCGTGTCGGACGCCGATGTGGCTGAAATCGAGCGCTCCGCCTGTCCTACCTGCGGTTCCTGTTCCGGCATGTTCACCGCCAATTCGATGAACTGCCTGACCGAAGCGCTGGGCCTGGCCCTGCCGGGCAACGGCACCATCGTCGCCACCCACGCGGACCGCAAGGAGCTGTTCCTGCGCGCCGGCCGCCTGATCGTGGAAGTGGCCAAGCGCCATTACGAGCAGGACGATTACTCGGTCCTGCCGCGCAGTATCGCCACCAAGGCCGCCTTTGAAAACGCCATGGCCCTGGACGTGTCGATGGGCGGCTCGACCAACACCGTGCTGCACATGCTGGCCGCAGCCCACGAAGCCCAGGTGCAGTTCACCATGGCCGACATCGACCGCATTTCGCGCATCGTGCCTTGCCTGTGCAAGGTCGCGCCGATGACTGACAAATACCACATCGAAGACGTGCACCGCGCCGGCGGCATTTTCTCGATCTTGGGCGAACTGTCGCGCGCGGGCTTGTTCGATACCTCGCTGCCAACGGTGCACACGCCGACCATGGGCGAAGCGATCGCCAAGTACGACATCAAGGTCAGCGACGACCAGGCCGTGCACAAGTGGTTCCGCGCGGCGCCGGGTGGAGTGCCGACCCAGGTCGCGTTCTCGCAGTCCGAGCGCTACGACCAGAACGATCTTGACCGCAGCATCGGCTGCATCCGCGACCGCGCCCACGCGTATTCGCAGGATGGCGGCCTGGCTGTCCTGTACGGGAACATCGCCGAGAAAGGCTGCATCGTCAAGACGGCTGGCGTCGACGACAGCATCCTGAAGTTCTCCGGCAAGGCGCGCGTGTTCGAGAGCCAGGATGCGGCGGTCGAAGCGATCCTGGGCGACGCCGTGCATGAAGGCGACGTCGTCATCATTCGCTACGAAGGTCCGAAGGGCGGCCCGGGCATGCAGGAGATGCTGTACCCGACCTCGTACATCAAGTCCAAGGGCCTGGGCAAGGCGTGCGCGCTGTTCACCGATGGACGTTTTTCGGGTGGATCGTCGGGCCTGGTGATTGGCCATGCATCGCCGGAAGCGGCCGAAGGCGGCGCCATCGGCCTGGTGGAAGAGGGCGACATGATCGACATCGACATCCCCGAGCGCACCATCAACCTGCGCGTCACCACCGAAGTGCTGGCGCACCGCCGCGCCACGATGGAAGAGCGTGGCGACAAGGCATGGCAGCCGGTGGACCGCGAGCGTTATGTCTCGCAGGCGCTGCAGGCTTATGCCGCCTTGACCACGTCGGCCGACCGCGGCGCCGTGCGCGACCTGTCGCAGCTCAAGCGTTAAAGCAGGACTGGCCGGCACGCGCTGCCGGCCCATTGACTTTTACTGCGGTGCTGCCACGCTCAGCACCCAGTTCACGCCAAAGCGGTCTTTCAGCATGCCGTACAACGGCGACCATGGCGATGGCGTCAGTGGCTGCTCGATGTTCGCATCAGCGCTCAACTTCTCCCAATACGTTTTGACTTCGTCAGGCGTGCCCGCCTCCACGGCAATCAGGAATGCGTTCTCGCCCTGGTGATACGACGTCTCCGACGGTACATCGTAGGCCATGATGCGAAAGCCGCTGTCGGCAGCGACCTGGCCCCACATCAGTTGATCGGCTTCTTCCGGACGCTGGACCTTGCCGGCTTGCTGGTTGGTCACGAGTGCGACCGTGCCGCCGAATACCGAGTGATAAAAGGCGAGGGCTTCGCGGGCATTGCCGCGGAAGTTGAGGTGGGTGGTGGCAGTGACAGACATGGTGTTTTCCGTGAGGGTGAATGGAGAACGCAGTCTAGCAACGCGGTGTGTCAGAAATTGTCAGGAGCGTGGGCGGGTGAATGGGTAGAAGCCCCGGGCCGAAGTATTATCTAAGCCCCGGACCCGCCTACGCCTTAGAACTTATAACTAGCCCTCGCATACACAAACCGCCCCGAACGCCCAAACGGTGCACGGTTCGAGTACGGCACGGCAGCCGTGGTGTTCAACGAGGCCGGCACCGGATCCGAATACACATCAAACAGGTTATCCGCACCAAACGCCAGGGTCGCGCCACCGGCGGTCGTATAACGTCCCTCCAGATTCACCACGGTCTTGGGCGTCAGCACAAAATCGGTCGCCGCCGTGCTGCCCGCCGCCAGCACTTCGCCGTAACGCGTCGCATTGAACGTCGCGCCCCACTGCGCCTGCTTCCAGCGCACGCTCGCACTGACCTTGTTCTTCGGCTGACCCTCCTCAATCCCCAGCACATTGGCGCGCCCGAACAGCGACGGCGCCGGACTGAGTGCGTCCAATTCCGCTGTCACCGGCACCCGCGTCACTTCGGTGCTGTTGAAGTTACCCGCCACGGTCAGGTCGAACAACCCAGCGCCGCTGCGCAACGGCCAGTTGACCACGATATCAAGCCCCTTGGTGCTCGAATCGACGCCGTTGATGAAAAAGCGGCTGCCGCCCACGCCGGTATAGCCGCGCGCCGTCAGGAACTGGCGCACGTTGGCCTGGGTGAGGTTTTCGCTCAGGACGATACGGTCGCGTATGCGGATGCGGTAGGCATCGACCGTCACGCTGACAGGACCCAGACGCGCGGCAGCGCCCAGTGCCAGGTTGACCGATTTTTCCGCTTCCAGCGGCTTGGCGCCGAGTGCGACGGCCACCGGATCCGTTGGGCGGAAGGTGGCGATGTTATACGCCACGCCATCAATGAAGGTCATCGAGGTCGAGGTGTAGAACTGCTGCTGCGGCGACGGTGCGCGGAAGCCGTTTTGCAGCGAGCCGCGCAGGCCGAAGGCGGGCGAGAAATCGTAGCGCGTGGCCAGCTTGCCGGTGACGTTGCTGCCGAAGTCGGAATAGCGTTCCGCACGCACCGCCAGGGAGGTGAGCAGTGCCGGGGTCAGCTTGGTTTCCAGGTCGAGGAAGGCGCCGATTGAGTGGCGGCCGCTGTCGATGGCGTTGGCGGGCGTATAGCCGGGGAACACCTGGGCGCCGGCGGCGGTGGGCCGGCCGTCGGCCAGGGTGACGCCGCCGTAGCGGTAGGAGTCCGCTTCGCCGGCCCACAATTCGTAGTTTTCGCGGCGTGCTTCAGCGCCGACGGCCACGTTCAGCGGGGCCGGCAGGCCAGCCACATCGACCGGTTTGACGGCCGAGAAGTTCAGGGTCAGCTGGTCATAGGCGAAGCCGCCGGCGTCAAAGCTGGTCTTGCTGGCCGCGCCGATCGAGCGGTTGATCGAGTTCTCGACCGTGAAGGCCATTTTGTTGCGGCCAAAGCCGAGCGAGGCGTCGAAGTTCCAGCCCTGTGCGCTCCAGGCCAGGCCGCCGGCGGCGCTGTAATCATCGACGGTAGGTGCGATCACGGGCAGGTAGCCGTCCGGATACACCGAGAGGATATTTTCATCCTGCAGGGGACGGCGGAAGAAGCCGGCGGCGCGGGAATCGCGGCGCTGGAAGCTGGCCGAGCCGTATACCCTGGTATCGCCCTGCAGGGGAATGCCGGCGTTGGCGAAGACGGTGCACTGGGTCAGTTCAGGTTCGCCGCCCCAGGTATCGTAACGCTGGAAGGCTTGCTCGCGCGGGTCGAACTTGCCGTTCACGAGGGGATACTGCTGGCGCACGTCGTAGGCGCTGCGTTCGGTGTGCGACTGCTTCTTGTATTCCGCGGCCACGGTCAGGTAGCCGTCCTCTACCAGGGTAAAGCCTTTCCAGCCGCTGACGGTGGTGGTCTGGCCGTCCGTGCGCTTGCGCGAATGCGGTACGTCCAGGGCCAGACCGGCTGGTGGCGTGCCGGTGTTGAAATCGTATTCGGTGATGCGGGCGCCGGTGCTGGCGCTCAGTTCGCCGCCGCTGCGGTTCTCGCGCAGGCGGAAGTTGATGACGCCCGCAATGGCGTCCGAGCCGTATTGTGCGGCGGCGCCGTCGCGCAGCACTTCCACGGTCTGGATGATGGCGGCCGGGATGGTGTTCAGATCGGCCGAGGCGGAGCCGCGCCCCACGGTGCCGTTGACGTTAACCAGCGAAGAAGCATGGCGGCGCTTGGAGTTGACCAGCACCAGGACTTGATCCGGTGCCAGCCCGCGCAGGGTGACCGGACGCACGGTATCGGTGCCGTCGGTCAGGCCCGGGCGCGGAAAGTTGAGGGCGGGCAGGGCGGCCGACAGCGCCTGGCTGACTTCGGTCACGCCATTGTTGTTGATGAGGTCGGCTGAAACCACGTCCACCGGCGACGCCGTGTCCAGCACCGAGCGGTTGGACACGCGCGTGCCGGTGACGACCACGGTGGCCTGCGGCGTGTCGCCGGCGTCGCTTTGCGCGGCCGCCGGCAGATGCAGCGCGGCGATGGACAGCGCCAGGATGGTGGGGCGCAAGCCCTTGGCGCCGCGTGGGAAAAGCTGTTGGTTCATGGTTCGATCCTGGTAGGTGGAGCACTGCGAAGGGAAGGCAGGGTAGGCTGCCGCCCGGCGCGTGCACGGGTCGCTACTATAAGACTTGCAAAACGTAAATTGAACGAAGCAATTTACATAAGCTTAGTACCGCCGCTGCGCTTAGTCCGGAATGACTAGTTCGTCCTAGACCGTCTGCCGCCCCGCCACGCCATCATGCGAATAGGCAATAAGGAGTGCGCTCCCTACACTTTGTCCGGTGAAGCCCCGCACTTTGCCCGGCTGCCTGACCCTGCCTACCTAGGAGAAAACTGATGGACAAGAAGAACAATTCGACCGACAAGCAAGCGCACGACAGCGGCGTGGAAGTGGCCAGCAGCCGCCGCGATTTCCTGGGCCGTGGCGCCCTGGTGGGTCTGGCCGGCGCCGGTGCCGTGATCGGCCTGGCCGGTTGCAAGGACAATGCCGCACCAGCGAAGGCCGCAACGGCCGCAGCCCCTGCCAAGAGCGCTGGCGAGGGCGGCCACGTGGCTCCCGGCCAGCTCGATACCTACTATGCCTTCATCAGCGCGGGCCACGGCGGCGAAGTGCGCGTGCTGGGCCTGCCATCCGGTCGTACCCTCAAGCGCATTCCGGTCTTTAACACGGACTGCATGGTCGGCTGGGGCATCACCAACGAGTCCAAGGCGATCATGGGCACCAAGGCCGACGGCAGCCTGCAGTACACCACCGGAGATACCCATCACGTGCACGGCAGCTACAAAGATGGCACCTACGACAGCCGCTGGCTGTTCGTCAACGACAAGATCAATGCGCGCCTGGCGCGCATTCGCATGGATACGATGGAATGCGACAAGATCACGGCCATCCCTAACGTGATGGGTTTCCACGGCATTTTCCCGGACAAGCGCGACCCGGTCGACGCCGCTGTCAATTACACCACGCGCGTCTTCTGCGGCGCCGAATTTCATATCCCGCTGCCGAACGATGGCCACGATCTGGACGATCCGACCAAGTGGGGCTGTCTGTTTACCTGCGTCGACGCCAGCACCATGGAAGTGCGCTGGCAGTGCCGTATCGACGGCAACATGGAGTTGCTGGCCACGTCGTATGATGGCAAGCTGGCCTGCGCCACGCAATACAACACCGAGGGCGGCGCCGACCTGGCCGGCATGATGGCGGCCGAGCGCGATGCCTGCGTATTTTTTGACGTGGCGCGCATCGAGGCACGCATCAAGGACGGCAAGTTCACCACCATCGGGCGCTTCAAGGTACCCGTGGTCGATGGCCGCAAGGACGCCAATACCGATCCCAAGACCGCACTGACCTGCTACGTCCCGGTCGGCAAGAACCCGCACGGCGTCAACGCCAGCCCTGACGGCAAGTACTTCGTCTGCGCCGGCAAGCTGTCGCCCACCGGCACCGTGATCGAAGCGAGCAAGGTACTGCAATGGTTCAATGGCGAGCTGAAAGAGCCGCGCGACACCGTGGTGGCCGAGCCGGAACTGGGCCTGGGTCCCTTGCACACCGCGTTCGACGGCAAGGGCAATGCCTATACCTCGCTGTTCCTGGACAGCCAGGTCGTGAAGTGGAACGTGGACGCCGCCATTGCCCAGTTCAAAGGCGACAAGGCAGCCAAGCCCATCCTTGACCGCATCGACGTGCATTATCAGCCCGGCCACGGCTACGCCTCGATGGGCGAGACCAAGGAAGCGGATGGCAAGTACTTCAATTCGGGCAACAAGTTTTCGAAAGACCGCTTCCTGCCGGTAGGCCCACTGCATCCCGAGACCGAGCAATTGATCGACCTGAGCGGCGCCAAGATGGTGCTGGTGGCGGACCACACGGCTTATCCGGAACCGCATGACGGCATCATCGTGCGCCGCGACGTAGTCAAGACGCGCCAGGTGTCGGTCATGACGGATTTCCCCAACGCGGTCACGCCGGAAACAGCTGGTATCGAGCGCAAGGGCAACAAGGTGCATGTGCGCCTGATGTCCCAGGCCCCGACCTTCAGCATGCCTGTCATCAAGGTGAAAGTGGGCGATGAAGTCACCCTGACCCTGACCAACTTCGACAAAGTGGAAGACCTGACCCACGGCTGCGCGATCCCGACCTACAACATCAACTTCATCGTCAATCCGCAGGAAACACGCTCGGTGACCTTCAAGGCCGATCACGCCGGTGCATTCTGGATCTATTGCACCCACTTCTGCCACGCGCTGCACCTGGAAATGCGCAGCCGCCTGCTGGTCGAAGCGTAAAGGGTCGGCATGCTGTTCAAGCGCGCGCTCTCGCCCCTGGCCTCCTTCCTTGGCCTGCTGCTCGCCTGGCTGTTGTTGCTTGCCGCGGGGGCGGCGCGCGCCGCCACCTACGAAGCCGAGCTGTCGCAGCAATTGCTGCACGGCCCGGACCTGTGCGCCGCGGCACCCTGCCGCGACGTTATGCCGCAGGCCACCCGCTTTTCCGTGCGCAAGGGCCAGCCCAGCTATGTCGAGGCCTGGGCTGCAAACGTGGGCAAGTCCGACCTTCTGGTTGGCTACGTTTTCCTGTCGACCGACGTAGTCGATATCCCTGCCTATTCCGGTAAACCGATCGTCACCCTGATCGGCATGGATACGGCGGGCCTCATTACCGGGGTCAGGGTGCTGAAGCACTCCGAGCCCATCCTGCTGGCCGGGATTCCCGAATCGACCCTGCTCAAGTTCATTGCCCAATACGTGGGCAAGCGCGGCGACGCCAAGCTCGAGATCGGCCATGGCGACACCAGCAGCGGCGCGGTGGGGCTGGATGCCATCAGCGGCGCCACCGTCACCGTGATCGCGGAAAATCAGGTCATCTCGCGCAGTGCTTACGAAATCGGGCGCCAGGTGGGCTTGTTCAAGCGCGAGGTGCGTCCTCCCGCGCGCTACACCGCGCTCAATGAGCGCCTGAGCTGGGATCAGTTACTGGCCGAGGGCAGCGTCGCCCGTCTGGCCGTCACGCCCAGGGAAGTCGGCATCGACAGCGAAGGTCCGTATATCGATATGTACTTCGGCCACCTGAACGCGCCGTCGGTCGGCATCAGCGTACTGGGCGAAGCGGTCTACAAGCGCCTGATGGCCGACCTGGGGCCGGACGAGCAGGCTATCTTCATCATCGCCAGCGGCCAGGCCACCTTCAAAGGTTCGGGCTTTGTGCGCGGCGGTATCTACGACCGCATCCAGGTGCGCCAGGATCCGCAAAGCTTCACCTTCCGCGACACCGATTACCTGAACCTGTACGGCATCAAGGCGCCGGGCGCGCCGGCCTACACCGAGTCGGCGGTCTTCATCGTCCGCTCGGAACACTTCAATCCGGCCTGGCCCTGGCAGCTGACCTTCCTGGCCAACAAGGCGGAAGGGCAGAACGCGGCCAAGACTTTCGTCCACTTCGACGCCCGCTACTGGCTGCCTTCGCGCTACCTGGTAGGCGGCCGTCCCCATGTGGAAGTGCCGCGCCCGGTGTGGCAAACCATCTGGGCCGGCAGAAAGCTGGAGATCGGCCTGTTCCTGCTGGTGCTAGGATTCACCGCCGCCATGTATTCCCAGCGCGACAAGCTGGTGCGCAAATCCAGGCGCAAGCACAAGCCATGGATCTCGCGTCCGCGCCATGTTCTGTGGCTGCTGAGCGTGGTATTCCTGGGCATTTACCTCAAGGCCCAGCCCAGCATTACGCAGGTGCTGACCTGGGTCCATTCCCTGCTCAACCAGTGGAAGTGGGAGCTGTTCCTGTCCGATCCTTTCATTTTCCTGTTCTGGTGGTTCATCATCATCACGACGCTGGTGTGGGGCAGAGGACTCTTCTGCGGCTGGCTTTGCCCATTTGGTTCGTTGCAGCAGCTGGCGCTGAGTATCGGCAAGTTCGCCGGCCTGGCGCGCTTCCAGAAGCTGCTGCCCAAGCGCGTACATGACAAGCTGCGCTACCTGAAATACGTGGTGTTTGCGGTGCTGCTGGGCGTGTCGCTGTATTCCATGGAAATGGCGGAGCACCTGGCCGAGATCGAGCCGTTTAAGACCACCTTCCTGGTGGGCGTGTGGAACCGCACCTGGCCGTTCTGGATTTTTGTGGGCGGCATTCTGGGCTGGTCCTTCTTCAGCGAGCGTCCTTATTGCAAGTACATTTGCCCGCTGGGCGCCGGTCTCGCCCTTCCCGGCAAGTTCCGCCTGTTCGGGCTCAAGCGCAAGGCTGAATGCACGACCTGCCACGCCTGTGCCGCTGGCTGTGGATCGCACGCGATCGACAGCGCGGGCAATATCGACCAGATGGAATGCATGCTGTGCCTCGATTGCATGGTGCTGTATTACGACGACCACGCCTGCCCACCGCTGGTGGGCGAGCGCAAGCGGCGCGAGAAGCAGGGCCTGGCCCTGACGGCGATCGATTCGCGTGGGTACTTCATTAAGCTGGAGTCGGTGAAGGATGCGCTGGCGACGCGTGCGGGCCATATCAAGGGCGAGGCGCCATGAGCACGCGCCGGCTTACGCTGCTGGCCGTGCTGTTTGCGGTGGTGATCCCGGGAGGCGGGGCGGCGGAGATTCGCGTGGCGCCTGGCGAATTGATCGCCGCGGCGGTGGGGCGTGCCGCGCCTGGCGACACGGTCCTGGTCGCGCGCGGCGACTATCGTGAGCACCTGCTGATCGACAAACCACTGACCCTGCGCGGCGAGGGCCGGCCGACCATCAGCGGCGACAATCGCGGCGACGTCATTCGCGTCAGCGCCAGCGACGTGACAATCGAAGGCTTGATCATCCGCGACAGCGGCGCCGACCTGGGTGCGCAAAACGCCGGCGTGTACGTGGTCAAGGGCGCCGACCGCTTCAATCTGCGCAACTGCGTGCTCAGCTATAACCTGTTCGGCCTGTGGCTGGAAAAGTCGCAATACGTCAAGGTGATCGGCAACACGATTACCGGCAAGCGCGACCTGCAGTCGGCCGCGCGCGGCAATGGCATCCAGGTCTACAACAGCAGCGATGTCGAGGTCACCGGCAACAACATCAGCTACACCCGCGACGGCATCTACGTCGATATCACCCGCCGCGCCATATTCCGCAACAACAAGATCCATCACGTGCGCTACGGCACGCACTACATGAACACCAACGACAGCACGTGGGAGGGCAACGAGTCCTACCTGAACCGGGGCGGCCTGGCGCTGATGGAAGTGCGCAACCTGGTGGTGCGCAACAACGTCGCCTGGGGCAACGAGGATCACGGCATCATGTTGCGCACCATTCAGGATTCGCTCATTGAGCACAACGTGGTGGCGGGCAACGGGCGCGGCTTCTTTGTCTACGATGCTGAATACAACGTTTTACGCGGCAACACGGTCATCAACAACCGTATCGGCGTGCACCTGTCGGCAGGCTCGTCGAACAACGAGGTGGACGGCAACGACTTCATCGGCAATGAGGAAGCGGTGAAATTTGTCGCTGTGCGCGACGTGGCCTGGGGCCGCAAGCAGAGCAATTACTGGAGCAATTACAGCGGCTGGGACCAGGACGGCGACGGCGCCGGCGACGTGCCCTACGAAGCCAGCGACCTGGTCGACCGCCTGAACTGGCAATACCCCTCGGTCCGGCTGCTGTTGACCAGCCCGGCCATCCGCACCCTGCGCTTCGTGGCGCGCCAGTTTCCCGTACTGCGTGCGCCCAGCGTGGTTGAGACGCATCCGCGCATGCGGCCCAATAACCCTGACTGGACACGCTGGAATGACAAACATCCCCATTGAACTCGAGGGCGTGAGCAAGTCCTTCGGCCAGGTCGAGGCGGTACGCGACGTGTCGCTGACTATCGGCCAGGGCGAGATGGTCGGCCTGATCGGCCATAACGGCGCCGGCAAGAGTACTCTGTTCAAGCTGATGCTCGGCCTGCTGGCGGCCAGCGCCGGCCGGGTACGCGTGGGCGGGGTCGACACCGGCGCCGCCGCATTTCGCCAGGTGCGCCGGCGCATCGGCTACCTGCCCGAAACCTTCGTCAGCTACGACAACCTGAGCGGTTTGGAAGTGCTGCGCCTGTTCGCCGACCTCAAGGGCGTGCCGCCCGCCGCCTGCGCCGCGGCACTGGAACAGGTGGGCATGTCGGCCGCCGCCGGCCGCCGCCTGCACACTTACTCCAAAGGTATGCGCCAGCGCCTGGGTTTTGCCCAGGTGTTGCTGGGCGATCCGGAGATGATTTTTCTGGACGAACCGACCAACGGGCTGGACCCGGAAGGCATCGCCGACTTCTACCAGGTGCTGCGCGCGGCAAGAGCGCGCGGCGCGACCATTGTCATCACCTCGCACATTCTGGCGGAAATCCAGGATCGGGTGGACCGCCTGCTGATCCTGGACGGCGGCCGCATTGCCGCTGCCGGCACCCTGGCCGAACTGCGCGCTCAGCAGGTGCTGCCGTCGACCATCGACCTGCGGTTGCGGCCCGGCCACGCAACTCTGGCGGCGGGCATGCTGGCCCATCTGTCCGGCCTCACGGTGACGGTCGATGGCGACCGCGCCGCCATCTGCTGCCGCGCCGCCGACAAGGCCACCGTGCTGGCGCTGCTGGCGCCCGCGCTGCTGGACGTGGCGATCCGCGAGCCGTCGCTGGAAGACGTGTTTCTCGGTTACGGAGGCAGGCATGCGCGCACCCATTGAATGGCGCCAGGTGAGGGTGATCGCGGCCAAGGAGCTGCGCGACCGCATCCGCAACCGCTGGGTGCTGGCGGTGGCGCTGATCTTCGCCCTGTTCGCGCTGGCGATCGCCTATTTCGGCGCGTCGCAGCAGGGCGAAGTGGGCTTTCGCAGCATCGACGTCACGGTGGCCAGCCTGGTCAGCCTGGTCACCTACCTGGTGCCGCTGATTGCCCTGATCCTGGGCTATGACGCCATCGTCGGCGAGCGCGAACGCGGTTCGCTGGAACTGATGCTGTCGATGCCGATCACGCGCTTCGAGATCCTGCTCGGTAAATACGTGGGCCTGGCGGCGGCGCTGACCAGTGCGACCCTGCTTGGCTTTGGCGCTGGACTGCTGCCTTTGGCGGGCGAGCTGAGTGCGAACGATGCCTACCACTACGCCGGCTTTGTCGGCAGCGCCATTCTGATGGGTCTGGCTTTTCTGAGCATTTCCGTGCTGGTATCGGTGGTCGCGCTCGACCGCGTGCGCGCCAGTGGCGTGGCGATCGGCCTGTGGTTCTTTTTTGTACTGATCTTCGATCTGCTGCTGATGGGCGCGCTGGTACTCAGCCAGGGCAACCTGAACAGCACCAGCTTCGCCGCCCTGATGATGCTCAATCCCGCCGACGTGTTCCGTCTGCTGAACATGTTCAGCTCGGAACAGGTGCGCGACATGTACGGCCTGGCCACGGTCATGCCGGACCGGCTGACCGACCCGGCGGTGCTGGCGGGGATCATGCTGGGCTGGATTGTTGTACCGTTTTTGATCGCAAACTGGAGATTGTCATGCCAACAAAGATAGCCGACTGCCTGGCCGCATTGTGCGCCGGACTGCTGCTTGCCGCCTGCGGCCAGGCCGTGGTGGCCGCAGTGGCCCAGGAACCGGACGCCAATACCGCCTGTGCCCTCGACGGCATGGTGCTCAAGGATTTTCCCGGTTCGAAAGCCCAGGTCCACTACGCTGACGGCAATCCGGATTTTTACTGCGACCTGATGGAACTCTTCGCGGTGATGCTCGCGCCGGAACACAAGCGCAAGGTCACGGCCGTGTTCGTCCAGGATAGCGGCAAGACCGACTGGGCCAACCCCAGCGGGCACTGGATCGCTGCGAGGAGTGCGCTGTACGTGGTGGGCAGCCGCAAGCAGGGCTCGATGGGGCCGACCTTCGGCGTCTTCTCCAGCGCGCAGGATGCACAAGCATTCGCGCAAAAGGAGGGCGGCACCGTGGTTACCTTCGACAAGGTGACAGCGGCCATGCTTCACACCGGCGGGGTGGCCGGCGATGCGCGGCATTGAGCCTATGACTGTCCAGCGTTCGCCCAGCGCGCGGCTGGCGTTCACGCTGGCAGCGCTGGTGGCGCTGCTGTGGCTGCTTGCCGCCTGCAGCCGGCCCGAGCAAACGCACCGCAGCAGCGGGCGTGTGTTCGGCACCGCGGTCGAGATCAGCATCTACGGCTGCTCGCCCGAGCGCGCAGCGGAACTGAGCCGCGCGGTGCTGGCCGAGTTCGATCGACTGCATCACAAGTTCCATTCCTGGCAGCCCAGCATGCTGACCGCGCTCAACGACGCCATCGAACGGGGCGAACCTTTCGTCGCGGACGCGGAAATGGTCAGCCTGCTGCAATCGGCTACGGTGCTTGCGGAGCGCTCCGACAATCTGTTCAACCCCGCCATTGGTCACCTGATCCGCCTGTGGGGTTTTCAGAGCAGCAAATTCGAGCGACACGATCCGGCGCCCGCCGACATCGCGCGCTGGGTGGCGGCCAGGCCGCGCCTGAGCGACCTGCGCTACGACGGCGTGACCATCACCAGCAGCAACCGGGCCGTCATGATCGACCTGGGTGGCTATGCCAAGGGCTATGCGCTGGATCGCGCCGCGCAGATCCTGCGCCGCGCCGGCGTCAAGGCGGCGTTGATCAATGTGGGCGGCAATGTGCTTGCGATCGGGCAGCCCGGTACGCGGCCATGGACCGTGGGGATCCAGGATCCGCGCGGCGACGGCGCGCTGGCCAGCGTCGAACTGCACGACAACGAAGCGATGGGCACCAGCGGCGACTACCAGCGTTACTTCATGGCGGACGGCAAGCGTCACCCGCACATTGTCGATCCGCGCACCGGCGACACGGTCGATCTGGTGGCATCGGTGACCATCATTACTTCAGGCGGCAATGATGCCGGCTTGCGTTCGGACGGCAACACCAAGCCGCTGTTCATCACCGGGCCGGCCGGCTGGGAGGCCATGGCCGCGCGCATGGGCATGGCCGAGGTCTTGCTGATCGATGCGGACAAGCGCTTCCTGATGACGCCGGCCATGCGGGCGCGCCTGAACCGGCGGCCGCCAGCGGGCTGAGCGCGAATTACTTGACGCGTTTGATCTGGTGATTGGCGCCGCTGATGTCCTCGGACGGATTGTCGGGCGCGCGCCAGCGGACGGTGTGGCCGTGGCCGGCGACTTCGAGCATGGCTTTGGGTTTCAGGGAGACATCGATCACGTTGCCTTCGCCCGAAATATCGATCGCAGAACATTCGCCCGTGGTGGTGATGACGTGCCTGATACCGGCGACGACGAGTTTGCGCCCCTCGCAGGGGAAGCTGCGGCGGTGACCCTCGCCGCTGACGTTGATCTCGGTGGAGTTGACTTCGATGGCGCCAATGCCCTTGTCCACGGCTTGGGCGGCGGACGGCAGCGACATGGTGGCGAGTACGAGCGATGCGAGGACGCCGGTGGCGAGTCTAAGGGACATGTTTGCTCCTGTGGTAAAAAAGTAAAAGTTTATCATTAGTTACTTTTTTGGGAGCGCACCGTTGAGTTGATGTCTAGAGGGATACGGCGGTGGAGTACGGCGCCAGGACCAGCCACCCCAGCTGCGTATAGAGTCTGCGTCCATCCTCAGTCGCGACGAGCAGGCGTTCGCTCGCGCCGGCATGCTCGGCGATTGCGCCGAGCGCCGCCATGATAGCCTTTCCAAGTCCCTTGCCCCGATGCGCTTCGTGCGTTTCGATACGGTCGAACACCGCGCATCCCGCGTGCAGCACGATGCGTCCGCTTGCCGCAACCGCCTGATCGCCAGCGTCGCTGTGAAAGCACAGCACCCAGGCGCCATGCTCCCGGCTGCTCCTCACGCTGTAGCCCGCCGGAAGTGCGTGCCCGCCCGGCATTGCCGCCGGCTGCAGCATGAGATAGCGCGGCTGTTCCAGCCGCCAGCCGCACGGCAGTGCGGCGCGCAAAAGCTCCGGTCCGACCGCCGCCTTGATGTGGATCGCCGGACTGCGGATAGCGTCGGCGCAAGTGCGCAGGGCGGCCCCCGCATCGGTGAAGACATAGCGGCGCAGCTGATCCGGCCATCCGACCTCGACCATCAGGCCGCCCTGTGCGCGTACCGGTAAAGGCAGGCCGCGCGCCAGGCTCCATCCGGTCAGCCAGCGTTCCAGCAGGGCCAGGTCGATTTGTGTCGTGGATTCCATGCGGCATTGTAAGCGCTGCGAAGCGCCCGAACACGTTTGAGCTAGCGCAAACGCGCAGCTGCCTACGTGCTTAGGCTGGATACGAGGCGCCACTTCGGCGCGCCAGCGAGGCCTCTATGCGATCGATCAGGACATGGTGTTGGATAATGCTGCTCAGCTTATTGGGCGCAGGTCCGGTGCTGGCCCAGAACAGGCCGGCGTTCAGTGTGACCAGCGTGGCGGCCTCCGGCGGTGCCTCCGATATCAACGAGGCGGGCGACCTGGTCGGTTTTCAGCGTGCGGCCGACGGCAACGCGCGCGGCTTCATTCACTACGGCGGCGTGCTCACGACGATGGGCACCATGGGCGGCTACGCCAGCCAGGCCAACAGCATCAATGAGCACGGGGTGGCCGCCGGCCAGTTCTCCATCTGGGAAACCGGGGCCCGCGCCTTCCGCTACGCAAACGGCAGCATGACCGATCTTGGCACGCTGGGCGGCAACTACAGCGGCGCCACGGGCATCAATAACGCGGGCGTCATTGTCGGCATGGCCACCAGGGCGGACGGACAATTTCGCGCGTTTCGCCATAGCGACGGCGTCATGCATGAACTGGGTACATTGTCGAGCGCAGCGCGCAGCGGCAGCGTCGCCAACGCGATCAGTAACGCCGGGGCCATCACGGGATACTCCTCGGTCGGCTCGCTGGACCCGTCGCAAGCGCCCACCCACGCCTTCCTGTATGACGATGGCGGCATGCGCGACATCGGCACGCTGGGCGGCCAGTACAGTGCCGGCTACGGCATCAATGAGCGCGGCGATGTAGTCGGAGTATCGAGCCTGGCCGAGGGTTCTTTCAGCCATGCCTTCCTTTACCGGGACGGGGTAATGCGAGACCTGGGCGCTCTTCCCGGCGGCGGCTGGGCGCTGGGCCGCGACATCAACAATCTCGGCCAGGTGGTGGGCGACTCGGTCGGTGAGTATAGCCAGCACGGCTTTCTTTACAACGCGGGCATGATGATCGACCTGAACAACTGGATCGACCGCGACAGCGGCTGGGAGATTCTGAGCGCGTCCGCCATCAATGACTCGTACCAGATCGCGGCGACCGCTTGCCGCCAGACCTTTGACTGTCATGCCGTGCGGCTCGATCTGATCGGCGCCTTGCCGGTGCCGGAGCCAGAAATCTATCTCCTGTTACCGGTCGGGCTGGGACTTTTGGTGACGGTCTCGCGTCGCAGGCTGCAAGGCTGCAACCTGCGGAAATTTCATCTTTGACATTGTGACATTTTGTGTCTACGGCGCAACAATTGTCATCTCTAATGCATAAATAAACAGGAGGGACTCTGCTTGCATGACGTGGTGTGACTTACCATCAAGACACACCCAACCATTGCACAGCCACTGCTGCGGCGCACTTGCCGCGAATCAGGAGAGTCTCCATGTTCAAAAATCTAGCTATCAAATACAAGTTGCAGGTGCTGCTCGCCATGATGTTGGTGGCGATGGCCGTTATCGGTGCTGTCGGGCGGATGGGTATCGGCCAGGTCGGCGCCGCGCTGGAAGAGGTCGGCGTCGTGCGGCTGCCGTCGGTGGACGGCTTGCTGACCATCAGCGAGGGACAGACCGCGGTCAAGGCGGCAACCCTGTCAACCCTGCTGGCGCCTGAAGGCGGCGAGGGCGCACGCGAGTTCGCGGCGATTGCGGAAGCCCGCCGCTTCGCCTGGAACAGCGCCAATCTGGGGTGGAAAAAATACGAACCTCTGCCGCAGACCGCCGAAGAAGCCGTGCTGTGGAAACGCTTTGTCGGCGAATGGGAGGCATGGAAAGCGGCGGACGCGCAGCTCGCTGCGGCGATCAGCGCTTTGTCTGGCGCGCCCGCGGGCGAGGCGCGCCGTCCTCTGTTCGACAATTTTGTGGCCAGTTACAAGCAGTCCGTGCCGCTGTTTAACAAGGCGGAAGCCAGCCTGCTCAAGATTGTCGAGCTGAACCAGAAGATCGCCGCCCAGAGTGTTCTTGACGGCGCGGCAGCCACGCGCTTCGCCATCCGCGTGATGCTCATGTCGGCGGTGCTGGCAGCGCTGGTCGCGTTTGCCTTTGCTATGTATGTCACGTCCACCATCACCGTGCCGATCGGGCAGGCGGTGGACCTGGCCAAGAAGGTTGCCGCCGGCAATCTGACCGGGCAGATCCGGGTCGACTCGCGCGACGAAACCGGCCAGCTGCTGGAGGCGCTCAAGCACATGACGGGCAACCTGGTACAGATCGTCGATGGCGTGCGCAGCGGCACGGACACGATCGCCACGGCATCGTCCCAGATCGCTTCCGGCAATATGGATTTGTCGCAGCGTACCGAAGAACAGGCCAGCTCGCTCGAAGAAACCGCCGCCTCGATGGAGGAACTGGCATCCACGGTCAAGCAGAACGCGGACAACGCCCAGCAGGCCAATACCCTCGCCGTGGCGGCTTCGGAAGTGGCGGTGCAGGGTGGCATCGTCGTCTCTCAAGTCATCGAGACCATGGGGGCGATCAACGATTCCTCACGCAAGATCACGGAAATCATCGGCGTGATCGACGCCATCGCGTTCCAGACCAACATCCTGGCCCTGAACGCGGCGGTGGAGGCGGCGCGCGCCGGTGAACAGGGCCGCGGCTTTGCCGTAGTGGCATCCGAAGTGCGCAGCCTGGCCCAGCGCTCGGCCGCGGCCGCCAAGGAAATCAAGGCATTGATCGACAATTCCGTGGCACAGGTCGATGCCGGCGGGCGCCTGGTCGACCGTGCCGGCACCACCATGAACGATGTCGTCGCCAGCGTTGCCAGGGTGACCGATGTGATGTCGGAAATCATGGCGGCGACCCAGGAGCAGAGCCTGGGCATCGACCAGATCAACCGCGCTGTCGCGCAAATGGATGAGGTGACCCAGCAGAACGCAGCCCTGGTGGAAGAAGCCGCGGCCGCGTCGGGCGCGCTGCAGGGCCAGGCGCAGGACCTGACCCGCCTGGTATCGACCTTTAAAACCCGCTGAGCCGCCGCCGCCGTATTGGACAAACGGCCGCTGGCGCGCCAGGCCGACTGTCAGGCCGGGCGCGCCACCCGGAAACCGAGGTCATCGATGGCGAAGGTGGGATGGCTGCGGCGCCGGTTGGTGACCAGGCAGCTGCGCTCCAGATCGTCCCAGCCGCCGCCGCGAAAGACCCGGTACTCGCCGTACACCGCGGGGTCGTACAGGTCCTCGCACCATTCCCACACATTGCCCAGCATGTCATGCAGGCCCCAGGCGTTCGCCGCTTTGAGGCCGACCTGCTGGGATGCGCCCGCCGCATTGGCGCGGTACCAGGCGATCTCGTCCAGTTCACCATAACGCGGTTCCCGGGTTCCGGCGCGGCAGGCGTACTCCCATTGTGCTTCAGTGGGAAGCCGATAGCCGCGCGCGTCCGGCAGGAGCGTGACGGCGGCGCCGTCGGCTGCGAGTGCGTACGACGCTGCCAATCCCTGGGACACCGAAAGCAGGTTGCAGTAGCGCACGGCGTCCATCCAGGACACGTTCACCACGGGGTGCCGGGCTATTGAGGCGGGCGGTGGCGCGCCGCCGGTCAACTGTGCGTATTGCGCTTGCGTGACGGGGTATTTGCCGAGCGCGAAGGGAGCCAGTGCGACCACCCAGCTCTGTCGCTTGCGGTCGTCGCGCAGGTTGATGCTGCCGGGCGGGATAGTGATGGTTTCCATGCTTTCTGTCTGTAGAATCGGTACCCGGCATTGTAAAGGCAGACGCTACCTATTCTTCGCAGCGGCAGAGGCCGCGTGACGTCGTCTTGCCGTATGATGTTGGCATAATTTAACTGCCACTCATCGATCGTGCCATCATCCCCCATAACGCAACAGCCGCGCCTGATCCTGTTCCTTGCATTTCCCCGAATGGGACTGCTGGACCTGACCGGCCCCCAGACCGCTTTTTGGGCCGCCGACAAGTATATGCGCGCGCTTGGTCATCCCGGCTACGAGCGCCATACGGTGAGCCTGCACGGCGGTCTGGTGCGCTCAGTGGAAGGCGTGGCGCTCGCGACGGCTGCCGTTGCCGACTTTGCGCAGCGCTCCGACGCCATCGATACCATCGTGGTGCCTGGCGCGCCCGAGATCGAAACGGTGCTCGACGAATCGGCCGGCACCGTGACGTGGCTGCGCGAGGCCTCCTTTGGGGCGCGGCGCACCGCTTCGGTCTGCACCGGCGCCTTCCTGCTGGCCGAGGCCGGTCTCTTGCAGGGAAAGCGCGCTGCCACTCACTGGGCCATGGCGGACCTGCTTGGGCAGCGCTTTCCATCGCTGGAGGTCGACCACGATGCGATCTTCGTACGCCAGCAACGGATCTGGACCTCGGCCGGCGTTACTGCCGGCATCGACCTGGCGCTCGCGCTGATCGAGGAAGATTGTGGCCGAGCCGTTGCCATGCGCGTTGCGCGCGAACTGGTGGTGTTCATGAAGCGGCCGGGCGGGCAGGCACAGTACAGTGAGTTGCTGCAGGCGCAATCTGGCGACGGCGCAGCCTTTGACGCCCTGCATGCCTGGCTCTCGGACAACCTGGGCGACAGCAGCATCAGCGTTGACTCGCTGGCCGAGCGCGCCAGCATGAGTTCGCGCAATTTCTCCCGGGTGTATAAGGAAAAGACGGGCAGGGCGCCTGGCAAGGCGGTCGAACTGTTCCGGCTGGAGGCGGCTCGCCGTTTGCTCGAGCATTCGGAAAGTAATATCGACCAGATCGCGCGCCAGTGCGGCTTCGGCGACGAAGACCGGATGCGCATCAGCTTCCAGCGCAATCTTGGCGTCACGCCGTCGGCTTACCGCAAGCGCTTTGGCGCGCCCGACCAGGACTGAGACCGACGACGACCGCTCAGCCGCTCAGCCGCTCAGCCGCTCAGAGCACGATGGCGGCGTCTTCATCCGCCATGGGCAGCGCGCCCGGCTCCCCCAGCAGCGCCCGCAAGTCCGCCTCGATGCAGCGGCAGAGGTGGGTAATGGGCACGTCGTTGGCGCCGCCTTCAAAGGGGTTCTCCGTACTCTCGCCCACCTGATCCAGCGCCACGTACATCCATCCCACCAACACGCTGAACGGCACCGCCAGCCAGGTCATGTGAATCTGCAGTTGCGCGAACTCGCGCACCACACTGTACGGCAGCAGCAGCGCAAAGACCCACACGAAGACGGTATTGACGATGGCGTACTGGCGCGGATAGGGGAAGTTCTTGATGCGCTCCGCCCGCGCATGCTGGTCGATCAGTTCCTTCAAGGTCTTCTGCATCTCGGCGTGGTGCAGTAGCGGCAGCTGTTGCGCATCGAACAGGGCACGGATGGTGCGGCTCTGCATTGCCACCAGGGTCTGGGCAACGCTGCCCGCCGCCACCAGCGCGGCGGCCTCGCCTGGAGGCATGTATTTGACCAGTTCGGTTTCAAGCGGCACCGCATGTTCCGGCACGTAGAACAAGCCGGCGCGGTACTCGGCGTTTGAGCCCCGGGCGGCGCCTTCCCAGATGCGCGGCGCGCGCAGTTGATAGCGCACCGCGGTCAGCCAGGCCAGATGGCGCTCAAGCAGCTCACGGGCCGCGCCGGCATGGCCGGCAAGGTCGCGCCCGATCAGACCCCAGTAGCGGCTGGCGGCGGTAATCGCACTCCAGATCTGTTGCGCTTCCAGGGTGCGCCCGTAGGTCTGGACATTCTTGAAACCGACGATGAAGGAGGCGGCGGTGCCCAGCAAGGCCAGCACCGGCCACGGCAGCGCCACCCAGCGCCAGCCGGCCGCCTGATACAGGCCGACCACCAGGAGCGCATTCGCGCCCAGCAGATACGCCTTGCGCCGCGTCCACCTTAGCAGTGCAAGCCCGCCGTACGATTTTCCAATGTGCATACAGCGCCCGGTAGTTGCGCTGACAGTCTACTGGGCGCTTGCCTGGGCCCGCAGCCAGGCGTCGACGCCAATGGCGCCAAGGCGGGCCTGAGCGCCGGGCACCAGGGTCTCTTCTTTGAGTTCGGCGCCGAAGTAGGGCGCGTGGACGTCCGCGGTGACGGTGCGTGGATCGCGTTTGAACGCCAGGTAGTGCTGGACCAGATCCGACAGGCGCGCTTTTTCCGGTCCGGCGATTTCCACGATGCCATTGACCGGCTGGCCCAGAGCCAGGTCGGCGACGGCCAGCGCCACGTCATCTGAGGAAATCGCCTGGATAAACGCGGGTGAGAGGCGCAGGGTGTCGCCCTGCGCGGCCGATGCAGCGATGCTGCCCAGGAATTCAAAGAATTGCGTGGAGTGCACGATGGTGTAGGGCAGGCCGGACTCGCGGACTAATTTTTCTTGCGCGATCTTGCCGCGGAAATAGCCGCTGGCCGCCAGGCGATCCGTACCGACCACCGACAGTGCCAGGTGGTGCTTCACCCCGGCCCGGGCGGCTGCGCCGAGCAGCATGCGTCCGGATGTGGTGAAGAAATCGAGCACGGCCTCGTCGGCAAAAGAGGGCGAGTTCGCCACGTCCACGACGACATCCGTGCCGGCCAGGACCGCATCGAGGCCCTCGCCCGTCATGGTGTTGACGCCGCTCTTGGGCGAAGCGGCGATCGCCTCGTGTCCGCGTTCACGCAGGATGGTGACCAGTTTGCTGCCGATCAGGCCCGTACCGCCGATGATAACGATTTTCATGCCGTGCTCTCTGTGATGAAGTGAAGCATCAGCTTAGGGCTGGGCCAGAGCGGCGGCAATGACAAAAAACCGGGATTTTATGCCAGGCTGGGCGGCAACGAGGCTATTTCGGCGCGCTCAGCTCCACCAGCCAAACGTCGTTTTCGCGCATTGGCAAGGTCAACTGCAGGCGTCCGTCGGCATTCACGCGCAGCTTGCGCTGTTCCTGCGGTTTGCCGCTGGCGATCGACTTCAGGCTGGCGACCTGGGGCTTGGTGAGCTGGGCCGGCGAACCCATGCCGATAAACGCGGTGTAGGCATCGTTGCGCTGATAGCCCACCTGCGACAGAGTCACCGTGTACAGCCCGCGCTTCAAGCCGCGCAGCTTGATCTGCGCGTCGCCCTTGGCCTTGGCCGGCAGATCCTTGATGAAATACTGCTGGTTGTTCATGTTCTCCGGCAGCGTGTGCGTGTAATCCCATAGCAGCAACTGAACCTTGCCCTGGCCATCCCTGGCGGCGATCGAGTGGGCGTCCTTGTTCTCCAGCTCGGTCGCTCCCAGGCGATTGAGGAACTGGTAGGCGAAGTAGGCCGGCTTCTTGATGCCCTGCGTGTTCATCAGTCCAAAGCCGCCGTGGAAAGCCTCCATGCGCGGTCCGGGTTCCTCGAAGATATCGGTGAACACCCAGTACGACATCGACTGCGCGGCATCGCCGGTCTGCTTGAGTTTTTGCAGGATGTAGGCGGCCTGGTGGTAGCTGTCGTGGGTGGGATCGGCCGGCGTGTACGAGGAGCTCCATTCCGTGTAGTGCAGCTCCAGCTTGGGCATGGCGGATGCGGAGATTTGTTCGCGGTTCTTGAGTACATCGGCGCTGACCGCACCGCTGTCCTTGATCAGGACCGTGCCCTTGGTGCCGTATTCATCCAGGAAGCCTTCGCCGACCCCGTAGGTGTGGGTGCTGACAAAGTCCAGCGGCACCTTGTTGGTGGCGCTGTAGGCGATCATTTCCGGAATCCATGCCGCGCCGGCGGTGGCCGGCCCGCCCACCCGGTAGCGAGGGTTGACGCTCTTGATGGCGTGCGCGGCGTGGCTGTACAGCTTGAAATACTCAGCCTGGGTGCCGGCCCAGAAGCCGTCCAGATTGGGTTCGTTCCAGACTTCAAAATACCAGCTTGCCACTTCCTCGGCGCCGTAGCGCGCGGTCCAGTGTTCCGTCAGCGCCTTGATCAGCTTGCCCCAGCGTTCATAGCTGTTCGGCGGCGTAACATTGCCGCGCCACCAGAAGACGGTCTTGTCGCCACTGGCCATCGCGGCGGGCATGAAACCGAGTTCGACGAAGGGCTTGACACCGATACTGAGCAGGTAGTCATACAGGGCATCGATGTACTGGAAGTTGATTTGCTCGCGGCCCTGGGCGTCGATACGGTAGACGCCCATGTCGTCGCTCAATAAACCATGCATGCGGATGTAGCGAAAGCCAGCGTCGCGCTTGATCTCGGCCAACTGCTGCTGCCAGTCGGCGCGCAGCCCCTCGTTGGCGCGGCCGGCACCGACGGCCAGATTGAAGGACTTGTCCAGCGGCCCGCGCGCCGCGCCGACATCGATGTCGACCAGACGCTGGGCTTTTGCCGCAAGCGGCACCGTTAAGAAGGTACTGAGCAGGGCACTGAGGGCGAGGCGGGCGATACCTTGAACATGCATGGCGGGACTTTCCAGAAGTGACGGGAGCGAAAGATGCTGTGGCTGGGGAGTCTGGGCCATTGCCACTGTCGCTACAACTGGGAAATCGGCCGAATCCGCTTACAAAATTCACCAAGCCGGGTTGGTCTGCCCCGCCACTCCCAACAATTGATGTCAGGCAATTCACGTCCATCTTGTCTATCCTTTGCCATTCCGGCAATACATTGCTCACGCGTCGCAAGGACGGTCGCTGGTGCGAAAAAGCCTCATATTCGCCGAAAGCCGCGCTGCTTTTGCCCCATCCGGGCGAACTGCGCAGTATCCTGCTTGCATGGGTCGGTTCGCGATGATACCGTTGAGCCTGTGAGAAACTAATATTGATATTTATCAATAATTAACGTCGGAAACTATGACAGTAAAAACACGCGTGAGGACGACCCTGAAAAAGACATTGCTTACCACCGGTGTGGCGGGAGCCTTGTTCCTGGCGTCAGCGGCCCAGGCTGCGGGACTGGGTAAGCTCACCGTGCTGTCGGCCCTCGGCCAGCCGCTGTCGGCTGAGATCGAGCTGAGCACTGCGCCGGGCGAAGAAGCTGCCCTGAGCGCCAGACTGGCCTCGGCTGATGCGTTTCGCCAGGCCAATATCGAATTCCATCCGGCGTTGATGTCGCTGCGTTTCAATGTCGAGCAGCGCGGCGGGCGCCACTTCATCAAGATCAACTCGACGCAGCCGGTCAACGAACCCTTCGTCGACATGCTGCTCGAACTAAGCTGGGAAAGCGGGCGCCTGGTGCGCGAATACACTTTCCTGCTCGATCCTGTCGACCTGCACGGCAGGCAAGTGGCCGAGCAGAGCGCGCCCGTCGCGCCGAGTGCCGCGCCTGCCGCCGTGGCCGCCAGAGCGGCGCCGGCCGCACGCAGCAGCGGCCGCACTGCCAGTACAGCACCGCGCGATGCGGCCTCCGCGCCAGCAGCGCCCAGGCCGGCGCGCCAGGCTGCAAGCCCGAAAAGCAGCGGCGACCGCCTGACCCTGTCCACCGGCATCCCCGACGCCCCGATGAGCGCGGCCGGACCTGTGCCCAAGGAAAAAACGCTGAACGATGTCCTGGAACGCGTCAAGGAACTCGAACGCATGGTCAGCGCGCTTGAGCGTACGATCGCCATCAGGAATGCCGCCGACGCGGCGCAGGCGGGCAACGCGACGGTACAGCCGCCGGTCATCCCGGCACAAGTGCTGCCGCCCATGCCAACCATGAAGAATGCACCGGCTGGAGAAGCGCCGGGCACGACCGCACCGGTTGACACCGCCGCCGCACCAGCGGCTGCGGCCGTGGCGCGCCCGGCAACGGTCCAGCCGCGTCCGGCGCAGGCCGGCGCCGCAAGCGCCGCACCGGCCCAGCCGGGCTTCGTGGCCCAGGTGCTCGATCACATGCTGTACGTGGTCGGCGCGCTGGTGGTGCTGCTGCTCGCCGCCGCCGGCTTTTTCTACGCCCGCCGCAGGAACGCCGACGCCGCCGGCAGCGAATCGCTGCTGTTTTCGGTGCCTGGCGATCCTACCAGCCCGGCGGCAGTGCAGGCCAGCATGGACGGTCCGCTGACCAGCATCGAGACCAGTGCCGACAACGGCAACAGTGCCTTCAATTCCAGTTTTTCGCCATCGGCCAGCCATCTGGACATCAACGAAGTTGACCCGGTGGCCGAAGCCGGCGTCTACATCGCTTACGGCCGCGACGAGCAGGCCGAAGAAATCCTGCGCGAAGCCATGCGCCGTCATCCGCGCCTGGTGGCGGTGCGTGTGAAGCTGATGGAAATTTATGCCGCGCGCAAGGACGCCGCCTCGTTTGACGAGCAAGCCCGCGAAGTACACGCGCTGACCCGCGGCGAAGGCGACGAGTGGGGCCACGTGCTGGCGCTGGGCCTGTTGGTCGATCCGGCCAATCCCTTGTATGGCGGCAGCGGGCCGGCCAGGGACGAGCCAGCGACGGCCGCGCCGGCAGGGCTGGGCGACGTCAGCGCGGATGAAGCAGCGCTGCAACAGGAATTCAAGGATGCGCTGCGGGCCGCGGCGCGCGCCGGCACTGCCGGCGACAGCGGCGCCGTGGCACCTTCGCCCCTGTATCCGGCGCGGACCGACGATGCCACGCTGGCATTCGATCTGAATGGTCTTGACTTCGAGACGCCAGCCGCTGCCGACATCCCTGAGCCGCTGCAAGCCGCGCCTGAACATGCATTCGGGCGCCTCGACCTGTCCAAGCATGCGGACCTCGATGTGGTCGAACCCGCGCCTGCGCTCGATCCGGATCCGCATCTGCTCGACTTCGAACTGCAGGTGCCTGAACTGCCGGCGGCGCCAACTGCTGCTCCGGCCCTGGATCTGTCGGCCATGGACCTGGACATGCCCTGGGCGTCGCCCGTGGAAAGCCAGCCGGCCGGGATCAAGGCCGACAACGCCATCGACAATACCGAAGGTTCGCCGGTCTACTCGCAAATGGAGACCAAGCTCGACCTGGCTGTGGCTTACCGCGAAATCGGTAACGAAGAAGGCGCGCGCGAACTTCTGGACGAGGTCATCAAGGAAGGCTGCGCGGAACACGCGGCCAAGGCCACCGACATGCTGGCCGAACTGGCGTAGAGCAGCAGCGCGCAGGCGGGGTGCTGGAATGCGCAGCAGTTTGGCGGCCCCGCCGCTGCAAGCCTTTACATTGCGCTCACTTACTGAAGAATGACAGAAGCCAGTTACGTTTCCTCGGCAAGACATTATCACAACAAGCAGGATTACTCTCCAATCGCTCAATGATAAATTGATCGCTCCCGCCATAACGAAGTGCGTCGACGCAGCATACTTGGATTGCCTGGCAGGCGCGTTCAATTTCTTGGGGAGTTGTCGGTTGCTTCACGAAAAACGTTTGGGAATTTTCGTCATCAAGTGCCGCGAGAAGATCGGGAGCCATTTCCTCGGGCGCACCGCAGGCCAAGCACTCCCCGGTGGTGTAAAACGGCCCTGGCACATTTTTTTCACAACGCTGGTTCATTTTCGGCCTAACGCAATAGCGATTTGCAGTCTGGGATCACCCAGAATGTCAGAGTATTGATCGATGAGGACTGTCCCCCGCTTTCACGTCGCGGAAACTCAATATGCTTGAACCCCTAAAACACGAGCAAATGTGGCGGCAGGCCGACGTGGCTAAGCCCTAAGTCACACCGTGCGGCCTCCCAGCTAATGTAGACGAATGTTAGGCAAGCATCATGGAGTGGTAGAGATGTGTAAGATATCTATATTCCTACGAATTTTAGCCGATGGTGCAGATGCTCCGCCCCATAGCGGCGTACGGGCAGGTAAGCGTTGTTATACCTTGCTGTTTGAGGCTTAGTTGCACCATTGCTGCTCGCACGGAATTCCATCTCTATCACCGTCCATATTAGGAACCTTGCATTGTTCCTGATGAAACAGCGCTTCAGCACAAGATGTCATCTTCGAACACGAGTTTTTCTCTGGCTTGCACTGGAACCGCGGATTTGGCCTAAGTGCATCTCTCGCCGAAATGATCTTGTAAGCGCTGGCAGAGATTGTGCTGTTCGGGCTCGAGAACCGAACATAACCCACATAACCCACATAGCCAAGCAACAGTAGAAGCGCCAAGCCAACTATCGAAGATAAGATTACGCCTTCAGAATTTCGCCTCGATGGCTTACGTCCAATGAGCTCAACAGCAGCGGCCTGGAGTCGACCTTTGCCGTCACGCCGAATCTGATAGGTTACCAAGCTACCTAAAGTTGGCCGACCTTGCCTCTTGCCAAATGCAGATACGTGGAAGAACGTCCGTTCCATCGCGCCATTTTGCACGATGAACCCAAAACCACGTTCGTCGTTCCACTCGATGACTCTTCCTTGAAGGCGCATATTTTTTGGATTCCTAGTAGTAGCGACTCGCCTTTGAAAGCCGGATACCGTCGGCTCTTGGCAAAACCGAAAGTTGCCTGCGGAATATTGTACCGGACAGGCACACCCTATCGGACCACGGGAGCTCGACAATTTTTATTGTTTCATCACGGTTGCCTTTATGCTTTCGAGATGCCAACTTCGAAGGTGCAAATCGTAACGAGACAAACCCTGGGACGGCGCTCTAGGGAGATGCTCGGGTTTCCGGTAGCGACCAGGATTTTGCTCTACAAGAGCCGGCACCTCGCGCTGCGGGCTGCGAGAAAAAAGGCCGGCATGGCGACCGGCACGCAAGCAAAACTTTCATGTGCGGGAAGCTCATGTTTCCGGGATAGTGGCCGTTATAAGGTTCTGACAACATTGTAATTCCGCCTTTTGCGATGGTGGCAGGGGCGGTTTTCCAGCGAACGGAACCATGACCGCCATTGCCTCGATCTCCACACGATTCACCATCGCTGCACTCAACGGCGCTGCCAGTACGGGCCAGGGCGCATCAATGCCTGTCCAGCGCGCTACTGCGGCGTCCATCGTCAAGCTCAGCCCGGCCGGGGTTGCGGCCGCCCAGAAGGACGCGTCCTCGCCAAAGCAAAATCTGGCTTCGCTCATCGGCAATAATGCTGGCGCTGATACGCCGGGCGGACGCCTGCGCGGGCTGGGTGCGGCCATGCTGGGCCAGCTCAAGGGCGGCGAGGCGAACGTGTCAGAGTCGGTGCAACTGCCGGCCCCCGGGCAAAGCTCAACGCCCTATGGCCCTGGCGAGGTCGCCGCCGCACCTTCACTGCACGGTACCGGCGACGACCGCATCACGCTCGGCATCACGACCGCAGGCGGCGTCAAGGTGAGCCTGGCGCTGGACAGCCGCGACGGCGGCCTGGCCGTGCAGATGAGCAGCAGCGGCGAACTGAGCGAAGATGAACAAGGCGCGCTGGCCGGCCTGGCCGGCGCCTTCCAGGCTGCCATTGACGGCATGGCGCAGCAGCCGCCCAAACTGGACCTGGCCGGGCTGACGCAGTTTGACCCATCCGTGCTGGCCTCGGTCGATCTGCGCGCCACAGTCCGGCAGGGCGCCGACCCCGCCGATACCCACACACTTGAATTTCATGCCGACAGCGCGCAGCGCAGCGTCAATCTCAGCGGCCCGTCCGGCAAGTTTGCGCTGAGCGTCGACACCGGCAAGCTGGGCAATCTCGGCAGCGAGGCGCAGCAGGCGAGGGCCATGGGCAGTTATCTGAAGCAGTTCGACCAGGCAGCCGCACGCGGCAGGGCCGATCCGGCACTGATGGCCATGTTCAAGGATGCTTTTACCGGCATGCACAGCCATGCGGACCCCGCGCCGGACGCGGCCGGTTTCGCCCAGGCCGGCAAGCTCAGCCTGAGCGCGCAGGACCAGAGTGCGCTGACCGGCCTTGCCGACTTTACGGCCTCGCTCTCGCAGAGTCCCGGTTCCGTCAACCCGATGCGGCCGGCCGAGCAGGACAGTTTTGAATATCAGGTGGCGCAAAGCACCAGTATCAGCGGCCGCAACAGCGCCGAGCGGGCCATCTCGCAGCAGCAGAACAGCTCGCTCAAGGCAAGCTATCACACGCCGGCCGTGCCGGGCATGCCGCTCAAACTCGACTACACGCCCGAATCCCAGAATTACAGCTTCCACGAGATTAACGATGCGGCCAGCAGCGCCGTCGAACTCGGGTACAGGGAAGGGCGCCTGGTCAAGGCCAAGCTGAATCAATCGTCGACGCAGTCGGCGCGCGTGCTGCAATACGTGCTGGGGAAAGTCGTGTCCGATACGCTGACGCCAGCGAAGCACAGCCTGCAGCGCGATCTGCTGGCAACACTGGCGCCTTACCAGAGCGGCGACGGCGCGCGTACTGACAGCCAGCGCAGCGACCAGCGTCAGCAGAGCCTGGCCAACCTGGGCGAAGCAGTGCTGCTGCAGGCCTATCCTGAAACCCGGGGGGATCAGTAAGCACGCTAAGCGGCAGGCTAAGCGCGGGCAAATAATCACAAACGCGAGTGTTATCGCTTTGGCGGGTTTTGGGCGGTTCGTGACATTGCAGCTCGACAAAAATTGGGCTACTGTGATGCGGCCTCCCACCCACATCCGATTGCTCAAGTGAAGACTACACCGCACACCACACTAAAGACACCGACGTCGAAGCGCACGCTCACGCGCGCCCTGATCGCCTGCCTGCTGCCGCTTTCCCTGCACGCCGCCGCGCAGGACGCGCCACCGCCTCAGGAAAAAGGGCCGGCCGCCAAGGACGCCATGCTGCACGCTTTGACGGTGACGTATCCGACTCCCTACCGGGCCATGGAAACAGCCGAAGTGAAGGCCGTGCTGGACCGCGTGTTCGCCTATCTCGACGCCAGCACGCCCGCGGAACTCATCCACAAGAGCACGGGCGCGCCGATCGCCAGCCTGACCCAGGCCGACCCGGATGCGGTGCTGAAACCCGGCGACTTCCGGCTGACCAGTTATGAGTGGGGTGTGACCTACGCCGGCATGCTGGCCGCCGGCGCGGCCACCGGCGACCAGCGCTACACCGACTACACCGTGAAACGCCACCAGCTGCTGTCGGACCTGACGCGCTTGTACCATCCCGTCGTGAAGGCCGACCCCAAGGGCGCGCAGGCACCGATCAAGAGCTTTCTCAATCCCCACGCACTGGACGATGCTGGTGCGCTGTGCATGAGTTTTATGCAGGCCAAAAACGGCGGCGCCAAGGTCGACTACAGCCAGATGATCGGCATCTGCGGCGACTTCGTGACCGAGAAAGAATACCGGCTGAAGGACGGCACCCTGGCGCGCGGTGGACCGGACGGCAATGGCGGCAACAAGATGCGTCCGCTGCAAAACACGCTGTGGCTGGACGACATGTTCATGGGCGTGCCGACCATTGCGCTGATGGGCAAGTACACAGGCAAGAGCAAGCACTACGACGACGCAGCGAAACAGGTGCTGCAGTTCTCGCGCCGCATGTTCAATCCGGCGCTCGGCATCTACATGCATGGTTACGTCGAAGGCATGAAGGACCACCCGGAACTGCACTGGGCGCGCGCCAACGGCTGGGCCGTGATGGCGATGGTGGAAGTGCTGGAAGTGCTGCCCAAGAACCACAAGGACTACAAGGCCGTGGTGAACCAGCTGCGCGCCCACGTCAAGGGCCTGGCCAGCTTCCAGGACAAGGACGGCATGTGGCACCAGCTAATCGACCGCAACGACTCCTACCTGGAAACCTCGGCCACCGCGATCTACACCTATGCCATCGCGCGCGCGGTCAACCGCGGCTACCTGGACAAGGAAATGTACGGCCCGATGGCCAACCTCGCCTGGAACGCCGTCTCCACCAAGGTCAATGCCAAGGGCGAGATCGAAGGCATTTGCGTGGGTACCGGCATGGCTTTCGATCCGGCCTTTTATTACTACCGTCCGGTGAGCGTGCGCGCGGCCCACGGCTACGGGCCGCTGCTGCTGGCCGGCGCCGAAATCATCGAAATGAACAAGAAGTTCAAGTTCGGCCTGAATGACAGTGGCCTGATGTTCCAGGGCGCACGCTGATGATCAAGCGCGCAATGATGCTGTGCGCGAGCGCGCTGGCCGTCGCCAGCGCAATGCCGGGTGCGATCGCCGCGCCATCGATGATGAGCGTGGAAAAGCTTGACCGCGGCGCGGTGGCGGTCAAGTCCGCCGAGGGCGTGCTGGTGAGCTGGCGCTCGCTGGTGACCGATGCGCCCGGCCTGAGCTTCAATATCTACCGCGACGGCAAGAAGCTCAATAGCGCACCCGTCTCGACGTCGACCAACTACCTGGATGCGATTACGGGAACGGGCGTTTATGAGGTACGTGAAGTCGCCGGCGGCAAAGAAGGCAAGGGCGCCAGCGCACTGACCATCGCCGGCTACCTGACGGTGCCGCTCAAGCGTCCCGCAGGTGGAACCACCGCCGATGGCCGCGCTTACACCTACACCGCCAACGATGCCTCGGTCGGTGACCTGGACGGCGACGGCCAGTACGAGATCATCCTCAAATGGGAACCCACCGCGGCCAACGACAACTGCTGCGCGGGTCACACCGGCATCGTGCTGCTCGACGCCTACAAGCTCGATGGCACCCAGTTGTGGCGCATCAGCCTGGGACCGAACATCCGCGCCGGCGCCCATTACACCCAGTTCCAGGTGGCCGACTTTGATGGCGACGGCAAGGCCGAATTGATCATGAAGACCGCGGACGGCACCCGCGACGGCGCCGGCAAGGTGATTGGCGATCCTGCCGCAGCCTGGGTCACAGCCAGTGGCGAAATCGAACAGCACGACAAGACCGGTTCGCGCCGCACCGAGGACGGTAAACTGATGGCCGGTATGACGGGCCGTATTCTGAAAGGTCCGGAATACCTGAGCGTGTTCGAAGGCAGCACTGGACGCGTGCTCGACACCATCGCCTATCCCTCGCCACGCGGGCCGGACGGCGACAACCCTAGCCCTGAGGAACTGAAGGCGCGCTGGGGTGACGCCTACGGCAACCGCTCCGACCGTTATCTGGCCGCTACCGCCTGGCTGGACGGCAAGCTGCCCAGTGCCGTGTTCGCACGCGGCTACTACGCACGCACGACCATCGCCGCCATCGACTACCGCAACGGCAAGTTGAGCAAGCGCTGGTATTTCGATTCGGAAGCGCCGGGCGTTCCCAAGGGCTATTCCGGCCAGGGCAACCATCAGCTGAGCGTGGCCGATGTGGACGGCGACGGCCGCCACGAGATCGTTTACGGCGCCATGGCCATCGACGACGACGGCAAGCCGCTGTGGACGACCGGCATGGGCCATGGCGACGCCATGCATGTGTCGGACCTGGACCCGGCCCGGCCCGGCCTGGAAAAATTCGGTGTCCACGAGACCATGAGCATGTCCGGCAATATCGGCGCCGCCATGCTCGACGCCCGCACGGGAGAGGTATTGTGGAGCACGCCGGCCCAGCAGGATACCGGCCGCGGCGTGGTGGGCGACATCGATCCGCGCTACGCGGGAGCGGAAGCGTGGGCGGTCAACTCGCCGAAGCTGTACGACGCGCGCGGCAAGGTCATCGGCGACAAGCACCCGCGCCAGGTCAATTTCATGGTCTGGTGGGACGGCGATCTGCTGCGCGAGCTCCTGGACGGTAACAAGGTGTCGAAGTGGGACTGGAAGCGCGGCGAGTCGGACGTGATCCTGGAAGCCACCGGCGCGGTCACCAGCAACGGCACCAAGTCCAACCCGGCCTTGTCGGCGGACCTGTTCGGCGACTGGCGCGAAGAGATCATCTGGCGCGCGGCCGACGACAGCCACCTGCGGATCTACTCGACGCCGATCCCGACCGCGCACAAGTTCACGACCCTGATGCAGGACCCGCAATACCGCGCGGCGATTGCCTGGCAAAACACCGCCTACAACCAGCCGCCCTGGCCCTCGTTCTATATCGGAGAGCCGGCACCAGTCGAGACAAAGTAACCGCACCCAAACCGGGGTCAGACCCTTGAACAGCAATTAAGTACCGCAGGGCAATGTGTTGCTGTTCAAGGGTCTGACCCCGGTGGTCGGAGGCGCGGGCGGGAAGGTGGATTTCGGGTAGGATGTGTTTTTGTCCATTAACCTAAGGCCACCATGATCGAACTACACCACCTCAACGCCTCGCGGTCGCGCCGCATCACCTGGCTGCTGGAAGAGCTGGGCCTGGAATATAAACTGGTCCAGTACCAGCGCGATCCGGTCACCCGTCTGGCGCCGCCCGAGCTGGCCCAGGTTCATCCGCTCGGCAAGGCTCCGGTCCTGCGCGACGGCGATGAAGTGCTGATTGAATCGGGCGCCATCATCGATTACCTGCTGCGCACCTATGGCGAGGGACGCTTCGCCCCGGCGCCAGGCAGCCCCGATTACAACCGCTACAACGAGTTCCTGCACTATGCGGAAGGCTCGGCCATGCTGCCGCTGATGCTTAAGCTGTACACAGGCAGGCTGGGCGAGGGCGCGGCGCCGCTGCAGCCGCGCATCGAGAGCGAGATGAAGAACCATCTCGGTTACCTCGATCACGCGCTGGAAGGACGCGAGTACTTCGTCGGCAATCAGTTCAGCGGCGCCGATGTGCAGCTGTCCTTCGTGGTGCAAACCGGCGTGCGCTTTGCCGGCCGCGATGCTTATCCTAATCTGACGGCCTTTGCCGACCGCATCGAGGCGCGCCCGGCGTACCAGAAGGCAGTCGCGGCCCACGGCGCTTGAGCGAGCAAAGGGACCCTACTCGGACATGAGGCTGAAGAATGCAATCCTGCCGGCATCGTCATAGGCAATCCCGATAACCGCCTGTTCCCCCTGCGTGCGCACCAGATAGCGTGACACCTGCAGGCTGTCCACCTTGATCTGGTCGATATAACCGAAGCTGTCGACGGTTGGCCAGCGCTTGAAATAGCCGGCGTAGAGCGCGACTACTTCGGGCGTAAAGGCCGCCTGCAGGCGCGGGGTGAAGCGTTGGTCCACCTTCAAGCTTCCGTTGCGCACGTCTTCCAGCAAACCACGCATCTGAGCAGTGGTGGCGGGTTGCGGGTCGGTCGCGGCGATGGCCCAATCCAGTTCCGGCTTGATGATGGCGGCGATCCGCGTGCTGATCGCTGCCGGTGAAGCCAGGTCGAAGTTGGCAAGCACGATCACCGACAGGCCCTCGCTGGTGTGGCGGTCGAACTGGCTGGTAAAGCCGGCGATCTGGCCATTGTGACGGCTGAAAGGATGGTGATTGGCGTCGTCCAGCGACCAGCCGAGGCCGTAGGGAACGGTGCTGCCGTCATTGAGCCTGGCCGGCGTCAGCATCTGCTCCAGACTGGCTTTGCTCAATATGGTCCCTGCGCGCAGGGCGGCATCCCATTTGCCCAGGTCGGGTGCGCTCATCTGGAGTCCGCCCTCGGCCTCGATCAGACCCGGCGTCAACACGTCGTTGGCCGATGGCACGATTTTGTCGTAGGTGATGGTGTAGCCGGTCGCCATGGCGGCACCGGCCCTGCTGCCGCGAATGACCTCGGCGCTCTGCATCCCCAGCGGCGTGAACAGGCGTTCCTGCAGAAAGTCGGCGTAGTATTTTCCGCTCACCTTTTCAATCACGAAGCCGAGCAGGTGGTAGCCGACATTACTGTAGGCGAAGGCTGCGCCGGGCTTGGTTTGCAGCGGCATCTGGCTGCTCGCCAGTGCGACCAGGGTATCGATCGGCGGCAGTTTGGCAGGGTCGATCTGGGCCAGCAGCTCCTGCGGAAAGTCGCGTCGCATGCCGGAGGTGTGTTGCATCAGCTGACGTATGGTGATGGCGCTCCATCCCGCCGGCACAGTGCTCAGGTACTTTGACAGAGGATCGTCCAGGCCCATCTTGCCTTCCTGGACCAGCAGCATGATGCCGGTAGCGGCGAATTGCTTGGACACCGAGCCCAGGCGGAACACCGTGGAGGTCGCGACCGGGGTCTTGGATTCCAGATTCGCCATGCCGTAGCCTTTTTCCAGCACCGGCTTGCCGTCCATCGTGACCACCACCGACAGGCCCGGGATTTCCTGCCTGCTCATCTGGGACTGCACATAGGTGTCGATCTGGGCGAGGGTGGCGGCGCTGATCGCTGCGGCCGGGGCGGGGGTGACGGGTACGGCCGGCGTTGCCGGGGTACTGTGATCGCTCCCGCCGCAGGCGCTAAGCAGAACGGCGGCGGAAAGGGCGGAGACGAGAAGCAAGCGTGTTTGCATGATGAAGGCAATCCCGGGGCAAGTGAGAAAAAAGGTGGGCGCCCGTGTCCTGGCACGGGAACGGCACCCACCTTATCAAACTTACCAAGTTAACCAACTGCCATCATGCAAGCACTGCAATTTAGTGCGGATAGTACTGTGTTGCAGTACCAGTGTCAGGCTTTTTTGATCCGCATCGGCATCGGGACGGGGCCGGCGCGATCCGGCATCGGTGCGCGGTCCGGCGGCGTCAGACCCGTGACCAGTTCGCTGATCCGGACCGACTTGCCGGTCTCGAAACAGCGGTTGGCCGCGATGCCCACCAGGGCCGAATAGGCACCGGCGCGCTCGTCCGACACGCGCTTGAACTTGTCGGCCGGCGCATCGCCGAAGATCTCGGTGAGCATGGCGTCGTCGCCGCCGCCGTGGCCGCCGGTGCCGGTCCACGGTTCGATGTCGCGCGCCACCCCGCGCATGGGGATGATGCGGGTGGACACGCCCGTGCTCATGCTCTGCACCTCGTTGGCCCCGGCCACGCCCGCGCTCTCGACGATGCGATGCTCCAGGCGGCCCTTGGTGCCGTTGAAGGCGATGTGGTAACCCTCCCAGGCGTCGTAGGCCGACAGGGCATAGCTCAGCTGCACGCCATTATCGTAGCGCACCATCACGCTCATGGTGTCCTCGATGTTGATCTCGGGACGGAACACGCATTGGTCGCGGAAGTAGCCGTCGTGCTTTTCATTGTCCAGATACAGGGCCTTGAGGCCGGCGTCGCTGCCCAGGTCGAAATAGAAAGTGCATTTTTCTTTTTCCGGGCAGGTCAGGCAGCGCTGGTGATGGCTTTGCAGACCAAGCCGCTTGGCCATGGCCGGGGTATAGAACTGGCGCGAACCGAAGGCTTGCACGACTTCGGGCTGGGCGCCAAGCCACCAGTTCACCAGGTCGAAATGGTGGGTCGACTTGTGCACCATCAGCCCGCCGGAGATGGCCTTGTTGCTGTGCCAGCGGCGGAAGTAATCGGCGCCGTGCGAGGTGTTGAGCAGCCAGGTGAAGTCGACCGACAGCACGTCGCCGATCTCGCCGCTCATCAGGATCTCCTTGACCTGGCTGCGCGGCGGGGAATAGCGGTAGTTGAAGCACACGCGGATGTGGCGGCCGCTGCGTTTCACAGCGTCCAGGATGCGCTGGGCTTTTTCGGCGGTGGTCGTCATCGGTTTTTCAGTGATGACGTCGCAGCCGGCCTCGAGCGCGCGCACGATGTAGTCGTCGTGCAGGCTGTCCGGCGTGGTGACGATGACGAATTGCGGCTTCGTCTCGCGGATCATGCGGTCGAAATCGGCCGCCAGGTAGGCTTTGGGATTGCTGGCGCCGGTCTTGGCGATGTTGCGTACGGCGACCCCGGCCCTGCCCGCATTGCTGTCGCAGACCGCGACGACTTCATTGTTGTCGCGGAACTTGCCGGTGATGGCGCCGGTGTACATACGGGAGCGCGAACCGACGCCGACCACGGCGTAGCGCCTGCGTCCCGGTTTGTCGTCAGCGGCCTGGGCGCCTGCCGCCATCAACAGGCCGGCCGCGCCAGCTGCCTTCAACAGATTGCGCCGCTCGGGCAGGGTGGGATCCTTGTCGTTCATGCTTGGCTTCCATAGTGAGAGTGGTGGCTGTCAGCGGACCTGTGCCGGGGAGCGCCCTGGCAATATCACGGCGGGTGATGTCCGACATCAACGCAGGCAATGGTAGCGATGCACATCGGAATTGGCAAGGCCAGTTTTGTAAATTGGCTGGACCGCTTGCGGGTCCAGCCATCGTTGCCGCCCTATTTGGCGTATACCGGCTCCTGGGTGAAGGAACGCATGCCGTAACCGAGGTAGAAACTCGGATGTGGCGGCTGGTTGTAACCCGCGTTCTGGCCGGCTACCTGGACCCGGTATTGCGGGTTGTGCATCAGGGTCGGCAGGCGGGTTGTCGTCGGGATGGTGGTGCTGAAGATGAGCAGGGCGGTGTTGCTGCTGTTGCGCCACACGACTTCCTCGCGCCAGTCGCCGAACAGGTCGGCCGACAGCACCGGCGTGGCCTTGGTGCCGTTATTCGAGGCCGCGCCAACGCTGGCGCCCGCCAGCAGGGTGTTGATGGTGCCGCTGGCCGGATTCCACTTGCCGATGGTGGTGCCGTCCAGCGTTTCGCGCAGCAGGTCGCCATCCCACCAGGTGGCGAAGTTCATGGCGCCGGGACGGGCGGTACCGATCCGTACGCCGGTAGCGCTGCGCAGGCCGCCGCGGCTGGACCAGCATTCCTCACCGGGATAGGCGGGATCCACATCGGCGCACACGCCGCGTCCGACGTCGGCGCCTTCGCCGCTTACGCCCCACAGCAAGGCACCGGTGGCCGAGTCATGCATGCCGCTGCCGGTGGCGCCGTAGCAGCTTGGCGTTTCATGCACCATATAGGTTTGCAGGCCGGCGCGATCGGGATCGAACTTGCCGACGTGGAGAGCGTCGCCATGGCACAGGCCGGTGCTGTAGAGCAGTTTGCCGTCGCTGTTGATGGCGGCGGCGCCGTAGACGATGTCATCCTTGCCGTCACCGTTCACGTCGGCCACCGAGAACCAGTGCGCGCCCTGGCCGCGCGCGGCGCTGCCTTCGATATTGGTGTCGAACACCCAGCGGCTGCTGAGGATGCCGTCACGCCAGTCCCAGGCGGCGATCACGGCGCGCGTGTAGTAGCCGCGCGAAAAGATTGCGCTCGGACGCGCGCCATCCAGGTTGGCAACGCCTCCAAGGAAGCGGTCGACCCGGTTGCCATAGTTGTCGCCCCAGCTCGATACCGTGCCGCGTGCGGGCAGGTAATCCTTGGTCGCCATGGCTTCGCCGGTCTTGCCGTTGAAGACGGTGATAAATTCCGGGCCGGACAGCACATAGCCGGCGCTGTTGCGGTAGTCGGCCGTGGGCGAACCGATCACCACGCCCCTGCCGTCGACGGTGCCGTCGGCGGTCTTGAGCATCACCTCGGCCTTGCCGTTGCCGTCGAAATCATAGGCGACGATGGTCGTGTAGTGGGCGCCTGCGCGGATGTTGCGGCCCAGGTCGATGCGCCACATCAGGGTGCCGTCCAGCTTGTACGCATCCACATAGGTGTTGCCGGTGTAGCCGGACTGGGAATTGTCCTTGGCATTGGTGGGCTGCCATTTGACGATGAGTTCGTAATTGCCGTCGCCGTCCAGATCGGCCGGCGTGCCGTCGTTGATTTCGTAGGTGTAGGCCACGCCGTCCGGGGTGGTGCCGCCGGCCGGGCGCTGCACGGGTACCGTCTTGAAGGCTTCGGTCCAGGTTGCGTCCGCTTTGGACCCGCTGCGTTCGACCGCATTGTCGACCACGCGCACGGTGTAGGTGCTGGCGGCGCTGCCGCCGCTGTCGGACCAGTTCAGCTCGTGCAGGGGCGCGCCGTTCAGCTTGACCTTGTCGCGGTACACATTGAACATGGTGCCGGGTTCGTCGGTGGCCAGCAGGCGCCAGCTGATGAAGTGACCGGCGCCGGTCGGGATGGCGACCACGCCGCGGTTGAGTTTTTCGACTTGTTTGCCGACCGGGCTGGCGGCAAGGGAGGCTGAGGCAGCCAGGGCGAGCAGAAGGGACGAGACTGACGCTTTTACAGGAGTCATGGGTTCACCGGTGAGTTGATACACAGGGTTGAAGGACAAGTTTGAAGGGCGCGCATCGTTGCCGGCGCCGGATGCGGTCGTCCCGCGGTCTCCAGCGTTGTAGGTGTTGGGTAGTTGTTGTGGCCGGGGCCAGTGCCGATGAGCGAGGCAATCTTATGGCAATTACCTGGCCAGTTCAGTAGCCGCACGAAAAAGCTCATGCGCGTGATCGATTCGCGGCGCCGGCCGCCCCCTGTTGCCAATCTTGCTGGCGATGTTGCTTCAATAATGAGAAGTGCCGGGGCGTAAGGTGGTATGATAGAGGGGTGGCGCATTGTGTTTAGCTCGCACAATCGTTCCCGCCCCACCAGGCATGGCCAGCGCCAGCGTCATCAGTTTCCAATAGCGAACCGCACCCACGTTGCTTTGACACCGCGCTTGCAGGCGAGCCCACCCGACGGCGCCACTGTGCGGCAAAGCGACATTTAGTTGAGCTACGCCAACAAAACGGCAAGGAATCGGAACCAAAGCAGTATCGCGATGGTCTCTGTGTTTCAATGGACGGTCTGCTGGGAAGCTGCACGCAGACCGGGGTTTTTTAGTAATTTTTGAACTACATTTCTCAACAACGAATAGGATTAAGATGGCAAAAGACGACGTAATCGCAATGGAAGGCCATGTACTTGAGAGTCTTCCCAACACTACTTTCCGCGTCAAGCTGGAAAACGGCCATCTCGTGCTGGGTCACATTTCCGGCAAGATGCGCAAGAACTACATCCGCATTCTGCCCGGCGACCGGGTCAGCGTCGAAATGACGCCTTATGATTTGAGCAAGGCCCGGATCGTTTTCCGGACCAAATAGCACCCGCGGGCCGGCCTGGCCGGACCCGTGTCCTCCCTGAACAACTGTTCCTCACCACTCAGGGATTGTCGATCACCGATGAACGTCCCGCGCGCCCGTCGCTGGCAAATGCTGCCACGCGGATGCTCCCTTTGCGCGTGATCGGACCGGTGACGACGGCACTGTCGCGACCCGGCTCGCTGCCGTCGGCCGTATAGCGCAACACAAACCCCGGTAACTGATGATTGGCCAGCACGGCCCCGTTCTCGCGCTTGAGCCCGGGCGGCGCGATGCGGTAGGCCACGCCGCTGCGCTCGGCATCGAGACGCGGCAGCAGGCGTTTGCCCAGCTGGTTGGCGAAGGTCGACCACGCCGCCGCATGCAGGTGTCCCGCCGTCGCCGGATCTTCCTCGCGCGCCCAGTCCGGGTCGCGCGCCCAGGCCCGTTCTGCCAGGGCCAGCATGCGCGGCATGGTCAGGTAATCGATCAGGTCGCGCTCGCGCACCGCTTCCGTGAACAAGGTCGCTTCCAGGCCGCGGATGTTCGCCTTGCCGCTGTCCGTCAGCTTTTCCTTGTTGGAGGCGCTGCGCGCAGTGCCGGGCACCCTGGTGAAGTCGTAGGGAATGAAGCTGAACACCTTGTCCAGCTCGATGTAGGCGCCCCAGTTCACGCCCGGTTCCTCGGGATTGCGGTTGTGCGCCATGTCGAAGTAGAGATGGCTGACGGGCGCCAGCACGGTGCCGTAGCCGGCATTGGCCAGGCGGTAGGCCAGGTCTTCCGCGTCGCGCAGATTGTTCCACACCCAGACGTCGAAACCTTGCCTGGTAAAGCGCGGATTCGGGCTGAGCTTGTCCTGGCCGTCGACCATGCTCAGACGCGAGCCCATTTCTTCCCAGCCCGACGCGTGCAGGCCGTGCTGCTTGAGGATGCCATCCACCCGGCCGTAAAAATAATCCCACAGATCGGCTGTCGTGGCCAGACCGGCTGCCTTCATGCGCGCCTGGCTGGACGGCGACTGTTCCCAGGCGCCGCGCGGCAATTCGTCGCCGCCCATGTGGATCGTGCTCAGGGGAACGCCCGCTTCCTTGTGCATGGCGACCAGGTCCGCCACCACGTGGCTGATGAAAGCGTAACTGCTGTCCAGACCGGGATCGATCACGTGGTCGCGGTACATCTGGGGCGAGCTGTAGACCGAGCGGTCGGCGGCGTCGTTGAGCAGGTAGCGCGCAGCGTCCGGCTTGCCTGTCCGCGCAAGCCGGTCGTGACGGTAGCGCATGGCCTTGACCGCGGCGCGCGCGTGGCCCGGCATTTCGATTTCGGGAATCACATCGATGTGGCGCGCCGCCGCGTACCTGAGGATAGCAATGTAGTCGGCGCGGCTGTAGTGGCCGCTGCCGTGCGGGTCCTTGCGGTCCGGGCCCGAGCCGTAGGCCGGCTGCAGGTGCCTGGCGCCGCTGACGGTGTGGGCGCGTACAGCGCCAAAGTCCGTCAGCTCGGGCAGACCGGTAATGGCCAGGCGCCAGCCTTCGTCGTCAGTCAGGTGAAAGTGGAATTTATTGAGCTTGTAGCGCGCCATCAGATCCAGCAGGCGCAGGACGGTGTCCTTCGACTGGAAATTGCGCGCCACGTCCAGCTGCACGCCGCGGTAAGCGAAGCGCGGGGAATCGACCACGCGCAGTGCCGGCAAGGTGACCACGCCCGTGGGCGCGGGCGGCAGCAGTTCGCGCAGCGATTGCAGGCCGCGAAAGACACCGGCCGCGCTGGCGCCCGTCAGGCGGATACCGTTTTGTTCATCGATCTGCAGGCTGTAGGCTTCCGGCGAATTCTGGCCTTCGACGGCGCCGATGGCGAGCGCCAGCGATAACGGTGTTTCATCCGCTTTCCCTGCCACATGCGCTTGCAACAGCGTGCGCGCGAGTGCCGCTTCGGTCCGTAGCGTCGCCGGCGCCGCGATGCGCGGCATGGCGGTCAGGCGCACGCTGCCGGGCAGGGTGTCGAGACGCAACGGCGTAGGAAACACCGGGGGCAGGGTGGAAAGCGGCAAGTCGGCCGTGGCCGCGTTCTTTTCAAACAGCATCTCGGGCGTCACCAGGGCGGCGTGCGCCTTGCTTCCCGTGTCGAGCTGTTCCGGGCGCGACATCAGGGTGACTTCGTAGTTGCGGATGGCGTGACCCGCTTCCGGCTGGCGATCGAACACCAGATAGGGTCCGGTCGGGATCTTGGACGATTTGATGACCAGCGAGGGATGGTAATACTCGATGTCCAGGGTGGCGCCCGGCGCCAGGCCCGCGAAGCCAGCGCCAGGACGGATCCGGTACAACTGGCCGGCGACCTGCTCGGCCACCAGAGCGCCAGGCAAGGGGCCTTGTACCGTGCCGTCGACGATGTTGAAGTACAGAGCCCAGCCCTGGGCCGGCAGGGGCGCGGCGGACAGATTGGTCAGTGCGAAGCGGGCGAGCGAGCGGCCCTGTGGCGCCTCGGGAGCGAACACATTGCGCACCAGGTTCCAGCGCAATTGCATCTGCGCAGCGGCCGGGGCCGGATTGGTGGTCGTCGCGGACACAGCGGCCACGGCCGTGCCTTCGGAACACATTACGCTGCCCGCCAGCACTGCCTTGATCAACATCCTGTACATCGGCTCTCCCCCAGGTTCTTGTGAAGCGTCGATACTATCAGCAACAAGATTGCGGTACCAGCAAGCCGGGCGGCGCGCGTGCGCGGTGCTAACTGCTTGATTTTGTTGCGCAAAATACTCGCCGTCGCGGGCGGGCTTACCTTTCCTTACGCCCGGCCCCGTGCTTCCGTGCCGGCTGCAATGCTTCGCAATAAAAACTTGCAAAACATTACAAATCAAGCTGACGGGGAGGGAGTCCGTTCAGGCTGAGATGTTGCTGATTTTGCAAATTACTCGTGTAAAATATGCTAACTTCATTTTTTGGTCCGCCTGCGCGCTGTCGCCCATGCACCCCTTACCCCCTCAGCCGATGGCGGCACCCGCTTTTCCACCTGCGATGGAAAGGCGCTACCAGGACGACCTGGCCGCTGAAAAAGTGCGTGTCGCGCGTGACACCGGCCTGCTGTGCGCCTTGCTCTACCTGCTGTTCGGCATCCTCGACTACTGGGCCATTCCGTCGGCGCTGCAAGGCGCCTTGACCATTCGCGCCATTGTGGTCGCCATCACCTTCGCCTGGATCGTGTTTGCGTTGCGCGCCAGCGACGTTTTCCTGCGCCACTATCGCCTCTGCACCGTTGTGATGTACCTGTTTTGGGCCTTCGGCATCGAAGCGATCATTCTTATTTCTAGCCCGCAAGACCTGGCGGCGGCCGTGTATTACGCCGGTCTCTTCCTCGTGTCGATGGCACTGTACGCCTGGACCTATTTGCCGCCGCAGATTGCGGCCATGGTGGGGCTACTGATCACGCTGGTCTATGTGGCATTGGCCGTGTTCGTCCAGAATATGCTGGTCGGCAGCGGTCCGGTGGTCCTGACGGCCAATTGCTTTTTCCTGGTCAGTTCCAACCTGATCGGCCTGTTCTCGGCGCAGACGCGCGAGCGTTTTTCGCGCCAGGCCTTCATGCTCAAAGCCACCCTGAGCCGCGATCTGCATGAGAAAGAAGAGGCGCGCCGTGAAGTGGAACGCCTGGCCGAACTCGATACCCTGACCGAACTGGCCAACCGGCCCGGTTTTATGCGCCAGCTCGATGAAATGCGCCTGCGCGCGGCTGAACGGCGCGAGCGGGTGGCCTTGCTGTTCATCGACCTCGACGGCTTCAAATCGATCAACGACGTCGACGGCCATGCCGCAGGCGACTTCATGCTGCAATGTGTGGCCAGGCGCATCCGATCGCACGTGCGCAGCGACGACGTGGCGGCGCGCGTGGGGGGCGATGAATTCGTGATTGCCGTGGCGCTGTCCGCGATGCGCCAGCACACGCTGGAAGAACTGATGGGGGCCTTGCGCAGCGCGATCTGCGAACCGGTCGACTTTCGCGGCAAGCTGCTGCGCGTGGGCGTGAGTATCGGCGACGCGGTGGCCTTGTCGGAAGCGGAAACCATCGACGAGCTGATGGCGCGCGCCGACGCCCGCATGTACGACGTCAAGCGCGCCGGCAAACAGGGCCGCGCCGCGCTCGCCTCAAGCGGCGCCTGAGATCCCTAACGCAAGCTATCGAGCGAATACTCGGCGGCGCGCAAGTCCTGGCGCACGTTGCGCATGGCGCGGTCGCTGTCGCCCAGTTCGCGGCGCAGCTGGCGGCGCTTGTCATCGAACTGATTGCGGATGCGCTTGCGGTCGTCTTCCTTCTCGCTGGCCTTGAGCTGCTTGTCTTCGTCCTTGTCGGCCTCGTGCAGCTTGCGTTCGAGGCGCCGGCTGCGGCCGTCGAGGTCGCTGATCTGGCTGCGCAAGGCATACACCGCATAGGCGATCCCATGGCGGCGCCGGAATTCCAGATCGATGTGACCCGGGCAGACACCGTTGTACGAGGTGCCGTTCAAACCCATCGGGACCGCGTTTTCCAGGCGGCAGAAGCTTTGCAGCCCGCGCTCGCGGCCATTCACATAGGCGCGCGTATCGACCTGTGCGCCCACCTTGGCGCAATCCTTGACGCGGTCGTCGAGCATGCTCATGCGTTGCCCGTTGAGCCCGTCGCGCATGCCGACATCGTTCCAGTTGGCGGTCTGGCATTCCTGAGGCGACATGGTTTCACAGCCCGGCAACAGGGTCATTGCGGCCAGCGCCAGTATCCATCCGAAAATATGTTTGCTCATCGCTGTCCCTGGTTCCCGTAGTTATGTTTTTAGCATTTCTGGCGAGTGTAGCAGGCCATCGCATTGCTGCGGAAAAACTTAACAATCTTGTGGCGCTGCACACACGCTGCTTAGTTGCTGCTTAGGTGCTGCATACCCGCTTCACATTGCTGCGCCAGGATGGCGGCTCATCTTCACCCACAGCGCAATGCAAGGAGCCTCCCATGATCGACAAGCAGACCAATGCCCAGGAGAGAAAGTTGTTGTGCGCAGCGCGCTCGCTGCTATCGATGCAGGTCGGGATGTGCCTCGGGGCCATCCGGATAGCGCAGTTGCTCGCTGAGATGGGCGAGCCTTCCCTGCAGCGCCATGGCGTCTTTGCCGAGTTTGCGAGCGCCATTCCCGCCGGCCTGCCCGTCGGCATGGCGCGGCTTTACTGGGCGCCGGAGGCGCTGCTCGAGCGCGATGCTGCTCTGGCGCAGATCGAAGCGCGCTTCAGGCCGGGTCTGCTGGCCGAATGCCAAGTGATCTTGCGCCATTACAAGGCTAGTGTCCCCGCTGCCAAGTTGCATCAACGCGCGTCCTCGTCGACAAACTTTACACTTCTGCAGCACGGATACGACCTGTTCTGAGCCCGACATAGACAAGGTATTGTTTATAAGAAGAAAATCTTTAGAGGAACGAGGTTGGCACGCTTCCTGCTACCCCGACTGGATCGGCGCGGAAGGCTTGCGCTCACCTTCCAAACCGGAGTTCACATGCGTCTGCTAAAACACCTCGCCGCCACCCTTGCACTGTCCGCGCCCTTGGCTGCGCTGGCCTTTCCAATCGCTTCGCCGGGCACCGAAGGTCAGGCTGTGATTGTGGGCAACAGCGGCGCCGTGGTCGCGACTTATCAGGGTAATTCGGCCTCGTACAGCAACGACCTTTACCTGTTCACGAACGACGGCATCGCAGGTAATGACATCTTTCTCTTCAATAACCACACTTCCGCAGTAGGCAGCTCGGTCAATCTGGGTTCGTTCACCGTCGGTGCTGAGTTGATTTTCCGGCTGTTCGTGAACGACACCGGCCAGAATTACTATACCGGCGCGGCCAGCCGCAACGCGGACAATACCTTCCACGCGCGCGTACAGGGCGGATGGGCAGTCAACACCACGCTGGTCAGCTTCGAAGACTTGCTCGGCGGCCCCTTCGAATTCAATGATCTGAGTTTTTCCTTCACCAATACCGTCGCCGAAGAACCGATCACGGTGCCGGAGCCAGCTTCGCTGCTGCTGCTCGGCTTCGGGGTAGCGGGTCTGGCGGCAGCGCGCCGCCGCAAGACGCCACGGTGATTCAGGGGTAAGGCGTTCCGTCCTTGTGGACGTAGTGCCAGACATCCCCGGCGAGCAGAGCCTTGAGGTCGTCGTCGGGGTAGTTGCCTTCGTCGCCAGGCGTACGGTCGCCCACTTCCAGATACACCACGTCCGCGTCGGTCTGGTTCAGCAGGCGGTGGCCGTTGCCGCTGCCGGCCCTGAAGCCGGCGCACATGCCCGGCGCCAGCTGCGTATAGCCTTCATCGGTGTGCAAAGTCGGACTGCCCTGCAACACGTAGATGAACTCGTCCTGCCGCGTGTGGGAATGACGCAGCGAAGAGGCCGCCCCCGGCGCCAGCCGCGCCAGGTTCACGCCAAAGTTGGTCAGGCCGAACTGTTCTCCCAATTGGCGCTTTGCGCGCCCCGCCATCTGCGAGGCGAAGGGTTCCGGATAGCTTGAGGGCTTGCTGCTCGGCGCGACGTCGGCGGCGGTGAGCGCGACTGGAAAGGTCTTCTCTGGCATGGGCAATCCCGGTGAGGTGAGTCGGTGAACGGCTCGACGATTCTACCCGAGCCAGCGCCGGCCTGCCGGCGTCAGGCCACGACCACGCAGTTGCGCCCCTCGAGCTTGGCCCGGTAGAGCGCTGCGTCGGCGCGGTGGAGCAGGGCATTGATATCGATGCTGTCCGCGCCCGTGATGGTAGCCACGCCGACGCTGGTGCTGGCAGCGATATCGCCGTAGTCGGTCGCGACCGGAGAAGCGGCGATGGCACTGCGCATACGTTCGGCAACGATCAGCGCACCCGCGCTGTCGCAGTTCGGCAGCACGGCCAGCAGCTCTTCGCCGCCGTAGCGGCCGAGCGCATCGTAGTTCCGCAGCGACGCGCTCATGCGCCGGCTGCATTCGCGCAGCACTTCGTCGCCGGCCAGGTGGCCGTGGGTGTCGTTGATGCGCTTGAAATGATCCAGGTCGGCGAAGATGATCGACAGCGCGTCGCCCGTACGCTGGCGGCGCGCCAGCTCTTTCGACAGCGCCTCGAGGATGGCGCCGCGGTTGAGCAAGCCGGTCAGCGCATCGCTGCTGGCCTGGCGCCGCAGTTCCTGTTCCAGCGCCACCACGCGCCGTCCCGCCCGCACGCGCACCCGCATTTCTTCGGCCACGAAGGGCTTGGCGATGTAGTCGTCGGCACCGGCGTTCATGGCTTCGACAATGAACGCGGTTTCGCTGCGCGAGGTCAGCATGATCATGTAGACGTAGCGCTCCAGCCCGGCCTGGCGGATGTTGCGGCAGACGTCGATGCCGTCGCGGCCGGGCATCATCCAGTCCAGCACGGCTAGCAGCGGCCCGCCCGGCTCGCGCAGGACAGCTTCCGCAGCTTCACCGTCACTTGCGACGGTGACTTCGTAGCCCCAGTCGGTCAACATATCCTGCAGGTAGAGAACGGAGATTGGATCGTCGTCCGCGATGAGTATTTTCATGTCGATGTTTCCAGATGGGCAGTGAGCGCGGCCACCAGATGGCCGACGTGTGTGTCGAGCTGGTGCAGCGCTTCGCCGGCGCCCGCATGCTCGCCGGCGCGGGCGTGTTGTTCGAGGATCTGGGCCGCTTGCGCCACGGCGGTGCCGGCCAGAGTGGCGGCGGCGCCCTTGAGGCGATGGGCGGTACGCTCCATGGTGTGCAGATCGGCGCTCGCGAGCGCAGCGTGCAATTGCAGCTGCAGCCCCGGCGCGGTGTCGATGAAGGAGGCCGCCATTTTGGCCAGCAGGTCGGTCTTGCCACGCGCGCGCTCCAGTGCGGCGGTAGGGTCGAAGGCCAGCGTGCCTGCTGCTGCGGCTGCGGGCGGCGCCGCCAGGCGCGGCCTGGCCACGGCCTGCCGTGCCGGTTCAGCCCGGGCCGCGCCCAGCCAGGGCCGCTCAAGGCAGGCATACAGCTCCAGCGGGTCGATCGGCTTGGCCAGGTAGTCATCCATCCCCGCAGCCAGGCAGGCTTCGCGGTCGCCCGTCATGGCGTGGGCAGTGACCGCCACGATGTGCAGATGGCCACCGGAAGCGGCTTCGCGCCGGCGGATTTCGGCGGTGGCCTGATAGCCGTCCATATCCGGCATCTGTCCGTCCATGAGGACGGCGTCGACCTTCTGTGTGCTCAGTAGATCGAGCACTTCGAGTCCGTTATTGGCCACCACGAAGCTGTGTCCGCGCGAGCGCAGCAGTTCGGTAATGAGGATCTGATTGACCGGGTGGTCGTCGGCCACCAGCACGTGCAGGCGCGCCGGAGCGGCGTCGAGCGGCGGCGCGGGCGGCGCAGGCGAGTCGGGTGCGCTGCCGGCCTCGTCCAGCACGCCCATCAAGGCGGCGAACAGTTCGGAATGCTTTACCGGTTTCTTTATGAAGGCGTTCAGGCCTACTTCGCGCCAGGCGCGCATGGCTTCTTGTCCGCCCTGCGGCGGCAGCAGCACCACGACGGCGCGCGGCGCCAGTCCGGCGGCGCCGAGCGCGGCCAGCAGGGGCGCCGCATTGCTGCCCAGGAAGGCGGAACTGCAGACCGCGGCCAGATGGCCGCCATCTCCGGCGCGCGCGTCAGCCAGATGGCGCGCCAGGTCGACCGCGTTCAGGGCCAAGGTCGGGCGTATCTTCCAGCTGCGCAGAATGTTGACCAGGATATTGCCGGAGGTCGGATTGTCGTCGATGACCAACACCTTGCGATGGCGTAGTTGCAGCTGGTGCCGCGCGCCCGGCTGCGGTCCCGCGGGTTCGCCGGGCTGGACCGCGATGGTGAAGTGGAACTGCGTGCCCACGCCCGGTTCGCTGTCGACCCACAAGCGGCCGCCCATGAGCGCGACCAGCTGGGAGACGATCGCCAGCCCCAGTCCGGTGCCGCCGAACTGGCGCGTGGTCGAGGCGTCGGCCTGGACGAAGGAATCGAAAATGCGCGCCTGTTGCTGGGGCGCGATACCGATACCGGTGTCGGACACGCAGACATGCAGCTCCACGTAGCCGGCGCGCTGGTCATTCTGGCTCACCGTCAGCACGACTTCGCCCTGGGGCGTGAATTTGATGGCATTGCTGGTCAGGTTGATCAGGATCTGGGCCAGACGGCCCTGGTCGGCAATGATCATTTGCGGCACGTCGGGCGCCACATCGTAAGCCAGTTCGAGCCCCTTGCCGGCAGCCCCGGCGGCCAGGCCGCGCAGTACGTTGCCGATTTCATCGCGCAGGTCGAAGGCGACTTTTTCCAGGGTCAGCTTGCGCGCCTCCATCTTGGAGAAATCGAGAATGTCGTTCAGCAGGCGCAGCAGGGAGTCGGCCGAGGATTCGATCAGCTCCATGTAGTCGCGCTGCTGCGCCGAAAGCTCGGTGTTGAGCAGCAGCCGGGTCAGGCCGATGACGCCGTTCATGGGCGTGCGGATTTCGTGGCTCATATTGGCCAGGAACTTGCTCTTGGCCTCGTTCGCTGTTTCGGCCTTGCGCGTGGATTCGCGCAGCTGGATTTCATACTTCTTGATCGCGGTAACGTCGTGGTCGGTCCCACGGTAGCCGGTCAGTTCGCCGTCGCGGCCCAGCACGGGAACGGCCGATGACTCCAGGTAGCGGTCGCTGCCATCCTGATGGCGCCAGCGGATCAGCCAATTGTTCCAGCCGTCACCGCGCTGCTGCAGGCGCTGCAGTTCGGCCATGACGGCCTCGCGCTCGTCAGGATGCACAAGGTGCAACATGGTTTGCCCCAGCAATTGCTCGGGTGTGTGCCCCAGCATGCTTTCGATGGCGGGATTGGAATACAGGATGCGTCCGGCGGTGTCGACTGACCAGACCCAGTCCTTGGTGGTCTCGACAATCGAGCGGAATTTCTCTTCACTCAGGCGCAGCTGGTCCTCGGTCCGCTTGCGCTGCGTGATGTCGTTATAGGTGCACAGCAAATGCGGCGAGCCGGACAGGTCGACCACATCGGCCGAGAACAGCACGCTGATGGTCTGGACATCGCTGGTCCGCAATTGGGTTTCCAGATCGCGCACAGTGCCTTCCTGGATGACCTGCGCCATCATGGCCTGGTAGGCGTCGGGCGCCACCCAGAGCTCGCCCGCGCTGAGCTGTTGCGCATCGCTTGCCGCGCTGCCCTGGCCGAGCAGGGCATGGAAGGCATCGTTCATCTCCAGCAGGCGTCCGTCGGACAGGCGGCTGACCGCGATCGGAACCGGACTCATGCTGAAAATCCTGGTAAAGCGTTCTTCCAGCTGGCGCATGCGCTCTTCGGCCAGCTTGCGTTCGCTGATGTTCATCATCGCGCCGATCATGCGCACCGCCGCGCCGCTGTCGCTGCGGATGATATAGCCGCGGTCGTGGACGTAGGCATAGCTGCCGTCGGCGCAGCGGAAGCGGTATTCGCCGGTCCAGTACTGGCCGCCGCTGGCGATTTCGTGCTCGACCTCCGAGGTGACCCATTGATGGTCGTCGGGATGGATCTGCTCGACCCACCAGTGCGAAGAGTTGGACTGATTTGCCAGATCATGGCCGAAAGTCTCGGCGATTCCGGCATTCCACCAGATCGTATCGGTCGCAAAGTCCCAGTCCCAGACCGTATCGTTGGTGGCTCGGGCTACCAGATTGAAGCGTTCCAGCGACTTGCGCAGGTGGTCTTCCGCCAGCTTGCGTTCGCTCACGTCAACCCCGACCATGGCGTAGCTGGCCGCGCCGCCGCCGGCCGGCGCAATGCGCACCACCGACAGCAGCAGGGGAAGGGCCGCGCCGTTGTCGGCGCACAGGGTCATCTCGCCGCGCCATGGCGCCTGGGCTGCGGCAGCGAATACCTCGGCCAGCGCTGGCTGCCCACCGCCTGGACAGTCGAAGCGGGCCATCGACGCCGGCGCGGCGTCGTCCTCCCCGCCGATGCCGAGCAGGGTGCGGCCTGCGCCGTTCATGTAGAGCAGCGTTTGTTGCTCGGAAACGAAAGCGACCAGGTTGGGCGTGGCGTCCAGGAACGCGCTGAAACGCATGCTCGTCTCGGACGCCTTTTTCTCATCGCTGATGTCGCGCAGGATGGCCACCGACAAGCGCGACCCCTCGTGCTGGGCGGCGCGCACCGCCATCTGGAGCGGGAAAGTGCTGCCGTCACGGCGCCGCCCCGGCACTTGTGCGCCCTGCGGCAGGTGGAAAGTGGACGGGACCTGGTCGGCCGCATTAGCGCCCGGCTGCGCCGGCCCGGGCCGGTAGGCCTCGATGAGCATACCGACGTTCTTGTCCACCAGCTCATCCTGGCCGTAGCCGAACATGGCGGCGGCGGCCGGATTGATCGACTTCACCGCGCCGCTGTCGTCGATGGTCAAGAGACCTTCGGCCATGTTGTCGAGGATGGCCTGGAGCTTGGCTTCCCCTGCGCGTGCGCGGCGCTTGGCCGACAGCAGCGCGGCGATGAGCGGCGTGACTTGCCAATGCAGCAGGAGCAGCCCGGAGACGAACAGCAGGGCCAGCACCGCCAGCATGGTGGTCAGTTGCGTGCGGATCGGTTCGTAAACGTCGATAGCGTCTTCTTTGACCACCAGACCAAGTCCCGTGTTGCCGATCGGGCCATACGCGGCGATCACATTGTGGCGGCGGTAATCCCTGGCCACGGCCAGGCCGGTCTTGCCGTCCAATGCCAGGCTCATCGGCAGGACTGCGCCATCGCGTTTGCGCGAGGTGCCGTTGAAGCCACGCTGGTTCAGGCGGGTCGGCAGGCAGTGCATTTGCTCCGCATCGGCGGCCGAACAGATCGCGATATCGCCGGTGGCGCCGAGCAGGGCGGCATCGGCCAGCAGCGTGGTCACCACAGGCAGCAGGCGTTCGGCCACGATGGTCCCGACCTGGGTCCGGCCCTGATAGATGGGCACCGTCATTCGGAGGGTGGGAACCTCGGACCAGAGCAGGTCGTCACCGCTGCGCAGTTTGAGCGTGAGCGGCGCGCCTTGACTCGGCCGGCCGGAACGCAGCAAGGCCACCCCATCCATATTCAGGGCCGCCACCGCCGAGTAGCCGTCGCTGAGCAAGTGATGCTCCAGTTCGCTCGCCATCGCCTCATGGCCGGGCCCATGCGGCGTGCTGTTAAGTTCGCGCAGTAAAGCCGGGTCGCTGGCGAGCGATTGTGCCTGGCGCAGCGTGTTCTCCAGCACAAACGAGAGCAGCTGCGCCCGGTTGGAATGGGCCGCCACCATGTTCAGGTGCAAGGCGGCTTCGGTGCGCTGCGCGGACAGAACGGCGCTGGTCATGCCGGCGCCCAGCGCCATAGTCAGAAGGATGACCGCCGCGATGGCGGTGATATGGCGGTCGCCGCGCCCGGTGGCTGCGCTGTACGACCTGAGCGCGCGGTACCAGCGCAGCCACAAGGCAAGGCCGAGCACCAGAAAGGCCATGGCCGTGTGCGGCGCCATGCGCACCAGCCGATACCAGCCGTACAACAGCTCGAGTTTGAGCGAGTAGCCGGTGACGCCAAGAATGCCGAGCGAGAGGATCGCCAGCGACAGAAACTGGACCGGCCATGCGGCGCGCACGGCGTCGCTGCCCGCGTCGAGGAGCAGCAAACAGGCGCCGGCCGCGAAGAAGCCGGCACAGGTGAGCGGCGACAGACGTCCGGGATGGGGATTGGGATCGGCAAACCAGGGCTTGAACAGCAACTGGTCGATACCGATGTTGATTCCCAGTGTGTTTTCCAGCGTCGCGAGTGTCGCCAGGGTCAGTAGAAGCAGCGCTGCGCCGCGCCGGACACGGCGACCTGCGCGCAGCTGATGTTCCGGTATGGCAAGCGCGATGCCCGCCGTTAGAAAGCCGATGGCGGTGTTGGCGACCATGGCCACGGCGCCCGGAAACAGCTGCACCAGCGGCTGCGATCCGATCGCCCACCCCGTCAGTACCGCCGCGCCCAGTAGCATGAGCGAGCAGGCAAGCCATCGTTGAAGTTGAGAAAAAGTGAACACCGGTCGCCTTGCACGGAGTGAGCCACGATTCACCTCCGGATGCGGGCGGGCACGCTCAGGTGTTGCACGCTCAGGTGTTAAACGCCGCCTTCGGAATTGTGAACTGGAAACAGACTTGTCACTATACAAGAATGCGAATGCTGCCGGCGCGGGAGAGATGACAGGTAGGACAAAAAACGACACAGTTGCTGTTGTAGCATCGATCTGGAGCTCGGCGGGCGGACGAAAAAAAACCGCTGGGGTCAGCGGTTTTTCCTTCGGTATGCGTGGTGCTCAGGTACGCCGCAGTTCGCGCTGCGCGGCCGGGCGCTTTGCAATACGGGCCTGAACCTGACGCCAGATGAAGCCTGCTACCGCCATCATGATGATCTTTCTCATTACGTTTCTCCTTTTGGGCGAGGCCCGCTGGTTAAAGTGCCCTGCATCTTGTTGCCATGTTGCCGCGTGCGCAGGCGGGCTTCTGTACGCCGCCCCACAGAATGAGGCAATCAAGTCCGTCCGTCGTGCTTAGTGCAAGTTGCTGTACGGATCGCTGCGCTTCTTCATGACGTATTCCTGCAGAGCGCGCTCGGCGTCAGCGGTGGCTTTCGCCTTGGCCGCTGCCTCCTGAGCCCGCGCAGCTACAGCCGGCTTCGCAGGTGTCGTATCGTCGGCTTCTTCCGGCGGCAGCGTCACCAGCCAGTCCGATTTCGGATAGGTGACACGGGTCTTGACCCGCGATTCAGGCTTGGCCGGCGCGACGGTCACTTCCGGCGCCGCGTCCACCTTGACGACCACCTTGGTCGCTGGCGCTTCCAGCTTCACTTTTTCGACAGGCACGGCGGCCTTGACCTGGACGATGCGCACGGCGGGTGCGGGAGCCGGTTTCACTGGCGCTTCCACTTTAGCCACCACCCGCGCAGGTTTCGGCGCTGCGTCCACTTTTGCGACCACACGCACCGGCTCCGCCTTCGCCACCACACGCGCGGGCTTCACCGGCGCTTCCACCTTTGCCATCACGCGCACCGGCTTTGGCGCCGGTTCGGCCTTGACCACCGGGCGCGGCGTTTTCTGGGCCGCTTCCGCCTTCACCAGCACACGGACCGGCTTGGACGGCGCTGCTTTCCTGGGCAGGACGACAGCGGCCACCGGCGCCGGCGCTGGCGCCGTCACGATATGCAGCGTGATAGCCACTGGCGCGACAGCTACCGGGGCCGGCTGCGCGACAACGCGCGCCGGCCTGGCGACAGGCGCACTGCGCACTGCCACGCGCACCGGCTTGGGAGCTGGTTTGGCTTGCGCTACGGCGCGTACCGGAATCGCGGCCTTGGGAAGTGGCCGTGGCGCCAGCGCGACGGGTGCGGGGGCGCGCTGCACCGGGGCCGCAGCGACCGGGGCCGCCTCGGCACGCTGGACGCGATAGTCGGCGTACTGGCGCGGCTGCGGCGCGGGTTCGTCATCGTCCCTGCGGGCGTTGTCTTCGTCGGCGTAGCGGCCGGCGCGGCGGTCGCTAGCATAGCCGCCGTAGCCGCGCGCTGGGCGCGCATCGGCCTCGTCGTCGCGGCAGCGGCGCCGCTCCACCAGGTTGCCGTCGCGGTTGACCCTGCGTTCGACCCTGCAGTTGCCTTCCCAGTAAACTTCGGAAGGCGTGCGCTCGTAGCGGCGGCCGCGGTTGTCGTCGCCCCAGTCATCGGCATGGGCAGCCATGGGCGCCGCCAGCAGTGCAGCAGGCAAAAGTACAGGCAGCAATAGATTGGTAAAGCGGGTCATGGTGTGCTCCTCCCGAGTTAGGAAGTGAAGCGTACTCTTGCATGTTGCATGCGAAGGTCGCCGACCTGTATCACACGTAACCAATGGTTTCAGTACAACGCTATTTCGTTGTTGAGCAAGGTCGTCCTGGCAACTTCGTGGGCGATTTGTCGCTTGCGCATGCCGCTTTGCCATGCTTTGCGGCGCCGTCAGGGGCAGCGTAAAATGGCGCGATTGCCAACATCCTGAATTATCTGACCGAGGAAAAACTATGCTTGCCACTCCGCCTGTCGATGTCGCGTCGCTGGCCTGCGAAATGCGGCCCTACACGACTACCCTGTACGCCGACGCCGAGCGCAAACGCCCGGTGAGTCTGCCGGCTGCATCGACCATCCGCAAGTGCGCCGATCCGGCCGAAGGCAGCCAGGTGCTGACCAAGCCGGACAGCGGCGGCACCGAGATGTGCGTGTTCTACGAATTCGGGGTGGACGCGAAGGTGCCCGACGTGCAGAGCCTGCCGCGCCAGATGGGCGTGGCCAAAGCGCTGGCGGACAAGGGCTGCCCGGCCATCAATCCGGCCCATCAGGCCTATCCCGGCAAGGACTGGTTCTTTCTGTCGCAGGACGTGACCTTGCCGAATGCGTTCAAGGTCAAGGAGAAGATCGAGAAAGAGGGGCTGGCCTACCTGCGCGCGCAGAAAGCGCTGCCGGCCGACGCGGGCAAGGATCCGGCGGCCCAGCTCAATCTGTACGGGATCGCCGAAGCCAAGGCCATCGAATGCCGCAAGAACGCCACCCTGTTCCAGGGACGTTATGCGGCTTGCTACAAGGCCCAGGCTTACGGACCGTCGCTGGGACGCGGCTGGACTTTCGTGGTGGCGCTTACCAAAAAAGGCGAGTACCAGTTCATCGACAGCAGCCGCGTGGCCGCACCGCACGCACCGACGGTCGCTCCGGTCAAATAAAGGCCTTGGCGACGATGCGGGTGGCGTCGGCCAGCACATCGTTGCGGGCGTCGGCTTTCGGGTCGGCCTGCGTGTAGTACAGCGACATCACGATGGGCGCCGCCTTTGGGCGCCACACGACGCCGATATCGTTGGTGGTGCCGTAGGCGCCGGTGCCGGTCTTGTCGCCGATGATCCAGTCCTTCGGCACGCCGGCGCGGATGCGGGTATCGCCCGTGGTATTACGCTTGAGCCAATCGACCAGCAGCTCACGCGCCGGCGCATGCAACACCTCTCCCAAAGCCAGTTTTTGCAGGCTGCGCGTCATCGCGGCCGGCGTTGTGGTGTCGCGCGGGTCACCCGGGATGGCGGTATTGAGTTCGGTTTCGATGCGGTCGAGGCGAAACGTCTGGTCGCCGATGGTGCGGGCGAACGCGGTAACCGCGGCCGGTCCGCCGATCTTGGCCATCAGGAGGTTCGCCGCTGGATTGTCGCTGTAGCGCATGGTCGCGTCGCATAATTCGCGCACGGTCATGCCGCCGGCGAGGTGCTGCCCGGTGACCGGGTGATGCGGCACCAGGTCCGCTTGCGTGTAGCCGATGCGCTGATCGAGCAGGCCGGGTTCGCGCATGCTGCGTTCGAGTACGGCGGCCGCCAGCATCATCTTGAAGCTGCTGCAAAAGGGGAAGCGTTCGTCGGCGCGCCAGGCGATTTCGCGGCCGTTGCCGGTGTCGATGGCGAACACGCCGAGCCGGCCCTGCGCCGATTGTTCCAGCGCCTTGAGCTGGTCTTCGGCCTGGCGCAGCGGCGCCGCCGAGGGGGTGGGAAGGGCGCATCCGGCCAGGGGCAGGGCGGCAGCGCTCAGAATAAAAGCGCGGCGTGTATATGGATGGGGCATGTGGTGGTGGTCTCCTGTTGTGGTTTAGTGGCGCGGCTGGCGGCCGGCCAGGTGGGCGTGCAGCAGTTCTCGCTCGGTACCGGGGTCGATCAGGTAGGCGATCTTGCCTGCGCTGACGGTGGCCACCGGCAGGCCGTCGCGAAACAGGATGCGGTTGCCGGACAGCGCCGCCACCTTTTCGCCGGGCAGCAGAGTGCCGCAGAGGTTAAGCGGATCGACGCCTGAAATGCAGACCAGAGTGCCGTCCTGCGGCCGGCGCCGCACTTCGCGCAGCAGCGGTATGGCTTCCGGCAGCGCGAACTGCTCGCCTGAGTAGCCAGCCACGAAACGCCCGCCGCGGATCTCGCCGCGCGCCTCCAGCCGGTGATAGACCTGCAGCAGTTCGCGCCAGGTGGGCATCCAGGCGGCTTCGCGTTCCAGCAGGCGCCAGAACATCACGCCGTAGCGGCGCAGCAGGGTCATGGCGACGTATTCCAGGGTTTCCGGCGCGGTGCGCGGCTTGCGCGTCGGTTTGCCGGCGTTGTTTGTGACCGCGTCTTCAGGCACGTCCGCGCGCTTCACCAGGGCCCAGCGTCCGGCTTCTTCCATGGTGGGACCGGCGCCGCGGCGCCGTCGCTTGTCCATGCTGGCGCGCTTGCTGGCCGGCTGCAGCATGGCGCGCATGCCGGCAAAACTGTCGGCGTTGACCAGCCCCGTCGAGACCAGTTCGCCGAGTGCGTTTTCCAGTTCCACCGGCAGCATGCGGACATCGTGCGCGATCTCGTCGAGGAACAGTGCGCCTTCGCGCTGCAGCACCTTGAGCACGCCGGCGGCGCGCGCTGAGATGTCGGGCTGGCCCGCGGGCGAGGGCAGGGTGTGCCACAGCGGTCCCTGGCGCCGCGGCAGCAGCACGATGGGCGTGCTGCGTACGGGTCCGCCGGCGGCCGACAGCGGCGCGCCGATGCGGGTCCAGACCACCTTGCCGGCGCGGCACAGTTCATCGAGCCAAAGGATGGAATAGTCGCGCAGGCGCAGCCCGAGCAGTTCGCTCTCCCAGGCGCCGGCGGCGGCCTCGTAGCCTTCCAACTGGGCCAGCACGGGCGGCAGGGCATCCTGTCCCTGCAGCTGCGTGTCGGGCGCCAGATGCTGCCAGTCGAACAGGAAGCGCATGAAATCCTGCTGCTCGACTGGTTCGATCTCGCGCCGCAGGCGCTTGATGGTATAGCGGTGGATGCGCGCCAGCAGGTGGCGTTCGCACCACTCTTCGGCGACGACGCCGGGTGTGAAGCGGCCGCGCATGACATAGCCTTCCGACTCCAGTTGCGACAGGACGATCAGGACTTCCGCCTCCGGCAAGGCCAGGGTGGCGGCGATGTTGGCCAGCGGCTGCGGTCCAAAGCCGGACAGGCGCGCGCGCACAATCTCCAGCAGGGCGCTGTCGCGGGTCCATGCGTCGTCGCCGTCGTGCAGGTGGCTGTCCGGGATGGTCAGCGCTGGTGTGGCCTGTGCCTGCGGATAGGCGGCCTGCATGCAGGCCAGCCGTTCCAGCGCGACCCAGAAGTCGGCGCCCTGGTCATCGCGCAGGCGGGTGGCGCGGCCGCTCTCGGCCAGCGCTTCGAGCCAGGCCGGCCAGCCTTCCTGGCGCACGGCCTCCGCGCGGGTGATGCAGGCCAGGCCGACCAGCGCTTCCTGCACCTCGTCGCTGTTGCGGGCAGTTGGCCAGGCTTCTTCCGCCACCGCGTCGATCGCGCCCGCGTCCAGGGCGCCCAGGTCGTCGGTGGATGCCGGGTCGGTCCAGCGCCGGCTCATGACGGCCTGGGTGCGGCGTTCTTCCAGCGGAGCGTCGTCCAGGAAAGCGTAGGGCCGGGCGTTGAGGATCTCCATGGCCAGCGGCGATGGCGCGGGCAGGTCGCGCGCCAGCAGGCGTACTTCGCCCGCTTCGATGCGGCGCAGCAGGGCCAGCCAGCCTTCGCTGTCCATGGCTTCGTGCAGGCAGTCGTCCAGGGTCTGGTCGACCAGCGGATGGCTGGGCAGTTCGCGTTCGCCGGCGATGTTTTCGAGGCAGGCCGCCTGGTCGGGGAAGACCGCGGCCAGCAGGTCGTCGCTCTTCATGCGCTGCAGCTGGGGAGCGACCTTGCGACCTCCGCTAAAGCGCGGCAGGGCCAGCGCCGTGGTCGCATTCCAGCGCCATCGCACATTGAACAGGGGCGCGTCGAGCAGAGCCTGCACCAGCACCGGTTCGGCAGTGGCGGCGCGCAGGTAGCGCCAGACTTCGTCCAGCGGAAAACTGTGGCTCTCCGAGAGCGAGAGGATGATGGCGTCTTCGGTGGCGGCGGCTTGCAGCTCGAAGTTAAAGGTGCGGCAAAAGCGTTTGCGCAGCGCCAGGCCCCAGGCACGGTTGATGCGGCTGCCGAAGGGCGTATGCAGGACCAGCTGCATGCCGCCGGTCTCGTCAAAAAAGCGCTCCATCACCAGGGTGTCCTGGGTCGGCAGCGCGCCTAGTGCCGCGCGTGAGCGGGCCAGGTAGTCGGCGATCTGGCCGGCGGCGTCCGGGGCCAGGCCCAGGTGCTCTTCGAGCCAGGCCATGGCATTGTCCAGCGCCGCCTGGCCGTCTTCGCCCTGGGCCAGCTGCTGGTCGATCTCGGCGCGCAGGCGCGCCACGCCGGCCGACAGTTCGTCGCTGCGTCCCGGCGCTTCGCCCAGCCAGAAGGGAATGTTTGGAGCCGCGCCGTGCGCATCTTCGACGCGCACCTTGCCGGCGTCGATCTTCATGATGCGATACGACGTGTTCCCGAGCTGGAAGACGTCGCCGGCCATGCTTTCGACAGCGAAGTCTTCGTTGACGGTACCGACCGAATGGCCTTGCGGTTCCAGCAGCACGGCGTAATCGGCGTTGTCGGGAATGGTGCCGCCCGAGGTGACGGCGGCCAGCTTGCCGCCGCGTCGGCCGCGCAGCGAACGGGTGGCGGCGTCGCGGTGCAGGTAGGCGCCGCGCACACCGTTGCGCGTGGTGTAACCTTCGGCCAGCATGCGCAGCAGGGCGTCGTAGCGCTCCCGTTCCAGATCGGCGTAGGGCTGGGCGCCCCGGATCAGGGCGAACAGCTCGTCCTCGTCCCATTCGCGGCTGGCCACTTCGGCCACGATCTGCTGGGCCAGCACGTCCAGCGGCGCTTTGGGAATGCGCAGCGCATCGAGTTCGCCGCGGCGCACGCAGTCCAGCAGCGCCGCGCATTCGACCAGGTCGTCGCGCGAGGTCGGGAACAGCCGGCCTTTTGGCATGCCACCCACATGGTGGCCGGAGCGTCCGACCCGCTGCAGCAGTGCCGCGATATTGCGCGGCGAGCCGACCTGGCAGACCAGGTCGACGTCGCCGATATCGATGCCCAATTCCAGCGACGCGGTGGCGACCAGCACCTGCAGATCGCCGGCCTTGAGGCGCTGCTCGGCGCTCAGGCGGTATTCTTTGGCGAGGCTGCCGTGGTGGGCCGCCACGTGATCCGCACCCAGGCGCTCGCCCAGATGGCGGGCGATGCGCTCGGCCATGCGGCGCGTGTTGACGAAGATAAGCGTCGTGCGGTGCAGGACCACCAGTTCGGCCATGCGGTCGTAGATGCGTTCCCATACCTCGTTGGGCATCACCGCTTCCAGCGGCACCGGCGGCAGTTCCAGCGCCAGGTCGCGTGCGCGCACGTGGCCCACGTCCACTACCGCGCATGCGCCGCCGGCGCGGCCAACCAGGAAGTCAGCGACTGCGGACAGCGGCTTCTGGGTGGCGGACAGCCCGACCCGCACCGGACGGCGGCCGCACAGTGCGTCCAGGCGTTCGAGACTCAGCGCCAAGTGGCTGCCGCGCTTGCTGCCGGCGACGGCGTGGATCTCGTCGACGATCACGGTGCGCACGGTGGCGAGCATGGCGCGGCCGCTGTCGGAACCTAGCAGCACGTACAGCGATTCGGGCGTGGTGACAAGGATGTGCGGCGGCCGGCGGCGCATGGCGTTGCGCTCGGGCGTGGTGGTGTCGCCCGTGCGTACGGCAGTGCGGATGCCGTGGCCTGGCAGGCCCATGGCTTCCAGCTGGCCCGCAATGCCTTCCAGCGGGCCTTGCAGGTTAATGCGGATATCGTTCGACAGCGCCTTGAGCGGCGATACGTAGAGTACCTGGGTTTCGTCGGGCAGGGGCGCGTCGCGGCTTTCACAGACCAGCGCGTCGATCGCGGCCAGGAAGGCGGTCAGCGTTTTGCCGGAGCCGGTAGGCGCGGCGACCAGGGTTGGCCGCCCCGCCTGGATCAGCGGCCAGGCTTGCGCCTGGGCTTCGGTCGGCGCCGGAAAAGCCGCATCGAACCAGGCCGCGACGGCTGGGTGGAAATGGTGCCGCGGCTTGGCGATGAGTCGTTTCATTCGCTTATAGATGGGGTCGCTGATGAGAAACTCAAGGTATTGCAGATCGGGAAATTCTAGCCGATTCGGCCTGGATGACGCGCGCTGCTCTCTGTCCGTGTGTCAAAATGTCGGCGGCAGCGGCGCCGCCGCTCCCTGTTGTTGAGGAATAGATGCAAAAATTAATCTCCGAACTGACCCGTCTTTACCTTCCGGCGGACGCCTTATCCGCGGCCGAGCTGACCGACCATGTAGAAGGCCGGTCCACGCGGGCCATCAGCCTGCTGGACGCCGGCGGCATGACGCGCGGTCTGCATATTCCGTTCCGCAAACATGCCAGAGGTGAAGAGGATGCGCACTGGATCTTGCTGTGCACGCTTGCCAACGGCTTGCAGGCGGACCTCGGCTTACCGGCGCCCGCAGTCAGCATTTCCGGCGAGGATGGCTATGGCCTGTGGATGTCGCTGGCCTCGCCCGTCCCGGCGGCACTTGCGCAACAGTTTCTGGCCTTGCTGCAGCAGGCGTATTTTCCGGACGCGGCACTGGCGCCTGACGCGGCCGGCGCAGCGGTCGAACTGCCGCCTTGCCTGCACGCGCGCAGCGGCAAGTGGGCCGCTTTCATCAACCCCGGCCTGGGGGCATCGTTCGCGGATGGCTCCGGGCTGGAGATGGCGCCGCCGCTTGGGGGGCAAGTGGCCTTACTGGAGAGCTTGCAGCGAATCACGGAAGCAGAGTTCCTGCAGGCGATGAAGAGCTTGCAGCCTCTGCCGTCGGCGCAGGTCGCAGGGTCGACAGTAGCCGCAGTTGCATCGACAGCAGCGCCGGCCTTGCCCGCCCTTCTTCCGACAGCGGATGGCTTGCTGCTGAAAGACGCCACCCTGGAAGACATTGTGCGCCATCTGCACTCCTTGCAGATTGAACCGACCTTTCGTCATCTGCTGCGCTTTAGTCGGCGCCAGTGACGTTTCGTGCGCAGCGCCGGACGTAAAAGCCGCGCACGTTTGCGTCGCGGCGAAGGCGAGCAGAGTTTGATGCCCATCCATCATGAACCGGTCACGGCCGTTGTGGCCGCGACGGGAACGTTCCTGATCCACGCTATGGCGGTGCGGGGACACGCTCTTGCACAACCCAGCCTTCGACCTTGCGGCCGCTCTTGGGATTGGTGTAGCTCGCGTAGACAAAACCATCGTCTTGCAAACTGACCTTTAGATGGTCGCCCGGCACGACAAACACGCCATGCATGGCGCAGGCGCTATCGGGCGCGCTCATGAATTGCAAGCGCCCTTCACCGCTTGCGCGACGCGCTTGCAGCGCTTGCGCAATCGGCTGAGCATTTTTTTGCGCAAGGAAAGCTTCAGCACTGCACAAGCTGGGCGACTCCAGCAGCTTGACGAGTTCGTCATCCTTCCACTGATAGCTGGTCACGGCAGACTCGCCACCCTTGGAGGCCTTCAGGTGAAAAACCGGATCGCTGCCGTAGAATCCGGCACCGACCAGTTCGCTGCACACACCGACAATAGGCGATCCATACAGGCCGGCCGGCGTCAGTGCCATCAGCGAGTACGCATAGCGGCAGCGCGGCTCGAATCTGAGCGCCTGGACGATCACGAACTCACGCTGCCCTTTGGAGGCGATGCGAAACAGCTCGGCACCTTGCGCATTAAACGAGCTCGCTACTTTATCGTTGAGCAGGAGTTCGGTCCTGCCCGCTGCCGCGCGCACGCTCAGCTTGCCGTAGGACGTCTCCAGCAGGGAGGCCGGCTTATCGGCAAGCACATTGACCGCGAGGGCAAGCGGCGGCGCCAGCATGGCAAGCGCCGCCAGAACGCGCCTGGTAATGAGCAGGACCAGCGGCCTTGCAGTCATCCGCACAGGATCAAGGGTGCGCGGCAATGACTTCCGCCACGGCCGCGGTCAGGCGTTTGCCGTAAGGCACGTGCAGGAACTCATTCGGTCCATGCGCATTGCTCTTGGGCCCCAGCACGCCGCAGACCATCATCTGCGCCTTCGGGAAGCTCTTTTGCAGCAGGCCCATCAGTGGAATGGTTCCACCCTCGCCGAGGTAGCCGACCGGCGTGCCGAAGTGGGTTTCGCTGGCGTCGTTGACGGCCTTGCTGAGCCAGGAACTGAGTTCTGGCGTATTCCAGCCCGATGCCCCGTACGAACCTGGCGTGCCATCGGGCACAAAGGAAACGCGGGCGTTATAGGGGGCGTTGTCTTCGAGCAAGGTCTTGAGCTGGAGCGCAGCGGCATTGCCGTCGAGCAGGGGCGGCAAGCGCAAGGACAGCTTGAAGGCTGAGTAGGGACGCAGCACATTGCCGGCGTTGGAGAACTCAGGGAAGCCTTCGGCACCAACCACCGACAGTGTCGGCCGCCAGGTCTTGTTGAGGAGCGCCTCGAGCGGATCGGTCGTGACCGGCAGCACCGGGCCGCCGTCCGCACCGCAGGCCCAGGGCATGCGCTTGAAGACTTCTTCCTTCAGGATGGCGGCGGTGGCTGTCGCTTCGGCCAGGCGCACATGGGGGATCTCGCAGTGGAAGCTGGCCGGCAGCAGGGTGCCGGTCCTGGCATCCTCCAGGCGGTCCAGCAAGTGGCGCAGGATGCGGAAACTCGACGGCACTACGCCCGAGTGGGCACCCGAATGCACGCCTTCGGTCAGCACTTCCACCTTCAGCGTGCCCGATACCATGCCGCGCAGGGAGGTGGTCAGCCACAGCTGCTCGTAGTTGCCGGCGCCCGAATCCAGGCACACCACCAGCGACACCTTGCCCAGGCGGTCGCCCAGTATCTCGAGGTAGGGCGGCAGGTCGTAGGAGCCGCTTTCCTCGCAGGTTTCAATCAGGCCCACGCAGCGCGGCCGTGGGATGTTCTGGCGGTCCAGTGCCATCACGGCGGTCAGCGACGCATAAATTGCGTAGCCGTCGTCGGCGCCGCCTCGTCCATACAGCTTGCCGCCTTCGTATTTAGGCGTCCATGGACCGAGGTCGCCGCGCCAGCCGTCAAATTCGGGCTGCTTGTCGAGGTGGCCGTAGACCAGGATGGTGTCCTCGGAACCCGGCTTGGTCGACGGTACTTCAAAGAAAATGACGGGCGAGCGGTTGGGCGCACGCAGGATCTCAAGTTTGAGGCCAGGAATTTTCTTGCTTTCCACCCACTGCGCCGCATCGCGCACGACCTTGTCGAGATAGCCGTTGGCTTCCCATTTGGCGTCGAAAGCGGGGCTTTTGGCGGGAATTTCAATGTACTGGACAAGGGCCGGAACGATTTCGTCGTCCCAGGTGCTGTTGGCGAATGCCGCGATGTCCTTGTGGGACGGTACGGTATTGCCTGCGGTCGAAGCGGTGGTGGTCATGAGTGTCTCTTGAACTGAAGTTGAGTCTGTATACTTTATCACTTCGTTCCGTGGCCTGCATCCCGACCTGGGTCCGCCAGTCAGACCTGCGGCTGGCGCGGTTGCGGGGCGGCGTGGACCTGCCGCACCTCGACCGTGACCTGATGCGTTTCGATGGGCTGCGCCTCCCACGGCCGCTTGAGCACGAAGCTGAGGAAGTGCCGCCCGGGCTGTAAGCTACACCAGCGAAAGAACTGCGCGCTGGTTGCACCCGGCGTCCCCGGCGCGTCCGGCGCGTCCGGCGCGCCCGGAGCCCCTGAAGTGCCCTGAGCGACCTTATCCTGCGCCTGCTGGCCGGATGCCAGCAAGCGCAGCGCGCCGTCGTGGGCCTGCAGCTGCCAGACATAGCCGGCCCCCTGTGCCGATTGCAGTGTGACGGTAAATTCAGCGCCACTGTCAACGATGATCGTTTCGTTCGTCACGGCCACTCCTCTTCACACTGTGTGCGGCGCCAGACCGGGCGAGCTGTCAGCTGCGGTCTTCGTGGTGCCAGCCCTCGCTGAAATTGAACCACAGCGCGTGGATATGGCCGTCGGCCGAGCGGAACAGATTATGCTGCTCGACCACGCCGCCGTCGATAAAGGTGTAGCCGGACGGATCGCCGACGGCATTCGGAACCCCTGGCATCATCGCGGTACGGTCTTCGTGGTGCCAGCCCTCGGCGAAGTTGAACCACAAGGCATGGATATGGCCGTCCGCGGACCGGAACAGGTTGTGCTGCTCCAGCAGACCGGTCGCGTCGTTGACGAAGCTGTAGCCGAAGGGCTGTCCCACGGCCGGGGGCACGCCCGGCATCATCGCGGTCCGGTCCTCATGGTGCCAGCCTTCGCTGAAATTGAACCACAGCGCGTGGATGTGGCCGTCCGCCGAACGGAACAGATTGTGCTGCTCGACGATGCCGCCACCGACAAAGGTATAAGCCACCGGATCGCCGACAGCGCCCGGAATACCGGGAAAGAAGCCGCTGCGGTCTTCATGATGCCAGCCCTCGCGGAAATTGAACCAGAACGCATGGATGTGGCCGTCGGTGGTGGAACGGAACAGATTGTGCTGTTCGAGCAGGCCAGTAGGCGGATGAACGAAGGCATAGCCCAGCGGTGTTCCCGCAGCTGGCGGCGCCGCGGGAAACATGGCGCTGCGGTCTTCGTGATGCCAGCCCTCGGTGAAATTGAACCATAGAGCCTGGATGTGGCCGTCGGGCGAACGGTACAGATTGTGCTGTTCCACGATGCCATTGCCCACCAGCGTGTAGGCGGCCGGATTGCTGTCGGCACGGGGGATGCCAGGGAACATGGCGCTGCGGTCCTCGGCGTGCCAGCCTTCGCTGAAGTTGAACCACAAGGCGTGCAGGTGGCCGCCCGCACAGAACAGGTGATGCTGCTCGAGCAGTCCGCTGGCGCGGTCGGTAAAGGTGTATGCGCACAAGTCGCTGACGGCGGCCGGGGTGCCGGGGATAAGGGCGGTGCGGTCTTCGCGGTGCCAGCCGCTGCCGAAGTTGAACCAGCGCGCATGGATGTGCCCGTCAGCGGAACGGAACAGGTTGTGCTGCTCGAAGATGCCGCTGCCGACGAAGCTATAGCCGATCGGCTCGGTCACCGCGGTGGCAATGGCGGGAATGACGACGCCGCGCGCGCTCCAGAACGGAAATTCGGTATCGATACCGGCCTCGCCGTAGGCGATCTTGAAGAAGCCGCCGTCGCCCCAGCCCGTGCCCCAGGAATTTTTGCAGATCCAGCAGCCCTCGGCCTCGGAGTAGCCGATGACCTCGACGCAGTGCAGACCCATGTCGGGGCCGGTCACGTGGTGGTAGACGCCGCTGCCGTAGGAATAAAAATCGTTGAAGACGTGCAGGACCGCCGAACACGGTCCAACGTTGCTGAGGTAATTCTTGCGCTCGACAATATTGTTCATGGTGGCCGAGTCGGTGATCTTGACCGCGGTCGCGCTGCGGTCGGCCACGCCGACGCAATGGGGTATCCAGAGGTGGGACACCGGGTCGCTGACCGGGGGGACATCGAAGGCGCTCATGTAGGGCAGGGCGGCCTCGTTGACGATGCCGCGCGTCTTGACTTCGGCATAGGCCTGGTCAGGCCACCAGCCGCCGCAGGAGGCGCCGTGAGAGGAGCAGAAGTGCAGGTCGGCCTCGGACAGATCCAGCGCTGCGCCGCGTTCGATCGAGGCCATGGATTCGACCACGGCAGTGGCGCAGTAGGACACGCAGGAGCCGCAGTTCTGCTGGTCCTTGACCGCCGTGATATGGTTGCCGCCATGGTTGCGCCAGTCGGTTTGGGGGGCGAAGCCGGGCGCTGGCGGCGCCCCGGCACGCGGGGCCATGGCGGTCGCGAGGGCGGCCTGGTCGACTTCGACACCGAGCAGGGTTCGCTTGGTACCGTCATCCAGCATGGTTTGCGGGTTGGTGCGAGGTTGCCAGCGCGCGCGGACATTGTTCAGGTCCGCAGTGAGCGCCTGCGTGTTTAAAATAGGCATGCAGTTCTCCTTGACGTGATCGGGAGGCTCGGGAAGTGCAACAGCCATAACGTGTCGGAGCCGCGGCAGTTATACCCAAACATAGCGCCGTCACTCGTCCATTGACTGAGGTGCGTCAATCTAGATTTTGGACAGAGTCGGAGTTGTAGCGGCCGCATCCGTGCCAGGACGCGACCCCGGCCGCATGCGCGCGGGAAGGGCGGAGAGAGAGTGGAGCGGAAATGGCGGGGGACGAAAGCGGCAGTCGCGGCGTTCAGCGCCCGCTAACCAGGGTGTTCATCTTGCGCTGGGCGTTCATCACTTCATTGCTTTGCGCACTCATCTGAGCGATCAGGGTGTTTGTTTCGGCCAGTAATTTGGGATCGGTCACTTCGAGCATGCTGCCGCGGAACTTGATCTCGCCCTTGTGGGCGTCAAGGAAGGCGGCCAGCTTGTCGGCGCCTTCGAGCGTATTCTCGACGGCGGGCAGGAACTCGCGCACCATCGTGGCCGGTCCGCTGACGGTGCGCGCGTAGGCCTTGTCATACACCTGCTTCAGATCCTCCGGCTGCTTGAGCGCCATGCGCTGGGCGTTGGCCTTGGCCAGTTCGGTGTCGATATTCGTGCGCAAGAGCGCTGCGGTCTGGCGGATTCTGGCCAGGTCCTCGCGCCGCGCCAACAGCTCCGGCATGGTGCGCGGCATGCCTTTGCCCATCATGTCCTTCATGGGGCCGGACACCCTGGTATTCATGGAATTGGTGAAATCGGTGATCACGGCGAAGTGCTTGCTGTAGTCGCCGAAGGATTTTTCCTCGTCTTGCGTCAGTTTGGGTACATGCACGCCCGGCTTGTCGATGATGCGCGTCTGCAGGAAGGTGATGAAGGCTTTGCGCTCGGATGTCTCGGAGCTGCAGCCGGACAGGGCAAGCGCCAGGACGGCGGTCAGGACCCAGGCCAGGCCGCGCTGCAGGAAAACTGAATTGGTGTGACGCATGATGGACTCCGCCGATGGATGAGCCACCGATGATAGTGCATGCGTGTATTAATGACAATATTTAGTTTATTTCACTTTGGGCGGATCGATTTCCTTACGGAACCATGCGTCCAGCAGCTTCTTCTCATAGCGATACACATCGTTGCTGTAGCGGTTAATTCCCATCATGTAGTTCGGGTCGCTCACTTCGCTCTCGCCGCTGCGCAGGACCTTGCCGTCCTGCTCGATGCTGTAGCGAAGGTGGATGCGCGGCCAGTCGGCCCGGTCCTTGAATACCCGCACGTCACGGATTGCGACACGGGGAAACACGTCGCCCGCCAGGTCGATGTCAAGGATCTCCACCTTGAGTTCCTGGCCGGCGGGCAGGCGGGCGGCGAGGGTGTTGAAGTGTTCAAGCAGATCGGCTTGCATCGACTCGCGGTCGGACTGGTCGCGCGGCACATCGATCATCTTTTCAAAGTTTGCATACGTAACGGTTGCGCCGGCCGAGGCCAGGCTGGACGCTGCTATCAGCACAAGGGCAATGATGGCATGTGGGCGATAGGTGTTCATGACGGTTTCTCTCCTGCGTGTTACCAATGGGTTTGTAGGAGGAATATACGCCAGTTCCAGCCGCCGGGTGCGTATGGCTTTCCACTGCGGCAAAATACGCGTTTCACTCTTGCATTTTGCCAAATCCGGCCCATCTAGGTGATCTCGCTTCGCAGCCGCAAGGCGGCACTCTTGAAAGGCAAAACCGATGAAACCAGAAAAAGCAATTCTTGCCGGTGGATGTTTTTGGGGCATGCAGGATCTGATCCGCAAGATGCCCGGCATCTTGTCGACGCGCGTCGGCTATTCCGGCGGCGACGTGGCCAATGCCACTTACCGTAATCACGGCACGCACGCGGAGGCCATCGAAATCGTGTTCGATCCGCAGGTGTACAGCTATCGGCAACTGCTGGAGTTTTTCTTCCAGATCCATGACCCGAGCACGCCTAACCGCCAGGGTAACGACCGCGGCCAGAGCTACCGCTCGGCGATCTATTACACCAGCGACGAGCAGAAGGCGACTGCGCTCGATACCATTGCAGACGTCGATGCGTCGGGCCTGTGGCCGGGCAAGGTGGTGACGGAAGTGGCGCCGGAAGGGCCGTTCTGGGAAGCGGAACCCGAGCACCAGGATTACCTGGAACGCAATCCATCGGGCTACACCTGCCATTTTGTGCGCAAGGACTGGCGCTTGCCACAGCGCAATGCCAACGCGGCTTAATGGCCCAGGCCGGGCGGGCCCGCGATGAACGAAGGGAGCAGTTGCTATACTGCTCCCTTTTCTTTTGACAGTTCCTCTCATGCCGCACCCGCCCGAACTACGCGCACATGCGTTGCAATGCCTGCTGGAGACCAACCCGGCGACGAAGGCACTGGCCGTAGCCCACATGGCTGAGTTCTTCGCAAAGTGCGGCTGGACGATCGACAATGCCGCCGCTTTCGAGCCCGAGGGCACTATCCCCGGCCGCCCCGAGCGTCCCGAACTTGTCCCGCCACGCCTGGTGGGCCGGCGCTCGATGGTCACGGTGGAAGGCCGCGCGATGCTGGTCCACTCCCTGGCCCACATCGAATTCAACGCCGTCAACCTGGCACTCGACGCCCTGTGGCGCTTCCCCGGCATGCCGGACGCCTACTACACCGACTGGCTGCGGGTAGCCAAGGAAGAGGCCTATCACTATTCGATGCTGGCCGAGCACCTGGCAGTGCTGGGCTACGCCTACGGCGACTTCCCCGCCCATGCCAGCCTGTGGGAGATGGTCGAAAAGACCCGTGGCGACATCCTCGCGCGCATGGCGCTGGTGCCGCGCACCCTCGAAGCGCGCGGGCTCGATGCGATTCCGCCGCTGCGCGCCAAGATCGCCCAGGCCGGCGACATGGCCGCCGCCGCCATCCTCGACATCATCCTGCGCGACGAAGTCGGGCACGTGGAAATCGGCAACCGCTGGTATCGCTATCTGTGCGCACAGCGCGGGCTCGAACCGCGCGCAGCCTACGCCGAACTGGCTGTGCGCTACGAGGCGCCGGTGCTCAAGGGCCCGTTCAATCTCGATGCGCGCCGCCGCGCCGGCTTCACTGAAGCCGAACTGGACGACTTCACCCAGCCGTAACTAGCCCGCCGCCCCTGGCATCTGCTAGACTGCGCCTGCTCTCGCGTTCGAATCGCACCGGTCCGCCGTAACGCCGCTGCCTCCACTTCTGTGGCGGCACGGGTCAGAAGGCCCGCGCGTGGCTGGTGCGCGTCTCGAACCCGGGGGTATGTACCGTTTCCAAGCGCTGCCACGGGCAGGTCGAGCAGAACAGAGAGAGGTGCGCCATCGGTGCCGGCCCCATGCCGGCCGCCCGCGTTCGCGCGCGGCCGTACAGCGGCCGTCGCTGCCAATCCGTTCCGCTCCATTCCCCGTGCCGCGCCCCATCGATTCCCATAACAAGAGGGTGCCATGCCATTTCTGCAAACACTGGACGCTATCGTCACCGACATCATCGCCCCCGCGGCGCCAGCCACCGACCGCGACGCGGCCTTCCCGCGCAAAGCCATCGACGCTTTGGGCAAGGCAGGTTTGCTGGGCCTGATCAGCAGTAAAGACGTGGGCGGCATGGGACTGGGGCTGGCGGAAGCGGCGCAAGTCATCGAACGCATCGCCAAGGCCTGCCCCTCGACCGCCATGGTGGTCTGCATGCACCTGTGCGCGACCACGGTGCTGGAAAAATTCGCCAGCGAACAGGTGCGCCGTGATGTCGCCGCCGGTCGCCATCTGAGTACCCTGGCCTGGTCCGATAACGGCACCCGCAGCCACTTCTGGGCACCGGCCGGCAAGGCGCGCGCCGATGGCGAAGGTGCTGCCCTGGACGGCAGCAAGAGCATGGTCACAGCCGCCGGTGAAGCCGACTCCTATGTCTGGTCGACCGCACCCGTGTCGGCTGAAGGCGCCAGCACCTTGTGGCTGGTCGACAGCAAGAGCGGCGGTCTGAGCGAAGTCAAGGCCTTTGACGGCATGGGCTTGCGCGGCAACCGTTCGTCGCCGCTGACCGCGAGCAGCGTCCATGTGGCGCTCACCGACATGCTGGGTACCGACGGCGGCGGCTTCGACATCATGATCGGTACCGTGCTGCCGGTGTTCGCGACCCTGATCGCGTCCTCGTCCATCGGTCTGATGGACGCGGTACTGGAAGCGAGTTGCGCCCACGTCAGCGGCAGCAAGTTCGAACACCTGGGGAGCTGCCTGGCCGATCTGCCCACCATCCGCGCCTACATCGCGCGTGCCCGCATCCAGGCCGACATGGTACGCACCCTGCGCGACGATACGGTGGCGGCGCTCGCTGCCGGGCGTCCCGACGCCATGCTGCGAGTGATGCAGGTGAAGGCTGCCGCCGCCGAAGCCGCGCTGGAAGTGAGCGACACGGCCATGCGCGTGTGCGGCGGCGCCGCCTTCCGCAAGGACGTCGGCATCGAACGCTACTTCCGCGACGCGCGCGCTGCCTCGATCATGGCGCCGACCTCGGACGTGCTGTACGACTTTATCGGCAAGGCAGTCTGCGGCATGCCGGTCTTCGGTTAAGGAACTGATCATGACCAACACCACCAACACAAACGCCACGCCACTGATGATGGGCGCCGTCGCCTACGCGCCCAAGGTCGTCACGATCTGGGAAGGCTTCAAGGCTTATTTCCGCGAACACGGTTTCGAATTCGATTACATCCTGTATTCCAACTACGAGCGCCAGGTCGAAGCGCAGTTCGACGGTTCAATCGCACTAGCCTGGAATTCGCCACTGGCCTGGGTGCGGGCGGATCGCATGGCGCGCGCACGCGGCCAGCAGGTCCAAGCGCTGGCGATGCGCGACAGCGATTGCGACCTGACTTCGGTACTGGTCACGCGCAGCAACGGTGCGGCGTCGCTCGATGAGCTGCGCGGCAGGACCATCGGCTTCGGCGCGATCGACTCGCCGCAGGCTACCCTCATTCCGCTGGACCACCTGCGCCAGAACGGCATGGTGGCCGGCCAGGCTTTCCAGGCGCGCCGCTTCGATGTCCTGGGCGGCAAGCACGGCGACCATATCGGTGGCGAACGCGATGCGGCCCTGGCCCTGATGGCCGGCGAGATCGATGCCGCCTGGATGATCGACAGTAATCACATGGCCTTCTCGCGCGAGGGCGTGCTGCCGGCCGGCGCGACCCGCATCGTCGCGCGCACCGGCAATTTCGACCATTGCAATTTCACGGTGAGCCCGGGCGCACCGGAAGCGCAGATCGCGCGCTTCAATGAACTGCTGCTGGCCATGAGCTGGGACGATGCGGCAGTGCGCCCCTTGCTGGAACTGGAAGGCTTGCGCGCCTGGCTGCCGGGCCGCACCAGCGGCTACGACGCCCTGATCCGCGCCACCGACGACGAAGCGTTCTATAGCCCTGAAGGCGACATTCTTGCGCGCGACTATCGATATTGAGGATCTCGGCTTCGACGCCGGCGCCCACATCCTGATCAAGCATGGCTTGCAGGGCGTGGCGAAGGGCGAGGAGCTGACGGTCATCGGCAGCGGCGCCGGCTGGCAGGGCGAACTGGCCACCTGGTGCCGCAACCAGGGTCACGGCTGCCGCATGGCCGAACTGGACGGACGCACGCTCGCCTATGTGCTGCGCGGTGACGCCCAGGCCGGGCGCTGGCGTGGCGCGGAACGCACCGGCCGCGCGGACCCCGCGCTGGACGGCGCCGTTGCGGAGCGCGCACCGGCACGCTGGGGCCTGGCCGCGCGCGGCGCCACCGTCGAAGCCGGCTCGCCGGAGATGCATTTCCGGCTCGATCAAAAGAGCGAGGTGTGGGTGAGCCGCGCGGCCGACCTGTATGCACAGGCCGCGGCTTCGCAATGGGATCCGGCCACCGCCATCGACTGGCATGCGGACTTTACTCTGCCTGACATGGTGGAAGACGCCGTGGTGCAGGTGCTGACCTACATGATCGAGAACGAAGCGGCGGCCCTGGTGGTGCCAGCGCGTTTTCTGGGCCAGCTGCATCCGCATTTTCGCGAAATACAGGCGGTGCTGGCGATCCAGGTAGCCGACGAGGCCCGCCATATCGAAGTATTTACGCGGCGCCTGCGCCTGAAGGGCAGGGAGCCTGCGCTGTCGACCGCCGGTGGGCAGAATTCGCTCAAGACCCTGCTCGACGAGCCGGATTTTTCGATCGCGGAGTTCCTGCTGTCGGTACTGGGCGAGGGCACCTTTGTCAGCCTGCTGCATTTCCTGCACCTGCACGCGCCCGATCCGGTCACGCGCCAGGTGGCCAGGCTGGCCGCGCGCGACGAGGCGCGCCATGTGGCTTTCGGCATGATGCACCTGCAGGCGCGCATCGAACACGAACCCGCCTTTCTGACACGGCTGGCGAATGCGGTGCAGTCGCGTAATGACGCATTGTCAGGCACTTCCGGATTGAACGAGGAAGTGTTCGATGCCCTGATCCTGCTGGCCGCCGGCGAGTTGACTCCCGCCGCGATTGCGGCCGGCTACCTGCGGGTGCAGGCGCTGATGGTGGACATGGCGGAAGGGCGCCAGGCCAGGCTGGAAAAGCTTGGCTTCGACAAGACGGCCGCGCAGCAGCTGTCGGCGCTGCATACGCGTAATTTCATGTAGTCTGCTTGACTACGCCGTCCGGGCCGAGCTCGTAACTGGCGAAGTCCTGCGCCAGGAACAGCCGGCCCGCGTAGTGCGCGCGTGCCTCGGCCTCCAGTTCGGCCATGCCGGCCTTGTTATCGTAGCGCGGGCTGAAATGCGTCAGGATCAGGTTCGGCAGGCCACGCTCGCTGGCAAACTGCGCCACCCGCTGCACCGAACTATGGGTCGGACCCGGACCGACCTTCTGCAGCATCGCTTCCGTATAAGTGGCCTCGTGCACCAGCAGCTGCGCGTCCGCACAGGCGACGCCCAGCAGGGCAGGCGTTTCATTATCCCCGCCGATCACCACCACCGCGCGCTCTTCATGCCTGACACGGACATCGTCCGCGCGCACCACGCTGCCATCGTCCAGGGTGAGATCTTCGCCGGCCTGCAGCTTGCCCCAGGCAGGACCCGGCGCCACGCCGCGTGCGCGCAGGGCGTCGCTGTCGAGCTTCCATTTGCTCGTCACCACGGCAAAGCGAAACCCCACGCTGGCCGCGCGGTGCGACAGGTGATGCCGCTCGATGACGAGGCCAGGCTCGCTGTGGACCACTTGCGCGGCATCCACGTCCACAAAAATCAGCGGGTAGGGCAGGAACAGCTCCGTGTGCAGCATGGTCGCATCCAGCCATGCCTTGACCGCTTTGGACGCAATCACAATCAGGGGCCTTTTGCGGCCGGTCATCGACGCGCTGGCGAGCAGGCCTGGCAAGCCGTAACTGTGGTCGCCATGGACATGGGTGATGCAGATGCCGGCCAGGTCGTGCACGCTGAGCGCGATGTGCTGCAGCTGGTGCTGTGTGGCTTCGCCGCAGTCCACCATCCACCAGTCGCGGCTGTGCGTGGTTTGCAGGGCCAGCGAGGTGACGTTGCGGTTTTTGGTGGGCACGCCCGAAGAGGTGCCGAGGAAGGTCAGTTTGAACATGAGCGCATTATCCGCCATCCTTCCCGGCGCTGCTGAAACGGGGGCAGCGCTGCGCAGGCACTGTTGCGAATGCAGCAGCCTGTTTGTCGCTGCCGCAGCAGGCGTAAAGGGGAAAACGCAAAGGTATCAATGACTTGCAACGCTTCTGTCCAGTTAGAAACTCACTGGCACGATGGTTGCTGATGGAAGTGCAGCGGCTGGACGTCCAGCCATCAAGCAGCCTTCTGGAGAACATCATGCGTACCCGCTTCACCGGCCATAGCGGCCGGATATTTACCGCCCGGATCTTCACCTCACTACTGGTGGCACTCGTCTGCGCCGCGGCGGTTGCCGCCGCGCCCGCAGCCGCCCCCACCCCCACATCGATTCCGCGTGCGGCCAACGGCAAACCGGATTTTTCCGGCATCTGGCAGACCACCAGCGCCGCTGACTACGACCTGGAACCGCATTCGGCGCGCAAGGATGCGCCGCCCAGCGCCGGCATTGTCGATGAAGGGAAAATCCCTTACCTGCCGGCTGCGCTGGCGCAAAAGCAGAAGAACTTCGCCAGCCGCGAGAGCACCGACCCGCGCCTGAAAGGCTGGACCCTGGGGACGCCGCGTGCGGTGTACTACCCGGAGCCGTTCCAGATTTTCCAGCGTGCGCGCGACCTGACGCTGGTCCACCAGTTTGGGCATTCGGTGCGCACCATCCATACCAACGGCACGCCGCATCCGGGCGGCGAAACCAATGAATTCTGGCTGGGCGATTCGCGCGGCAAATGGGAAGGCGACACCCTGGTAGTCGATGTCACGGACTTCAACGACGAGACCTGGCTTGACCGGGCCGGCAACTACCACAGCGACAAGCTGCATGTGGTCGAGCGCTGGACCTACCTGGACCGCAACACGATCGAATACAAGGCTCGCATCGAAGACCCCAAGGTATTCAGCGCGCCATGGAATATCAGCGTGATCCTGCACCGCCACCGTGAAAAGAACTTCCAGCTGATCGAAGACTATCGCCACACGCTGGACTACGAACAATTCTATCCGCCCAAGCCGTAAGGAGCATCATGAATCCATCCCTCTACCGGCCGCTGTGCATCGCACTGGCCCTCGCCGCACTCCCGTTTGTCGCCGATGCGCAGGCGCCTGCCAAGGTACAGCCAAAGCAGCAACCCAAGCAGCTGCCGACCACCGACCGTATCGCCTTCGAGCCGACTTACACCCAGATCGCCGCCGGCCCCTGGCGCGGCGCACGCCTGGCCGACGGCCAGCCAGACGTGCAAGGGCATTGGTCCAACACGGTGGCCAACCATAACAACTGGACCGACCCGCAGGGCGGCACGCCGGGCGACCCGAGCGCCAACCGGCGTCCCCTGGGACCGCGCGAAAGCCGCGCGCCGAGCCGGGTGACCGATCCGGCCGATGGCCAGATCCCGTTCCAGCCATGGGCGCGCGCACGCCAGCAAGAATTCCAGGCCAACTTCCATAACCCGACCAGGCCGGAATACATCGAGCCGCTGGCCCGCTGCGCTCCGGCCGGCGTGCCCAAGTCCTTCATCTGGCACGGCTACGAGATCCGCCAGTATCCCGGCTACGTTCTGTTCCTGTTCAATTCGGGCAGCCGCATCATCCACCTCGATAACAAGCCGCACCTGCCGGCCGCGATCAAGCTGTGGAACGCGGACTCGCGCGGCCATTGGGAGGGCAATACCCTGGTCGTCGATGTGACCAACAATAACGGCAAGGCGCTGTTCGGCCGCACCGGTGAATTTTCGAGCGAGAACGCGCACATCACCGAGCGCTACATCTTCGCGCCGGACGGCCAGCGCTACAACTACCAGGCCACCTTCACCGACCCCGAGGTCTACACCCGGCCATGGACCGCCACCATTCCTGCGCGCCGCCGCACCGAGAAGGATGCCACGGACGGCTGGCATTACGAAGTGGCGATCAACGAGGCGGGCGGCAAGCCGGTCACCGAACGCTATGAGCGCATCTGCGCCGAGAACAACATCGGCTTCGGCAACGTCGCCCTCACACCAAAAAAGTAAGCAGCTTATGAATCAACTTGAATTTGCACGCGCTATCCCTGGCCTTCCCTTGCAACGTACTTTGCTGGCGGTCTTGCTATCGGCCGCCTTCGGCAGCGCTGTGGCCCAGCCTTCGGCCCAGCCGCCGGCCGAGGTGCCTACCCTCGACAGCGTGGTGGTCCTCGGCTCGGCGCGCAACGACGCCACCGTGCTGACCAGCTCCGCGCCGATCGACGTGATCACGCCATCGCAGCTGAAAGAAACCGGCGCCGTGAGTCTGAATCAGGCCCTGTCGCGCCTGCACCCCTCATTCAACTTCCCCCAGGGGCAGAATGCGGTCAAGGGGCAGGGCGTGCGCGCCGCCTCGCTGCGCGGCGTCAGTCCGGCCTTTACCCTGATTCTGGTGAACGGCAAGCGCCGCAATGCCTCGGCCCAGCTGTCCGGTACCGATCCGTGGCCCGCCGCCACCGTAGTGGACCTGAACGCGATTCCGATCAGCGCAGTGTCGCGGGTGGAGGTCCTGCGCGACGGCGCCGCCGCCCAATACGGCTCGGACGCGATCGCCGGCGTGATCAACATCGTGCTGCGTGAAACCGCCGTGGGCGGTGAAGTCAACCTCCATGGCGGCGGCTACAGCGACGGCGGCGGGCATACCGGCGCGCTCAATGCCTGGAAGGGTTTTAAGCTCGGCGAGCAGGGTTTTCTCAGCCTGTCTTTGGACCGCCTGAAGAATTCCAATGTGGACCGCAGCGAGGCGGACTGGCGCCAGCTTTTCCCCAACGGCGACCCGCGCAACAGCAGCTTTGACAAAAAGACCGGCGAGTGGGGCCAGGCCTCGCGCGACAACTGGAGTGGGCTGGTCAACGGCGAAGTCGCTTTGGGGTCCGGGTCCGCTCTCTATGGCTGGATCAACTACGCCGACAAGGAGAGTGCCAACTTCGTCAATCCGGAGCGCGTGGTCAAGGCCATCACCAGCAATCCGACTGTCACCGACGGCACGAGACTGGGCGAGAACGACGTGCTGGCGCTCTACCCGAACGGCTACCAGCCGGCCATGAGCTACCACGCCAGGGACCTGGCGCTGGTGACGGGCGTGCGGGTGAATCTGGACGGCGCAGGCAAGTTCGATTTCTCGGCCAGCTACGGCAACAACGAGACCTCACGCGAAACCACCAACACCGTCAATCCGGCTTATGGGGCGAACAGCGCCACGCGCTTTTACCTGGGTTCGTGGAAGAGCGACACCACCACCGTGACGGCGGATTATGTGAACGACTTCAAGCTGGGCGCGCTGGCCGAACCGGTGACCTTGTCGGCGGGCCTGCTGGCGCGGCGCGAGCGCTGGCGCACCGGCGACCTGGGCGACGTGAACGGTTACAGCGGCGGTCCGCTCGCTGGCAAGCTGGTGGGATCGCTGTATCCAGGCACGCCATTCGCCTCAGACACCACGCGCATTCCGGCGAGCGGCTCGTCCACGTCCGGCCTCAAGCCGCAGGATGCGACCTCGATCACGCGCGACGTCAAGGGCGGTTATGCCGGCGTTGACGCCAGGCTCACGAACGCCTGGTGGCTCGGTCTGACCGGCCGTCATGAGCGCTATTCCGACTTCGGCGGCACCAATAACTACAGGCTGACCAGCCGCTACGACTTCGCGCCATCGTTCGCATTGCGCGGCACGGTCAGCTCGGGCTTCCACGCACCAAGCCTGGCGGCGCTGGGCTTCCAGAACACTGGCACAACCAGCAACTGGTCGAACACCGGCACCGGTGCGCTGGCGCCTGGCCAGACGCGCCAGTTCCGGCCCGACGATGCGGCCGGCGCCGCCTTTGGCGCGCGTCCGCTGGAACCTGAACGTTCGCGTACCCTGTCGCTGGGCGCGGTTGTGCGCGCGGGGACGGCGGCTTCGCTCACCGTGGACGCTTACCGCTTGCAGGTCGACGACGTGATCATCGCCACCGAGACGTTGCAGGGTGCCACGGTGACCAATGCCTTCAACCAGGCGGGCCTTGCCGGCTTTACCCAGGCGTCCTACTACACCAACGGCTGGAATTCGCGTACCGACGGTGTCGACATCGTGGGCCGCACCCAGTTCGTCACGGGACCGGGCAGGCTGGAACTGAGCGCCGCGCTTGGCCTGCTGCGCACCGAGGTCAGCGACGTCAAGCGTTTTGTGAGCATCGGCGGGGCGCAGATTCTGGCGGTGGGCGGCGCCAAGGTGCGCGATGCGGAGTCGGGCACGCCCAAGAACAAGCTCCTGCTGGGCGCGCGCTACGCTTTCGGCGACTGGGTGACAGACGCCACCTGGACCCGTTACGGCAAATACCGCTACAACGTGGGCGACGTGGCTGGTTCGGTGGCGGCCAACGGCAATACGGACCAGGTGTTCTCGCCCGAGTCCTACCTGGACCTGGGTGTGGTCTACAACCTGAGCAAGCGCTGGCGCCTCGATCTGCAGGTGCAGAACGTGTTGAACAAGTATCCGGACAAATACCTGGTGGCCAACCGCGCCAGCGGCATCAATCCGTACTCCTTCATCGCGCCCAACGGTGCGGCTGGACGCTTTATCTACGCCGGCATCGGTTATAAGCTGTAGCTTATAAATCAGGCGATGGCGCCGGCGCCGCCGCCGCCGAACTCATAGGACGCCATCGGCACCTTCATCACATGGTCGACAAAGACCGCGTGCCCGGTGTCGGTGCCGGCCGCCCCGGCGATCACCATCAGCGGGATCAGATGGTCTTCGCGCGGGTGGGCCTGGCGCGCGGCCGGCGCGGCTTCCCAGTGCACCAGCATGTCGTTCCGGACCGCGCTGTCGGGCTGCTCGATGGCCTGGTTGAGGAAAGCCTCGAAGGCGGTGGCCACGGGCGTCGATTCGTCGCGGCCGAAGCCGCGCATATTGTGGTACGTGAGCCCGCTGCCGATGATCAGCACACCTTCATCGCGCAGCGGCTGGAGCGCCAGGCCGATGCGGATATGCTCCTGCGGATCGTAGGACGATTTCATCGACAGCATCACCACCGGCACATCCGCGTCGGGGTACATCAGGGCCAGCGGCACGAAGGTGCCATGGTCGAAACCCTGGGCCGCATCTTCCTTTGCCTTCACTCCTGCGCCGGCCAGCAGTGCGGCGACCCTGGCGGCCAGTTCGGGCGAGCCGGGCGCGGGATAGCTGATCTGGTAGGTGTGGGCGGGGAAGCCGCCGTAGTCGTACACCATGGGCGGACGTGCCGACGTCGATACCGTGAACTCGGGCGCCTCCCAGTGGCCGGTGATGACCAGCACCGCCTTGGGCTTCGCCGGCAGGCGCGCCGGCAGGTTTCGGAATTCGCGCTCTGTCAAGGCGAACGATTCGCGCATGCCGTCCACCCAGGGCCAGGGGCCGCCGCCGTGGGACAGGAAGTAGACAGGCATTCTGCTGCTGGTGGACGTCGGCATACGGTACTCCTTAAAAAGCGGTGGCATCGCCAAACAATCAATATAGGGGCGCCACGGCGTTTGTACTAGACAGTAGAATTGGGATTGACTATGCCACTCCCGGCACAATCGCGATAGAGAGGACGTAAATGATCGAAACCCTGGACGAAGCAGGCCGGCAATTGCTATTCACCGGTGCCCGTACCCATGGCAAATGGCTGGACAAGCCGGTGAGCGACGATGCGCTGCGCGCGCTGTGGGATTTACTGAAATGGGGGCCGACCAGCGCCAATTGTTCGCCCGCGCGCATCCTGTTCGTGCGCACGCAGGAAGCCAGGCAGCGCCTGATGCCCGCCATCTCCGCGGGGAATATCGAGAAGACCCGGACCGCGCCGGTCACGGCCATCATCGGCTTCGACGTCAAGTTCTACGACAAGCTGCCCAAGCTGTTCCCGCACGCGGATGCGCGTTCGTGGTTTACCGACGACCCGGAGATGGCCGACGCCACCGCGCGCCGCAGTAGCGCGCTGCAGGGTGCTTACCTGATTATCGCCGCCAGGGCGTTGGGCCTCGACTGCGGCCCGATGTCCGGCTTCGACCTGGCCAGGGTGGACCAGGAATTCTTCCCGGACGGCCAGATCAAGACCAATTTCCTGTGCAACCTGGGCTATGGTGACCCGACAGGGCTGCACCCGCGCAGCCCGCGTCTGGACTTCGACGAGGCTTGCAGGTTCGTATAAGGGAGTGTGTCAGGACAGCTGCCGGGCCGCTTGCGCCCGGCAGCAAGGCGGGAATTACGGGAATTACGCCTGCGGGTGCAGCAGGGAATTGCGGCGCGAGTACAGGAAGTACACGGCCAGGCCCAGCACCAGCCAGATGCCGAAGGCGATCCAGGTGGTCTTGCTCAGGAAGGTCATCAGGGCCACGCAGAACAGGATGGCCAGCGCCGGCACCACAGGTACGCCCGGACAGCGGAAGGCGCGCGGCAGGTCGGGGCGCGTCTTGCGCAGCACGACCACGGCAACCGACACCAGGCAGAAGGCGGCCAGGGTACCGATGTTGATCAGCTCGGCCAATACGCCCAGCGGCACCACAGCGGCGATCAGGCCGAACCCGATACCCACAATCCAGGTAGCCAGGAAAGGCGTGCCGAATTTCGGATGCACGTTGGCCAGGCGCTTGGGCAGCAAGCCGTCGCGCGACATCGCGAAAATGATGCGGGTCTGGCCGTAGCTCATGACCAGGATCACGGTGGTCATGCCGACGATGGCGCCCAGATCCACCCAGCGCGCAACCCAGTCTTCTTTGGCGAACTGCAGTGCCAGCGAGACCGGGTGATCGACACCGGCGAACTTCTGGAACGGGACGATGCCAGTCATGATGGCCGACACGATCACGTACAGGATGGTGCACACCACCAGCGAACCGATAATGCCGATCGGCAGATCGCGCTCTGGGCGCTTGACTTCCTCGGCGGCCGAAGTTACCGCGTCAAAACCGATAAAGGCGAAGAACACCAGGGCAGCCGCGCTCATCGTGCCACTCATCCCGAAAGGCATGAAGGGCTGCCAGTTGGCCGGCTCCACGTGGCGCACGCCGACAAAGATAAACAGCAGGACAACCGCAATCTTGATGACCACCATGATGCTGTTGATGCGGGCCGACTCGCGCACGCCGAGCGAGAGCATCGTCGTCAGCACCAGCATGATCACCAGGGCAGGCAGGTTCATGATCGTTTCCACGCCGGGGACCGAGCCTGGCGCCGCCGTCAAGGCGACCGGCAGCTTCCAGCCCATGCTGCCGAGGAGGGACTGGAAGTAGCCGGACCAGCCCACCGAGACGGCGGAGGTCGCGAGCCCATATTCCAGCAGCAGGTCCCAGCCGATCATCCAGGCGACCAGTTCGCCCATGGTGGCGTAGCTATAGGTGTAAATAGAGCCCGCAACCGGGACGCTCGATGCAAATTCTGCATAGCACATGGCGGCAAAGCCACAGGCCAGGGCGGCGATGACGAAAGACAGGGTAAGGGCGGGACCGGCGGTCAGCGCGCCGGTGCCGGTCAGGACGAAGATGCCGGTGCCGACGATGGCGCCGATACCCATCAGGACCAGGTCCAGCGGTCCCAGTACTTTCTTCAATCCGCCCGGGGCGCGGCTCTGCGCCACCATGGCGTCCAGATTCTTGGTGCGTAAAAGGCTCATGCTTTGTCTCTTGTGAAGTTTGTTGTCATGGAGTAATGTTTTGCCAAGTTTGTCGGCATTGCACTTCTTTGGTGCCCGCGATTGTAACGTAAGGCGGCGCTCTGAGGGGATGGCGGAGTGGACGGGCGAGGCACGGTGGCGCGAAGCGACTATGCACTCGCCATGCACTTATAGTGCCGCGGAAACGCGGGTTGAGGTGAGCCGCGAAGCAAGTTCGGAAGCGGCCGGTTTAGAACGGGTGCTCCGCGCTTGGCTGCACAGCGTGCGGCGCTGGTACGGCGTCCCTGCAGCGCAGGCAATGGTCCAGCGACATGGACATGTAGTCGTAGCTGTTGGCAATGCAGCGGCCCAGCAGGGTGACGTACTTGACCTCGGCGTCGGTGCCGATCAGCGAGCACACGATTTCCAGCGCTTCCCAGGGGTGGGTGTCGTCGTAGTGGGCATGCTGCTTCAGCCAGCGCATGCCCTTCTTGCGAATGGAAGGATCGAACGATTCTTCGTACACGGTCGAGGCGCACACCCGGGTCGACCATTCGCCGGTGGCGCCTTCGATGGCCAGGTTGGTGGCGGCCATGCTGGTGGCCAGCGAATCGCGCTTGCAGCTGTGCCAGCACCAGTGGTTGAGCGCCTGGCTCTCGACCGGTACGTCGCCATAAAACAGGTCGTCGAGCGCAACGCCGCTGGCCTGCGCCCATTCGACCCAATGGTCGGCATGGTTTTGCTCGATGCGGATGTTTTTCATCAGGTATTTGCGCGCCATGTCCTCCCCCGCCGAGCGCCCGTACCTGGCCTTGCACAGGTTGACTGCCATATACTGCGGGAACTGCTCGATGACCGGCCAGCCGCCGACGAAGAACTGGTAACTGGCCGCGGCCGGCAAGCGCGCCTCGCTCATCATCGCAAACAGCTCGTGGCCGACCACCCGGCGCTTGGACTGTTCCGCCGACAGCATCATGTCCTGGGCCCAGGACGGATAGCTGTTCAGGTCCATCAGTGGCCCGGTGCGTACGAACTCGTGCTTGCTCATTTTCAGCTCGCGGGTGCGGATTAAGTGTTTGACCAGCGCGCCGGCGGCTGGTTCCAGGTTCCGGTATTCTTTCCTTGCCGCCTTCGGTCGCCCCTGGAAAATCGTGAATGCGGTGGAACCCGGTCATGGCAACGCTGTCTATATATCATCGTGGTCTGCGCGCCGCTTCGCGCAAGGGAGGGTGATGAAGCTGGTAGCCGGAGGGGATGGGCAGCACGGGGTTTTTCTGGTCAGCGGATCAGGCAGGATCGCGAGCTGGAGTCAGGCGTGCGAGCAGCTGTTGGGCTATGAGCCCGGCGCCGTCCTGCGGCGCCCGCTGGACAGCCTGGTAGCCGGCGAAGCGCGTGCCCGCTTTCTGTCGATCGCCGAGCTCGATCACACGGTTGCCACCGGCCTGTCCACCACCCTTGTCAAGGCCGACGGCGTCCCTGCGGCATTCACCATGACATTGACACCCCAAACCGGCGCCGGCGGGCGCTTCGCCGGCTTTGCCGTGACCATCGACCGGGCCGACGGTGCCCGCAGCGAGCCGCGCAGCAATTTTGAACGCATCGCCGGTATGCCGCTGGGCGCGGTGGTCGACCTGCTCCCCGGTACCTTCTACGTGATCGACAGTAAGGCGCGCTTCGTGATGTGGAACAAGCGCGTCGAACAGGCCACCCAGCTGACGGCGGCGGAGCTGGCCGCCATGCCCGCCTTTAACATGTTCATCGAGCACGAACGCACGCTCGTTGCGGAGAAGATCAGCGAAGTCTTCGTGCGTGAAGGCGAGGTCGTGGTCGAGGCTTCCCTGCTGTCGAAGGACGGCAAGGCGACGCCTTTCCTGTTCACGGGGACCCGCTTTACGGTGGGCGGCGAGGCATTCCTGTGCGGCATGGGCCTCGACCTGACCGAGCGCCACAAGCAGGAAGAGCAGTTGCGCCTGCGCGAGCGCGCCCTGCATGCCAGCAGCAATGGCATTTTCATCGTGCGCTGTGTGCGCGACGCCCACGTCATCGAGTATATCAATCCCGCCTTCGAACGCATCACCGGCTTGCGCCCCGATGAAGTACTGGGACAGGATTCGCTCGACATGGCGGGCTTCCTGGCCATGCCGGGGCTGGATGAACCGGAACGCGCGCAAATCCGCACTGCCCTGCGCCAGGGGCGTGAGGCGCGTGCCACCTTTCGCAGCCTGCGCAAGTCGGGCGAGCTGTTCTGGAATGACATGACGGTGGCGCCGGTCAATGACCCCGGCGGGCGTGCCTCCCACTTCATCGGCGTCATCAACGACGTGACCGAGGCCAGGCAGCGCACCTCGCGCCTGGAGCACGAAATCAACCACGACGTGCTGACCGGCCTGGCCAACCGCAACCTCATGTGGGACCGTCTGGAACATGCGATCCACGCTGCGCAACGCGAAAAGTCGCTGGTGGCCGTGGTCCTGGTCGATCTCGACAAGTTCAAGGAGATCAACGACACGCTGGGCCACGAAGCCGGCGACGAGGTGCTGCGCGTGGTGGCGCGCAAGATGCAGGCGTCGGTGCGCGACAGCGACACGGTAGCGCGCCTGGGCGGCGACGAATTCGTGCTGATCCTCTCGAACCAGCCTTCCGTGCGCTTCACGCTGCGCATGATCGAGCGCCTGCGCCACGACATCGGCACTGCGGTCACGATCGGGGACCAGGAACTGGTCGTGCAGTCGAGCATGGGCGTGAGCGTGTTCCCGCACGACGGCAAAACCGTGGGTGCGCTGATCCAGTCGGCCGACGTGGCCATGTACCACGCCAAGGCCGCGGGCCGCAACGATGTCCATTTCTACTCGAACGAAATGAGCGCCACCAGCGACGCCAAGCAAAAGCTGCGGGAAGGCATACGCCAGGCCATCGCCAACGATGAACTGTTCCTTGTATTCCAGCCCAAACTGTCGGCGCAGAGCGGCCGCATCGTCGGCGCAGAAGCGCTGCTGCGCTGGCGCCATCCCAAACATGGGGTACTGCTGCCCGCCGCCTTTATCGCGGAAGCGGAGGAGAGCGGCCTGATCCTTTGTCTGGGCGACTGGGTCAGCGATCAGGTCTGCGGCACCATCGCCCGGCTGGCGGACATGGGCTTCCCCGAGCAGGTGATTTCCATGAATGCGTCTTTCCAGGAATTCAGCCAGCCCGGCTATGTGCGCCGCCTGGCCGATCGGCTCAGCGGGGCCGGTGTTGCGCCGGCCAGCTTTGAGCTCGAGATCAACGAGTCCAATCTGCTCAAGGACGTCGAACTGAGCCAGCGTGTGTTCGGCGAGATGGCGCAACTGGGCATCAGGGTAGCGGTCGATGACTTCGGCGCCGGCACCATCAACCTCAAGAACCTGCAGCAGGTGCCGCTCGCGTGCCTGAAGATCGCACGCGCCTGCGTCGGAGCGCTCGAACACGACCATCTCAGCGCCATGGTCGCCAAGACCATCATCGGCATGGGCCACCTGATGAACCTGACCGTGCTGGGGGAGGGGGTGGAAACCTCGGACCAGGACAGTTTTCTCAAGAGCAGCGGCTGCGATCTGATCCAGGGAAACTTCTTCTGCGCCCCGGTTCCGTATGAGGATTTCGAGCGCCTGCTGCGCCAGGATGTGCCGGCCCCGGCGCTACACTAGCGAGCTGCGCGGCGCCTGAACGCACCCTGTGGATGTTTTCGATCACAGATTTGATCGCAAACGCTGCCATTTTGTGCCTTTGGCATTCTCCACGCCAATTGCTTGCGCTACAATATAGGCATTCAACCATCAACCCGTCTTGCCCATGAAAACAATTCCGGTGTGCGCCTTGCTTGTCTCCCTCGTTCACGGTGTTGCGACCGGCGGAACAATGGGCGCCGACCCGATCGCCGGCACCTGGCAAACCTCGGCCGAACTGGGCGCCATCGCAACAACCGGCAACACGGTCGGTACGTCCGTCACCGGCAAAATCGATTCGCGCCAGGAGCTCGACGAGTGGAGCAACCAGTACATCGTCGCCGGCCACTTCAAGGAAGACGAGATCACCAACAAGGATGGCAGCAAGACCGATAAGCGCTCGGCCGAGCGCCTGTCGCTGTCGGCCAGGGCCGGCTACAAGCTGATGCAGGACGATGAAAAACTGTTTGTGTTGCTGGCCCACGTGGACGACAAGTTCGGTGCCTACACCAGTTATTCCACCATCGCCGTGGGCCGCAGTACCCGCTGGTACCGCTCGCCCTACGCCAGCGTCGACCTCGAAATCGGGCCGGGCTACTTCAGCGGCGAAAGCGCCAACGGCGAAGAAGAGCAGGGCTTCACGGTGCGCGGTGCGGCAGCGATGCGCTGGCAGGTCGGCCCCACCGCCCAGTTCACGCAGACTGTCAGCGTCGAACGCGGCACCTCGAATGTGCACTCGATCGCCGAGACCGCGCTCAGCACCAAGATCAATGGCACCATGCAGATGAAGGCCGCCTTCATCGCGCGCAGCGACACCAATGCGCCCGTGGCCAAGAAAAACACCGACACGCAAACCTCGCTGACCCTGGTGTACTCCTTCTGAACGCAATTGCCAGGACCCGGGCCGCGGCGCTTGCGCTGGCGGCCGTATTAAGCACCCCGCCGGCGGCGGCGCTTGACGGCGCCGTCAGCCTGGCCGACTACCACCACGAAATCTGGACCGCCAAGGCCGGCGCGCCCGGTGAGGTGAGCTGCATGGCGCAAACGCGCGACGGCTGGCTGTGGATAGGCAGCACCAGCGGCCTGTTCCGTTTTGACGGCATGCGCTTCCGGCGCTTCGAGCCGCCCGGCATCGACGGCGGCATCAAGCGCCACGTCACATCGCTGACCGCGCTTGCCGATGGTGGTTTGCTGATCGGCTATTTCAGCGGCGGTCTGGACCTGGTGCGCGATGGCCGCGTGACCCATCTGCCTTCGCAGGTGGGCGCAACCGCCGTGGGCGCCGTGTTCAGCGCAGTGCTCGATCCCAAGGGCATGATCTGGGCCGCCACCACCACTGGCCTGCTGCAACTGCACGGCATCGCATGGCGCGAAATGGGCGCCGCGCTTGGCCTGCCGCCAGGCCGGGTCAGCAACCTGGTGCTCGACCAGTACGGGCAGATCTGGATTGCCAGCGATCGCAAGCTGTTCGTTCTGGCGCCGGGTGTTGGCCGTTTTCGCGCGGTGCTCGATGGTGTCAGCACGGTCAATCTGGGTGCGTCGCCCGATGGCCGCCTGTGGCTTGATACCCACGATGAGCTGATTCCCGTTCCGCCGCAGCAGAGCGGCCCGGCGCAGCCGCGTCCTGCCTGGATGGTGCAGGCCCAAGGCCATGAAAACGGCCTGTTCGACCGTGACGGCAACTACTGGATGCTGGCTTGCCCGGTCGGCGTCTGCCGCGCCGACGCCATAGGCAGCCGGCCGTCCGTGGTGCAACGGCCGATGGCGGAAGTTCGCGACCGGCTCGACCAGGCCTGGCAGGTCAGCAGCCTGACCGGGAATATCCTGTTCGAGGACCGCGAGGGCAATCTGTGGGTGGGCACGCAGAACGGTGTCGAGCGTTTTCGCCACAACCGCCTGCGGCCATTGCATTTGACGCAAGGCACCAGACATCTCAGTTTTGCGCGCGACGGCGAGGGCCAGGCCTGGGTCAACGAGCGCCCCTCGGGCAAGTTGTGGCGTTTGCTTCCAGACGGCCGCGCCGAGCTCAAGGACCAGCTCCCCGGCGCCCAATATGGCGTGATCGCCGGCGCCGCCGATGGCGCGGTGCTGATTCCGGCCCCCGGCGCGCTGGAGAGGCGTTACCCGGATCGGGTCGAACGGATTGCCTATCCACCCGCGCCGCACGGTACACCATGGCCCGACGGCCTGCCGCCCTTATCGCGTCTGATCGACGACGGCGCCGGTATCTGGATGACGGTTGCCTCGCTCGGCACTTTCCGCCAGCAGGGCGGCGGCTGGACCGACAGCGCAGCGCTCGGCGTACCGAAGGGCAATTTCTTTGCCGCCGCCGGGCGCCGCGGCGAGATCTGGTTCGGCTACCGCGACGGCCTTGCCTACCAGTTTGATAACGGTGAGGTGCTGCGCTATGGGCCGCAGCAAGGTCTGGACGTCGGGTCCATTACCTTCATGCATGCCGGCGAGCAGGTGATTGCAGGCGGGCAGGGTGGACTGGCGGTGATGGCGGCAGGACGCTTCCGCAGCTTGCGCGCAGCCGATCCTGAGGTCCTGTCCTCCATCAGCGGCCTGGTGATCGACCCCAATGGCGACCGCTGGTTCAACGGTAGCCGCGGGGTGGTTTTCGTCAGCGCGGCGCAATGGCGGGCGGCGTTGGCGGACGCTGCCGGGGAACTGCAGTACACCCTGCTTGGCGTACTGGATGGCTATCCCGGCGCGGCCGCCACCGCCAACCGTCAGCCCAGCGCGATCGGCGCGGCGGACGGCCGCATCTGGTTTGCCGGATCGACCGGTATGGCCTGGCTGGACCGCGGCAAGCTGGCGCAGCGCAGCGCGGCGCCGCGCGCGCTGGTGGAGACCGTGGCCGCGAAGGGCGTGCGCTACAGCGATTTCGCGGCCCCGCTCTGGCTCAAGGCTGGCAGCAATGCCTTCCGTATCGAATTCACCGCGCTTAGTTACGCCATGCCCGAGATGCTGCGCTTTCGCTACAAGCTCGACGGAGTCGACGAGCAATGGCAGGATTCCGGTACCCGGCGCGCAATCTCGTATACCAATGTCGGTCCGGGCAGCTATCGTTTTCGTCTGAGCGCGATCGACAGCGCCGGCCAGGCCAGCGAGCAGGAAGCCCAGATCGAACTGGTCATCCCGCCCACCTTTACCCAGACCGGCTACTTCTATGCCTTGTGCCTGTTCCTGCTGGCGTGCCTCGCTTACGGGACCTACCTGCTGCGCCTCAAGCAGCTGGAGCGGCGTTTCCAGGAACGGATTGCGGAACGCGAGCGCATCGCGCGCACCTTGCACGATACTTTCCTGCAAAGCGTGCAAAGCCTGATCCTCGGCTTTCATGCCGCCATGCTGGGGCTGCCTTCCGGCGCCGCGCGCGAGAAAATGGAGCGGGTGCTGGAGTCTGCCGACCGGGTGATGGAAGAAGGGCGCGACCAGGTCCATGACCTGCGTTCGGCCGCGCGCGGTGACGGCAACCTGGGCCGGGCGCTGGCGGCCATGGCCGAGGGGCTGCGCGAAAATCACGGCAGTCTGTTTGAACTTGCTGTCGACGGGCAGGCGCGCGCGCTGTCCGACAAGCTGGCCGACGATGTGTATTACATCGCGCGCGAAGCGCTGCTCAACGCGTTCCGCCATGCGGCGGCCGCGCATATCCGGGTTGACATCGTCTACGGACGCGGCCAGTTCAGCGTGCTCGTGGCCGACGACGGCATCGGCATGGATGCCGCGCTGCTGGAAAGCGGCTACCGTGCCGGCCACTGGGGTCTGCCGGGCATGGCCGAACGCGCAGCCCGTATCGGCGCGGCCCTGTCCTTTGACAGTGCACCCGGCAAAGGCAGCCGTATCAAGCTGAGCATACCTGCGGCCAGGGCCTACGGCCGCTTCGCCCGCTGGCGCGGCCACTGGTAGGGCGCACCCATCGACCCTGCGCTACAATACGAGGTCACTCATCCGGCGGAGGCTCCCGATGGCAGAAACCAGCGTACCAAGCTTGTATGAATGGGTTGGCGGCAGCGAGGCGTTGAACCGGCTCACCACCCGCTTCTATGACAACGTCAAGCGCGATGCGCTGCTGGCGCCCGTGTTCGCCCATATGGATGCCGGCCATCCTGCGCACGTCGCCGCCTTCCTGGGCGAAGTGCTGGGCGGGCCGCCGGCCTATAGCGAACAATACGGCGGCCACGCGCACATGGTGCGCCAGCACCTGAACCGCCACCTGGCCCAGGAACAGCGGCGGCGCTGGGTGGGACTCCTGTTGGAAACGGCCGACGAACTGGCACTGCCGGACGATCCGGAATTCCGCTCGGCCCTGGTGGGCTACCTGGAATGGGGCTCGCGCCTGGCGGTCATCAATTCCCAGCCTGGCGCCGCCGCCGCCGACGAGGGGACGCCGATGCCCAGGTGGGGCTGGGGTGAAGTCAAAGGCCCCTACATACCTTGAGCGCCTGGCCCGGCATGTTGTACAACCCCGAACGCCACGAAGCCGGGACTTCGCAGCCATGGAGCGAGGACAGCGCGCGCCAGGCGCTGATCCGCATCGTCGCCGCCACTGAAGACGCCTTCAGCGAGGCGCGCTACTGGCCGCTCCATCCGCTTGACGAAGAGGAGGGGGAGCCGCCAGGACTGGTCCACACCTCGCTGTATTATGGCGCCGCCGGCGTGTTCTGGGCCCTGCATCAGCTCCAGGCACTGGGCGCGGTGAGCCTGTCGCGCGACTACATGGCGCGCCTGGACGAACTGCTGGCGCGCCACCACATCTGGCTCAACGCCAACGCCGATGAGGAGCATGCTTCCTATCTGATGGGCGACACGCCGATCCGCATGATGGCCTTTGGCCTGGATCCCACGCCGGCGCGCAGCAATGTGCTGGAGTCTCTCATCGGCGGCAACCTCGAGCATCCTTCGCGCGAACTGATGTGGGGTGCGCCCGGCACCATGCTGGCGGCCTGTTTTCTGCACGAGCGCAGCGGCGATCCACGCTGGCGCACCCTGTTTTGCGCAGCCGCCGACCGCCTGTGGGAGCAGCTGGACTGGTCGGAGGCGCACGGCTGCGCGTGCTGGCAACAGACCTTGTATGGCTACGATTCGCATTACCTCGGCGCCGCGCACGGCTTTGCCGGCTGCGCGGCGGTGCTGATCCGCGGACGCGATCTGCTCGGGCCTGAACGCTGGGAACGCTGGTCCGCGTGCATCGTCAATACCGTGCGCCGCACGGCGCTGTGCAAACACGGCCAGGTCAACTGGCCTCCCCAGCTGGACAGCTCGGAGCGCGAGCTGAAGAAAGGGCTGCTGCAGTTCTGCCACGGCGCGCCGGGTATGCTGGTCAGCCTTGGGGCCATGCCGGGACAGCAGCTGGACGATTTGCTGCTCGCCGCAGGCCACACCATCTGGGCCGCCGGCCCTTTGCGCAAAGGCGCCAGCCTGTGTCACGGGACCGCGGGCAACGGCTATGCCTTGCTCGCCTTGTACCGGCGCACCGGTGACGGTTTGTGGCTGGAGCGCGCGCGCGCCTTTGCCATGCATGCCATCGGCCAGGCCAGACAGGCCGCCGGTCAATACGGGCAGTGGCGCCATTCGCTCTGGACCGGTGACCTGGGCCTTGCCATGTTCTTGTGGGATTGCCTGCGCGCCGAGACGGCCTTTCCGACGCTCGCTACCTTCTACCCGCCGCGCTGAGCGCTCAATGGCGGCGACGGCGCACGCTTGCGCACGCTTGCGCCGGACGGCCCCGGCCATCCGTGCCACAATGGCAGCGCCTGGCGCCGCCTTCGCTCTGCGCGGCATTATTGACAGTGACACGACCATGATGCAACCCGAACCCGAGCTCCAGCCAGATGCGGTCTTTGAATGGCTGCAGCGCGAGTCCTTCGACTATTTCGCCAACGAGACCAATCCGGCCAACGGCCTGGTACGCGACAAGAACGCACCGGACTGGCCGGCCAGCATAGCCGCCGTGGGACTGGCGCTGACCGCCTATCCGATCGCGGTCGAACGCGGTTTCATCGCCCGCGCCGACGCTGCCGCCATCGTCCTGACCACCTTGTGCTTTTTCTGGAAAAGCGAGCAGGGGACCGGCAAGGACGCCACCGGCTACCGTGGCCTCTACTACCATTTTCTCGATATGCAAAGCGGCCGGCGCGCCTGGAAGTGCGAACTGTCGACGGTGGACAGCGCGCTGTTCCTGGCTGGCGCCCTGTTGGCCGCCCGGTACTTCACGAACGAGGACGAAGCGGAGCGCGAGATCCGCAGCCTCGCCGACGCCCTGTACCGGCGCGCCGACTGGCAATGGGCGCTCGATGGCGGCGATGTGATTTCGCTGGGCTGGAAACCGGAATCGGGCTTTCTGCCTTTCGGCTGGCGCGGCTACAACGAGGCGCTGCTGCTGTACGTGCTGGCACTCGGTTCGCCGACCTGTGCGCCGCCGGCGGCCAGCTACGACGCCTGGTGCGCGGGCTATGAATGGCGCAACAGCTACGGCATCGAGTATTTGTACTGCGGACCTTTGTTCACGCACCAGTTGCCCCAGCTGTGGCTCGATTTGCGCGGCATTTGCGACGCCCCCATGCGCGCCAAGGGCATCGACTACTTCGAGAACAGCCGGCGCGCGACCTATGTGCAGCAGCGCTATGCGATCGACAATCCGCGCGGCTTCGCTGGCTATGGCGAGCATTGCTGGGGCATTACCGCGAGCGATGGCCCCGGTCCCGGCATGCGCGTCATTGACGGCGTCAAGCGCCGCTTTTACGATTACGTGGCGCGCGGGGTGCCGGACGGTCCGGACGACGGCACCATCGCACCCTGGGCCGTCATCGCCTCGCTGCCGTTCGCGCCGGAGATCGTCCTGCCGACCATCGACTACCTGGTGCACCAGCCCGCGCTCAAATGCCGCTACGGCTTCAAGACGACCTTCAACATGACCTTCTCAGGCACGCCGGAGCATCCCCAGGGCTGGCTGTCGCCATGGCACTTCGGGATCGACCAGGGTCCGATCATGGTCATGGTGGAAAACTACCTCACCGGCTTGCCGTGGCAGTGGATGCGCGACTGCCCCTATGTAGCCGATGGCTTGCGGCGCTGCGGTTTTTCGGGCGGATGGCTGGACCGGGCCGCCGGCGCCGGCTCAGACATAGGCGAGCAGCCGCCCGCAGCTGATCACCGACAGCCATAGCGCGATCGACGCCGCCGCATGCACGCGGGCCATGGCAGGCGTGCCTGTATGCCAGCTGGCGACGCAGCGGTAGGGACCCAGATGGAATGCCGCCGCGTTCACGCCGGCGATCGAAATAAGCAGGAGCTTGAGCTGGAACACGCGGTTGGCCGCCATCTCGGCGGGGTGGGCGGAAAACATCATCACCCCGGCCGGCACGATCAGCAGCAAACTGGCCACGGACCAGGGTAGAAGGTGGCGGCCCAGCTCACGTACCGGCAAGGCGCGTGCCCAGCCCAGCACCCGCAGGTCGAACATCACCACCGCGCCGACCAGGATGCAAAAGCCAAAGATGTGGATGATCTCGACGATGGGATACAGCCAGGTGCTGCCGCGCATGGCCTGGGACAGCGCACTGCCAGCCAGCCAGGCGAGCGCGCCCTCCATCATCGCAACTCGGTCGTTTTCGTTCCAATGGTGATGCGTTCGGCGCGCAGTTCACCGGCATCGCTGCGTTTCTGGTAGCCGACCACCGTGGCCGGGGTACCCTTCGCCAACTGGGTTTGCGCCAGGCCGCGGCCCTCCATGCGCGACGGCGGAGCCAGCACCACCAGCCAGGTCTTGTCGGCTGTTTTGAGCCTGACAAAACCGTGGGGATGGTCGTACCCGGCTTCCTCGATCGTGCCTTTCAGTTCCAGGGGACGCGTCGCGTCGTACTCGCTCCAGCCATGGTGGGCCTGGGCGATTGAGGCGAACAGCAGTGTAAATACAGCGAGTATCTTCTTCATGTCGCAACTCCTGTCAGCAAGTCCGACTGCCGATTCTACGCCAGGACGCGAGACTTTTCAGCGCGCCTTGCTCTAAGGTTTGAGCACCGCCACCGCGCCACCCGAAGGCGCCAGCTTGAGCGTCAGGTTCTGGCCGGCGCTCACCTTGCTGGAGCTGCCCGCGAGGTGGCTGATGTCGGCGCCGTCCTGCAGGACGCTGGCGCTGTAGCTGCCCTTTCCCAGAAAATCGAGCGGCACCTTGAGCGTGCGCGCCTTCTCATTGCTCATCGCGCCGAGGTACCAGGTGTCCCCCTTGCGCCGCGCGGTCACGATGAACTGGCCGATGTCGCCCGCCAGAATGCGCGTCTCGTCCCAGGAGGTCGGTACCGTCTGCAGGAACTCGGCGCCGTCGGCCCAGCCCTTACCATCGGCGTTCCTGTAGCTGGCCGGACCGCCGGACACCATCTGGAAGGGGCTGTCATAGACCACGTACATGGCAATCGCATGGCCGCGCGTGGTCATCACCATCGGCTCGTGGTTGCGCGCCTTGAAGTCAGCCGGCGTGGCGTGATGAAAACCGCCGGGCGTGTAATCCATGGGGCCAAGGATCATGCGCGTGAAAGGCAAAGTCACATTGTGCGCGGCGGTGATGCGGGCGCTCCACTTGTTGTTCTCCGCGCCCAGTACCCCTTCCTGGGTAATGTAGTTGGGCCAGGTGCGCGCCAGTCCATTGGGCGGATAGGCGCCATGCAGGTTCACCATGATGCGGCGCGCAGCGGCTTTTTCGAGCAGCGTGTGGTACCAGTCGACCATCTCCTGGTCGTTGCGGTTCATAAAGTCGACCTTGATGCCTTTGATGCCCCAGGCTTCGTACTGTTTCAGCGCCTCGTCCATCTGGCGGTCCAGCTGCTTCCACTGGACCCATAGCCACACACCCACGTTCTGCGACCTGGCGTAGGCCAGCAGTTCCGGCATGTCCAGCACCGGCTTGGCGCGCGTCACGTCGGCGGCGGGATTGGGTTCGACATCGCTGCCGATGGACCAGCCTTCGTCGATCAGGATATCGTCCAGCTTCATCTCCTTCGAAAAATCGACGAAGGCCTTGTAGGTGGCGGTGTTCACGCCGGCGTTGGGGATGTTCACGGCCCAGTCGTTCCACCAGTCCCAGGAGGTCTTGGCCGGCTTGATCCAGCTGGTATCCTTGATCTGCGACGGCGGGGCCAGGGTAGGGATCAGGGACGAAGCCGCCAGCGCACCGGGCGTATCGCCCAGCATGACCACGCGCCAGGGCGTCCTGAAGCTGGCATTGGCGACGCTGGCGTTGGCCGAGACCGACCTGCGGAAGCGGTAATCGCGGTCGTTGTCGAAGCGCGGCGGCAGCGTGACCATCACGCCCAGGCCCGCGTCGCCGCGGCCGGACAGGTAAAAGCCGGGATAGCCCTTGACGTCCGACTCGGCGATGGCGAAGGTGGTCTGGCCGTGGCCAGTCTTGCAGACCAGGGGCGCCATGAAGTTATGGAAGTTGCGGATCTGCGAAGAGGTGATCGTGTCGTACTCGGCCTCGAAACTGGTATTGAAGGCGCCCATATTGGCGCCCCAGCACTGGTAGTCCCTGGCGAAATTGAATTGCGTCGCCTCGGACTTGACCTTGAATTCACCCACGCCGGCCTGTTGCGGCACCACGTAGCGCAGGGCCACGCCATCGTCATAAGCGCGCACCACGATGCTGAACCTGAAGCCCTTGTCGGCCGTGGCGAACGCGATCTCATTCTGCTTGTAGTGGTCGGACGCGCTGGCGGCTTTGCCCGCGACAATGGTGTACCTGTCCTTGGCAGAGGACGCTGTCTGCCCTGTCATGCGGGCGCCGGCACCGACCTGCGCGATGTCCAGGTTCAGTCCCAGCGGCGACGCGTCGATGATGGAGGCGCCCTTGCGGCTGACGGCATACGTCAGCTTGTCCGGATCCACCGTCACGACATTGTGCCCGTCCGGTGAGGCGATGGTGATAACGGCGGCGCCGGCCTGGCCGGCCATGGCTGCCGCCGCCGCGATGACTCCCGCGGCGATCAGGTGTTGTGACATGCATGTCTCCCGCATCTTTTTTTGAATTGTCGATGCTGCGCCGGGTGCCGGCGCAACTTGCTTATTCTTCACTATTGTGCAAGCGGCGCCCGCAGGCCGCAATTATGAAATTCACCAAAGGCGGTGTGTTTATCGCTGCGCAGGACAGCAGGTGGGGGTGCTCAGGCGCGGCGCCGTTCGTGCACGCAGGCCTTGCATTCATAGCTGACGCTGCGGCCTGACACGCTGAAGAATTCCGGGTCCATCGGCCAGGGTTCGTTGCAGCGGGCGCACAGCTGTTCCTGGCCCAGCTCCGTCAGGCGGATGCGCCGGAAGCCGCCGCCGATGCGCAGGTATTCAAAACCGCGGCTGGCGGCAGCGTCGGTGCTGGTCATGGCGAGTCCCTGTCGAGTGCGTTGTAGTCGTCGCTCACGATGATAAACACACTTGACGTTTACGTAAACGTAAACTTGCGCGGACGCGCGACCGGCGCTCCTACACCACTGGTGTCGGCAGCGGCTGGCCCGCAAAATGGGCGGCCAGATTGGCCAGCACAAGCTCGCCCATGGCCTGGCGGGTTTCGACCGTGCCGCTGCCGATGTGCGGCGTGAGGACGACATTGGGGCGTGCCACCAGCGCGGCGGGTACGTCCGGCTCCCTGGCGAATACGTCAAGGCCGGCACCAGCGATGACGCCGCCGTCCAGCGCCGCCACCAATGCGGCTTCGTCGACCAGGGCGCCGCGCGACACGTTGATCAGTACCCCGTCCGGTCCCAGTGCTTTCAGGACGGCGGCATCGATCAGGGTGCCGCCGCCGGCGGAGGCGGCGACGATCAGTACATCGCACCAGGATGCCAGCGCCGCCAGGTCGGCGAAGCGGGTGTAGGGCGAGGTTTTCTCGCTGCGGTTCACATAGCCGATCTGCGGCGTGAACGCCTCCAGGCGGCGTCCGATCGCCTGGCCGATGCGGCCCAGTCCCAGGATGCCGACGCGCTTGCCGGTCAGCTTGCGCCCCAGCGCATGGCGGCCGCCGGCCCAGCTCCCGGCGCGCAGGAACTGGTCGGCCTGCACCAGCTGGCGCAGTACCGAAAGCGTCAGCCCGATCGCCAGGTCGGCGACATCGTCGGTCAATACATCCGGGGTGTTGGTGACGCGGTAGCCGCGTTCGCGCGCAAGCGTGAGATCGACTTTTTCGTAGCCGACGCCAAAAATAGCGACGATTTCGAGCGCGGGCAGGCTGGTGGAATAGGGCGCCGGCAGGCCATGCTGACCGCCGGTGACAACCGCGCGGCAGCGTGCCGGCGCGGCGCTGTCATGCGGCTGGTCGATGCGGTGAACGCGATAGCGCGCCTGCAGTTCGCGTTCCAGGTTGCTGTCTAGCTGGCAGAGTTGGAGGATGTCGATTGTCATCCGTGCATTCTAGCGCAGGGGCGATTCCCCCGCAGCGGCATGCGGCCACGCTACTTGGGCTCAGCCCTGAACTGGCGACGTGAGGCGGCGTTCGACAGCACGCGCCGGATCACGGACGGCGGCACCCGCTCGCCCTGCAGGAAGGAGCGCACGCGTTCGCGTCCCAGGCTCTGGCGCATTTGCAGGCCCAGTTCCACGCAGGCGGTCAGCCTGCCGTTGGCCTGCCTCCTTTCTTCGGTGGAGGCGCTGCGCCGGCGGTAGCCGGCCGTACCTGCCCCGGGGGGGCAGTCGGTGAAATCGCCAACCCAGGGACGTACATTGGGCAGCAGCGGCAGTTCCTGTTCCGCCTCCGGCTCGTCCCGGTGGGCATGCGCGATGGCGGTCCTGACGATGGTTTCCATCAGCGTGGATGGGTCCGGGTGGATATCCGCGAAGGCCTGTCGCGCGAAACGGTAGCGCTGCGCGGCGATCCCCGGCGCGTCAAATTCAATCGTGACGACCCCATCGGGCGGCGTATCGAGCGACAGGCCGGCACGCGCGCGGCCATATTTCTTGGAAATAAAATGTTTAACAAATTCTGATGATGATTGGGCGTTTGTATCGTCTGGCATAGATTGGGCGCCGGCGCTGACGGAGGCAGGCGGGTACATAAATGTCGTTTAGATTGTTAAATTCTAAGACGAGATGGCGAATGACGTCGCCGCGTACAGTAGCGTTATCGCCACAGTTGTGGAATGGTTGGGGTACTGCAACACTTTATCGTAGGCACCGCGTCTTTTCACCGATAATGTTAGGTGTTCCTGACGAAAACTTCCTATGCCTGAAAGACTACTCCAGCACGATGAACAGCGCGGCAAGGGCAAGCCGTCATCGTTTCTGCGCGGCCGTCATTTTCCGGTGTTGCTGGCATTGGCCATCCTCATATCGGGCCTGGCCGCGACATTTTTTGCATGGCGTTTCGCCGACAACGAACTCGGTCGCAATCAGCATGGCGAATTCGCTTACCAGGTGCGCCAGGTCGAAAGGCGGATCGAATCGCGCATGGCGACCTATGAGCAGGTTCAGCGCAGCACTCAGGCCTTCCTGCTCGGATCGATGCAGGTCAGCCCCAGGGACTTTCGCGATTTTATCGATTCGCTGCAGATCGAGCAGAAATACCCGGGCATTCAGGGTGTTGCCCTGGTCGAGATCGTGAAACCTGGAGAGCTCGGCGCCCACGAAGCGGCGCGCCAGCGCAACGATGCAGGCTACAAGGTGCATCCCGAAGGCGCTCGGTCCTTGTATTCGACCATTACGCACATCGAACCGTTCACCGGCATGAATCAGCGCGCCATCGGTTTCGACATGCTGAGCGAGCCAAACCGGCGCTCAGCGATGGAAAGGGCGCGCGACAGCGGACAGCCCGCGGCATCGGCCAAAGTGCGGCTGATCCAGGAAAAAGGCAGAAATGCCCAGGCGGGACTGGTGATGTACCTGCCGGTGTACCGCCGCCACGCGCCGGTCGATACGCTGGAGCGGCGCCGCGAAAATATCGTCGGCTGGGTCGGCGCGCCGTTTCGCATGGATGACCTGATGGCCGGCCTGGGCGGCGAACGCTCGCAGGACATCACCCTGGCCATTTACGATGGCGAGGCGGTGGCCGAGGAGGCCCTGCTGTACCGGTCCTTTCGCGATGCCGGCGCCGAACAGCGGCGCCCCGCGATATTTTCGGCGACCCGCCGCATCACCGTCGCCGGCCGCCCCTGGACCCTGGCCATGCGTTCGACCCTGCTGTTCGAGGCGCGCCAGCAGTCGGACCGTCCGCAGTTCATTGCCAACGTCGGCATTGCGGCGGCCAGCATGCTGGCCTTGCTGGTCTGGTCGCTGGCCTCGGCGCGTTCGCGCGCGATTGCCCTGGCGGCGGATATCACCCACAAGCTGCGTGAGAGCGAGTTTCGCTGGAAGTACGCGCTCGAAGGCGCCGGCGACGGCGTCTGGGACTGGAACCGCGCCACCAATGTGAGCGTCTATTCGCGGCGCTGGAAAGAGATGCTGGGCTACGAAGAAAGCGAGGTGCCCAACACGGCGGCCGCCTTCGAGGACCTGATCCACGACGACGACCGGGCCCGCGTGCTGGCGACACTCGATGCCTATCTGGAGAGTGACAGCGACACCTACGAGGCACAGTTCCGCATGCGTTGCCGCGACGGCAGCTGGTGCTGGATACGCGCGCGCGGCATGGCGGTCACGCGCGGCGCCGACGGCAAGCCGGTGCGCACCATCGGCACCCATACCGACATCACGCGGGCCAAGGAAGATGAGCAAACCCTGCTGGCCGCCAATGCGCGCCTGGCGGCCGAACAGCACCGTATCGGCGTGATTCTCGACCATTCGCACGACGCCTTCATCGCGGTCGCGTCGAACGGGCGCATCACCGACTGGAACGCCAAGGCGGAAGCGATGCTGGGCTGGCCGGCCAGCATCGCCATCGGGCGCGACCTGGCCGAACTGATCGTGCCACCGGAATTGCGCGCCCTGCACAATGCGGGCTTTCGCCGCTTCGTCAATAGCGCAACCGGCAACCTGATGCGCGACGTGGTCGAAGTGGCTGCGCTGCACCGCGACGGCCGGCGCGTGCCGATCGAACTGGCGATAGCCGGTTTCCCCGAGGAGGCCGGCTACGCGGTCAGCGCGTTCGCGCGCGATATCTCGGAGCGCAAGGAAGCCGAGCGGGTCGAGGTCGAACGCAGCCGCGCGCTGGACGAAGCGCGTTCGGCCCTGCAGCACGCGCAAAAGCTGGAGGCAGTGGGCAAGCTGACCGGCGGTGTGGCGCATGATTTCAACAACGTTCTGCATGTTATCGGCGGTAATGTGCAGTTGATGCAGCTGCTCAATCGCGACGACGCGCGTTTGCAGCAGCGCCTGCGCAGCATGCAGTCGGCGGTCGACCGCGGCGCCAAGCTGGCTTCGCAGCTGCTGGCCTTTGCGCGCCGCCAGCCGCTGCAGCCGGTGGTGGTCAATCCACTCCAGACCCTGCTCGGCATGGACGACCTGCTGCAGCGCGCGCTGGGCGAGTCGGTGCGCATCAAGCTCGCGGCCGACGACAACGTCTGGAACACCGTGGTCGATCCGGGCCAGTGGGAGAACGTTATCATGAACCTGGCGATCAACGCGCGCGACGCCATGCCGGGCGGCGGCGTGCTCACCATCGGCCTGCGCAATGAGCGGATCGATGCGGCCCAGGCCGACGCGCTGGCCGAAATGACGCCGGGCGACTACATACGCTTCAGCTTTACCGATACCGGTTCCGGCATGGATGCGGAGGTGATGGCGCACGCTTTCGAACCATTCTTCACCACCAAACCGGTGGGGCAGGGAACCGGTCTTGGCTTGAGCATGGCCTATGGCTTCGTCAAGCAAAGCGGCGGCCACATCGCCCTGCAAAGCAGTGTGGGCGAAGGTACGACGGTGGCGATCTACCTGCCGCGTTCCGAGCAGCGGGCACTCGGCAAGGCCTCGCCGGCAGCGCAGCGCGTCGTCGGCGGCAGCGAGACCATCCTGGTGGTGGAAGACGATGCCGAAGTGCGCGCCACCGCGGTGGGCACGTTGCAGGAGCTGGGCTACAAGGTGCTGCAGGCCGAAGACGGCGCGAGCGGCCTGGCACTGCTCGGCAAGCTCGTGGGCGAAGGCGGCAGGATCGACCTGCTGTTTACCGATGTCGTCATGCCCGGTCCGGTGTCCAGCACCGAGCTGGCCGCGCGCGCGCAGCAGAACCTGCCCGGTGTGGCGGTGCTATACACCTCAGGCTATACGCGTGACGCCCTGACCACCGGCGGCAGGCTCGATGAAGGCGTCAAGCTGCTCAGCAAACCATATCGGCGCGTGCAGCTGGCCCAGGCGGTGCGTGAAGCTTTGACGCGCAGCCACGCCTGATCAGGCGCGCGGCGCGAAGGTGCACAGCAGGGCCGAGGCATCGTCGGCGCGCTTCAGCGCCAGGCTGGCCGATCCCAGGTTCGCCGCTTCAAATGCGCGCAAGTGCGCCAGCATCGCCGCCACGCCCCCGGTCCGGCACAGCGCGGCCAATTCCTCGTTGCTGAACATGGCATAGGTGTCGACCATGCGGTAAAAGCCGTCGGTCATGGCCAGCCGGGCGACCGCCTGCTCCAGGCTGGCCGTGTGTACGCGCGCGGCGAACGGACCGCGCGGGTCCAGACACAGTACCGTCGGCGCGGGCGTGGTGTTCAGGAAAACGCGACGTTCGCGCAGCATGGGCAGCAGGCGCTCGTGGCGCGCCGCTGCGTCGACCACGCCTTGTTCCGTCAATTTGATAATCTCGTTCTGCAGGATCTGCTCCTGCGGATTGACGTAGGGGTCAAGGTCGATCACCTTATCGCCCGCCAGTTGCACGAAGGTCTTGCAGTCGCCCAGGCACCATGCCTGCACAGTGTTCCCATCGCTGGTTTCACAGATCCTCAACCAGGTCATCGCGGCAATCGGCCAGGCGTAGTTCGGGAGGCTGCCCGGGTCGATGCGCTGATGGAGCCTGGTGCGCAGCGCCACCAGTGCCAGCGCGACGCTGTCCTGCTGGCTGCGTCCAGGGGCAATGGCATCTTTCAGGCAGTCGCGAAAACCGTTCACGAACCAGACCACGTCGCCCGCTTCGGCATCGATGTAATCGCACTGCGCGACCGAGGTGCCGCCGTCCAGGATGAGGATGTCGGTCAGCCCGGCGTTCTGGAAAACCGCGATCAGGTCTTCATTGTGAGCGCTGTCGGCCCCGCCGGTATAGAGTCGATATGCATGCTTGATTGTTGTGCCATGGAGCATGGAGCCTAGCACTGCGCGCGGGCCGGGTCCAGCGGCGGGAACGGGGATGCGACTGAATAATCGCTTGACTGCCTGTCACGTGTCAGATATTGTTTACAGGTGAAAGCGAAAAACGACATTCCTGATGGTGACCGTTTGCTGGCGATGCTGTCGGCACTCTCGAACCCGCACCGGCTGCGTATCATTGCCGCCCTCCAGTCGGGAGGGCGCAACTACGTCAGCCAGCTGGCGCGCGAGATCGGCATCAGCCGCCCGCTGCTGCACCTGCATCTGCAAAAGCTGCAGGATGCGGGCCTGGTGGTGAGCCAGCTCGAACTGTCGCACGACGGCAAGGCGCTCAACTACTTCGAGGCGGCGCCGTTTGCCGTCGCGCTGACGCCGGACGCGATCGCGCAAGCTGTCATCACCCTGACCAAAAATCCTGACTAACAGAGGCTGCCATGTCTGAACATATCTATCTCCTGAGCCTGGGCCTGCCATTGCTTGCAGTGGTGCTGGTCTTCGGCATGAAGTACCTGTCGGCCGCGATCGCGGCGCGCGCGCGCCTGGAAAGCGACACCGCCTATAGCGCGCTGGCGGAAAAGACCGCCGCGCTGCAGGCCGATACCCAGGCCTCGCTGGCGCTGATGCAGTCGGAGCTGGCAAAGGCGACCGCTACCCTGGCCTCGGTAGAAAAGATTCTCAAGGAAGTCGAATAAGCATCACCCCTGGCGTCCCGCCCCTGCAAGTTCACTTTTAGGAGTACGCACATGAGCATCGTATCGACATTTCGCCTTTATCTTCTCAGGTCGCTGTATCTGCTGATCGTGGTCGGCCTCGGCCTGATCGTCTGGCCTTCTATCGTTCACCCTTCCGGGCAGTGGGAATTGATGGATGGCGTGGTTAAATGCATGCTGGCCGCATTCTCCGTGCTGGCGCTGTTGGGATTACGCTATCCGCTGCAGATGCTGCCCATCCTGCTGTGGGAGCTGCTCTGGAAAACCCTGTGGCTGGCCATCGTCGCCTTGCCCGCCTGGCTCAATGGCCGCATGGATGCGGCGACCTCGGAAAACACCTTCGCCTGTGTGTTCGTGGTGCTGGTGGTGGTCGCCGTGCCCTGGCCTTACGTGCTCCAGCACTATGTGAAGAAGGCGGGCGAGCGCTGGGGTGCGTCGGCCTGACGCCGTCGGGCGCCAGCGCATCGATTGGGCCGGGCGCGCCCTTGCGCATACCAGAGGACGCGCAATTGCGGCAAGCGCCTTGCTTGCCACGGCAGCAACGAAAGTGACCAATAGTTGTGAACTTAATTGCATCAGGGCGCGCCCTGTGCACTGAAAACGGCTTGTTCGCATGCACGGCGGTTCGGCGCGTGGCGCGGGAACTCCCCAATTTTTTCCTCTTAGCACCCCCATATCTGTGCAATTGCGGCCCTTTTTATGGCCGACGTATGCGCTAGATCAAAGGCGAAAATTGCTCACGAGAACATTGCCTCAAGCCAATTGCCTCCTCGTCGACCATCAGTTAAAGTTTATTGAAATCAACATCGGCGCCAGTCCCGGCCGCCCCGATGCTATTCGGATTCAATAAAAATGAAGGGTTAGCAATGGCCGCTCCGCCGCTGATCACATACCTGCGCCTGTTTCGTCAGCAACTGACTACGCTCCTGGCCCCGGCCGCAGCGGGCGCGGGCGGGAGCACGCGCGCGAAAAACCTGGCCGTCTCGCTGCTGCTGGCCAGCCTGTCGCTGCCCTTGTTCGCAGTCGTCTACCTGCGCTACGGCGACGCCATGGCCGCATCCTTTTGCATGGCCGCACTATCCGGCGTGGCCGCGTCGGGCCTGGCACTGCATTCCCTGCGCCGCGTCGCACTGGCGCGCACCATCCTGACCCTGACCGTGTTCCTCTTGCTGCTTGGGCTCATCTACCGCATCGGCGGCGCCCGTTCGCCCAGCCTGATCTGGCTGGTGATCTGTCCCATGCTGGCCAGCGCCGGCGGCGGCGTGCGCGAGGGGCTGGCATGGAGCGTGGTCGTCATGCTGACCATGTTCGGCATCAGCCAGGCCGACGCGGCCGGTCTTTTTCCGCCGTATGTGGTGAGCGATATCCGCGCCATCAATTTGATCGGCAATGTCGCCTTTGTGGCCCTGGTGGCGGTATTCCTGCTTCTATACGAGCGCAACAATGCCGCGGCCCTGCGCAAGCTGGGAACTGCCATGGAAACCATCCAGCTGATGGCCATTTCCGACGAGTTGACGGGGCTGTACAACCGGCGCGAACTGCTGCGCATCGCGCATCACGAAAAGCTGCGCGCCGACCGCTATGCCGTGCCTCTGAGCTATTGTCTGCTCGACATCGATCACTTCAAGATGGTCAACGACACCTGGGGCCATTTCAAGGGCGACGAAGTGCTGCGCGGGGTCGCCCGCACGCTCGAAAGTCTGGTGCGCGCGACCGATTCGGTGGGGCGCTATGGGGGCGAGGAGTTCGTGTTCATCCTCAGCGAGACCGACCAGAACGGCGCCCTCGAATTTGCCGAGCGGGTGCGCCAGGCCATCGAGCGCGTCAGCTTCGACCAGCTTGACGGCCATCACGTGACGCTCTCGATCGGGGTGGCCCAGGACCTGCCCTCGCAGTCGGTCGAGCAGGCTCTGGCGCGCGCCGACGCCGCCCTGTATGAAGCCAAGCGGGCCGGGCGCAACCGGGTCGCGCTGGGAAAGTTCTGCGAGGCCGCCTAGGGCCAAGCTTTTTCAAACGTCGATCACGCCTTCCTTCGCTTGTCTTCATGCGCGGTGCAGGGCAAAGCCGGTCTCATGTTCCGACAGTCCCGCATGCAGTGTGAGTGCTGGGATGGCATAATCGCCGCCGTTCTGGCGCCGGTAGGGAATCGGCGCGGTCTGCCACAGGCTGTCCAGGCGCCGGCCCAGTTCTTCGCGCACCTCATTGAAACGGGCCGGGTCCATGCGGCCTGTCTGGTAGGTGACAAAAGGCGGGAGCACATCGAAGCCCGGATAGAACAGCACCCCGTGCTGGATCGGGAACAGGATGTCGCCCATCGGGCCATTCACGCCGCGCGCGCTGTAGTGCGATTCCCAGCCGCCGGTACTGACCACGACCATGGCACGCTTGCCAGCCAGTGTGCCTTCGCCATAACGATCGCCCCAGTGCGCCGCCGAGTGTTCACCGACGCCGTAGCCGAAACCGTAGGCATACACGCGCTCGAACCAGCCCTTCATGATGGCGGGCATGCTGAACCACCACATTGGAAACTGGAGGATCATGGCATCGGCCCAGCGCAGCTTGTCCTGCTCGCGCACGATGTCCTCGCTCTGGAGGCCATGCTCAAAGGCGTGCTTGGAATCGAGCGAGGGATGGAATCGTTCGCCGGCGGGGCCTGCCGTGCTGTCGTCGGCATCGAGCACCGCCTTCCAGCGCATCGCGTACAGGTCGGAGACCTGGACTGCGTGGCCGCTTGCTTCAAGACGCTGCACGGCGAAGTCCTTAAGCGCGCCGTTGAAGGAGGCCGGTTCTGGGTGGGCATAGACGATCAGGATATTCATGCTGGTTTCTCGGTAAGTGGAAAGTGCCAGCTTAGTCAGGCATACGGTATATTGGAAATGAATATCCAATATTGCAGGTATTAACGAAGGTAATACTGAAAGGGCACACGCGTGGACGATCTGAGACGGCTGGACCTGAACCTGCTGGTGACGCTCGATGTGCTGCTGTCCGAGCACAACGTTACGCGCGCCGCCGAGCGCCTGCACTTTTCGCAGCCCTCGGTCAGCGTGCACCTGGCCAGGCTGCGTGCCCTGTTCGGCGACCCTCTGCTGCTGCCCGGACCGCGCGGCATGCGTCCGACCGCACGCGCCGAAGAGCTGCGCGAACCCTTGCACCTGGCACTGGAAGCGTTGGGACGCGCACTGGCGCCGGCCGCGCCCTTCGATCCGGCCGCATCGCATCACAGCTGGCGCCTTGCCGCCACCGACTACGGCGAGTCGACCATCATTCTGCCGGCGCTGGCGCGCCTGCGCACGGCGGCGCCTGGCACGCGCCTGGCGGTGGTGGAGATGGTGCCGGACCGGATTGCGCGCCAGGCGGAGCAGGGCGAGATCGATCTGGCCTTCCACACGGGCGCGGGTTCGCCGCCGGGTCTGCGGCGCCGCCTCCTGTTCACGGAGCAGTACGTGCTGGCGGGACGCGCCGGGCATCCGCGCCTGAAGCGCCGTCCCACGCTCAAGCAGTTCTGCGCTCTGGAGCACGCGATCGTCTCGCCCAGCGGCGGCGGCTTTTACGCTGTCACCGACGAGGCTTTGGCACAAGCAGGCCTGACGCGCAGGGTGGTCATGTCGGTACCGCACTTCCTGTTTCTGATGTCGGTACTGGCCAGTACCGACCTGGTGGCGATGCTGCCTGAACGCCTGGCTCGCGCCAACCCAGCGCTGCGCATGGTGGCGCCCCCGGTGGCGGTGCCGGGTTACGAGATGGCCATGCTCTGGCACGAACGCCTGCACCGCGACCCGGCCCACCGCTGGCTGCGCGAGCATATCGCCACGGCGGTCGAGGTTTAGCACCCCGCTTAATGCTCCTTGCGGTACACCGAAGGGGTGTGTCCCAGGGTGCGCCGGAACACGCTGATGAAAGCGCTCGCGCTGGCATAGCCCAGGTCGTGCGCGACATTGGTGACCGGGGTCCCGGCAGCCAGCATTTCGAGTGAGCGCATCAGGCGTGCGCGCTGGCGCCAGGCGGTAAAGGTAAAGCCGGTTTCGCTCACAAAACGCCGGCTCAGGGTGCGCGAGCTGAGTGCGGCCCAGCTGGCCCAGCTCTCCAGGTCGCGTTCGTCGGCCGGATCGGCCAGCAAGGCGCGCGCCACGTTTTGCAGGCGCGCATCGCGCGGGATCGGCAGGCCGAAAGGCTCGACCGGCAGGCTGCGGATCTCGTCCAGGATCACCCCGGCCACGCGCAATTGCTGCGCATCGAGCGGCGCTCGCGGCCAGCTCGCCGCCCGCAGGATCGCCGCAGTCAACAGGCCGGAGGTGCGGATCGTGCAGGGCCGCGCCGGCAAGTCCGCGCACGCGGCCTCGTCGATGTAGGCGGCCCAGCCTTCGAAGGGCCCGTGCGAACGGGCCGCGTGCTCGTGGTGGGGCGGGAACCAGACAGCGTGGATGGCCGGCACCACCCAGACCGCGGCGTCGACGCTGACCGACAGCAAGCCGCCCAGTGAGCCCATCAACTGGCCGCGCGCATGGCGGTGTGGCGCGGAGGAACGTTCGGTGTCCTGCTTTCCCGCCGCCACAATGATCAGGGGCGCGTCGGGGGCGTGGATGGCGGCGTGGGTGATATTCAGATCGGACATGGCGGCTTTGCGATATCAGTTGGCTTGCATAGTGTACAGCGGCCAGGCAAAGCGCACTAAGCTCGTGTTTTCTTCAGAGGAGGCAAGCACATGCAGACGAACGCGTTTTCCAACGGAGCCGCGGCCACAGCCGCAGCCAAACCCGCAGCCAAACCCGACCTCGACGCGCTGTACGCGGCGCCGTCCGAGATGATCCAGAATGCGGTGCTGGACCGTCTGATCGATTTCCATGAAGCCTACCTGAAGGCGGCCACCTTCTTCTGCCTGTCCACCGGCAGTGCAGATGGCCTGGATGCTTCGCCGCGGGGTGGTTCGCCGGGCTTTGTGCATGTGCTGGACGCACACACCGTGGCTTTTGCCGACTGGCCGGGCAACAACCGCATCGAGTCCTTGCGCAACCTCGACCGTGACGATCGCATGGGGATGCTGTTCCTGTTTCCTGGTCTGGAGATCTTTTTGCGCATCAACGGGCGAGGGCGCATTTCCACCGATGCGGCCCTGCTGGAACGCCTGCGTGAAGGTGAACGCATGCCCAAGACGGCGATCGTGGTGGCGGTCGACCAGGTGCTCGCCCATTGCGGTAAGGCGGCCAACCGGGCCAGACTATGGGCGCCCGAGTCCCGGCTGGACCGGCGCGCGTTGCCGACGGCGGGCGAGTTCCTCAAGTCGCTCGGCAAGCTGCAAAACGCCCAGGCCGAGCTGGGCGACGAGCAGGTGGCCCAATTCAACGAGCGCTACGAGCATGCCGTGCGTAACGACTTGTACTAGCCGGCCGCCTGCGCCGTGGCGCTGCCCTGGTGGCGCGCCGCTGTCTTGCTGAGGATGGCGCTGAGGGTCGGCAGGTCGACCGGTTTCAGCAGATAGTGGTCAAAGCCGGCTTCGAGCCCCTTGCGGCGCTCGGCCGGCTGGCTGTGCCCGGTCAGGGCGATCAGGGTGGCCGTGCGCGCGTGCGGCATGGCGCGCAGGCGGGTGGCCAGGCTGATCCCGTCCATGCCGGGCAGGCCGATGTCGAGCACGTAGGCATCGGGTTGCAGCTGCTGGGCCAGCTGCAGGGCCTCGAAGGGGTGATTCGCCACCGTGACCTGGAATCCGATCAGACCGAGGTAGGCGGCGAGCAGCTCGGCGGCGTCGGCATTGTCGTCGACCACCAGGATCCTTCGGCCGGCGCTCACGCCGGCATTGTCGCTGTTGTCCATAGATGCCCTTTGTGGGTGAAGTGTGAAAATAGTCAGGGGAATGAGTTACCTAAAAATTAACACAAATCGAGCCCAGGCGTAGCGCGTTTGATTGCGAAGGGGCAAAGGTGTGCAACTGTTGTGAACGGGGGTGTACAATCGCGACAAAAATTTCTTGTCAGAATTGTCATGCCATGGCTGACAAATGTGGCGATAACCCAGGCATTCAGGCAGCCCATGAGCATAAAGAGCAGCAATAATATCAAGGCCAGGAACAACGTCAACATCGCGGGCAGCGGAGACATCACCATGGTCTTCGCCCATGGTTTCGGTTGCGACCAGAATATGTGGCGCCTGTTGGCGCCGGCTTTCCAAGAACGCTATCGCGTGCTGACCTTCGACCTGGTCGGCAGCGGACGTTCCGACCTGTCGGCGTACGACCGGAATAAATATGACAGTCTGCAAGGCTATGCCGACGATCTGGTCGAGATTGTCGATGCATTCGTGCCCGGACCGGCGATTTTCGTGGGCCACTCGGTCAGCGCCATGATCGGCCTCCTGGCGACCATTGCCCGCCCTGAGCGTTTCATCGCGCAAGTCATGATCGGACCGTCGCCCTGCTACATCGATGACGAGGGCTACACCGGCGGCTTCTCGCGCGCCGATATCGACGACCTGCTCGCCAGTGTCGAAAGCAATTACCTGGGCTGGTCGAGCGCGATGGCGCCGGCCATCATGGGGGCGCCGGCGCAGCCCGAACTGGGACAGGAGCTGACCAACAGCTTTTGCCGCACCGATCCCGACATCGCCAAGCACTTTGCGCGCGTGACCTTTCTGTCGGATCACCGTGCCGACCTGCCCAAATCCACGGTGCCGGCCTTGATCCTGCAATGCAGCGACGACCTGATCGCCCCGGTCTGCGTCGGCGAGTACATGCAGCGCACGCTGCCCAACAGCAGTTTGGCGATGATCGAAAACGTAGGCCATTGCCCGCATCTGAGCGCGCCCAGCGCCAGCACCCGGGCCATGGAGGCTTTCCTCGGCGGCCTGGCGCACTAGCCGATGCCGCCATCAGGAACTTTGCCGGAGGCTGCCGGCCTGTTCGACAGCGCGCCCTGCGGTCTGCTGCTGACCGATCCGAACGGCATGATCCGCAAGGTGAATGCGACGTTTTGCGCCTGGAGCGGCTTCGCGGCCGAGCGCCTGGTCGGTCAGCGCCGCTTCCAGGATCTGTTTACCATCGGCGGGCGCGTATTCCACCAGACCCACCTGGCGCCGCTGCTGCAGATGCAGGGCTCTGTCGCGGAGGTCACGCTCGACCTGCGCCACGCCGACGGCCACCTGCTGCCGGTGCTATTCAATATACTGCGGCGGCCGCATGGCGACGGCGCGTTCGATGAAATCGCCGTTTTCCTGGCCAGCGACCGGCGCAAGTACGAGCATGAATTGCTGTTGGCGCGCAAGAATGCCGAAGCCTCGCTGGAGGCTCTGGCCGTGACCCAGAAGGCCCTGCAGGAGAGCCGCGACTTTCTCGGCATCGCCATGCGCGGCGCCCGCATGGGCGTCTGGGCACGCGATCTGGCGAGCGGCGCGGTCTGGTTCAGCGCCGAACTCGAAGCGCTGGCCGGCCTGGGCGAAGGCGGTTTTGGCGGCACCGCGGATGCGTTCTACGCCTTGGTCCACCCCGACGACCTGCAGGCATTCAAGGACACCATCGCCCAGGCCCTGGCGCTGGTACGCGACTGCAGTGTGCAGTTCCGCTTGCGCCACGGCGATGGCCACTGGACTGCCATGGAGGCGCACGTGCGCCCGGCCTGCGACGCCTCCGGCACCCCAATCACACTGTGCGGCATCGCGATCAATATCGACGAACGCCAGCGCGACGCCGAGCGCCTGCGCGAACTGAATGCCCAACTGGCCCTGGCCGACCGCAAGAAGGATGAATTCCTCGCCACCCTGGCGCACGAGCTGCGCAATCCGCTGGCGCCGCTGCGCAATGTGCTCGAGATCCTCAAGCTCAAGGCCTCGGACGATCCGCAGCTGGTGTGGGCGCGCGAAGTGTTCGAGCGCCAGATGGGCCAGATGTCGCACCTGGTCGACGACCTGATGGAAATATCGCGCATCACGCAGGGCAGGGTAGAGCTGCGCCGCGAAAGCGTCGACCTGGCTGCGGTGATGCAGGGCGCGGTCGAGGCATCGGCGGCCGCGGTCGCCGCCGGCGGCCACAAGCTGATTGTGGAATTGCCCGCGCCGCCCCTGACGCTGGACGCCGATCCGACCCGCCTCACGCAAATCCTCACCAACCTGCTCAATAACGCGGCCAAGTACACGCCCGATGGCGGGCATATCTGGTTCTCGGCCCGCTGCGAGGATGGGGCGGCGGTGCTGACCGTACGCGATTCCGGCATCGGCATCGCGGCCGATAATCTGGTCAATGTGTTCACCATGTTCGCGCAGCTTGAGCCCGCGCTCGAGCGTGCCCAGGGCGGTCTTGGAATCGGCCTGGCGCTGGTCAAGGGGCTGGTCGAACTGCACGGCGGGACCATCCGCGCCGACAGCGGCGGCGTCGGACAGGGCAGTGAGTTCACCGTGCGCCTGCCCTTGCCGGCGCTGCCGGCGGTCAGCGTCGCGGCGGCGCAGCCATCCGCGCCCGCATCCGTGGCCAGCGCCGCCACACGGCACGCCATCCTCGTCGTGGACGACAACCGCGATGCCGCCGACATGCTGCGCATGGCGCTGGAAATGCTCCGTTACGAGGCGGCCTGCGTCTACGATGGCGCGGCGGCGCTGGATATCTGCGCCGGCGCCATGCCTGATGCGATCGTGCTCGATATCGGCCTGCCCGGGATGGACGGCTACGAAGTGGCGCGCCGCATCCGCGCGCAGCCGAGCGGCGCACACGTGATGCTGGTGGCGGCCACCGGCTGGGGCCAGCAGCGCGACCGCGAGGCGGCCCTGGCCGCCGGCTTCGACCATCACCTGGTCAAGCCGGTCGATTTCGTGCAGCTGGACGCCTTGCTGCGCGCCGCTTAGGTGTTGGCGGTGTCGGCGGTGTCGGCGGCGTCGGCGGCGCCCGCCGCCGCCAGCAGATCCACCAGGGCCATGCCAGCGAGCTCGGTCTCGCTGTTGCCGACGAAGGCCGCGCGGCTCGGCGTGGCGTTTTTCAGCCAGGTGCGCACCGCCTGCCTGACCTGGTCCAGGGTGCAGTGCAACACCGCGCTGCGGAACTGCTGGCGCTCGGCCTCAGTAACGCCGTTGCGGTGCAGGCGCCATGTGTGCAGCACCGAATCGAAGGGCGAGTCGGGTTTGTCCAGGCGCTTGATGACGCAGATGATGGCTTCTTCCAGCTGCTCGGTCGAGAACTCGCGCTCCAGCAGCTGGTCGACGGCCGCCGAGAAATCGGCGTAGGTCGCGGCCATGCGCGGGTCGCGGTAGGACATCATCGAGAACAGGCCGATATTGCGCGCATAGCTGGCCGAACCGCCGTAGGCGCCGCCTTTTTCGCGCAGTGCCTGGTGCAGCAGCTGGTTGGTCATCAATTCGGCGGCGACCGCCATCGGGGCCGAATCCGGGTGGTCCTTGCCCGGGGCGCGCCAGGCGATGCTGCAGTGATTCACCTGGCCGGTGGCGAAGTAGGCGGCATTGGCCAGCGCCAGGCTGCCCGGCTGCGCCGCTTCATGCGCGGTCTGCGTGGCGTCGCCTGGCGCGGGCAGGGTCAGCATGCGCGCCAGTTCATCGGCATCGAGTCCGGCGCCGGCGCACAATACCGCCGGCGCGCGGGCCGTCACCGCGGCGTGCATGGCCGTCAGATGCGCCGCTACTTCGCGCACGCCCTCGGGCGACTTGACCAGCTGCTGCAGGCGGGCGAAGAAGGGCAGGGACGGCACGCCGCTGATGGCATCCTCGAACTGGCGCAGCGGCGACAGCGGCGCGGTCGCCGCCAGCGAGGCGTACTGGTTGCCGGCCTGCGCCAGATTCTTGATCTTGTTCTGCGCCATGCGCGCGATCAGGAAAGCGATCCGTTCGTGTTCGTCGAAGCGCGGCTGGCCGATGGTTTTTTCCAGCACCTCGGCCATGTTGGCATGTTCTTCACGCAGGCCGCTGACGGTGAAGGCCAGCTCGATCGCCAGGCCGGTCGGCGCTTCGCTCGCCACCAGGGCCACGCCGAACACCGGCACCATGCGCTGGCGCCAGGCGCCGGCTTCCTCAAAGGTGTAGCCGGCGACGCCAAGGTCGGCGCGCAGGTCGGCATACAGCCGCAGCCAGGGCCAATCCTGCGCCGGCAAAGCGCTGAGGTCGTACAGGACGCGCGCGTACGAGATGCCGTTCGATGCGATCGGAAAGGCGTAGGCGCCATGCTGCATCGGCGGCATGGGCAGTACCGGATGTGGTGCCGGGCTGACGTCGCCGGGCTTGATGCGCGGCAGCACGGCGGCGTCCGACGGCTGGCCCTGGAGTGCGTCCAGGGCATCGCTTTCGGCTTCGATGCGGGCCTTGTCGGCAGCCGACAGGCCGGCAAGAGTGGCGGCCAGGCGCGCCTGCTCGACGGCGTCGCGGCTGGAAAAGTAGGCGGCGTCCGGTTCGACCCGGGTGGTCAGGCGTGCGTTGGACTCCAGCAGTTGCCGCACCAGGGCCTTGAACCAGGCGGGATCGGCGATATCGCGCTCCAGCTGGCGCAGCTGGGCCTCACTGTCGAAGGCATCCATCACATCGCCTCCGCGCAGCGCCACCGGGGTCGCGCGCAGCATGCGGTCGAGGATATTCGGCATCTGGCCGCTGGAGGTGTCGCACTGGCGGTAGCGCAGGTCGCGCAGGGCCGCCTGCAGGGTCGTGTGCGGAACCCCCTCCTGCGCCGTCGCTTCGAGTGCTTCCCGGATGCGCGTGCGCGCCGCATCCACCTGTTCGCTGGTCAAGCCTTCCATCCCGACGTGAAACAGCATCTGGCGCGCGCCTGGATCGTGGCCGTTCAGGCGCGAGGGACGGCCGTAGCCGGCCGACTCCATGGCGCGGCGCAAGGGGGCGGAGGCGTCGCCCAGCAAGCCGGCCGACAGCAGGCTGCTGTTGTAATACACCGCGGGGTCGGATGCTTCACCCATCAGCCAGGTAAGCTGAAGGCCGAATTCGTCGGGACGCGCGCTCTGGGAGGGAATGCGCAGGGTGTTCCCGCGTGGCTGGCGGCTGGCGGCGGCCAGCTGCGGCACCAGGCGCGCCGCGCTGCCACTGAGCCGGGACAGCACGCGCTCGCTGATCTGGCGCTGGATCTCGGCCGCCGGCAGGGCGCCGGCGCTCATGAACACCGCCTGCGACGGGTGGTAGTGGCTGGCGTGGAAATCCTTGAGCATCTGGTGGGTCAGGTCGGGGATGGCCAGCGGATCGCCGCCGGACACCACTTCATAGGTGGTCCCGGCCAGCAGCGCGCCGACAATGCCGCCGTACAGTGCGCGCATCGGATCGTTGAAGGCGCCTTTCATCTCGTTGAAGACCACGCCCTGGTAACCCAGCACACCGTCCTTGAGCGTGTGACGCCAGCCTTCCTGCAGGAAGTTCAGGTAGTCCAGGCGCGGGAAGAAGGTGGCGTCCAGGTAGACATCGAGCAGGTTGAAAAAGTCGTTGCGGTCGGTGCTGGCGAAGGGATAGACCGTGCGGTCGGCATAGGTCATCGCGTTCATGAAGGTCGCCGTCGAGCGCCGCATCATGGAAAAGAAAGGATCGCGCACCGGATAACGCTGCGAGCCGCACAAGGCAAGGTGCTCGAGGATGTGGGCGCGGCCGTCGCTGCTGTCGGGGACCGTGGGAAAGGCGACCAGGAAGGCCAGTTCGGGCTGCGTGGTAAGCAGGTGGATATGGCGCGCGCCGGAGGCCGGGGCCAGGTATTCTTCCACGGTGGCCTGCAGGGAAACAATGGGGTGGCTGCGGATTTGTTCGAATGTGCTCATCGGATGGCCTGGTTGCTGGTGTGGTGAACGGACGTGGCCGTTCGCTTTTTCCCAGTGTACCGTAGAGCGGCGCAGGCCTGCTCCACGATCCGGCGCGCGCGCTAAGCCTGGAGCACCCGGTGGCAGTTGCGGCCCGCCTTCTTGGCCGCGTACAGGCCCATGTCGGCCAGCGCCAGCACGATCTTGAGCGTGGTGTCGCGGCTTGGGATCAGCGACACCACGCCCACGCTGACGGTCACATAGCCGCTCACCGCGGAATTCGGATGCTCGATGCACAGTTCTTCAATCGCGCAGCGTATCCATTCACCGTAGCGCGGCGCTTCCTGCGCGCCGCAGGCGGGAATCAGGACCACGAACTCTTCGCCGCCATAGCGCGCCACGAGTTCGCCGGGCCGCCGCATGCGCGAGGCCAGGGCCTGGGCGATCTGGCACAGGCAGCCGTCGCCCTGTGGGTGTCCCAGCGCGTCGTTGTAGTTCTTGAAATGGTCGACGTCGACCAGCGCCACGGCCAGCGCCTGTCCGTGGCGCTGGTGGCGCAGGATCTCGGCCAGCGCGCACTCGTCGAAATAGCGGCGGTTAAAAATGTTGGTGAGGGCGTCGCGCTGTGCGTGCGCGCGAATGGTGGCCGACTTGCGCAGCAATTCAAGCTGGGTGTCGACACGGGCGCGTACTACCGCAGGGCGCAGCGGCTTGGCGAGGAAATCGGCGGCGCCTGCTTCCAGGGCTTTCACTTCCAGCTCCTCCTCGTCCCAGGCGGTGAGGAAGAGGATGGGAATGGCGGCGGTGACCGGATCGCGCTTGAGGCGTTCGCACACGGCGAGACCATTCATGTCCCGCATCTGGTAGTCCAGCACGATGAGGCTGGGCGGGCGGGCGCGCGCGGCGGCGATGCCCGATCTGCCGTCCATGGCGCTGCGGATCTCTCCCTTGTCGTCGAGCAGATTGGTCAGCAGAGCGTGCATCAGGGGATCGTCGTCAATGACAAGGATCGAGGGCGGGTTGCCGCTTTCGGCTGCCGGGCAGGCGCCAGTGGAGGCAAGGGCGTTGGAATTTACGGTGGCAATCACAATGGCGTCCGGCTTGGAAAACGGTTAGCAAATTCCAACAATGTAATTACATTTTCATATCGTAACAGTTGCGCCATGACGCGCCTATGCAAATCGCATACTGTTGCGTGACGGCACGCTACGGTGCCGTCAGCGGCGCTTTTTTCGTTTTCAATTGGACAATATCTACGTGGCTTGCATTGCCGGAAATCTCTAAACAAGGTTTATCGATAAGAGGTGTTGCTTCTGCTCTTGAGCGTTAAATGGAGCACATTGTCCTCTTGTCGAGCCCGGTATATCTGGAAGTCCACGACGCCCGTGCTCCTTTCCTCGATCGATCGGCAGTGACTGATCTTTGCGCGCACAGCAGGCCGGCCCGGTTCGTCGCGGGTGCGCCAAGCCAGCGGCGCGCCTGAACAAGCAAAGTTGTTAACGAGAGAAATAAAATGCTTGATCGTGATGTAGAGCGCGCATCCATGGCGGGATTGCTTGCGCGTGCAGGAGGTGGAGACCGTCCTGCGTTCAGTGAGCTATATCGTCTCAGTGCGCCGCAATTGATGCCCTACGCGGTAAGGATCGTGCGCACCAGCGCACTGGCCGAGGACATTTTGCAGGAGAGCTTTCTGGCGATCTGGCGTGACGCCGCCGCGTTCGATCAGACCCGTTCGGCGCCGCTGACCTGGATGGCGGTCATCGTGCGCAACAAGGCGGTCGACTACCTGCGCGCCAACCGGCTGCACACGCACCTGGCGGACCAGCATGAGGACATCATGCTGTGGCATCGGGACCCCGCTCCCGAGCCATGCGAAGCGCTGGCCGACGCGCAATGCCGTCAGCGCATCGGCTGCGCACTGACGCGGCTCGATGCCCAGCCGCGGCGCGCCATCGAGCTGGCCTTCTTTCACGACCTCAGCCACGGCGAAGTGGCCGCGCAGATGACGGTGCCGCTGGGAACGGTCAAAACCTGGATCCGGCGCGGCTGCCAAAAGCTGCGGCCGTATGTCGAGTCGCCGTTTCGCTGAGGGAATGGCCTCTTGAGCGCTTACTTCATCACCGTCAGGCGCTCGCGTTTGCCGCTACGGAAGGTGTAAATGGTGAGCACGCCGTCCTGCACATCGCCGCGCGCGTCGAAGGCGATGGTGCCGGTAATCCCCTTGTGCTTGATCTTGGCCAGTTTCGGCAGGTACACGGCCGGATCCGGGGAGCCGGCCTGCTGCATCGCATCGACCATGGTCAGCAGCGCATCGTAGGCATACGGCGCATAGGTCATCACATCGATGCCGTACTTGCGCCGATAGGCAAGGCGGAAATCGTCCAGCGCCTTTTGCTGCTGCGGCTCGACCCCGCCCGCTTCCGCACAGATGACCTGGCCGTCGGCCATGCCGTCGCCGGACAAGGCCGCCATCGAATCGGAGCACATGCCGTCGCCGCCCATGAAACTGGGCGTCATCCCCAGTTGCTTGATCTGGCGCAGCATGGGGCCGGCGACCGCATCCATGCCGCCGAAGAAGATCAGATCGGGCTTGCTGGCCTTGATGGCGGTCAGGATGGCGCCGAAGTCGGTTGCCTTGTCGGTGGTGTACTGCTGGGCCACGATGCGCGCGCCCGAGTTGCCGCGCTTGACGTTCTTGATGAACTCGTCGCTCAAGCCCTTGCCGTAGGCGGTGCGGTCGTCGATCACGGCGATCTGGCGCGCCTTCCGGTTTTGCACGGCGTAGCGGGCGAGGGCGGCGCCGAGCTGCTCGTCGTTGGCCACATTGCGAAAGGCCGTGTTGAAGCCCTGGCGCGTGTATTTGGGGTTGCTGGCCGAAGGGGAGATCTGCGGGATCCCGGCGTCGTAGTATATTTTCGCCGCTGGTATCGTGGTGCCCGAGGTTTCATGCCCGATCACCCCCTGCACCTTGGCATCGACCAGTTTCTGCGCCACGATGGTCCCCTGCTTGGGGTCGGCCGCGTCATCTTCTGCCTGGAGCACGATCTTGTAGCGCTTGCCGCCGATCTGCACGCCCTTGGCGTTGAGCTCGTCGACAGCCATCCGCGCGCCATTTTCATTGTCCTTGCCCAGGTGGGCGATCGCGCCGGAGGTGGCTGCCACGTGACCGATCTTGATGATGTTCTCGGCCTGGGCCGCGCCGGCGGCCAGCAGGGCCAGCAAGGTAGCGCTGCGCAGCGCGCTTGGAGTGAACCGCATGGTGTCCTTCATGTCGTTGTCAATATGCCGCATTGCAGCAATAATTCGTGAGCATAACATTTCTCATGGAGACTGTGCAGCGACCCACGACGGGTAGCGGCGCAAGCCCAACATCGGAAAAACAACAGATCATTTTGCTAACGGAAATTGCATTGACGCATGTCAATTGTTTATATAATATGTGGTTGTTCCTATTAGAAATGTTCGGCCACATAGCCAGCGAGGTGTTAACCATGTCTGAAAAGTCATTTGCGATTACCAGTATTACGGCTGCCGTCATCTGCGGAACCTTTTTCTATCCGCCGCCGCCGGCCACGGCAAACGACGGCGTGAAGGTCGTCGCGACCGCGAACCGCAGCGCCGCTCCTGCGGTGGCACCGCTTAAAGCGCAGCCCCATCCCTTGCGTGACATCGCGCTGCTGAATCTGGGCTCCGCGCCGCGGGCCAAGACCGTCGCCACGCTTGCTGCCGCTACACCTTCAGCGCGCGACTAACCAGCGCTTACTGTCGGGGCGGCCCGGTCGCGGGCCGTTCAGCAGCACAAGAAAGCTTCCGTTCAGGAAGCTTTTTCTTTTCCGGACCGCAATGACAAACCTGGCGAACTCGACAGTTGCCGTGATGCCAATCGTGCGCCCCGCCCAAGCTTATTAGTTAGACTATGGCAATCGATAGCACTGCTTTGCAACGCCACTTGCAATGATGCAATGGGTGCCAGTCCATCGCATGACTCTGCAAGAAGGATGCAGTTTTTTAGTCCACAGGAAAAATAATATGTCTGAAAAATCCTTCGCTTTTTTGAGCGTGTCCGCCGCCGTCGTCTGCGGCATCTTTCTCTATCCGCCACCACCGGCCGACATGGCCGCGCCGGCGCTCACGGCTGTGCCTCCCGCGGCGAGCGCGGTCATGCCCGCCGCGCACCGCGAACACCCGCTCGGCAAGCCCCTCATCGCCGGGAGCTTGCGAACGAATGAGGATCGCGTGCTGACATCGACGCCATCACGGAGCGCTCTGGGTCATGGAATCACCGCAGCCGCGAACTAAGTCCGCCAGCGCCTGTCCCCGCTGCGGTTCGGACTTCGTGGTGCGTATCCCGCGTGCCTGGTGGATGCGCCTGTTTTCCGGCAGCGTCGCGCTGCGCTGTTGCGAATGCAAGCAGCGCTCGCTGGTCCGCCATGCGGGCGCGGCGTCGCGATCCTGGCATCAGGTTCATGCACGGCGCACCCCTTGAGGGGCGCCACGACAGTCGCCCCGCCATATAGGCAATATGGTCGCAGCGAAACCTCAAGCTGAAGGCGGCGCCGTAGCATGTCTCCTTTTACGAGGAGCGACGATGGACCTGTATCAAATTTTCCGCGGGCCTTACACTGACGAGCAAACCCAGGTACTGGAGCCAATCCAGCACTATTTCCGCGGGCATGCCGACGACGACGCCGGCGCAATGCGGCAGGCCTTCCTGCCCGGTGCCCATATTGAATCCATGCGCGACGGCAGCTTCACCTCCTGGCCGCTGGACCAGTACTGCGAGCGTTTCAAGCTGGCGCCCGCCGCCGATGAAAAAGAGCGCGAGCGGACGGTCGACTGGATCGACGTGCAAGGCAGCGCGGCCTGCGCCAGGATCACCCTGCGCCACGGCGCGATGACCTTCGTTGATTACTTCGTCCTGCTCCAGACCGAACAGGGCTGGAAAATTGCCAACAAAGTCTTTCATGGGCGGGCTGCGGACGAATAGGGCGGGGCCTGCATGCTGGCTATGGTCTTTGGCCGGCAAGCTACACTAGGCGTTTTTCCGATGAGTATCGAACGCCTATGCGGATCACCCTGATGCGCCACGGCCGGCCCATCCTGGCCCCGGCCAGGTGGCTTGCGCCGTACGAGATGGCGCAATGGATTGCGCAATACGACGAGTCCGTCATCCACGCCGCCGAGGTGCCGGCCGCCAGTATTGCCCTAGCGGCGGCGCCGACCGTTATCGCCAGCACGGCGCCACGCGCGACATCGTCCGTGCAGGCACTCGGGCGGCAAGGGTGCGCCGCCGATGCCCTGTTTAGCGAAGCCCGATTGCCATACGCCCTGTGGCGTTTCCCGCGCCTGCCGGCGGCGGCCTGGGCAGCCATCTTCCGGCTGCTGTGGCTGGCGGGTTATGCGCGGGGAGCCGACTCCTTCAGCGCCACGCGCCTGCGCGCACGCAGCGCCGCCGAGCGCCTTGCCTCCCTGGCCGTGGCCGGACCGGTCCTGCTGATGGGACACGGCATCATGAATCGCCTCATCGGCAAGGAACTGCTACAGGCCGGCTGGGTGCAAGTAAGCAGCCAGGGCAACAGCTACTGGAGCGCCAGCGTCTACCGCTTTAAGCTTCCCGCAAACAAATAGCGCCAGCCCCGCGTCGGCACAGCGGGCATATACTGACGTTGGCGTCGCCCGGCGCTGGTGCAAAGCACGAAACAGGAGGCAGCAAATGAGGCGCGAAATACTGATGGGAATGTGTGCAGCGCTCTGCCTGGCGGCGGGCGGCGCAGGGGCCGAGGCGCAAGCCTTGCCAGCCGCAGCAGCGGCGCAATACGATGCCGAGCTGGCCAGGTCGCTGGGCGCCGACGAGCGCGGCATGAAAAGCTATGTGCTGGTGATCCTGAAGACGGGGCCGATCAGGGTGCCGGAAGGCGAGGCGCGCTCGGTAATGTTCAAGGGGCACTTCGCGAATATTGAACGGCTCGCCAGGGACAAGAAGCTGGTATTCGCCGGCCCGCTCGACGGCGTCGACGGTTGGCGCGGCATGTATGTCTTCAACACGGGTGACATTGAGATCGCCAAAACCTGGGTGGCCCTCGATCCTGTCATTACCAATGGCGAAATGGTGGGCGAGTATCACAAGCTGTACGGCTCGGCCGGCCTGATGATGGTCACGGACATCCACAACCGGGTCAAAAAATAGCGCGCTCCGCCAGCCGGAAGCGCCCGCGCCTGGCTTGACCTTCACCAACCGCGGGGCGCACGCGGACGTGCAGAATCGAATCCGTAATCTCGGTATGATTGTGGCCAGGAAAACAAGCACGCAATCACTTGAGCAACGTATTCGATGAGGGGAAGCACATGCACGACAAGATGGCCGCAGCAGAAGAGGTGGCAGCAGGCGCCGCCGGCACACCGGGCGCCAAGCTGATGGACGCGGAAACAATTGCCTTTATCCAAGGGGTGTTCGAGGTGGTCCGCGCGGGCGATGCGGAACAATTGCAGAGCTTGCTCGACAAGGGCATGCCGGCCAATTTCCGAAACCAGAAAGGCGACAACCTGATCATGCTGGCGGCGTATCACGGTCATCTGGAAGCGGCGCGCGCACTGCTCAAGGCTGGCGCCGACCCCCACATCTACAACGACATGGGCCAGACGCCGCTGGCAGGCGCCGCCTACAAGGGCAACCTGCCTATGGTGACCCTGCTGCTGGAGCACGGCACCGATGTGGAAAGCATGGGCCCGGACGGCAAGACGGCAGCGATGTTCGCGGCCATGTTCAACCGGACCGAGATCCTGGACTTGCTGTTGCAGCGCGGCGCACGCATCGATGCGCGCGACAGCAAGGGGATGAGTCCGCTCGACCTGGCCAGGACGATGGGTGCGGCGAACACGGCGGCCTTACTCGAAAGTAAAGGCGCCGGCTGACACTCAGGGTTCCGGCGGCAACGAACGCGGTAGTGCTGCCAGGGCCTGCCGCAGCGCACCGTGCGCGATCGCCACTTCCGGCGAGTCGTGCAGCAGGATCAGGTATTTGTCGCGGAACGCCTGATTGGCCGCCGGCGCCGGCCCGACCAGTTGCTCAATGGCGCTGCGCCACGCCGCCGCGCTCTCTGCCGTGACCGGTTCCGGCTGGTCCAGCCACTCGTCAAGCTCCGCCATCAGGGTGGAGAGCGCTTGCAGCCACGCAAAATGCGGATGGGTCGTGATGAGCTGCAGGTGCTCCAGCGGCCCGCCGACCGCGCCAAAGTAAGTGGTTTCGACATCGATCATGGCCTTGTGCAGGGTGCGCAAAGGACGGGGCAGGGCGCTCAGGGCGCTGCGCAAGGGCTGGCTGGTGGCGGTATCGTCCATGTGTTTTTCCGGTGATGCGCCGAGGCCCGATGGCCCGGCCGCTGTTGTAAACGCTGTTATAAACGCTGTTGTAAATTATGTCACGTTAGCCGTTTTTTCTCTTGAATTACGCTGCTGTGCTTTGAGTGTGCGGCTATAATCCGGTTTCCATTCTCCACATTCGAGGTAAGGTCCCATGCGCCATTGATGCCGCCGTCGTTTGACGGCCAGCTCCCGTTCTTCCTGTTGTTCAGGGGAGTGTCTGGCATCTTTGGAGTACTGTATGACGCAACCCTCGCTTGCGCTGGAAAGCGCATCGTTCATCCTGCCCGACGGCAGGATTCTCTTTTCCGACCTCTCCGAGCGCTTCGACAAGCGCCATACCGGCCTGGTCGGCCGCAACGGCATCGGCAAGTCGGTCCTGGCACGCATGCTCGCCGGGCAAGTGGCGCCAACGGCCGGGCGCTGCGAGCGCGCTGCCACGGTCCACTATCTGCCCCAGCAAATCGCCGGGAACGAACGGCGCTCCATTGCCGCGCTGGCTGGCCTCGCGCCTGTGTTCGCGGCGCTCGGCCGCATCGAAGCTGGTGGTGCCGATCCGGCCGATTTCGACTGTATCGGCGAGCGCTGGGACATCCGCCAGCGCCTGGCGATCGAACTGGCGCGCAATGGCCTCGACTACCTCGACCCTCTCGCACCGGCCATGACCCTGAGCGGTGGCGAAGCCATGCGCATTGCCCTGATGGGCGCGGCGCTGTCCGATGCCGACTTCCTGATCCTGGACGAGCCCACCAATCACCTCGACCAAGCCGGCCGCCTGGCTTTGATCGCGCAGCTGCGCCGCTGGACCAAGGGCTTGCTGGTCATCAGTCATGACAGGCAGTTGCTGGAAACGATGGAGCGCATCGTGGAATTGTCCTCGCTCGGTCTGCGCAGTTATGGCGGCGGCTTTTCCTTTTACGCGGAGATGAAGGAGCAGGAAAGGCAGAACGCGTGCGCGCAACGCGAGCATGCCAGGCTGGCGCTCAAGCGCGAGGACAGTGCCCTGCAGGAGCAGCGCGAGCGCCAGCAACGGCGCCAGTCACGCGGCAGCGCGCTGGCCAAAACCGCCAATCAGGCCAAGATCCTGATCGGTCGCAACAAGGCGCGCAGCGAGGGGACGGCCGGCAAACTGCGCGTGCAGCACGAGGAAAGCCGCCGCGCGCATCTGGAGCAGGTGAGGCATTCCGCAGAGCAGATCGAGGATGCGGCGCCGATCCGGATTCACGCGATGCCGGTTTTCCAGTCCATGCAGAGCCGGCTGGCCGAACTGGACGCGGTGGCGCTGCCGTTTGTGCCGCCGGAAACCGGGACGGTGAGCCTGAGCTTGACGGGACGGCAGCGCATTGGCGTGCTCGGACCCAATGGCTGCGGCAAATCAACCTTGCTGAAGGTGCTGGCCGGCACCCTTGCACCGCTGTCCGGCGAGGTTCGCTTGCCGGCGGCATTTGTCTACCTGGATCAGGGCCTGGACCTGCTGCCGCCGCAACAGAGCACGCTGGAGCTCATGCTGAAGGCGAACCCGGCGGCAGGGCAGGACAAGCTGAGGCTGTGGCTGGCACAACTGGGCCTGGACGCGCAAAAGATCGGCTTGCCGACCTCCCTGCTGAGTGGCGGAGAACGCTTGAAAGCGACCTTGGCCTACGTACTGTATGCCGATCCGCCGCCCCAGGTCCTGCTGCTGGACGAGCCAAGCAACCATCTCGACCTGGCGTCGATCGCAGCGCTGGAAGCCATGTTGAATGCCTATCAGGGAGCGCTGCTGGTCGTCTCGCACGACAGCGTTTTTCTGGATCGGCTCAATCTCACACACCGCCTCGCACCGGATAGCGGTGGCTGGCGCTGCACCGATTGGTGAGGATTATTTTCCAAGCAGGGCCAGCGTTTCATTCCATTGCGGTGCCCAGTCAAACAAAAAAGGCTGGGTTTGGAATGCGCGCTTCAATTGCGATAGCGGGACCCGGTGCACCTCGTTCAAGCCCAGCGCGAGCGTGACCGGATTCCAGAGTGCCGACTGTTTGCCCTTGTTCTTGCCGCTGCCTGTTTTACCACTACCCTTTACGCGCGCGCCCTCGTCGCCGAAGATGCCACCGGCTTCGGTCAAGGCGCGTTCCAGGTCGATGCGCACCATGCCCCCGAATGCGGCCAAGACCTGATCCCGGGCGATTCCGTTACGCGATTCCCTGGCAGGTTCCGGCTGCACCGGAACGGCCTGCGATTCCCGCTTGAGGCGGGCGGCCAGGCGTTCCAGGTCTTTTCTTTGGAAGCGCAGGGCATCGAGGGACCGCGCGAAACCGGGTGCCGGAAGTTCGGCAACGAGTTGATGGACATCCTTGGTCCGGGTGATCAAGACGTCCGCGCTGCCGGTCGCCAGGCGGGCGATATCGTCGCGGAAGAAAATCGGCGCGGCATAGCCGCCATTGGCATCGCCGAACAAATCGGGAAACGCCGGATCATAATCGAGCCAGACATAGGGCGTTAATTCCATATCGAGCATCCCAGCGAGCGTCCAGGGTGTGCCGGTTTGCTGTTCCAGCCAGGCGCAGGCTTGCGCCGTCGTGGCGCGAAATGGTAATTCGATGGGATTCATAATCGGTCGGCTTGAGTGGATGCACAGGGGCGATCTGCCACTATAACCGGACTTGGGACTTTGCCGCAGGTGTTAAACTACGCGCTTCACACCGAAAGAACGTTCACATGACCAGCAAAAAACAGGCTCCCGCCATCACTTCCCTTGAGGCGCCTGCAGGCGGGCGCGCCGCCAATCCCTTCATCGATACCGATTTCTACAAGCGCATGCGCGATTACACCGAGCGTGACGCGGCATTCTCGAAAGAGTTGAAGGCGATCGCCGAAGCCGGCGCGGGCAAGCAAAGTACCGATGCGCGCATTGCGCCGTCCCTGCAAATCCTGCGCCGCGTGGTCAAAAAAGGTTTGCCGCTGCACGAAATGTTCAGCCGCATCGTTTCCGGCGTCGAATCCGGCCTGTGGGAACCCTGGCTGTCCGCCTACGGCATCGAACTGCGCGGCGTCAACTATGCCAAGACCGGCGAGCGCAATGCGCGGCTGGCGCTGGACATCAGCCTGGCGTCCAAGGCGAACACGGCTTTTACGAATGCGGGCGTGCCTAACTGGCGCAGCCTGGTGGTGCAGGACTGCGCCCAGGTTCAGATCGAAAAACCGACCGAGACCGTGCCTGCACAGGCTTACGCGATCTTCTTCCTCGACGCAGCAGCCTGAACGGGCTTATCGGCATGCATCGGCTTTGACGGGACTCAGCCGGCATTCACCATCTGCACCACCACCAGGCGGCCTCCCGGCTGCCTGGACATCAAAAGTTGTGTTCCGTCCTCCAGAAGGACCGAGCCGCCCACCGGAACCGCCGCCTTGTTCGCCACGTTGACCAGTTCGCTCATACCTTCATTGACGAGATGCCAGGCATTTTCGTGGAACACGAAATAGCCGACCCGCTTTTTCTGCTCGTCGCTCAGGCGTTCATTGGGCGTGATGTCGCGGTCGATGTGCCAAGGGTATAGCGACTGTCCCGAGTAGACCATCACGCGCTGATTGTCGGGGCGATAGTTGCCTTCCGGCCGAGTCGAGTACAGATTCAACACCGGCAGGGGGCGTGCGAAGCTGGTCCCACAGAAAGGACAGCAGGGCTTGGTCGTGTTGTCGAAAACATACCATTTTTGCTCGCACGCCGAGTTGGCGCAGGGCTGGAGCAGGTCGACCGTCTTGACCAGCGCGTTCTCCCATTCGTCAGCAGTGGGCCGTGCCGCAGGATTGTGCAGGCCGTCCGTAAAGGCGCGCGTGAACAGGCTGGTCAGATAAGGGCCAGTCAGCTGGTAGGGCAATTTTTCCGTGTCTTTCCACGGCAGTTCCGCAGGTTTGACATTGGCCAGCTTGATCCGGTTCGCGTTATCGGTGGGATGTTCCACGAACAGCGCCTGTGCGCCCATCGACAATTCCTCGTCTCGCTGGGGATCGTCCAGGTCATGCACCTTGTCGCCGCGCAGGGGATGGCGCAACAGCAGGTACATATAGATCAGGACGGCCAGCGCGTGCCGGTCAGTGGCGATCGAGGGCAGCTTGCGGGCCGGGTCGTCGTGGGCCAGATGGGCCGTCATGACGCACTCGGGCGCGATGAAATCCGGCGTGCCGACTACATCCGGCGCGAATTTTCCGGGCACCACGAGGCCGTCGAGGTCGATCAGGCAGGCGCGACCGGAAGTAGGGTCGATCAGCACATTCTTGTAGCTCAGATCGGAATGGGCCAGGCCGGCCGCGTGCATGCGGCGCACGGCGCGCGCGATCATCAGGCACAGGCGGATCTGCATCATCCAGTCGCCCAGTTCGCGCGGGTCGAGGAATTTATTCCGGTTCGACGGCGAGGTGAACCATTTGCCTTCCTTTTCCCGGCCCCGAATGCCGAGCATGTCGTCGTTGCGCGCGCCGAACTTAAAGAAGAAATCGCTGTCGTAGAAAGGGACCACCACGCCGATCCTTCCCTGGTATTCGAGCATGGCGGTCGGCCAGCAGAAAACCTTCTTCCAGTACTCGCCGCCGGGTTGGTTGAAAATGCGCTCGCGGTAGGTTCCGGTGATGACGGCCACCCGTTCGCGTGTGGCGTCGTTGGCCTGCGCGCGGAAAAAGGCCACCACGTAATCCTTATTTGGCGAGAAGAACACATCCTTCATGCCGCCTGAAGCCTTGATCTCGTCGACAAATTCGACGGGCGTGCCGTCCGAGGCCGTGAGCCTGATAATGTTTGGCATGCGCTTCCCTTACTGGATGATCGCGATGCTGCGATCGTCGTGATTGCCCTGCGACCAGAAGTCCAGCCAGGCCAGCAGCTGTTGTTTCTTGCTCAGCCCAGCGCCGGTGCTGTTGGCGACCGGCGCCACCGAAGCGACTCCAGCCTCAGCCACAAGCTCTGTCCACAACGCGTCCCAATCGGCAGCACGGCGCAGACGCGCATCGGTTTCGAACTTGGGATCGCTGACGCCGTCGCTCATGAGGATCAAGGCAGTCAGCTGCGGTACGATCGCAACGCGGGTGCGCGCCAGCAGCGCCTCCGGGGTGACGGCGGCACCGTCGAGGAAGCGGGTTTCACCGGCGTAGTCGCCGCTGTCGCCTTCACCGAGCAGGATGACGCCATCGCGCTGGCTGTACGCCGCCACGGCGCCGTCGCCAACCCAATAGGCGGCGCACAAGGTGCCGAAGGGGTAGCGCTTGCAGATGGCGATCAGGGCCGTGCTGGCGTAGTCCTTGAATGAGGGCGCCGGATGCAGATCCGCCTCACGGGCGGTGCATTCGTCCATGATGGCCTTGGCGGCGTAATAGGCCGCATTGCCGACGACACTGGAAGCGAGCTGCCTGAGTTGCTGGAGTGCCTCGCCTGCGGGCGCAGAGACCATACCGGCGCAAGCGCCTTGGCATGCCTGCGCCGCCGCATCGAGCGCGTGGCCGGCCGCAGCACCAAGCGAAGCATCAAGCGCAGCGGCAATGCGCGCGCCGGCAATCTGGCAGATCAGGGACGCCCCCTCACGCGAATACCTGGCGCTGCCGGCACCATCGGCCACAACAGCGAAATACCACCCCGTATCCCCAACGAGGCCAATATCGACCGCATCGTCACGGAAGCTGCCCACGTGGGCGTGCGAGCGGCCCCGCGTGCTCGCGGCGACGGCGTGCATGTGGGCGCCGGCCAAGGCCTTGCAGAAGTGGTCAGGCTTCCAGTAGGGCGCCTGGGGATCGGTCGGCAGGTTTTTCCATAAGGTCCTTGGATCAGGGGTGACGATCAGTTTGACCACCGCTTGCCGCAGATGGTTCGCGGGGTCGTCGGCGAAGCGATAGTCGATGCCAATCTCGTACTCTCCCGGCGTGGCCGGTGTTCCGCTGATACCGCCGGGTGCAGCGCCGGCCTGCATGCCCAAGCCCTCAGGGATACGCAGAGCGCGCACGCGCACGTCCGTGCTACTGGCGGCAATGCTGTGCGCGTACGGCAATCCGGCACGCGCGTTGGGGAGCTGAAAATGCATGATGGGCGCCGCGGCGCTGCCTGGTTCGCTCAAGGTGGTGTTCCTATCCGCGCGAGCGGGTAACGTCAAAACCGCTGCCGTCGCACTCGCCGAAGTTGCATGGCATCTCGCACGAAGGGCAGACCGCCGGGCCGTCGCCGCGGATACACATGATGGCGCCGCAGCCGCACATGGCAAAGGCGATGGGGTTGCCGCAATGGGGACAGCCGGGGGCGCCGATCAGGGAGTCGGTATTGACCGTGCGGACCGCGGCGCGCTCGTCGGAATAGTCGAAATAGTCCTTTTCCAGGGCGTAGACGCCGGTCAATTGATAGACATCGACATTGAGCCGCATGCCCGGCATGTTCAGCTTGTTGGGAAGCCGCTCATACTTCATCAGGTAGGGCAGCTTGTTGTTCTGGCAGAGCCCGGTCACAACAGCCAGGTCTTCGTCCACCGCGAGGGCGTTTTCCATGTCGCTGATCTTGCGCATGATGGAGTCGTCCAGCTTGGCCAGGTTGACGCCGCCGCCACGGGTATCGGCCACGCTGCGGCTTTGCGCCACGACTGACATGGTGACCCAGTCGACGAAACGCTTGAAATCTTCCTCGGTCGTCGCATCCAGCGCCAGGACCTGGTCCGTGAAGCGCTGCAGGGTGGCAATCGCGGCGTGCTTGCCGACCGCAATGGCAACCAGCGTAATGCGGCCCTTGTAGCTGTCGTTCCAGCGCTGAAGCGCGGCTTCGATGTCGTCGGTCGGTTTGCCGTCGGTCATCAGGTACACGACCGGCCGCCAGTCGCCCTTGCGCTCCGGAGTGCTTTTCATGACAGAGCGATCGATCTCGTCCATCAGGTGCATCATGCCGCGTCCCAGCGAGGTGCCGGAGCCAACCGGGAGCCGGGGAGGGTAGAAGCTGGCCAGTTCGGTCAGCGGCGCCAGGGTACGCGCCTTGCCGGCAAAGGCGATGGCCGACAGGTAGACCGATTCCAGTGCGTGCGGATCGGTGCGCAAGCCGCCCACCAGGCGGTCCAGGCCTTGCTGCAACTGGCGCAGGTTGTCGCCGGCCATCGATTCCGATACGTCCAGCAACATAAAGATGGGCAAGCGGCGCATGCGTTCTCCGTCAATGGCGGTGGGCTTACAGGACGACCTGGATTTCGGCCGGCGGCGGCGGCAGTTCGACCCGCGCGGCGCCGCCTGCGCTGGCGCTGCCTGCGGTCACCGCTGAACTGACCCACTGGAAGAAGCTGGCGAAACTGGTGCTGTCCATGGTGTCGAGGCTGACGACGCGGTCGGTCAGTTGCTTGAGCTGGTCCGGCACGCTTTTCGGCCCGGCGGCGCAGGCGATGACGGCGGCAAAATTGGTTTGCTTGACACGGGGAATGGCTTCTTCGTAGCGCTGGGTGTCCGATGGTTTGCCGTCGGTCATGACGAACATGAGTGGCCGCCAATCGCCTTTCTGCTCTTCGCTCGATTTCACCACGTCGCGCTCGACCTTGTCGCAGATGGCGTGCAGGGCTTCGCCAAGGAAGGTCGGTCCGGACTGCGGACAGACGATTTCAGGGAGGTTCACTTGTTCGAGCGGCGTCAGCGGCAGCACTTCCTGCACCTTCGCATCAAAGGTGACGATGCACAGGCTCACGCTTTCAAGCGCAAAGGGGTTCTGGCGCAGCGAGGCCAGCAGGGATTGGAGGCCGACGTTGACGGCCTGGATCGGCTCGCCGCGCATCGAGCCGGAGGTATCGAGGACGAGATAAACGGGTAGTCTGCGCATGCTCATAAGTTTTTCGCGATTTTCGCGTGCCAGGGTTGTCTAATTCAAGGAGGGGCTGGAATCCGGCGGCTAGACTGCGCGTTGGCGGCTTGGCCATGGCATCCGTAGCGCCTGAAGCTCAGGTATATTACACTCAACATTTCGCTTTTGGAAATATATCAAGCCAGGTACAGCTTGTGTGCGCAAAGCGATTAGTTCAGCAACCATTTAACAACTCATATTGGTGAAAAACCATGGCAATTACTCTCCAAAAAGGCGGCAACGTCAACCTCTCGAAAACCGATCCCAATCTGCGTGAAGTGTTGATCGGATTGGGCTGGGATACGCGGGTCTCGGACGGCGTCGATTTCGACCTCGATGCAAGCTTGTTCATGGTGCAGGAAAACGGCAAGGTGCGCAGCGACGACGACTTCATTTTTTATAACCAGCTCAAATCGAGCTGTGGTTCGGTCGAGCATACGGGCGATAACCGCACCGGCGCGGGCGAGGGCGACGACGAAGCCCTCAAGATCAAGCTGGCCCAGGTGCCGCCGGCGATCACCCGTCTGGTGGTGGCTGTGACCATCCACGACGCCACCGCGCGCAAGCAGAATTTCGGCATGGTGCAGTCGGCGTTCATTCGCATCGTCAACCTCGAGACCAATAACGAGATCGCCCGCTTCGACCTGTCGGAAGACTATTCAACGGAGACGGCGATGGTATTCGCCGAGCTGTATCGCCACAACGGCGAATGGAAATTCAAGGCAGTTGGCCAGGGATACGCTGCCGGGCTGGGGGCATTGGCCACCCAGCATGGCGTCAACGTCGCCTGAGCATAACAGCGACACCTCAACACCGCATCATCAACACCGGAGAAACAGTATGTCAGGTTACAGCATCAACATCGAGCAGAAGACCATCGCCAGCGATAGCTTCCGCGACGTTCTCTACACCACCGAACGCAGCCAGCTGGTCATCATGTGCCTCAAGCCTGGCGAGGAAATCGGCATGGAGCATCACACCGGCCACGATCAGTTCATCCGCGTGGAATCGGGCGAGGGCGTCGCGCTGCTCGACGGCGAAAAGCACCTATTGAGCGACGGCGTGGCTGTCGTCATCCCGGCCGGTACCGAACACAATGTGATTAACACGTCCGATCTGGTGTCGCTGCGTTTGTATACCCTGTACACGCCGCCGGAACACCCGGACGGCACTGTCCATAAAACCAAGGCCGAAGCCGACGAGTACGAAAAGCAGCACGGGCACTGACACGGCGGGGCGGGTTAGAATAACGGCCTCGAATCATTCTTCCGCCTGGCGCATGACATTACACATCTCGAGGATACTGCACGCCGGTTACGTGTTCGAATGCGAAGACGTGCGCATCGCATTCGATCCGATCTTCGAGAATCCCTTCAGCCGGAATTGCCACGCCTTTCCGGCGGTGCGTTTCGACCGCGACCGCATACGTCAGACGCGGTTCGACGCGGTCTTTATCTCGCACTTCCACGACGATCACTGTTCCTTCGACAGTCTCGACCTGCTGGACCGGAGCACGCCGGTTTATCTCTACTGCATTTTCGACGAACTGTTCGCGATGATCCGCCAGCTGGGCTTTACCGATGTGCGGCCTTTGGCGATCGATATTCCGGTTCGGATTGGCGCGATCGAGGTCATTCCACGCAAGGCGCTCGATTCCGATGTCGATTCGATGTTTCATATTCGCGCAGCGGGCATCAATGTGCTCAATGTCGTCGACGCCTGGATCGACCCGTCCGGCCTGCCGGAGCTGGCAGCATTCGCGCCCTGGGACCTGGTGCTATGGCCTTTCCAGACCATGCGCGAGATCGACGTGCTGTCGCCATCGCGCGCCGTACCGGCGCCGGCGAGCTTGCCCGCGGACTGGATCGACCAGCTGCGCCAGCTCGCGCCGCGCTATGTGGTGCCCAGCTCCTGCCAGTTCCTGCAGGAGAGCTGGTCCTGGTACAACCACGCCTTTTTTCCGGTGACTTACCGCCAGTTTCAACGCGAAGTGGAAGCGTCTTTGCCCGATACGCGCGTGGTCAGGCTCAATCCCTCCTGCTCCATCGCTTTCGATCACGGCCACCTGGTTCAAGCCGCGCCCCTGCCATGGGTGATTCCGGTGGGCGAACAGGATGTCGATTACGACTACGATCCAGATTTGCAGCCGCCATCGACCGGCAGCATCGCGCAGCATTTCGCACCGCTCAGCGCGGAACAGACCGCGCGTGTGATCAATTTCTGCAAGGGTGCTTTGCTGGACAGATATCGCGACATGGAACTGCCCGAAGAGAGCTATTTTGAGAAGCCGCGACGCTGGCAATTATCCGTCTACGATCACGAAGGCCGAGCCCAGCTTTTTCGCTACCAGATCCACGGCGATGCCATCGCGGCGATGGAAGACGATGATGTCGCCTTGTCGTGGACGACGGAGATTCCCATTTCACGCTTTTACGCGGCCCTGGAATTGGGAGAAACTTTGACCTCGATGTATATGCGGATTAACGATACCCGATTCGATCCGCAAACCGAGATGGAGATTGCGACGGCCGACCTGGTCGACGATCCCCTGATCCGCTGCCTCTTCAACGACAATTTTGGCGCCTACCAGGCGGCGCAATTACTCAGGCTGCAGACGTCATCACATTAGCCACGCGCGCCGCGATCGTTTCGGCAAGCAGGTGAATATGGTAGCCGTCCACGAAGCCATGGTGGGCCTGGATTGAAAAAGGCATGCGCATGCGATCGCCATCCGGGTCGCTGAATCTGCCCCAGGCCAGCGAAGGAATATCGGCATCCTTGTGGCTGTAGATAGGATGCTCGATCGCTGTCATGTCGAACCAGGGCAGGCAGGTGATGAAGATATTGTCTTTCATCTGGCGCGGCGTCAGGTCCGCCCCGGTATTGATCAGGGGGCGGCTGGCTTTCGCAACCTTGCCTGCCGCGACACTGCGCGCGATAAACTCAGGCAGATCGCGCGTCATCGTAAAACGCGCGAAATTCAGGTTCTTGTCGTCGTTGAGGACTGTGTAGGAACCATAAAAATCGTCGATCCTGATGACCTCACCCTCGTGAATGCGGTACATGAAGTTATCGATCGTCTCGATACTGGTCAGCACGCAGTACAGGAAGAAGTGAAAAGGCGGCAGTTGGCGCGCCTTGCAGAACGGCCGGAAATCGGGGAGTTTGAGCGACAGGCCGATGTTAATCAGCGGGTTCTCAAAGCGGCAGAACTGCTCGTAACGGTCGCGCCGGAATTCAAAATTTTTCATGGCGGGAGTGTAACGCATGGACGCGCGAGCGAGGCGCAAAAAGCGCTTTTTCGCCCCTGGCATTTCAGACAGTGGCGTAATTGCGCGATAATACGCAAAACGCATCGGTTTACCCGATGCTGCCCGCACATATATTTACCCAGGAGCGCCAGCGTGTCGAATACAAATCCCATCATCAAGGTCCATCCATCCGCTCATCCCGCAACGGATGCCCAGCGCGCCGAGGCGCTGACCAAGCTGCAGTTCGGCCGTCAGTTCACCGACCACATGGTGACCATTGCTTACCGCGACGGCGCCTGGCAGCAAGGGCAGATGCAGGCCTACGGACCGCTGAGCCTGGATCCTGCCGCCTCGGTCCTGCATTACGGCCAGGCCATTTTTGAAGGCTACAAGGCCTTCGCCCAGCAAGATGGGTCGATCAAGACCTTCCGCCCCCTGGCCAATGCCGAGCGTTTTATCCGCAGCGCCGCGCGCCTGGCCATGCCGGCATTGCCGGTCGACCTGTTCGTGGCCGCCGGCGACGCGCTCATCACGCAAGACCGCGCCTGGGTGCCGTCGAACATCGGCGAGAGCCTGTACATGCGCCCCTTCATGATTGGTACCGACCCGTTCCTGGGCGTGCGCCCCTCGAATGAATACCTGTTCCTGCTGATCGCGTCGCCGGCCGGCGCCTATTTCCCGGCCGGCGTCAAGCCGGTCACGGTCTGGATCAGCGAGGACTATGTGCGCGCCGCGCCAGGCGGCACCGGTGAAGCCAAGTGCGCCGGCAACTATGCCGCCAGCCTGCTGGCCCAGGCCCAGGCGCAAGACCAGGGTTGCGAGCAGGTTGTGTGGCTGGACGCGGTCGAGCGCAGCTATGTGGAAGAAATGGGGGGCATGAATCTGTTCTTCGTCTACAAGGACGGCGGCAAGATCACCATCGTCACGCCCGAACTGACCGGCACGCTGCTGCCCGGCATCACGCGCAACAGCTTGCTGACCCTGGCCACGGACCTGGGTTATGACGTGGCCGAGCGCAAGATCAGCGTGCAGAATTGGCGTGACGACGTCGCTTCAGGCCGCATGAGCGAAGTGTTCGCCTGCGGTACCGCAGCGGTGATTACGCCGGTGGGCCGGGTCAAGGCGAACGGCTTCGACATGCTGATCAACGAGCAGCAGAACGGACCGGTCACCATGCGCCTGCGCGAAGCGCTGCTCAACATCCAGCATGGCGTCGCCGCCGACACGCACAACTGGATGCATACGGTCGTCGAGAAGGCCTGATTTACGCGAGGGCGGACGCGGCTTGGCGCATGGACAGGAAAAACCGCAGCATTTCGGCGCTCGCATTTGGACCGCTGGCGTCGGTGTAACTGCCGCGCCGGCTGCCGCCCGACCAGGCATGGCCGGTGCCATGGACCAGCCATTGTTCGGCCAGCACCTGTCCTTCCTGATCCTGATACACCTGGCGTGTGAATGCACGTCCGGTGGTCTCGCCGCGCTCGGCCAGCAGGGGGATCGGGACAGTGCCGCTTTCTCCACTTTCGCTGGCAACGAGGCATTGCTCGACTACGCAAGCGCCGTTGCGCGGGTGGACGGTGCCATCCTGGTCGCCATGAAACACGATGACGGGCACTTGCTCCGCAGCGAACTCCGGGTTGCCGCCCGGCTGCGGGCCCTCGCGCATCGCCTGCAGTGCGGCGGACATGTCCGTCGCGCAGGCGTACGCCAGTCCTGAATGGCAGCCGACCGCGGTAAAGAGTTCGGGATACGTGCGCCCGAGTACGACTGCCATGGCGCCGCCCGCGGACAAGCCGGCCACGAAGACACGGCCCGCATCGACCGCGTACTCGGTCATGATCTTGCGTGTGACACCTGCCAGCAGGGCTGGTTCGCCCTGGTCACGGTGATGATGCGCTTCATCGAACCAGTGCCAGCAGCGTGCGCTGTTGGCGCGGGTCGATTGCTCCGGATAGACGACGATGCAGGCCATCTCTTCAGCCAGCGCATTCATATCGGTGCCGGTCGCAAAATCGTCGGCGTCCTGGCCGCATCCGTGCAGCATGACGAGCAGCGGAAGCGGCGCGCCGCTGTAGGCGGCGGGAATGTACAGCTTGTAAGCGATCGATCCCGCATCCGAATCGAATTGTTCACGCACAAAGGTGCCCGTGATGGACGGGGATTGCTGCCGGGTTTCCGTGGCGGTCATGGCGAACGCGAAAGGGTTCGTCAGCCAGGGCATGGGGTCGAGGTAAGTCGACCAGGGATTGAGCAGCGCGTGCATATCGGACTCCTTCAAGGCATGTGGGTAGCGGTCTCCATTTCTTTTTTTTCAGTATCGCTGACGCTGCCGTTGAGCCGCGTCGGTACATCACCCGTGCCTGTGTAGGACATTCTCTAGCCTTCCTGCATCACGCCAGCAGGGCAGACGCGCCTGTCCTGAACCGGAAGGCGCCTGCCGGCCAGCTTCATTCCTGCGCCAGGACGTCAATCCACCAGCGGCTGCGGCAGGGCCAGACTGCGTACCTGAAAGCGGTAATCCTCATTGAACAGGAAGGTTTCTGAGAAAGTCAGGTCCTGCTCGTTGGCCTTGAGCAGATTGTGAGGCCGCGGCAGCGCCCCGCTGCGCCGTAACGAAGCCATCGCGACCGCGGCGGCTTCGTCATCGCGCGAGCGCTGCACGAACATATTGGTGATCCTGCCTGACCGGTCGACGCTGATGCGCAGTACCACAATGGCCGGAAGCAGGGGCGGCAGCGGCCCGGAGAAAGTGTGGTCCGCATTGAGCAGCACGATGTGACGGGCGAGGATTTCCTTGTAGCGGTCGACATTCGCGTACGACACGGCGGCTTCGCGCGGCGTCGCCACGTCCGTCGCGGCCGCGCCGGGCGCTGACTGGGAGGACGGCGCCTCAACGCTGGTATCGAACCATTCTGTTGGCGGCGGATCCGACGCGCACCCCGTGGCGAGAAAAAGCAGGGCTGCAAGATGCAGGTAATACCGACGTGACTGTTCCATGCGGGCCTCCGGCAAGAGCGCATCACTGCGCGTCCGCCGAGGTCCGGAATGGTCCTCCAGCGGTCTCTGTTGGAGTGCGCGGCGCCAGATGAGTTCAAGCGATCGGGCCTCCCTGGACACGCCGGGCGCGACCATGCTTCTCATGCAGAAAGGGTAATAAGTTAATTGACAGCAATCAAGATTTTCACCAATATCGTCGCTTCGCCACCGTATTTCGAGTCCCTATCCATGTCCATACAGCGAATCTCCCTCTCCGCCTTCATGCTCGCCGCCGCCTGCGGCCTCGCTCACGCCCAGGCAGCTCCTGGCAAGCACGCCATCACCCACGAAGACGTGTGGCTGATGAAGCGGGTAGCCGCCCCGGTTGCCAGTCCGGACGGGAAGTGGGCCGTCTTTTCGGTCACCGACACGGCCTACGACAGCAAGGACCAGTGGGCCGACTTGTGGATCAAGGCGCTTGCTGACGATGTGCCTGCGCGGCGCCTGACCTACTCCAAGGGCGGCGAAAGCGGTGTCGTCTGGTCGCCCGACAGCCGCCACCTGGTCTTCGTCGCCAAGCGCGATGGTGACGAGGCGGGCCAGCTCTACCGCATGGATGTGGCCGGCGGCGGCGAGGCCCAGCGCCTGACTACGCTGACTTTGGGGGCGCGCCAGCCGAAATGGAGTCCGGACGGTTCGCAGCTGCTCTTCGTCAGCGACGTCTATCCCGGCAATATGAACGAAGAGGACGTCAAGAAGGCGGCCAAGGAACGCAAGGACCGCAAGTACACGGCGCGTGCCTATGAAAGCTTCCCCCCGCGTTTCTTCGACAAGTGGCTCGACGACAAGAAAGTGCGTCTGTTCGTGATGGATGCCCGGCCCGGCGCCGTTCCGCGCGACCTCTTGTCCGGCACCCAACTTGCGGCCATGCAGGGGTTTGGCGGCGCCCAGGCCGACGAAGGCCAGTCGCTCGACGCGCTCTGGTCACCTGATGGCAAGGCGGTGGTGTTTTCAGCGTCGACCAATCGCGACGAAGCCGCCCGCGCGTCCGGTTTCACCCAGATTTTTATGCTTCCGCTGGCTGGCGGCGAAGCGCGTCGCCTGACCGATGACCGGCGCAGCTACGGCAACCTGAAGTTCAGCGCGGACGGCAGGACCCTGTTTTGCACGACCGAGGCCGAGGAGCCCGGCAAGGTGTATGACCTGAGCCGCCTGGCCAGCTTTGCCTGGCCCATCGTCAAGCCTGCGCCGACCTTGCTGACCGCCGCGCTGGACCGCTCGATTTCGCGCTACGCCTTGCCTGTGGGGACTGGACGGGTGGTGTTCAGCTATGAGCACGCGGGACTGGAACAATTGTATTCGGTCAGTTATGCGGGCAACGATGTACGGCCCGAGCCGTCCCTGCCGACCGGCAGCATCAATGCTTTGAGCGCGGGCGGCAAGGCTGTGGTGGGCGTATGGGAATCGTCGATCAATCCGCCAGAGGTGTACGCCTTCGCAGGCGCGGCGCCAAAGCGCCTGACCTCGTTTAACACGGAGAAGGCGGCAGCCATCGACTGGCAGGCGCCCGAGCATTTCTGGTTCAAGTCCGCCGGCGGGCGCATGATCCACAATATGATCGTCAAGCCTGCCGGATTCGATCCCGCGAAAAAATACCCGCTGTTTTCGGTGATCCATGGCGGCGCGGCGAATATGTGGCGCGATCAGTTCGTGATCCGCTGGAACTACCATCTGCTGGCCCAGCCGGGTTACGTGGTGCTGCTGACCGACTATAAAGGCTCGACCGGCTACGGCGAAGAGTTCGCACGGGCGATCCAGTTCGACCCGCTCAAGGGGCCGGGCGAAGAATTGAACCAGGCCGCGGACGAGGCGGTCAAACGTTACAGCTTCATCGACCCGAGCCGGCTCGCTGCCGGTGGCGCGAGCTATGGCGGTCACCTTGCGAACTGGCTGCAGGCGACCACAACCCGCTACAAGGCGATTGTGTCGCACGCGGGCGAGATGGATTTGGTCATGCAGTGGGGCACGAGCGACAGCGTGCACGGGCGCGAGGTCAACAGCGGCGGACCGGTGTGGAGCGATCTTCCGGTATGGCGCGAGCAAAGCCCGGTCATGCAGGCTGGCAACCACGAGAAAGGCACGGGCTTTCGCACGCCCATCCTGATCTCGGTGGGAGAGCTCGATTACCGGGTGCCGGCCAATAACGCCTTGATGAACTTTGCTGTACAGCAGCGCCTGAACGTACCGAGCAAATTGCTGGTGTTCCCCGACGAGAATCACTGGATACTGAAAGGTGAAAACAGCCGCTATTTCTACAGCGAGGTGCACGGCTGGCTGGCGCGCTACCTCAAGTAAGCGGTCTTTCTAATGACCGGGGCCGCGCCAGGCTGGCGGCCCGCCTGCACGCCGGTCGCGCCGGTCGTTGTACGATTCGCGGTTCTGGAGGATAATTCGGACCCATGAACGATACCACCACACTCCCTCCATTGCCGGACCGCCTGTCGATCGATCCGCGCAGCCCTTATCACAATCCTGCCGTGTTCGAACGCGAAGTCGGTATCAAGCTGAACGACAAGGAACGCTTGAACGTGGACGAATATTGCATCAGCGAAGGCTGGATCAAAGTCTCTTCCGGAAAGGCACTCGATCGCAAGGGGAATCCCATGCTGATCAAGCTGAAAGGCAAAGTCGAAGCCTTCTACAAGTAATCGGTCCGGGCAAGCTGACTAAAGAAAACCAGTGCCGGCGCAAGCCGGCATTTTTTTGCCCAGTGCCGCCCTGTGTGCCCTCATTGGAGCTCATTGCAAGGCTGGCAGCTCAGGTTGATGATCCCGCACAGTCGCTTGAGCGAGAGATTGTCTCCGATGACGATGTAGCGTGGCGGAGTGTCATCGTCCAGGGGGAAAATCATGGTTTCGGTGTTCGTGTACGCCAGCAGCCGCTTGGCTGCATCCTGGACTTCTTTCACAAGTCGATCGCGTTCTTCCTCGAAATTGTCGTCCATCCCTGCCTTGTCCCTTATTGTTCGTTCTGTTTCGAAGGCTGTGCCGCACGGCGTCGTCCACCGTTAGCCGGGCTCTTGCTCCTGCGGCGCAAAGGTACGCGCCTGCATCAAAGGCACTGGCGTGGCGACTTGATTTAATAGTAATTTGCAAAACTTGGCAAGTGCTACGCGCCAACTGTGCGGCGCGCAACACTTTGGGGAATTCGATTGACGTGCTGTTTGATCGGGAGCTAGTGTCCCGGGCCGGAACCGGCGCAGCAGGGCAGGGTCCGGCCGCCGGCCTGCTTGACGCTCAGGCTGGTGCTTGTACAGCCTGAGCAATGGAATGGGTCACTTCCTCGCTGACAATTTCTCCAGCCTTCTGATTATCCTGGATGAGTTGCGTAAATGCTTTTTGTTGCAGCGCGGCAGCATTCTCGGTCAGGGCCTGCATGCACGATTGCGAAGCGTCGACGAAGGCCTTGGTGGTGTGCTCCTGGATGATGCGCGCGGAACTGGTCCACCAGTCCTGCGCCGCCTGCTGATACGAGCCTTGATAGAGCGCGCCGATCCTGGACCACATGTCGCCGCTGGCGTTGCCGGCCCCAGCCTGGAAGGCGGGGAAGAGGGAGAAAGGAAAAGGTGTCTGGTTCATGGTAGGTCCCGGAAAGTAGTCGATCGTTGACAGGAGAGACGGCTTTTTGTGCTGCGCACAAATTATGGCCGTAATGGCAAAGAGATGGCGCGCGTTGGCGCAGAGCTTGCCGCCGTTTGCGATATTGCTGAGCTAATATGGCGCATGGATAATTCTTCTGCCGCCTCCCGCCACCCCAAGATCGCGCGCATCGTGCTCGCGCGGCCGCGTTTGTTTGCCTGCATCATCCTCGGCGTCGCGTTGGCCGCCCTCATTCCCGGCACCTTGGCACCAGCCTTGACCCGCGCCATCATTGCCTGGAACGTGGGTGCGCTCATCTATCTCTTGCTGAGCGCCCACATGATGTTTTCCTCGTCGCACGAGCGCATGCGCACGCGTGCCGTGTCCCAGGACGATGGCCGCTTGCTGATTCTGGCCATGGTGGTGGTGGCCGCCCTGGCCGCATTGGCGTCCATCGTGGGTGAACTTGCCGTGGCGAAGGATCTGCATGGAAGCACGCGTTATTTCCACATTGGCATGGCGATGACCACCTTGCTGTCATCCTGGGCCTTCACGCAGATCATGTTCGCGCTGCACTACGCCCACGACTTTTACGCAGGCCTCGAGCGCGGGGGCGTGGGCGGCCTGGCCTTTCCCGAGGAACAATCGCCGGACTATGGCGATTTTCTGTATTTCGCCTGCGTGATCGGCACCTCCGCGCAAACTGCGGACGTGGCCTTCACCAGCCGCGCCATGCGCCGAACCGGATTGGTGCATTGCGTGCTCGCGTACTTCTTCAATGCGACCTTGCTTGCGCTGACGATCAACGTGGCGTCCACCTTGTTCTGACCTGTTCGTCCTGGTATCGCGATGGAACCCTATGCCCGCAGCGCTGTCGAACGGGGATTGCGAATGGAAGGGGAGCAGCATGAGCAAGGACAAGGGAAACAAATCGGTTGCCAACAAAGGCCCGGGGAACGCGCGCACGGCAGAGCAGGCGAATGTACAGCGCGCCGTTGATCAGGGCGGCCACCAGGGTATGCAGGGGCACCAGGGCCAGCATTCCGGCGGGATGGGCGGCGAACATGGTGGCGATCTGCACGACGTGGGATCGGCCCAGAGCGGCATGACCGGTGGCGCTGGCATGGGCGGCAACGATACCGGAATGCAGCAACTCGATGCCGGCAATGAGCAGCGCACGGACGAGGCCGACGATCCGCCCGTGGCAGAGGTCCAGCAAAGTGCGCAGCGCGAAGGCATGGGCAATCATCGGCACAATCACCGCGGCAACCAGCAGGCGGAGGACGCCAGCGTCGATATGGATGATCTCGGCACGCACGCACCGGCCGCGGCCACCTCGCGCAAATAGAATCGTCGTGCCCGGGGCGCGCGGCGTGGGACAATACGGCTTTTTGATGGCTGGATTGCCTCACGATGAAGAACACGACGATCAGGAACGGCGCGACAAGCCGGCTTGTCTATTCCACCGAAACCGGGCGCACCTGCCCGGAGTGCAGCCATGCGCTGTCTGAATGTGTCTGCAAGGCGCGGGCCAAGGCCCAGGCGCTGGGCGACGGCGCGGTGCGCGTCTCGCGCCAGACCAAAGGCCGGGGCGGCAAAAGCGTGACCGTGGTGAAGGGGCTTGCGCTCGAGGCTGACGCGCTCGCGTCGCTGGGCAAGCAGCTGCGCACGGCATGCGGTGCCGGCGGCACCGTCAAGGATGGCGTCATCGAAGTGCAGGGGGACCACGCCGCAGTCATCCTCGAAGCGCTCGTCAGGCAGGGCTACAAGGCCAAGATGGCAGGCGGCTAGCGCCGCTTGTCCAGGTGATAGGTGAGGGCTGCGCTGATGCAAAAGCCGAGCGAGTCCTGCGGCACCGGAAACTTGGCGTCCAGCAGCAGCGCGCGGTTGCCCTCGAAACGGAAATCGTTGGGATACAAGGTCCGGAAGCTGTCGACCAGCGTCGTCTTGCAGTTGAAATAGATTGCGAGATGCGGCGCCGTGCTGCCTGCGACGCCGTTCTTCCAGCCCAGGCGGATGGTGCTCCCGCTGCCGCTTTGCGTCGTCAGATAGGCTGGCTCACCCCATTTCAGGGTCTCCTCCAGCACACCGACTCCGGCCGTCCCGGCCGCGGTCGCCAGGATCAGCTCGCGTATTGCCAGCAAGCCCACGCGCGCTTGCACAGGAAAGGCGGCAAAGGCCTGCGCGACAGCGGCATTGCCAAATTGCGTAGCTAGGGAGGAGGGCGCTGGCATGGTGGGCGCCTATTTCGGCTTGGCGGCCGCGTGAATCTTCTTGAGGTCGATCTCGATCCAGGTCGGCGTGTGGTCGCTCGGCTTTTCGCGTCCGCGCACATCGCGGTCGACCTGTGCATCCTTCAATGCCGGCGCCAGTGCGGGACTGAGCAGGAGATGGTCGATGCGCAAGCCAGCGTCGCGCCCGTAGGCATCGCGGAAATAATCCCAGAAGGTATAGATTTTCTCGCCCGGATGCTTGCTGCGCAGTGCATCGGTCCAGCCCTGATCGACCAGACGGTGAAACGCCTCGCGCGTTTCGGGACGGAACAGGGCGTCCTTGACCCAGCGCTCCGGCTTGTACACGTCCAGCTCGGTCGGAATCACATTGAAGTCGCCAGCCAGCACGATCGGCGCACCGCTCTCGATCAGGCCGGCGGCGTGCGTGATCAGGCGCTCCATCCACGCGAGCTTGTAGTCGTACTTGGGACCGGGCGCGGGGTTGCCGTTCGGCAGATAGAGGCACGCAACCATGACGCCATCGATTGCCGCCTCCAGGTAGCGGCTTTGCTCGTCCGCGTCGTCGCCCGGAAGGCCGCGCCGGATTTCCTGCGGCGCGGTGCCGCGCGCCAGGATCGCCACCCCGTTCCAGCTCTTTTGGCCCAGCCAGATGGCTTCGTAGCCGGCGTCCTTGATCGCTGCTTCGGGGAACTTCTCCTGGGGCGCTTTGAGTTCCTGAAGGCAGGCCACGTCGGGTTTGGTTTCTTCCAGCCATTGCAGCAGGGCGGGCAGACGGCTGCCGATGCCGTTGATATTAAACGTGGCGATACGCATGTTCACTCCGTGCAAAATAATGACTATTGTGACGGCAGAAACTCATCCACGCCGCACGGCTGGCTAGCCCCGATGTGCCGCGCTTACCCCTTCAGCAGCTTGAGCTGTTCCTCGGCATCGCTGCGCAGGTTTTTGGCCAGGCCGGTTTTGGCCGCCAGCGCCTTTTCGTAGGCGGCCACCGCCTTGGCCTTTTCGCCCAGCGCCTGGAAGGACTTGCCAATGCGGTAATGGACGTGCGGACGCGGCATTTTCAGGACGACCTGCTCCAGCACAGTCACCGCTTCGCGATGCTTGCCCTGTTCCTGTTGCAGGCGCGCACCCATGTACGTGAGATTGTCACTGGAAGGGAAGCGTTTTTGTGCTTCCCGAAAGACGCGTTCGGCATCCGCATACTTCTTTTCGGCAGTGTAGTTGCTGCCTATCGCCGTCAGCAGCTCTTCCTGCTTCTCTTGCAGACTTTCGTCGGCGCCTGGCTTCACGGCCAGCGTAGCTGCTTCGGCCTTGGCAAAGTTGCCTTCTCCGAGATCCAGGGTCGCGAACATCAGCTTGCCGCCTTCGGCGTTGAGCGCGGCGCTTTCCTTAGCCAGGGTCTCTGCCTTGCCCTTGCCGCCGCCTACCATGAATGGCGCCATGCGATAGAAGTCGAGCAGCGAAAAGCGTGCGTCGAAATCGCCTGGATTGAGCTCGACTGCTTTTTTGAGCGAATCGCGGATCGTGCCGGCCGAGCCCAGCGAAGCCATGATGCCCTTGATCATGGCCTTGGTGCCCAATGCCTCTCCCAAGGCCAGATGGCAGCGCCCATTGTTCGCATGCGCGGCAACACACTTTTCCGCCTGGGTGACCGCTTCGTCGATGCGCTCGGGACCGGCGCCCATGATGGCATTGGTGCGTGCCACCATGGCATCGGCGTTGGCCGGGTCCTGAGCCAGCCTGTTGTTGGCCGCCGCCTCGACTTCAGCGAATTTTTTCGCGCGCAAGAGGGACCTGGTGTCATCGGCGGCGCTGGCCTGGGTGGCGAGCATGATGCCCAGTACGATGGCGCTCAGACGAAGTGCGGGGGAGGTGGTCATGTGCTGGCTTTTTCCTGTTCTGCGGTTGCGGGACGTGAGGGGCGTGTGAAGACGCGACCTGCGCAGTGTCCCGTATTTTTATTCAACAGGCAACATGCAGACGTGCAACTTTCTTGTAACAAAGTATGAGGAAGCCAGCAGCCCTCAGGACCCGGGTGTTCCCATGCCGCCGGAGCGCTGACCACGTCCGCCAACGGGGCCGCCACGTCCTTCACGGCCCTGGCCTTCGCGTCCCGCCGGCCGGCCACCGCGTTCGGGATCGGCATCGACCCGTTCCAGTTACGAGGCGAACAACTGGAGTACCGCTTGCCGCTGCTTGTCGTCGAGCGCGTCATAGGTGTCCAGCCAGAGCTCGCGCAACTGCTTGTCCTCGGCTGCGGCCAGGCCGGCCTCCTCTTCAACGCCCGCCGTCATGCCGCGCAGATCGGGTTCCGTGCCGGCCAGGCGCCGTTTCAGTTCGGCTTGCAGTCGGTCGCGCCTGAGCTGCCGTGTGCGCAGGATCGCGCCGGATTTCACGCTGACCTGCTGCCACAGGGTCAGCTGGTTGGGCGTGAGATTGAGCGTCGATTTGAGTTCATTCGCCACGAACATCAGCTGGTCGGTGCGAAAATCCATTACACGGGTAGCGTGTGCGGCGCCGGGCAGCATACCGGCGCACAGGGAGGCTGCAAGGAGGACCGGCAGACAGCGTTTCAGATAGGGCATGGGCATCATGGCAGGGAGGTGGTTCAGGACCAGGGAATATAGCGCGGCATGCACGGCCCCTGGCTGGCATTTACCTAACTTTACGCAGGGGCGCAGGCGCTCGCATGCCGGCCCAGCGGGGATGTGTTGCATCGTCCTGGCTGTTTTACGTAGACGGGCTAGTTGAAATCAAGCGGTAGCGTATATACTTCTTGCTGAACAACCTTTGGTATCTGGCGCCGCCGCCGGTTCCTGATTTATCCTTGGACGCACACATGCAGTCTGGCTTTACTGATCGGCCCGTCTTTTTTTCTCGTCCACTGCCTTGGCCATGCGCCAGCCGCTTTTCCCCACTTGTCGTGCTGCTGCTTGCATTGCTCATGCTGGCCGCGCCAGTGCGGGCCGGCGCCGCCCCCACGGAACTGGAAGAACTGACCTGGACCGAAGTGCGTGACCGCGTTGCGGCGGGCAGCACCACCATTCTGATTCCCATCGGCGGCACCGAGCAGAACGGACCGCATATGGTCCTCGGCAAGCATAATGCGCGCGCACGCTTTCTCGCGAACGCGATTGCCCAGCGCCTCGGTAATGCCCTGGTTGCACCCGTCATTGCCTATGTGCCGGAAGGCGCGGTTACGCCACCGGCCGCGCATATGCGTTATGCCGGCACGATCTCGATTCCAGATGCGGCCTTCGAAGCGATACTCGAATCAGCCGCCCGCAGTTTTAAACAGCACGGCTTTCGCGATATCGTTTTTCTGGGCGACCATGGCGGCTATCAGAAAAGCGAACTGAAAGTGGCAGAGCGCCTGCGCCGCGAATGGGCATCGGATCCATCCGCGCGGGTGCATGCATTGACGCAGTATTACGAAGCCAGTCAGGGTCCGTATATCGCCGCCCTCAAAAAGCGCGGCATGAGCGACGCTGAAATCGGCACCCATGCGGGCCTGGCCGACACCTCGCTCGCTTTGGCTGTCGATCCAGCATTGGTACGCGCCGCCGAGCTCCCGCGCGCGCGTGCAAAAGACGCCCCAAGCGATGGCGTCGCGGGCGATCCGCGCCGGGCGACCCGGGAACTGGGTCAAATCGGCATCGGCCTGATTGTCCAGAACTCCGTCTCCGCGATTCAGGCCATGACGCGAGGTCGAACCGACCCAAAGTCGAAATAGGCCGGCCTCGCAACAAATCAATCCAATTCATTCTCAGATAGCGGTTTATGCCAGCGAATAAAAAAATCATTCTGTCGGTGCTGCTGATCGGCGCGGCTGCCGGCGGTGCCTACTATTATCAAACCTCGCGCGTGAAGAAGGCAGAGGCCATCGCCGTGAAAACCGGTGCACCCGGTCCCGCGGTATCCGGCATGCCGCCGGTGATCGATCCAGCTAACCTGTACAGCGAGATTGGCGCCGACCGCTTGAGCAAGGCGGTCAAAGGCCACCTTGAGCGCGTCTATGTGCCCAACCTGCGTACCAACGATGTCTATGTCATCGACCAGAAAACCTTGAAGGTGGTCGATAAGTTCAAGGTGGGTACGGCGCCGCAGCACGTTGTGCCTTCTTACGATCTGAAGACGCTGTGGGTGGCGAATAATTCCGAGCGCACCGATGGCGGCAGCCTGACCCCGATCGATCCGCTGACCGGCAAACCCGGAGCGAACGTGATGGTGGACGATCCCTACAATATGTATTACACGCCGGATGGCCGCTCCGCGATCGTGGTGGCCGAAGCGCGCAAGCGCCTCGATTTCCGCGATCCCGTCACCATGGCGATGCAGTATGCGATTGATGTCCCCAAATGCCGCGGCATCAACCACGCCGACTTTTCGATCGATGGCAAATACGCCATTTTTACCTGCGAATTCGACGGCACCCTGGCAAAGATCGATCTGGCCGAACGCAAGGTACTTGGCTACATCAAGCTGACCATGCCGCGCATGCGGTTCAAGGAATCGAAACTCGCTTTCGATCCGGCCAACCTGGAAATCTGCACTTCCAAAAAAGGCATGCCCCAGGACATACGCATTTCGCCGGACGGCAAACTGTTCTATATCGCCGACATGGATGCGGACGGCATTCACATTGTCGATGGTGAAAACTTCAAACAGGTGGGTTTCATTACCACCGGCCCCGGCACTCACGGTCTTTACCCTAGCCGCGACGGCAAGAGCCTGTACATCACTTTCCGCGGTACCCACAAGATTCACGGCGGGCGCAAGGGCCCGGGCGGCGTGGCGGTCATGGATTTCGCCACCGGCAAGATCACGGCGACCTGGCCGATTCCCGGCGGCGGCAGCCCGGACATGGGCAATGTCAGCGTCGACGGCAAGTATCTGTGGCTGTCCGGCCGCTACGACGACCTGGTCTACCGTATCGATACCGCCAACGGCGCCACCGACAAGATCAAGGTCGGCGGCGAGCCGCACGGCCTGACGGTCTGGCCGCAGCCGGGACGTTTTTCTTTCGGCCACACCGGTAATATGCGATAGGAACGTCAACCGGGCTGGCGAGGCGCGGCGGCAAGGTGGCGCCATCGCCGCCGCATCTGGGACAAACTGCAGTATGAGTTATGTATTGGCGATACACGGGGGCGCCGGGGTGATCCGGCAAGGGCCGCAGCAGGATGCCTACCACGCAGCCCTGGCCCAGGCGCTCGTCTGCGGCCAGGTCGTGCTGGAGCAGGGCGGCAGCGCGACCGGCGCGGTGCTGGCGGCCGTGGTTGCGCTGGAAGATTGTCCCTTGTTTAACGCGGGTTACGGCGCCGTGTTCACGGCCGATGTGCAGCACGAGCTCGATGCCGCCGTGATGGACGGCAAGGGCCTGCGTGCTGGTGCGGTGGCCGGCGTGCGCCAGGTGCGCAACCCCATTCTGGCAGCCTACAAGGTGCTGCTCGATGGACGCTTTGTCCTGCTGAGCGGTGAAGGCGCGGACCGCTTCGCTCTGGAAGCCGGACTCGACCAGGTCGAGAACCACTATTTTTCTACCGAGCTGCGCAGATCGCAACTGGCTGCCGTGCAAGCCTTTAGCCCTGCCCGCGCCGTGCTCGACCATGCCAACCCGGTTGGCGATGCGGCCCGCTTCGGTACCGTCGGCGCGGTGGCGCTGGACCGGGCAGGTAACCTGGCTGCCGCCACCTCGACCGGCGGCATGACCAACAAGCTTCCGGGCCGCATCGGCGACTCGCCGCTGGTAGGCGCCGGCGTGTATGCCAATAACGCCAGCTGCGCGGTGTCGGCCACCGGTACCGGCGAACACTTCATGCGCGCCTGCATCGCTTACGATGTGCATGCGCGCATGGCCTACGGCGGCGCCAGCCTGGCCGATGCAGCCGCGGCGGCCATTGGCACCAGCCTGCAGGCGCTGGGCGGCGACGGCGGCATCATCGCCCTGGGCCGCGACGGCACCTTGGCCATGCCCTTCAACTCGCGCGGCATGTACCGCGCCTGGGTGCGCGAAGGCGAGGCGGTTCAGACGCGCATTTTTGCCGATTGCTGACGTGCCGGACCGACATCTTATCGCTTTGCGCGTATAGCAAACATAAGGGCGCGCTGATACCAAGCCGTTGACTTCAAAACCACACCTCGGCATCATGAATCGCATTCGACGTCGCCAATGAAGCGGCGCACAGTACCCTGTGGAGCCATCCATGCGGGTCCGGATCGCGACCTGCGGCCGTTCACTGCATCCTGCCAGCGCGCCGTACCCCGGCCGCGCCCGGCGGAGTCCTCCCAGTCCCGACAGCCGCATCCGCAAGACCATGCCAACGCAGGCAGCAGACCAGCGTGGCCGGCCGGGTGGAACCGCGATGACCATAAAATCGATGGAGACAAGTCACATGAACAAACTGCTGTTCCAGGTGGAGGATCATCCTCCGCTCATTACCACGCTCCTGCTCGCCCTGCAGCACATGCTGGCCGCCCTCGGCGGCATCATTGCCGTGCCCCTGGTTGTGGGCGCTGTTCTCAAACTGCCGGCCGATCAAGTCGTCGCACTGGTCAATGCCGCCTTGCTCGGTTCGGGCATCGTCACCTTTATTCAATGCAAGGGCGTCGGCCCCATCGGCATTCGCCTGCCTTGCGTCATGGGCACCAGCTTCGCCTTTGTCGGCGCGGCCATCAGCGTGGGACTGGAACACGGGGTGCCCGGCATCCTCGGGTCCTCGCTGGTCGCTTCGATCGTCATGATTGTCGGCAGCTTTTTCATGCCGCAGATCCGCAAGCTGTTTCCCCACACCGTCACGGCGGTGGTGGTGTCCATGATCGGCCTGTCGCTGGTGCCGGTCGCGGTGGACTGGGCCGCCGGCGGCAAGGGTCCTGGTGCCGACTACGGCGCGCCGCTCAACCTGGGCATCGCTGCTTTCGTGCTGCTGAGTGTGATCGCACTGGTCCAGTTCGGCAAGGGCATCTTCTCGGCTGCGGCGGTGGTGATCGGCATGTTCATCGGCTACCTGGCATGCCTGGCGCTGGGCATGATCGATTTTTCCTCCGTCCAGAACGCCGCAGTGTTTGCCTTGCCCAAGCCGCTGCACTACGGCATGACGTTTCCGCTCAGCGGCATCTTCGCCATGGCCATTGCCTACGTGGTGACCATGGTGGAAACCACCGGCACTTTCATGGCGCTGGGCAGCGCCACCCAGACCAGGATCACCGGCGGCAAGCTCAAGCGAGGCGTGCTGTGCGACGGCATCGGTTCGGCCTTCGCCGCTTTGCTGTCGAGCCCGCCGGTATCGACCTTCGCCCAAAACGTCGGCGTCATTTCGCTGACCGGTGTCGCCAGCCGCCACGTGGTGGCCCTGACCGGTGTGCTGCTGGCACTGGCCGGCCTGTTCCCGGTGCTTGGCGCGGTGGTGGTCACCATTCCACAGCCTGTGCTGGGCGGGGCCGGCCTGATGATGTTCGCCATGATTATTGCCGCCGGCATGCAAATGCTGGGTAAGGTTGAACACAACAAGCGCACCGGCGTGATCATTGCTGTCTCGATCGGCTGCGGTCTGGCCGTCACCGTGCGTCCCGAGCTGCTGGCCAAGCTGCCGGCTTTCGTGCAGGAGATCTTTGGCTCCGGGATCACCGTTGGCGCCATGAGCGCCGTGCTGCTCAACCTGATCCTGCCCGAGCGTCCGGTCGAGTCCACCGACGATGAAGACAGCGAGGAAGTTCCTCAGCCGCTGCTGATCAAGTCGATGGAGGCCGCATAAATTAGTGTTGTCGTTCCGTCCCGCGCCGGTCGGCGCGGGTGTTACATTGTTTCCGCAGTGCGCGTGCATTGTTTCCGCAGTGTTTAATCATTTCCTTTTCTCCCAATGACTAAAACTCTCTTGATCAAGCACGCCCACGTTCTCGTGACCATGGACGAGGAACGGCGCGAAATCGCCGACGGCGCCTTGTATATCCGCGATAACGTCATCGTCCAGGTGGGCGCCACGGCGGATCTGCCGCCCGACGCCGACGAAGTGATCGATGCCAGCGGCCACGCCGTTATTCCCGGCCTGATCAACACCCACCACCATATGTACCAGAGCCTGACCCGGGTGATCCCCGCGGCCCAGGACGGTGAACTCTTTAATTGGCTGACCAATCTGTATCCGATCTGGGCCAACCTGAGCAGCGAGATGGTGCAGGTCTCGACCCTGACCGCGATGTCGGAACTGATACTGTCTGGTTGCACCACCAGCAGCGATCACCTGTATATCTATCCGAACGACTGCACGCTGGACGACAGCATCGCCGCCGCGCGGCAGATCGGCATGCGCTTTCATGCCGCGCGTGGTTCGATGAGCGTGGGCCGCTCCAAGGGCGGCCTGCCGCCGGACGCCGTGGTCGAAAGCGAGGAAGCGATTCTGCGCGACACCCGGCGCCTGATCGAAACCCACCATGACGCCGCCCGCCACGCGATGATCCGCATCGTGGTCGCACCGTGTTCGCCGTTTTCGGTCTCGCGCGACCTGATGAAAGAATCGGCTGCGCTGGCGCGCGCCTACGGCGTCTCGCTGCACACCCACCTGGCGGAAAACGTCAACGACATCGCCTACAGCCGCGAAAAATTCGGCATGACCCCGGCCGAATACGCGGAGGACTGCGGCTGGATCGGGCAAGATGTGTGGCATGCCCACTGCGTGCAGTTGGACGCGCATGGCATCGACCTGTTTGCCCGCACCGGCACCGGCGTCGCCCACTGTCCATGCTCGAATATGCGCCTGGCCTCGGGGATCGCGCCGGTGCGCCGCATGATCGATGCCGGCGTGCCGGTGGGCCTGGGTGTGGACGGCTGCGCGTCGAACGACGCGGGCCACATGCTGGGCGAGGTGCGCCAGGCCATGCTGCTGCAGCGCGTGGGCTTTGGTCCGGATGCGATGACGGCGCGCCAGGCGCTGGAGATGGCGACCCTGGGCGGCGCCAGGGTGCTGGGCCGCGACGACATCGGCGCCCTCAAGCCCGGCATGGCGGCCGATATCGCCATGTTCAAACTGGACGGAATCGGCTTCGCGGGCGCCTTGCACGATCCGGTGGCCGCACTGGTCTTCTGTACCCCGGCCAACGTCTCCTACAGCGTCATCAACGGCAAGGTGGTGGTGCGCGACGGCCAGATGGTGACGGTGGATCTGCCGGTGGTCATCGAGCGCCACAATGCCCTGGCGCGCCGGCTCGCGCTGGCCACCGGGACGCGGGCCGCCTAGACCAATATAGTCCTGGCTTGTCGCGGCAGGCCGGGATTGATTACAATCTCGGCATGACTATTCGACTACCCGGCTTCGCACTCCATTTCGCCATCGCCTTAGCCGCGGGGCTGGGACCCATGGTAGCGCTGGCGCAGCCGGTGCCGATCCAGGCCCGGACCACCTATCTTCCACCGATGTCGCTGGACGTCAGCGCAGCGCGGCCTGGCGCCATGGTCGAACTGGTGCGCGAAGTCACGCGGCGCGCGAAGATGCCGATCGAGCTGGCCTTTGTGCCGTGGGGGCGGGCGGTTTTCCTGACCACGAACATACCGCGGACGGTGATTTTTCCGCTCACGCGCACGGAGGAGCGCGAACAGCAGTACCGCTGGCTGGTGCGGCTGTATCAGGAAAATTATGTCTTCATCGCGACCAAGGATGGCCGCTTCGACCTGAAACACCCGGAAGCGATGAAGGGCAAGCGGGTAGGGGTGCTGCGCGGTTCGGCCATGATCAAGGAACTCAAGGCCATGGGTTATGACAACCTGGTGGAGTCGGGCAGCGTGGACGAAGGGCGGCGTTTTCTCGCCGGCGGTATTGTCGATGCGATGATCGGGGACCGCGATATCGTACGCCGTTCGCTCAAGGGTTTGCCGGAAGAAGCGCTTTTCTTCATGAGCGAGCCGGTGGTCAAGACCACCACCTGGCTGGGCGGCTCGCGCGATTTCACCGAGGTCGAAATGGCGCAGCTGCAGCGCGCAATGAAGGCGATGACCGATGACGGCACCTATGCCCGCATACTGAAAAAATACGATCTGTAGGGTGTGCACCCCGTGCCCGTCGTGCGGAACAGGGCAAGCCAAGGGCTCAGGCGCTGCCAACCCTGCGAATCACATCCACCAGCGCGTTCATGTCGTAGGGTTTATGCAGTACCAGGTCGCGCGGGTCGAGATCGTCATGTATCTGGCCCGTGGCGAATACCACGGACAGCCCCGGAATCAGCTCGCGCACGCGCTTGGCCAGCACATCCCCCGGCATGCCTTGCAACCCGACATCGGTGATCAGCACATCGAAAGCGGTTTGCGCTGCCGCTTCCAGCGCCGCAGGGCCGGTGGTGTGGAAGGCCACACTGTGGCCCAGCAGCTTGAGCATCTCGAAGGTGATTTCGCCCACCGCGGCATCGTCCTCCACCAGCAGGATGCGCAGCGCTCCCTCGGCCAGCGGCGCCAGGGCCGGCGCCGGCACCCGCACATCGCGCTGCTTCTGGTTGGCCAGCACGTGGCGGATTTTTTTTGCCAGCGCTTCGCGCGTGTACGGTTTGCCGAGCAGTTCGACGCCGGCATCGAGCCGACCGCCGTGAACGATGGAGTTTTCCGTGTAACCCGAGGTGAACAGCACCGCCAGTGTGGGCAGGCGTTCCCGCGCCTTGCGTGCCAGCTCAGGGCTGCGCAGGGTACCGGGCATGACCACATCGGTAAACAGCAGGTCGATCGCGGCGCCGCTGTCGATCACCGCCAGCGCGCTGGCGGCGTCACTTGCCTTGAGCACGCGGTAACCGAGGTCGGTCAGCATGTCGACCACGGTGGCGCGCACCTGGTCGTCGTCCTCCGCCACCAGGATGGTTTCGGTGCCGCCCGCGTAGACCAGGTTGACTGGGGCAGCCTGCTGCTCTTCCGCCTCAAAGGAGCGCGGGAGGTACAGCTTGACGGTGGTGCCTTGTCCGACCTCGCTGTAGATCTTGACGTGGCCGCCCGATTGCTTGACGAAGCCATACACCATGGATAAGCCCAGCCCCGTGCCCTGGCCCTCCGGCTTGGTCGAGAAGAAGGGATCGAAGGCGTGTGCCAGCACCTCCTGCGTCATGCCGGAACCGGTATCGCTGACCGCCAGTACCACGTACTGCCCGGGCGCCACGTCGGGGTGGCTGGCTGCGTACATATCGTCGATCAGCGCGTTGCCAACTTCGATGGTCAATTTGCCCTGGCCCTGCATGGCGTCGCGCGCATTGATCGCCAGGTTCAGGATCGCGTTCTCCACCTGCGCGGTATCGACCAGGGTAGTCCACAGTCCGGCCGAGACCACCGTCTCGATGTCGATCGCTTCGCCCAGGCTGCGGCGCAGCATGTCCTCCATGGCGACGACGAAGCCGCCCACTTTCACGACCTTTGGTTCAAGCGCCTGGCGCCGTCCGAAAGCGAGCAGGTAGCTGGCCAGTTTGGCGCCGCGTCCCACACCCGCCATGGCATTCTCGACCCGCTTGGCGGCGCGCGGCTGGCCGGCGACGTCCTTGGCCAATAGCTGCAGATTGCCGGAAATGACTTGCAGCAGATTGTTGAAATCGTGCGCCACGCCACCGGTCAGTTTGCCGATGGTTTCCATCTTCTGTGCCTGCTGCAGGGCCAGTTCGGTCTGGCGCATGGCGTCCGCCGCTTTGCGGTCGGCGGTTATATCGCGTCCCACCGCGTGGATGAAGGCGTCGTTCGGCGCCGCGCTCCAGGACAGCAGGGCGTAGCCGCCGTCGCGCCGGCGGTAACGGTTCTCGAAGCGGAAGGTAGTGATGCCATCGCCCAGTTTGGCCACTTCATCGAGGGTGGCCTGCACGTCGTCCGGATGAACCAGGTCGAGGAAGGACTGGCCGATAATGGTTTCGGCCTCCCAGCCAAGGGTCGCGCTGAACGCGGGGTTGACCGACACGATGCTGGCGCCAAAGTCGGCCACCAGCATGATGTCGGTGGAAAGACGCCACATGCGGTCGCGTTCCGCCGTGCGCGCGCCGACCTGGTCGGCCAGGGTGGCGTTGAGCTGTTCGAGTGCGACTGTGGCCGTCTTCTGGTCGTCGATGTCGGTGTTGGTGCCGATCCAGCTGGTGACTTCGCCATCGTCGCCGCTGATCGGTACCGCGCGCACCAGGTGCCAGCGATAGCTGCCGTCGGCGCGGCGGATGCGGAATTCGGTGGCGTACACGACGCCGCCCTCAAGCGCACTGCGCCACAGCGCGGCGGCGGGGCCGATATCGTCCGGATGCACAATGGCGGCCCAGTTTTCGCCGTCAAGCGTACCGGGAGCGGCACCGCTGTAGGCATACACGCGTTCGTTGAACCAGTCCAGCATACCGTCCTGACGGGCCGACCACACGTGGTTCGGCATGGCCTGCGCCCACAGGCGGAACCTGGCCTCGCTGGCGCGCGTCATGCGTTCGGCCAGTACGCGTTCGGTCACGTCGGAACCCTGCACGAAGATGCCGAAGACCTGGCCGTCGTCGTCGCGCACTGGCTGGTAGACGAAATCGAGGAAGCGATCGCGCGCGGGTGCCGAGCTGGTGGCCGCCACGGCAAATGGTACGGCGCTGCCCGTATACACCTCACCGGACTCGTACAGGCTGTCGAGCAGCGCCAGGAAGCCCTGGTCGGCCGCTTCCGGCAGGACTTCCAGCACGGTTTTGCCGATCACGTCGCGCTGCCCCACCAGGTCCAGGTAAGCCCGGTTAGCGAGAGTGATCTGGTGCTGCGGACCCGCCAGCATGGCGATAAAGCCGGGCGCCTGGGCGAACATGCTCTGCAGGCGCGCTGTCTCGCCATCGGCGCGGCGCTTTGCCTTGACCTTGTCGGTCGTGTCGATCACCACGGCCAGCACGCCGCCGACCCGGCCCTGTTCGTCGACCACTGCGGAGTAGTCGAGGTTGAGCCAGAACTGCTCCATCACGCCATTGCGCATCCAGGACAGTTCCTGGTCGCGGTAGGACAGGGCAGTACCGGCAAACACGGTGTCCAGCACATGGCGGTTGAACTGCGCCACATCGGGGAAGGCAAGGCACACCGGCTGGCCCAGGATCGCCGGATGGCTGGAGCCGGCGAACACGGCGTAGCCGGCGTTGTAGATCATGATGCCGTTCTCGCCCCACAGCGTGACCATCGGCACGGGGGAGCGCAGCAGCATGGCCACCGTGACTTTGAGCGCCTGCGGCCACTGCGCGATCGGCCCGAGCGCGTTGTTAGCCCAGTCTACCGCGCCGATGAAGGCCCCCATCTCGCCTGCGCCGTCCAGAAAGGGAGGCAGGGCTGGCGATTGGGAGGAAATGGGCATGGCGGAGCGGTTTGAAATTATGGAAACAAAATTATACATGGTGCACGTGTCATTACCGCAGCAACCCGCGCGGCTGCGGACCCGCAAACGGCGCTTGACGATCAATAACCATCGGGTTATGATTTATTCAGGCCTTCACCGTTTCAACGATCAGGGAAACACCATGCACGCTGAACCCACCGCCGTTTTCAAGTCCTTGTCCGATCCGACCCGGCGCGCGATTTTCGAACGTCTCAGCCGGGATGGCGAACTGACGGTGCATGCCCTGACCGAGCCTTCCGGCGTCTCGCAGCCTGCGATCTCCAAGCATCTCGGGGCGCTCAAGGAGGCCGGCCTGGTGCAAGGGCGGCGCGATGGACGCGAGACTTACTACAGCGTCCAGCCCAAGGCGCTGGCGCCGCTGATCGACTGGATCAATTTCTACTCTGCCTTCTGGAATACCCGTTTCGACCATTTGGAAAACCTCTTGAACAGGATGGATCAATAATGCAAACAACAGATACCAAAACCGTTATCGTCGAGCGCGAACTGACGCACGCGCCCGAGAAAATCTGGCGTGCCCTGACCCAGGGCCACCTGATCGAGGAGTGGCTGATGAAGAACGACTTCGAGGCCGTGGTCGGCCATCGTTTCAAGCTGAGCGCCGACTGGGGCGTGGTCGACTGCGAGGTGCTGGAGGTCGAACCGCAGCAGGCCCTGGCCTACGGATGGGACGCCATGGGACTCAAGAGCGTGGTCAGATGGAGCCTGACGCCGACGGCCAGGGGTACCCAGCTGCGCATGGAACAGTCGGGCTTTCGTCCAGACCAGGAACAGGCCTACCAGGGCGCCCAATACGGCTGGCAGAAGTTCTTCGCCAATCTGGAGCGGGTGGTGGGCGAGCTTGGCCGCGCAGACACATCGAACTAATTCAGTGGGGAGAACATGAAACCATCGGACAGCAATCAGGAGCAGTCGGCGTCGGATCTTATCAGCAAGCGCTTCGCGGAACTCGGTGACTGGCGCGGGGAAACCCTGGGCGCACTGCGCCGGCTGATCAAGGAAGCGGATGCCGGCGTCGTCGAGGAATGGAAGTGGTCTAACCCGGTGTGGTCGCATAACGGCATCGTCTGCACCGGTGAATCGTACAAGGACAAGGTCAAGCTGACCTTTCCCAGGGGAGCGGCGCTCAGGGATCCGGCGCGGCTATTCAACTCCAGCCTGGAAGGTAACGTACGCCGCGCGATCGACATCGCTAAAGGTGAGCAGGTCGATGCGGCGGCGTTCCAGGCGCTGTTCCTGGAAGCGGCCGCCCTGAACGACGCCGCCAAGGTGAAGACGCCCAAAAAAGCGTAGGCCTGAACCGGCAAGGGCCGTAGCGTCGATCAGCGCCGTTGGCTGGAACCGGCTTCACTTATTGGGAGATGTGCATGTCGTAGCGTGCACCCTGCGAGAACTGGCAGACGCCTGAACCTAATTCGGCGCTGCTCATGGTGTAGTCGCAGCGCACATAGCCGCCACGGCTGCCCGCGGCATTGGCAACGCCCTTGGTCGAATTCGGCGCGCGCGTCGCTTCGCCGCGGAAGGTTTCGCCGCCCATGGCAAAACTGAATTCGCCGTGGCCGCGTTCGGGATTGGTGATCATGCCGGACACCTGGCCCTGGCGGGCTGCGGCTTCGTTGCTGGGGTAGAGACGGGCGGTGTAGGGCGGACGGATGGCGGCGACCGGGACGATGGCAACGCCGGAATTAGGGGCGTTGTAGCCGCCGTAGTTATAGCCGGTTTGTGGATTGACCGGCATGACGTAGCAGGCGGTCAGGGAAGCGCACATGGCAGCGGCGGCGAACACTTTGATCATCGAGCTCATTACTTTTCTCCTGTGGGTACAACGTGGTTGGTGGAGGGAAGTATAGAGAGGCTGGACTTTTTGAAAATCAAATTGGAAAAGGTATTGAATTTCGATTCCCCATGTGTCAAGGGGAGCTACGAGTTGCCGTTTAGAACAGGTCGCCAGTCACCGGCAGAGGTGTGGGCGGCACTGGGGTTGTGGCCTCTTTCGCCTTCTTGGCACGCGGTGGGGCCGGCGCCGGCCAGGCCTTCATGGCCTCGGCCGGATAATGGCGCAGGAAGCTGCGCGCCAGTTCCGGGTCGCGGCAATTGAGCCAGTCGTCCAGATCGTCGTCGGGAATCACCACGAGCGAACGTTTTTCATCGCCCGGCTTGTGAAAGCGCTTCATCAAGGGGTGTTCGTCGGCATTGATCGTGATTTGCGTAAAGGAGGTCGCGATCTCGCCTTCCGCCGTGCTCCATTCCCGCCACAGGCCAGCCACATTGAACAGGGAATCGTCATGCATGCCGATGCCGAAACGCTCCGCCTTTCCGCTTTCATAGCCCGGTTCATAGAAACAGCTCATGGGTACCGCGCATAGCTGCGCCTTGCGCCAGGCGCCCGAAAAGGAGCGCTTCTCGCCGATCGATTCCGCGCGCGCGTTCATGGTGTCGAATACTTTGACTCCCGCCGGGATATGCTTGCGCGGCACCATGCCATAAGTCGCCAGGCAGGCTTCGCGCGCGCCGTCCGCGGTGGCGCGGATGATTGGCGCGGGATAATCCTTCCAGGTCTCGGATGGCCAGTCCCAATCCTTGTAGATATCGACCAGCACACCCAGGACCGCATTGAGCAATTCGGGAGGAGGAGGGCGGAAGTTAATGCACATGGCGTGTGGGGGGGAGTCGGGGAACGAATGAAATCATAGCAGGATCCCATCAATCGATTATACTGTATGCGCATACAGTAGTTTTTCGAGGCGTGAGATGGAAGTCAAAGTGGTGCGGATGCGCAAAAACGGCGTGGCAATCAGCGGGCGCGCCCTGAACCAGGAGTTTCCGGCGGCCGGCACCCTGGTGATCCTGGACGTCACCGATCAGGGCTTGCGGCGCCAGGTGAAAGTCGCGCGCTTGCTACAGGGGCAAATGGCGCGCTACGAGCTGGTCGATCCGCATATTGTCTGGGCTGCGGACGGGCGCTTTACCCTGGCTGGTTTCGAGCGTCAAAAGAATCAGGAAGGGGCCATGGTCGATTATGCGCAGTCCTGGCTATGCATGCTCGATGGACCAGCGCCTGGCCATACAGGACCAGGCCGTCCACCGCGGGTGGAACGCTGAAGCAACCGACGCTGAGCGATAAAAAAACGCCACCGCAATGGCTCGCGGCGGCGTTTCGGTTCTGGCAGATGAACGCTGTTACCAGATGATGACGCGGTCCTTCGGCGCCAGATACATCTTGTCGCCTGGCTTCACACCAAAGGCTTCATAGAAGCCCGGCTGGTTCTTCATGGTGCCGTTGGTGCGGAACTGGCCAAGCGAGTGTGGGTCGGTCTTGACCTGCACGATCTGCTGCGCCTCGCGCATTTTCATGCGCCAGACCTGGCCGAAGCCCATGAAGAAACGCTGCTCACCGGTGTAGCCGTCGATCACCGGTGCTTTCTTGCCCTTGAGTGAAAGCTTGTAGGCCTTGAACGCGATCGCCACGCCGGAATTGTCGGCAATGTTCTCGCCCAAGGTCAGTTCGCCGTTCACGTTGTAACCCGGCAGCGGGCTGTAGGCGTTGTACTGATTGACCAGCATCTTGGTCTTGGCCGCAAAGTTCTTGTGGTCTGACTTGCTCCACCAGTCGCGCAGGTTGCCGTCGCCGTCGTATTGCGCGCCCTGATCGTCGAAGCCATGGCTGATCTCGTGGCCGATCACGGCACCGATGGCGCCATAGTTGACCGCGTCGTCCGCTTCCGCATCAAAGAATGGCGGCTGCAGGATGGCGGCCGGGAACACGATTTCGTTCAGTTCCGGGTTGTAATAGGCATTGATGGTTTGCGGCGTCATGCCCCATTCGTCACGGTCGATCGGCTTGCCGAGCTTGTTCAACTCACGCGCCGATTCCACTGCGCGCGAACGCATCACGTTGCCCACCAGGTCGTCGGCCGACACGGTCAGTGCCGAGTAATCCTTCCACTTGTTCGGGTAGCCGATCTTTGGCGTGAACTTGGCCAGCTTGGCCTGGGCTTCCTTCTTGGTTGCCGGGCTCATCCAGTCGAGCTTGTCGATGCTTTGCTTGTAGGCCGCCAGCAGGTTCTTGACCAGCGCTTCCATGCGGGCCTTGCGTTCCGCCGGGAAGTTTTCTTCCACGTAGAGTTTGCCGATGGATTCGCCCAGCGAGCGCTCCAGCGTGCTGACGCCACGTTTCCAGCGTGGTTGCATTTCCTTCACGCCGGTCAGCGTGGTTCCGTAGAAACCGAAACGTTCGTCGACATAGGCCTTGGACAGGAAAGCCGAATAATCGCTCAGCACGTGCCAGTGCAGATAGGACTTGATGGTATCCAGCGAGGTCTTGTTGCTCAGTTCAGCAAAGCCTTTCAGGTAGCTGGGCTGGCTCACGATCACGTAGTTGACCTTGCCGCTGATGCCGGCGCTGTCGAGGAAGGTTTTCCAATCGTGGCCAGGCGCCAGTTCCGCCATCTTGGCGATCTCGACCTTGTTGTAGGTCTTGACCGGATCACGGTTCTCGACCTTGCTCCACTGGACCTTGGCCAGTTCCGTTTCAAAATCAACGATCGCCTTCGCTTTCGCTGCGGCATCCTTATCGCCGGCCAGGGCCAGCGATTTTTCGATATGCACCTGGTACTTGGCCAGTGCGTCGGCCAGCTTGGCGTCGGGCTTGAGGTAGTAGTCGCGGTCCGGCAGGCCCAGGCCGCCCTGGCCGATGTCGGCCACATATTTGGTCGAATCCTTGGCGTCCTGGTGGATGCCGAAATCGTAAGGCAGGTTCACGCCCAGGGTGCCCAGGTGCGCCATCAGCGCCGGCAATTCGCTCTTGTCCTTGACGGCGGCAATCCTGGCCAAGGTCGCGTTCAGCGGCGCGATGCCCAGTTCTTCCAGCTTCTTCTCGTTCATGTAGCTGGCGTAGAAGTCGCCGATTTTCTGGGCGTCCGAGCCGGCCACTTTCTTCGGATCTTTCGCGGCGTTTTCGATGATCGCCAGCAGCTTGGGCTGGGTATCGTCCTGCAGCTTGGCGAAGGAACCCCAGCTCGACTTGTCGGCCGGGATTTCGGTGCTGCTAAGCCACTTGCCGTTCAGGTGGACGAAAAAGTCGTCCTGGGCCTTGACCGAAGGATCGACATATTCTTTGGCGATGCCCGATGCCAGGACCGGCTTGGCGCTGGCGCTGGAAGCGGCGGCGGCCTTCGGTTCGGCGGCCTGGGACAGACCCGCGATCAGGGTCAGGACTACTGCACTTAACAAGGTTCGTTTCACTCGTCGGTTCTCCGTCATGATGGACTGGTTTTATAGTGGGGCGGGATGGTCACCCGGACCGCTACTCTAGCATGGCAAAGGGCGGGAAAGCTTGCCGCGTCCATTTGCAAAGCCGGGCAGAGCGGTGCAAACTGCGCCTATGTCAGATCTTGCCAACAATTTAAGCTTGCCTCCTCGTCGGGGGCGCACTGCCATGCTGTGCGCCACCGTGCTCCTTGTCGGGTTGCTGGCCGGATGCGCGACCTTGCCGGCACTGGACGGGAGGGTGGCCAGCAGTTACATCGCCGCAAGCGCCGATACCCGCTTGGGCAAAGCCATCGTGCCGATGCTGGCTGAACACGCAAACCTGAGCGGCGTGGCAGCCCTGGCCGATGGTCGTGATGCTTTCGCAGCACGCGCCACCCTGGCCGCTGCAGCCGACCGCAGCCTGGATGTTCAATATTACATCTGGCATGGCGATACAACCGGCAAGCTGCTGTTCGATTCCCTGCGCGCGGCGGCGGCGCGTGGCGTGCGGGTCAGGCTGCTCCTGGACGACAACAACACGGGCGGCCTGGACGGCACCCTGGCTGCGCTGGACGCCGATCCCAACATCGAGGTTCGGCTGTTCAATCCCTTTCCCCAGCGGGTCTCGCGCATGCTGGGCTACGCCGGTGATTTTTCTCGCCTGAACCGGCGCATGCACAATAAATCGTTCACGGCCGATAATCAGGCCACCATCATTGGCGGACGAAATGTGGGCGACGAATATTTCGATGCGGCCGGCGATGTGCTGTTCGCCGACCTGGATGTATTGGCCGTGGGACCAGTCGTCGATGCGGTCTCGCGCGATTTCGACCGCTACTGGAATAGCCGCTCTGCGTATCCCGTGCAACTGCTGTTGCCGGTAGCGAGCGCCACTACAGTGGCCAGCGCGCGCGAAGAGGCCAGTCGTAATGCCCAATCCGAAGCGGCGCAAGCCTATGTGGCGGCGATCCGTGACTCACCTTTCATGGCGCAACTGACCGAGCGCCGTTTGCCGATGGAATGGACGCGTGCGAGCTTGCTGAGCGACGATCCTGCCAAGGTTCTCGGCGATGTCAGTGAGAAATCGAAAGTCGCCTTTCAACTGACTGCGGCGATGGGCACGCCTGCACGCCGGATTGACCTCGTGTCCCCTTATTTCGTGCCGGGAAAAGAATGGTCGGGCCGCTTTGCCGCCATGGCGCGAAGGGGAGTTGAGGTATTGGTTCTGACCAATTCGCTGGAGGCGACCGACGTGGCCGCCGTGCACGCAGGGTATGCCAAGTGGCGCAAACCCATGCTGGAGGGCGGCGTGACGCTGTACGAACTTAAGCGCGAGGGAACGGTCCAACAAGTAGCAAGGGCCAAAGTCCATGGCGCGGAAGTCCATAGCGCGGGTCTTGGCGGCAGCGTGGGTGGGCACGCGGTTGGGAGTTCGTCGTCGAGTTTGCACGCAAAGACGTTTGCCGTCGATGGCGAACGCCTGTTCATTGGTTCCTTCAACTTTGATCCGCGTTCGGCCGACCTGAATACCGAAATGGGCTTCGTTATCGATAGTCCCGCCATGGCCCAGCGGATGGGCGCCGCCTTGCGCAAGCAGGTGCCGGCACGGGCGTACCAGGTAGTACTCGACAAGGAAGGGACACTGCACTGGATCGAACAGACGCCGACTGGAGCAGAGCGCCACGATACGGAACCGGGCACCGGGTTCTGGCGGCGTGCCGCCGTAGGCTTTCTATCGCTGTTGCCGATCGATTGGTTGCTCTAGCATGGGTGGGGTATCCTCGCTGGCGGGATCGCGCGCGCGGGCAGTGTCACAGCGCTTACCCGGAGCTGAAGCACGCGCGCCTGCCACAGCGGATGATCGACTGGCTGTGGATGAAAATCTGGTCATCTGGCCATCCAATCCGCTGCGGCCTTTCGTTAGGCAGTTGTGGCGCTCGCGTTCGGGTTCCATGTCAAGTGGACCAAGCCGGCCAAGGGGTTCAGCCGGTCCGGCCAGCCTGCGCGAGCACATGCTGCCAAGCGGAGAGATGCATCTCGTGTTCAGGCTGGACGGCCCAGCTTTACGCATTTTCAGAACACCGGATGATCTGGTCGGCACCGTGACTCGCGAGCCGGTTGTGGGCGGGGCACGCAGTGCTTTCTATGTCAAGGAAGTCGGCGCATCTGTACTCAGTATCGGCGCGCAGCTGCGTCCTGGCGCGGCCCAGGCCTTGTTCGGCCTTAGCGCAAGCGAACTTGCAGGTGTGCATACGCCACTTCCCTTGCTGTGGGGGGCGACAGGGGCCAGCGCCCTGGACCGTATCGCGAGCGCGCCGACGCCACAGGCGCAGCTGGCCGAGCTCGACGCGCTGCTCTGCGCCCGGCTGCGCACCGCATGGGCGCTCCATCCGCAAGTAGCGCACGCGCTCAATTCGTTCGAGCAAGGCGTCAGGATCGACACACTGGTTGAACGTAGCGACTACAGCCATCGTGCCTTCAATGCGCTGTTCAAGGAAGCGACCGGACTCGGCGCTAAACGCTACGCGCGCTTGCTTCGGTTTCAGCAACTGCTTAAAGACATCAAGAACCTGCCTGCCGCCTCCCTCAGCGAGCTTGCCTTTGCCGCAGGCTACAGCGACCAGGCCCACATGAACCGCGAGTTCCGCGAATTCGCCGGCATGACGCCGCTGCAATATCGGCTGCACGATCCGGTGTCAGCCAACCACGTCATGGTCCCGCTCGTCGCCGGAAAAAGGTAGAGTTGAGGTCAAATTTGTTCAAGACGGACCGCGCCGGTCCTTGTAATGTTGCTGTCATCCCAACCAAGGAGTCCGCCATGATCCATGAACTGTTTGCTTACCTCTGTGTCACCGATGCCGCCAAGGCCATCGACTATTACCAGCGCGCTTTTGGCGCCACCGAGAAATTCCGTCTGACCGAACCAGGCGGCAAGATCGGCCATGCGGAGCTGGACTTCGGCTGCGCCATTGTGATGCTGACCGAGGAGTATCCCGAGTACAAAATACTGGGCCCCAACAGCCTGAACGGTACGCCGGTCACGATCCACCTCCATGTCGACAATGCCGATGCCGTGATCGCCCAGGCGGTCGAGGCCGGCGGTACGCTCGAAATGAAACCGAGCGACCAGTTCTACGGGGAACGCGGCGGCGTCGTGCGCGATCCTTTCGGTCACCGCTGGAATATCGGCCACAGCATCGAAGAACTCTCGCCCGAAGAAATGCAACGCCGCTATACCGCCATGATGGAGGGTGACGCCGCAAAGTAACGTGTGGCCGGGCCGCACTTGTCAGGGGAGCGCAAACATGGTCGAATCAGGCCTGTTTTGTTACCCACGGATCCAGTATGTTCAGAACAATGTCACCTCTTGCAGTGCGCGTGGTGTTGCCTCTCGCTCTAGCCTTCGGTGCGCTGGCCTGTACCACCGCACCCGCTCCACATGAGGCAAAGGCGGCAGTGCCCCTGGTCGACCATCACCAGCATTTCTTTAGTCCGGCGACCGAGGCGCTGTTAGCTGGTCCGTCGGGCGGACCCAAAGCCATATTGGCCCCCGAAATTGTTTCCTTGCTCGACGCGGCCGGGATCGAGAAGGCGCTGGTATTGTCGGTCGCGTATATGTATGGCAGCCCGAACCGGCAGGTCGACGATGAGTACGCCAAAGTCAGGGCGGAAAATGACTGGACCGCCGCACAAGCGGCGCGCTATCCGGAGCGGCTGCGCGCCTTTTGCGGCGTGAATCCCTTGAGGGACTATGCCCTGCAAGAACTCGCTCGCTGCGCGGCCAGTCCTGGATTGCAGCATGGGGTCAAGCTTCACTTTGGAAATTCGGATATTCAGGTGGGCGATCCAGTTCACCTGGAAAAAATGCGCGCCTTCTTCAAGGCGGCCAACGGCCACGGCATGGCCATCGCCATGCACATGCGTGCCTCTATTTCCAAAAAGCGTCCCTACGGCGCCGCGCAGGCGAAGATATTTCTGGAAGAGCTATTGCCGTTGGCGCCAGATGTGGTGGTGCAGGTCGCCCACATGGCCGGTGCCGGTCCCGGCTATGAAGACCCTCCGGCACAGGAAGCCATGGGCTATCTGGCCGAGGTCATGGCGAATGGAGATGCGCGCACTCGCCGCCTGTATTTCGATATCGCATCGAATGCGGACCGCGCCATGTCACCCGCCAGTGCCGCCTTGCTGGTCCGGCATATTCGGCAAGTGGGCGTGGGTCATATTCTCTACGGCACCGACGCGGCCACGGGCGACAACTTACGGCCGAAGGAGTCGTGGGCGGCCGTTCGGAAATTGCCGCTCACGAACGAGGAATTCGACACGATCGCCCGTAACGTCGCGCCTTACATGTTGTAGCGTTCACGCTTCAATGGCGAAAGGAGACAAAGGAAGCCTGACAAAACCAGTCGCTTGCCCTGGGTGTAACAGCGTCGTACACTGAGCCATTGGACCGGCCGCTTACGGCCCCGCGCGGACGTTCATGCAGCTGCTCGACGATGCAGTTGGCCTTTACTTCTCAGCTAAAAAAGCGACAAGTTCGTCGTACCCGCCTATACGCCGCCCGTCAATATAAGTCTGCGGCGTAGTCTGGACTCCCTCGTCCTGCATGAACGTATCGACTTCGCTTCGCGTAGTCAATTGATGATCCTCCACTTGGTAACCCGCCCTTTTTAGCAATTCGAGGGACTTGATTCCCCATGGACATGTATGTTCTGGGGTGACCATGCGGTGCAGCAATGCGTTCTTCGTATCCATTGACATGTTGACCCTTTCATTATGTTTAAATTGCCTGTGACAGCGCATCCAGCCCTTACATCGTGGGTTCTAGATTAGATGGGTAGTACCGGCCCCGCCGTGCGTCAACGCACGCACAGCCGCAATCACGCTGTGTAGGTCTGGTGCGATGTCTCTGTAGGTTTTACCGATGCGAGGTCGCCGTGCCCAGGGCCGGCCTTGGAGCCCTGGGCGTAACGTTGGCTTTTGGGAGCTGAGGTTGATAGATGGCGCTTGACTCGGTATTCAAGCTTGACTGGATCGCGCTTCCTTACTCAATAAACGCCTGCTCCGGGCCGAAGCAGCGATTCGCGACAACCGATCTCAGCCAGGAGCAGACGTGCGGCGACCAAGTAGGCCACCGCGAACCAACGATCGCGCAGCCCTAAGGGGATGCGCCGTTTTAATAGACCGCGTCTCCGTTATGAACGGCGAGCCGGCACCCGCCAAGCCTTTCTTTCGCTTGCCTGCTTACTTACCTTTTGGCAGCTAGGTCGAGGTGTTTTGTCAGGCGCTCTACGCCTTCGCCGTGCCTTTCCCGCCTTGCGCCGACGGCAGGCCGTCCGCTTGCCACTGGTCGAAGGTGGCCATGATCGTGGTCCGGGTCTTTTCGCTGATCTCGGGCAGCGAGCCGCCCAGCATCTCCGCGGCTTGCTTGAAGCCATCCTCGACGGCTGCACGGAAGGTCGCGAGCTTGGATGGATCGTCGCCAATGGCTGCCCTGGCGAAATTGAGGATACGGTCGGCCACCTGCTGCACGCCGAACTCGCCGTCATCCGCAATCGCCGCCTTGGCTTTCTCGATGGTTGCCGGGTCAGCGCTGAGCTTTTGCTCGCCGCTGACCACTTTGGCCAGGTCCAGGCTCTGCTGCTCGATGAGCGGCAAGATCAGGTTCATGATTTCCTGCGTCTTGCTGTCGGACTCGGCAAGGATGCTGTCGAGATCGGCAGCGCTCATGGCGGGCTTGGTACGCGGGTCGCCGTAGGTTCCCGACGGTGGACCGGGCTGCGAACCCAGGGTCACCTTGTCGGTTGGCGGCCCTTGCACATTGGTGGTTTTATCCTCGGCCCGCGCGCCGTTGTCGCGAATCGGCCCTGCGGCCACCCTGGTCGGCAGACCTTGCGTTGAAATCGTCATGCTCATGGTTTCCCCCTGATGTTCGATTGAACGTAGGCAATCATATACCTGTTCGGTAGGAAACCCGGATTCGTGTACTCCGCCGATATTCAGGTGCCGCTCGCCTGAGCCCGCTGCAGATGCTGCACGAAGGGTTCAGGAGGAATGAAACCGATCAGGCGGCCTTGGGGAATCTCCTTGCCGGCCGCGTCGAACAGGATAATGCCGGGAGGGCCGAACAGGCTGAATTTCTTCATCAACGCGCGGTCGTCAAGACTGTTGGCGGTCACGTCGACTTGCACCAGACGCAGCTTTTTCATTTCTGAGCCGACCTTGGGCTGGGAAAACGTCATCCGTTCCATCTCCTTGCAGGCAACGCACCAGTCCGCATAGAAATCGAGCATCACAGGGCCGCCGCCCTGGGCCAGCAACTTGTCCAGTTCGGCAACTGTGCGGATGCGGGTGAAACGCGTCTCCGCCGTTGTAGCCTCTGTCGCCGGACCGCCAGAACGCAAATGCGCCAGTGGCTGCAGCACATCGCGCCCGGAACTGGCGGCGCCGGCCAGCTCGAACAGACCGGCGACAAGAAACAGCAGCCCCAGGGCTTTCCCCGCATAGGCGCCAGGCGAACTTCCCGCGGGAAGCGCTTGTCCAACATGCAGGAAGACGGCGCACAGGATCGCCAGGCCGCCCCACAGCAACATCATCACCGTGACAGGGAACACAGGCGATACCATCCAGACCGCAACCGCAATCAACAGGAGGCCAAACACTTTCTTGACACCATTCATCCATGCGCCAGCGCGCGGCAGCAGGCTGCCGGCCGACAGTCCGGTCAGCAGCAGAGGTACGCTCATGCCGACAGCCATCGAAAACAAGGCCCATCCGCCGATCCAGGCATTGCCGGTCTGGCTGATGTAGAGCAGCGCGCCCGCGAGGGGGCCGGCGACACAGGGACCGACGATCAAGGCGGACAGTGCGCCCATCACGAATACGCCGATGAAGCGTCCGCCCTGGATCTGTCCGCCGGTGCTGCTCAGGCGTGATTGCAGACCGCTGGGCAGTTGCAGCTGATAGACGTCGAACATGGACAAGGCCAGACCCACCAGCAGTGCGCCGAAGGTCAGCAGTACCCAGGGTTTTTGCAGGGCACCGGCCAGGCCTTCGCCGGCCAGGCCCGCCCCGACGCCGAGTGCCGTGTAGACCAGTGCCATGCCGAGGCAGTAGGCGGTTGCCAGCATCAGGCCGCGGCCACGCGAAACATTGCCTTCGCCAACGATAATGGAGGACAGGATAGGTACCATCGGCAGCACGCAGGGCGTGAAGGAAAGCAGCAGGCCGAAAAGGAGGAAGGCGCTGCCGATCCGCCACAGGCTGCCGCTTTGCAAGGTGCGTTGCGCCAGGCTGGTATCGTCTTCGGTCGCCACTTGGCCTGCGTTTTTGGCCGCACCGCCGGCCGCCGCTGCTGTTGTTTCAGCCGTGCTTGTCTGCGTCATTCCTGCTTTAACTCCAGCGCCCACTTCCGCTGCCGTTGCCGCTGCAGGGTCCGCTCCGGTCAGGGCTGCAACTGCACCAGCGGTGGCCGCCGGTGTAGCGCCATTGGCCGCGGTTGCTGCTCCCGGCCCGCCATCGGCCGCAGGCTGAATCACCGTTGCCGTCAGCCTCGCAGGATCGATGGTCAGGTTCTTTTCCATCGGCGAATAGCACAAGCCGGCATCGGCGCAGCCCTGGTAGCTGACCTTGAGCGGAAACGCCTTGCCGCCGGCAGCACTGGTCAAGCCGAGCGTGAGCGCCAGCTTGCCGTGATAGGTTTCCATCTCCTTGTTAAAGTTCTCATCAAACTTGCGCACGCCAGGCGGCAAGGCCGGCTGGCTGATGGCGGCACCATTGAAGGACAGTCGGTCGCGGTATAAATGGTACCCGGGCGCAATGGACCAGGTCAGCACGACGCTGTTGGCGTCGCGCATGACCACGGTAAGGGGAAAAGCTTGTTCCGCCTCCAGGAATTCGCCGGCGTGTGCGCCCAGCGAAAACAGCAATGCGGCCACGGTGGCAAGCCAGGTATAGATATGTCGTAAATTCATGTGCTTCTCCAATAATGAGCTTGCGGCCTCGGCTCAGAGGTCCTTGCGGAAGACCTGGCCGCGCTGGTCGATGGCGAGATAGGCCATGCCGGACTGATCCAGGAAATCCAGTGCGTCCCGCTGCAGCAGCATGGCGATGGTCGAGCAACTGCCCGCCGCCACCGCGAGTGGTCCCAGCACGCTGACCGAGCGCCAATGGGAAACCGGCATGCCGCTGCGCGGGTCCAGCAAGTGGCAATAGCGCTTGCCGTCGAGGTCGAAAAAACGTTCATAGTCGCCGCTGGTCGCCAGGGCGCCGCTGGCGATTGCGATGCCGCCGACCACGCTGTCCACGGCGCGCGGGTCTTGCACGCCGATGGTCCAAGGCTGGCCATCCGGGCGCGGCCCGATGATGCGCAGGTCGCCGCCGAGGTTGACATAGCCGTGGGCCACGCCCATGCCGCTGAGCAGCGCCGCGGCGCGGTCGGCGGCATATTCCTTGCCGAAGCCACCCAGATCGAGCTCCATGCCTTCCACCGGCAAACGCACCAGGTTGCGGCGCCATTGCACGCGGGACCAGCCCACCAGCGGCAGCAGGGCGTCGAGCGCCGCCTGCGATGGCAGAACAGCCTTGCGGAAATCCCAGGCCCGACGCAACACGCCCGACGTGATGTCGAACAAGCCGTCGCTCGACCCGTGCAATGCGTCGGCGTAGGCCAGGAGCGCCTGGGTTTCGTCGTCGCAGCTGACGGCCTCCTTGCCGGCGGCGGCGTTGATGCGGCCCACCACACTGTCAGCCCGGTAGCGCGAGTATTTCGACTCGATGCGCCTGACTTCGGCAATGGCGGCCTGCGCGAACGTTTCCGCAAGCACCAGATCATCCATGGCCAGCCGGACTTCGCAGTTGCTGGCCATGGCGCCGAAGTGGAAAGAGCGGATGTCCATCAGAACTGGCGGCTCGCGCCGAACTGGATGCTTTGCGCGCGCAGCGGTTCCAGTCCCGGGCTACCCTCGCTGAACAGGCGCCAGTTGCCACGCTGCTGATACGCTTCGACTTTCACATCGACCAGCCAGTCGCGGCCGATCTGCTTTGCCAGTTTGAGGCCAAGCGTCAGTGCGCCGAAGCCGGACAGCCGCTGGTCGGCCGACGAAAAGCGCCCCGATCCCGCCACAAAGCCCGGCGGGAAGGGCGCGCCGAACTTTGAGTCGTACACAGGGTCGAAGTAGAAGCGTGCGGCCCGTTGCGAATACACGCGGGCAGACGGGGTCAGGCTCCAGCCATCGCCCAGGGTTTGCACATACTCGCCGCCAAAGGTGTGTGCCCGTGTGCCGTAGCTGTCCGTGTAGTAGCGGTAGCTCAGGCGGCTGGTGCCGCCGGTGGATGCATAGTGGTGGTTCCAGCGTGCCAGCAAGGTGCTCTGGTTGCGCTGGCGCGGCCGCAGGTCAAACGCTTTATAAGGATCAGAGAAATACCCGTGGCCGCGGCTATGGGTGAGCGTCAGCTGGGCGATATCATGCGTGCCGATCACCTGGCTGACGCCGGCAAGAAAATTCAGCGTCTGGCGTGATTCGTCCTTGACGATCAGATTGACGGGATTGATGCTGTCGTCGGAGCCGCCGAGCCCGAGCGACCACGTGGTGTTCTTGTCTTCGCTGGACAAGGTTCCCAGCAGCGACAGGGCGCGCGAATCGTAGTCGTGCTCGGTGGAATAGGCAGCGCCGACCGTGATGCTCGCATGCGGAAAATAGCGGGTGGCGGACAAGTCGCCCGCCTTGCGGTCGTCGCTCATGCGCGAGGCGCCGGAAACCGCCGTGTGGTAGCGCGGCGAGGCGCCGGAAACGTCGTCTGCCGTGATCGAGCCGGACAGCGACCATACGCCCGCGACCGGTGCGACGACCGACAGGGAAGGCGAACGTACGCGGATCCGGTCCATGCTGGATTGGCTCTCGTCATAGCTGAGCACCTTGACGCTGATGCTCGCATGCTCTGGCGGCGTCTCGGCGTGCACGACGCCCACGCCTGGCAGCAGCATGGCAGCGGCGAGGATGGCATGGCCGAAGGTGCCGGAGCCGGAGCCGTTGCCCTTACTGGTGCGGACGCCGTGTGCGGGGCCGTCCGCAGCGACAATGCCGGATTCAAAGCGGCTGGCAAGTGTGTCAGTGCCAGCCACGCCGGGTGCATCAGGACGCAAGGTATCCTGCGATTCTAAAAATTGCTTACTCATTGAGGTGTTAGCTCCACAGAAAAACGTCCACAGAAAAACGTCGGGATGACGAAGATCGATTGCATGCGATGCGGACCGGTACAGTCTGGCCGGCGCTGATCCGAAGCGCCGGCGCGCCCAGCAAACTGGACCCGCCGCGCAGGCAGGGAAGTGGGCTGTCCCAGGAATGCCTGGAACGGCCCATCCAGCGCGCTCAGTTGCAACCGCAGCCGCCACCGCCGACACCGCTGCCGCCGGAAGCCGCCTCGCGGCTCGCGTAGATGTGCTCGTTAAAGCGGCCTTCCAGCGCATCGCCCTCCAGCAGCATGTCGCCGCGGGCCAGCACGCCTTTCTCCCAGGGCTGCACGGGCTTGACCATCGCGCAGCCGGACAAGGCCGCCAGCGCGGCAAGGGCGGCCGTAGCGACCGCGAGTCGCTTCATAATCATCATCACAGTCGTCATCATTGTTTCCCCAAAGCCGATTTGATCTTGCTCTCAAGCTCGGCACGATCGGCCGCCCGGAATCCGCTGTGCTCCAACAGCACCTTGCCGTCGGGGCCGATCAACACGCTGCTGGGCATGCCTTTGATGCCGTAGCTGCGCGGTGTGGCCCCGGCCGGATCGAAGGCGACGACAAAGCTGGCCGGCGTCGTGCTCAGGAAGCCTTTCGCATCCTCGGCCTTGGCATCCACATTGACGCCAATGATCTGCAAGCCTTGAGCGCCGTACTTGGCTTGCATCTCGTTCATCCAGGGAAAGGACTGACGGCAAGGTCCGCACCAGGAGGCCCAAAAATCCACGTAGACCAGCTTGCCCTGGTATTTCTCCAGCTTCACCGGACCATTCGGACCGCTCAGATCGAAGGAGGGAGCCGCCTTACCGGCTTCCAGCGCGGTGGCGGAGCCCGCCATCAGCAGGGCCAGCACCGCGATTGCGGGCTTGCCAGCGTTGAGCATCAGCGTGACCTGGCCCCTCATTTGGCAGTACTCCGGCGGCGCACCAGGACCACGCCCAGCGCCAGGACAGCCAGGACAGGCAGTGTGGGATCATTGCCATCGCGAATCGACGAGCATCCGCCGCCACCCTGGTTCTGGATTGCCGCAGGTGTCGATGGCACAGCAACGACTGCGTTGCCCTGGCCGGCCAGGGCGATAGTCCAGCTTGCGCCCGCATCGCCTGCGATGGCGACGCTGCCGCTGCTGGCGCCCGCCGTCGCTGGCGTGTAACTGACGACCAGGTCGCAGGCAGCGCCCGGCTGCAGGGTGAAGGGGAACACGGCGCAACCGGTCGCGTCGGCAACGCGTGCGAAAGGCCCGCTGAATGTGGCTGCGCTCAGATTGACCGCCGCGGTACCGGTATTGCTCAGGCTAAAGCGCTTGGTGGGAGCGGTCGCGCCGATCGTCGCCGCACCAAAGTCAAAGGTTTGCGGTGCGACAGTCAGGGTCGGCGTCGCGGCGATGGCAACGCCATTGCCGGCCAGGCGCACAGTCAATTGCGTGCCGCCATCGCTGACAATCACCAGGTCGGCAGTGCGCGCACCGGCTGCGCCCGGTTTGAAGGTGATATCGATGCTGCAGCTGCCGCCGGCGTTGACCGTGGCATTCACGGCGCAGGTGCCGCCCAGCACAAAGTCTGCCGCATTGGCGCCGCCCAGCGACAGCGTGGCGATCTTCATCGCAGCGGTACCGGGATTGCGCAAGGTGGTCGATCCTGCCGCCGAAGTCTTGCCCACCTGGGTGTCGGCAAAATTGATCGGACCCGCATCGGATAAGGTTGGCTTGGCGACCGGCGCCGTGGTGCCGCTGGCCGTAATACCGACCGACACATCAGGCGCATTCGATTTGGCCAGCAGGGTTGCCGTCACGTTGCCTTCCGCCGCGGGAGCAAAGGCGAGCGGCACGACGCAGCTGGCGCCGGCGGCCAGGGGCACATTGCAGGTACCGCCGTTCGCTACCGTCACGCCGGGGCCGCCGCTCACGGCGATCGAGGTAAAAGTCACGGCCACATTACCGGTATTGGTCAGGGTGACGTTCTGGGTCAGGGCCGCCGCGCCAACCGTGTGTGCGCCAAAAGCAACGGCACTCGGGTTGGCCGCAATAGTAGCGCTTGCCGCCGCGCCAGTGCCGGACAGGCCGACAGTAACATTGCCGTTCGCCGCATTCGATGCCAGGGTAAGGTTGCCGGCGAAAGCGCCCGCGGCAGTCGGCTTGGCCTGGACTGTTACGGTGCAACTGGCGCCAGCCGCCACCGGTGTGGCAACCGCGCAGCTTCCGCCCAGGGTGAAGACAGTGCTGTTGGCGCCGCCTAAGCTAATGGCGCTGAAGTTGAGCGCGGCTTGCCCGCTATTACTCACCGTCACCGTCTGTACGGCGGAAGCGGTGTTGCTTACCAGGGCGCCGAAGTTGAGGCTGGTGGCCGAGACGCCGACGGTCGCCTGGGCGACCGCATTGCCGGTGCCGCTCAGGCTGACAGTGGACAGCCCCCCGGTGGCGTTGTGCGCAATGTTGAGGGCCGCCGTGCGGGTGCCGGCGCTGCTGGGCTTGAATGTGACCTGAATCGAGCAATTGGCGCCGGCCGCGACCGGGGTGCCCGCCGCGCAACTGCCGCCGCTCAGGGCGAACTCGGCGGCAGCCGCGCCGCCCAGGCCGATGGTGTCGATATTCAGTGCCGCGTTACCCGTGTTGGCCAGGGTGGCGCTCAAGGCCGCGCTGGTTTGGCCGAGCGTGGTTCCACTAAAGACCAGGCTGGCTGGGGTCAGGCTGGCGGCAGGCGCGGCAGTAACCGCCGGATTGCCGATAAAGGCGGCCAGGTCGGCAAGTTCGCTGGCGCTGAATTTTCCGTTGAACAGGGTTCCCATTCCGCCCTTGTTGGCGGCAAACGCCGCACTGATGACGGTCGGGGTATTCGCGGCCTTGAGGATGCCGTTGACATTGGCGGCCGGACTGGCGCCGTGGCAGCTGGCGCAAGTGGCGCCGCCGCTGACCGGACCGTTCAGGTAGAGTGTCTTGCCGTTGAGGGCATCGGCTGCCTGGGCCGGCAGCGCGGCTGCCAGGGCCAGGGCAGCGCCTAGCAGCGCCCGGTCCAGGTGCCGCGGCATCCTGGTGTGATGCAAGAAAAATTCCATCATTGCTACTCCTGGTTAGTGTCAGTGCATGTAAAAACTACAAAACGTCATTCCAAACGCATTCATCGCGCTGTGCGCCGCCGCGCAGATCCGCCAGTCGGGCCGCCGCTGGTACAGCAGGCCCAGGGCTATTCCTGGAAGGAACACAGCTGCCATGGCAAACCAGCCGCTGGCCACGTGCAGCAGGCTGAATGCCAGCGCGGCCAGCGCTACCGTCCAGTGCGCGGCGAGTCCCTTGCGCAGCAATCCCGCCTGCAAACCCGCGCGGATTACCCATTCCTCGAGCACAGGCGCGAGCAGCAGCAGGCGCAGCAAAGTTGCTGCGTCGGTCTGGCTGAGTTGCGTGCGGCAGACGGCGTCGGGGAAGAACAAGATGGCTGACCGGTTGGGAGAGCACATCGGGCGCTCTTAACGTTCGGTCAATACAAGGTCGGTTCGAAAAGGTTCAACGATATTGATAATTATTTTTCGGCATCACTTGAGGAGTAAAATTGGCCGGCAACAATGCAACCGCTGGCGCAACTATTTTTGCCGCGTTTTGAACCTTTTCGCTGCGGACAGGTATTCACCGCATCACAGGGAGAAAAGCCAGATGTTGAAACCATGGAAGGCCGGGGGCGCAAGCAGTCGTTCCCAGCCTGTCGAGAGCAGCGAAGCGCAGCTGGTCTGCCGTATCGCCGAAGGCGACCGGAACGCATTCCAGGCCCTGTACCGTGCTTATTTCCCCAGGCTGGCCCGATTCCTGGACCGGATGGTCAGGAACTCCGCGCTGCTCGAAGAGATTATCAACGACACCATGCTGGTGGTCTGGCAAAAGTCAGGAAGCTTCGATCACAGCTGCAAGGTGTCGACCTGGGTGTTTGCGATTGCCTATCGCCAGGGGCTGAAAGCGATCAACGTGCGCGACGAACCGGTCGAGTCCGATTTTGAAATGCACGCCGGCGACGCCAGCCGGGAGCCTGAGCAGGCGATGGCGCAGCTGCAGTTGCAGCAGGGAATCGGCGAAGCGCTCAATGCGCTGTCGCTGGAGCAAAGGGTGGTGGTCACCCTGACGTATTACCACGACATGGCGTACCAAGAGATTGCAGAAACGATGGGTTGTCCCGTCAATACCGTCAAGACCCGCATGTTTCATGCGAGGCAACGCCTCAAGGGCATGCTGTCGGTCCATATGGAAGAACTATCATGAGCAGCAACGAAGCCGACTTCAAGGCCCAGCACGAGGAAGTGCAACTCCTGCTACCCTGGTTTGTCACCGAACAGCTGGCCGCCGAACAGGCAGGTATGGTCGAGGATCATCTGCGCCGCTGTGCGGCCTGCCGCGCCGATGCCGGATGGGAAGAGCGCCTGCGTCATGCGGAGCCGCCACTACCGGCCGGACTCGACGCCGAGCAGGCATTTGCGCGCCTGATGCCGCGTCTCGATGCACCGGCCCGGCCGGCAGGAGCAGCGCCAGGTTTTCCGGCCCGCTTGCGTAACTGGCTGTTCGGAAATGGCTGGATGCCCTGGGCGCTGGCAGGGCAGGGGGTGCTGGTGGCCGGCCTGGTGCTCCAGCTGGTCACGGACCAGGGCAATGATTCCTATCGCGCACTGGGTAACCCCGAACATGCCCAGGCCGGCAATGTGGTGGTGGTGTTCCGCACTGACGCCAGGCTGGGCGATGTCCAGCGCATCATGCACGCCAGCGGGGCGCGGATCGTCGACGGTCCCACGGTGACCGGCGCTTACATGTTGGCGGTGCCGCCGGCGCGCCAGGCGCAGACCATTGCGGAACTGAAGGCCGACGCCGGGGTCCAACTAGCTGAAGCGCTGACATGGCGGGGGCAGCAATGAGCCGCTTGTTCGCTCCTGTCCGCGCCATGGCCGTGCTGTTTGCGCTGGCCATGGGCTGCAGCGGCGTGCATGCGCAGCCGGCGGGCGCCGACACGCCACCACAAGCCGTCAAGGAGTCACCACGCGAAATCCTCGTCATGCTGCGCTTGCCGGCCCCCCATTTCCGGCCCGATTCCTACTACCCGTCCAGTTACCGGGACGACAGCGGGCGGGTGGCGCGCAGGCGCATAGCGGAGGCGGTCGCCCGCGAATATGGCCTGACCATCCTCGAAGACTGGGCCATGCCTTCGCTCAGTGTCGATTGCTATCGCATGGCCGAGCCCGCAGCGGCGGCGCCCGGTACCATCATCGACGCGCTGTCGCGCGACAAGCGCGTCTCCTGGGCGCAGCCCGTCAACACCTTTGCCGGCCAGGGGGCGAGCGACCCGCTGTATCCGGTGCAGCCTGCCGCGGCCCAATGGCAACTGGCCGATATCCGTAAGGCCGCCACCGGCCGCAATGTGATGGTGGCCGTGATCGACAGCGGGGTCGAGGCCGATCATCCTGATCTTGCGGGCCAACTGGCGTACAAAGAAAACTTTGTCGATGGCCAGGCCTACGCAGCCGAGCACCATGGGACCGGCGTGGCCGGCGTGATCGCCGCGCGGGCGGGCAACGGGGTCGGCATCGAAGGCGTGGCGCCGAATGCCCGTATCATGGCCCTGCGCGGTTGCTGGGAAATTGCCGGCGGCGCCACCCGGTGCAACAGTTTCACCCTGGGCAAAGCCCTCAACTTTGCCTTGATGAATGGGGCCCAGGTCGTGAACCTCAGCCTGACCGGACCGCCGGACCGCTTGCTGCGCGAGTTGATCGATGCCGCCTGCGCGCGCGGCATGCGCGTGGTCAGCGCAGTGGACGCGACCCGTGCCGATGGCGGCTTTCCCGCCTCCCACCCTGGCGTATTCGCGGTATCGGCGGACGATGGCAAGCGCGCCGGCGCTCAGATTTTGACGGCACCGGGGCGCGACATTCCCACCTCCGCGCCGGGCGGACGCTGGGACATGGTGTCCGGTTCCTCCTATTCGGCCGCCCATATCTCAGGCATGATGGCGGTTTTAAGCGAACTCAAGCCTGGATTGACGCTCGCCCAGGTGCGCGCCAGCCTGGTCCAGAACAACGGCCCGGCCAGCGCCCAGACGGGCATCGATTTCTGTGCCACGGTGACACGATTAACGGGAAAATGCACATGCGTTTGCGACACAACGGACAAGGTGATCCATGCAGCACAGCGCTGACGCGCCTTAGCGGGCGCGGGAGCGCGTTTGCGTAAGTGCCTTGGTGCACTGGCAGTGTGCTGCTGCTGGAGCACAGGCAACGTCCATGCCCAGGTCAGCGGCAGCGTCGCGTTCGTCTCGGATTACCTGTATCGCGGCCTCAGCAGCAGCGACGGGCGTCCGGTCGCCCAGCTCAATCTTGCCTATGACGCCGAGGCCGGCTGGTTCACCGGCGCCTTTGCCTCGCGCATTCGCGATGCTGCGGATCTATGGGGCAGCGTCCAGTACATCGGCTATGCCGGCTACGCGCGCCGTATCGAGGGCGAACTGTCATGGGAGTCGGGCATTGCCCGCCACCACTATGCCGGTGCGAGTGGCCGCGATTACAACGAAGTTCACCTTGGAATCAATTCGGGACAGTATTCCGCGCGGATTTCCTATGCACCCAATTACCTCGGCATGCAATCGCGCACGGTGTATCTGGAAGGCAGCGCCGGGCGCGAATTGATGGACGGCCTGAGCGGCTTCGTCCATCTCGGTTATCTGAACTACCTGCATGGCTCGCCGGCTTATATTGCGCGCTACCGGATCGACGGCCGCATCGGTGTCGTGAAAGCCCTGGCCGGCTGGAAGGTCCAGCTGGCCTGGGATGCCGCCCACATATCGCGCACGCCAGTCGTGCAATATGGCGGCAACCCGGTGCGCTCGCGCAATGGCGTGGTCCTGAACCTGACGCGGCCGTTTTAAAGCGCGCGCCTTACACCGTCAATTTACCCTCGATCGAATCGTCGAGGGTCTTGCCGATCACCGCGCCAACCAGGATCTTGATCCCGGAGACCGCGTTACCGTGCTTGGTGTCCCAATAATAGCTGTCGTTCGGCGTGACCTTGATGGCGGTGATGCGCGGATCGTTTTCGCCTTCAGTGAACCAGGTCTTCAGCAGGAAATTCCAGAGCTCCTTGATCTTCGCCTTATCCCGGGTAATGGTCGCTGTCCCTTTAATCGACAGGAATTCCGAATGCGCCGAACCCTGGAAGTACAGGTTCACCGCGGGATCCTTTTCAATCTCCTTGTTCTTGTGGCTGTCGTCAGCCGAGAGAAACCAGATATTGCCCTCGTCATCGACCTGGCGCATGCTCATGGGGCGGTTGCCGCCAGAACCCGCGCCGGATGAGCTGGTGCAAAAGAAGCAGGTATCGGCGTCCTTCACGATCTCCTTCAGTTTTTTGACGGCGTCTTTGCCGATCAGATCTTCATGATTTTCTTCGGGCTGGTTTTTATTAATCGAGTCCATGGTGGTTTGCTCCAATCAAAGGTCGGCGCACTGCGGCGCAGGAGCAAAAATACTAACGTGGCGGCTCGGCAGACTATGTTGGATGGCTAACCGATGGGGCAGTGCTGACGGTTAAATGCGGGTCAATTCAGCGTTTCGTGCCCAGTTCGATGCCACTGCAAAATCGACGTTGGTTTTGTCCAGCCTTCAGGCCCGCGCATGCGCCAACCTTATCCGATCTGGTAGGATGCGCACTCGAATCAACTGAAGCGATCAATTCACCATGACCACCGTATTTGCAATGTCCGTTTTCGATGCCACCGTGATCTACGAAGGCAATGAACTATTCAAAGGGAAGGGCTCGGCCCAGGGCTGGGCCGACAAGCTGGCGGCCGAAATCGGCGGCAGCGTGACGGTCGAAAAAGTCGGCACTGGCTGGGTCTTGTGGGGACAGGTCGACGGCGAACACTGCCGCTGGGGCATCCACGGCCAGCGCCTGAAACGCATTGACAGCTAGGCTGCGTAGCTCTGTGCCCGTGTGGCACGCACCAGATTGGTCAACAACCACAGGGCCGACGCACCCAGGGCCAGGCCGGCGGGGCGCGCCAGAAGGTCCGGCCACCAGCACGCCAGGACCAGCAGGACCATGCTGGCGGCGTGCAGCCAGAACTGACGCTGGGCGCTGGTGTCGCTGGCGATTTTCTTGACGGTCGGTGCCCGGTAGCCCGGTGCCGCGTGCGCGCTCAGGTGATGCCACATCAGGAAAGGCACAATCTTATACAGCATGCCGTTGACGGTGGAGTAAAGGAAGCCCCCGATCGCCAGCACACCCATGGCCAGCGTGCGCCCGCCGCCCGCGGCGTCTTCCGGCATGATCCACAAGGCGGCACAGGCCAGCAGGCTGCCCATCGCCAGGCACCAGAAGCGTGTCATGGCGTCCGGTTTGTCGCGCTTGCGCTGTGCCAGCATCTTCAGGGTGGTGAACGCGAACAGGACGTAGCAGGCCAGGAGGAGGGCGCGTGCCAGCCATGCCAGCGCGGCCGGCGCCTGGGCAAGCGCAAGGGCCGTCGCGGCCACCAGCAGCAGGAAAATCAGCACGCCGATGGCGCGTACCAGCCGCTCCGGGTAGAGTGCCGTGACCTGGAACATCGGCACGACCTGGAACGACACCCCGATCAGCAGCAAGCCGGCCCAGCCGAACACCGCCCACATGGCATGCAGGTCGGCGCCCGCCATCAGCGGCAGCAACGCGTCGTGGGCCGGCCAGCCGAACCCCGCCGCCAGCAAGCCGCCCAGCACCACCGTGACCAGCAGGGCGGCAAGCGCCAGGCGCACCGTCGCCAGCATGGGGATGGCGCCTGGGGCGGGACTTTGCCACAACCCGACGGTCAGCGTTGCGATCAGCCAGCCGAAGCCGCCCACCAGCAGCAGGACGGCCAGCTGGAACAGCCATGCGTGCGAGGTCAGGAAGGCGGCCGCCAGGGCCGCGGTGCCGCCGGCGAGCAGCAGATGGACGCCACGCGCCAGCAGTTCGGCGCGCGGCAGCTCGGTACCGGCGACCACTGGCAAAATCTGGATCAGCGCACCGGCCATCGCCATGCCCAGACCGCCCAGGGTCATGAGATGGGTCAGGGCCAGGGTGGGACCCGACCAGCGCGAGGCGAGGGCGGGTGCGCCCTGCCACAGCAGCAGCGCGCCCGCCAGCGCGACGAACAGCGGCACCGACAGGAAGTAGCGCAGCACCGCTGCCAGCGGCGGGGACTGTTCGAGCGTGAGGGTGCGCTGCATCGTCCGGTCAGGCGCCGTCAGGGCGCCAGATGGTGATTTCGTAAAGGTAGTCGGGCAGCACATCGGTGCAATAGCGGTAGCCGTTATTGGCGAGGATGCGGTACAGGGGCCGCGGTTCGCGTTCGATCAGCATGCACAGGCGCCGGCCATCGGGCAGCCTGCCCAGCGCGTCGAGCACCCGCTCCAGCGGCTCGGGAGGCTCAAGGCCGCGCACGTCGAGACGGACTATATCGTCGGCGGCGCTCATGCCGCACTCGCCACGATATCGCAAGCGCCAAAGGCACGCATGGCCGCGACGATGTCGGCGGAGGTGCGCTGCAGGATGCGCTCGATCATCGGATAGAGCACGCCTTCCTCCTTTTCGCCATGCTGGTAAAGCACCACACCGAGTGTGTCGGCATGGTTCAGGAAGGCTTCCGCATCGCGCGCGCGCAGCGCATCGGCCAGGCGCTGGGCCACGCCGCGGATGCGCAGGTGCTCGCTGCGCATCGCGGCCGTGGGCGTGAGTGTATTGCGTAGCGCGCTTTCGAAGGCCGGGAAAACGATGCGCTCTTCAATCAGCAGGTGGCGTTCGAGGGCGTGGCGGAAGGCGGCCAGGGCATGGTCCGCCTGGGCCCAGCGGCCGTGGCGTACGGCGTCGCGGGCGGGGGCGAACAAGGCGTCGCAGCGGACGTGGTCAGCCTCCAGATAGCCGCTGATGGTGATCCCGTCCTTGTCCCTGCCTGCATGGCTATCCATATCGTCCTCCCTGTCGTTTTGCATGCAGTATTGTCACCGTTGCCGAGTCCGAAAATCCTTGATGCAGGTCAAGGATTTCCGGAGTTCCTACGGGATACAGTTCAGTCCCGCACACATGACCCAGACTATGATTTCAACTTTCACCGGCGCCAGCGCGCCGTTCGAGCTGGTTTGCCCGGCCGGCAGCCTGCCCGCGCTCAAGGCGGCCGTCGACAACGGCGCGGACTGCGTCTACCTTGGCTTTCGCGACGCCACCAATGCGCGCAATTTCGCCGGCCTGAATTTCGACGAGGCCGCCATCGCCCAGGGCATCGCCTATGCCCACGCACGCGGACGCAAGGTCGTGCTCGCGCTGAACACCTATCCCCAGCCGGGCGTGGGGGACACCTGGCGCGGCGCGGTCGACCGCGCCGCCCATGCCGGCATTGACGCCGTCATCCTGGCCGATCCCGGGCTGATGGAATACGCCTTCACCCGCTATCCGGAGCTGCGCCTGCACCTGTCGGTCCAGGGTTCGGCCACCAACTACGAAGCGATCAACTTCTTCCACCATCACTTCGGGATCGCGCGCGCCGTGCTGCCGCGGGTGCTGTCGGTGTCCCAGGTCGAGCAGGTGGTCGACAACACGCCTGTAGAGATCGAAGTCTTCGGCTTCGGCAGCCTGTGCGTGATGGTCGAGGGCCGCTGCGCCCTGTCGTCCTACGTGACCGGCGAGTCGCCCAATACCCATGGCGTCTGCTCGCCGGCCAAGGCAGTGCGCTGGCAGCAAACCCCGGCCGGCCTCGAAGCACGCCTGAACGGCGCCCTGATCGACCGCTACGCCGACGGCGAGCAAGCCAGCTACCCGACCTTGTGCAAGGGCCGTTTCGACGTCGCGGGCGAACAGTATTACGCCATCGAGGAACCGGCCAGCTTAAATACCCTGTCGCTGCTGCCGCAGCTGATGGCCATGGGGGTCAAGGCCATCAAGATCGAAGGACGCCAGCGCAGCCCGGCCTATGTGGCCCAGGTCACGCGCGTGTGGCGCGAAGCGATCGACCAGTGCCGCGCCAATCCGCAGCGTTATTCGCCCAAGGCGGCATGGATGGCCGACCTGAACAAGGTCGCCGAAGGCCAGCAGCACACGCTGGGCGCCTATCACCGCTCCTGGAAGTGAGGGACCCCATGCTCAAATTATCCCTCGGACCCTTGCTGTACTACTGGTCGCGCGACGACGTCTTTGCCTTCTACCGCGACGTCGCTGCCAGCGCGGTCGATATCGTCTATCTGGGCGAAACCGTCTGCTCGCGGCGCCATGAATTGCGCCTGCCGGACTGGCTCGCGCTGGCAGGCTTGCTGGCCGACGCCGGCAAGGAAGTCGTGCTGTCGAGCCAGGTGCTGCTGGAGTCAGGCAGTGAACTGAGCGCGCTGCGCAAGCTGGCCGCCAACGGCAGCTTCGCACTCGAAGCGAACGACTTTGGCGCGGTACGCCTGCTCGAAGGCCAGATGCCTTTCGTGGCCGGACCCCACCTGAACCTGTACAACGCCGACAGCCTGGCCCTGATACACCGCGCCGGCGCGCGCCGCTGGGTGCCGCCGCTGGAGATGGGCCGTGCCGGCGTCCAGGTCCTGCATGCCGGTCGCCCGGCCGGCATGGAGACCGAACTGTTCGTGTATGGCCGCATGCCGCTGGCCATCTCGGCGCGCTGCTTTACGGCGCGCCAGCGCAATCTGGCCAAGGACAACTGCCAGTTCAGCTGCCTGCAGCATCCGGACGGCCTGAGCCTGCGCACCCGAGACAGCGATGCCTTTCTGGTCCTGAACGGCACCCAGATCCAGTCCCACCTGGTGTGCAACCTGCTGCCCGAACTGGCAGATATCGCTGCACTCGGCGTCGACGTCGTCCGCCTCAGTCCCCAGTCGGTGCACACCCTAGACGTTATCGCCTTGTTCGACCAGGTCAGGCGCGGCCAGACCAGCGTGGCCGACGCCCAGGCGGCGCTGCTGCCCTTGATGCCAGCCGAACCTTGCGACGGCTACTGGCACGGCGAACCCGGCATGGCGCTGGTGACAGCGGCGGCGCGGGAGGCTGCATGAAAAAGACCGTATCAGCCGGGCCGCTGCTGCCGGCGTATCCCGGCTCGCTGCTGTTCGCCGCGGCGCTTAACTTTGGCATTGCCGCGCAATTGCCGGGCGACGTGCGCGCGGCGCTGGAGGGCAAGGTGGTGCGCATCAGCGTCACCGACGCCCGCCTGCACTTCAACGTGTGCTGGCGCGACGGACGTTTCGAGGCTGCCGCCGCCGCAGCGCCGCCTGTGCTGGTCATCGGGGCCAGCGCGCGCGACTTCCTGCTGCTGGCGCAGCGCCGCGAAGACCCCGATACGCTGTTCTTCGGGCGGCGCCTGCTGATGGAGGGCGATACCGAGCTTGGCCTTCTGGTCAAGAATACCCTCGACGCGATCGACCTCGCGCCACTCGACCCGGCGCGTTTTGCGCCGGCCGCTGTCCTGGCCCGCCTGCGCGGCGTCTTGTCCGGTTCCTGATCCAACGCTGATCCAAGCAAGGAGAAATACCATGTGTGCCAAACGTTCGGACCTCCCCCTTGTTTATTCGTGCTCGGGGTGTTCGAGCGCGGCGCAGATGGCCAATCACATCGCGCTCTCGCTGGACCGCAGCGGCGCCGCCGAGATGTCCTGCATCGCCGGTGTCGGCGGCGGCGTCGCGCCCCTGGTCAAACTGGCCCAGTCCGGGCGCGTGGTCATCGCCATCGACGGCTGTGCGCTGGCCTGCGCACGCCAGTGCCTGTCGCAGCAGGGCGTGGTCCCTGACCGCCACGTGCTGCTCAATGAGCTGGGCGTGCGCAAAAAGCTGCACGCCGACTTCGACCGAGCAGAAGCCGGCGCTCATGCCGCCCAGCTGGAGCGCGACATCGCGCAGGCCACGGCGCCGGTTCCCGGCAGTACGGCCACACTCCCCAATTCCTGAAAGAGCACATGAACCTTTCCACCAGCCTGCTCGCAGCCCTGAAACAGCACGGCGCCCGCGAGATCTTCGGCATACCGGGCGACTTTGTCCTCGGCTTCTTCCAGCAAATCTGCGAATCGGACATTCTTCCCCTGTACACGCTCAGTCACGAGCCGGCAGTCGGCTTCGCCGCCGACGCCGCAGCGCGCTACCATACCAGGCTGGGCGTGGCGGCCGTGACCTACGGCGCCGGCGCACTGAACATGGTCAATGCGGTCGCCGCATCGTACGCGGAAAAGGTGCCGCTGGTCGTGATCTCCGGTGCGCCCGGCGCCGGCGAGCGCCGAAACGGCTACCTGTTGCATCACCAGGCCAAGTCGCTCGACTCGCAGCTGGCGATCTTCCGCGAGATCAGCTGCGACCAGGTCGTGCTGGACGATCCCCCGCGGGCGCCGGCGGACATCGCCCGCGTGCTGCGCAACTGCCTGCTGCATTCGCGGCCGGTGTACATCGAGCTGCCGCGTGACATGGTGGCGATGCCTTGCGAACCGGTGTTCAGCAGCGCGCCGGCGCCGGCCGACAAGGCAGCGGTCGAAGCCTGCGTCACGGAAGTGCTGGCCAGGCTCGACAGCGCCGCGTCGCCGGTGCTGATGGTTGGTGTCGAGATCAAGCGCTTCGGTATCGAAGACAAGGTCGGGCGACTTGCGCGCCTGCTCGAACTGCCTGTGGTGACCACCTTCATGGGGCGCGGCCTGCTGGCCGGCAGCGACGCACCGCTGATCGGCACCTACCTGGGCGTGGCGGGACCGGCGGCCGTCACGTGCGCGGTCGAGCATTCCGACGCCTTGTTCATGCTGGGCGTGATTGTCTCGGATACCAATTTCGGCGTCTCGGAAAAGACCATCGACATGCGGCGCGCCATCCTCGCGGCCGATGGCGAGCTGACCATGGGCTATCACGTCTACCCGGGGATCGGACTTGAGGCGCTGGTGGACGCACTGCTGGAACGCGCGCGTCCGGCCCTCAATGTGCCCGTATTTTCTCCCTGCGCAGCGGTCTATCCGCGTATCTTGCAGGCCGACGACGAGGCGATCTCGCCGTCCGACATCGCGCGCGCCGTCAACGATGCAATGGACAAGCATGGCCTGATGCCGATCGCGTCGGACATCGGCGACTGCCTGTTCAGCGCGCTGGATATGGAAAACACCGCGCTGGTGGCGCCCGGCTACTACGCCACAATGGGCTATGGGGTGCCGGCCGGGATGGGCTTGCAGGCGAGCGGCGGGCCAAGGCCCCTGGTCCTGGTGGGTGACGGCGCCTTCCAGATGACCGGCTGGGAGCTGGGCAACTGTCAACGCTATGGCTGGGACCCGATCGTGATCGTATTCAATAACTGCAGCTGGGAGATGCTGCGCACCTTTGCGCCGCAGGCCACGTTCACGGACCTGAGCGACTGGCGTTTTGCCGACATGGCCGCGCCGCTCGGTGGCGATGGGTATCGGGTCAGTACGCGCAGGGAGCTGGGGAGTGCGTTAGCGGCGGCACTGGAAACGCGCGGGCGCTTCCAGCTCATTGAGGCGATGATCCCGCGCGGCGTACTGTCCGAGACGCTGGCTGCTTTTGTGGCCGGCGTTAGGCGCTTGTCGCAGCGGTGATTCTTTTGTTCGCGTCGTTGCGGTGGGCACGGCGTCCGAACGCGGCCCGGCCCACCCTACCTTATGCTTGGCGCAGCACGAAGGTCTCGAAACGCGCGGCGATACGCGCCAGTGCTTCGCCATCGAGTACGGAAGCGCGTGAAATCGTCGCGCTGGCGCGCAGTGCCGCGTCCGCGCAGCCCTGGGCCCGGAACGACTGCAAGGCATAGTGGCGCACGCCCATCCCGGCCAATGTCTCGGCCATGCCTTCCACCTCGCGTGCCGACAGCAGTTCCGGATGCAGCGTGGTGCGGCATTCATGGGCTACCCCGCTGGCGATGATCATATCGGCGCATTCGCGCGCCGGTTCGCCGCTGCCGGCAATGCCGGTGATGCGCTGATACGCCGCAAAGGGCGCCTTGATGTCGAAACCCACCCAATCTACCAGCGGCAGCACCTGCTCCAGGCGGCGCGGATAAATGCAGGCCGTGTGCAGGCCGACCCGCAGGCCCATGCCGCGCGCTTCTTCCATGGCGTCGGGCAAGGCCGGGTCGATGGTCGGCTCGCCGCCGGAAAACACCACGCCGTCCAGGAGACCCGCGCGCCGCTCCAGCAGTTCGCGCACATCACTCCAGGTCAGTTGTCCGCGCCCGCGCGGCTGGAGGTGCGGGTTGTGGCAGTAGCCGCAACGCCAGGGACATCCCTGGATGAACACCGCGGCCGCAAAGCGGCCCGGGAAATCGGTGGCGGTGAACGGCGTGATGCCGCCCACCCTGAGGGATGCGGCAGCCATGCTAGGCGCGCGCCGCGGCGCGCTCCGTGAAGTAAGTGCGTTCGTGGAACTCACCCTTTTTGCCCGTGTTGAATGACGACACCGGGCGATGGTAACCCATCACGCGGGTCCAGATCTCGCAGGGCTGGCGCTCTTCGTCGCGCAGGGTGATGGTCTTGGGTGCAAAGAATACGGCTTGGCTCAGATCGGACATGTGTTTCTCCTTTGATGATTGAATGGTTGACTGCAGGGGGTGTTACGCGACTTCGCGTTGTTTACGGGCGATCAGTTCAGCATCGCACTTGGGGCAGAACGGGTGGCTGCCGCCCAGGTAGCCGTGCTTGGGACAGATCGAAAAGCTCGGCGTGACCGTGATGTAGGGAAGGCCGAAGCGTCCCAGCGCACGCCGCACCAGGGTGCGGCAGGCGTCGGCGCTCGACAGCGGTTCGTTCATATACAGGTGCAGCACGGTGCCGCCTGTGTACTTGCGCTGCAGCGGATCCTGGCGTTCCAGCGCCTCGAAGGGGTCGTCGGTAAAGCCGACCGGCAGTTGCGAGGAGTTGGTGTAGTAGGGCATGGCCTCGGTACCGGCCTGCAGGATGTCGGGGTGGCGCTTGCGGTCCTCGCGCGCGAAGCGATAGGTTGTGCCTTCGGCCGGTGTCGCCTCCAGGTTGTACATATTCCCGGTCTGCTCCTGGAACACCAGCATCCTGGCGCGCACATGGTCGAGCAGGCGCAGCGCGAAGGCGTGGCCCCAGTCGCTGGTGATATCGTGCTCGCCCCAGGTGAAATTGCGGATCATCTCGTTCACGCCGTTCACACCCAGGGTCGAGAAATGATTGCGCAGGGTGCCGAGATAGCGCTTGGTGTACGGGAACAGGCCGTTGTCCATGTGGCGCTGGATCACCTTGCGCTTGATTTCCAGGCTGTCGCGGCCCAGGTCGAGCAGGCGGTCGAGCGCCTCGAACAGGCCCGCTTCATCGTCCGCATGCAGGTAGCCCAGTCGTGCGCAATTGATGGTGACCACGCCGAGCGACCCGGTTTGTTCGGCCGATCCGAACAAGCCGTTGCCGCGCTTGAGCAGTTCGCGCAAATCCAGCTGCAGGCGACAGCACATGGAGCGGATCATGTTCGGCTTGAGTTCCGAATTGAGGAAGTTCTGGAAGTAGGGCAGGCCGTAGCGCGCCGTCATTTCGAACAGCAGTTCGGCGTTCGGGCTGTCCCAGGCGAAATCCGTGGTGATGTTGTAGGTCGGGATAGGGAAGGTAAACACGCGCCCCTTGGCGTCGCCCGCCATCATGATCTCGATGTAGGCGCGGTTGATCATGTCCATCTCCGGCTGCAGCTCGCCGTAGCGGAAGCCCATCTCCTTGCCGGCGATGACAGGCACCTGTTCGCGCAGGTCTTCCGGGCAGACCCAGTCGAAGGTCAGATTGGTGAACGGGGTCTGGGTGCCCCAGCGCGACGGCACGTTCAGGTTGTAGATCAGCTCCTGGATGTACTGCTTGACCTCCGCGTAGGACAGCGCATCGGAACGCACGTACGGCGCCATGTAGGTGTCGAAGGAACTGAAAGCCTGGGCCCCGGCCCATTCATTCTGCAGGGTGCCGAGGAAGTTGACGATCTGGCCGATCGCGCTCGACATGTGCCTGGGCGGCGACGATTCGATCTTGCCGGGTACGCCGTTCAAGCCCTCATTGAGGAGAGTGCGCAGCGACCAGCCGGCGCAGTAGCCGGCCAGCATATCGAGGTCGTGGATATGCAGATCGGCGTTACGGTGGGCGGCGCCGACGGCGGGGGGATACACATGATCGAGCCAGTAGTTCGCGATCACCTTGCCCGACACGTTCAGGATCAGGCCACCGAGCGAATAGCCCTGGTTGGCGTTGGCATTGACCCGCCAGTCGCGCTGCTCCAGGTATTCGTTCATCGACGCTTCGACATCGACCAGGCTTTTGCGGTCGCGGCGCAGGGTGTGGTGCTGTTCGCGGTAGACGGTGAACGCGCGTAAGGTAGCGCGCAGGCCGGCGCCGAACAGGGCCGCTTCGACCGCATCCTGGACCTGCTCGACGCCGGGAATGTCGCAGTCCAGCCGTGCGATCTCCGGGAGCACCACCGAGCTGGCCAGGTGCCGGGCGGCGGCTTCATCGAGTTCCCCGCTGGCGCTGCCGGCGCGCTGCATGGCCGAGGCGATGCGGCCAAGGACGAAGGGCTGGGTGCTGCCGTCACGCTTGCGGATACTGTCCGGCAGGCGGGTTTGTTGCGTCGTCATTTTCTCTCCAATAAACACAATATGTAGTGACGATTGGAGAATATTGGCTAAATGTAGTGCGGTCAACGGCCGCTTGCCGCGGCCTTCGATTTTCTTGATCCAGGTTGGATTTGCAGCCGGCGGCGGGCGCCGGCGCAGGATAGGAACGACTCAGGCGAAGGGGATGACCTGGCGCGTGATGGCCACGGCGACGATGTAGGCGAAGACGGTGAGGGCGGCGGCAAAAGCGCCGGCGCGGATGCGGGCGGTCCGTCCGCGCTTGAGGGCGACCGCGCCCAGTACGATATAGAGAGCCAATGCGACCACCTTGGCGCCCAGCCATGGCTGAGCAAAGGGATACTGGCCGCTCCAGAACACCAGCACCAGTGCGCTGACCAGCAGGAGCGTGTCGATCAGGTGCGGGGCGATCTTGACCCAGCGCCGCTGCAGCATGTCTGAACCTTGCAGCATCCAGACGCCGCGCAGGGCAAACAGCGCGCCGCTCAGGGCGGCGCAGCTCATATGAAGGTGCTTGACGGCGAGGTAGTCCATGGTTCTCCTGTGTTTTACATTGCGGGCTTACTCGAGTACGCCGAAGTCGATGATGATTTCACCGGCACGGCGCGCAACGTAAGCGATATTGATACGGCCGCCGTAGCGTGCTTCGATCTGGGATAGCAGCGGCAGCGGATCGTGGTCATTATAGAAGCGCATCGTCTCGCCCGGGTTAAGCGCGTCGATCGCACCGAAAATGGCCGAGTGGCGAAAGCGCTTGGAGATGCCGCGGGCGTCAAAGGGATACAGGCCAATCTGGGCGGCCGAAGAACAATCGTGAGGCATGGTGTTACTCCTTGATGAACGACGTGAAAAGTGAAAGAACCCCGGCCAGGCCGGGGCGGATCATTACAGCTTGGCAGTCAGTACTTCGCCCATGACATGGTTACTGCGTCCGCGCGCAGCCGTGGCCAGACGCACGGCGAACAGGGCGAGGAACAGGCAGCCCAGGGCAAACACTATATCGCCAGGTACGCGCAGCCAGACCAGGGTCTCCATCACCCCGGAGTGCACGAATTCTGGCGAGCGTGCATACCAGGTCCCCTGGGTGACGCTGGCCCATGCCTGGTAGATGCCGGCGGGAGCGAGCGAGATGAAGACCATCATGCCCAGGCCGATATTAAGCAGCCAGAACATCGGTGCCAGCAGGCGGTCCGACCAGGCGGCGCGGTCGCACAGGCCGCGCAGGCAGAACAGCATCAGGCCGATGCCGAGCATGCCGTACACGCCGAACAGTGCCGCGTGGCCGTGGGCGGCGGTCAGGTTCAGGCCCTGCATGTAGTACAGCGCGATTGGGGTATTGATCGAGAAGCCCAGCAAGCCGGCACCGACCACGTTCCAGAAACCGACGGCGATGAAGCACATGATCGGCCATTTGTAGGCCTGGACCCAGGCAGCCGCTTTCGAGCGCTGGTAGTTGTGGAAGGCTTCGACGCCAATCATCGCCAGTGGGACGACTTCCAGGGCCGAGAACATGGCGCCGATGGCGATCACGAAGGTCGGCGTACCGGTGAAATACAGGTGGTGCAGGGTACCCAGGATACCGCCGAACAGGAACACGATGGTCTCGAGCACGATGGCGCTGTTGGCGGTAGCCGAGCGGATCAGGCCCAGACGCGTGAACAGCAGTGCGATGACAGCGGTGGCGAACACTTCGAAGAAGCCTTCGACCCACAGGTGGACCAGCCACCATCTCCAGTATTCCACCATGGCGTAGTGCGTACGCGGACCCCAGGTCAGCGAGGTGGCGTAGAAACCGCCGATGCACAGGGCGGCCAGGAACACCATGGCGATCAGGCCGCGGCTCTCGGATGGCTTGCGCAAGGCCGGCAGCAGGCCCCGTCCGAGCAGGGTGACCCAGAACAGCAGCCCCACGAACAGCAGGATCTGCCAAACACGGCCCATGCTGGTAAATTCCAGACCCTGGTTACCGAGCCAGAAGCTGAAGCTGGTACCCAGGTGCTGCAGGGTGCCGAGCCAGCCAGTCACGGTGGAACCGGCCACGATGAACAGCAGTGCATAGAACAGCACATTGACGCCGAGCGCCTGGTACTTCGGTTCCTTGCCCGAGATGGCAGGGGCGATATACAGGCCGGTCGCCAGCCAGGCAGTGGCAATCCACAGCACGGCGAACTGGGTGTGGATGGTACGGCTGACTGTGAACGGCAGGATCTCGGCCAGTGCGAAGCCGAAGAAGCTCTGGCCTTCGACCGCATAGTGGGCCGTGATCACACCCATGCCGACCTGCGCCAGGATCAGCGCGATCACGACATAGAAGTACTTGCGGGTGGCGCGCATCGACGCCGTTGGTTTCAGGTCGAACAGGGGATCGGCCTTGGGTGGCGTAGGGTCGCCATGGTCGGCGGCGCGGCCATGATAGAAGATCATGCCGGCGATAGCGGCGATCATCAGGATCACACTGGCGATCGACCAGATCCCGGCACCGGCCGTCGGCGCATTGCCGACCAGGGGTTCGTGCGGCCAGTTGCTGGTGTAGCTGATGGCGCTTTCACCGGGACGATCGGTCGCTGCCGACCAGGCCGACCAGAACACGAAGGCAGGCAAGGCTTTCAGGTCGTCCGGATCGGCCAGGCTACCGCGGGTCATGGCGTATTGTTCGCGCAGCGCGTCAAGCCTGGCGTCGTCGCCGAACAGGGAAGTGTAATGGGCGGCCACTTCCTGCACCGCGCGGGTACGCTGGGGCGACAGGGCAATGGTGCCGCGCCGGGCGTCGTAGGTATTGGTGCGCATCTCGCGTTTCAGGCGCTCGTTCAACATGGCCTGCTGCTCGTTGCCGAGCTGGTCGAAGCGCTTGCCGAAATCGTCCATCGCGTAGACATTGCGCAGCGCCAGCGCTTCGCGGTGCAGCCAGTCGGCCGACCAGTCAG